>Ga0209181_10000003_pt1 | contig 446567 bp, 356 predicted proteins | sample MAT05_FD_187208 | JGI IMG/M metagenome (GOLD analysis project Ga0209181, IMG submission 187208) | Freshwater microbial communities from Lake Fryxell liftoff mats and glacier meltwater in Antarctica - MAT-05 (SPAdes) (version 2) | ecosystem: Environmental > Aquatic > Freshwater > Ice > Liftoff...
CTCGCAGACCACCACGGTGCGCTGGACATTGACGCCGGGTTTGATGTTCTCGACGCGCTTTTTTATCCACCCTGCCCAGCCCCGGTCTTCAAACGCGAGCAGTTGCGCCGCCACTCCGTCCTGTGATGCGCCGTCAATCACGGGCGCCGCATGCGCCAACGTGCTGCGATACCAATGCAACTTGCGTTCGACGTAACTGCCCGTGCCCGGATCTTCCAACCAGCGATTCCGGCCATGTTGCAACGTGAGCGCCAATCGATCGGGATGTCCGTGGCCGCCACCGGTGTGTCCGCCCTCCAGCGCGACGTACATCTGACCGTGCTCGCGGCGAATGACCGCCAGCCCCTGACTGGGCAAACACACGCTGCCGGGCGACCAACTTCGCGAGGGTTGCAGCTCAGCATCTGCCATCAGCAACGAGCGCCAGGACAAATCCGCACGCGACAACAGTCCGGCCGGCTCATTGCGCTCCGCATCGGCCGTTGAATACGGATGTCGCGCGTGAGACTGCAGCGGGCCGTTCGGGTCGGCCTCGTACAAACGTTGTAGCGTGCCCGTCAACCGCGCATCGGGACGCGCGCCCAGTCGTACGTCGGTTCGCGCAAGAGCGCGCGCGCCGGTTTGCTCATCGTGTCGCCTATCAGCACGCATGCCGGTTGACGCGTCCCGACCGCCAAGTGCCGTCGCGTGCGCAATTCCCAACTCGCACCACTCGGCAAATCGCCACTGTCGAATGGAAACCGCGTATTGTGAATCGCGACGAGACGGCAGGGTGTCGTCCGGCAAGAGTCCGAGAAACGGCGTAACAAATCCTGCGCGATACCGCGCGTCGAGGGATGCATCCAGCGGCCGGCCCAGCGCCCGCAGCAGCTGCACGCCGTACCACAGGCCGCGATGCGCGAACAGATGGTAATTCTCCCCTTCGTACCAACTGCCGTCGTCCAACAATCCCGTTGCAATCAGATTGTGTAAACCGGTCCTGGAATCCAGGCGCTTCTCGATGGTGCGATGGTCTCCCAACACACAGGACGCGCTCAGAATCGCCACCTCGTTCCACACCTGCCGGTTTGAGCGGCCCTCGTGGTATGAAGCAATGAGATCGCGACTCGGCTCGATGAGCTGACCGCGAACCGCGGACAGTTCCCGCGCAGTCTCCGCATCGATGCCCGCCGACTCCAGCAGCGAAACCGCGTGACACAGATTCAGCAACCAGATGGATTCCAGGTACGTGCTGAAAAATGGGCGTGTCGGCCCCAGCGCATTATCCTGGTTGGGCCACGAGTGATAACGCTGCCCAAGTTCCCGCAGAATACGCACCGACAACGCGCCAGCCGCCTTGTCATCACGCACCCAATACAACGCGGCGGCCTGCACCGCGCGCTCGGCCGTCCACAGCTGCGCGCCCATGGCCCACCAATCGTGGTGTGCCGGTCCCGTAAACACACGCTGACACTGTCGACACCGGTGCTCGTGCGGTGAGTACGGGTCGAACTCCAACAGGGTCCCATCAAACTCACAACGTCCACCCAGCCGAGTCAGTCGAGCCTTTCCTTCGGGAATCACCAACGCTCCAGCCAGCAGCGGCTGCAGCTCAGCACGAAGAGCATTCGCGAGTGGTCGGAGTGACGCACTGGCAATGGTGCGACGACTTTCGATATCCAGCGGCAGCAATGATCCCATCAATTGCGCGGTGTGTCGCGGGGGTTGCGTGGCCCGTCGTTGCGTTCCCATCGGGCAATCGAGGTGAGTTCGCCGCGCAAGTCCATGACCACATGCTGAAGCTTGCGCGAGCGTCCTTGTACGCCGCGCGAATGATAAATCCAGACCACCGGGTTTCCCACTTGCAGCAGCGAGTCCACGTATTGCCACGCGCCGAATGCTGCCAGACCTGCCGGGGCGGTTCGAGCCCGGATTAATGCGCTGTCAAGTGCCGAACTGTGAAAACCGGTGTAGTCCAGTGCGCCGCCGCTTTGCGTGGACTGAAACATTGCGACAATGTGCCCCAGGCCAAGATCACCAGGAATGCCCACATATGCCGCATCGAACGCCTTCTTGCTGGCGCGAACGATTGACAGGAAGGTCGCGAGTTCTCGCACCTGCACGTCCAGTGTGATGCCACGCGCGCGCAGGTCGGCTTGCAGCAACTGTTCGGCGGCCATGTCACCCGAACCAACGGTGATCAGTGCGACGTGTAACTCCACGCCGTTTCGGGCACGCACCCCCGTAGCACCGCGAGGCCAACCGGCGGCGTCGAGCAACGAATCGGCCCGTTTCGTATCGACCACTGGAACACGTCTGAGGGACACCGGTACGCCCGGCGGGATCACACTGCCAGCGGGCGTGCCATACCCCGCAACGGCCGCATCAACCACCCGCTGACGGTCAATCGATAGCGCGACCGCCTGCCGCACGCGGGCATCATCGAACGGGGCACGGGTTGTGTTGAACGCCATCACCGTAGAGAAGAGCGCAGGGGGCGTCTCCAACTGCAGCGTCGAATCTCCCTTCACCAGGTCCGCCATCGACGGCGAAATACCGGCCATATCCAGCTCGCCACTCACCAGGCCCGCAAATTTCGTGGCGGCTTCGTCAACCACGGCCACCACGAATTGGCGAAGCGCTGGTGCGCCCCCCATTGATTCCGGAAAATCGTCATTCCGCACAAATCTCCAGCGCCGCCCCGCAACACGTTCGGCAAATTTGAACGGACCGTTTCCGGTGGGGTTGGTGGAGAATGCATGCGCACGCCACCGAGAAAGCGGCACGGTATCGAGCAGATGCGCGGGCACCAGCGGCATCTCTGCGAAAATCACCGGGAACGCAGGCTGCGGGGCATTAAACGTGAACTGCAGGGTGCTGTCGGTAAGGGCTTGGACCTTGGTCACCGCGGCCACATCGCCCGCGCGCGGCGCACCCAGGCCTTTGTTGCGTAACGATTCAAACGTAAATCTGGCATCCTCGGCCGTTGTCGGCACGCCGTCATGCCACTGCAGGTCGCGGTGCAAAAAAAAGGTGAGCACCTGGTGCGCCGGGTCCCATTCCCAACTGCGCGCGTAATACGGAATTGGTTGTAACAAACTATCCAGGCGCACCAGCGTGACGAACAATGCATGGCGTTGTACCTGTCGCGACATGGGATGCACCGTGACCAGCGGATTGGCCGACTCGAGATCGGCACCCGACGCTATCACCGCGGTTGCTGCAGGGCGAGGCGGTACGCCGCACCCGCTCAGGCACGCGAGAAGACTCAGCAACAGGGTTGACGCTGAGCGCACGGGGTGCATCATCCCCGGGTGCACCGCATCCTCTCGCGCACGCTCGATGCGCTCCTCCTCCTCTGGCTCGTCACGTCACTGACATTTGTGTTGGTGCATCTCGCGCCGGGCGATGCGGCGTCGCTGCTGGTTTCTCCGACCGCCACCGCGCAGGAACTGGCGCAGCGCCGAGCGGAGCTGGGGTTGGATGGCTCGCTGGTGACTCAATATGGCAGATGGATTGCGTCGGTGCTGCAAGGCGAGCTTGGCAACAGTCTGGCGTTGTCCCGACCCGTTACTGCAGTAATTGCGGACGCGCTACCACTCTCCCTGGCGTTGGGCGGTGTATCGCTCACGCTCAGTTTTCTGGTGGGTGTGCCAATTGGCGCCTGGCAGTCTGCCCGGGAGGGCACACGCGCTGACACGGTCTGCACCGTTTTGACGACCACATTGTATGCCGCGCCAAGCTTCTGGCTGGCCTTGGCGTTGATTGCCATTGCGACCACCGGGGCGGCCGCTCTGAACGCGCCGGAATGGATGCGCCTGCCGGCATTCGGCGTCCGAGATCCCGCCGCCCTGGGCACGGGCTTCGATGCGGTGCGCGATGTCGTGCGACACGCCGCGTTGCCACTGCTGGTGTTGACGATTCCCGGAGCGGCAGGCGTTGCGCGATACGCGCGCCAAACCATGATCGAGGCGCGACGTGCCCCGCACGTTGCGACGGCCCACGCGCGCGGCATTCCCGAGCGTCGCGTTTCGTCGCGGTACGTATTACGTAACGCGTGGCCACCGCTGCTGGTGTTGCTTGGATTGATGCTGCCTGGCATTGTCGCGGGTTCGGTGTTCGTCGAGCAGGTGTTTGCGTGGCCGGGATTAGGTCGGGCCATGATGACCTCTATCGCATCCCGTGATTACCCCGTCGTACTGGCGCTGACCATGGTCTATTCCGCGACGGTCATTGGCGCCAATCTGCTGGCCGACGTTGCGTTGCTGCGTGTCGATCCACGCCGGCGGGCCGAGTGAAGCGCAGGCAGGGTGACGCGCGGTTGGTGTGGGGGACGGCCATTCTCATCGCCCTGATTGTCTGTGCACTCGTTGCTCCGGCGCTCGGCAACATTCTGGGACACGCGAGCCCGACGGACATCGGCGACGTGCTGGCCACGCGGCTGGTGCGACCGCTTGGAACAGACGGTTCGGGAACACTGCACTGGCTTGGCACCGATGCCTTCGGACGCGATGTTTTAGGACGGCTCTGGTTGGGTGCGCGCATTTCGTTGGGTGTTGGGGTTGTCGGCGCAAGTCTCGCCGGTGTGTTGGGAATTGCGTTGGGGCTCATCGCGGCGTGGCGCGGCGGCCCGACCGATCGCATTATCCTTGCTATCTCGGATGCCCTGCTTGCCATTCCGCGACTGGTGCTGCTGCTGGTTGTCGCGACACTATGGGGGCCGGGATTGATCACCGTGGTGGTTATTCTGGCGCTCACGGGATGGATGTCCGTTGCCCGCCTCGTTCGCGCTGACGTCCTGGGCGTGCGTACGCTGCCCTACGTTGAAGCGGCCGAGGCCATTGGTGTGCCCACACGGAACTTGTTGTTCCGCCACATTCTTCCCAATGCACTCGGCAGCGCGCGCGTTGCCATCACCCTGGGTATTGGCAACGCCATGTTGCTCGAAAGTGGTTTGTCGTTCCTGGGACTGGGTGTGCAACCACCGACTCCCAGTTGGGGCAACATGATTTCCGGTGGGCGCGACTGGTTGCTTATTGCCCCATGGATTGCGCTGTCGCCAGGGGTTGCGCTCATTCTCACGGTGGTCGCCTGTACGCTGATTGGCGACGCGCTTACGTCGCGGGCCGACGCACGCGCAACGTCACAACGCCCCGCGGCGGCGACGTAAAATCCACAACTCCGTTCGCCAGTTGCCAGGCGCTGATGAGCGTTTCATCCAGACGCGCGAAAGCAAATTCCAAGCGCGTGGCTGCGGGAATTTGCCAACGCCCTTGCTGCGTTTCGGCAGAGTCGTTCACCACACGCAGGACAATGCCATTGCCATCCGCGGCCAGCGTCGCGGCCGAAAACCGCAGTGCCGCGCCAGACAATGTCGGTCCTGGAATGTGCCGAGGCCCTGCACGCAAATCGCGCATGGTGTCGGCCACCAGCGGCAGCAGGATGGCGTCGCTGGCGGTTTCAATGGCGTCGCGCACCGTTTGCGACCACGCGGGGTGCAGGTGTAATGCAAAGCGCGCGTGAAACACACCCAGTGACTGGGCCTTCGGAATTGCCGCGGGCCACCCCGCGTGTCCTGGGCGCTCTGGCAGCGTGTTGCGCGACAATTCGCCAATCGCGCGCACCAGCGTGAGCGAAAAGCTGCCCTCTGTAGCGTTCGCTTCAACCTCGGCCAATCCATCACTGTGCAAGGTAGCCCCCGCCTCAGCATTCGACATCGTGACCCAACGATGCATGGGCATGGTGGGTGGTACCATTTCCCGCGCCTGGTCTTCTGCGGGAACCATGAGGGGTTCGCGTCGCACTGGCCCAAACGCGGCGTCCGCATACGTCACAATCGTTGGGGCATCGGCGGCCACGTCGGTGGCAAGCTTCACGCGCAGGCGATGATTGCGGCGTTGGTTGTGGCCGCGAACGTCCACTTTGACGAAGTCGGCATTCGCATCGAGACTAAGCGTTGCGCGTACTCTGATCCGGTTTCGCTTTCCTGCAGTCTCGCACGTGAGCATGATGCTGCCGCGCAACGGACCGGACAGCCCCACGCGCACGTCGCGGACAGTCAGTACCTCCGGTTCACCGCGAATGGCGGAGGTGTACGAGTCGCCGACATCTCGCGCGCTTTCGAAGATCAACGCGTTACGCACTGTTCTTTCTGTCGCATTCACTGACGGCGCTTGCAAGCCGTTCCGGTTGCGGCACTCGGGCGAGAGGTCGGATGCTGCGTGCGCCGGTGTGGCGCCTGCATGCGCCGATGTGGCGGCTGCGTGCGCCGATGTGGCGGCTGCGTGCACGATGGTCACGCCAGTCGCATCGGCATGCACGGAAAGGCGCCCGTTCGAAACGGTCACCCGCTGCCCCGGTGCGTCTTTGACGACCACGGGATTGAGCACGGAAATGGGCTCCCGCACTTCGTCAACTCGCAGCATGGCCAAACCCAGCGCCGGTACCGGCGGCACCCACGCTAACACCCGATGTTCGCGCACCAGGTCGTTGTCGGGATAGTGCTGCGGCGATTCACGGCGCCGAAACACCTTGCGAATTGATACGGTTTGTACTGGCAGACCGCCCACAGGTGGCGGCGCATTGCGCAACCGGTCCGAGACAACGTGGCCTGGCGATGGCACGTCAGGGTTGGACCGTCCCATTGAATGCGCGGCATCGTGAACGACCTCATTCACCGCGGCACTGCTCGGCCCAACCAGAACATCGCGCACGGTTTCATCCAGCAGCATTTCTGCCACGCCGCCGCGCGCATACGCCGCACGGTTGCGCAACACGACGTGCGTGTGCTCGAGAATGGCACGGCTGCGAGCGTCAACGGGATCGTGTTGCAGTGCGAGGTGCAGCGCAGACTGTCGAAGACCTCGCGCCTGGGCAACTGCTGATTCCACTTGCACGTCCATCGCACGCGCGACTGCGTCGACCGAGCAGCCACACAACGTGTCGTGCGGATGCGCCCCCAGCAGCGTACGCCAGGCCCCATCCAACAAGGCGGCCGCCTGCGCCAACGTCACGTTGCCCGCGCGGGCGATGCTGTCTACACCGATGCCGCCGTGCAGCCATGCCAGCACCAACCAGGGCTCCACGTCGCGCAGTAGCGCTCGCTCGGCCTTCGCGTTGGCACGCTTTTGCGACGCGCGTGTGCCCAGCGTGCCGCCCAGGGTCCACGTGTAGCCGTACGAATCGCGAAGTTCCCCGTGAATCACGGGCAACGGAGTGGACACCGCATTCGCCGCCGTGACCACCCGCGCGGCGAAACCGGACAGCGATTCACGGACCACTAGGTCTGGTGCGGCGACGGCCCGAAGCATTGCAACAGCGTCTGCAATGTCTGGCTGCAATGCATGATGATCCGCACCGTTTGGCAGCAACACCACTCCCGTATTGGACCGCGAAACAAATGTGTCCCGCAGGTGCGCCCAGCGTTGCACACAGGCAGCGTGGTCGACCGGCAACGCCGAACCCGTTTCATAACCATCCGGGGGCAAATGATACAGCAACACTTCGTCACCACTGTCACTCTGCCAGCGCACGGTGTCTCCGTGCGGCGCGCGTGCGCCTCCATACCCGCGCCAGACAATTGACACCGGCAATCCGAACCCTCGGGCAATAGTCGGAATGGCCTGCGCATGTCCAAATGTGTCCGGGCAGTAGGCGACGGCTGGCGCGTTGGCTCCGAATCGCGCCAACACTTTTCGGCCAGCTTGCAGGTTTCGCACGATGGCCTCGCCAGACGGAATCAGCCCGTCGGCCAATACATACCACGGCCCAGCTTCGAGTGCACCGGACCGGAGCAGTGCCCCCAAGCGGCCCGCTTGTTCAGGTCGCACTTGCAGGTAGTCCTCCAATACGACCGCCTGCCCGTCCAGCAGGAATGGCGTCCCGCCAGGAACGCTGTCTGCCAGCAATACGTCAATCAGCGCAACCAGGGGTTGCCGGAACCGGCCCGCCGTGTGATACCACTCGCGATCCCAGTGCGTGTGCGACACCACACAAATGGTGAGAACCGGCACGAGATTGCCTGATTTCGACGACGATTCGGTCACGGCCTGCGGGTTTGTGGTTGACCTTCCCCTCTGCATTGAGGACTTTTCATACTTCACCTCAACCAAACGAGTTTTGGACTTTCTTGTTGATTTCTACCAGCGGGTGTACAAAGACCTGCCCGCGCTGGTGCAGTGGGCCGGCTACGTCGGACTGACCGCCATTATTTTTGCCGAAACCGGGCTGTTGGTCGGATTCTTTCTGCCAGGCGACTCGTTGATGGTAACGGCCGGGCTGCTGTGCTCGCAGCCAGGGTTTGGCCTGAACGTCTGGATTCTTGGAGCGCTGTTGACCGTGGCGGGCATCGTCGGCGACACCGTGGGTTACAATATCGGCAAGGCAGCAGGCCCGCGCATCTTCACGCGCGAGAACTCGCTGCTGTTCAACCGCAAACACCTGTTCCGCGCACAGGCCTTCTACGAAAAGCATGGAGCCAAGACCATTGTGATCGCTCGGTTCATGCCCATTGTACGGACGTTCGCCCCGGTCGTGGCAGGCGTGGGAAACATGAAATACCGCACGTTCGTGATGTACAACATCGTGGGTGGGTTTGCGTGGGTGTGGAGCATGTTGTTGATCGGCTACCTTCTGGGCAGCAAGGTGCCGGGCATCGAGAAACACATCGACAAAATCATCATTCTGGTCATTTTTCTCTCCATCCTGCCGGGCATTATCGCCTGGCTTCGCAGTCGCAGCAAATCGGTAGCAGCGCAGTAACCCCGCCTTTCATCGCAGCTCGTCCTGTTTCATTCGACGGAGATTTTTCATGGCACATTCACTACCGGCACTCCCCTACACGCCCGACGCGCTCGAACCGCATATCGATGCGCAGACCATGCAGATTCACCATGGCAAGCATCATCAGGCGTATGTCACCAACCTGAACGCGGCCATAGAGAAGGCGCCGGAAATTGCCGGGTGGTCGCTGGATGAACTCAGCAGCAAAATCAGCAGCGTGCCGGAAGCCGTGCGCATGGCCGTTCGCAACAACGGTGGCGGCCATTGGAACCATTCGTTGTTCTGGACGCTAATGGCGCCCAATGCCGGGGGAGCACCGACGGGCGCGCTGGCCGAGGGCATCAATGCCGCGTTTGGTTCGTTCGACAAATTCAAGGAACAGATGAACGCCGCCGGCGTGGGCCGATTCGGTTCAGGCTGGGCATGGCTGGTGTCAGACCGAGGCACGCTGTCCATCATGAGCACGCCCAATCAGGACAATCCGCTCATGGAAGGCAAACACGCGTTGCTCGGGATCGACGTGTGGGAGCACGCGTACTATCTCAAGTACCAGAACCGTCGCGCCGATTATCTCGCGGCCTTCTGGAATGTTGTGAACTGGGCCGAGGTTGCGAAGCGGTTGGGCTGAGGTTTTGCCTGCGGCAGGCAACGAACTGCTTGTGAAAGGTTGTTGCCGTTCACTGCCTGTACCGGATGAACGGCGGAGCACTGCGGACGAACAGCCGCAACGGCAAAACGGGTTCGGATGTCATGGCGACATGCGAACCCGTTTGATTGTTCTTGCATAACGCATCGCGACGGCCGGGCAGTGGCAGTTCCCGCGCGGCCAGTCCTGTCCAGGCAGTGGCAGATACCGAGCGGTCCGTTCAAAGCCGGAACTACCCGCGTATGACCGCGCTGCCCACTGCGAAGAGTGCGACGATGCCCCACTTGATCAGCGATGCGATCATGCCGGTCCCCCGTGACACCCGGCCGACCACGGACACACCGATGCCGAACAGGAGAATGGTCCAAATGCTGAATATATCGAGCGACTGCAACAAACCGAGCATGGCTGGTGACGCCGTCGCGGGATCGAGAAATCGCGCCAGGCCGAGTTGACCGTCCGCGATGCCCCGAATACTGGCGGTGTCGGACAGGACGCCCATCACACCCATGACCAGTGTGCTGACAACCGCGGGAAAGCCCGCCCACGAAGCGATCATGGCCACTTGGCCGTACCCCAACTTTGCGCCAACAATTTTTGCCCCCACCCAACCCAGCAGGCCGCCCAAGATCGCGGTAAACCAGGGCAGCAGGACCAACACGCCGAATGAGATATAACGACTGAATTTCTCGGCGGTGGCTGCGGCTTCGGGTGGCATGGCCTGACCCTTTGCGGCGGCCGCCGCCATCGCCCGTGCATTCTCGGCGTCAAAAAACGGGCTGAGCAGATTGCCCATGGCGACGACCAGCACGAGCATCAGGGCCGACTGCACCAGCGCCGGCATCACAAAACTCTTGTCGCGTTGATGTTCGAAGACCGACGAAGGGTTGACGAAAATATTGATGAGATCTTCCATCAGTCCACCACTCTGCTTCTGCGTTTCAGCATTCGGATGCGACACAGGTCCTCCTGTTAAGTGTGAACCAGACGCACGGTGACCGCAGACTCAGCTTGGGGTTACCGCGCTGCTTCCCCTTCGAGATACGTGTACCCTTCCAGTCCCGCCACGTAGTCCGCGATAAATGCGTTGGCCTCTTCGCGCGTCAGCGATGACGTCGCGTTGACCTTACGGCGGAACGTCGCCAGGAGTTGCGACGCCCCAAATTGCACATAGTTCAGCACTTCCGTAACGGTGTCCCCTTCAACAAGGTCGGTTATTTCGTGGCCGCCCTGGTCGTTGATACGCACGTGCACCGCGTTGGTGTCGCCGAACAGGTTGTGCAGGTCGCCCAGAATTTCCTGATACGCCCCGGTCAGAAAGATGCCCAGCACGTAGTCCTCGCCGTCACGAAACTCATGCATTTCGAGACTGGGGCGCCCCTTCTTCCCACCGACAAACCGGTCAATCTTGCCGTCCGAGTCGCAGGTGACATCCTGCAAGGTGCCCCGACGCACCGGCTCTTCGTTGAGGCGGTGAATGGGCATGATGGGAAAGAGCTGATCAATCGCCCAGCTATCCGGCAGCGACTGGAACAGTGAAAAATTGCAGAAGTACCGGTCCACCAGCACCGACTCCAACTCGGGCAGGATATCCGCGTACACCTCGCCGTTGCCTGTCGCCAGACGGTAAATCGCGTTCATCGACGCCAGCCACAGCAATTCCGCCTTGGCCAGTGAACGCAAATCGAGCACACCGCTGTTGAAGTACTGACGCGCGCGCTCCTTGTCGAACGACGCGTCGTGAAACACTTCCAGCACTTTGCGCGGTCGCGGCGCGCGTTCGGTGATGGTCTTCCAGTCCTCGTACATCTCATGCAGCAACGAGTGATCTTCGTCTTCAATAGGCGGCACCGGCTGCTCGGCCTGCGACTCCACGTCAATCACCTTGAGCAGCAGCAGCGCATGATGCGCGGTGAGCGCGCGCCCCGACTCGCTGATAATGTGCGGCATGGGCAACTCGCCCTCACGGCATGACTCCGCGATGGTGTACACCACATCGTTCGCGTACTCCTGCAACGTGTAGTTGACACTCGCGTTGTTGGTGGACGTCGTGCCATCGTAGTCGATGCCCAGTCCGCCACCGACATCCACATGCGTGATGTCCACACCCAGTGCACGCATTTCGGCGTAGTACCGCGCCACTTCCTGCAATCCGGACTTGATGAACCGAATGTCCGTAATCTGGCTGCCCAGATGAAAGTGGATCAGCTTGAGTATACCAATGCGCCCTTCGGCCTGCAGGCGGTCAACCAGCTTGATGAGTTCTGCACTACCCACGCCAAACTTGCTTTTCTCCCCGCCGCTCTGTGCCCAGCGGCCGGCTCCTTCGCTGGCCAGTTTGATACGCACACCACAGGTGGGCGTTACCCCCAGTTCGTCCGCGACCTCAAGCAACACGTCGAGTTCACTCAACTGCTCCAGCACGATAAACACCTGGTGTCCAAGCTTCTGCCCCATGAGCGCCAGTCGCATGAACTCGTGATCTTTGTAGCCGTTGCAGACAATGAGATGCTCCGTGCTTTCGGACAAGCCCAACACGGCCTGCAGTTCGGGCTTGGAACCACATTCAAGGCCGACGCCGTTCTTCTTGCCGAACCGCACAATTTCTTCAACAACGTGGCGTTGTTGATTGACCTTGATGGGATAGACGGTGGTGTATCGGCCGGTGTACTCGAACTCCTTGATGGCGCCGGCGAACCGCTCGCTCAACGTTTCAATGCGCGAGCGGAGGATGTCCGAGAACCGCAGCAAGACGGGCAGTTGTACGCCCTGTTCTTCCAGATCGCTTGCGAGGTCACGCAAATCGAGTTCGACGCTGGGGCGATCAGGATCGGGGCGCACCACCACATTGCCCGCTTCACTGATGTCGAAATATCCGGCGCCCCATCCTTCGATGTTGTACAGCGCGCGGGCTTGCGCGATCGACCAGCCGGCTGGCGCCGCGGGATCAGCAATGGGTACGATACGAGTGGCCATCCCAGCAAAAGTAGGGGATGTGCGAGCGCGGTGCGAGCGCCGGATGACAAAGGTTCTGGAAACCTCTGGTTCCGCCGCGCGCCCGCCGCGCTGGCGTTGTGTTATTTGTCGCGTGCGGGCCCAAGTCCGGCTATTTGTCGCCGTCCAGCAGGCCGCCAAGACCGCCCAGCACCGACCCTTCTCCACGGCGCCGCCCGCCAGCACTTGGCGCAGCCGCGATAATGCGATCGGCCAGTCGGGAGAACGGCAACGTCTGCAGAATAACGCGCCCAGGACCGCGCAACGAGGCGAAGAACAATCCTTCGCCACCGAACAATGCCGTCTTGATGCCGGGCACCCGCTCGATGTCGTACGTCACCGTGGGCTGGAACGCCATGAGACACCCTGTGTCCACCCGCAAGTGTTCACCGGGCGCCAAGTCGACCGCGTGCAGGGTGCCGGACGCGTGCAGGAACGCCAGGCCGTCTCCGGAGAGCTTTTGCAAAATGAAGCCTTCGCCGCCAAAAAATCCCGCGCCGAATTTTCGCGTGAACGCCACCGTGACATCAATGCCACGCGCCGCGCACAGAAAAGAATCTTTTTGCGCGAGCACGGTACCGCCCCATTCGCTCAATTGCAGCGGCACGATTTTCCCCGGGTACGGCGCGCCAAATGCGACATCGGACCGCTTGGTGCCTGCGTTGCCAAACAACGTGACAAAAAACGAATCGCCCGAAAGAACGCGCTTCCCCGCACCCACCAGCTTGTCGAACAACGAACCGCTGCGGGCGTTGGGGTCGAGCGTGGTGGCCATGGTAATCCCTTCGCGCATGAACATCATGGCCCCCGCCTCGGCGAAGACCGCCTCGCCCGGATCGAGCGTAATGATGACCGCCTGCAAGTCGTCGCCAATAATCTGGTAATCAATTTCGTCTGCCATCGGTTCCTCGGTAGTCGTGCCGTTCGGCCCGTCGAACGCGTCGTGGCCGAATGGGGCGCTGGTGGCTGTTGGGAGCGTGGTACGGTAATGTTGTGGAGGCTCTGCGATCTACGCCGGCCGTCAAACAGTTTAGCCGCGCGACTTCCGTCGCGTGAGGGTGGCGATGGGTCGCTTAATCGGGTACTTCGTGCGCGGGTTGGTGCTGCTGGTGCCCATTGCCGTCACCGCGTACGTGTGCTGGTGGATTTTTGTTACGCTGGATGGCTGGCTGGCACCGGTGTTGACGCAGCTCGCCGGACGCCCGGTTCCGGGCGCCGGATTCGTGATCAACATTGTGCTCATCACCCTGGTCGGCTTCCTCGGCTCTACCCTCATCACCAAGTCGTTCTTTGTGTTGTTCGAGCGAACACTGGCGCGCCTGCCGCTCGTGCGCCTGCTCTACTCCGCCACCAAAGACCTGCTGAACGCGTTTGTCGGCGAGAAACGACGCTTTGACCAACCCGTCTCGCTCCGGCTGTTTCCTGGCAACGACATTCAAATGTTTGGCTTCGTCACACAGGAGTCACTCGCCCATCTCGGACTGGAAGGCGTGGTCAGCGTGTATTGCCCACATTCGTACGCGTGGGCCGGACAAATGATGGTGGTACCAGCAAACCAAATTCAACGCCTGCACCAGGCGAGCTCGGATGTCATGGCATTTATCGTGTCCGGCGGTGTGACGGGATTTCCAACCTCCGCCGTTAGTCCCGCCACCACCCTAACGTCTCTGCCGGAAGGACCTGCATGAACATGCGCAAAGCGATTGTGGTATTGCTGGCTGTGGCGCTTGCACAGGCTCCGCGCATGGACGCGCAACAACTGACTCCGCGTGCGGCCGCAACAGCGCGTACGGTGTTGCTTGTGCCAGGCGCCGTCTTTGATGGCACGTCGGACGGCGTGAAGGAAGGGTGGGCCGTACTTGTTCGGGGCGAGCGTATTGTCGCCGCCGGTCCGTTGGCATCCATAGGCGTGCCGGCCGATGCCGAACGCATCGCGTTACCAGGTACAACGCTCATGCCCGGCATGATTGATCTGCACAGCCACCTGTTGCTGCACCCGTACGACGAAACAAGTTGGAATGATCAGGTGCTGCGTGAGTCGTTGGCGTTGCGTGTAGCGCGCGGTGTGAATCACGCACGCGCGACACTCATGGCCGGTTTCACCACGCTGCGCGATCTCGGAACGGAAGGCGCGGATTACGCCGATGTGGGGCTGAAAGAAGCCATCGACCAGGGAATTATTCCCGGCCCGCGCTTGTTCGTAACCACCAAGGCGATTGTGGCAACGGGCTCATACGGTCCCAAGGGGTTCGGCGCGGAAATTGGTGTGCCGCAGGGTGCCGAAGAAGCGGATGGCGTTGATGGGGTCACGCGCGTGGTGCGGGACCAAATCGGTCATGGCGCCGACTGGATCAAGATCTACGCGGACTATCGCTGGGGCCCTCGCGGCGAAGCGCGTCCGACGTTCAACGAATCGGAGTGGAAGGCGATTGTCGAAACGTCGAAGAGCAGCGGGCGGCCCGTTGTTGCCCACGCAAGTACGGCCGAAGGCATGCGTCGCGCCATTGAAGCCGGCGTCGAAACTATCGAACACGGGGATGGCGGTACGGCGGAAACCTGGCGCCTCATGAAGGACAAGGGTGTGGCGCTTTGCCCGACGCTGTCGGCCACCGAGTCGACCACCCGCTACCGCGGCTGGAAAAAAGGCATCGACGCAGAACCCGTTGGAGTGGCGCAGAAGCGAGCGATGTTCAAAGCGGCACTTGCCGCCGGCGTGACGATGTGCAACGGCAGCGACGTGGGCGTGTTCACGCACGGTGCGAACGCGCTCGAACTCGAACTCATGGTGGAGTACGGCCTGAGCAGCAACAGCGCCTTGCGCGCGGCCACCAGTGTGAATGCCAGGCTGCTGCACCGCGAAAACGATCTGGGCCGCGTGGCGCCAGGGATGTTGGCGGACCTGGTTGCCGTGGCAGGGAATCCGACGCAAGATATTCGGCGCGTGCGAGACGTCCGGTTTGTCATGAAGGGCGGCGCAATCGCGCGTCGCGACTCACTGCCCTGAGTTCTGCCCGTTGTAATACCTCGGCGACGAAGTCGTGCGCCTGCTGACCTCCAGTGGAGAAAGACCATGGCACGTTGGTTCCGTCGTATCGCGTATGTGCTGGGTACGCTCGTGGTACTCGTCATGGTGTTGGCTGGATTCGTGATGGTGAAAAGCGACGACATCGTTTCCAAAAAATATCTCTTGGCGGCTGAACCGATTGCGATGAGCCATGACAGCGCCACGTTAGCGCGCGGCCAGCACCTGGTCGAAGCCATTACGAAATGCACCGATTGCCACGCCGACGATTGGGGCGGGAAGGAGTTCATCAACGACCCCGCCTTCATGCAACTCAATGCGTCCAATCTGACCAAGGGCGAAGGGGGTATTGGCAACCAATACACCGACGCGCAGCTGGCGACGCTCATCCGGCACGGCATCAAACCAGACAGTACGTCGGTCATCATCATGCCGAGTGATGCGTATCAGGACCTCTCGGACTCTGACGTCGCGGCCATTGTCGCATACATGCGCGCGCAGCCACCCGTGAACCGAACGTTCTCGAAACCGGTGCTTGGGCCCGTGGCGAAGGCGCTGACGACTTTTGGACAATTGCCCGTTTTCGTGGCCGCTTCCGTTGCTCCAGATCGTCCGCACGTCGCGACCGTGACACCCGGTGCGACCGTTGCCTACGGCAAGTACCTCGCCGACGTGGGTGGCTGCACCACCTGCCACGGCCCGGGACTGGGCGGCGGCAACCGGGCGGCAGAACCAGCGGACTGGCCCCAGTCATCGAACCTCACCCCCAAGGGCATCGGTCACTACACCGATGCGCAACTTGAGATCGCCCTCCGCACCGGCAAGCGGCCGGACGGCTCGCTCTTGAAAGATCAGATGCCATGGAAATACACGGCGAAGCTTACGCCCGAAGAAATGACGGCGACCATTTTGTATTTACGTTCCGTGCCTCCCAAGGAGTTCGGTACGCGTTAGGCGGCGCCATGCACAGCACCACTCGAGCCTGCGTGGAGGCAAGATTCCGGGAACTCCCCCTTTTTCCATTGGCGGCCAATCGCCGACGCAATGCGGGCGACGATGAACTATTTGCGGTCAGTGCCGGCTAAAGACTTCGGCGTTCGCCAAGCGCGCACGCAGAGCGCTGTTTGGAATGCTCTGGCCAAACGGCGCCGGCGCTCCCGCACGCAAGGCTGCAATTTTCTCCTCAACAAACTCCACCAATTCCTGCATGGTGTGGGCGTCAAACACCAACGAGACGCCCGCTGTTGCGTAGAGCTCCGGCAGCGACTTCGTACCGCCAAGCGCGAGGAAGCGCTTATACGCAGCCACCGCTTCACCACCGTCGCGACACGCGTTGCGGAACACCTGCAGAGCACCAAGCTGCGCAATGCCGTATTCGATGTAGTAGAACGGCAGCTCGAAGATATGCAACTGGCGATACCAACGGGCAATACGTTCGTTCTCCAGCCCGCTCCAGTCCACCCCTTGCTCAAAGCGTGACCGAATGCGCAACCACGCTGCGTCGCGCGCCACCGCGTTGCCACCATCCGCACTGGTGTAGATCCACGCCTGAAATGCGTCGACACTCGCAATGTGCACGAGACTGCCCAATACATCTTCCAGATGTTCAAGCCACGCCACGCGCGCCTGTTCCGGCGTGTAGTACCCCTCGGGTTGCACGAGATACGGCATGGCCAGCAATTCCATGGACATGGACGCCAATTCGGCCGCCTCATGTCCGACGCGGCGCTGCCACGACAGCGGCAACGAATGCGTGGCGAAGTCGTGAAAACTATGGCCGGCTTCGTGCACCAGCGTTTGCACGTCATCCGGCACGCCTACCGCATTCATGAAGATGAAGGGGCGCCCGCTGAACGCGAGGTCGGTGCAATAGCCGCCCGGCGCCTTACCCTGCCGGCTTTCCAGATCGAGCAGTTTCTCGTCAGCCATGATACCAAACTGCTGGCCTAACTCGTCATCGACACGGGAAAAAATACCGCGCGCGCGCGAGACAAACGTTTCGATGTCATCAAACGGCTTAAGCGGAACTTTCGCCTCGACGTCGACCGACACGTCCCACGGCCGCAATGGTTCCACACCCAGCGCCGCCTGACGGTGCGTCATGAGCCGAGCTACCGCCGGAACTACCGCACTTTCAACCGCTTCGTGAAAACGCGCGCAGTCGGCAGGGGTGTAGTCAAAACGATGTTTAATGGCAAAGCAGTATTGCTGGAAGTCGGCAAACCCCGCCTCGGCCGACACGGCGTTGCGAAGCGCATACATGCGGTCGAACAGTGAAGCGAGTGGCTCACGATGCGCGAGATATGCCTGCGTCCCGAGCCGAAACGCCCGCTCGCGCTCGGCGCGATTGTTCGACTTGAGGTGCGGCTGCAACTGCGGAATGGTTTTCTGCTCGCCATCCCACTCGACCGACAATCCACCCGTAATTTTCTGGTACGCGGCAGACAGTTCTTCGAGTTGTGCAAACCGCGCGACGTTCGCTTCGCGGAAGACCTCGATGTCCGTACGAAAGCGTCGTATCGTGGTCTCGAGATCGGGACGGGACCAGCCCGTCGCGACCAACCGCCTGGCCAGTCGCACCTGCTGTTCTTCGAGTTGCGGAAACACTTCCATCGAAAACCGCAAATACGCGGCTTCGGCTTCGGTGTCCGTGGTGTTGCCGGTGTAGGCAATCATCGCGAGGGTCCCCGCTTCGCCTACCAGATCATCCAACCGCGACCACGTCTGCAGCCATGTTTCCATGGCGGAGTCGGTCAACGGTTCAGGTAACGGGGCCGTCGCAAGGGCTTCGTAATACGGAAGGACGTCAGACCACGATGCGCGCTTGAATGCATCGGGAGAGGATGGCAACTCGATCATTCGCCGTAGGGAATCCAGATATTTTTGACTTGAACAGCACGGCGAAGAAACGCACGTCCTTCTCCGGCACGAGGATCGAGCCATTCACGCGATTGCCATTCGGTCCACGTACGTTTGAGGTTTCCCGCGGACGCTTTTTCCACGGCAGCGGCTCCCGTCTGAGAACCGACGTACCAAACCGCCCCCACCTCGTCATGATCGGCGAGCACACGCGACAGGGCGTCGCGTTTGCCCGTGACAATATTCAGCGCCCCTGCCGGAACATCGGACGTCTCCAGCACGCTGTAAAAGTCGGTGGCCGCCAAGGGAAACAGTTCTGACGGAACAGCGACCACTGCGTTTCCGGTGGCAAGCAACGGGGCCACCAGCGAAATCAATCCCAACAGCGGATAGGGATCGGGGCATGCCACGCCGACCACCCCAATCGGTTCGTGCATCGCGAGCGCAACCCCACGGATAGGCACATCATGCACCGCACCGTCAAACTTGTCAGCCCATGCTGCATAGGTGAACAAGCGCGAAATACACGCCTCGACTTCGCGGGTACCGCTGGCGACCGTGTCGCCTGTGAGCGATGCAATTCGGTGCGCAAACTCCACACGGCGCCCCGACAAATTCTCGGCGATGTAGTACAGAATTTGCGCACGCTGATGTCCCGATAGTTTGGCCCAGGTACTGGCCGATGCTGCTTCGACGGCATTGCGGATATCTTTGCGGTTGCCGTCGCCAACGTCACCCAGATTGTGGCCGCGCATGTCGCGCACCGCGTAGCTGTACGCCGAATCGGGACGCGCCTGTTTCCCGCCGATGTACAACTTGGCCGTGCGGTCAAGTGTTGGCAGGGCGGCGGCGACGGTTGAGGGGAATGTCATGTCCCCAACACTAAGATCGGCTGTCTGCGCCGTGTCATCGCTTTCGTCCACGGAGGAGCCTGCGATTGCAGGCCTTCCCACCGGAGGCGGCGCATCGTTGGCCAGGCGCGTGGCCTTGACGTATTCCCACAACCCTTCCCGACCCCCCTCGCGACCAAAACCGGACTCTTTGTACCCGCCAAACCCAGCCGACGCGTCGAACTGATTGGTACAGTTCACCCACACCACGCCCGCCTGAATCTTTGGCGCAATATCCAGCGCCAGATTGATATTCTCAGTCCAGACACTCGCGGCCAGCCCATACGGCGTGTTGTTGGCGAGTGCGACCGCTTCGGCCGGCGTGCGAAACGTCATGACCACCAGCACCGGACCAAATATTTCGGTCTGCGCGATGATCGCGCTTGGGGCTACGTCTGTGAACAGCGTGGGGGGATAAAACCATCCTTCCGTTGGCGTCGCCCACGACGGTTGCCAGCAGGTTGCGCCTTCGGTGACACCTTGCGCGACCAGTCCGCGAATGCGCTCCAGTTGCACTGGTGCGACAATAGCGCCCATGTCGACGGACTTATCCAGCGGCGAACCCACACGCAACCGCTCCATCCGCGCGCGCAATTTGTCCGTCAACCTGTCCACAATGCCTTCCTGCACGAGCAAGCGCGATCCGGCGCAACACACTTGTCCCTGATTGAACCAGATGGCGTCCACCACCCCTTCCACGACGCTGTCGAGATCAGAATCTTCGAACACCACAAATGGACTTTTACCGCCAAGTTCGAGCGAGAGTCCTTTGCCCGTTCCGGCCGTCGCAATGCGAATAGCGCGCCCCACTTCGGTGCTACCCGTGAAGGCAATTTTGTCGACGTCGGGATGATCCACGAGAGCCTGGCCGGTGCTTCCATCGCCCGTCACCAGATTGAACACGCCCGCCGGTAATCCGGCTTCCTGAATGATTTCCGCAAACAACAGGGCTGAGAGCGGTGTGAACTCCGCGGGTTTCATGACAATCGTGTTGCCCGCAGCAAGTGCCGGAGCAACTTTCCATGCGAGCATGAGCAGCGGAAAATTCCACGGAATAATCTGGCCGACCACGCCGTAGCCGTGATATCCCGCAAACTCGGTGTCGAGCAGTTGGGCCCACCCGGCGTGGTGATAGAAATGCCGGGCAACGAGTGGGACGTCGATGTCGCGCGTTTCGCGAATGGGCTTGCCGTTGTCCATCGACTCGAGCACGGCGAGCAGCCGCGCGTGACGCAGCACGCCACGCGCCAGTGCGTACAGGTATCGCGCCCGTACGTGTGCGTCGAGGGCTTGCCACGCCGGCAGCGCGGCGCGCGCTGCGCTGACGGCCGCATCGACATCGGCCGACGAGCCTTGCGCCACGCGTGCAAGCAGGGCGCCGGACGAAGGGTTATGCACGTCGAACGACGCACCCATTGCTCTGTCGGTCCAGGCGCTGTTGATAAAATGCCCAAATGCGGACGAATGCGTCTTGAGCCATTCGCGCACGGGTGCGTCGCCCTCGGGCGCCGGACCGTACGACATGGATTGAAAAATGTCGCGCACCGTTGTGGCCGCGATGGTCGGCTGCGTGAGGGCCATGCCGTTACACCATGGGCTGGCGATGAGCGGCGGCGTACCGTCCGGTCACGTAGTGCTCGAGTTGCCGCTCGATGTCGGTGAGTAAACCGCTCGCTCCAAAACGGAACAAGCTGGCGCGCAGCCAGCGGTCACCCAGTTCTTCTTTCATGAGAATGAGCCAATCGAGCGACTGCTTGGCCGACCGAATGCCACCGGCGGGTTTAAATCCGATCTCGTAGCCGTAGCGCGACTCGAACTCGCGAATCATTCGTGTCATGACGAGACCAACTGGCAACGTGGCATTCGTATTCTCTTTGCCCGTCGAGGTCTTGATGAAATCCGAACCGGCCATCATGGCCACCATGCTGGCACGCGCAATGTTGGTGAGCGTCGCGAGTTCGCCGGTACCCAAAATGGTCTTCATGTGCGCGTCGCCGCAGGCTTCGCGAAAGTTTTTGATCTCATCGTACAACGCCCGCCAATTGCCGGTCAGCACATGTGCGCGCGTGATGACGATGTCAATCTCTGCGGCGCCCGCCGCCACTGACGCGCGAATTTCGGCGAGGCGTTGTTCCACCGGCGACAGTCCTGCAGGAAAACCGGTGGAAACCGCGGCCACCGGAATGCCGCTGCCTTTTAGCGCGTCCACTGCCGTTGCCACGTAGGTGTGGTACACACAAACCGCACCGACTTGCAGGTGCAACCCGTCGGCCCCCAAGGCCCGAAGAATTTCATCGCGCACGGGATGTCGTGCTTTGGCACACAGTCGCCGCACGTTGCCTTCGGTGTCGTCACCAGACAGGGTGGTGAGATCCATGCAGGAAATTGCTCGCAGCAACCACGCGGCCTGCCACTCTTTCTTGACCGTCCGTCGGGCAGGAAGTGAGGCCGCTCGCCGCTCGACCGCACTTCTATTGACGCGCAGCGAACGGACCTGGTCGAGATCCAGCGGAAAGCCCGGGTTTCGAACGGGGGGGGCATCTATAGAAGAAGGCGTTGCCGGTCTGGCAGGCTGATCTTTGAGCCCCGCACCCGGGTCGACCGAACTGGATCGTGGTGCGGATTTTGGTTGATGCAATGGAGTGACTGACATGGCTTGCACAATCTATGACACACGTGAGATGTTCGCCCCCCTCATATTGCGACGGATATTCGCATTTCGCATGATGGGCCGCTTAACTCCGCGGTTCGGCGTGCCGACACCAGAAGGCGTCAACTCTTCTCTGTCAGCCGTGGCTACCATGCGCATCGTCCGTCCCCTCGTGAAGTTCATCGTCCCGTCCGCCCTGGCGCTGCTGGTGCTGGCCGGATTCCCCGGCTGCAAGTCCGTCGAGGAGCCCGCGACACCAGCTTCGTTGTCGGTGGTGCAAGGCAATATGCAGACCGCCGCGGTCGGCACGCTGCTCCCGACACCCGTCGTCTTGCGGGTTCGCGGAACGGACGGGCTGCCACTGGCTAAAGTGCCCATCAGTTTTTCGGTCACTGCCGGAGGCGGTGCCGTCGATCCGGCCACCGCCGTGAGCGACGCGAACGGCGAAGTGAAGGCCAAGTGGTCGCTGGGGCCGCTGCAAATTCAGCAATCCATTGCGGCCCTCGCACCGGGTCTCGAACCCATTTCTGTGCTCGCCACGGGCATCATGCCCGCCGATTTAGTCGTCGCCCAAGGCAACAACCAAACCGCCAAACCCAGCGCGGCGTTGCCAGTGCAGCTGGTCATTCGCGTGACCGGCGGTTCGAATATTCCGATTCCAGGTGTAACCGTCGCGTTCTCAATCACCGGCGGAACTGGTAGTATCACACCGGCCTCGGTCGTGACCAACGCCGTTGGCGAAGCGACGGTGCGTTGGACACTTGGCGCGCAGGCCGGGTCTCAGCAAGCGCAGGTGAGCGCGCTCAACCTCGGACCGGTGATCATTTCGGCCACAGCGATTCCGTGATTGGTTGGCCAGGGTCATTGGCCGGATGGAGCATGCGATTGGTGAGAGGAGGGTCAGCGATGAGGGTCAGCCGATGAGGGTCAGATCCTCCTACCAACAGTGAGAATTGGGTCCAAGTGAAAATAGGGCTGCCCAGCTGACGGCAACCAACCCCAAAAGCGCCCGGAAAGGGTAGACCCGCGCTCACAGCAAGCAGCAACGTGCCAATGGCTCAGCGATAGCGGGTAACAGCGCAGCAGCCCACACCGAATAGCATATCCATCGCCACCCTGCTGTGGCGGTGATTACGTTGCTGCATGTTGTGCGCAACGGGTTGGGCAGAAAAGAAGCCGAGGGGTATCAGGTCTGTATGATCGCTGACACCAACACGAGTGGTTCGAGAAGTGCGCGCGAAACAGTGCGCGACGCGGCACGCGTGGCAGTGATTGTTGGACGAGTTGCCCCCTTGCTCATTTCGTTCCGCCGTGATTTTCGCCGTTATGTGAAGTGGGGGAAACCCGTACCGCGCTCGTACGAATTTCACCAACGCCGGGCGAACCGCGTAGTGCGCTCCATTGCGGAGTTGGGGCCAGCCTTCGTGAAGCTTGCCCAGATTTTCGCCACCCGCGCCGACCTGGTGGCCGAGCCGTATCTCAGTGCGCTGGGCACCTTGGTTGATCGCGTACCAACAGTGCCGTGGCCGGAAATTCGCGCGGTCATTGAGGCGAGTTGGGGGGTCGATCCCGACACGGTACTGGAGAATCTCGATCCCGTTCCGCTGGCCGCCGGATCACTTGGACAAGTGCACCGAGCGACCTATCAGGGGCGCGACGTCGTAGTCAAAGTGCTCCGTCCAAATGTCGAGGCGGTGGTGATTCGCGACGTGCGTATTGCGCGCCGAATGGTGGACTGGTGGTACCGGCGCTTCCCGCATCATCACGTGCTGGGATTTCGCGTGGTGCTGGATGAATTCGGCACGCATGTGCGCGAAGAAATGAATTTTGTGCGCGAGGGCGACCAGTGCACCCGCATGCGCAAGCGTTTCGCGGACGAACCGCGGCTGCGTATTCCACGCGTGGAAACGTCACTCACACGCCGTGAGGTGCTCGTAATGGAGTATCTGGAAGGCACGCGTGTCGATTCATTGGATGCACAAATTGCCGCCGGGCTGGTGAGCCCCCTCAAAATTGTCGAGACCTTAATTGAGGTCTATGCACGAATGATGCTGCGCGACGGGGTGTTCCACGCCGATCCCCACCCAGGCAACCTGTTGGTCACGAAAGACGGTGTCCTGGTTCTGCTGGACTTCGGGATGGTGATTGAGGTGCCGGTCGAGACGCGCAAAGGGCTGTTTGACGCGATTGTCGCGGCGGTGCGCCGCGACGTGGAAGGCACTACGGACTCGTTCTACGCACTAGGGCTGGTGGCACCGGGCACCGAGCGGCAGGTAATGCTCGAGCTGGTCGAGGTGCTCATGAACATCGCGTATTCGGAGACGGCGTTGAACGAGCGCGCGCGCGCCGTGGCGGACCGTGTCATGCACGAGCTTTTTGCCTGGCCGGTTGTCCTGCCGGGTGAGCTGGTCTATTTCGCACGTACGGCGGCGCTCATTGAGGGCATTGGTGGCCGCTACGACCGCAATTTCAACAGCATTCGGGTGGCGTCGCCGGTGGTGATTCGGCTGAGGAAAGAATTGTTGGCGGTGTTGACCGGTGAGGACGCAAAAACCGCCAATCCAGTTGTTGGATGGGCGGCTATGCTTGGCGCGTTAGCTGGTGGAGCGGTTGGCTACTTTCGCTCGAAGACCGAGCGAAAGTAACCGGGTGGCGCTTAGATCGAGCGCCGACGGCGACGGCTGGCGAAACCCACCGCGAGCAATCCGGCGCCCATCAGCACGTACGTGCTGGGTTCTGGAACGACCGTTTTGATGGTGGTGTTGCCGAGGTCGGTAATGAAGGCCTGGTTGAGATCGGCCGTACGCGGGTCGTAGTTGGGCGAAAACGCATTCTCATCGAGAATGAGGCCGTAGCTATCCCATGATGCGTCGCCGCCGGCAATTCCCTTCGAAACGGCTGCGGCTGCCGCGTAACCGGAAACTGCCCCTTTGGTGGAGAACAACGACCAGATTTGGCCGTGGATGTTATTCCATTGGTTCAGCGGCGTGAAGCTGAACTGTGAGGCGAGGTAGGCTGCCGTACGGAGGTCGGCCAGTGTGAAGGCGCCGAGTTGGCGGGTAGCCTCAACGTTATACGCGCCGACCGCTTCGGCAAACGTGACGTAGTGCGCGGTCCACGCCGACTTGGCGAAGTGGTCCAGGTCGATGCAGTAAATGTCAAACGTTGTCGCGGGTGTGCTGAACGGCGCGCGGCTGGCCATGTACGGCCCGGTCATGTAGGAACCGACTCGGGCAGCGCTCGGGAACTTGACGCCTTCAAACTTGAGCGCTTCGACCTGCGCTTGCGCGGCGGCCGGAATGGCCAGCGCTGCCACAAGTGCGAAGCGGGTGAGACGAGAAAGTTTCATGGGGAAGACCTCTTTGGGAACGTGAAACGTAACTGCGATGGTTTTCGGGTTCATACTCAGCAATTCCCGAGCCAAACATCTGCCGCTGGTGATTCTGGCAACAGCGAGCACGACCATTCGACATTTCTCAGTAAGTATCATGATAACAACGACTTACGAATAGAGTGTGGTACGGTGCCACCACTCGATTGCACGCATTTTCGTGATGCGCCCAGCAATGAGTGCGGCGCTGCCGCCACAGGTGTTGCAGCTAAAAGACCCATTCCCGAAACAGGTCGAATCCAAATTGATACTGCGGAAGGGTGCCGGCGATGCCCAATTGGGTACACGGCGACGCGCCCTGGTCCACGCCAATTTGCGCGAGCACCGACCGGCGAATGCGATATTCGGCCGACAATCCGCTGGTAAGCCGAACCCCCGCCGACGAACCGCGACACAATCCACCGGTAAAGCGCAGGAACGTGCGGTCCCCGATTTGTTTACCCGCTTCGAGGTCGAAGGTCAGGTTGTCCACCAACGACGTGACCGCGTTGCTGCCCTGGTTTTCCCCCGAGCCACTGGCCGTGGCGCTTAACTGCACCGTATTTACCCGCAGCAGTCGCTGCAACCCACCTTCAAACAGACCACCGACCGACGCCAGCGCCGCGTCGCTCACCGCCTTGACCGTATTCTGCCTGGCGGAATTCAGCGCAAAGGTCGGCGCACCGAAAATAAGCAGCGAGATCACTTCACTCTCCGGCGCGCCGCTAAACACCTCGTCATCTGTGGAGAGTTTCAGCGCAAGCCGATCGAACGTCCCCGTGATGGCCACGCGGATAGGCGTGTCCGTTGTGCCATTGCCATTGCCGCGCACGACGTGAGTCGCGTGCACGTTCACCGTCGGTTTGATGGCGTCACTTCCAAAAAATCGCACGCGCCCTGAGTCGACCGAGAAGTTGCGCTGCACCACGCCGAGGTCGAGGCGAAACGTTCCGCGATTGGCCGTCACTTCGCCATCGAGGGCGAGCAGTCCGTTGGCACTGCTCTTGATATCCAGCGCTCCTCCCAACCGCACCGCCGCCTCTGGAGTGCGCACCCAGACCTGCTCGCCCATCTGCACCGCGGCCTGCGTGATGTTCACGAACTGGCCCAGGCGCGCCAACGGATCGACCACACCGGCCGCCACGGGCACCTCGGTTTCGCCCAGCAGTTCGCGCGCCTGTGCACTGGACAAGTCCAGCGCGGCCCGGGCGCCGAGTGGGTCGGCGATGATGTTGGCGCGCGGGACAAACAGCGTCGCCGCGACATCGGGCTTCTTGAGTGCGCCGGTGGCGGTAATCGTGCCGCTCAGATCGAGATCGGTGCCGTCCTGCATGCGCGCGAGCGCCGCATTGTTCGCAACGAGTTTGGCGTCGATGGTCATGGGCTTGTCGGCGGGAAAGCTCAACACGCCGGAAATGCTCACCGTGTCCGACCCACGTGCACCGCTGCGAAAGCGAAAGCGCTCGACGGTGAGTTGATCCTGGGCCGCCACCAACACCATCTGCCCTTCGGTGGGCGCAATTCCCAGGATGTCGGCCGACGCCCCAAAGTTGTCCAGCGACATGCGCCCAGTGGCAATCGGACGATCAAACGTGCCGGACATTTCAATCTTCCCGCTTAACGTGCCGCGCAAACTACTGACGCCGTTGATCGCAATGGGCAACCCCGCCAGCTGCAACGTGTCCGCCACTATCTCGGCATCCAATCCGTCCGACAGCAGTCGCTTCTCCACCGTCTGCAGCGAAAGATCGATCGGCACACGCGCCTCGAAACGCAGCCGACTTTTGACGGAATCCTCCAGCACCACGTGCGCAATGAGCCGCTGGTTGTCATAAACGCCGTCCGTCACCAGCGGTGGCGCGCTGATCGCGGCTGTGCCAACCGAGTCGCCAATCATGTTCCACACGATTTGCGGTGAACGACGCGTGCCTGTCAGCTTGGTCTCGCCGGTGAGCAGGCCGCTATACCGGGTTTTCGCAGCCATGGCAAACGACGCCACTTCTCCGGCTGGGAATCGCTCCACCTTCAGCAGCGCGTTCACGGGGCCGGTTACCGGCACGTCCGCATTCAGCGACAACAATCCCTGCTGGTTCGAACGCACTACCAGTGAATCAATTCGCGTCCCGCGGGAATCACTCACAAGAATGGCCGGCTGCGCGTTCTGCCATTGCGCAGCCCCGTAGTTGAAACGCACGGAATCCAGGTGGACGGTCAGCACGGAATCGACCCGCGTGAAATTTCCCCGAACCCGGAGCGCTGTGGTGTCGCGCGCAATCACGTCAAGACGCAATTTGCCGCCGGTCGGGCTGGCGTCTTCGACGCGGAATTCAGCCGTTGTCAATTTGACTTTGCCGATTCCCGAGATGTCATCAATGGTGGCCGTTGCGTCAAAGTGCGCATGGTCCGGCAATCCCGTGGCGCGCACCGAACCGAACACGCGCCGCACGTCGAGAATGCCAACCTGCATCTGGCGCGCGCTGAGCGACACATTGGCACTGAACGCGGGGAGTGCGCCCACCATGACGGCCGAACCCGACACATCGCCGTCCAGCGTGTCCGAGGCGTAACGCTTGAGTGATTTCGCAATGCTGCTGTCGAGCGGAAACATCATGTCGGCCAGCCGAATGAGTTCCGGTCGCGCGGCCGCCAGCGAGTCCACCTGCAACGACGCCACGAGCGTGTCGACGGCCAGGCTGTCGCGCGCCAATGCGCCCTTCAGTTCAATGGCGATGCCGCCCAGCAAGACCGCCGCTGAGTCGATGCGGAGACGCTGTTCATCGAGCGCCCCAATACCCTTCAATTCGAACGCCGGCAGGCCTGGGGCGGCTGCCTGACGCAGGTTTGCATCGAACGTCGCGTCGGAAATACGCGTGGTGCTGTCAGCACGCAACTGCGCCGACACGCCGAATTGCAAGGTGCCGTCGAGCTTCGTCAGCGGCACATCGTCGCGCCCAATCCACGAGCGCAAGTCGATCGCCGCAAGATCGGTGTTCGCACGCACCATCCACAAACTGTCGCGCAGGCTGGCCGTTCCGTTGGCTTGCCATGTGCTACCGCCATTGACCAGCGACGCCGCCCACTTGAGTGAGTCCAGCGGACCGGTCGCGCTCACCGTGCCACGCAGTGCCGAGCTGATGGGGAACGTCGAATCGACGCGCACCACCGCCCTCAGAGCGACCGGATCGAGCAGCAACTCGGTGTTCACGATTGCGACCCGACCCCCAAACCGCGCGTCGGCACGACCGGAAACATGCGACACATTTCCAACCGCGTCGGTCCACGTCAGGTCAAGCGTCGGCACAGTGGCGTGTTGCAGATCGGCGCTGGCAATCAGCAGGTTGCCCGTCACGCGCCCATCCATTGGCGGGGTAGCGGGCGCAAGAATGCGCACAGAACGCAGATCAATGTCGGCAGTGGTCACGCGCACATTGCGCGCCGTGGGATTCGCTCCCAGTCCCACCAATCCGTTCGCCGTGAGCGATGAACGCGCGCCACTCACCTGATCGTCGACAAACTCGGCGTCCAGGCGATCGACCAGCAGGGCCGTCAGCGGTCCGCCCGCCTTCGCAACGAGACGCCCACGAAACGTGCCGTTCACTTCCGGTGGCACCGCGTCGTACGACAAGCGACGCAGCAACTCGCTACGCAGGGGGGCAAACGTCAGATCGACACCTTGCAATAACATTGCTGCCGGGCGCACGACGACGGTGATGTCGCCCTGCACCACCGAATTCATGGCTGTGACGTCCAGTTTCGACAGCGAGTATTCGGCATCGTCCGCATTCGCGAGTGTTCGCATGCGCACATTGGCCACCCCGGTACCCGAGTCGGGCAACACATCCCAGATCCAGCCAAGGTCGGACAAACCCGCACGCGCAGCGACGGTGACGTCGTAACGCACGGGACCCGGTTGATCCCAATTGACCTTGCCATTCGCACTTCCTGTTGATGCGGGCAGTTGCACATTCGGCAGGGCCAGCAGCACCGAGTCGGGGGTCCAGCGCACAACACCAGCCGCCTGCACAATGCGGATGTTGGGATCGGAGATGGTGCCGCCCAGTGAATCCAACTGCAAGGACGATGGGTCATCACCGGGTGAGGCCACAATGACATCGTGCGTCACCACGCGTGGCAACACGATGCGGCGCTTCTCCAACAAACCCTCCGCCACCACGGTGATGTCGTGCAACGTGCGGCGCACTGCGATCACGCTGTCGCGCGTAGTGCCCGTGAAGACCGCGTTGGGCATCCACGGATATTGCATATCAATGGTGCCTTCGCTTAACCGAATCACATCGATGCGAATGTCGTCCGCGAACCCAGGCACCCGCGGCCCCACCGTTGGCGGCCCGCCATTGATGATATGCGCAATGTTCCATGGTCCCGTGAAATCGCGCCTGAGAATCAGCTGCACACCACGCACGTCCAGTTTCGTGATGTGCACCTGCTTGTTCAACAAGGCTCCGTAGGACAACCCGCCACTCAATTCATTGACGTGCAGGACCACCACCCCTGCGCTATCCAGCAGCGACACATCACTGGCCCGAATACCTCCACTGCTCAATTCATGCAACACGCCGACAGTCAGCGACCCTCTGCCTCCTAACGTCCCGTTCGCAGCATTCAGTGCCCAGGCAATGAATTTCTGGCGTCCCCACCCGGTGCCGGTCACGACGATATCCAGCGAGAAGACGCCAAGCAGCATGACGCCGGCAACAATGGCAATGGCCCAGCCCAAGCGGCGACGCACGGACATCAGAACGCCTGTCCGAGACTGAAGTGGAACACGAAGCGGCCCGCCACGCCACGCGCCGCCTGGCGGTACGATTCAGGGCACCGACTGAGGTCGAGTGCGCCTTGACCGACCGGTCCGATGGCAATGGTATTGCCGGGACTGACGCAACGAATGGCTCCGCGGCTCGTGCTGTCCCCTTTCGTAAACAACAGCGCACGGCCTAAGCGCGGATCGTAGGGATTGTATCCGAGGTCCACGCGAAAGGGGCCCAGCGGCGTGTCTAGACGCAACCCGACGCCCGGCGTGATACGAATATCGTGCCAACTGAATTCTTGTGCGTTCGTTTCGAACACGGTTCCGGCGTCGGCGAACAAGGCAATTTGCAGTTTGTCGGTGGGCCAGGTAATGCGACGACGCCACTCGAGATTGCCCACCACCATCGCGGTGCCGCCGCGCGGCACCACAGGGTTTGCTTCGGCGGAGTCGGACAGTTCGAGAAATTGCCCGCCGTCGCGTGTCACCACCTGCGCATCGGCCAGAGAATCCTTAAAGGCGTACACCAGGGGACCGAGCAGGTTCTGCCGAAATCCACGGACGGAACTTTGCCCACCCGCGAATAATCGTTCCTGTTGTGGAATGAGCGGCGCGCCATTGACCAACGGTGCGTTTGGCGCAAACACCCGAGCGAGCTGCAATCGGGACGCCATGGTGCCTCCGAAAAATGGCAGGTAGCCAGAGACCTCGAAGGTACCGCGGTAGAAACTGATGGTCTGATTGGTGGAAGCCGACGTGAGGCCCGCGCGCACCTGCGCACGATATCGGGTGCCATAGGTCGGATTCACCTGATCGTTCGTGCGATCATGCGCCAACGACGTACTCGCGACCGTAACGCCGCGCCCGAACAGCGACACCTTTTCATCCTCCGGCTGACACAGGCCGAATCGCGTGCATGACACCACGGGATCGGATATGGTGCGGCCGCGTTCATACTGAATGCCGGAGGTCACGACCGTGCGACGCCACTTGGTGGAACTCAATTCGAACAGTGCCCCGACCGCCGTTTCGCGGAGGTACGCCAGCGGTTCGCCACGCCGTTCACTATAGACGCTGAACGTTGGCGCAAACGGACGCCCCCAGAATCGGGTATTCGTGATGGTGGTCCCGGCGTAGTAGTTCACCTTTTCGCTGAAGGGATCGTTTCGAAGCTGCCCGGAGCAAAGTGACTCTGCAAAATCGAATGGCGCGCCAATACCCAGCTTGCTGGCGCGCAAGGAAATTTCGGCCCGACGTCCCGGCGAAATGAACGCACGGTCCTGCACGCGTGCCTGAAGGCGCCCGCAATCTTGCGTGGCCCATCCGCCACCTGCCCGCGCGTATCTGGTGCGGGCTTCGGCGACCGTCACCTGCAAATCGACAATGCTATCGGCGCTGCCGACGCGGGGTGCGATGGTGTCAATCAGCACCAGACGAAAGGCGTCGGTGCGATACAGGTCGCGTTGGGCCTGGGTGATATTGTTTGCCCCATACCGTTGGCCCGAACGGAGCCGGATAAGCGCCAGGATGTCAGCCGAATCGACCGTGCGCCGGTCGTCGATGCCCTGAATGCGCACATGCACCTCACCCACGCGAAGGCGGGCACCCGGAACAAATGAGAACGACAAACGCACCTTCGCGGCCGAGGTGTCTGTCGCGGACGCGGTGTCGATCTCGACTCGCGACGATGGACGCACTGCCCGCGCGTAGCCTGCGTTTTGCAGGCGCTCAACCGCCGTCTCGACCAGGGCCTGCACCCGGACGCGGTCGAACCGCTGCCCCTTCAAACCCAGAAGCGGCGCCCCAAAATCGCGGGCGTCTTCGTCCACTGGGGGAAGCCCCGCCACCAACACGCTGTCGACTCGGGCTTCGGGACCGGCATTGACATCAAATGTCAGCTTGACCCCATCAGGTCGACGGTCGTAGCGCGGCGTGACGTTGGCCAGAAACCATCCATGCTGACGGTGCAACACGGCTAAGCGGAGCGCATCGCGTTGCACCTCGAGGGTATCGGCACACAGGAAGTTCGGCGCTTTGAAGCGGCCAATCAGTCGTGAGAAGAAGCTGGGGGACTCATTGACGATGAGTGCCGCCATGACCACCGACTGAAACTTCGGATTGCCCGCAAACTCGATGCGTTGCACTCGCTCGGCGTCGGCACATCGTTTGCCGCGCGACGGGCTACTCTGTGCCGCAGCCGTGCGCCCTATCGTCAGTAGGCAGAGCAGCAGGGGTACGGCGCGCAAAGCGCGGAAGATGCGTGCAGGCATGAACAAGGCAATCTCGCCAAGCAAGCAGGCGAGCGCTACCAAGCGAGGTGCCTGGCTGCGGTCTGCGTGGGTCCGCGCGGGTAAACTGAATCAAGCGTGTCCTTGGCCTATCGGCGTGACTCCGTCTCACGGGTTCCCGGACGTCTGAACAGCATGTTTCTCAGCAGCGGCTTCGCCTTGGTGGTCAGCATCACGGCCGTCGTCACCTCGCAGGACACTGTTCATCACCGGCGGCTGGAATTTGTGGGAAGCACGGCACGACCCCATCTATCGGAGGCGCCGCCTGCTTCATTCCGCGCTATTTCTCGCCGCGACGGCGGGATTCGCCGACGCGGGAACCGTGCTGGCTGATGAGGCCGATCGCGCCATGCTGCGCGCGGCGCGGAGCGACGGAATGACCCAGCGTTTCGTGCTGGCCTCCATCTCGACCACCCATGCGCTGATCGTGACTGCGCTGGCATTGCCGCCGGGGTTATGGAATACCTTACGTGTTGGTGCGGTCACCAGTGTTGTCGCGTGGTTCGCCATTGTTGTCTGCGGCGTTGTCCTGGCCAGCAGCTGAAACGCCACGGCATTTCCACCATTTCTGGTTTCCCGAACTTCTCCGACCGTGACGATCGACCATACTCCGAATGCAGGCGCCGCCGCATCGACCAATGCGGCGCCCGTTCCGACGCCCTTCTCTGACGCGTGTAGTAGCTGTGCCGTGCACAACCGGCGCCAGTTCGTGCAGGACACGCTGCTCGGAGTAGCCGCCCTGCTCGGCTTGTCCGCGATTTCTACAACCAGTGCGACGGCGCAAATCGTCGCACTGTCCGAACCCGCCAATGGCGCGCGCGGTGAAATGCGGTATCCCGTTCCGCCGGCCGACGGCGTGAACTTCGATACGAAAAACGATGTCATTATCGCACGCGCTGGCGACAGTGCGTTTGCTTTTGCCCTGGCGTGTCCGCATCAGAACACCATGCTGCGCTGGAACGCGAAGGAACGACGCTTCCAGTGCCCCAAGCATCAGTCGCGTTACAAGCCCTCGGGCGAGTTCATGACCGGGCGGGCCACGCGCAACATGGACCGGCTGCCTATTCAGCTTGATGGTACCACCCTCGTGGTCGACAACACGCAAGAAATTCGAAGCGATCAGGACGCCGCCAAATGGGCTGCAGCCCTGGTGAAAATTCCCGCGTAAGTCGGCGCCATTTTTTTGTCACCAATGAAGAGGCGTGATGCGGCCACGGTTGTGCGTCCATCAGCCACCACCTACTTCGCATTTTCGCTTATTTGCCTGCACCAGGGCACGACCATCGACATTTAAGGGAACGGCTTTCGGTGTCCAAACCACCGTGCCCCATTCAACGCATCGGGAGTTTGGATTGGTGGCCTGTGCACGAGAAACCAGCCGCCTATTGGACTGATTTTTGACGCGACCGGTGGCACGCTCCCGCTGGGCGGCGCCGTCTGACGACGTTAGCTTTCAAAGCGAACCCCCTGCCGTTTGCGTCGCACGCGTGGACTTGGTTGTCCGCCCACCCGCCTCGGAACATGTCTACATGACTCGCAGCACTCGCTTTGCACGTGCTCTCGCGACCAGCGCACTGGTGACGCTGCTGGTACCGACCGCCGTAGTCTCGCAGCCAGCACGCACCCCTCGCCCCGCTGCCAACACGCCAACCGTCGACATGGCTGCGCTGGCCAAAGCGCCGACCGTCGCGCGCGCCATGGCGGCGCTGCAAGCCGAGAATGAATGGACCCTTGGGCAGCAAATTGCGTTGTGCGAGATACCAGCCCCTCCGTTCAAGGAAGCGGCACGCGCCGACGCGTATCGCAAGCAGCTGATATCGCTTGGCGCCTCGAACGTGCGCATTGACCAGGAAGGAAACGTCCTTGGCGAAATTCATGGCGCGGCGCCGGGACCAACGGTCATGTTAAGCAGCCACCTCGACACCGTGTTTCCGGAAGGCACGAATGTGAAGGTGAAACGCGAAGGGACCAAACTCACCGCACCAGGCATTGGCGATGACTGCCGCGGCCTGGCGGTGACGCTGGCCATTACGCGACAAATCATCACCAACAACATTCCGATTGCGGGGCGACTGCTGATAGTGGCCACGGTCGGTGAAGAAGGCCCGGGCAACCTGCGCGGCGTGCGCGCGATTTTTGGCAGCGCGATGCGCGATTCACTCGATTACTTCATTTCCGTCGATGGCGTCGGATACAGCATCACCAATCGCGCAGTTGGCAGCAATCGGTATCGCGTGAAATACAGTGGTCCCGGTGGTCACAGCTACGGTGCGTTTGGCATGCCCAACCCCATTCATGCGCTGGGGCGCGCCATCGCACTGGCCAGCGACCTGCCCGTGCCGGCCAATCCAAAAGTTACGTTTAACGTCGGCCTCGTGACGGGTGGCCAAAGCGTGAATTCCATCTCGGCATCGGCCAGTATGGATGTTGATATGCGCAGTGAATCAGCCCCGGCACTCGCCGATCTCGACCGACGCATGCAGGCCGCGTTCCGGAAGGCGCTAGCGGTTGAAATTGCGCGGTGGCCGGGATCGAAAGTGCCGCTCACGATGCAGATTGACACCATTGGCATTCGTCCTGCGGGCGCGACGGCAGACGACGCGTTTATAGTGCGCACCGCGCTTGCCGCCGGTCAGACCATTGGCGTGTACACGCCGCTTTCGCCGTCCAGCACCGACGCAAACATTCCCATCAGTCTTGGCATTCCCGCCATTGCCATCGACGGTGGCGGCATTGGTCAGGGGGGACACGCGTTGGACGAATGGTACGACGATCGCACTGATGGGTACAAAGGTGCGCAGTGGGTGATGTTGTTCGTGCTGGGGCTACATGGCGTTGCTGGCGTGCGCTGAATTGGCGTGCGCTGAATTACTGAAACAGCCATCGCAGGTCATCAACCGCGAGCGACGTGGCGGTGTCAATCAGTCCGCTCGCGAAAGCGGCACGACCCAGCACGTCGCCCGGGGTGCATCCCGCCGCGCGCATTTCCCGAACCCCCGTGTCCCCAAGCGATTTGCTCAGTTTGCGGCCGTCGTCCCGCAAAACAAGTGTATGATGCAAAAATGTTGGGGGCACCAGTCGTCCCAGCAGACGGGCGAGTTGGAGTTGCCGACCGGTACTTGACAACAGGTCTTCGCCGCGAATGACGACGGCGATGTCCTGTTCCCAATCGTCAACGGTCACGGCCAACTGATACGAGAAGTTGCCGTGGCGGTCATGCACGACGAAGTCGCCGCACTGGTCGTTGGGACATTGATGCTGCACACCCAGGCGAAGGTCGGCAAACTGCTCGGTTGCGCTGGTGACGCGCACGCGCGTGGCGGGTGCAACACTCGCGTCGAGCGTTAGACTCGCGCATGTTCCGGGATATCGCAATTCACCGCTGGTGTCGCCTGCGGCATGACCGGCAATGTCCCTGCGGCTGCACTGGCAAGCGTAGGTCAAACCCCGCCATTCGAGCCTGCGCAAATGCGCGGAATACGCCGGCCGGTTGTCCGACTGCCTCAGCAGCGTCGCCCCGGCACGAAAGGTTTCTGTGTGGCCGCGGTCGGGGACCAATCCCAACCAATCCAGATCGTCAAGCAGCGCCCCCTCGAATTCCTTGCGACACCGGGTGCGGTCGTGATCTTCGATTCGCAGAACGACAAGCCCTGCGAACGCACGCGCAATTCCCCACACATGTATAGCGTTGACCACGTGGCCGAGGTGCAGATAACCAGTGGGGGCAGGTGCGAAACGGGTGCGCCAGCGTTTCGTGGCGTGCTGCATGGCGCTACCTGCAAAGAACTCACGCAGCGACGAGGAAAGCGCGATTGCTGCACTGGTGCGCGGGGCGTAGTTACGATTCACGCCCAACATTAGCCTACGGCCGGGACTAACGCGAAATGCCGATGGTTAACAAGTCGCGGCTGATACGCTGGTGCCGGCGGGCCTCGGCGTAGACGGCAATCCAGGGCGTTCGGACGCGCGCGCCTACACCAGCGTTCCATCCCGATGCCGACCCATCCGTACCAATGCCATATTTGCCATATCCCGCCAGGACATACGGCTGAACGAACGGAATAGGCGCAATCACGACCGCGTCTGCCATCAATGACAACGCACTGGCGTCTTTGGCTGTTTTGGCGAGCAACGCATCGGCGCGGAGCGCGAACGGAATGACGGGAACTCGGAACTGCACATATGCAGCACCGTGGGTGCCACTGCCTGATTGGTCCTTGTTGCGATCACCCACGCCGCCGCCCGCCCCGACGCCGACTGATACCAACCCCTGAGCCGCCAAGGGCTTGACCACTGGGGCCATGCCTGTGGCTAGCAGCGAAATGGCCAGGAGCGTCGTAAGGGTGCGGCCTGGAACCGCTCGAACCGGGGGGCGCAGTGCATATCTCATTGTTGGTACAACAACCTGGCCCGTCGAAAGTTTCAATGACGTGATGGCAGACCTGTTGGCGGTACCGGACTGTTGCGGCCAGTGCCCTCCCTGCATGGCGCTGGACTGTCGAGGCCAGTGGCCTCATGAAGGCTGCTGGGCTGTTGAAGCCAGTGCCTTCTGATGGGAGCAGGCTTGCCCCTGAAGGGCCGATAATCATCCGCGTTCCTCAAGCCCGAAATGCGGTTATCTTCGGTGTCGTAAACGGCGAAGCAACCCCAACGCCATCCACACCGAGCAATGCCTCCGTGACCATTTCCGAAAAATTGCGGCGCCGCATGGCCGACCGGCTGGAACTTGATACCGTGCCGCAGGACATCAACGGGCTTTTTGCCGTGTATGCCGCGTGGTGTCGCAAAGTGCCGTTCGACAACGTGCGGAAGCTGATCGCGCTACGCACCGGTGATACCGGTCCGCTGCCAGGAAGTGATGCGACCGACTTCATGGAGAAGTTTCTCGAGCACGGTACCGGTGGCACCTGCTGGAGCAGCAGCAACGCCTTGTTTGAATTCGTCACCGCCTACGGGTTCAACGCGCGTCGTATTGCGGGCAGTATGCGTGATTTAGGCGTTCCCGGGCACGGCAGCGTCAAAGTGGCATTGAATGGCATGGATTGGATGGTGGACTCCTCGATGCTCACCATGTTCCCCATTCCCATTACTGGTGAGTTGTACGTGTATCGCGATCCGCTGTTCGGCGTGGAAGTCGAGCCAACGGAAGAATCGCACCTTGTATGGTTCAACACTCCGCCATACGAAGACTATTTTCCCTGCCGCCTGCTGATGGATGATGTGTCGTACGCGTTCTATATGGAGCGATACGAGCTTTCGCGCACACGCGGCCCGTTCAATCATCACGTGTCCATTCGCTACAATCGCAACGGCGCACGGACAGTGTTACAAGGGCACACTCGGCACCAATCGACCGAGGCAACAGGACTTGTTTCCACAGCGCTGACGCGCGAAGCGATGGTAAGCGAGTTGCGCGAGGCGGTTGGGATGTCAGAGTCGATTGTCCGTCAGTGGGTGCAGTGCGGCGCGCTGGAGGCGCAGTACGAACCGCCGGAACACGCGCCGGGCCCGTTGACCGTGAAACCGCCGTCTACCCGGGGTCGCTAGCAACCGGAAGGTGAACCGCCCGATTTTTCGCCGAGAATTAACGGGCCGCGCTCGGGGGTTGATCGTATATTGAAATATCCCACTTCCCTCGACCAATCCCCGCGTATGTCTCTGCCATTTGCCCCGCGAACCTTTCGATCTTTGGCGTTTGCGCTGGTAGCCGGCGCGGTGCTGGCTGGCTGCGGGGGCGACAGTGCCTCGCCGGGAGCGGGGACGGAACCTCCGGCGGGCGCCTCCAGCGGTACCTTCGCGCGTATTCAGGCGGAGGTGTTCAACACGCAGTGTGTCTCGTGTCATCGCACGGGCGATCCACTTGCGAAGCAATCCGCGCTGGTGCTCACCGCCGACTCGTCCTACCTGCAACTCGTTGGAGTGCCGGCCGTTCACCAGATTGCGAAGGCCGACGGCATGCGCCGCGTGCAAGCCTTCAAAGCCGACAGTTCCTTGTTGTATCACAAACTCGCGTGGATACCGGGTCATCACAGCCGTGACTACGGTCAGCTCATGCCCATGGGTACCTTCAAGGGGCTGACTGCAGGCCAGCTGGAGTACCTGCGGCGCTGGATTGAGGCTGGCGCGCCCAGAACCGGGCATGTGGCCGACACGCTGGTGCTGGCGGACACGCGTGTGCAGTCGGCGACGTTTACTCCACTGGCGGCACCTGGCGCGGGCGGCTTGCAGTTGGGCGTGGACAGCTTCGCCGTGACGCCGAGCGCGGAGCGTGAACTGTTTGTGTATCGCCGGTTGAATAACGCGACGGAGTTGTTCGTAAACCGCATTCAGGCGCGCATGCGCCCGGGCAGTCATCATTTGCTGTTGTACACATTTGATGAAAACAAGACCTCGTTTCCCTGCAATGGGCGGCCGGTTCCGGATGTCATGCGGGATATTCGCACAGCCGACGGGGGGTTCAACATCATCAACATGTTACCCATGGCGTGCCACGTGTTTTTTGCCGGCGCCATGACGCCGGATTTTGACTACCGGTTTCCGGCCGGCGTGGCGCTGCGGTTGCCTCCGCATACGTCGCTCGACTTCAACGTGCACTACGTGAATCGTTCGCCCATTCCTCTGCCGGGCCAGGCGTTTGCCAATTTGTACACGGTGGACAAAAGTGCGGTGCAGACGGTGGCGCAAACGTTGAATTTTGCGAATGAAGACCTGAACCTGCCGCCCAAACAGCGCACCACGGTGCGCCGGGCGTTCACCGTGAGCCGACGCACCACCATTCTGTCGCTCACGTCGCACATGCATTCCATGGGCGAGCGGTTTGAAGTGCGTGTGCGCCGCGCCAGCGGGGTGGAGACCGTGGTGTACACGAACACCGATTGGGAACATCCGGTGTTTCAGCACTACGACACGCCCATCGTGCTGGAGGCCGGCGACGCGCTGGTGTCCAACGTGACGTACAACAACGTCACTGCAAACACCATTCGGTTTGGACTTTCGAGCAGTGATGAGATGGACATCATCTTTGGGTACTGGTACTGACGCGAGCCGCCCGCTGCTGTTGAACTTGCGGCACGCGCTCGGGATTCCCCGCGATGCACTCAAGGAGTGGTCAGCGCGCATACCGCTCGAGCCACTTCAGGCCGTCGTCGTCCGTGCGAACGACGTATGCGTTCCGTTTGGTGATCGTCAGAAGGGTTCGATTGGCGGATAGCGGCACGATACCCAAATGTTTGCCGGTGGCACTGAATACGTCCCAACGCCGAGATGCGGCGCCCGCCGCTTCGTAGCGCGGCACCCAGACGTTGTCCCGGTCGTCAGTGGCGGAAGATTCGTTCATGAACGCAGACTTCACCTTCGCGTACGTTCTGACAAAGGGCGGCCCCTTGGGTTCAGCGCGCTTGCGGTCTGCCTCGGTTACCACAACTGGGGTGTATGTGACCGGCGAGCCGGCGTTCAATTTGCCGTTTTTTTCCACCCAATCGACGCGATACGGCGCGGCGTGAATAATGGCGAGCCGCCCACTTGGGGCGACGATCCAGTCGTCGACTGGCGCGAAACGGACATTGACCCGTCCGACCGTGGTCTTGTTTTCAGAGCGTTCTATTGTGAACAGGGCCGGCTTGGGGTGCTGGACCGTGATGGTGGCGACCGTGTCAAAGTGCTCGCGACCGCGCTGCCAGCGAACAATGGTTTCTGGAGTCGGTACGTCGGGATTGGGCCCGCCCTTATGGTACCGAAAGTACAGGCGCCCCGATGGATCGGCGCCCCGCACCTGCCCCACATCTTCTCCCAACAATTCAGGGAAGCGGTGTGTTCCGACTACTTTGCCGCGTCCGTCGATCAGCAAATAGCGTCTTGCCTCAACGTCGACGACCAGTGTCGAGTCGTTCGCGAGTGCAATGAGGCGAATTGGTGCAAGATACTCCGCAGGTCCCGAGCCTTTGCGGCCGATGCTTGCGACTGTCTGGCCATTGGGGCCAATAAGGTACAGTTGGACGTCCTCGTTGTCAGCCACAATGACGTTGCCGTTGGCCAATTCGCGTGCAGACGCCAACTGCGAAAACGATGCCTCCGACGTCCACGCAGGTCGCGCGAACGAGATGATCGGCAGCGATTGCGAGGATGCGACGTGTGACAGCAATGCGGGTATCAGGACCACCGAGGAAATCTCGACCAACCCGAACTTCAGGCGAATACGCATTGTACTGATTCCGATTGAAGGTGTTTGAGCGAAATCGGGAGCGAGACGAGCAACGATGCCGAGCTGTCCAGGCAGCCGATGTTGACGCCCCCGGACCACGGGGGGCACCACCCACAGATTCTGGCCTGGCGAACATTCCGCCAGACCAGAAAATGTGCAATGGTGTCAGCGCGGTGTCAGCGCGGAGTGACAGTGCAACGACTGCGTACTGCTATTGCCAGTAGGGAAGTTCATAGCAGGTCATCTCGTACTCGAACGGTATCATGATTGGCAGGTTCGGCCACAACGCCCAGTAGACCTGCCAGCCGGTAGATTCTGCCGTGCCACACAGAATGTGGCCGCCTGTGCACCCAATGGCGGCGCACGTCTCCCGCTTCCGCGCTGCATCGGCCGAGTAATATTTTTGGCCAAATGCAACAGAAGTGCTGACCGCGAGCAGGGTGGCCGCAGCTATGGCCTTCAGGTTGAAGTACTGCGCCGAGCGTCGCATTAGGACAACGGGTTTTCGTAGCAGGTCCACTCCACCTCGATTTCCCCCACAAACGGGGGAATGCCGGCGGTAATTTTGCCGGACGCCGTACCACACAGCCGACTGCCGTTCGGGCAGCCGATGGCAGCACACGCTTCTTTCTTGCCGGCCGTTTCGTCGCCTTCGTCTCCGGACGACATGGCCATGGCGGTGGACGAAGCGAGAGCGAGAATGAGTGCCACCGCAGCAGAAGCGGCGGTGCGGCGGCTGAACGTGCTCGTATTTTTGGACATCGATCTATACCCTCAGGGAAAATGTTGAACCTGCGTGAAGGCGACGCCGGTGGGTGCTGCACCGGCGGCCGGGTCGATACACACGTAGTGAACGGGCGTATCGGTTACTGCCCTGCGGTTGGTGACATCGAGGCTTCCAGCAAGCTCAGGGTTCGCGGCATCGATTCGCCCGCGATGATGGTTTTGAGTTGTTTCGCCTTGACCACCAATGCCATTGGCAACCGCGCACCGCCAATGGACTTGTACTGCTCCAACTCTTTGCCGCGCACGAGTCGCGTGGCGACCGTGAGACCGAGATCGGCTTTCGCGTTTTGCAACACGATCGTGTCGCCGTCCGCGATGCCTGCAAAGATGACTTCCACTGCGAGGCCGGGCGTCCCAGCAAGCGAGTTCAGACGCGCTGCGTCGGCCCTGTTCATCTCGCAGTTCACGGCGCTGACAAAGACGCGAACCATGTGCGTCGCCGCAGGCGCTTCTCTTGCCAGCGAGGACGACGCCGCGTCCCCTGGGCTACGCTCTGCGTTCACGGCTTTGCATGTGACCACAGAAACGCAGCTGATCACCGCGATTGCGGTCTGCGCTGCACGCATGGGGTTGGGACGCTGAGGCGCGCGCGAAACCGGGCGCGCTTGCAGCGTGACCCCGACCTGCCGGAATCCGATCACGGGCGCACCGCCGTACCAACCGTCCAGATGTCGATGGACGGAATGGGTTCGGTGCGCAGCGTCGCGAACCCGCCGTCCGCCAGCGCGACGAGTTCGAGTACCGGAAACGGTAGCAGGTGCGAGCCCTTGTACGATCCAGACTGGCCATCGTAAACGTCGACAATCCGTCCGCGGTTGGGTGTTGCTCCTCCGAATAGCGCGAATATTTCATGGCGCCGCGTCGTCACGGACAGTGTGCCCAGCGTCGCCGCAGGATGTATGCGGAACGACCGACCGCTGAACTTTCCAGACTTGAGCGGATACGACGTGGTCCCTGGGAACAACACCGACTCGACCCCGTTGACCACGCGACGCACCGCACCATCGGCCCCGAGCAGCGCCAGTTTGTCAGACCAGCGATACGCGACGACCGCGCCCCGTCCCAGCGCCGCCGTGAACGTTTCGCGCTCGATGCCATGATGTGCGGTCAGGCCCGGAGGCGCCGCGACTCTGCGTGCCGAGTCGCCGTGCGCGGTCACCTGGGTGAAGAGGGTGGAGGAATCATCGACAGCCAGAGCGAACATCGTCGTATCGGAGAGGGGCACGAAACGATGCGACGACAATGTGAGCGGAACGGTGCGCAGTACGCGTCCGGCTTCCGACAACGACGTGATGCGACGATTCCCCATGTCGAGCACGGCGATTTCGCCATTGCTGCGCACCTCCACATCCATGGCATTCTGGAACTCGCCAGGACCAGCGCCCTTTCGGCCAACTCTCCAGAGTTGCTGGCCCTGTCGGTTAAACGCTCTGAGTTCCATTGCGCCAAAATCGAAGAGCACCAGTTGCTGGCTGCTCGTTGCAGATAGTGAAGCGGGGACGAGCAACTCATCGTGATCGGCACCGGCGATGCTGCGTTCGAGTACCAGCGGGGACAGCCAGTGACGCGCGGGAATGGCGCCCCCCGTTCGCGGGGCCAAGGTGGTTTCGGGGGATACTGAAACTGGCGACGCCGTCGCCGTGACCGACATCGTCGCCTTCCGAAGTTGTGCCAGCAGCTCGCCCAACGACGGCGCGCCGAAGTATGAGTGGCCGTTCACGAGATAGGCTGGTGTTCCGACGAGCCCCAACTCCCGCGCCACCCCGAGATCTCGATGCACCGCAGACGCGTGTCGCGTGTTCACCACACATCGCAGAAAATCGACAGTGTCGCGGACCCCCGCTTCTTGCGCCAGACGGAGCCACGGTTTCGCACCAATGGAGTCCTGCTGCGCATAGGCCACGGTTTCGAATTCACGAAACCGCCCCTGCTCCGCCGCACATTCGGCCGCATTCGCTGCGGCCTGCGCGTGCGCGTGTCCCGAGAGCGGAAAATGTCGCGTGACCACACGCAGGGTACCTGGCAGCGAATCGTCGGCGACCTTGAGCAGCTTGTGCAATTCCGCACATCCCGGGCACTGATAGTCCGCGAATACCACGACGCTGACTGGGGCGCTTGCGCGTCCGGTCACATGTCCAACGGCACCGATGTTCTTCCAATCGGAAACAAACTGTTGCGCCGGCGGCGCTGGCTCTTTGCCACCCTTGGCATAGAGCGCGCGAGTGACTACGGTCGCGGTGGTCAGCACCACGCAGAACACCACCGCAAACACCACGACTGGAGAATTCCAGGTTATTGCGCGTTTGAACACTTGGCACTCCGCGAAGGCTGATCGGGTAGGCGGCAACCGCGCCGCGATGGACACCCGCATGTTACGGCGCACCGGTTTAAAACCATCACCATTTCATTGCCGCCCCAACCATTTTACAACCCGCGGCTCGCCAACGCGCGGTCCGCCAACGCGCGGTCCGTCAACGCGCGGTCCGCTGCCGCACAGTCCGCCAACGCGCAGTCCGCCAACGCGCGGTCCGCTGCCGCGCTGGCCTAGCGCGCTCGGAGGTGTCCGACATAAATGGTGTGCCACGCGCCCGACGTGGTATGTGCGCGCACGGTGTGCGTCTCTACGTGCAGCCCCGCCTCACGCATGGTGTGGACCAACCGGCTGTCTTCGTTGGCCGACCAATACGCAATGCGTCCATTGGGGCGCAGTGCACCCACGGCCATCATCACGCCCGCCCCCGCGTACAACGCGCCATTGCCCCTCGTGGTAAACGACTCGGCACCATTGTCCACGTCCATCATGATGGCGTCAAACGCGCCCTCTGGATTGCGCAGCACTTTCGCCACATCCGTCACCCGCAAGTCGACGCGGTGATCGACCAGAGCCTCGTGCGCCAGCGGGTATTCCGTATTGCGGTTCCAGTCGGCCACCTTTGGCACCAGTTCACACACCACGACGCTGGCGTCTGATGCGAGCGTTCCCAGTGCGGCCCGCAGGGTGAAGCCAAGTCCTAATCCGCCAATCAATACCCGCGTTCCCTTCAGCGTTCGTATGGGCTCACACACCAACTCGGCCAGGCGGTCTTCCGAGTGGTGGCGACGCGTGGACATCAACTCAATGTTGTTGACGCGAATGGTGTACGCGCCGTCGTGCCGGTACAGCTTGAGCACGGTGCCGTCAGGTGCTTTCGCCTCATCCAGCAGTTCCACTTTTTTCAAGGGACCATCACGACGGCTGTTTCGCCTCGGTGGCACGCCGCGATGCCAGGCGCTGCCGAGCGGGGTCGACGCTGTTCGGATGGACGGCGCTGCGCGAGAACAAGCATCCGTTGGCCGCAATGAATGTCTCACAGTCTGCGTACACCAGGTGTACGCAGCATAAGTCGCTGGCCACGACGCGCGCGCCACTCACGTCCTGCAGCGCTGCGATGCCGCCCGCGTGATCAAAGTGATCGGTCGCATTCACAATGAGCTTGACCTCATCCACGCGGAAACCCATGCGCTACCACACCGCCGAAACGGATTCAGCAGCACATTCCACTCGGCACACGACGCACGCTCCTTCGCACGTTCTGACGCGTTGGCTGGCTGTGAACGCTGCGCGTGCAGATGTGTCGCAGCCATCGTGATGGCGAGCAGGGCCGCAGGATTCGTTCTCATTGGGGAAATGTATCGACGGGCGAGCGGGCTGAAAAGTTCACGGCCGGTCGTCGAACACCCCTGGCGATGGATCGTCAGGGAGCCGGACACTCGGCCCGCGAATGGGACGAACTCCAACCACTGGAACGTGGTCATCTTCATTGCCGCGGGATCATTCTGCCATCACCTTTCACGAGGTCGCACTCCACGTCCGCCACAGTCTCTCCAATCCCCACCCGATGCACCACTTCCGCACGCTGCACTCGGCCCTCACGCTGTTGGTTGCCGTTTCGGCCATCAGCCTGGCCATACCGAACCTCGCGTCTGCGCAGAACCCTCCCGTCGTGCCGCCGGCTGCCCCAGCCGCTGGCCAACCGCCCACCGGTGAAGCGGCTGGTGCGGCCAACGCCGCCAGACGTGGTCCGCGTCCATACGCACAGGTGATCACCCCGCGCGCGGTAACCGACCGTGGTGGTATCACGGTGCATCGCGTGGACGATCGCTACTTCTTTGAATTGCCGGACTCGCTGCTCGCGCGCGATTTTCTGATGGTCACGCGCGTCGCCGGAGTGCCGGCTGGTTCGGGCGGCTTTCAAAGCGCGGGCAGTTCGCTGAACGAACGTCTCATTCGCTGGGAACGTGTGAACGACCGCGTGCTGCTCAAGAGTATCAGCAGCGACGCGGTGGCCGACGATACACTGCCCATTGCACGGAGTGTCGCACAGAACAATTATCCGGCCATCATCGCCGCATTTCCCATTGCCGCATTTGGCCGTGACAGCACCACGTATGTCGTTGACGTCACCGACTTTTTCAACACCGACAATCCGGCCACGTCAGGCATGGGCGCCAATCAACGTCGTACGCTGGGCGTGCGGCGCTTCGATCCGGCGCGAAGTTACATCAGCAGCATGCGCGGATTTCCGATTAACATCGAAGTGCGGCAGGTGCAGACGTTTGACGCGTCCACGCCCGCATTCGATCCGAACGGCGCCAGCGTGTCGATGGAGACCCGACAGTCCCTTATCCTGCTGCCCAAAACCCCCATGCGGCCCCGCAACTTCGACGCGCGAGTGGGCTATTTCTCGGTCGAGCGCGTCAACTATGGGTTGGACGTGCAGAAGGCAGCCAGCCAGGAGTTTATCACGCGCTGGCGACTGGAACCCAAAGACGCGGCCGCGTACGCGCGCGGGGAATTGGTCGAGCCCATCAAACCCATTGTCTATTACATCGATCCCGGCACACCCACGCGTTGGAAGCGTTATGTGAAGGAAGGCGTGGAGAATTGGCAGGCCGTGTTTGAGAAGGCGGGCTTCAAGAACGCCATTCTTGCCAAGGAAGCACCCACCAAGGCGCAGGATCCCGATTTTGATATGGACGACGCGCGTTACTCCGTGGTGCGCTGGGCGGCCAGTCTGACTCGCAACGCGACGGGTCCACACACGCACGACCCGCGCAGTGGCGAAATCATCAACAGCGAAATCACCTGGTATCACAACCACATGCGTTCCTATCGCAACTGGTTGATCATGGAAACCGGCGCGTCCAACCCGCAGGCCCGCTCGCTGGAAATTCCGGACGAGCTCATGGGCGAGACCATGCGTCAGGTTATCACGCACGAAATTGGTCACGCACTGGGACTGCAGCACAACATGATGGCGTCTGCTTCGTTCCCCACCGATTCGTTGCGCAGCCCGTCTTTCACCAGTAAGTACGGTGTCAGCGCGACCATCATGGACTACGCACGCCAGAACTACATCGCGCAACCCAATGACGGGCTCAAGACCAGGGACTTCATTCGCCGCCTTGGACCCTTCGATGAATTTGCGATCAACTGGGGGTACCGTCTCGTCAACGCGCCCAGTGCCGATTCGGAAAAATCGACGCTGAACAGGTGGCTGACCGATCAGAAGGGGCCGTATCCGTACCGCTTTGTTGGCGGGGGGTTGGGCAGTGCCGATCCACGTAATCAAACCGAAGATCTTGGTGACGATCCGGTCAAGTCGTCGACATATGCGGTGATGAACTACAAACGCATGATTCCGAACCTCGTCGCCTGGACCACGAAACCCGGCGAAGATTTTGCAGACCTGACGGAGATTTACGAAGAATCCATTGGCCGTTGGGCGGGCTACATGAATCACGTGGCCACCGTGATAGGCGGGGTGAATGTCGACCTGAAAACCGCCGAGCAAGGCGATGCCATGTTCACGGTCATTCCAAAGGCGCGTCAAAAAGCGGCGTTGGCGTTCCTGGCCGAGCATATCATCACCACACCGAATTGGCTGCAGCCGCGCGAGATCGTTTCGCGCATCGGCCCGACCACCGTACTTTCCGCCCGGCAAAGTGCCATTGTGAATTCGCTGCTGTCGAACGTGCGCCTTGGGCGTTTGGCAGAAGCCGAAAAATTTGATCCCGCCAACGCGTATCCGTTGACGGAGTATCTGGGTGATCTCAAACGTGTGGTATGGGCTGGTACGCCGCTGGACGCGAATCGCCGCCAGCTGCAACGCGTGTACGTGCAGCGGTTGCAGGCACTGGTGTCACCGCCAGCTCCGGCTGCCGCGCCGGCGCCAGGTGGTGGGGGTGGTGGCGCTCCAGGCCGACCCGTGCCGTTTGTCACTGCGCCGAATTTGATGCAGAGCGACTTGCCGTCGTTAGCGCGTATGCAGTTGCGCGAAATTCAGCGCGATGCGCGGCTCGCGGCAGCGACAGGCACGACGACCGTGCGAGCGCACTGGGCCGACATTGCCGACCGCATTACCGCCATTCTCGATCCAGGCAAGTAAACAGTCTGCAAACGCGGTAGGTCAGCACAGGAACGGCGAATCCGAAAGGGTTCGCCGTTTTTGATAGCGGCCCTGCTCTGGCGCTATAGGCCAACGCGTCGTCTTGAAATCCAGTAGGGTCGCGCTGCTGTCCAGCGAAACGCCAAGGCGAAGGCCATTGCCGCCCTTGAGCACAGGAATCGGAGGCGCGTCGGCGCCGCGCGGCGATTTTCGCACCGCGACGCGAACGGCATCCTCGTTGAATTCGTTGAAGCCCCGCCTCGCTCCCTGGGCCCCGGCCCGCCCCGCCCCGCCCTGAAATTGCGTACATTCCACCATCCATTCCCGACAACCGAAAACACACTATGCGTCTCTTTCTTTCAGCCTTCGCGCTCCTCCTCGCTACTGCCCCCCTGCACTCCCAGGCCGGCGCACGCCGCGCCGCGCCCAGCACGCGGGGTTTTGCCGAAGTTGCACTCACGTTTACCGACACCGCCGCGCAGCGCGTCGCAGGCAAACCCGCACTCATTCGTCTCGACTACGGTCAACCACACCTGCGCGGACGCCACATCAACACCGATAGCCTTGTGCCGTTCGGCACCGTGTGGCGACTGGGCGCAAACGGCGCGACGTTGTTCTCTACCGATGTCGACCTGACCATAGGTGGCAAGAACGTGCCGAAAGGCCGATACATCGCACAAGTGTTGCCAGCACGCACGGGCTGGACCCTCATTCTGCAGTCTGAGACTACGGGCGCCGCTTCCGTAAACCCCGTCGCGTACGATGCGACCAAGGATGTCGCACGCGTCGAGCTCACGACACGTGCCCTTTCGGCACCAATAGAGTCACTGAGCATGTGGCTTATTCCATCAACCGCACCTGGCGTGCAACGCGGCGAGTTGCGCATTTCCTGGGACACCGTGCAGTTGTCCACGGAGTGGTCGGTTCGATAACACAGGGTCCGAGTGCCTGCAAAACGGCGAGTCCCTTTGGGCTCGCCGTTTTCGTAGCCGTCGTGATGCGGTCCGGGTTCTACGTGGTCATCTCGGCACCGTGCGCGAGGTGGCCGGTACCACCGCAACACGAAATGCAGACGTCTGCACACGTCCGAGTCGTTTGACCTGTACCCAGACGGTATAGTTGCCCGGTTCGGGAAATGCGTACGGAAAGTGTAACGAATCGTCGACGGCCACGCCGTTTCGCAGCGGAGGCATTGACATGTCATGCGTGCTCGCGCGTGCTCGCGACAGCAACGTTTGCGCGGCAAGTGAGACGGTCCCCATAGGATGCAGGTGAATGAACACCGCCCCGTCGTCACGCACGACGGCCGCGTGGCCCAGCATGCCAAGGTACGGTTCGAGTCTCGCGGTATCACCGGCGGACGGTGTGATCACGAAACGAAGTTCGGCTTCTTCCCCGGCGATGTGTGGCGCAGCCGCTCCCAACCACTGGACGGTCGCGCCGTCGGCCAACGTGGCTACGGCAGCGGTATCGGCCAGTAGTCCAGTAACCCAGGCGTCGTCCGCATCAGTCAGCGCAACGGGCGTACCTTTGGTCGCGCTGGTAGTCGCACTCGCACTCGCACTCGCACTCGCACTTCCCTCCGCACTCGGTGCATCAAGCGAAATGGTTGCCGCAAGCGTCTGGGTGAAACCCGTCGCATGCAACACATCGGCGAACACGCGATACCGACCGGCAGGCAGTGGCGGCAGCACCGAGGTGAACGATACGCTATCCGTCGTGGTCGGATGCAGATGCGCAAAGTTTGACCGCCCGTCTTCGGCGATCACAAACAGGTGCATCAACTTGCCGTGGTCATCAAGCAGATTGGTGAACTCGCTGCCGCCGCGGGGTCGCGACCGGCGCGCGCGGTTGCGTTGCGTCCAGACCGAATCGGTGATGGTGAATACCAGTTGCGTGCCGTCGCTACCCAAAGCCTCTGTGCGCGCAGCCACGCGTAACGGTTTGAACAGACTCTCGGCGAACATTGCGTCTTCTGCGCGCCACCATGCACCAAACCCCGTCACAACAACAACGATCACCACTGCGCCGCGAATGATTGCAAATCGCGCCCGCTTTTGGCGCGTGGGGTCGGGTATCGTGCCCGGTGGAAGCACCGACTCGCGCACAGCCGCGCCCACCAGCGTCAACAACCCGGCAACCAGAATGAGCGCCGCCGCAATGAGCAAGGCGCTCAGCGCGCCGTTGAACTGCAAGCGCCTTGCCGCAACAGCCACCAGTGGTATCACGACGGTGCCTGCGCCCTTCGCACCACGCAACGACACGGTGACGCTATTCGAGCCAGGGTCCATCACCCAAAGCTCCGTACGATACCATCCCGGATTGTTCGCTACCGGTGTTGCGACGTCGGGAGGCGGCCCACCGGCCACCGCATCGTACTTGTTCACAAACGCAGTAATCGTATCGACCGCACTTTCCGGTTTGATGCTGACCACCGCAATCCCCGGAACCACTGCAGGTGCCTTGACGTGTACCACCACCTGATACGGCCCCGCAGGCCCGCTATACCACGCGTCTGGACTGCCGATATGTGCCGAACAGACCAGCGCGATGGTCGCGAGCAGGACGACACGCGCCAAGCGGCCCACTCGCGGTTTGGGAAGCCCGATGGCGACTTGTTCGATGGCTGCGATGCGGCGTTGGTTCACTACCGCTGCACCTTCGCCATGCCGGCACCAATCCAAAGGCCGAGTCTCGATGTCGCAATCGCAGTGCCAATGGCCGCGAGAATGCCGACTGTGAACACCTGCCACGATTGCTCCACCGGCCAAAACTGATGCTGCCAGATGCCTGGCCTGATGTTGTAATCCCATTGATCAGCAGCGAACACCGCGTTTCGCGCCAGCGGAGACAACAGGAATTCACTCCACCACCAGTGCGCCGCCAGCATCAATAACACAAACGAGGTCCCCATGGCGGCCGCGCGCACCCACTCGCCCTGCAGCTTTCGCAATAGTACGTCAATAGCCAAAGCAGGCACGACCAGCAGCAACGGAAACGGGGGCGCCACCATGTGCGTAACCGGATTGTAAATGGGCGCGAGTTTCGCGACCGCCGGGAACAGCGGCAGCGTCCACATCATCACCAGCACAATGGCCATATACACGGCGGCCGTCGCGGTGGCAGGCCAGCGCAAATGCGACGGGCGCGCGGTCGCGACCAGAATGAGAGGCATCGCAACGGCCGTCCATTGATAGAACAACGCGTTGTGCATCTGATTTGCAAACGCGGCATTCTCCATCAATACGGTGGCTTGCAGTGCCAACAGCACGCCCGCCGATACCGCGTACATCCAACTGAGCCGGCGCTGCGTGTCGGCCGTCGCGCGATTCTGACGCGCCAACGCCATCAGCAGCGCACCCACCTGAATGGCTATCATGCCAATGGCGAGCACGGCGTGGGGCGGGCTCAGAATTTTGACGTCCAGGCCGTACGCGTTGTGCCACCAATCGTCAAAGGGCGCGGACGTCACCATCATACACGCACCCCAAATGCAGACCCAGGCGCCAAGGGGCCCGCGAAAGCCCCACACTTTGACGCTGGTTTCCCGAGCCGAACTTTCGCCGCCGAACGTTGTCCGAAGCACCAACCACCCGCACGTGAACGCGGCCACCAGAGCGCCGAGTTGCTCGAGCAGGTGCGGCGGAGACCAGAACGTGTCGCGGCCAATGGTGCGATGCCACGAAATGTCCCAAATGAGGCCAACAACTATGCAGCCGGAGGCGAACAGCACGGCCGTGAGTGGCCAGGTGCGGTCGCTGGCGGCAATGTCGGCGCGGGCGAGGGTGATATGGCTGGCGAGGACGCCCATAACAAGTTGGGGTCGGAAAGGGTGAGCCGAACAACTCTATCAGTATACCGAAACCCCTAGCCAGGAAAATGCCCGCGTGTCCCATTTCTGCATGCCAATTTCCTGGTCACAACACTACACCCCGCTGGGCTCACTGGGTGCCTCGGCCCTCGTCGCCGCCTTTCCCGTTGTCGTTCTCCTGGCCCTGCTGGGCATCTGGCACGTGCGCGCGCACGTGGCGGCCGTCGCAGGACTTGCCTCGGCACTGGGCATTGCGGTGCTGGTCTTCAGTATGCCCGCAACACTCGCCCTGGCGGCGGTCGGCGATGGCGCACTGTTCGGACTGTTTCCCATTGGCTGGATTGTGCTGAACGCAATTTTTGTGTACAGCGTGACTGTCGAGACCGGCAAATTCGACATCATTCGGCATTCGGTAGTGAACATCGCCGCCGACCGGCGCATTCAGGCGCTGCTCATTGCTTTTTGCTTTGGCGCGTTTGTCGAGGGCACGGCAGGCTTCGGCACGCCGGTCGCCATCTCGGCGGCGATGCTTATCGGCTTGGGCTTCAAACCGCTGCATGCTGCAGGACTGTCCCTCATCGGCAATACAGCGCCGGTCGCATTTGGCGCACTGGGCTCACCCATCATCGCTCTGGCGGGAGTGACACAACTTCCGCTGAACGACCTGAGCGCGATGGTTGGCCGACAGTTGCCTCCGTTCGCACTCCTCATTCCGTTCTGGCTGGTTTGGGTAATGGCTGGATGGCGAGCGATGAAGGAGGTGTGGCCGGCCTGTTTTGTTGCGGGATTCAGTTTTGGCGTGGTTCAGTATTACGTCAGCAACAACTTCGGACCGACGCTGGTGGACATTCTGGCATCGCTCACTTCCATTGTTTCACTGCTGGTGTTGTTGCGATTCTGGCAACCGAAAACGTTGTGGCGTTTTCCCGATGACATTGAGACAGACGCCGATGTCGCAGTGGCTCGTGCACACGTGCACACACGGTCGGAGGTGATGGTCGCGTGGATGCCGTGGGCCATCCTCTCGGTGTTGTTATTCATTTGGGGGTTGCCCACTGTGAAAACCTGGCTCAACGACTTGAGCCAGTTCAAGTTCGCCGTGCCCTATCTGCATCAAGCGGTGCAACGCACGCCACCCGTGGTATCCGTGGCCAAGTTGGAAGACGCCTTTTACACACTGAACTGGCTGTCGGCGAGTGGCACCGCATTGTTACTTACCGGGGTCATCTCCGGATTGCTGCTGGGACTCAAGCCACTCGCGCTCGCGCGCACCTATTGGCAAACGCTGATGAAGGTTCGATTGTCGCTCATTACCATCGCGTCCATGATGGCGCTGGGATATGTCACGCGTTACGGCGGCCTGGACGCCACTATGGGCCTCGCCTTTGCGCAAACCGGTGTGCTGTTTCCGTTTTTCTCGCCGCTGCTGGGTTGGCTGGGCGTTGCAGTGACCGGCAGCGATACCGCGTCCAACGTGTTGTTCGGAAACTTGCAGCAGATTTCGGCCGAGCAGGTGGGCATTTCCCCGTTGCTCGCGGCAGCGGCGAACAGCAGCGGTGGTGTGATGGGCAAGATGATCGACGCCCAAAGCATTGTCGTGGCAAGCGTGGCCACCGGACAAGAGGGGCAAGAAGGGAACATACTACGCTATGTGTTCTTCCACAGCCTGGCGCTGGCGTGTTTGGTGGGCGTGCTGGTGATGGGCATGGCGCGTTGGGGGAGTTGACATCGCCATTCGGCGTTCCCTTGGTTATCGGACGTTGCAGGCGGGTCTTACTGTGGCACTGTGGGAATCTGGACGAAATAGCGCAGACGTGCGGCACGGAATGCCGGCGCACCCCTTGACGGCTGCCGGGCCACATTCCAGTCTATATGTCGAAGGTTGATGTAACGAAGGTTGAGGCAACCTCCCGACCCCCCTATGGCATCATCTCGATTTCCCATTCCGCAGGGCACGCTGGACATGCTCATTCTGCGCATTCTGTCGTTGGAGCCTGCGCATGGTTACGCCATCGCGCGGCGCCTCCAGCAAATTTCGCGCGACACGCTGCACGTCAATCAGGGTTCGCTGTACCCGGCCCTGCACCGCCTTGAACAGAAGGGCTGGTTGGAATCGGAGTGGCGTCCGTCCGACACGGGGCGCGAGGCCAAGTGTTATGCGCTCACGCTGGCCGGCCATGCGCAACTCGAGGTAGAGAAATCCGACTGGGACCGATTGACGGCAACGGTCCGGCTGGTCTTCAGCGAGGGCACCTAAGCGATGGCGAAGGTTTTCAATCTCTTTCGCGGCCAACGTGCGCGATTGGAGCACGACCTCGAGCGCGAGTTGCGATACCACGTCGACCGTCGTGTCGACGACATGATGAAGGACGGTCTGAGCGAAGCCGAAGCGCGGAAACAGGCCAGCATCGAATTCGGCGGCGTGGCGCAGGTGCAGGAAGAAGTGCGCGATACGTGGACCTGGGCATGGTTGGATGCACTTGTCGCCGATGTTCGGTACGCGGCGCGCGGTCTGGCGAAAAGTTGGGGGGTTTCGTCGGGCATTATCGCCGTACTTGCGCTGGGCATTGGCGCCACGGTCGCCATCTTCTCGGTGGTGAACACCGTGTTGCTGCAGCCACTCGCATACCCGGACGCCGACCGCATCATTTCCATTGAAACGGTTTCCACAAATACGGCACGCATCAGCCCGGACGTATCGGGGCCAGATTTTCTCGATTGGCAAACGCAGAACAACGTGTTTGAGCAGATGGCGGTTTCTTACGGTGGCAACGATTTCGCAACCATGGTGGGCGATCGTGCCGTATTCGCCAACGCTCGCTACATCTCGGCCGATTTTTTCGCCGTGTTCGGACAGGGGGTGGCCGCAGGACGCCTGCTCACCGCGCAAGATGTCCCCATTGCCGACGCAGAGCCGACGGTCGCCATTGCCGCGTATTCCTGGGCCGTTGCGCAGTTTGGCAGCGCGGCAGGTGCCATTGGCAAAACAATAACGGTGGGCAGCCCCATGCAGATTGTCGGGGTGGCCGAGCGTGGTTTTCGGTATCCGGGTGCTGCTGATTTGTGGGCGCCGTGGCGAACGGCCAGTGGCGGTACGAACCGCAGCCTGCAAAACTATCAGGCCGTTGGAAAACTTGAGGCGGGTGTTAGTCTCGCGCGTGCGCAGGTCCACATGCGCGCCATCGGCGACAACCTCGCGCGCCAGTATCCCGAGAACCGCTTCAAGTCCGTTGCGCTAACGCCGCTGCACGAACGATTGACCGGAAACGTGCAGATGATGTTGTGGGTGCTGATGGGCGCCGTGTTTGTCGTGTTGCTCATTGCGTGCGCGAACATTTCGAACTTGCTGCTCGCACGCGCGGCCGTCAGAACACGCGAAATTGCGTTGCGTGCCGCACTGGGCGCTGGCCGTCGCCGCCTCGTGCGGCAATTGCTGACAGAAAGTGGTGTGCTTGGAGTTTTTGCTGGCGCAGTAGGGGTGCTGCTCGCGTTCGTTCTGGTGCGCGCATTGGTCGCTTTGTCACCAGCCGACCTGCCGCGTCTGGACGAAGTGCACATTGATACAACGGCGCTGCTATTTGCGCTTGGGCTTTCGCTCTTCTCAACAATGTTGTTCGGTTTGGTACCGGCTATTCACGCGTCGCGTCTCGACTTGTCACACCTGCTCAAGCAGGGCGGATCGAAAGGCGTAACGTCCGGAGGCGGACCACGGCCACGAGCAACACTGGTCATCGCTGAAGTTGCACTCTCCGTCATATTGCTCGCGGCCGCGGGGCTTCTAATCCGGTCCTTTCAGGAATTGCAACACGTCCCGCTTGGATTTACGACCAACCGCGTACTGGTGGCGTACACCGAATACGCAGTCAATGACGAAGCAGACATGCGAAAGCGGAGCGCATACTACGCCGATGTGTTGAATCGCCTGCGCGTCGTACCGGGCGTGACCGCAGCGGCGGGAGTGTCTTACCTGCCAATGGGACGCGAACTCAGAACGGGGCGCGACTATTTCATCGAAGGACGGCCTGAAGGACAACCCGGAGAACGACCGCAGGCGGAGCTGCACGCCATCACGCCAGCCTATTTCAACACGCTGGAAATTCCGTTGCGCGTCGGTCGCGACTTTGCTGAAAGTGATACGTGGGAACGGCCGAAAGTTGCCATCATTAACGAGACCTTGGCGCGCACCGCGTTCCCGGAGACGTCACCCCTTGGAAGGCGCATTCGAACAAACACCACATCGCCATGGATGGAAGTAGTGGGCGTAGTGGCCGATACGCGTTGGCAAGATCCGCGTCAGCCGGCACCGGCAGTCATCTTTGTGTCGTCCCTGCAAGGTTGGGGCAAATCGCTCTCTATTCTTGCACGAACGTCGGTTGATGAGACGTCGCTTGTCACCACGCTGCGCTCGCTGCTCAACGATGCCAATCCTGCCGTGCCGGTGAGGTTTGAGACCATGGACGAATTGTTTGCGGAGGCCGTCGCGCATCCGCGATTTCGCACACAGTTGATTGCTGCGTTTGCGGCCGTTGCTGCGTTGTTGGCGGCGGTGGGCATTTTCAGCGTGCTGGCGTACCTGGTGGGACTTCGCACCAGAGAGATTGCTGTGCGTCGCGCCGTGGGCGCAGACACGCGCGATGTGGTACGACTGATTGTCGGACAGGGAATGCGATTGGTCGGGATTGGACTGGCCGTGGGACTGGCGGGAGCGCTCGTGGTGGCGCGACTGCTCCAGGGGTTGCTGTACGCGATCAGTCCGTGGGACGTGTGGCCGTATTTGGGGGCGCTGACGGTGATTGGGGCTGCGGCAGGACTCGCAACGGTGATTCCGGCAATCAGGGCGGCGGCGATACCGGCGGGGGTGGCGTTGCAGCAGGAGTAGCGGGCCTCGCTTCATGCGCAGGTTCCGGATGGCAATCGCCCTGCGACACGCAAGCCCGCATCACAACGCCCCGGATATTCGACTGACATCCTGTCCGTGAAAGCCTGACAGCCAGAGCCGTGCGTGCAGCGTATGCTGGGGAGCTACCACGGCCTGATGCACGTGCGTTGACGGCCGGTATCGGAGCAACCTGCCACTCCCCGGAGCAAATCCAAAATGGCCCATTCGCCGAAACAAACCCCACCCGTCGGCGCGTCGTCGGAGAGCGAGAAACGCCCGCGGCTCAAACATGGGGTCGCCGCGCGGAAGAACGGTCGATGCCGCATCGTGGTCACTGGAGGCCCAGGCGGCGGCAAGACGACTGCGGCCGACCTCTTTCGCCGCGAGATCGGCGAACGCGTGGTCATCGTGCCCGAGGCGGCGACCATGATTTTTTCGGGCGGGTTTCCTCGCTGCACCGGCGAGCCGGGCATCCTCTCGGCCCAACACGCCATCTACCATTTGCAGCGCAACCTCGAAGACGTCCAGTCCGCGCGCTTTCCGGCGCGCATTCTCCTCTGCGACCGGGGCACGATAGACGGCGCGGCCTATTGGCCCGGTACACCGGAAGTGTTTTTCGACACGCTGGGCACCACGCTGGAACTCGAGCTCGCGCGTTATGACGGCGTGATCTTTTTTGAAAGCGCCGCGGTGGGCGGTATTGGCATCGAGGGCGGAAATCCCGTCCGCATCGAGACGATGGCCGAAGCGGTGGCGCTCGATGCCAAGCTGCATAACCTCTGGGCACAGCATCCCCGGTTCGTCCTCGTGCGACACCATCCGTCGTTCTTCAAGAAGATCAGCTTCGGACTGGCCGAACTCGATACGATGGTGGCAGAGCTCACCATCAAGCGATCCCTGACCGCAGGGCGAACGGCCACTCGACCCAGAAACGCACCATGAACGCCCTGCCATTCATCAAATGGTTCGCCGACATCAACATTGACGATGTGGCACTCGTGGGCGGCAAGAATGCATCGCTGGGCGAGATGGTGCGCGAACTCTCAGGCCAAGGCGTGAAAGTGCCCAACGGGTTCGCGATCACCGCGGAAGCGTACCGACATTTTATTCGCGAGGCGGGCATCGATGCCCACACCATCGAAGAAGGTCTCAAGGTGCAAGCGGAAATGGAAACGCACGGTCTCAAACGCCACGCTGGCCATTCTGGACTGCGAAGCGCGTCTTCAATCTCACCCCGCTGGAGATTCCCATGTTCAAGCAACTCCTGGTCCCGGTTGACGGTTCTCCCCTCGCGGAACAGGCTCTTGGTCCCGCAGCCTACATCGCGCGACGCTCCGGTGGACGTCTCGATATCGTGCGGGTGCATCAGCCCTTGCCGGTCACTGATTTTGCGGATGATTCGGTGGATCAGGCGCTGATGCAGGCAGAGCATGCATATCTGGAATCGATTGCGGACGAAGTGACCAGTGGCTCCACGACACCGGTCACACATGTCCTCCTGAGGGGCGACGTGGTAGATATGATCTGCGCGCGCGCGACCGACCGGCACGCCGATCTCATTGTGATTACGACGCACGGTCGCACTGGCTTGAGCCGGAGCTGGCTGGGGAGTGTGGCAGATGGCCTGATACGCCACGCGCACGTGCCCGTGCTGCTGCTGCGCGCGCAGTCGCGCAAGGCAGACCACAATGCAGCGCAACATCCATTCCGGCGCATTCTGGTGCTCCTCGATGGTTCAAGCGAATCTGAAGAAGTCCTCTCCGCGGCAACAACCCTTGCTGCAGTTGACCAGTCCGATGTCGTGCTGCTGCGTATTGTCCAACCGTTGCCGTCGTCCACTGCGTACGCCGGTATGCCGTTCGGCATTCCTGACATTGGCATTCCAGTGGCTCTGGCCGTGGTAGAGGACACGCCGGCAACGGAAGCACTCTATGCAAGCGCCATGCACGAACTCGAGCAGATTAAGGCCCGGCTGAACGGCGCGGGCACGAACGTCGAGACGCACGTCGAAGTCGCCGAGCACATTGCGCAGGGCATTATCGATTTCACGGCCGAGCATGACATCGATACCATTGCCATGTGCTCGCATGGCCGCGGAGCGTCGCGACTGTTCGTGGGAAGTGTTGCCGACAAGGTACTGCGCGCTACGCACCTGCCCATTCTGCTGCACCGTCCCGACCACACTCGTGCAGCCGGGCATGTACCGCGGCCGTAAATGCTGCGAGAGGTCGCCCAGCTGAATCGGCCCTTGCGAAATGGTTTGGTACAGCAATATCCTGGATTCGTACAGTGCAGGAGGACATATGGAACCGTCCAAAGGGAAAAATCCAACCGCCAGGAAAGCAGCCGCCAGGCCGACTGTTTCGAAGACCACGGCCGTCCGTGAGAGCGCCGCGCCTCTCGTGGTGCCTGGCGCACGTCCAGGTGCCCCGACGCTGACGCCGTACGTGCTTGACAGCAACATCCATATCGCTGCCGAACGAGACGTCGTATTCCGTCAGCAACTCAGAACGTTTATCGAGCGCACAGCGACGCTGTGCGTCAGCACGGTCGTGGTCCACGAGTTGCTGCTGGGAGCGCAACATCCGGCCGCACAGGGCGCGGTTCGGCGCGCAGTGCTGGAGCCGTTTCGGCGCCCTGCGACTGCTGGAAACAACGCATGCCGACTGGGCCGAGGCGGCAAGTATCGGGCGGGCACTGAAGCAGCGAGGCGGTTTTGCGAGTTCGCGTGCGAAAGCGGGATGTCAATACGATGTCCTCATCGCGGCGAGCTGCCGTCGCGTGGGGGCGACGTTAATCACGGCGAACACGAAAGACTTCGCGGTGATCAGTGCGGTGCCGGTGTTTCGGCTTGCGGGGGCGTTGCCGTCGCATCGCCGACCCACCTGCGCGACATTTCTGAAGTTGGCTTAAATGCGCGCACGTCGCAGCGACACTGCGTTCAGCGCAACGACAATAGATGACACCGACATGAGCAACGCCGAAATCTCCGGTCGCAGTGACCAACCGAACGGTTTATAGAACAGACCCGCCGCCACCGGTATTGCGAGCACGTTGTAAACGCTCGCCCAGACCAGATTCTGCTTCATCTTTCGAACAGTTGCTTTACTGAGCCGAATTGCCTTTGCAATGTCAGCCGGATCTGACCGCATAAGCACCACGCTCGCCGCTTGTGCCGCCACATCGGTTCCCGCGCCGATTGCGATCCCAATGTCTGCTTGCGCCAGGGCCGGTGCATCGTTGACGCCGTCGCCTACCATTGCCACGACCCGATGCTCACCCTGCAATCGCTGAATGTGACCGGCCTTGTCCTCGGGTCGAACGCCGGCGAACACCACATCAATTCCGACTTCTTTCGCCACGCGTTCGGCAGTCGCCTGAACGTCGCCGCTCAAGAGCATCGTAGTAATACCAAGATCATGGAGCTCGCGGACAGCGCCAACCGTGGAAGGCCGGATGGCATCCGTTATGCCAAGGATGCCGAGCACGCGATTTCCGGCGGTGACGAATGTGAGCGAGCGACCCGCGGCAGCGAGTTGTTGCGCGATCGCGTTGACCTTGGGATCATCGAGCTTTGCTCCCGCGAGAAGCGCGGCATTGCCGATTAACGTGCGTTCGCCGTTCACCGTCGCGCGAACGCCCATGCCCGGGACATTCTCGATGTTGGATGCGTCCGGAACGGTCAGCTTGTGTTCCTGTGCAGCGAGAACAATGGCGCGCGACAGCGGATGGGTTGATGAACGCGAAACGGCCGCCGCGCGTTCGAGCAGTTCATCCTCCGTCACTCCTGCAACCGGCTTGATATCGGTAACGGTGGGTTTACCAAGCGTGAGCGTTCCCGTCTTGTCCAGTACCACCGTTTGAATTCGGCTCAAACCTTCAAGCGTCGCGGCATTCTTGATGAGAATGTTGTGTTTCGCTCCCAGCCCCGTACCGACCGCCACTGCCGTTGGTGTAGCCAGCCCCAATGCGTCGGGGCACGCGATTACAATTGCCGAAATGGCGAAGGTAAGCGCCGTGAGGAACGGAGCGTCCGCAAACACCTTCCATCCGACGAACGTCAGGATGCCAGCGCTTATTGCCACGATCACGAGAACGGCCGCTGCACGATCGGCGAGGCGTTGCGCTGGGGCTTTGGAATTCTGGGCGCGTTCTACTAACGCGGCGATTTGCGCAAGGACGGTTTCTTTCCCCACCTTGGTGGCGTGCATCGTCACGGCACCGGTGATATTGATCGAGCCGCCCACCAGTGTATCACCCGGGCGTTTATGAACCGGTTCGCTTTCGCCTGTGATCAGTGATTCGTCAATGTCGGTCTCCCCGACATTCACCACACCATCTACCGGCAGTTTGTCTCCCGGCCGTAGCCGGAGTTCATCACCAACCACCACCTCGGCCGTTGGCACTTCTACCTCGACGCCGCCGCGTAGGACACGTGCCATTGGTGGCACCAAATCGAAGAGTGCATGCAGCGCGTCCGAGGTGCCACGTCGCGACTTCATTTCCATCCAATGGCCAAACAGCACAAACGTAACAAGCATCGCGGCCGCTTCGTAGTACGCGGTCGGAGACCCGATGACCGTCAGATAAACGCTGCTCAGGTATGCGGCCAGTACGCCGGTAGCAATAAGCACCGACATATCGAGCTTGCGATTGCGGAGGGCGTGCACGCTTCCCGCGAGAAACACCCATCCCGACCAGACGACGACGGGCGTCGATAGCGCCAGACCAATCCAACTCGCAAGGGGCGCGTGTACGAACATCGGTACACCAGGTATGTGACCCGCCAGCAACGCGATCGGAATCGTGAGCACGAGCGCGACCCAGAATCGCCGACGCATATCCGCTTCCATCGTTTTCGCCATCGCCGGATCCGACATCATCGCCGCGTGATCATGCGCTCCGTGCGCTATGCCTTGGGGCGCCACCGGATCCGGACGTTCTGCCGGCATCGGGTGCTGATGTGTCGCGTGAGTGGTGTTCGGAGGTTCGACCGGGACGGTGTGCTGATTCCTGGTCACACCATCGTCCCGCCCGCCTGCGTGCTCCGGTTGCGTCGCCATTGCTAATTCGCTGTTTGAATGGGCTTTCTCGCTTTACGGTCAATAAAATATACGTGTCGGGGAGCAGGACAGCCCGATTCATTCCGGAAATCTTCTCGGACCGATGTACGCGCACTGGTGTCCCAAACATTGGTCACCGATACCGTACGTCTTCCTTTCGTCGCACCTGAGGCCGACAGCAAGAGGCCGGAACTTGTCCGCCAATAGAATCAAGAGCGCCTGCAATTCGAATCAGGACCGAGAGATGTCACGCCAACGCCCGCCACAATATCGAACGATCCGCGTGCTCGTCGCAACGGCCCTTGTGTGCGCTGCATCTGCGATCGGCGCGCAGTCGCCCGCGAAGTCACCAGCGAAGATGCCCGGAATGCAACAGCGCATGAAAGGCACGGAAGACATGATGCGCCAGAGTACTGCCATGTCGGACCGTATGGACCAAATGCAGCAGCACATGGCCGCCATGCCGGCCGGAACGATGAGCGCGGATCATCAGGCCATGAGCAAGTGTCTCGATCACATGAGCGCGATGACGGCACCGATGATGGGGATGATGGAGCAGATGCAGACGATGGCGAAGGATATGGGCAAGATGCTCGACGCCATGGAGCTGATGATGAAGCGCCTGGATGGTGCGCCACTGCCACCGAAAAAGAAGGTGTAGCTGGAGGGGGCTCTGCTCGTCTTGCGAAAGGAGCGGTGGACCGGAGTCGGTACGGCCTCGGTTCACATCGCACGGAAATATGGTTGTGATCGACAACACAATCCGGGATCGAACCAACACGTTTTACGTAGAATCAAATCCGCGTCCGTTCACGGGCAACGCCGTGGTTTCGAATTCCCTTTCAGGAGCTGAACATGCAACATGCCCACACATCCGACGCATCGAGCACCGAGTGTATCGATGCCTGTACAGATTGCCGCGCAGTCTGCCTCGAGACAATGAATCACTGCCTCATCAAAGGAGGCAAACACGCGGACGCCGAACACATTCGCACGATGCTGGATTGCGCAGACATTTGCAACGTCTCCGCAGGCTTTATGCTGCGCGAGTCATCGTTACATGGGGAAGTGTGCCGCGCGTGCGCGACGGTGTGCAACGCGTGCGCGAGTTCGTGCGACGCCATGGCTGATGACGAGGAGATGAAGCGTTGCGCCGAGGTTTGTCGGGAGTGCGCCAAGTCATGTGAAAAAATGGCCGCGTAGCCATCGCTATTCGTTGCGAGCCGTTCGCCCACTGCCGATGGATGGAAGTACCGAAGGGCCAGCGGTCCGCTGGCCCTTCTCGTTCCCCATGTCCCTCGCGGTTGGGGTGGCGACGAGTATCGCTGTTACGAGAAGAACCAGGACGCCCACCGCAATCTCAAGGCGGGCTGAATTGCGAATACGGACGGTGGCCGCCGCGCTGCCAAGTGCCGATTTGACGCGAAGCCAGTTGTAGGCCCCCGTGCATGCCACCGCCGTCACGATTGCCAGCTTTACCAGCAAAGTTTGGCCATAAGTTGTTTGCCAAAGTGCAGAAACTTCTCCGAGATGGAGCCACGCGGCAAAAACTCCGGTGGTGGCGGTAAGGCCAGCAAAAGCCAACGCGGTCGGCGAAAATGCATCGACGAGGTCCGCGACAGCGCCACCACGCGCACCTTCATCAAGGCGGAGCGCAGCGGGGATGCCAACGATGAGAACCAGCAAGAGACTACCCAGCCAACCCCCTGCCCCAATGACATGAAGGCCGTCAGCAAGAATGGCCAGCGCAGTGAGCTGTGGGGCAGAAGCTGCGTGACCAGAGAGTGCCGGAGAAAAAGCCAAGGCCAGCACGCCTAAACCGGCCAGCAGCCACCCTCGTCGTTGCCCGCGTCGGGCATGCCAGAAACCGACCAGGGCAACACCCACTCCAACAAGTTGCAGCAACCAACCGCGCCCCCACGTGGTCGTGGTGAGCATACTGGAAACAAGCCCGCCGTCGAGCGCACGGGTTGCCCCGTGCATGGCATACGATTGCGCATAAAGCCGAAGCACGAGCGCTGTCCCCACCACGACGCCGCCGACAAACCCGACGGACGCTGCGTGGTCCCCTGGCGGAGTGCCCAGCAGAGCCTCCGAGCGTTGAGTGCGGCGAAGGACCGGAAGGACTGCGTGCTGAAACGCGAACGCACCGATCACCACCAACAACCCCAGATATAGCAGCCACCGAACCGCGACGTACAATGGCGACGCCGCGTCAAAACCAGTGCTCATGGGAAGGGACGTCGGGTCGTCGTGGGACATGTTGCGAGGTTCGCTTGAATCCGTCGAAACGCCTTGGCCCGACGCAGCCGGCACAGGACCCAGCCCTTGGGATCCCGGCGCAATCGTGAACTCGAATTTCCCTTGAATGGGATGTCCATCGGCTCCGGCAATTTTCCACTCGACGGTGTACGTGCCCGCCGCCAGTGCGCCCCTGATGGCAGATATCACAGCTCTGCGGGAGTCGCTCGCGCCTTGCACTGCACCCAACGCGACCAACACACCACTTGGGCCCCGAAGGGTGATCGTAGTGAAGGTCAGCTCTGGCGCCTCGCTGAAGTTGAGGCGCAGCTCGCGCGGTGCAATGCCAAGGTGGGCGCCCGCTGAGGGGAGGGAACTCTTTAGTGAAGCGTGTGCCCGCGCCTGTGTTGACCACAGCACGGCAACGAGCAGCGGTAAAAGAATGGTGAGCAGCCAGCGCCGGGTGTCGATCGCTGCGTTCGTGCTGGCTGATAAGACATATGGCTTCATGCGGGCGGTTTTTTCATTCCTGGCATCTTGCCATGGTCCATTCCCGGCATGGCGGGGGCCGCAGGCCTCGGCACCGGCTTTGCGGCCGGCTTCGACGCCGCGGCTTTTTTCGCGGTGGACTTCGCAGTCGGCGATTTCGGAGCGACTGTTGTGCCGGTCATGCTCAGCTTCGCAGAGTCGGCTTGTATATCACCAATCATGCGCTGCAACACGGGGTCGGTCAGTACACGCTCACGAATGACCGGGTCGGCCATCATTCGGAGGTGAATGGCCATCAAACGCGACGAAATGCTGTCGCGGGGTGCCACTGACATGTCCATTTCCGGCATCCCCTCTTTTTCACTTTCGGCCACTGACTTGGGCGGTCCCATTTTCGAACTCGAATGATCCATGGTGGAATGATCCATGGCCGAATGATCAATCGCTCCAGCCGAGCCCGCGACCTTCACGCCGTTAGACAATGATCCGCAGGCCAGCACAGCGCCCTCGGCACCGGCCGGGAAAGCGTGGACCGCAACGTAGTAGGCGCTCCCGGTGGGCAGTGCCGCGTCAAGCGCGATGCTCGCGCGCGCATTTCCGCCGGCGTCAACCGTGAGTGGCGCAAATGACGCAGCTGCGCCAAACGCACCTGCGTCGCGGGTGCACGACCCCCGTCGTAACGACCAGGGGCGCGTGTTGCCGGGTTGGTCGCCTGTCCATTCGAGTTGCAGGATTTTACCGGACACCACTGCGGAACCGGACGGGCCGCGCGAGCCGAGCAGGCCGGTTAACAGGCCGCGCACGGCGGTGCTGTCGGGCGTCGCCGCGTGTGCGTGGGTCGGCATCGTACCGGACCCTTGGGCCAAGACGACTGCGGGAATGCTCAGGAAGCCAGCAAGGACGAGACCCAGGTTTTTTATGACTCGCATCGGTGATACCTTGGACGGCGGAGTGTGCGGCCATCCGGAAAAGTGAGCTGACTGCCTGCGCTTTTGCGCCGAACTTTCTTTTACAGCACGTAAAGTATACGGACGATCGGCACCGAGGGGACCGAGGGGACTGAGGGGACTGAGGGGACTGAGGGGACTGAGGGGACTGAGGGGACTGATCTTGTGCTCGTCGTGGACCAGTCGCATCACCACATTGCTTCCGCCACAGTTACCATCGTCGAGCTAACGCCAGATGCGCACACCCGCACTAACGGTTGCAGTGCCCACCTTTTCACCAGCGGCCTTGGCCCGGGCGGCGGTACCGCTCGTCAGCCGATGCCACGACACGCCGACATACGGCGCGAATTTTCGCCGCACTTCGTAGCGGAGACGGGCCCCAAATTCCACATCGTTCAGTCCTGACTCGACGCCGAAGTCCGGTACGGCCTGCACCGCGGCGTTAAGCTCCAGGCGTGGCTGCAAGATCAGGCGTTGCGTGAAAAGCAGGTCGAATGTGCTCTCGAATTCCGCCGACACATCTCCTTGGTCGCTCACGAAAATTGTTGGTTCAAGCTCGAACCAATACGGTGCGATTCCCTCAAGCCCCACTGCCAGCATTCCGCGCGTTACCCGTCTGTCGCGAGAGGCAGTGGCATTGAGACCGGTCTGTGAAGAAGCCTCTGCCAGGTGTTGGCGCGTATCGATCCGCACACCGGTAACTGCGGACCAGAATGGTGCAATGAGACGACCGTACAACACATCCGCTTGTAACTCGCCGCCGCCTCTTATTTGCGTCGGAAGTTCTCCCTGTGCCCGCAGAAACAACCGTTGATAGTCACCGCCAATCCAGCCGAGAAACTCAAGTACGACGGGGCGGTCGGATTTGTTCGGCTGAATCTCCAGTTGATCTGCCAGCAGGTAGGTTCGAATTACGCGATCCATGTCCATACCACCCATTCTGTCCACTGGCTTGACTGAGCCAGTCTGGGAGTTCGCGGCAATAGCCCAGGACAGCTGCAACGACAACGCGAACGCAGTTGCGAGCCGCGGCCACCCGCTATTCGACTTCCGCACGACGGGCACGCTCGTTGGAACGTTCGTCAGAGACGTCGACATCATTTGTCGACCGCTCCACTGCTTTTCAGCGTGCCATCTGGCTCGGACACCTGAAAGACGCGAAACATGCCGAGGTCCATATGCAGGAGGATGTGGCAGTGAAAAGCCCACGGCCCGGCGTCCATCGGCGTCGCGAGCAACGAAACGCGCTCGGCGGGCTTCACATTGATCGTGTGCATCAGCGGACACTCGGCGCCGTGCCCGTTTTCCAACTCCATAAACACCCCATGCATGTGCATGGGGTGGGCCATCATGGTGTCGTTGACGATGGTCAGGCGAATGCGCTCCCCGTGCGTGAGCAGTATGGGGTCGGGGGCGTCTGAAAACTTGACGCCGTTAATCGACCACATGTACCGCTCCATGTTGCCCGTCAGGTGCAATTCCACTTCGCGCGCGGGCGGTGCAAACACGGCTGCGGGCTTGAGCCGCTTGAGGTCGGTGTACACCAGCACACGCCACCCGTCCTCGCCAAGCCCTGCCCCAGGCTCGTGCAACCGACTGCGAGTTTCCATGGCCGTGGCCGCGCTTGCGGCGCCGTGTGTATGGCCGGTGTGCATTGTTGGCTCGGGAATGGTGCCCGGCTCGCGCAAGTTCGTCGCGCGAATGATTGTGCCGTCACGTAAACGCCCCTCGAACACGCGCGAAGCGTCCGAAGTGTCAGGAACCGACATCGCCGCCATATCATGGCCGGCCATTTCTGGTTTCGAAACGGTCGGCGATGCAGCGGCGATCGCGGCACCGGTCGCGTCCATGCCGGGCAGCTTCACACTGGCGGCTACCGCGGCCGCCCCGCTTGTTCCGGTCATGTCCATGCCAGCGTGCCCTCCCATGTCCATGCCCGCGTGTGAACCCATGCCCATGTCCATCATCGTGAGCGTCGGACGAGGGCGACGCGATGGGATGGGCGCGTTCATGCCGGCGCGCGGGGCGAGCGTTCCACGCGTGAATCCCGACCGATCCATCGATTCCGCAAAGATGGTATACGCCCGGTCTTCGGTTGGCTGCACAATGACATCGTAGGTCTGCGCAATCTCAATCCGGATTTCGTCCGTGACGACTGGCTGCACATGTTGCCCGCTTGCCTGCACGACGGTCATTGCAAGGCCGGGAATGCGCACGTCAAAGTAGCTGCCGGCGCCGGCGTTGATAATGCGCAAGCGCACGCGTTCACCTGGACGAAACAGGGCCGTCCAATTGGCAGCAGCGGGAAGCCCGTTCATCAGATAGGTGTAGGTCGACCCGGTCACATCGGCAATGTCGATTGGGCTCATGCGCATCTTGCCCCATTCCTTCCGGTCGGCGATCGTGGCGCGTAACCCAACGCGCGCCACATCACGGAAAAAATCACCCACGGTGCGCTGCTGAAAGTTGTAGTAAGTGGACTGCTTTTTGATATTGTCCAGGATCTTCAGCGGATCCTCGAACGACCAGTCCGAAAGCATCACCACATATTCGCGATCGTACTGGAACGGCTCCGGTTCAAGCGGATCGATGATGAGCGGGCCGTAGTGACCAACCTGCTCCTGAAACCCGGAGTGGCTGTGATACCAATAGGTGCCGTATTGGCGTAGCGGAAACTCGTAGATGAACGTCTGCCCTGGGTGAATGCCGTCAAAGTTGACTCCTGGCACGCCATCCATGGCACTGGGGACGAGCAGCCCGTGCCAATGGATGGAGGTGTGCTCTTTGAGCCGATTCGTAACATGAATTGTGGCCCGATCGCCCTCGCGAAAGCGCAGCAGCGGACCGGGCACCGTTCCGTTGATTGTGGTCGCAACCGCGCGGCGGCCTGCAACGCCGAATGGGGTGTGATCAATGACCAGATTGACGGGTGCCGGCGCCGACAATGCCGCTCGGTCAACAATGTGTGGCGCCGGCAATTGCACACGGTGATCGCGGGGCGACAGTGCGAACGCGGGCGTAAGCCTCTGCAGGCCTGCCAGCGCGCCAAATGCCCCTGCGGCGTGCACGAAGCGTCGGCGGGTATATGCGCTGTCGGAACGTTCAAAAAAGGCCAACGGGTCGTCCATGGTCAATTCACAACGAGGTTCGGGGTGGCGCATCGAAATAGCGCGCGCTTTACAACACATAAAATATGCCTATGCCGCCTCGGGCACCACTGTTCCCTGCATTAGTCTTCCGCGATCTGCACCTGCAACTTTGCATCGACGGGAATTGTTTTTGGCGAGCACTCCATTCGCTCTGGCAAAAGCGTGCGCCTGACGCGGATTCACCAATGCGACCGGCGGGCCCGGCGCGTTTGCGAACGAATCAGTGTAGCGGCCACAACGTCGGTGGCCGATGCAATAGACGGTCGGCTCAAAGGTTCATGGTGATGGTCCAACGCAGGGTCTGGTGGCACGTCATTACTCGATACGATGCTGATACCCGTGGATAAGGAATTGATACCCGATCAGGCTTGTGATCACGATCACCAGAAGGGATGAGCGCTACCGGCGCCGCTTGATGCTCAACAACACCGCGACCCGTGTCACCACGCATCCGGAACCAGAGGATCGGAACCGTAGGCACGCCGCCACTGTACTGGACCGCGGGCATGTTCCCTCGTATTCTACGCGGAGTAAAAACTCCTGTCGGCGTCGTCGCCACATCGCCAGGGTGTGCAGCAACCACTTCCCTTCCCACTGAAACCATGCTTCGGAAATTCCTGTTCGTTTTGACTGCGCTGATCACGGGTTCTTCGGCCGCTGCGCAGACCTCCGACTCGGTCGCCGCCGTTGCAGCGGTCGAGCGTTTTCATGGGGCGTTGGCAGCGTCCGATTCGATGCTTGCCGTCTCGTTGCTGGCTGACGACGCCGTGGTGATTGAAAGTGGTGCCATTCAATCACGCGCCGAGTACCTCAGTCATCACCTCGGTGCGGACATGAAGGCAAGCCAAGGTCGAAAGGGTGTCCGCACCGTGAACAAAGTCACCGTCGTTGGTATGATGGCGTACGTGGTTTCGAAAACAGAGACGCCGGCCAGCGGTGCGGAAGGCAGCACCGCGTCAGAACTCGTGGAGTTGCTGGTTGTTTCGAAGTCAACTAATGGCTGGAAAATTCGCGCCGTGCACTGGTCGTCGCGTCGACGCCGCTAGCGACGCCAAGCGACGATTCTTTCAATTGCGCGTGCGGACACCCGACGGCGGCGCGCCATGACCGCCGGGTTGGTCATCGCGACTAGCGGCTGTCGCTTTCTCGCAGCTTTCGTCGGACCATACGTCCCAACTCGGCCAGCTTCTCCGGATCACGCTCGGCCAACACATCCACCATGGAGGCCGAAACGGCATCGGCGCCAAGGGCGAGGACCCGCTCTACCACGTGTCTGGACGCGCGTTGCATGAACGCCTCGCGCGAAACGGTGGCGGAATACCGGAACAGATTGTCGACTTTCTTGCGTTGCATCAGTTGCTTTTCTGATACCAGCCGATTCAGCACCGTAACGGCAGTGATGTATTCAATTGCGCGGCGTTCAAAGACCATGTCATACAGTTCCCGCGCACTGGCAGAATAGTCCAGGGTCCACGCGGCTTCCATCAGTGCGTGCTCCAGATCGCCCAGCAACATGGCGGCGCCAGTAGCGGTCAGGCGCAGTGTTGTCTGTGCGGCGACGACATCGATTGATCGTTTGGACGACTTCTTCACGTAATCCTCGAGTGTGCTGTGACCGTCGTCCAGGGAGAGAGCGAAAAATACCACACGTTCTTACGCCGCGTAAAGGGATTTGATGGGCCTGCATTCACACGCGTCCGTTGGAGTTTTTCTCGATGCACGCCAAGGGGCATTCGACAAAAAGAAAAAAGGCCCGACAACGTAAACCGTTGCTGGGCCTTCTCTTCTCTCCATCGGGACGGCGGGATTTGAACCCGCGACCCCCTGAACCCCATTCAGGTGCGCTACCGGACTGCGCTACGTCCCGCTGCGATCCCTTCGCGGGGTCGCAGCCAGAGAGGGCAAGGTAACCCCCGGCTGCGCCCGTCACAACCTCTTGGCCAACTACCGGATTGGGGGAAAGAAAGCTCGAACTTCGGAAGTGTCGACCATTCAGCGTTTGCGCGCGCGCGCGAATACCGAGTCCCATGCCGCAAGCGCAGGCTTGGGCGCGAGCACTGAGTCGACCATACCCATGCGAGCAAAGGGCAGCACCTTCGGATCGAACTGCGCCTGAAACGCAATGAGGTCGATGTCGGCGAACAGCAATTGAAAGACGTAGCGGGCGGGGACGCGGTCCGCGAGCTGCATCTGCCTGGTGATCCAGCCCGTCTGCCGCGCCGGTGAGGAGACCATCGCTCCGGTGTTGGCCGACGACCAACCGCCTTCCGTCACGATGACCGGTATCGTGCGCCCATTTAGTGGCCGGCGGTACCAGTCACCAGGCATCTGCTCTGGCTCCGTGAAGCCGGCCAAAGGGGTACGACACGGCGCGCGCCCAGGCACGGTACATCGCCTGAACCGACGGCTCGGTGATGCTGCGACCAGCGGCCACAAGTTTGGCGGCCTCCGGCGTCGGAGGAAAGCCGGAGAACCCCATAGCGTAAACCCGGGAAGGGGGTTGAGCATTTCCCGTGGGTGCGTCCGGCGTGGTGGACGCGCAGGCTGCGCAGGCACGCACCACGCTGAAGAGCGAATACGTTTTCAGGAAAGTCTTCGCGGGGGCCCGGAAATCGGAATGTATTATGCTGACCCTTCGAGCCTATGGCCGAAACGATGTCAGACGAAGGTGAGCGTGCCGAAACGCTGTACACTTCGCCAGGCCACCGACACTTCGGCAGGCCACCGCGCGCAACATCTGGGTGACGGAAACAGACGACGACGCATTGAACAGCGTGGTACGTTACCACGTAGCGGGCATTCCGTGATCGGATCGGACGCGCTATTGCCCCGCGTCCACCACGCCCGCACTGAACAAATCGTGCCGCCCATACTTTGACGGCCGCCCGCTTACCTGCGCCTCGTGCGCCAGCAGCCACTCTTTGCGCTCAATGCCGCCACCAAAACCGGTTAACGCGCCATTCGACCCGATGACACGGTGACAGGGCACGATGATTGAAATGGGATTGCGCCCATTGGCCGATCCCACCGCGCGCGAGGCCCTGGGATTGCCAACGAGGGCCGCAATCTCGCCGTAACTGCGCGTTTCGCCGAACGGAATGTCCAGCAACGCTCGCCAGACACGCTGCTGGACTTCTGTTCCGCGCGCCCTGAGTTTCAAGTCGAAGCCATGCCGGCGACCGCTGAAAAATTCGGCAAGTTGCGCGCGGGCTGTGTTCAAGACGGGGCGCACCCCCTTCACATCGGGCAGCCAACTTTCACGGTCAACGGGGCCGTGGCGATGTGATTCCATGTACACGCCAGTGATCGCATCATCTTCGCTGGAGACCATCAACAATCCGATGGGTGTGTCGACTTCGATGTACCACGTGATGCTCGCCTCCGTTACCGGGGCAGCACCCCGACGCATACGTGCGGACGGTGTTACGGAGACGCGACGTTCTGATGGTTCGACCGCATCGGCAATTTTCCGGCCGACAATTGGTTCAATGACCAACTCGACGGCAGCGAGTACGGCTTCTGCTATGTTGTCCGGCATGATGACACCCCCGTTGCGCGCAAAGTACGTTGCGGTGACTGATGCTGTCTGTAAACCAGACTCGTCACTGAATTGAGACTACCCCCGTCGCACCACGTGCGCCGCACCAAATTGTTGCAGAGCCCATCCAACCACTCGCTGAGCAACCGCCCACCCGTCCGGGCTCAGTCATGCACGGAACTCCACAAATGCATGGCCGCATAGGCCCGCCACGGCTGCCATCGCTCCGACTCCTTCGTCAGCCTGGCCGCAGTCAACCCGCCCACCGCGCGACGCAACCACAAATCTGACGCGGGAAACCCGTCGGGCCAACGGAAGGCACGCATGGCCACATACTGCGCGGTCCAGTCACCAATGCCGGGCAACGCCGTTAGCTGCGCCATGGTGCGGGCCACGTCAACGTTGGGTTCAATGCGAAGCGCGCCGCTCGCCACCGCGCTGGCCAACGCGCGAATAGTCTCGGCGCGCGCGGTTGTTACGCCCAATGCACGCAATTCCGCCACGGTTGCGTTGGCCACTCGTGCCGCAACCGGCGTGCCAACGCGCAAGCGCTCATCGGGTGTTGCGATGGACTCACCAAACTGCGCAGCAAACCGCCCCGCCATGGTGGTGGCACCCTTGACACTCACCTGCTGCCCCAACACCGCGCGCAACGCGACGTCAAACCCGTCCATCGCTCCCGGCACACGCAGCCCCGGACGCGCGACCACTTGCTTCTCCAATCCGCTGGCCGAGAGTTGTTGGCCGATGATGACGGGATCGGCGTCGAGATCGAACAGGTGACGCAGCTTTGCCAACAGTGGCATCAGCGCCGGCGTGAGGGATGCCGGAATTTCCACGCGCAACGAACGTTGGTCGGAAAACCGTTGCGCAGCGTTGCCCCGCATCGCGGTAGGTTGCACGCGCACCCAACCCTGCAATCCGTTTATCGACACGGTGCGGGCGTAACAATTGTCGTCGACATACTCAACGCCCGGCGTGGCGCGCGCGGCAAAAAACGCCAGCAACGCATCCCAATCCAGCGGTGGGCGGTAGCCGAGTGTCAGGGAGACCGTATCGACGGCATTGTCGTCGTTGGACACGGTCTTGCGACGCAACGCACTGGGCGTCAGGCGATACCGCTCCTGAAACAACGCATCAAACCGGCGCACACTCTGAAAGCCGCTCGCGAACGCCACCTGCGTCATGGAAAGTTTGGTGTCCGTCAACAAACGCTTGGCCAGCAGCAGCCGATGCGTTTGCGCCAACTCGACGGGCGATACACCGGTTTGCTGTTCGATGACGCGACGCAACTGCCGAGCGGTAATAGCAAACTCGGCGGCGAGTGCGTCGACGCTTCGGCCGTTTAAGGCGCCCGAGGCAATACGCGCGGACGCGGCGCGGGCGACACGCTCGGTGGCATCGATGCTCGCGTTGCCGGGCGCAAGTTCGGGGCGGCAACGCAGACAGGGGCGGAACCCCCGACGTTCGGCGGCCGCCGCATTCGAGAAAAATTGGCAGCGATCGCGGCGTGGGGGCGGCGCCGGGCATACGGGGCGACAGTAAATGCGCGTGCTGGTGACGCCCACGAAGAACACACCGTCAAAGCGGGGGTCACGCGCGTCGAGGGCGCGGATGCAGGTGGCGCGGGAGAGGTTCACCACCGGAGGCTAGCGGGGAGGGGCGAAGGGGGCTAGCCGTTTTCGGACATCAATGCGGACGTGTGGGGAGCGTTCGTGGCAGTTACCTGAATTCTGCGTTTCCTGAAGGTCCGCCCCTACTTGAACCCCTGCACTGCCGCCGCCACCTCCGCATCCATCTTCGGATACTGCAACTCCATCTCCTCCAGCGTCTCCACCATCATGCGCGTGATCAGATAGTTCCGCACCGTCTTGCTGTCCGACGGCACGACGTACCACGGGGCGTCCTTCGTACTGCAGCGGCTCAGCGCATCGTTGTACGCCTCCGTGTACTCATCCCACAGGGCGCGATCTTCCAGGTCGCCCGCGCGAAATTTCCAGTTCTTCTGGGGGTCTGCCAGCCGCTCCTCCAGCCGTTCCTTCTGCTCATCGCGCGAGACGTGCAGAAAACATTTCCGTACCACCACATTTCCCGCGGCCAGCATGGCCTCGAAATTGTTGATCTGTTCGTAGCGGTTTTCCCACACTGATTGCGGCTGCAGTTTGCGGACGCGCACCACGAGTACATCCTCATAGTGTGATCGATTAAATACGCCGATCATTCCGCGTGGCGGCACCACATGGTGAATGCGCCACAAAAAATCGTGCCGGAGTTCCAGCGGTGTTGGTGCGCCAAACGACGCCACGCGCACGCCAACCGGATTAAACGCGCCGTACACGGTCTTGATCGTGCCATCTTTCCCCGCCGCGTCTCTGCCCTGCAGCACGAGAAGCAGCGCACGCCGCCCATCGGCATGAAAGGCCTCCTGCAATTCGGCAAGCCGTTCCAGCAAACCCTCGGTGTGTTGCGCGAGTTCCGCTTTCGGTAGGCGGCTCTTTCGTTTCGCGTCGCTGTCGGTCACCGACACTTTCGAATGGTGAACGACGGGTTCCAGCGAAAATCCATCAATGAGATGCTGGCTGATATCGGACATGCGTCAGGTGTTCTCCGCGAAGGGCTCCATATGAATCAACACGCCGATCGCCGAGGGGATCTCTCGACGAATGGATGTTTTCACGCAACCGGACAGAATATGTGCATCGTGCAGGGACAAGAGTGGTTTGGCCTGCACGTGAAGGTCCACGTACAACCCCATGCCAGAGCGACGTACCTTGAGTTTCTCGATGGCCAGCACACCCGGTGTGTTCAACGCCGCGCTACTGACCTGATTCAGAATTTCTGCCGAGGGCGCGCGATCCATGAGGTCGCGCAGGGAACTGCGAAGCATGGTGACGCCGTTGGCCGCGATTACAATGGCGGCCACCATCGCGGCCCAGTCGTCGGCTTCTTCCCACCCCGGTCCGCCAATCAGCGCCACCGCAATACCAAGAAACGCCGCCAGCGACGTAATCGCATCCGATCGATGGTGCCAGGCATCAGCCGCCACTGCGACGCTGCCGGTGGCCTCGCTGGTGGCGAGTACGCGGCGGAATAACACCCACTTGATGACGATAACCGCCACCAGCACCACGAGGGTGTAAGGCTTCGGGGCGAAGTGTGGAGTGCGAATTTCGATGGCGGCCGTGATAGCAATGCCGACGGCGGCCGCCAGCAGCATCATGGAAACCGCGGCGGCGGCCAATGGCTCAGCTCGCCCATAGCCGAACGGGTACCGGTCGTCCGGATCGCGACTGGCAATGCGAAGGCCGCTCCAGACGGCCAGGGAGCCGATCATGTCGACCGAGCTCTCCACCGCGTCGGCCACGAGGGCGTAGGCGTTGCCCACAATGCCCGCTACCAGCTTGACGAGGGTGAGCCCGGCGTTCACGACCAACCCAATACGGGCCATCCTGATAGCGCGCGCCGAGTCGGGCGTCGCCGCGACGGCGGCACTCCGGGGCCTGGTGCCCCCCGGTTCCGGATGCGATTTCACTCTAGGTTGCGGTCTGGAACGAAAAGTAGCGGCGTCATCTGTCGGAACAATTGTAAGCCCGGGGCGATATTCCGAGGCAGTTGATTTGTGATTTCGCGGTGTTTCGACTTGCAGGAGAAGCGCGTCCCTTCTGCAGCATCCGTGTTAGCCCTGAAACGGCGGCAAGCCTCCAGTGTGATAGACATCACCTGTTGGCGTGACAGGGCGAGACAACATTCGTGACTCGGTGACTGTTGCCTTAGTGTGTGAAAGCGCTAACTTTGGCCGAGTTCTTTTCAGCTGGTGAAGGTCCGGGCGATCCGGTCCGGCAGGTGTTCGGGTGTTGAGACGCTTACGGGCAGCCATGCCCGGCGTCGTCAGCAAACGTCACGCGGCTCACGCCGCCAGAAATGTCACATCCTCGGAGGCCTATGCGTACCCTCAAAACGTTTGCCCTCGGCGCTGTCCTGGCGCTGTCTCTTCCTTTCACTGCATCCGCGCAGCGTAAAGGCGCACTTGAAATTGGTGGCTTCGGCCGCTTTACCAAGTTTGCTGACACGTTGCAGATCGATAACGGCTTGGGCGGCGGTGGTCGCGCCGGTGTCTTCTTCGCTCGCAACTGGTCCATCGAAATGGACGTCAGTTACGCCGAAGCCGACGTGCTCAAGCGTCCGCTCATCGTCGATCGCGGCAAGGTGCTGGACAAAGTGTCTCACACGTTGTGGTCATACCGCCTGCTGTACAATGCCCCGCTCTCTGAGCGCGTGAAGTTGCTGCTGGGCGCTGGCTACGGATACGACGCGTTCGGCATGGAACGCAATGTTGCACCTCGTGGCGGTGGCCCACAGGGCCTGGTCGGCTTGCGCCTCGTGCTGAACGATCGTTTTTCGTTGCGGTTTGAAGGCACGGGCCAGTACACGCTTCCGGAAGACCAGGACGCCAAGCCCAACCCGCGCACGACGCATTTTGATATCGGCGGTCAGGGTGGCCTGAGCATCTCGTTCTTCACGCGCGATCCGAAGCCGCGTATCCAGTACGACACGACCATCATCACGCGTCGTGACACGGTGTACCAAACGCGCATCGACACGATTCGTGTTGCGGCCGCGACTCCGACGACTGTTGCGGGCCGCCCAATCGTCATTGGCGCCATCAACTTCGCGTTCAACAAGAGCGACATCACGGACGAAGCAAAGAAAATCCTCGATCTCATCGCCGCATCGCTGAACGAGCAGGTGAACTCGTCACGCACCATCGACGTCACCGGTAACACCGACGCGATTGGCAGCGAACAGTACAACATCAAGCTTGGACAGGACCGCGCCGATCAGGCCAAGGCGTACCTGGTTTCGAAGGGTGTGCAGGCGTCACGCGTCAACGCCCGTACCGCTGGTGAAGGCGATCCGCTGGCTCCGAATACGACCGACAACGGCCGTGCAACGAACCGCCGCGTCCTCGTCATGCTGACGAACTAAGCATCACGACACAGGATTGAAACCGCCGCTCCTCCTTTGGGATGGGGCGGCGGTTTCTTTTGGGGGGCAGGGGTCAGCAGGGGTCAGGCAGGGGTCAGGCAGGGGGGCAGCAGGGGGTCAGCAGGGGGTCAGGGCGTAGGGGATAGCAAAAAATAGGGGTCTGGGGTCAGGAACTGGCAGAGTTCAGTGTTCAGGGTTCAGGGTTCGGGGACTGAAGGATGCGTTGCTGCGAGTTATGAGATGGACCAGGAAAGAAAGTGTTCAGGGTTTGAGGGTTCAGTTATTGTTCTGCGGATGACTGCCGAGCCGCCGAAGCCTACTGTTACGCATCGCATCGAATACGCGGCTACGCGCATGCTGGTTGGCGTATTGGGTGTACTTGGATGGAAACTGGCGGGGCGCATTGGCGGGAAACTCGCGCGGCTTGCCTACTGGCCGTTTGGTATTCGGCGTGGGGTATCAGAACGGCAAATCGCCGCGGCGTTTCCGGAGTTTACGCCCGAGCGGGTGCGACAGGTGGCGCGACGCTCATATGACAGTTTGGGACGGACTTCCATTGAAACGGCGCTGTTGCCGACCTTTTCTGCGGAGCAGTTGGGTTCGATGTTCGAACGCGTGGACGGGTGGGAGTTGATTGAGGCGGCGCGTGAACTGGGGAAAGGAGTCATTGTCGCGACGGGCCATATTGGCAACTGGGAAATAGCGGGCGCGTATACGGCCACGAAGGTGCCGTTTCACGCGGTCTCCCGGAAAATGGCGAATCCCATTTTTGATGCGTACCTCACGCGTACCCGCGCGAAAGGTGGTATGAACATGATCTGGGACGGCGATGCAGTACGACTGTCTCCTCGCATGTTGCGCCAGAATCACCTCATTGCGTTTCTGGCCGATCAGGACGGACTCGGATTGGCGAGCACGTTTGTCCCGTTTTTCGGTCGTCCCGCGAAAACCCCGCGAGGGCCGGCGGTGTTTGCCCTCCGACTTGGAACGCCCATGTTTTTTGGCGCTTCCGTGCGACAGCCAAGTGGCAAGTATGTGCTGATCTTTGAAGCCATCACGGCCGAGATGACGGGCGATCGCGAAACGGACATCGAGGCACTCGTGCTTGCGTTCACGCAGAAACTGGAAGCGATGATCCGACGCTACCCTGAGCAGTATTTCTGGCAGCATCGCCGGTGGCGGCGTCAACCGCCGGATACGCCCCCACACCTGCGCGAACCGTGATGGCGCGCGTTCGCAAAGTGCGCACGGGATGGCGGAAATGGGTGTGGCGCACGTTGGTAGCAGGCGTATCGGCGTTGCTATTGCCGGTGCCCGTTGTGCTGTCCCTGGCGGTTGTACAGCCGCCCACGACCATGATCATCCTCAAGCGCGCGGGCGAACGGTTGGCTGCCGGCAAACGTCCGGTGTACCCACGTCGCACCGTCGTCTCGCGCGACCAGATTGCGCCGGCATTGCGTCGTGCGGTGTTGGCATCGGAAGATGACCGCTTCTATTTGCACTTCGGGTTTGACCTGGTGGAAATTGACAAGGCACTTGAGAAAAAACGCCGCGGCGGCCGGTTGCGCGGTGCCTCGACACTTACGCAACAAGTGGCCAAGAACATTTTTTTGTGGGAAGGCCGTTCATTCGTGCGAAAAGGGATGGAGGCGTATCTCACCCTGTGGCTTGAATTGCTGCTGACCAAGGAGCGCATTCTTGATTTGTATTTGAATCTCGCCGAGTGGGGGGACGGGGTGTTTGGAGCGGAGGCGGCCGCACGGAAGCATTACCGCAAGCCCGCGTCGAAACTGACGCGTGAGGAGGCAGCACGTCTTGCAGCAATTCTTCCGTCGCCCTTACGCTGGTCGCCGTCCGGATCGGTCGCATCGTTTCGCAGCGGGGCTATAATGGAACGCATGCAGTATGCCGCCCCAAAGACTGAAGAAGCCCTCTCACCGCGGGGAAAGCGGTAAGCGAAACGTGTACCCGGAACAAGAATCGTGCCAATTTGTAAGAGTGATATGTTCACCTCGCAATTTCTGATGGTGCGAAACCACGAAAATTTGTCCCTTCGGCGCGTGCAAACAACATCACGGCGCGTGATTCGGTTCTTCATCGTCTCTGCGCTGGTCGCCACCGCCGCGTGCGGCGAGATGTCGCTCAAAGCGAACGCACCGGCCGTCGTCAAGAACGGCGCGCCGCTCGCCAAGGTCGCCGAATTGCCTCCGTCGGTTGTGGACGCGCCCATTGCCTATGACATCGAGCCCGTGTTGGCCGCGATCGAGGACGCGGTGCCACGAACGTTTGGTGACATTGACCGGCGGATACCGAACGCGAACAATCGGCGTCAGGAATTCGCGTTTGCGGCCACCCGCACCCCATTCAAGATGTCGCTCGAGGGCGATGAGCTGACGCTGACCACCACGGTCGAGTATCAGGGCCGTGGTTGGTACGATCCCCTCATTGGCGGCGCGATCAGCGGCGGATGTGACAAGCAGGAACTCAAGCCGCGCCTGCGCGTTTCGGTGATTTCCGACCTCAAACTGACCAGCAACTGGCAGTTTAAACCACGCACGCGTATACGCAGCATCGCCCCGCCCACTGAAACAGAGCGCGACCAGTGCCGTGTAACGTTTCTCAGCATTGACGTGACCGGCAAAGTGGTCGAGGCACTGCGCGGGCAATTGGTCAGTCGCCTGCCGCGCGTCGACGCGCAACTGGCGCGGTTTGACCTGCGGTCACGCATTGAGAAGTGGTACAACCTGCTCAATCGCAGCGTGAAAGTGGGCGACAGCTTGTGGATGGTCTTCAACCCCGGTGTGGTGCGGTACGGGGGGTTGCGACTGAACGACACCACGTTGGTGGCGGACATTCGGCTGTTTGCGCAGCCGGTGCTGATATCCGGTCCAAAACCACCGGAGCGATTCTCGCCGCTTCCGCCTTTGCAGCCGGCAGCCCGGAGTGTGGGCGACTCAGCGCGCGTAATGATCGAGGCGGCCATTGGGTACGACGTCGCGTCCGAGATGCTCAAGAAACAACTGGTGGGACGCACGTTCAGGAAATACGGACGGACCGTCAAAATTGCCTACGTACGCTGTTACGGCCTGGGCGACGGGCGGTTGGCGGTTGGCGTACAGTTCTCCGGATCACTGAAAGGCGAAGGGTACCTGGTTGGCACGCCGAAGTTTGATGTCGCGTCGAACATGTTGTACGTGCCCGATCTGAATTTTGACGTCGCCACCAGCGACAAACTCGTCCAGGGCGTGGCGTGGCTCAAACGCGAAGATGTGATCGATCAACTGCGCGAGATTGCGCGTTTTCCGCTTGAGGATTTTCTGGCGGACACCCGCAACAAGGTGGAAGAAAAGATGAATCGTGAACTCACGCGCGGCGTACATCTCAACGCAAAGTTCAAGACGGGCCGTGTGATTGACGTCCTGGTGCTCGAACGCGCTATGATTGTACGAGCCGAAGCAGTCGGCACCCTCGGGCTTTCGCTCGATCGCGAACTCCCGCCCATCAAAAAAGCGTTAACTTTAAAGGTTCCGAAGCCCTCATGAATCGCCTACGCATTACCGCCGGCGCGTTGCTGCTGGCCGTCACAAGTCACCTGGCAAGCGCGCAGGCCTCACCACCACCTGCCAAACCTCCAGCGAAACCAGCCAGCAAGCCCGCGGTGGGTAGCGCGGCCAGCACGGCGCCAGACAGTTCGAAAAAGGCCGCCGTCAAACGTGGCATGCTCGGTCCAAGCAGCGGTGACCGGCACATGGCGTACCGCGACGCGGGCAGCGATCTCGATTCGCTGTGGCCGCCCAAAATGCCGCCAGTGCTGCCGGGCTCCCTGCTGCCGGCCAAACGTATCATTGCGTTCTACGGCAATCCGCTGTCCAAACGCATGGGCATCCTGGGCGAGTTCGAGCCGGATGACATGCTGGCGAAGCTCGATGCGGAAGTCGCCGAGTGGAACAAGCTTGACCCCGCGCACCCGGTGCAGCCGGCCCTGCATCTTATTGCGGTGGTCGCGCAAGCGGATAAGGGACGCGACGGGAAATTCCGTCTGCGCATGGACAGCACGATGATTGAAAAGGTGTACGGCTGGGCCAAACGCCGGAACGCCGTCCTGTTTCTGGACGTGCAGGTTGGCCACAGTACGTTGCAGCAGGAGCTGCCATGGCTGGAACGATTTCTTGTTCGGCCCGACGTGCATCTGGGCATCGATCCCGAATTTTCCATGAAGGACACGCCCCTCGCGCCCGGCAAGAAAATTGGCACGTTCGATGCGGCCGACATCAACTACGCAATCAAGTTCCTGGGCGACCTGACGGACAAACACAAGTTGCCGCCCAAGGTACTGGTGGTCCATCGTTTTACGCGGAAAGGCGTGACGAATGCCGACGCCATCAAGCTGGACTCGCGCGTGCAGGTGGTCATGCACATGGATGGTTTCGGCGCACCCTGGCTCAAGCGTGATTCGTTTTACTCGTACATCAAGAAAGAACCGGTGCAGTTTGCCGGATGGAAACAGTTCAGCAAGCCACGCAATGACAATCCGCGTACGCCGCGCCAGGAAATTCTGCGATTGTGGCCGACGGTGTTGTATATCCAGATTCAGTAGCGCTCCGCGTTTCTGCGAAAACGGCCGCCAGGCAACGGGCGGCCGTTTTTTGTGTCACGCGGGCGCGTACGTCCCGAAACTCCAGAAATTTCCTTCGGGGTCGTAAACCGCAAAATCGTGCGAGCCGTAGTCAGTGTCGCGGAGCGCAATGGCCATGGGCGCGTTGTGTTGCTGCGCCAGTTCGTGCAAGCGATCGACCTCGGCGGCGCTGCTGGCCACCATGTAGATCGCAGTCTCGCCCCCCCTGTTGGGAGGATACGGATTGTCTTTCAGCGAACCCATCATGACACAACAATTACCGAACCAGACCTCGGCGTGCATGACACTGCCGTCGGGGCCGTCGTACACATGGCGGGCCTCGGCGCCGAAGACATCGACAAGCCATTTGATGCAGGGGTGGGCGTCTTCGTACGAGAGGCAGGGGATGGCGTGCGTGATTTGTGGTACGGGTGCGGCCGACCTCGCGTAGGTTGTTTCGGATGGCTCGGACATGGCGGGTTGCTCGGAAGGGGGAAATGTGTGTCTTGAATCCTGGTTGGTGGAGTGTGGTTGTATTGGAAAAAAGTTCAGCCAGCCTCCGAAAGACTGAGCGACCCCGGAAACCTGTTGGCCGCCACGAACTGAGCCGGCGTCATGTGCGCGAACTCGCTGAAATCGCGGTACATGTGCGCCTGATCGTAGTACCCGGCCGTTAGCGCGGCATTGCAGAGCGGACGCCCGCCCTGCAATTGCGACAGCGCATGCCGGAATCGTAGAATGCGCCCGTAGTGCTTCGGTGTGATTCCAATCTGTTCACGAAACAATGACGCAAATCGCGACTTCGAAAGCGACAACTGATGCTGTAACACCGCGATGGATGTCACTCCCTGACTTGCCCGGAGTTGCGTGGCCGCCCATTCCACCGCGGCGTGCGTACGCTCGCGTTCCAATAGTCGTTGTTCCATCCAGCGACACACAATTTCGAAACGTGCGGCGACCGTCGCGGCGTGGTAACACGCGTCACTCAGGATTTCCGTGTGCACGTCAAGCGCGTCGGCAAGGCTGATCGTCCCGTTGGCTAATTCCATGGGGGATGCTGACAACAGCCGATACGCCCCTTCGGCATGCAACTGAATACCGATGACGTGGCAACGGGTGGCGGGCGCTTCAATGACCGATGGCGCCGTGGTGAGGCCGGCCGCGCACGCTACGGGAAACGCGTCGCCCGTGTTGCCGTCTTCTCGCACTTCCCGAAACTGTGGCCCCAAATGCAGGATGATCTCGGAGAACACCTTTGCAAACGAGCGTTCGCGCAACAGGGCCATACGCCCTTCGAAATGCCACAACTTTTCGACGACGTGTGAAAGTTGCGGCGGCACACATTCACTGTGCGTCCAGCTGCCCAACGGCGACTCGTGTGAGACGGTCGTAATCGGTAACGGTGCGCGCGAGCTCCCTACCCCGTTGTGCCGCATCACACGAAGCCACCCAGCGAGTGCGCCGCACCAATTCCGGCGGCGCGTCCGGTCGCCCACGACCACAGAAAGTTGTAGCCGCCAATGGGGCCAAAGGCGTCGAGCACTTCGCCGCAAATGAACAACCCTTGGTGCCGTTTACTTTCCATGGTGCGGGCATCCACCTCGGACAACGCCACGCCGCCGCCGGTGACCTCGGCCTTTTTGTAGCCTTCGTCGCCGTTCCACGGCAAGTCGCCGCGCACGAGTGTGTCAATGAGGCGCAGCCGTTCGTCGCGTCGTAGTTCGGACAAGGTGCGCGATGAATCCACCTGCGCCTGTTCGAGCAACACGGAGGCCAGCCGGTCTGGCATTTCGGCGCGCAATGCGCCGGTCACGGTGCGCACGCCTTTGGGCTTGAGGGCTTCTTCCCACCCCGCGGCGTTCAATGACGTCCACTGCACACGCACCTTCGCACTGGCGTCGCCTTCGCGCCGAGAGCGGACCACGACGTGGGAGACGTCCAGGACCGACGGGCCGCTATAGCCATGATGGGTGAACAGAAAACCGCCGTGGGCGGTGGCCGAGTGTTTGTCTGAGCGCGCGTCGAGCGAGACGGGAAGCGAGATACCCGCAAGTTCCGAGAACCGCGCATTGTTCGCCAGCATCGGTGTAAGCGCCGCGTACGTGGGGTGCATGGTGTGGTGCAATTCGGCCAGAACGTTCAGGCCGAAACCATCGCTGCCCGTGTTCGGTACGGAAAGCCCGCCGGTCGCGACGATGACAGCATCGGCGTCAAGTGACGCGCCGTTTTCAATGGAGATGCGCCATTGGGCACCCTCGCGTGCCAATCCCGTGACGAGCGTGTTGAATCGCAGGTCAGCGCCGTTTGCATACGCGCGCGACAACAACGCGTCGCGCACATCACGCGCCCTGTGCGACGCCGGAAACACTTTGGCGGCGTCGGGTTCGTCCACCAGCGCGATGCCGAGATCGTGTTCGAAGAACGCGCGTTGCTGAGCCAGCGGCCACGAGCGAATCATCTTGCGCAGCACATTGGGTGACGAATCGGTGACGAAGCGCGATTCGTCGAGGTGCATGGGCAATACGTTGCAGCGTCCACCGCCCGAGATCAGAATTTTCCGACCGCCGTCGCGAGTACGCTCCAGCAAAATTGTTTCCGCACCGGCTTGTGCCGCGAAGATTGCGGCCATGCTACCGGCCGCACCGGCCCCGATGACGACAACGCGAGGCAACGGGTTAGCGTTTTCGAAGAATTTTGACGGACTGCATCACGTCGCCTTCCTGCACTTGGTCGATGATGTCCAGCCCCGAAATGATGCGCGCAAAAACGGTGTACTGATGGTCCAGGCGATAGTTGTCAATGAGATTGATAAAAATCTGGCCATCACCGGTATCATGGCCGCGCGTACTGATGCCAAACGTGCCGCGCAGGTGACTGGGAATGCCAACTTCCTCTTTCATGAACTGCTGCGTGATGCCGTCGTATTCGTCGGCGCCTGGACTACCGCCTTGAATGACGAAATTGGGCACAATGCGATGGAACGTCAGGCCGTCGAATTTTTTGGCGTCGGCAAGTTCGGCAAACTTTGCGGCGGTGACGGGTGCTTCGTCCGTCATCAACTCGAGGGTGATGACGCCAAGTCCTTTCATGGTGATGGTGGCTGTTGCGCCGATCAATCCGTTCAGTACCGCTTGCGATGGCAGCGGCACATTGGCGAGCGCCGTGGTCATGGGTTCGACTGTCTGGCCTGTTTTCTGCGATAAAATTGTGGCGGCCTGTTTGGCAATGGCCGGATCGACGTCGGAGAGATACGGCCGGAGTTTTTCAATCGTGGCCGCATCGCCCGCTTCGCCAATGCGCGCCAGGAGCGCCGTGCGTTCGTCGCGGGTTGTTGCAGATCCCGTTTTGGTCACGCGATCGAGCGCGCCAAGAATTTGCGGAACGGCCCCGGGCAACGCGGGCGCCCCCTTCAACTTTGTCGCGGCCGCGAGCAGGAGACCTGAGTGTTTGCCACTCAGCGCACGGATGGCGTCGGTCGGCGTGTTCATGGCTTCGATCACCACGTTTGGTTCGACATCCCGCGCCAGTTTGGCAAGCATGACGGTGTCGCCAACGGTTCGTGCTGCGGTGGCCGCATAGACGCGCGCCTGCCACACGGCATGGGTTGCAAAGCGGGCGATTCTGGTGCGGGCCGCCGCCGGATTGACTTTCGCGAGGGCCACCAGCGCGTGCGCCTGAATACGCCACGACTTGCCGTTCGTAACCAGGGCAGCAAGGGGCGCGCTCTCGCACTTGCGATCGCCCAACATATCGATGCCGGCCAGTGCGACGCCTTCGCTGACGTCTGTAGAGGCTTCCACTGCGCGCTGACAATTGTTCGCGTTGCGCAACGCCTGATACCGCACCATCGGCGACGGATCGGCCACCCACTGTCGACTGCCAGCGACGGCCAATCGTCGCACCTGCGCGCTTGTATCGCGCAGTGCCTGCGCATAGGTGGTACTGTCGCCCGCACTTTGCTGATTCAACGTCAGCAGAATCAGTTGTCGCGGAATGGGGCCTGTCAGGGTGCGAAACGCCGCTTTGAGTGCTTCGATCGTTTCGGGAGTGGCCCGCATGGTGCGATTTAAGCGGAACAGTGACTCAAGGCCACGCGTCGCACCCACTTGCCCGTCCCGCGTCGGATCATTCAGCGCGTTGCGCAGAAATGCCTCGACATCTGGCAGGGCCGGCGTGATCCGTCCCGCGCTGACATAGAATTCTCCCCGCACCACACCGCTTTGTTCGGCGCGAGACAGATTGAAGTAGTCAAGGCGCGCCTGGAGCTGGCCCAGCGCACTGGCGGCTTCCTGACGCACGCGTACGTCGGTTGAGACAAGGTACGGTCCGACCAGCGGTGCGAGGTCGGCGCGTTCCATGCGCCCAATGGCGCGCACGGCGAGTTGTTGCAGCCGCACGTCGTCTCCAGCGATGTCGGCCAGCGCCGAAACGTCCTGCGCGCGACGATGCTCAATTTCGAGAATGCGGCGCTCTGCTATTTTTGGCGATTGCGCCGCCAGCGGAAGCGTGGCGACGAGTGCGGGTAGCACAGCCCAGGTAAACCGCATAGCAGGAAACCGTTTTGGGGAGAGTAGCGGGGAAATGAAGCGAAACAGCGCTATCACCAGAAAGGCGACAGCGCTGCGCGAACGCCTGCAATGTGTGACGACCTGCGAAACCTAGCGACGAACCGCCGGCACCGCTTTTCCGTCTGGCCAGATCACGCCTTGATTTTCCTTGACGGCCTTGATGCCTTTGTACGCGAATTTCTGCAAGCGCTTGCCTTCGTACGTTTCCGTCGTGTAGATGTTGCCTTTTGAGTCGGTCGCAATGCTGTGCACCGCGAAGAACTGGCCAGGCTGACGGCCGGCATCACCAAACGTGGTGAGAATCTTGAGTGACTCGCGCTCCATAACGTAGATCTTTTCGTTCTTGCCGTCGGCGAGATACATGTATTTCTGCGCCGCGTCTTTCGAGAAGGCGATATCCCACACCGAACCGTCACCAACCGTGCGTGGGGCGATTTGCGTTTCCTTCACGAACTTGCCGTCTTTGGTGAATACCTGAATACGGTCGTTCGGACGGTCACACACGTACACGAATCCGTCATTCGATGGCTCGGCACAGTGCACGGGCGTGCGGAACTGTTGAATGAGCGGCGCGCCGACGCGATAGGGGCCGGTATTCGAGTCACTGGGCACGTTCCCGTAGGCACCCCAGAACCGTTTGATGGCGCCCGAGTTCATGTCGACCACGGCAACGCGACGATTGCCATACCCGTCGGCGATGTACGCTTCCTGCGCTTTGCTGTCGAACGAAATTTTGGCAACCTTGCCGAACGAATCCATACTCTTGCTATTCGTCGCCCGGCCGGGAACGCCCATTTCCTTCATGAACTTGCCATCGTGCGAAAACTTGAGAATGTGGGAATCACCGGTGCCATTGCCACCAATCCACACGTTATCCTTGTCGTCGATGGAAATGCCGTGGTTGGACTCGGGCCACGTGTAGCCTTCGCCCTTGCCGCCCCACGCTTTCACCAGATTGCCATCGGGGTCGAATTCGAGCACCGGCGGCGCCGCGGCACAACACTCGCTTTCGGGGCGCGCTTTGCTGGTGTCCACTTCGGTGCGCATGTTCATTGTGGCCGCGCCGCGATGGATGATGAACACGTGATCGCGCGAATCGATGCCGACCCCAATGGTCGACCCCATAATCCAGTGGTTCGGTAGCGGCTTTGGCCAGAACGGGTCGACTTCGAACGTCGGCGCCTGCACGGTTTGTCGGGCGATGGACGCGCTCAGTTTCGACTGACCGATGGCCAGCCCCACAGTGACGGTGGCCAGCACTCCGGCGTAGACCCGTACACGCGACTTCCGCATAGATGGCTCCATATTCAGTGGTCGAAGGCTCGACCGGCGCACCTGTGCGGCGCGGCCAGTCGGTGTAAGTTCGAGGACGGCGCCAGCAGGTCTGGCGGTCGCACAAACTGGTGGTGGGATACACGAGCGTTGACTCACGGGTTAACTAACTCGCGTTGCGTCGCTACGTCCAGAGTGCGGCACGGCTTCCCGACCCTGAATTTCGAAGGTCGAAGCATCCGCCACCACTTCTCCCCCAACGGCTCGGGTCACTACAACACGGTGCTGAGAGTTCTGCTGAGTTGCTTCGGAGCGCTGGTACTGCTGCTTTCGGCCCCCATCACGACACGCGCTCACGAGGTGCCACAACGGGTGGCGGTCATTGCCTTCGTAAAACCTGAGGGCCAGCGACTGCGGGTGGTGCTGCGTGTGCCGCTTGAGGCGCTGCGCGACATGCAGTTTGCCATTCGCGCGGACGGCACGCTGGACCTGGCGAAACTGGGACCCATGTTGTCCGAAGCGGCCGAACTCTGGCTGGCCAACTACCTGCACTTTTACGAGAACGGCGTCCAGGTCGGCGAAGGCCGGCCCATTGCGACGCAACTGAGCCTCCCGTCAGACCGGTCGTTCGAGTCGTTTGAGAAAGCCCTCGCGCACGTGCACGAGGCACCGCTCCCGGTTGAAACGCAGGTGCACTGGCAGCGCGCGTTGATGGATGCCGAGCTTGAATATCCCATTACGTCCGAGACGGCGAAATTTGCGATGCAGTCGGGACTTGCCCACCTGGGTGTGCAGACCACGACTGTGCTCCGGTTCCTGGGCCCCGGTCACCCGGAGCGCGTCTTCGAGTACGTGGGCAATCCTGGCCGCGTCGAGCTCGATCCGCGCTGGCATCAGGCGTTTCTGCGCTTTGTCGCTCTGGGCTTCGAGCACATTCTTGGCGGCTTCGACCACCTGTTGTTCATTTTCTGTCTGGTCATTCCCGTGCGGCGCTGGCGCACCCTTGCCTCCATCGTCACGGCGTTCACAGCAGCGCACAGCATTACGCTGGTGGCGTCCGCCTATGGATTTGCGCCCACCGGCCTGTGGTTTCCGCCGTTTGTGGAGTCGATGATTGCGTTGTCCATTGTGTATATGGCCTTGGAGAACGTCCTCGCCAAACCGGGCCGCCTGCACCATCGCTGGATGCTCGCATTCGCATTCGGTCTCATTCACGGGTTCGGATTTTCGTTCGCACTGCGCGAATCACTACAGTTCGCCGGCAGTCACCTGATCACGTCGCTGGCGGCGTTCAACATTGGCGTGGAGCTGGGTCAATTGCTGGTGCTCGCGCTGACCCTTCCCGTGTTGGCGTTTGTCATTCGGCGTACGGTAAGTGAACGCGCCACGGTCATTGTGGCTTCCGCGTTGGTCGCCCATGCCGGGTGGCATTGGATGACGGAGCGACTGAGTGTGCTGGCCGAATATCGCCTTAGCTGGCCAGCCCTCGATGCGATGTTCCTGCTGGGTGCACTGCGAGGGCTTCTGCTGCTGGTTATTGCGCTTGGGGTGGCGTGGGGACTCTCGGGGCTCTTTCGTCGGTTGGCGGGCGAGCCTGAGGTCACGGCGGCAGAGCCTCGCGGATGAGTGGCCTTCGCGCCCCGGGTACGACCGCCGAATTGGACCAATCCGGTGTATGAATTTGAGTGCACGCCGGCCCGCCTCTGGTCTAAGCGCCGTAACGGGGCCACATTGTCCCTCTGTCCCAACCTCTTCGAACCCGTGTTGAAACGCGCCTCCCATCTCGCGATCGTCGTACTTCTCGTCACTTCCCTCTCCTCAGGCGCTACCGCGCAGGGCGGGCCCGGGCGTTCGACAAAAGACCGGGTGTACTCAGCGGCGCAGGCGGCCGAGGGACGCGACATTTATGACGGGCGTTGCAAGAATTGTCATACGGCCATTTCCCACACCGGCGCACCCTTTCGCACCAACTGGGACAAGAAGCCCTTGGCCGACCTGTTCGACTACATGGTCGAGAAAATGCCCAAGGATGCCCCCGGCACCCTGAGCGAAGAGGAATACGCGCAGGTGTTGGCATACGTGCTGCGTATGAACGGTATGCCTGCTGGCACGGACGCACTGCCTTCGGACCGAAACGCGTTGAAGGCCATTCGAATTGATGCGCCCGTCGCGAAGGCTTCCAACTAACCATGCCTCACCCGATCACACTAAACGTTGATGGTGCGTTTGCCGTACTCTGGTCGTTGAGATCAATTTGCTGGTTGTCTGAACCCGGTTCGCCGTAGAAGTTGTCGCAGTAGCTGGTCCTGTTTGTCGTCCCTCCGTTTTTCGGTCCCAAGACACCCCGCCCCGCTGTACAGACTCACGGTGTACCGACACCCGGTGTCGTTCACTCCTGCCTGAGCCCATAGACATGTCACAGAAGTCCCTGATGAACCGTGCCGTTGGCCCATTGGTGTTTGGGGCAACAGTGCTGATTGCCGTAGCCTTCGCCTGGGTGCAGTTCTCGCGCGCGCAACCGGCCGCTCTGATTCGAGGCAACGCGCCAGGTGAATGGCGCTATTGGGGCGCCGACGCGTGGAGTACCCGGTATTCGCCACTCGACCAGATTAACGCGACCAACTTCAACAATCTGGAAATGGCGTGGCAGTGGAACGCCGGCGCGTTTGGTCGTGACGAGTACTATCGGACAACGCCACTCTATGCGAACGGCAAACTGTTCACCGTGGCAACAACCCGCCGTTCGGCCATGGCCATCGATCCCGAAACGGGCGAAACGTTGTGGATGTGGCGTCCGGAAGAAGGCATTCGGTGGCAGAAAGCGCCGCGCCAGTTCGCCGGTCGCGGGCCGAGTTATTGGACAGACGGTCGCGAGGAGCGGCTGATTGTCGTGACGCCAGGTTATCACATGGCGTCGCTTGATGCGAAAACCGGGAAGCCCGACCCCAAATTCGGCAAGAACGGCATCGTCGATTTGCAGGAAGGGTTGGGACTGCCCCTTGTGCCACTCGCCGTCGATGATTCCGGATCACTCGTCATTTCCGACGCTGCGCCGTTGCGCAAAGCCAAACCGGGTGAGACGTGGGACCCGGTCAAGAAAATTGGCGCCGATGGGACGGTCGGAATCGATCCCGCGTTTGGGCAAATTGCCGCGAGTTCACCCGCGATCATTGTTGGTGACATCGTCATCGTCGGCAACTCGTCCATTCATGGCTACTATCCCATTCGCACGCGTAACTTGCCGGGATACATTCGCGGTTACGACATCAAGACTGGCAAACAGCTGTGGATGTTCAATCTTGTGCCGCAGCCGGGTGAGTTTGGTGCGGAAACATGGGAGAAGGGTTCGAAGGTTGGCACCGAAGGCGTCGGCAAGAACGATGCGTGGGCGCCGTACGCCGCCGATCCGCAGCTTGGACTGGTGTACATCCCGGTGGGTATGCCCCTGATGGACGAATACGGCGGACACCGCCCGGGAAACAATCTGTATGGCAACAGCGTGGTCGCACTCGACGTAAAAACCGGCAAGCGTAAATGGCATTTCCAGATGGTGCATCATGACATCTGGGATTACGACGCACCGATGACACCAAACCTCATGGATGTCACGGTGAACGGTCGCTTACGCAAGGTGGTCTCGCAGACCACCAAGCAAGGGTGGATTTACGCGCTCGATCGCGAAACCGGCGAGCCCATTTGGCCGATGCCGGAAACGCCGGTGTTGCAGTCGGATGTGCCGGGCGAAAAAACTGCGCCGACACAACCCATTCCCAGCAAGCCCGCGCCGTATTCGCAGCAGGGATTGATGGAGGCAGATCTGATTGACTATACGCCAGCTATTAAAGATTCGGCGCTCAAGATGGCGAAACGCTGTCGCATGGGTCCGTATTTTATTCCGCCGGCGTTGGCCGATGGATCGACCCCGAATGGCTTCAAGTGTGCATGGTATTCACCGGGTGCAAGCGGTGGTGTGAACATTGACGGCGGCGCCGCGTTCGATCCGGAAACGGGCATGTTCTATGTCGCGTCCATTACGGGCATGTCCACGGCCACGCTCGCCAAAGATCCGTGTTCGGAGTTCCGCTACAGCTCTGTGCACGATTCGTGCGGACTGCTTGGAGCGTTGCCGCCCCCGCCGGGATACGTCAAGCCAGCGCCTGGTGCTGGACGCGGTGGTTTTGCCGAACGCGCGGGCGGAACCACGATTGGTGGGGTGTCCATTGTGAAGCCGAAAGAGTTCGGTGGCATCACCGCGTACAACATGAACACGGGCGACAAGAGCTGGTGGATACCGAATGCGGTGATGTTGCCAACCACGTCGAACGATCCGCTGTTCGCGGGCGTGAAGTTGCCACCGCGGCCGGGCCAAGGTCAGGCGCAAGTCATGAACACGAAGTCGCTGGTGATTTACGGAACCGGACGCAGCGGCGGCGCGCCAGCCGCAGGTGGGCAGCCAGCCAGTCCGCCAACGTTGTACGCGGTGGACAAAGCAACCGGCAAGCAGGTTGGCGCGGTGCGAATTCCGGCGAAGACCACGGCCGTACCTATGACGTTCATGCACAAGGGCAAGCAGTACATTGTCTTTGCCACGGGTCAAGGTGGTGGGACGGCGTTGGTGGCGTTGACGTTGCCGGCCAAACCGTAATTCGGATTGCTCGGACCTTTGCAAAGGGCGCGTCACTTCGGTGGCGCGCCCTAATGCTTTTATTGGCGATCGAGTGGAAGAGTGACGCGGCAGCGTTGCGCAAACCGTTTCGTAATTGTGGCTCCGCGTTTCCTCCACCTGGCACGTGCGGCGACGAAACCAGTAACTGGCCCCGTCGCCGCGACGCGATTCGCAAACAATACGCGCTTACTTCTTCACGTATTTCTTAAGCGCCCTCTGCCCCACCTCGGCACCGTAAATGTTGCCGGCCGCATCGACGGCCACGCCTTCGGCCGAGCTGGTGCTGGGTGGCTTTGGCGCGGGGTCGGGAATGAATGCGATGATTTTGCCATCCTTCGCGCTGCCAATACGAATGCCACGCTTCCAGTCGCTGTGCGGCGGCGAAACTGACCCCGACTCGGAGTCGGCGGCATAAATCATGTCGTTCCTGTCGATGTACAATCCGCTGATGCGAGAGAACTGCGTCCACGAATCGAGCAGCTTGAGATTCTGATCGTAGATGTTGAGGCGATTGTTGCCGCGATCCGCGACGAACAGGCGTCCGCGTGAATCCATGGCGAGTGCGTGCGGTTGATCGAACTGGCCCACGCCGGTTCCCTTTTTCGATCCAAGCGTCTGAAGGAGCTTGCCCGTTTTGTCGAACTTCATGATGCGCGCATTTGCGGAATCGCCGGACGCGTGCCCCTCGACGACGTAGATCTCGCCGTTTGGCGCCACCAGCACATCGTTCGGCTGATAGAAAAACTCTTCATTGCGCGCGCCACCCGCTTTGCCGAGTGTCATCAACAGTTCGCCGTTGGGGGAGAACTTGTAGATCTGATGGCCAACAATTTTCGCGGGCCCTGCGGGCAACGGTGCATCGGCTGCGGCGCCGCGCGCGCGACGCGGCAGGTTGTCCTGGCCGTCTGTCACCCAGATGTTGCCGTCCTTGTCGACGTGAATGCCGTGCGGGAAGATGAGCATGCCCTTCCCGAACGACGTGACGAGATTGCCTTTGTCGTCGAACTTGAGAATGGGGTCGAGATCGGAGTTCAGGCACGAATTCGTACTGCACCGTTCGGCCACCCAGATGCTCTTGCCGTCCTTGTCAATGTCGACGGCGCTGGTGGAGCCCCACGTGCGACCCGCGGGCATTTTTGCCCAGCCCTCGATGGTGTTGTAGGGGTTAGGGGCGTCGTTGGTGGGGGGTGACGCTTGCTGCGCCACACCATCAGCCGCCGCAATCACAGACAAAGCCATCGCTGCCAACACAAACGTTTTCTGCATCACAACTCCTCCTCTTCGCGGTTTCGCCCTGCCTCGAACTCCTGCGTGGGCATCGCAAATGCCTTGATGAGAGCGGGATCTCCATCAATACCCATGATTCGCTGCGCGATATACTCGCCGACCACGGGTGCGAACTTGAACCCTTCCGCCTGACCCAGTCCGGCAATCCAGGCATTGGTGCACTGCGGAATGTGGTCGATGATAAAATCACGATTCACACTCGACTCGTAGTGACACGAACGCGTTTCGAGCAACGGTGCGTTGGCCAGCAACGGGAAGCGACGCGCGACGAAACGACGGGTACCCTCCAGCCGTTCGGCGCTGAGCCAGCGCGTGCTGGTGTCCGGATCGTTTTGCGCAGGATCGGGCGCAGCCTGCGGTGGCCGAGCGGCTGGCGGGGTGGTACCCGTGGCGGGCGGCGTCGTTGCGCCAGCGCCGCCGGCCGTCTGCCCAGGCGGCGGAGCGCCAATGCCTCCGCGCACTCGAAATCCGCGACTGTCATGCGGCAACACGGCCCATCCCGTGACGCCCGGAAAATTGAAACTGGGCAAGTTCGGAAATTGGAAACGCGTGTCGCCGGCGGGCGCGCCGTAATACATGACGTTGCCCATTGGAATGCTCACCCGGTTTTCCATGAACGGAAACAGTTTGCGCAGCCACGGTCCGCAGCAGAACACGTACTGGTCGCCGCGCACGATGGTGCCGTCCTCCATGATAACGCCGTCCATTTGGCCGTTGACGATGGGCCCCGGCTTCACACGCGACACCTTGAAGTCGACCCCCTTGTCTCGCGCGATGCCGGCAATGGCCTGAGTGGTGGCCCGTGCGCGCACCACGCCGGCATCGGGTTCGATCAGCGCGATGGTGGTGTCGTCGGCATTGATCACCGGCCAGCGCTTGCGTACTTCGTCGCCGGTGATGAGTTCATGTTTCACGCCGTCTTTCACCCACTGTTCGCGCGTCAATTTCAGAAACGGCTCGTCGGCGGTGCGCAGAATGACGTCGCCGGTGGTGTAATAAAACTTGGTCTTGAACACCGGGGCCCATTCGCGATCGAATTCTTCCCAACGTTTAATGGATGCGCGCGCCCACGGAGACCACACCCCAACCGTGCTGCGATCGCCATACGACGAACGCACGCCGCGGGACTCGTCGCCGCTGGTCGCGCGCGAGTTGCCCGGGCCGTACTGGTCAATGTGCGTGACCCGCACGCCACGGTCGCGCAGGTGGTAGGCGGTCCAACTGCCCCAGGCGCCGGCCCCGATGACCACCACGTGCCCGACATCGCCGCCTTTTGGCTTCGCCCGGCTGGACATGCCCGCTACGGGCGTAAACGATGGGGTGGAGGCGCAACTAGCGGCCAGAATGGCACTGGTGCCCACGCTGGCGAGTTTGAGGAAATCGCGTCGATCGAGCGCGGAAGTTGTTGTCTCGCCGGATGTTGGCGTTCCAGCGTTGGTGTCAGGCATTGCGTTATTCAGGGTGTCGGGCACGCGAGGGGTTTAGTTTTACCGTCCGTGCGAAGATGCCCCCGTTTCACCCGGTCCGCAATTGGACCGGAGGTGTAAAACGGGGCGTGGCTGTACCCAACTTACGCTGTTCCCGCCCAGTAATCGAACCCCTGCCTCCAGATGCGTCTTTTTCGCACCGCCTTGTTCCCCGCCCTGTTTATTTCCGCCGTGGTCGTCTCGCTGGCATTCGCCGGCCAGGCCCAGGCTCAGGTCGACACTACCATCAAGACGGACAGCACCGCAAACCTCTCAATTGACATGGAACAAGGACTCCGTGGTCGAGAGGTGTTCACCAAAACCTGCCTCGAGTGTCACACCAAGAGCGATATCAGCGGCCAGGACTTCAAAATCAAATGGCATACGCGACCGGTATTCGATTTGCTGGACGTCATTCGCACCACCATGCCGGATGATAAACCGGGTTCCCTGACACCCGAGCAATACATCGATGTGGTCGCCTACCTGCTCCGTATGAACGGCGCGGCGTTTGGCGGCGCAGTGCTGGTGGCGTCCGACACCGCGAGCCTCAGAAAGTGGAAAATGGAGATCGCCGTGCCCTCGCCCAACCTGGATTCGGCCAAGGCCGCGGCGGCGCGACAGGCCGGAGCGAAGTGGAACTCGACGTCGGCGCGTGTGGGCATTAATCATTTGTTCACCCGTCAGGCCAACAAGCCCTGACCTTGTCGCCTTTACCCTTCCCGAGATTGTCCATGCGTGCAAACGCCAAGTTCGTGCTGGTGGTTGGTTTGATGGTCGCAGCAGCATCCCCCGCCGTTGCTCAGCGCACCCCGGTTATTCCCGAGGGGCAGCGTGCGTCGGCCACGCTCACGCCGGGCATCAAGGCCGCCGGCGAACTGGTGTTCGCGTCTGGCCAGTTGGGTGGTCGCGATTCAACCATTGAGGGCCAGACGCGGGTGGCGCTCGAATCGACGAAAAAAGTGTTCGAAGCCGCAGGCACGACCATGGCCAACGCCGTCAAGTGCACGGTATATCTCACCGACGTGAAGGACTTTTCCGCGATGAATTCGGTGTACTCGACGTTCTGGCCGACGTCGCCGCCCGCGCGCACCACGGTGGTGGTCGCGGCCCTGGTGACGCCGACCGCGAAGGTGGAGATCACCTGTGTAGCAGCGATGCCGGCGAAGTAAGGCGACACGGTGCAACAGAAGCGGGCCGGCAATCATTCGCGATTGCCGGCCCGTTTTGTTCGTCCTGGACGACATCATTTGTGCGCCCGCTTACTCACATCGGCGGCACCGGCCCGCGCGGACTCGCAATACGCGGATCCTTCTTCCACTCCTCATTGTCTGCCCGGAATTCGCTGCGCGGACGCAAATTCCAGTCGAAAAACGTCCACGTGCGATTCCACGAGTCAATCTGCTCCGGCGTATCGTCGCGCTGCGTACTGGACGCATTCACGCGACGATTAAACGTGTGCCCACAACCGCCGCCACCCTGCGGGGGATTGACGTAAATCTTCGTCTCCGCCAAGTCAGGCTTAAGCGCACGCAATGTATACACGAACTGCTGGTTCTCGCGGAAATACACATCGCAGTCGTTGGTGGCGACGTGGACGAGCATCGGCACCTGCAGGTTTTGGACGTGAAACACCGGCGAGCGCCGGATGTACTCCTCAATCTTTTCAAACGGCAACCCCTGCACGCCTTCTTCCGCCGCAAAGTCACGCGCATACGACGGGGAGTGGTCGGACAAACGGAAAATAAGGTTCGTCACCGGCACCATCGCTACGCCCGCGCGGAACGGCTGTGCGTCGCGGAACAGGTTGAGCGCCGTTATAAATCCGCCGTGACTCCATCCCATCATCCCCAGCCGATCCATGTCGACGTAATTCAACGTCTTCAGGAAGTCGACGGAGGAGAGGGCGTCATCCACCTCTTTACCGCCGTAGTCAATTTTCTTGTGAAACTCGTCGCCGTACCCGGTGCTGCCGCGATAGTTCGGAGTGATGACGACATACCCACGCTCAACAGCTTCGCGCACAAACGGCCACATGGACACGCCCCAGTTCGAATGCACGCCGCCGTGCACCCACACCAGCGCGGAATGTTTGGTGGCTTTCTTGTTCGTCGGCGCAAACAGATACGCCGGAATGTCCAGGCCATCCACCCGGCTCTTGTACGTCACTTTCCGGAATTCCATCACCCCTTTCGCGCGCGCTTCGTACGTGCTGTCCGCGGCCATACGATCGCGAATCTGACGATCACAGTTGGCGCCGCAACCCGCCAGGTCGGCGGGGTTCTTGCTCACAAAGAGTTGTCGCGCGCGGGCGGTGTCGGTGATCACCACACCGCGACCGCCGCCAGCGGGTGCGCCGCCCGGCACTGCACCGCGGCCTCCGGTTCCCGTCGTAACCTGTGCAAATGCGGGTGCCGCTAGCAGCAGCGTGGCGAGTAAGGCTGTTTTCATCGAATTCCTCACAACAGGGGGCGAGTGATCAGTCGCGGCGGTGAGACCAGAACCTGCGCAGAACAACGGGCCGTGAACAGCGGACATCGAACAGGTGAGACGAATAACCTACTCTGAACTTCGGGGTCCGGCTGACGTGCTCCGCACCTCGTGTTCCGTCGTCGGGCTCGCGCTCACGGCAGGACGGCGTAAGTTATTCACCGACGATACCGCGACACGATAGCACCTATCCCCGCCACTCCGACACCACCTCGCATGCAGCTTTTTCGCTCTACCACACGCACGGCGTCTCGTCTTCTGGTCGCGTTCGTCCTCTGCCCGCTCTTGTCCGGACCAGCCAACGCGCAGGCCGGCCGCCAAGGTCCGCTCTTCATTGTGGGCGGTGGCACCCAGCCGAAAGCGCTCGTGCAGGAATTTGTGAATCGCGCGTCCGCCAAACAGCCCGCACACATTATTGTCTTCGCGATGGCCAGCGCCAGCGGCCTTACCAGCGGCGAGGCCAAGGCAGAAGACTTCCGCAAACTCGGCGCGAGCTCGCGAAATATCTGGGTTACGCGTGAGCAGGCCGATCTCGATTCCGTCGTCCGTCTGCTCGACTCGGCGACAGGCGTGTGGTTCGGGGGCGGCGATCAAAATCGACTCATTCGCGCCCTGCGCGGATCGAAGCTGGAGAAAGCGATTTACGCACGACACACCGCCGGCGCGGTAGTTGGCGGCACGTCCGCCGGCGCGGCCGTCATCTCGACCATGATGATTACCGGCACCGAACTGCTTCCGGGGCGCGACACCTCGGAAGCGTGGACGCGCATCAAACGCGGCACGGTACAAACCGACACGGGCTTCACGTTTCTGCCGGACGCCATCATCGACCAGCACTTTCTCCGTCGCAAACGCCAAAACCGTCTGCTCAGCCTTGTACTCGCCGATGCCCCACATCTTGGCGCTGGCATTGATGAAGGGACGGCCCTCATCGTGGAGCCCAACGGCCTGTGGCGCATCATGGGCGCAAGCGCGGTGCTGATTGTCGACGCGCGCGAAGCCTCGCGCACTGGCGCGGCCGAGCCGGTACTCGGTGCCACCGGTGTGCGCATGCACTTGCTGCCGGACGGTGCGACGTTCGATCCGAAGTCAGGGAAAGCCACGCTGCCAAAGCCACGTTGATACAGCCACGCGGATAGCGCCACGCCAACGAACCACTTTGATGCAAGCATCCCACCGATAAAAGGATAAAACCGTGAAGCGAATCTCCAGCCTTTGGGCAGCCTCGGCCATCGTGGCGCTCTCGGCCTCCGGCCTGGCGGTGATCCCGTCATCTCCCGAGCTGATGTCGTCTGCTGCGACAAAGTTTCTGGAAAGTCTCACTGCCGAGCAACGCCAGCAGGGCACGTTTGCCTTTGCCAGCGATGAGCGTACGCACTGGCACTTCATTCCCACCGAGGGGTTTCCGCGGAATGGTTTGACCATCAAAGCCATGACCGAACCCCAGCGAAAACTCGCACACGCGTTGCTGCGCACAGGCATGAGCCAGCGCGGGTACCTGACGGTGACGGAAATCATGGATCTGGAAAACGTGCTGAACGCGCTGGAAAGCGCGGCGCGCGCCGCGGCAACGCAACCGCCGCGTGGAAACGCATTGGTACGCGATCCCGAGCGGTACTTCTTCTCCGTGTTTGGCACACCGGCCCCAAAGGGAACGTGGGGATGGCGGGTGGAAGGACATCATCTCTCGCTCAATTTCACGATTGTAAACGGCGCGTTTGTCGCGGGGTCACCGGCATTCATGGGCACGAATCCGGCCGAAGTGCGCGAAGGGCCACGGAAGGGCGCGCGGATTTTAGCGGCACAGGAGGAGGCGGCACGGGCGTTGCTGGAGTCGTTGTCGGAGGCGCAGCGGGCGGCCGCCATCATCGACACAGTTGCACCACCTGATATTGTGACAATGAACAAGCTCAACATCGATCCGTTATCGCCGGCGGGAATTCAGTCGGCGGCGTTGACGGCGGCGCAACGCGCGTTGCTGGTGAAGCTGGTTGACGTGTACGCGGGCGCCATGGCAGTCGACGTCGCAGCTGATCGGCGCGCGCGCATTGAGAAAGCGGGATGGGGCAAGGTTTCGTTTGTGTGGGCGGGCCCCCTGGGGCGCGGATTGAAGCATTATTATCGCGTGCAGGGGCCGACGTTTCTGGTGGAGTATGACAATACGCAGAACAATGGGAATCACGTGCATTCGGTGTGGCGGGATTTCAATGGGGATTTTGGGGTGGATTTGTTACGGGAGCATGTGCGGGGGGCCCCGCACTTTTAGGAACTGCTGGGGGCAGGGGTCAGGAACTGCAGGGTTCAGGGGTCAGATAGAAAGTGGCCCGGTGTGCATGCTGCACACCGGGCCACTTTCCTTCTTGCTTCAGCTACTTCATCATTTCTTGCGTGACACCGATTTTCCCTCCGGGGGGGCTGGTGTATTTGTCAAACCAGCTCCGTAGATAGAGTTGCGTTCTCAAGAAGTTGGACGGCGTTGAACTCGTGCCGTGCCACTCGTTGTTGAACCGGATCATCGCGGTGGGAACCTTCCGGATTTTCAGCGCTTCGTAGAACTCTTCCGTCTGCCCGATGGGTGTGCGCAGGTCGTTTACACCCGTCATCAGCATCGTTGGTGTCTTCACGTTGCCGACGTACATGAGCGGCGAGCGGCGCAAGTGTTCTGATGGATCGTCCCACGGATACTTCTCGAAGTTGTAATACCAGGTTGGGCCGTCGGTATTCCCTACAAAGCTTACCCAGTTAATCACGGGGCATTGTGAACTTGCCGCGGCGAACCGGTTCGTGTGGCCGACAATCCACGCAGTCAGCACACCGCCGCCTGAGCAACCGAATACATAAAGTCTATTCGTGTCGATGTAGCCGCGGCCGATCACGGTATCCACGCCCGCCATCAGATCGTCAAAATCCTTACCCGGATAGGCGTTCTTGATCGCGTTGCCAAACGCCGAGCCATACCCCGTCGACCCACGCGGATTCGTGTACAACATGACGAAGCCGTTGCCTGCGTGATCCTGGCGCGAGAAATTGAATCCGCTGTTGTACATCGAGTGCGGGCCGCCATGAATCTCGAGCATCAGCGGGTACTTGCGCGCCGGATTGAAATCGGGCGGTTTCACAATCCAGCCCTGAATCTTGAAACCGTCTACCGACGTGTACCACACCTCTTCGGTCGTCGCGAGTTTCTTGCCCTGCAGAATATCTGCATTCACGTCGGTGAGTTGCTTCACCGTGTTCGGCGTACGCACATCGAATGCCACAATGTCCGTGGGCTGCGAAGACGTCGTCCGTGTGCCGATGGCCATGAAATTGCTGCCGATATCGGCCGTGGTCAGCACATGTTTGCCGGTGGTGACCGGCTTCACGTCGCCCTTGAGGGACGTGTAGTACAGATTGCGAGTGCCTTCGTTTTCGGCGGTGAAGTAAATGCCCAGGTTGTCGTTCGCCCAAATCATGCCCTGCGGCGCGCGATCAAACTTCTCCGTCAGTGCTCGTGGGTTCTTTCCGTCTGCGTCCATCACGTAGATGCTGGCATCCTTCCACGTTGCGTCGGTGCTGTCGTATCCCGAATACGCAATCAAACGACCGTTCGGGGACGGCAGCGGATTGCCGTCGGGGCCTTTGCGACGCGTCAGTTGCGTAATTTCACCAGAGGCCACATCGGCCCGGTATATCTCGCTTTCGCGCCACGCGTATTCGGAGTTTTCCGTGCGCAGTGAGGTGAACAACAGCGATTGACCATCGGGTGACCACGTGGTGCCGTTTGCCGCCCACTCTCCGCTGGTGACCTGACGCGGCGTACCGCCGTCTGCCGGCACGATGAATAGTTGCCGGAATCCATCTTCCAGAAATCCGGTGCGATCGGCGCGATACCGCAGCTTCGTGACGACGCGCGGCGGTTCGGTCCACTTCGCGCCACGCGGCGCGGCGGGCATATTGATTCGCCAGTTATCCGTCCCGCGCGCAAGCATACCGAAAGCAAGGGACTTTCCATCGGGCGCCCACTCGACATCGGATGGCGCCTCACCAACCCGCGTGATTTGCGTGGTCGAACCCTCGGCATCCATGTAGCGCACCCAGATCTGCGCTCCACCGGGATCACCAGGCGCCACATACGCAATACGCGAACCGTCCGGCGACCACTTCGCGCCCGATCCTTTGGTCAAAAAGCGGCCGCGGCTTCCGTCCGCGTTCATCATCCACAACGACGTTTCGCGCTTGTCGTTGATCTTGTCAGTCCACGTGCGCGTGTAGATCACGCTTTTCCCATCGGGAGAGAGCGACGGCGCGGACACGTCCTCCCAGTCGAGGTAATCGTTCAGGGTTAGCCGATCTTTCGGGAGAGCGGCGGTAGTCTGCGCCTGGGCGGCCAGCTCGACGCTGGAGGCAAGCAGAAGCGCGGACACGGAAGCAAACAGGACAACTGGCCGGCAGGCGAACTGGCGCATGTGACCCCCATTGGTGTGCGATCATGACTGGGACGAACCGCTGGTAACGTACGACAACCCACTTTCAAGCGCGAGGGCGGGGACTGGCGCCTGCCCCGCCCCCAGCCCCCCACCATCAGCCACCACGCATCACGAAACTGCTTTTCGCGCCTTGGCCGGTGGCACGTATACTGCTGGCAGTCCCAGCTCTTGCAGCAGCCCGTTGAGTGCCTTGATCTCCGTCATTTCCAGTTGCTGCAGACGCTGCAACTGCACGTCAATCTTGCCGCCGAGTTCTTCCAGAATCTCCCCATGTTGCTTGTTCGGTGCCGCATCCTGTCCCTGCACCTGCGAATTGAGCGACAGCATCATGTTGTACAGCTTGATGGGGAAGTGCAGCGTCATCTGATCGTCGTGATTGAACCAGTCGACCAGCTCCGTACGCACGACTTCGAGATGTTCACGCACGGGCGTCGCAGCGTCCTTCACGCGTTTCGCGTATTCCTGATCGGACGAATGTTTGACCCGCACGTCAATCTGCTTTTGTAGATCTTCAATACGATCGAACGACTCGACGATGCTGTTGATGCGGTCCTGCACCTTGAGTCCCAAGTCGAACGTTTGTTGCAAATCGGCCGTGGTCGCATCCAGACGCGGATCGAGCTTGACGGTAAACGGCTGCTCCAACGTGTCCCGGCCCACCATCAGGCGGACGCTGTAGGCGCCGGGCACGGCGGTCGGTCCGTTGAAAGTTCCCATGTCGTTGACCACATTCGGAATACGTTTCGCATCGGCGTACCGAAGATTCCACCAGAAACGATTGCTGCCGGCTCGCGTCGCAACAATGGAATCGGCCGCCTGATACGCGAGCGAATCCGGAGCGGCCTTGCGAGTGGAGTCGGTTGCATCCCGGCCCTTGAACCGCCGCACGACCGCTCCGCGGGAGTCCAGGAACTCGATCGCCACCGCTTCCGTGGGTGATTCCCTGAGCCAGTAATCAACCAGCACACCATCGTACGGGTTCTCTCCCGCACCCGGTCGCATGCCGTGCCCACCCGCGAATCGATAGGCGACGGCCGGTTTGAACAAGTGACGCGCCTTGGTCGTGACGGAATCGTGCATCTGCCGCAGAATCGATATATCGTCAAGCGCCCAGAACGAACGACCATGCGTGGCAACAACGAGGTCGTTGCCCTGCACTCGCAAATCACGCACGCTGGAGCGCGGAAGATTGAGCTGCAGTGTTTCCCACACCGCGCCATCGTTGAACGAAACAAATACCCCCGTTTCGGTTGCAGCAAACAGCAAGCCGCGTCGCTCGGCGTCTTCGCGAATGGAACGCGCGTACGCGCCCATGGGAATGCCGGCGTCAATACGCGTCCACGTTTTCCCGTAGTCGGTGGTCTTGTAGAAATACGGTCGGAAGTCGTCCAGTTGGTAGCGCGTTGCCGAGAGGTACGCGACCGCTGGGTCGAAACGCGACGGCTCGATGCCAGTGATGCGCGTGTGTTTCAGCATCGCCTTGGGCGTGACCTCATCCCACGACGTGCCACCATTGCGCGATAGGTGCACGCGCCCGTCATCCGAGCCCGTCCACAACAACCCCTGCGTCGTCGGCGACTCGGCCAGCGCATAAATGGTCGCGTACCACTCGGTGCCCGTCATGTCCTTGTGTACCGGCCCGCCGCTGGGCCCCATGGTCGCGGTGTCGGCATACGTGAGATCGGGGGAGATTTTGGTCCAACTCCGCCCCTCGGTCGTCGAGCGCCACAGATTCTGCGACGCGGCGTACAACACATTCGGGTCGTGCGGCGACAGCATCACAGGGAAGGTCCATTGAAAACGATTCGGCACGTCCTTCACGGGAATGCCATCGTAGTTGTTGAGCCAGATGGCGATGTCCCGATTCTGCTGCGTGCGATTGTCATGGCGCGACAACATGCCGGTGTAGCAACCGCCGTACGTGATATTGGGGTTGCGCGGATCGACCGCAATGTGCGCGTTCTCACACCCGGCCACTGGCCACCAGTCGCGGGTGCCAATCGCGCCGAAATCCGAACGCGATGTGATCGAAACCGTACTGTTATCCTGCTGCGCCCCGTAGATGCGGTACGGCCACTGATTGTCCGTGATGACGTGGTAGAATTGCGACGTGGGTTGGTTGTCCATGGCCGACCAGCTCTTGCCGCCGTCCAGCGATACCGTAGCGCCCCCATCGTTGCCGTTGATCAGGCGATCAGAATTCTTTGGATCGACCCACATGATGTGCGTGTCGCCGTGTGGCACACGATATCGCGTGAACGTTTTTCCGGCGTCAATAGACTTCCACACCTGCAGGTTCATCACCCACACGGTGTTTTCGTTGGTCGGATCGGCCGTGATGGCCGAGTAGTACCACGGGCGCACCTGGAACAGTTGCTGGCCGTTGGTGCGTGTCCAGTTGTCGCCACCGTCATCCGATCGGAAGATGCCGCCCAACGTGTCCTTCGCTTCGATTGACGCATAAATCCGCCGTGGATTGGCCGGCGAAACCGACACACCAATCTTGCCAATCAGGGCCTTGGGCATCCCCGGATTCGTCGTGATATCGGTCCACGTATCGCCGCCATCCGTCGACTTCCACAATCCGCTGCGTCCACCCCCGGCCTCCATGCCCCACGGGGAGCGCTGAAATTTCCACATCGCCGCGAATATGATGCGCGGATTTGTCGGATCGATGGACAAGTCGGTGGCACCAGTTGAATCATTGATGAACAGGATTTTCTTCCACGATTTTCCACCGTCCATCGTACGAAACACGCCCCGATCCGGATTGGGGCCGAAGGCGTGACCGATGGCCGCCACGTACGCGATGTCCGGGTTGGCCGGATGCACGCGCACGGTTGTAATCTGATGCGTTTCGCCAAGGCCGATGGACTGCCACGTTAAACCGGCATCGGTCGATCGGTACATACCGGTGCCGTAGGTCAGATCTTCACGCAGCTGCGACTCACCCGTTCCGACGTACAAGACGTTTGGGTCCGATGGCGCGACAGTGATCGCGCCGACCGAGGAGATGTCCGTTTTCCCGTCGGAGATATTGTCCCAGGACATTCCGGCGTTCACCGTTTTCCAGACGCCACCGTTGACGGAGCCCATGTAAAACACCAGTGGTTTGGTGGGGTCACCGGCCACTGCGTCCACGCGACCGCCGCGGAACGGACCAACCAGGCGCCAGCGCAGCGCTTTGAAACTGCGATTCGTGGCGTTCGGGTCGAAATACACACGCGGATCGTACGCGGGAGTGGCAGCGCTCGTCGAATTGGTGGCAGCGGTGCGAGGGGCGCGCTGCGCGCCGGACGGCTGCGAGATCACCGCGCAAGCACCGAACGTGACCGCGGCCTTCGGAACCCAGGTACATACTGCGCGACGGAGGAGGGAGAGGTTCATCGTTGTAACCATATTGATGTGGGAAATCGGCGGTGCTTGATTCTTTTGTGGCGCGCTGCAACTTCAGGTCTTCACCTTCTTCGGGACTGCAAGAAACATGGCACGATCAAGAAATCCGAACGTGTTGTACATCGGCGTCGGCTCGCACGTGGTTGCTATTCAAACGCTCAGCGGCGAAGAGCTCTGGCGCACCAAGGTGAAGAGTTCCAGCTACACGACCCTGTATCGCGAAGGCGACCGGCTGTTTGCGGGAGCTGGCGGCGAATTGTACTGCATCGATCGCGCGTCCGGCGAGATTCTCTGGCACAACAAACTCAAGGGACTTGGCCTCGGTCTCGTCGCATTTTCGGGAACGAGCGAAACCGCGATGGTCGCGGCCGCCGCCGCGGCGGCGGCCGCCGGAGCCGCCGCTACGATGTAGTTGCCGAGCAAGCTTAGTGAGGCGCTGTGGCCTGGTCTTTGCCGCCCCCCCTCGTGGCGGTGAAAACACGCTTGCCAAGCAACATAATCGCGACAGCGAGGCCGCCCGCCACGATACCGGCAAGGGCTTCCAGCACCGTCATGGCTACGCCCGAGGCAAAGGAGGAACGCGCCGCAAGCGGCGCAACCAGATCTTCCAACCAATGCGCAACGGGTGGAAATCCGTGCACCAGAATGCTGCCACCGACGGTAAACATTGCGGCAGTGCCCAGAATCGAAAGACTCTTCATGAGCAGTGGCGCCGCGCGCAGAATGAAGGCGCCCGATCGTTTGGCGAACGCACCGTTGCGCTGGTTCAGCGCGAATCCGAAGTCGTCCAGCTTGACGATACCGGCCACACTTCCGTAGACCAACACCGTCGCTGCAATGGCCACCGCGGAGAGCGCCGCAATTTGCCGGCCAAGAGGCGCCGTACTCATGGTGCCAAGCGTGATGACGATGATTTCCGCAGAGAGAATGAAGTCGGTGCGAATGGCGCCTTTCACTTTGCCTTGTTCCAGCGTCACCATATCGACAGCAGGATTGGCAAGGGCTGCGATGCGCGCCGCTTGATCTGCTGCAGCATCCGAGCGGGAATGCAGCACCTTGTGCACCACTTTCTCGAAACCTTCGTAACACAAGAACAAACCGCCAATCATCATGAGCGGCATGATGGCGGCCGGAAAAACCGCGCTGATCGCGAGGGCCGCGGGCACCAGAATCAACTTGTTGACAAACGAACCCTTCGCGACCGCCCACACCACGGGCAATTCCCGGTCGACCTTTACACCCGACACCTGTTCAGCATTGAGTGCCAGGTCATCACCCATGACACCAGCCGTTTTCTTTGCGGCAACTTTTGCGAGGACCGCGACATCATCCAGCAGCGTGGAGATGTCGTCAATCAACGCCAGTAAACTCGAAGCCATGAATTCGCGACCTATTTGTGTGGAACCGCACCCGCTGCGCCAGCGCGTCGAGGATCGGCGCCTGCCATCACGCTCTTCCCGTCAATCGATACAGCCGCTCCGTATCCCTCGCGCAATTCCCCGCGAAGTGAGACAAAATTGATGCCGTAGCCGAGCTCGCGCAGTTTCTGAATGACGTCGGGTGAGAAGCCATCTTCCATTTGAATGCTGTAGCCGCCCGTCGCTCCCCCAGCACCGGGGCCGCCACCGCCGCCAGGCAGGAAGCGCGGCAGCTCGAGCGCTTGCTGCGGATTGAGTCCGAAATCGAGCGCACCGATTAGCGACTGATACACCGCTGACGTAATCCATGCATTCCCCGCGGCACCCACGGCAAACACAGGCTTCTTGCCCTTGAATGCAATGGTTGGGGCCAACGTGCTGCCATGACGCGCAAACGGCAAACGGGATCCGTACGCCGAGGGATCGGTTCCGTACGAGGTCAGCTTGTCGTTGCTGAGAAAGCCGAGTCCCGGCGTGACGTAAAAATTGCCTCCCCAGGTGCCAAGCGTTTGTGTGACGGCAACCACGTTCCCTTCGTTGTCCGCCACGGTGAATGCAGTGGTGCCCATCGCCCGACAATGCGTCACTTCACTCGCATGATCATCACCGCACGGTAATGAAGGCAGTACCGCCAGTGCATTCGCGTCGCCGGTTGGCAGTTCGCCGGTGCCCGATCCCTTGGCTGGTGTAACGGTTGGCGCCGATTTCAGGCAGGGCAACGTGTCACCACGCACATCGGCCGGCTTGAGTGCCTTGTCCGCCTTGAAACAACCCCAGCGCACTTTCGCGGTGTCCTTGTTGGTGATTGGGGCAATGTCAACCGACCACAACCCCGGATCGGCCACACGATTCCGGGTCGTCGGCACAAGAAACCACGCGGTCAACGCGGCATGCAAGGTGGTCACGTCATTTGTGTAGTTCAGCGGTTTCGCGAAGTGCTCAAACAGATTCATGCGACCCACCAACTCTGCCCCACCACTGACCGGCGGCGCGCTGGACCACAACGTGTAGCCACGATACGTGCCACTTACTGCCTCACGCTCCGGTGCGTAATACCGCGCGAGATCGGTAAGCTTCATCGCGTTGCCCTTCGGACGAATATCGTCAATCCACTTCTTGGCCACGTCACCCTTGTAGAAACCGTCGGCGCCCCTGGCGGCAATCTGTTCCAGCACCCACGCCAAGTCGGGATTCCTGACCGTGTCGCCCACCACCATGGGTTTGCCATTCCTGAAGAACAGCGCCATGCTGGACGGATACTTTGCAAACGCGTCGCGCGCGGTGGCCAGCGTGGTCGCCAGCCCTTCACTCACTTCGTATCCATTGCGCGCCGCCCGAATGGCAGGCGCCAACAAATCTTTCCAGGGCACTTTGCCGCTGCCGTATTTCTGCCATGCAGCATACATGCCCGCCGTGGTGCCGGGTACATTCGCCAACACGGGCCCATCGGACGGATACCGGCCGTTTACCAGCAACGACGTGTTGGAGAGCGACGCCTCCTCTGGCACGCGACTCATAAACTCGATGAGTGTTGGCTTGTCGAGGTTCGGAGACGCAATCACCATTTCGCCATACCCACCGACACCACTTGCATCCGGCTCAACCACACCCAGTGCAAAGCTCACCGCGACGGACGCGTCAACCACGTTTCCGCCGGCGCGCAGTATTTCCAACCCGGCTTCTGTCGAGACGGGATGGGCACTGGACACCGCGGCGCGACCCGTTGCGGCACGACGCAGCGGCGGACGGTCCTGCAACATCGCATAAATCGCGCGCTGCAACTCGTCTTCGGTTTTGGCCGCAACCGCAGCCGGACGATGTTTGGCCTGCGCGGCTTCCCACTGCACTCGGCGCGCCGCGGCGTCGGGTTGCGAGAAATACAATGTGGTCGAGCGCTCCCACACGCGGTCGTAGGCGTCGGCATTGCGCGACGCACGATCACGGGTGCTCTTGAACTGCTGCTCCGCAACGGCAATTTCGGGCGCCACTGGCGCGTTCACAAACCAGAACTTGTCGTCGTTGCTGTACGCTTCGGCCGCACTGCGATCCCCTAACCGATCAGGATCGCCATTGTAGCCGAGGTTTTGTTCGGTGTATTCGGCAATCGCGAATTGATTGGTGGTGGCCGACCATGCAAGGTCGCCGCGACGCGATGAAGCGAAGTTTGTGTAGCGACCATCCGTCGGCACCACAAATACGCCTGTGCGCGAGGATAGCGCAAGACGATCGCCCGCTGGCGACCACGCCAGGCGCTCGGCATTCTTGTCGGTGTTTGCGACCGTTTCTGTTTCAGATTTCACTGTGCGCACCAACACCCGTCGACCAGCTTCTGAGACGGCGATGTACGCAACACGCGCGCCGTCCGGCGAAAAGCGTGGCGACGTCTCGGTCTGTTCTTTGGTATTGAGTTTCCGCTCGCTTCCGTCAGCGGCGCGTAACCACACGCGTGTCGCGTTGCCGCTGCCGCGCACGAATGCAATGCTGCCATCCGCCGCCACAGACGGCGACGTTTCACTGTGCGGGGTGTTGGTGATTCGCTCTGGCGTGCCTGCACTGCCGTCCTTTGCGACGACGACACGCCACAAATCGAATTGGCCCGTGCCGCTGGGGTCGGATGCGTACACAAGTGCACTACCGTCGGGCGTCCACACGGGATCGCGATCCCACGGCAGACCGGTCGTGATGCGCCTGAGCGCGGCTCCCGCCGCTGATTGCAGCAGAAGGTCGCCCTCGACCGCGAGGGCCAGCCGGCCGTCGGATGCGAAGGACGGCGATCGCGCTCCGCGCAGTGTGACTGTATCGGGTTGAGCGACTGTCTGTAGCAGGAATGCAGCCACGAGTGCAACAGGCACAGAATTCTCCAGAGGCGAAATGTGCGGTGAAAACTCCCGCCCCCAAGTTACCCGGCGTTCAGGGCCGCCGTCGAGTGCGATCCGTCTCGATCATCGCTGGGGTGGCCCTAGCGCCGACTGGGTTCGACTGCCGCCGAACGGACCGGCGTACTTTTTTGGCAAGGCAGGCGTTGCTGCCCGTGCTCGAACTGCAAGGTGGCGTGCCCTATGCCAAAATCGTGTTGCAGGGCCTCATTGGCCGCGGTCAACACCGCGTCCTCTCCGCCTTCGCACGGGCGCACCAGGTGTGCCGTTAACGCCACCTCGGTGGTGCTCAGCGCCCAGATATGCAGATGATGGACATCCGTCACCTCATCGAGCGCGAGCAGACGCACACGGACGGCCTGCGGATCGATGCCGCGCGGGACCGCGTCGACGGCAAGGTTGAAGGAGTCCAACGCGAGCTGCCACGCACTCCACAAGATGAACGCGGCGATGATCAAACTGCTCACCGGGTCGATCCAGGCCAAACCGGTCATCGCAATGACGAACGCGGCCGCCACCACACCGGCGGAAACGGCCGCGTCGCCCAACATGTGGAGATACGCGCCACGAATGTTCATGTCACCCGATTTCCCGCGCGCGAACAGCAACGCTGTGCCGCCGTTGATCACGATGCCGATGGTGGCCACCACCATCACCGTGCTGGTCGCAATGTCCCCGGGCTTCCCAACACGCTGCACGGCCTCGGCCGCAATGGCACCGACCGACACGAGCAGCAGTCCGGCATTGCCCAGCGACGCCAGAATGGAGAAACGCCGCAACCCGTACGTGCGTCGAGTGGTCGGACGTCTGCGCGACAGCGTGGTACCGGCCCACGCCAGCACCAGCCCCAGCACGTCGCCCAGGTTGTGGCCGGCGTCGGCTAGCAGCGCGAGGGAATTGGCCCGATAGCCATACAACGCTTCGACGAGCACGAAGGTGGCGTTGAGCGTGATGCCAATGGCGAACGCCTTATCAAAGTTGGCGGGGACGTGCGAGTGCCCGGGCCCGTGGCCGTGATGGGCACGATGCGTGTGGACCGCCTGGGCATGCCCACGGGCGGCCGCGCCCTGGTGAGGACCGTCGTGAGCGTGCGCGGGGACCGCGCCAGCGTGAACGTGCACGCAAATGGGGTTCGGGGGTGGCGGTGCTCTTCCAAGTACACCAGCACCACATCGCAGCGCCACCCCCCAACTCGTTGAAAAGGCGACGCTGGCGTTACATTGAAGAGCACCGCACAGATCATCCGGAGAGCGCACCATTCAGGCACTGACCACCCCACCACCACGGTTTCCGGGCGGTTCGTACGAAGTCGACGGCATCCTCGGCGAAGGGGGGATGGCCGTCGTCTATCGGGCGCGCGATATGCGTCGTCCCCGTGCGGTCGCGATCAAGGTGTTGCGCCCTGAAATTGCGCAGGTAATTGGCACCACGCGCTTCCTGCGTGAAATTGCGATGACGGCCGCGTTCTCGCATCCGAACATTCTGCCGTTGCTCGATTCGGGCGAGATCACAGACGATCTGGGACGCGTCACGCCGTTCTACGTCATGCCGCTGGTAGAGGGGGAAACGTTGCACGAGCGCATGGTGCGCAGCGGGCGTTTGCCTATCGCCGACATACTCCGCATCACGCGCGAGATACTCGAGGCGTTGCAATACGCACACGGCAAGGGTGTCATTCACCGCGACATCAAGCCCGCGAATATTCTGCTCTCGAATGGGCACGCGGTCGTTGCAGACTTTGGTGTGGCGCGGCCTGTGGCGCTTCGCAATGCGGCCGATCAGGGCGAACCGGACGTGACATTGGTTGGTGAAATTGTTGGGACGCCAACGTACATGAGTCCCGAACAGGCCGACGGTCATCGGGTGGTGGACGCGCGCGCCGATTTGTTCTCCGTCGGCTGTGTGTTGTACGAAATGACCGTGGGCGTTCGTCCGTTTGATACGCCCATTCCGCAATTGACGAATGCACGCAAGATGCAGGGCATCTATTTGCCGACGAACAATCATCGGCCGGAGGTGCCGGCGGCGCTGGATGAGATGCTCGAGAAGGCGCTGAAGCCCAATCCCGACGATCGGTTTCGTTCGGCGCAGGATTTTCTCGACGCGTTGGCGCTGGTGACGGTGCACTCCAAGCCTGCGCCGAGCGTGAGTTTTCGGCGGCAGCAGCGTTGGATGAAGTGGGGTGGGGTGGCGGCGTTGGTGATTGCGGGGGTGGTGGTTGCGGCCCCGATGGCGATGCGGCGGTTCAGAGCGGAAGTGCCGGTGGTCGTCGCGCCCCGTTCGGATTTGACGCGTGTCGCGGTGTTGCCGATGGAGTTGCTCACCCCGGACAGCCTGCTAAGCATTCTGGCCAATGGTTTTCAGACGGACCTCATTGACGAACTGGCGCAGTTTCCGGCGCTCACGGTTATTTCGAAGAACGGGGTGGTGCAGTTTCGCGGGAACGCGTCGTCGACGGACAGCATTGCACGGGTGCTGAACGTTGGAAGCGTGGTGACCGGTGACATTCGACGAAACGGTGACTCCGTGCGCGTCACCGTGCGGCTGATTGACGGTGTGACTGGTGAGCAGCGGTCGAAAGCTGACGCGGTTGGATCGGTGCGTGATTTGCTGGCCGTGCGATCGAGTGTACTCGATTCGGTGACGAGTTTTCTGCGCAGGGCGATCGGCAGCGAAATTGGCGCGGCCGAGCGACAAGTCGTGCGAAGTGCTGAGGCATGGGAGTTGCATGCGCGGGCAAAAGAGTTGAATGAGCCTGACCAGGGATTCGGTCCAACCCTCTCAGCTTCCGATCGTATTTCCCGACGCCTCGCGATTGACTCCCTGCTGGAACGCGCGGCGACTCTTGACGAGAAATGGCCAGTACCTCTCACAACGCACGCCAGTATTCTGCTCCAGCGCGCTGCCGGCGAAGACCAGAGGGCGGCACGCGATCCGGCGAAAGCAGAGCAACTTTTGCAATTCGCTCGCGACATGCGACTGCTGGCGATAGAGAGGGCGAATGAGGCGCGCAGGCGTTCGCCAGACAACGCCCTTGCCTCCTATTATCGAGGCAAAGCCCGCTTTGCGCTCTGGCGCAATTCGCCGACGAGGAACGACACCTTACGTGCGTCTGCGGAAGCCGATCTTCAACTCGCCGTCAAGCAGCGGCGGGATATGGCCGGAGCCTGGAGCGACTTGAGCTTGCTCTGGCAACTCAGCGGCGAATACTCCCGATCGCGCGAAGCGGCTGAATTGGCGCTCAAAGCCGATGCATTCCTGCAGAATGCCGCCTTGGTCGTGAGCCAGTTGCTTTTCACGTCATTAGCGACAGGACGCACGGAGCAGGCACGGAGCTGGTGCACTCGAGGGCAGACGCTCTATCCAACCTTTCCCGAGTTCTGGAGCTGTGAGCTTACCATCTTGGGCTGGACGGGCTCGACAAAATCTGACGTCGAAGTGGCGTGGCAAGCTCTTCGCAAGACCGAGGCAAGCGACACGGCGAACATCCTGGCGTTCGCTTGGGCATCTCGCCGACAATTCGTTGCTGCGGTGGCTGCTCGGGCTGGTCTCTCTGACAGCGCCAGGGCCATTCTCAATCGCGTTCGGGCTGCACTGCCAACTGGCGCGGTGAATGCCGACTATGTTGAGGCCTACGTCCGCACCCTGCTCAACGAACCAGCGTTGGCGATCGGCTTGATTCAGCGCCATCTCGCGAACAACCCCTCCCTTCGCGTTCAAGTGCGAAAGCATCCGTGGTTTGAAAAACTTCGCGAAAATCAAACCTTTGTTGCACTGACGGCCTCGCAGTAATCCTGCAAAGCCGACCGCACGAACCACTCCGTTTGTTTGGCCAGTCGAAGCTACGGCTTTTTGGGGTGTTCGAAGATCTTGAAGAGCTGCTGCATTTTGACGAGTTCGCCCTTGTTCAGATAATAGGCGCCCAGAACGTCCGCGGGTTGCGTCGAGTAGTTGTAGAGCATGATGGACGGCGGGACAGGCGCCAGCAGTCGCTGTACGGTGTCCACAATCTCCCCACTGCGTCGCGGAATTGATTCGTCCGGCATACTCGTGTTGGTCAACACCTCGAGAATTCGACAAGCCAGTTCCTTCTTGTTCGGTCCCCAGCTCTCAGGGAAGACGAAGCTTTCGCCTGACGCATCTTCTTTTGAAGCCTTTGATTTCCCATTCCCGAGCGGTGAGTCGGAAGCGGCAACAAACATCGCCAGGGGCGCGCAGTCTGCGGTCAGCAGCACCCTTTCGCAGACGATGTTGCCATCGGGTGTCATCCAACACACGACTCCATCTTCGCCCTCTCCAACTGCCGGCATTGCTCGCTCCTTCCCTGGTAGTACTGGTTAGTTCCTGCGCGCCACCAACGTCAGAATGGAATAAATCGCCACGGCCTCGTTCTCCTGATTCCGCACTTCCACATCCCATTCCACCACGCCCTGCGGAATTCCGTCCACCGGCGTGTCCTTGGCCGTCTTTTGTTTGACCGTCAGACGCACGTGGATAGTATCGCCCGGATACACCGGTTTCGTGAATCGAAGCCCCTCCAGTCCGTAGTTGGCCAGCACCGGACCCAGCGCCGGGTCGACAAACAACCCCGCCGCCGCGGACACAATGAAATAACCGTGCGCCACGCGACCGGTGAACACCCCATTCGCGCGCGCGTCCTCGTCGCTCATGTGCGCGTAGAACTTGTCGCCGCTCAGGTTCGCGAAATTGATGACGTCTTCGAGCGTGATGAGGCGACTGCCGGTGATAATCGTGTCGCCCACTTCCAACTCGTCAAAGTATTTCCGGAACGGATGCACCGCGTCCGCCGTCTCGTCGGCGCCCTTGGTCCACTCGCGCGTGATGGCCGTGATCATGCTGGGACTGCCCTGAATGGCCGTGCGCTGCATGTAATGCAACACGCCTCGCGCGCCCCCCATTTCCTCACCACCGCCAGCACGTCCAGGACCACCGTGCACGAGGTTCGGCAGCGGTGAGCCATGTCCAGTGCTTTCCTTCGCGCTGGTTCGGTCCAGCACCATCAAGCGGCCATGAAACGACGCCACGCCAATGATGATCTCGCGCGCCACCGCCGGGTCGTGCGTAATGAGCGAACCGACCAGCGATCCGCGACCAAGCTTTGCCAACTGAATCGCTTCGTCGATGGTGTTGTACGGCATGATGGTATTGACCGGCCCGAACGCCTCGATGTCATGCGGCTCGCTGTGCGCAAACGGACGGTCGCACACCATGAGCATGGGACCAAAAAACGAACCCTTCTCGCGATCGGCACCCAGGACGGCGAAATCACCACCACCAAACACCAACTCTGCACCCACGCGAATGCGTTCGGCCGCCGCACCCACGTCACGCACCTGCCCCCGGCTCGCCAGAGGGCCCATGCGCACGCCCTCCACAGACGGATCCCCAATGGTGGTTTTCTCCAGCCGGCTTTTGAGCGCGTTAATGACGTCCTGCTCTGTACCCGCAGGCACGATGGTGCGACGAATGGCTGTACATTTCTGCCCGGCCTTGGTCGTCATCTCGCGCACCACTTCCTTGATGAAGAGGTCAAACTCTTCGGTGCCCGGTTTTGCATCCGGACCAAGTATCGAGCAATTGAGCGAGTCGGCCTCCATGTTGAAACGCACGGAGTGCTGCATGATGGCCTTGCCGTTCTTGAGCAGCTGGCCCGTCGCGGCCGACCCGGTGAACGCCACCGCATCCTGCTCATTCACGTGGTCAAGCAGGTCACCGGCACTGCCCACAATCAACTGAATGGAACCTTCGGGAAAAATTCCGCTTTCCACCATGCTGCGAAACATCGCCTCGGTCAGAAAACTCGTGACCGTTGCCGGTTTCACGATACACGGCACGCCGGCCAGCAGTGTCGGCGCCATTTTTTCCAGCATACCCCAGCACGGAAAGTTGAAGGCGTTGATGTGAATGGCGACGCCTTCCAATGGCACGCAGATATGGCGCCCGACAAACGTGCCCCCCCTGGACAGCGGTTCCGTCGGCCCTTCGACATGAAACGTCTCGTTGGGAAACTCGCGACGCCCGCGGCTTGCATAGGCAAACAGGGTACCAATGCCGCCATCAATGTCCACCCATGAATCCACTTTCGTTGCACCAGTCGCCGCCGACAACTTGTAGAACTCGTCCTTGCGTTCCATGAGATGTTTAGCCATCGCCTTGAGCATCGCGGCGCGCTCGTGAAACGTCATCGCGCGCAGTTTCGGACCGCCAACCGTGCGCGCGTATTCCGTCATGCCCTTGAAATCGAGGCCGCCGCTTCCCGTCTCGCCAATCGTTTCACCCGTCACCGCATGAATGAGGTCGGCCGTCTTGCCCGAGCCGACCACCCACTCCCCTTGCGCGTAGTTCCGTAGCGTCAGCATCACCCGTTGTCCCGGTTACTGGTTTCTTTCCATGTTTTGAGCATCGCCGATTGCACGGGCCGGTTGGCCGGCACGTCGCGCAGCGGCTCCACCACGTTCCATCCATCACGCATGGCCTGAGGCAGCGCTTGATACAGCGCCGTGCCTTCGCTCTTCCAGCCAAGCATTTCGTCGGTCACGTCCTTCACTATTTTCGCGGGATTGCCAACCACCACCTTCCGCTCGGGGATCACCATGCCCGTCGGTACAAAACACAACGCGCCAATCACGCATCCCGCGCCCACCACCGCGTTGTCCATGATCACCGCGTTCATTCCCACCAACGCGTTCGCCCCGATACGCGCCCCGTGCACAATGGCGCCGTGGCCGACGTGCGCGGCCGCTTCGAGCACCACCGTGACGCCCGGAAACATGTGAATGGTGCAATTCTCCTGCACGTTGCACCCGTCTTCAATGACGATGCCGCCCCAGTCACCGCGAATGGCCGCGCCTGGTCCGATGTACACATCGCGACCAATTATCACGTTGCCGGTGACGGCCGCCTGGGGATGCACGAACGCGGTCTCGTGCACCACCGGAATGAACCCCTCAAACGCGTAGATCATCGCCCGTGCACGCGTTCGATGATCAGCGCAAAGCCCTGACCTACCCCAATACACATCGTGCAGAGCGCATACCGCCGGCCACTGCGCTGCAACTCTCTCAGCGCCGACAGCACCAGGCGCGCTCCGCTCATTCCCAGGGGATGGCCCAGCGCAATGGCGCCGCCGTTCGGATTCACCCGTTCGTCGTCGTCCTCGAGACCGAGCTCACGCAACACGGCAATGCCCTGCGCGGCGAACGCCTCGTTCAGTTCGATGACGTCCATCTGACCGAGCGACAATCCCGCCAGTTCGAGCACGCGCTTCGTCGCCGGTACCGGACCCATGCCCATGATACGCGGCGCCACACCAGTGGCAGCACTCGCCACCACCCGCGCTGCGGGAACAAGTCCAGCCGCATTCAGCCCCTGCCTCGACGCCAATAACAAGGCCGCCGCGCCGTCGTTGAGTCCAGCGGCATTGCCGGCGGTGACACTGCCCTTGCCGTCCAGACGAAACGCGGGTTTGAGTTTGCCAAGCCCCTCGAGCGTGGTGTCCGGCCGCAGGAATTCATCCTCGGTCACAAGTTTTGCGTCGCCCTTCTTCTGCGGAATGAGCACTCCCGCTATTTCCTCCCCGAACCGTCCGGCTTCGCGCGCGTTGGCGGCCTTCTGCTGCGAACGCAGCGCAAACGCATCCTGATCGCCCCGTGAAATTCCAAACTGCTCTGCCACATTCTCAGCGGTCTCGCCCATTGAGTCGGTGCCATGCATGGCCTTCATCTTTTGATTGACAAAGCGCCAACCCAAACTGGTGTCGAACAACTGCACGTCTCGGGCAAAGGCGCTGGTGCCTTTGGACAGCACAAACGGCGCGCGGGTCATACTCTCCACGCCACCGGCAATGTAAAAATCGCCTTCGCCCGTCTTGAGCGATCGCGCAGCACTGGCCACCGCGCTCAATCCTGACGCACACAGCCGGTTCACCGTCTCGCCGGGCACCGTCACGGGAAGCCCGGCCAGCAACGCCGACATTCGCGCCACATTGCGGTTGTCCTCGCCTGCCTGATTGGCGCATCCCATCACGACATCGGCAATGCGCGTTTGATCGAAGTTCGGGAACCGCGCCATCAACGACTGAATCACGTGCGCTCCCAGGTCATCCGCGCGCACCGAACTCAGGGCCCCGCCCAGATTGCCAATGGGCGTGCGCACTCCATCAACAATAAACGCGTCCTGCAACGAGGTCTGGCTCATACCGGCTTCATGAAGTGGACGTGAGTTCCGGCGCGACGTCCGCTGGAAAGTGCAGCTGGTGTGTGCGATACACAGTCCCGCGAAAATGTCCGACGATGACGTCGTGCTGGTTGCGCACGGTCACCGCGCAGAATGCCAACCGCCGGCTCGATGACTCGACTTCGGCGCGTGCGGTCAACACGTCGCCCACCTGCACCGCTGCCGGGTAGTTCACCGTGCAATCAATGGCGACACTGACGACGCCGGTGTTGTTCGTGGCGTACGAAAAGGCACTGTCGGCCAGCGAGTACACCACACCGCCATGCACTCCCCCCAGGCCGTTCCGCATATCCCCACGCACCGTCAGGCGAACGACCGAGCGACCTGGGGCGACCTCCACGTTTTCCACACCCAGCCACCGGGAGAATGAATCAACCGGGACCATCCTGTTGATCACCCCGTGGGCCAACTGCACGTCCGCCGACGGCGACTCGGCCCATTGCACGTCGGCCACCCGCGCGTCGGGCACCTGCGCGTCGGGCACCTGCGCGTCGGGCACCAGCGCGTCGGGCACCCGCGTGTCGGCGAACTGCCCGACAGACAGCGGCGCGTTGTTCCGGTCCGCGTCGCTCACGCCAACAACCGCCCGCCGTCGCGCGCTCTGCGCCGCAGCAAGGGGCTCGGACGATACCGCTCATCCAGATACTCGGCATGCAACGTCTCGAGGCGAGCGAGGACGACCGCCGCACCAATTTCATCTCCCCACGCGAGCAACCCCTTGGGATAGTTCACGCCTTTCGTCATCGACAACTCAATGTCGGCTGCGCTCGCCACGCGCTGATGCACCGCATCGACCGCCTGATTCACGAGCATTGCGAGCACCCGATCGACAATCTGCTGACCAAGCGCGGAATCTTTCGTGGCACCGGGCGCGACCGCGCCGTCGCGATAGTCGTAGTACCCACGCCCCGATTTTCGACCAAGCAGTCCCGCTTCAACCAACCGGCGTTGCGTGTTGGCCGGACGATACCGCCCATCAAAAAACATGCCTTCAAACACCGAACTCGTCACCGCGAAATTTACGTCGTTGCCGATGAGATCCATGAGTTCAAACGGCCCCATGCGAAATCCACCCAGTGCGCGCATGGCCCAGTCAATCGTGGCCACGTCGGCGATCCCTTCTTCGAACATGCGCAGTGATTCGCTGTAAAACGGACGCGCCACGCGGTTCACAATAAACCCCGGCGTATCGGCCGCCTGCACCGTGGTCTTGCCCCACGAGTCCATCAACCCCCGCGACTGCTGCGTGACTTCGGCCGCCGTCGTGATGGACGGAATGATTTCCACCAGCGGCATCAACGTCGCCGGATTGAAGAAGTGAACCCCAATCACCTGCGCTGGGCGCGAACACGCACCGGCCAGTGCCGCAATGGACAGCGACGATGTATTCGACGCGAGCACCGCATGTTCCGGCAACACACTCTCCAGCGTGCGGAACAGCGCCTGTTTCGCGGAAAGATTTTCAGTGATGGCCTCAAGAACAAACGCGCAGTCGCACATGGCATGCAACTGCTCCATACTCACGCCATCCACGTAGGCAATGCGGGCAAGGACCCCGTCGGCGTCCTCTCTGGTGAGCCGCCCCTTCTCGACGTCGCGCGCGAGCGCGTTGACATGACCGTCGCGCGCGCGGACGACCGAAGGCGGCAACGCATCCGCGAGCACCACCCGGTGCCCGTTCGCGGCCGCCACTTGCGCAATACCCGCGCCCATGGCACCCGCGCCGACCACTCCGATAACGGTCTCGCTGCCCATCACAATGGCTAACGGTGACATGCGGGGCTACGCGCCGATATAAACGGGTTTTCTCTTTTCGAGGAACGCGCGAACCCCTTCCTCGTAGTCGGCCGTTTGACCGGCTTCATGCATACACTGCGCCTCCACTTCCAACTGCGCGTCCAGCGTGTTTGCAAACGAGGCATTCATTGCCCGTTTCGTCAGACCGAAACCACGCGTTGCCTGCGTCGCCAATTGTTTGGCCAACGCAAGGGCGCTGTCATGCAGCACCGCGTGTGGAACGACATCCCAAATCAGTCCCCACTCTTTCGCTTTGTCGGCGGTCATCTTCTCCGCCAGGAAAAACAGGCCGGTCGCGCGTTGCGACCCGACCAGTCGCGGCACAAAAAATGTTCCACTCGTGTCCGGGATCAGTCCAAGTTTCGCGAAACTCTGCACGAACGACGCTTCGTGCGCGGCAATGGTGAGGTCGCAGGCGAACGCGAGATTGGCTCCCGCCCCCGCGGCAATACCGTTCACCGCGCAGATGACCGGCTTCTCCAGCCCGCGAATAGCGCGGATGATGGGGTTATAACTGACCTTCACAAACTCGCCAATGTCTGGCATGGGCCCGTCGCCTTGTGGCAACGCTTCGGCCAGGTCCTGCCCCGCGCAAAAGCCGCGCCCTGCCCCGGTCAGCAAGACGGCGCGCACGCCCGGGTCCTCAGACGCGCGAGCAAGTGCCGCCAGGAATTCCTGCGCCATGGCTCGCGTGAAGCTGTTGAGCACTTCGGGACGATTCAGCGTGATCGTCAGCACGCCATCGGCAAAATCGACGGTGATGAACTGGGTAGGCATCCCGGAAGATTAATGGGGTGTCCTACCCAAGGCTGCTGTCCCATCACTGGCCGCCACGGGCTCCTCACTACACATTCCGCGGTAATGACTACACGACCGGGTTTTCTGAGCGGCATCATGCTGAGTCTCGCGCTGTCCACCGGTGCGGTATCTGCCCTATTGGGCGGCCGAACTGACCCGGATCATGCACCCGCGGCCGGGTACGCTGGCAGCCACCGTTCGTCGGCTGCCGCACGCGTCGCGAACTGTGCCAATGCGGCCTCCGTGATGGCCGCGGAATGGGGAGTCACGGGCGATTGGCGCGCACTGGCGCCCTACCCGGTCCCTCGCGAGGCGAGCCCCACTGGCACGGTTGGAGCGTGGGTCGAGCGGTCGCACCTGGAAAACGGCGGCACGGAACTCCGGCGGGTCAGCGCCGCCCGAACAGAAGTCGCTTCGTTCGACCCCGCGTCGTGTGTGGCATCGCGTCGGACCCATGTACGGCGGTTCCGAACAGACTCCCTCCAGAACGCGCTGACCGACACACGCCTCGATTCGCTTCTGCGCGTCAACCCACGCGGCATGATTTACGTCTGGTCGCCTCGTATGCCGCTCTCGGTGAGCGGTCTTGAACAGGCCCGGCGCGCCGCGCGGGATCTTGGCATTGCGTTCATCGCTGTCGTCGCGGAAGCCACTGACGCGGACCTGCGCACCGTCGCAGTCGGCGCGGAATTTACGATGCGCATGGAGTCGCTCGAACTCGTCTATCACAACGCGACCATTCACTACCCGTCGGCGTTGTTTTATGACGCCGGCCGCATTGTGGATGGCGTGTTTCCGGGATACAAGAACGTCGAGACCTATGTCATGTTTGCGAAACGGCAGTTTGCCGCCAATGCTCAGACGTTCGCGCGGCCAACGGCAACGGACGAAAGTTCCGCGCAAAAAACGCCGAAATTCTGGGTTGACAGGAATGCTCGCGTGACGCCCGTCGCGAGTGTGAACACGTTACGACGCATTGGGTTCTTCTTCAAACCAATCACCGGCACCAACTTCGTTTCGTACACGGCCGGGAGCCGAGCGTACTTCTTCAACATGAAAACGAATGAAGAGGTGACTGTACCGGGGTACGTCGACCCGGTGCCAACTCCCGATGGTCGCTTTCTCACGCTGCCCGGGCTGCTGTTCTTCCGCATACCGGCGCTGTTGGCCGGCGATCAGGTGCCAATGCACACCGATCGCACGCTGCCGGATGAATATCAGACCACGAGTATTCTGCGTGAGACGCGAAGCAACATTCGCTATCGCGTGGTGACCGGTTGGAACGCGGGCGCGCGGTTTCGCGATTACGATGTGACGATGGACCAGAAGGGCACACCCGTTGCGATCACCCCGTTGGCCGAGGCGTTCGCCCCGTGCAAGGATCGCCTGTTGACGCTGCCGATTAACGCGAAATCGGGCACAGAGTTTGGCGCGCTCGATGCGGTCGCGAAGACAAACCTGATTCTCGAAGTCACCGACCCCACGCACTGCGTGGTCAAGCTCGATCTGGGTTTTGTGTCGGGCAAAATTAGTTTCAGTTACGACGGACAATCCATCGCGTTTGCGACATCACGCATCAACACTGACGCCGAAGGTGCACTCATGCGCCCCAGCGAATTGGCGTTTAAGGATGCGCTGGTGCTGGTGAGAAAAACCGGTCGCATTGTGAGTTTGTCGCAGAATGCGCCGATGCACGGCGTGACATTTCCGGAGTTCCAGAAAGACGGGACGGTGATGCTGCTCGATCAAGGTGGGCCGGGACGTCCCATTGAGCAGTTGCGGGTGGTGAGTTACAAGTAGTCCGTGCGGCGCTCACGTTGGACCAAGAGGCCAAGCGTCGGAGCACCTGCAGGTGCAGTCGTGTGTCACGCGGAGGCGCGGAGGACACGGAGGGATCTCCGCGATGCGCGAGGAAACGCAGCCCTTCAATTTTCGAAAGCAGTGTTTGCAAGTGTCAGTGCAACATCGTGCCACCTCCAGTTCTCCGCGTCCTCCGCGCCTCCCCGTGATAAAGACCTCCCCCCGCTGACGCACTTCGGCACCGGCGACGTCCCTCCCCCGCCGCTGACTGGTGGTCACGTCCCTGCGAAACACAACGTCCGCGTGCAGAAACGAGTAGCGTAACTTCCCAGATCCCCCCGTGGCAATTGCATACCCGGTCACGACCCCAGCCCGAACCGCTCCCGTTTCCCCCCGCAAACGGCCAGATTTCCGCCCTATGCCCAACAACGCCGCACCTCGTAAACCTGCCCAGGCCGCGAAGGCACCATCGGCCAGCCCGACCTCAGCGACGCCCGCATCGACGACAACGGCGCCGCCACGCTCTGGATTTGATTGGAAACGCATCGCCTACCAGACATTGGTGTCGCGCGCGCTCGACGAACTCGAGGAAGCCACCAATCGGAATCGCGCCAACGTGCCGCGCGAACACGTCGTGTTGTACCAGTTCTCCGCGCGCGGACACGACATGGCGCAAATCATTCTCGGCTCGCTCATCAACCACAAACACGACGCCGCGGGTGCGTATTATCGCAGTCGTCCACTGCTGCTGGCGCTGGGACTACCGCTCGACGACGCGCTGGCCAGTCCGCTCGGACGCGCCGGCGGATTCAGCGATGGTCGCGACATTGGGGTCGTGTGCAACCTGCCCAATCGTAACGGACCCATTGTGATTCCGATGTCCGGAGACGTGGGCTCGCAGTACACACCTTCGTCCGGCTGGGCGCAGGCCATCACCTATCATCGCGACACGCTCAAGGATGCCAGCTACAACGGCAGCATCAGCGTTGCACTGGGCGGCGACGCATCCGTTGCGACGAACGGTTTCTGGGCCGCACTGACCATGGCGACCACACTGAAACTGCCCATGTTGTTCTACATTGAAGACAATGACCTCGGCATCTCCGTGCGCGGCGACATGCAGACGCCGGGCGGCAACATCGCGGAGAATCTCGCGTCGTTCAAACATCTCTTCGTGCGGGATGGTGACGGAACCAATCCGCACGAGGCCTCCGGACTGCTTGAAGAAGTGGTCGCGCATGTGCGTGCGGGAAACGGGCCCGCGCTCATTCGGCTCACAGTCCCGCGTTTGTCCAGCCACTCGGGGCCCGACAATCAGAAGGGATATCGCACCGCGTCAGAAATTTCGTCCGACGAACGTCGCGATCCGCTGCCCAAGTTAAAAAAATATCTGGTGCCAGCACTGCTTAGCGAATCCAACTGGGCCAGTGTGGAAGCCGACGTGGCGCATGATGTGGAGCACGCGCTACGTGCCGCACGCGCCCGGCCTGTCGCCGACGCTGCGCAAATTGGACGATTTGTCTATGCGGACGACACAGGCAACGCTGCCGATGCGTTTGGTGGATTGTCGAGAGCAGAACGTGATGCGTTGGGTGGCACCGACGTGCCGGACGATGACGGTGAATTGCTGCGGTTTCCAGAGGCCATCCGTCGAACGATGCGACACGAACTGTTGGTCAATCCGAAAGTGGTGGTGTTCGGTGAAGATGTGGGTCGAAAGGGTGGCGTGCATCTCGTCACCGAAGGGCTGCAGAAGCAGTTTGGTGAAGCCCGCGTGTTTGATACAAGCCTCTCCGAAGAGGCGATCATCGGCCGGGCGGTGGCGCTGGCAATTAGCGGGCTCGTTCCCGTTGCAGAAATTCAGTTTCGCAAGTACGCCGATCCCGCCACGGAACAGCTCAATAACTGCGGCACCATGCGCTGGCGGACGGCCAATCGGTTTGCCGCGCCCATCGTGGTGCGCATGCCCGGCGGTTTCGGAAAAGATGTGGGTGATCCGTGGCACAGCCTGAGCGACGAAGTACGCTTCGCGCACGCCTACGGGTGGCAGGTCGCGATGCCATCAAACGCAGCCGACGCCGTGGGACTATTGCGATGCGCCATGCGCAGTCCGAACCCCACTATTTTCTTCGAACATCGTTCGTTGCTCATGACGGGGGACGGCAGCGCGCGGTACCCCGGCGACAATTATGTCTTGCCGTTCGGCCGGGCGAACGTGCTGCAATCCGGTACCGATCTCACGCTGGTGACGTGGGGGGCCATGGTGCATCGGTGCAGTGCCGCGCTCAAGTCAACCGATGCGAGCATTGATTTGCTCGACTTGCGTACCATCGCGCCATGGGACCGCGCGGCCGTCCTCGCATCGGTTCAGAAAACGGGCCGGTGTCTCATTGTGCACGAGGACAATATGACCGCTGGTTTTGGTGCCGAAATTGCCGCCGTGGTGGCGCAGGAGGCGTTCTGGCACCTGGATGCCCCAGTGCAGCGGCTCGCGCCTTTGGACATCCCTATGCCCTATCACGAGACCCTGCTGGAGGCCGTGCTGCCCGGCATCGCCGAAATTTCCTCCGCCATGGAATCGCTTCTTTCCCTGTAACCTGAACTCGGCAGTACCAGCTCCCTGGGTTCCATAATTCTGAACGCTGAATTCTGAACCCTGAATTCTGGAATCGGCCGTTCCGGCTCCTCTGAATTCTGAACTCTGAACTCTGAATTCTGAACTCCGTTGAGAGAAATCGGCGCCCGTGGCGAAGAAGCCTGGCTGCTCTGAATTCTGCATTCTGAATTCTGAACTCTGAACTCTGAGCCTTGCGTACCCCGGAACTGCCCAAATCCAGATAACTGAGTGCTCGGAAATTGTGGGTTGGAACCCCCGGCGTAGGTATCCGTATCGAATGAAATGCCCCCATGTCCTATTGACCGAACGCTTTCGGAACTGGACGTGTCTATCCATTTGACACCAAGTGACACTCCCTGAAACCGCAGTTCTCGTCCTCGACCCGGCTCCGCGACAGGCTGAAAAGGCGCTGGTGACGCGGGTGTTGGCAGGAGACCGACTCGCATCGCGTGAGCTCTATGACGCGCATGTGCATCGAGTCTTCCGGTTGGCCTTTCGCCTGTGCGGCGATGAGGACCAGGCCCGCGAGCTGGTGCAGGAGTCGTTCATCAGGGTCTTCAGTCAGTTGTCGCGGTTTCGCGGGGATGCGGCACTCTCTACCTGGGTGCACCGCGTCACGTTGTCGGTGGTGGCCAACGCCCGGCGGCGCGACCGAAAACACGAACGCGAAATTGATTTCGATTCGACCGAACCCATTGCCGACGCAGCAGTGAGTGACGCCGATCCCGATTTGAAAGAAGGGTTGCACGCCGCGATCAACGCGCTTCCCGAGATTTATCGCACCACATTTGTCATGCATGACATCGAAGGCTACACACACACGGAAATCGCCGCAGCCACCGGAGTTGCGGTCGGTACGTCCAAAGGAAGGTTGTTCATCGCGCGCGGGCAACTTCGGAAGTTGCTCGCGCCGTTCATGAAGGAGTAAGGGATGCAAGACGAAGAGTTCGACAACTGGCTGCGAACTTCGGCCCGCTCGTATAACCAACCGCCGGCCCCCGATGTCGAGGGCATGTGGAAGGAAATCGAAAAGCAACAGATCGAGGTCGTCAAGACCATCACCCCACAGCGCAAGCCGACGTGGAACAGCGGCGCGCTGCGTATTGCTGCGGCGCTGGTTATCGGAGTGGGACTGGGACGCCTTTCGGTCTCGCCAACATTGGTGATGCCGACAAACGTGCCTGCGGTTGCGGCGGTCGAACCAACCAGTCGAACGCCCGATGCGCTGGGCGCGCTGAATGCACCGGAAGCCAACAAATACCTCGGTGAAACAGTGGCGTTGCTGGCCTCACTCCAAACCGATGCTGGCCGGTCAGGCAGCGACCAGCAACTCGCTCGTGGCGCTGCGGACCTGTTGAATACCACGCGTTTCCTGCTCGATTCGCCAGGCATGAACAATACCAGCGTTCGTGGCCTGCTTGAAGATCTGGAGTTGGTGCTTGCCCAAATCGTCCAGCTGCGCAACAGCGGCTCGGCGAGTGATCTCGATCTGATTCATCAGGCCATGGAGCAGCGCGACGTGATGCCGCGTTTGCGCACCGCAGTGGCCAACAACTATTCCGCCGAGTGAGGAGCTCTGTTATGAAGGTTTTCTCGACCCTGGTGTTGCTCGCCCTGGCGGCTGCGGTGGCAAATGCGCAAGTTGCCACACCGCCAACACCGCCAACGCAACCAGTATTGCCAGCGCCGCCGGCCGTGCCCGCGCCGGCGGCGGCTCCCGCGCCGCGCGCCGCTTCAGCGCCGCGTGCCCCGCGTGCGAGCAACATTTCGCCAGGCTTCGATTTCAATGTTGACGGTCTTCGAGCCCTCGACCTCGACCGGCTGCTTTCAGAATCCGATCGCCTCCGGCTGCGCCTCGACGCGGATCACTACCGCGTTGATGCCGAGCGGTTAGCCTCCGAAATGCAGTATCGCTCGCTGGACTTTGCGAATTCCGCCAGAATCGCCGGCGAACAGGCGCGCGATGAAGCACGACTCGCCACCGAACGCTTTCGGGACCTGGACTGGGGCGCAAGGTTTGCACCAATGGCGGATGCCACTGCGCGAATCGCCACTACCATCGGAAGCGATTTCGCCTATGGTATGGCGAATGCAGTTGCTGGTGCGTTTTCGAACAACCTCTCCGGTGCGTACGCCTATGCTCCCGTTCCACTGGCCCGCTGGGATAACCAGCAGGACCAGGATCCCGCCGACTCGTTATTCCGCGTGGCGTACGATGCCATGAATCGTGGAGAATATCGCCGCAGCGCCGATCTGTTCCAACAGGTGCAAACGCGATTCCCGCGGTCCACGCGCGTCAGCAACGCGGCGTACAATGAAGCGCTCATGCGCTACAAACTCGGCACGACCGAAGAACTGCGCATCGCCGTACGCATTCTCATCGATAAATCCAAAATCACGACCACCAGCTCGTCAAATTTCAGCAACGAAGTAAGCGTGCTCACCACTCGCGTGCGGGGTGCACTCGCGTCCCGTGGCGACGCCGAGTCGGCCCGGATTCTCGCGAGCGAAGCGCAAAAGGGCGGGTGCGACCGTGAGGATATGCAGGTACGCGCCGAAGCCCTCAGTGCATTAGCCAACTCGGACATGAACGCCGCGACCCCTCTGTTGCGTCGCGTGCTGGACAAAAAAGACCCGTGCTCCCTGGACCTGCGCCGCCGCGCATTGAGCATTCTCCTGCGCCGTGCGGACACGGCCGCGACCAGCGCCGCCATTGCGGTCGCGCGAAACAACGACGAAACGCTTGAACTCCGGGTCGATGCGGTGCGGTACCTCTCCCGGTTGCCAGGTGACAACGCGTTGTCAACACTGGAAGACCTCATGCGCACCAGCACCGATCGCGAAGTGCAGCGCGCGGCCGTCAGTTCACTGTCCAACTCGGAAAACACGCGGGCTCGTACGCTGGTGCGGACCATCATTGAACGCGCCGATGTGGCCGAAGAACTTCGCGCGGAAGCGCTGAGCTCTTTTTCGAAAGAACGCAACACGCCGGAAGACGCCGCGTACCTGCGCAGCTTATTCCCTAAAATGCAAAGCGAGCGGCTCAAGGAATCAGTGCTCCTCGCCATCTCGCGTATGGGAGGATCTGAAAACGACCAGTTCCTGCTGAACGTGGCACGCAATACTGGCGAATCAAGTCAGGTGCGGTCCACCGCAGTGAGTCGGCTCGCGCGCAGCTCTTCGACAATTTCCATCGCCGATATGAGCAAGTTGTACGACGTCGCCGAATCCCGTTCCATGCGCATGCAGGTGGTCAATGCGTTGGGTCAGCGGAAAGAGCCCGAGGCGCTTGATAAGGTCATCGACGTCTTTCACACGAGCACCGATTCAAGTGTGCGCTCGCAGATTACGGGCATCTTGTCCCGCAATACAGACCCGAAAGCGAAGAAAGCCCTCGCCGATTTCGCAGGACGGCCGTAATGAGCACCACACGGAACCTCGGCTGGCGGCTGGGAGCCGCCGCCAGCGCACTTGTGGTGTTCTCCGCGAGTGACCTCGCCGCACAAGGCCTGGCCCAACGGGTTGCCAATGCGCCAGACGGGCGCGTGCAGTTCAGTTACCCCGCACGCGATGGCGCATGCGGAGATGGCCGCACCTACATGCGACTCAATTGGATCGGCGGATCCAACGAGTACTACGGCAACGTGAACAGCAACAACATGCCCGATTGCGTCAAAGGGCCGGCGCGTGTGGTGCTCGAACTAGCGGCCCACACGGTCATCGGCATCCGCACGTTCGTCGGGCCGATGGAGAAACCCGAAGCCGTAACCGACTTGGGCACCGTAAGCGCCAAGGAGGCCAGTGACTACCTGCTGGGATTGGCGGCGAACGGGGAGGGCAGCGTGCCAGGAAACGCCATCATGCCGGCAATGCTGGCCGAAGGTGTGGACAATCAAAGCGCGTTGCTGGCCATTGCACGCGATCAATCCCGCGCGCGCGAAACGCGGCGCAGCGCCATTTCGTACTTGCACCGAGATGGGCGCGCGCCAACGTCGGCAGCACAATCGTTGCTGGCCATTGCCACCGATGAAACAGACAATCAGTCGGTGCGTCAGCAGGCGCTTCGCACGCTCTCCCGCCTGGAAGGTGGTTCGGGAATACCCGAACTCATTCGCCTGGCCGGTGATCGGCAGGGGGGATGGACAGCGCGCGAAGCGCTGAGCGCACTGGCACAGTCTGGTGATCCCCGCTCGCGCGAATTCTTGCGCGGTGTGGTGCGCCGCGGCGACCTGCCAGACGAAGCCATGGCCACCGCAGTGCGCAGCCTCGGCCAACAGTATGCGGCTGGTGCTGATATCGCGCTGATTCGCGAATCGTGGCCAAAACTGACCGGCCAGCGTGCGCAGGAAGCCGCCCTGTCGGCCATCACGGAATTTGGCGGCGCCGAAAATGGAAAGTGGCTGCTGGCGCTCGCCCGAGATCCTGGAATTTCGGCGAACAATCAGCGTCGCGCACTGCAGAACGCAGTCCGTGCCGGCGCGCGTGTGTCGGAGGTGATCGCGATGTACAACGCGACCATGGACTACCAGATGAAAGAAGCGATCATCAACGCACTCGCTCCCAACGATGATCGCGAAAGTCAGGACAAGTTGCTCTCAATTGCCAAGACGGACGAGAGTATCACCGCACGCAAACGGGCGATCACCGCGTTGGCCCGTTCGTCCGATCCGCGTATGCGCAAGGAACTCGAAGCCTTGGCCGAACGTACAACCAGGCTTCACTGAGTTCGGTACGGTCCAGGAGGACAGGCAAACGGGCGCCACTATTGGCGCCCGTTTTCGCGTTCCGGCTTTCTCCCGTTTCGGCGCAGTTTGGGTTTACCGCCGGCGCAGTAAACCGCGCAGCACCCTGACTTCGTCCGGGCGCAGCCGATCAATCTGCACAGCGGGAGCCGCCGATAATTGGCTTTGCGCCGTCAGACTTGAGAACGGTGAGGTGAAGCGCAGCGTGTACGCGCCGAAGCCGAACGTATTGATGCTGTTGGCCAATATGTAATGCGTGCCGGCAGGGATGCCGCCTGCAAGGCGCGCATCGTTTCCGCCGCCGCTGTCGTCATCTTCACCGGTCTTCGTCAGCGAGCCATTCGCAGCGACAGAATAAATGAACAGGTACGCATCAAACGCCGAACTGCGCATTACGGTTTCCATCGTCGTCGCGGCCGGCAGGACAATGCGATAGGCGTCAAGAAACGTGTCGTCGCCAAAGTTGCAGTCGGTGGCCGCCAATGTTGCGGCTACCGGCACCCCAGAGACGATAGGCAGCGCGAATGATGTGTTACACGGGCTGATGGTGACGGTAATGGTCGCGGTGGCGCTGACCCCTTCACTGGTGGCGGTGATGACCGACGTACCAGGCTGAATGCCCGTGACCAGTCCCGCAGCACTCACAGTGGCGTTGGCCGTAGTCCCCGAACTCCACGTCACAACGCGACCCGTGAGCACGCCGCCACTCGCGGACCGGAGTGCCGGCGTGAGGCGTAAGGTGTCCGCCTCCCTCACGGTAGGCGCAGGGGGCGAAATCGTGACCGTCGCAACCGGTGGCGGCAGCACCGTGACTACAGCCGATCCCGTTTTGCCTTCACTGGTAGCTGTGATCGTGGTGTTGCCCGGCGCGACGCCGGTCACCCGCCCACCACTCACGGTCGCAATGCTGGCGTTCTCCGTGCTCCAGGTCACAGAGCGGCCGGTGATCACCGTGCCGTTTCCGTCCAGCGTTGCTGCGGCCAGTTGCGTGCTCGCACCAATTGCCACGGAGGCCGTTGCCGGACTGACCGAAACGGACGTAACCGGAATGGGATCATCGCCACCACCACACGCACTAAAGGCGGCCATCGCCACTCCGAGAACCACTGTTCGGAGGGACGAACCGTGAAGAATCGATGTAGCGCGCAGGCGGCGCGGCTGCACTCCGTGGTTGGATAACAAGGACATGATCAGCCGTTGCGCTCAGTTGGAAAACATGGTCTGCTGAAGGCGGAAAGCCTTTGCAGCAGTGTACCCTCCTCAAGTGTGCGGTACGACTCGCGGATGGTCAAGCCAGAACCCATCCTCTTGCACACTTGACCGCTTGTTTGGGTCGGGTTAGCATACCCACCGTTTCGCCGCTCCTCGCGGATTTGCGTCCTCCCTGCTCGGTAGACCGCGGCGAGGGCGTTTTTATTTCCAGGGTCAGCCGAGGTTCGTCTGTCCAGCTCGATTCCAGATACCGACACATCATCCGTTCACACCCTCGGAAGTATTGGCCAGGACCTGCGGTACGCCATCGCGGGCCGGCCGCACGACTACACGCAGGGTTCCATTCGTCGTTCGATTTTTCTGCTCGCGGTTCCGATGGTGTTGGAGATGGCGATGGAAAGTCTGTTCGCCATCTCCGATGTGTTCTTTGTCTCGCGACTGGGTGCGGCCGCAGTCGCTACGGTCGGCGTCACCGAGTCGCTGATGATTGTCAGCTATACGCTGGCGATGGGACTCGCCATTTCCGCGACGGCGGTCGTCGCGCGACGGACTGGCGAGAAAGACACCGATGGCGCAGCTCGCGCCGCCGTGCAGGGCATTGTGCTGGGTGTGGTCATCTCCGGTACGTTGGCAGTCGTCGGGGCGCTGTTGGCGCCACAACTCCTGTAGTTGATGGGTGCTTCACCGGACGTCATCGCCACCGGCACAGGGTTCACGCGCGTGTTGTTGGGAGGCAGCGCCACCGCGTTCATGCTGTTTGTCATCAACGCCGTACTGCGCGGCGCCGGTGATGCCGCGGTGGCCATGCGCGTGTTGTGGTTTGCCAATGCGACTAACATCGTGCTCGGACCGATGCTGATTTTCGGCGTGGGCCCCTTTCCGGAATTGGGCGTGACGGGGGCCGCAATTGCCACGACCATCGGGCGCGGTGCGGGCGTCGTGTACGCGCTTTCGCGGCTGGTGAAAGGCTCCGGGAACATCTCCATTCGGCGCAGGCATCTTGCACTCGAATTCGCCACTATGCGCAGCCTGTTGCGTATGTCCGTCAGCAGCACGGTTTCAGGTGCTGGTTGGTTCGATGAGCTGGATTCTGCTGGTGGGCCTGATCGCAAGATTCGGCAGCGCCGCACTGGCGGGTTACACCATTGCGATGCAGAGGTCGCGCACGTGGCGGTGCGCGGTCTTCGCATCATGGCGGTGGGATTCCCGCTGTATGCATTGGGCATGTCGCTCGAGCAGGCGTTTAACGGCGCCGGGGATGTGAACACGCCAACGTGGATAAACATCGTGGTATTCTGGTTGTTCGAAATTCCACTGGCGTGGGTGCTGGCCAAACACACCAGTTGGGAGTGGCAGTCCATTTTCATTTCGGTGTTGGCCGCCTATTCATTCCTGGCGGTGCTGGCGTACGTCGTGTTTAAACGCGGACGCTGGCGAACGGTCAAGGTGTAACGCGCGGTGGAACGCGCCGCACCTGCGTTATATCGCCTTGAACTCGTCAAACGGTTGGTGACAGTGCTGGCACACATGAATGGCCTTGCACGCGGTCGAGCCAAACTCACTTTGCAAACGGGTGTTTGACGAACCGCAAAACGGACAGGCCACCGCGTGCACGCGGCGAGTCAGTGTGATCAGGCCGCCGTGCTCGGCCGGCCCCGGTGGTGCAATGCCGTACGCACGCAGCTTTTCCTTGGCGGCGTCACTCATCCAATCGGTTGTCCACGCCGGCGCGTACACCGTCTCAATCGACACGGTCGCGGCGCCCGCAGCGAGCAGCGCGTTGCGAATGTCGTCCTCAATCTCACGCATGGCCGGACACCCGGAATACGTGGGGGTCACCGTTACGCGAATGTCCGCCTCGTTCACGACCACGTTGCGAATGATGCCCAGATCGACCACACTGATGGCCGGCACTTCAGGGTCGGGCACGGTAGCCAACACCGCGTACACATCATCGCGCGATAGCGGGCGCCCCGACGGCTCGTGCGTTACCACGTTGCTCCAGGATGTGACCGCGCCACAATCTGCATTTCAGCCAACATATGCCCCAGGTGCTCCGTGTGGCGACCCTGCCGACCGCCGCGGTTGTGCGCGCCGTCGGTGGGAACGGTGAGCGTCGCTCGGGCAAACACGTCGTTCACCATGGCGTGCCAGCGTGCGCTGATGGCATCGTGATCAACCTGAATGCCGTGTGCGACGACGGCATCATCAATGCTGTCGCGTCCCAGCAGCTCTCCGGTAAAACGCCACAAGTCGTTCAGTGCGCGCTGCGCGCGGCCGTGGCTTTCCTCCGTACCATCACCAAGCCGCAGCACCCATTCACTGCTGTGCCGTACATGGTACTTGTCCTCCTTGAGGCACTTGGTGGCAATGGCCGCGAGTTTCTCGTGTTGGCACCCACCCAGCGCATCCCACAGGAGCACGCTGTACGCATCGAACAGGAACTGCCGCACCATAGTGAACGCGAAGTCGCCTTTGGGCAACTCGACAAGCAACACGTTCCGATAGTCTACGCCTTCGCGAAAATAGGCGAGTGCGTCTTCGTCGCGCCCCTGTCCTTCTATTTCGCCCGCCAATTTCAGGAGCAGCGCGGCGTGGCCCACCAGATCGAGCGACATGTTCGCAAGCGCAATGTCTTCTTCCAGGATGGGACCGTGTCCGCACCACTCCGACAGACGGTGGCCCAGCACCAGCCGATCGTCCCCCAGACGCACCACGTATTCGAACAACGCGTTCTGGATGGGCGCCACGCGAGCGCCGGCAATCCGAACGCCCGGACTGGGCGCGGCGACAGACGTCGTTTCCGATTCGACCTCCGAGCCGCTCAAAAGATTCGCACTCCGCGTGGTGACTTGTAGAACTGCGGGTGCCGGTACGCCTTGTCGTTGCCAGGATCGAAGAATGGTCCGGCATCACCTGGCGCCGAGGCCACAATGGCCTGCGATGGCACCACCCACAGGCTCACGGCTTCGCCCCGACGCGCATACACATCGCGCGCGTTCTGTAGCGCCTGCTCGGCGTCGGCCGCATGCAGACTTCCCGCGTGTTCATAGGGGGCGCCTTGCAACCCCTGCGTAAATACTTCCCACAGCGGCCACCGATCAGTCACAGCTTTCGCAGCGTCGCTCATTACGCCGCCACCGTCTGTTTCGCGTTTTGCTTGCCCGCGTGTGCATTGGCCGCTTCGCGCACCCAGGCGCCTTCGTCATGCGCCGCTTTGCGCGCCGCCACTCGTTCACGATTGCATGGACCGTTGCCGGCAATCACCTCGAAGAACTCGCTCCACTCAATTTCGCCGAAATCCCAGTTCTTGGTGGCGTCGTTGTACGTGAGATCGGGGTCGGGCAACGTCACGTCAAGCGCAATGGCTTGCGGCACCGTGAGATTGATGAAGCGCTGACGCAACTCATCGTTGGTCTTGCGCTTGACCCGCCACTTGAGCAGTTCGGCCGAGTTAGGGGAATTGGTATCGCTGGGCCCGAACATCATGAGTGACGGCCACCAGAACCGATTTACGGCATCTTGCAACATGGCCTTCTGCGCGGGTGTGCCGGTTGAAAGCACGGTACAAACTTCGTATCCCTGGCGCTTGTGAAAATTCTCTTCCTTGCAAATACGCACCATGGCGCGAGCGTACGGCCCGTACGACGCCTTGGCCAGCACCGTCTGATTGACGATGGCCGCGCCATCAACCAACCAGCCAATCACCCCCATGTCCGCCCAGGTCAGCGTGGGATAGTTGAAGATGCTGGAGTATTTGGCGGTACCGTTGTGCAGCGCTTGCACCAAATCGTGCCGATCAACACCCAGCGTTTCAGTCCCGCAGTAGATGTACAGCCCGTGCCCCGCCTCGTCCTGTACTTTGGCGATCAGCGACATCTTGCGGCGCAGGCTCGGGGCGCGCGTAATCCAGTTGCCCTCGGGCAGCATGCCGACAACTTCGGAATGGGCGTGCTGCGACATCATCCGCGTGAGCTGCTTGCGGTAGCGATCGGGCATCCAGTCTTTCGGTTCGATGCTCTCACCGGCTGCGATGCGCGCTTCAAAAGCGGCCTCAAGCAGCGCGTCGTCAACGGAAATGGCAGGTGTCTGTGACATGTATTGAATTTATGGGCGGTTGTCAGGATTCGACAATTGAATGTGGCACGTTATCTTGACGCGATGACCACCTCCGAAGATGCAGTCACGCAGGGCGGCGTAACCACAGCCATAACCGATGGCGTGGGAGTTCTGACCTTTCAACATCCGAAAAGCAACTCCCTGCCGGCACGCCTTCTGGCCAAACTGGCCGACGAAGTGGACAAGCTCAGCGCCGATGCAAGCGTCCGCGTCATCACGCTACAAAGCGAGGGCGCGGGTGCGTTTTGCGCAGGAGCGTCGTTTGACGAACTCACCCAGCTCGAAACCGCCGAGGACGGCCAGCGGTTTTTCAGTGGATTTGGCCGGGTAATTCTGGCCATGATCCGGTCGCCCAAGTGCATCATCACGGGTGTTCAGGGACGGGCAGCCGGCGGGGCGGTGGGCCTCATTGCCGCGTCGGACTACAGTTTTGCGGTACGAACGGCGTCCGCCAAACTGAGCGAATTGGCCGTGGGTCTGGGCCCCTTTGTGGTGGGGCCGGTTATCGAGAAAAAAATTGGCCTCGCCGCCTTTAGCGGCATGGCGGTAGACGCCGATTGGCGAGACGCCGAGTGGTGCGAGCGCCACGGGTTGTACACCCGTCTGTGTGATAACGCACCAGAAATGCGCGACGCTGTAGCCAAACTGGCGGCCACGCTCGCGGCCGCTAATCCGGACGCGATGACCGGGCTCAAGAAAGTGTTCTGGCTGGGTACGGAACATTGGGACGCCCTGCTGACCGAACGGGCGGGCATGAGCGGCCGCATGGCGCTGTCCGACTTTACCCGACAAGCCATTGGGGCGTTCAAGGCGAAATAGGGACCGACCGTTACAGCAGCAGCGACTCGACGCGGTGCCCGTGCACCACATCCAGCTCGGTCGACCATTCAAACACGGTAAAGCGACCGTCCTGTGACGCGACCAGCGCCACAGCTTCCCGCTGGTCGTGCACGAATTGCGCAGCCGACAGGTGGCGCGTCCCCCCTACCTGCGACGCGTTCAGCATCCGGGGCGATCGCCCTTCAATGGGTTCGGTCATCAATACCCGCGTGAGCTGCTCCGAATACTCATGGCGCACAATTTTCGCGCCAAACGCCAGCACCTCGTAGCTGGAATTCACCACGGTCGCGCCGTCAACCGCCGTCAGGCCACCCACCTGTTCGACGGCCAGCCGCACCGTCTCATCCCACATTCTGGCCGTGCGTTCCGCCGCCGTTTTGCGGAGAATTTGCGCCAACACCTTGTACGACGGTTGCAGTCCGTACAGCAGCGGTTGCGACAGCGACGACGCCCAATCGGAACCATCCGGAACGATGAGCAGAATTCCACCGCGACGGTGCGTGCGCATGGACACAGCCAGTTGCACCAGCACATTGCCGGAATTTTTCTGCGAGGTGCGTGATTGATACCCCAGCAGAAACGATACCAGCTGCGGACAGTTTCCCGGCGCCGCGACGCTTTCGTCAACCACCTTCACTTCATCGCCGTCAAGCACCGCCATGTTGACATATTTCACCGTGTCGTCAATGTGCCGATGTTTGAACACCAGCACCCCCGGCGCGGTAACCTCGACGACGGCGCAAAACGATGGAATCACCCGTGTGGTGCCCCACATGTGCAGGCGGCCGTTCGCCGGCCACACACCCAGATGAATGCCGGGCCGCTCAACCGCTGGCGCCAGATGGGCGAGGGCTGCCGGTGACAGTTCCAACGCTCGTTCGAACAGCAGCGGATTTTCACATATCGAAGGCGACGCCAGCGCCAGCGAAATGCGAGGCGAATATCCCTCTTCGTGTCGCAGGCTCGCCCAGAAGGCGCTGTCAATTACCGCCTCGAGATCGGTAACCGCCGGGACAATCGCCAAATCATGAATACCACCCGCATGTGCCTTGGCCATCTGCCGCGCAAGATGCGACACCACGCGTGCGGCTATTTCCTGCGCGGCCGGAAATCGCGGTGAGCTCATGCCGGGAAACCTACTGTGCGGAACATGCGTTCGGGGTTTCGGTACCACCTGCCAGCCAAGGGTTGCACCACGCTCGTATCATCACCGGGGAATTCCGAATGCCACTGTCCGCTTCACAGCGCAAGCACCTTGAGAAACGCTTACAGGAAGAGCGCAGTCGCGTCGTGCGCGACCTTGCTGAGTTTGCCCGATCTGAGTCGGAAGACACGCGGCAAGACCCCAATGCGGAACTGTCCCGCTTCCCGGCCGCCCCCGAGGACCTCGGCACCGACGCCAGCGAGGAAGAGGTCGATGCGGCCATTTCCATGCGGCAGTCCGCGGAGTTGCAACAGATAGACGACGCCATTGAGCGTTTCAAGACGACGCCCGAGTTGTACGGCATCTGCGAAAACACCGGCGAAGAAATTCCGTTCGAGCGTCTGGACATCATTCCGTGGGCACGCACCACCGTAGAATCAGCAACGCCGTAGTGGCCGCATCTCGCCACGCGAGGTTGCCCCTCGCGCGGTGAACTACTGTGGCCGAAGGGGCAAATAGTTGCTGCGCACCAATTGGCGGTACGATGAGTAGCCCGACGCTTCCGCAACGAACACATCAACCTTCTGCAGAAGCTGCGTGCTGTAATATCCATCCACTGCCTCCGGGTGCTGACCGCCACCGAAAAAGCTGCGAATAAACACACTCCGCGAAGTGCGCGGCAACACGGCGATGCTGCGCGCGTATCTGCCGAAATTGCCGTCGCGCAACACGTAGTCTTCCGCGTTTGACGAATAAAAGGCCGACAGCACGTCGCCCCGTTCTTTCATGAACGCTCCAATTGACGGTAACGCCTTCGTGCCGCCCAGGTCGCCCACTACGGGTACAATGAGATTGCGGCGTTGCAGGTCCTGCACCACGCGAAAGTCCGCCTCGCGCGCCAGATAGCTGGCCTGTTTGCCTTCCAGGTCGCGCTCCAACACCAATTGTCGCAGCGTTGGATAGTAAGGTTGTGGCGCTCTGCCCGCCGACGTAAAGCGCAACGATAATCCCGCGCCAATAAATTCCTGGTGGAACCGTTCGATCGTGGCCATGTCTTCGGCCGTCAACGCCAGGCCCATGCGCCGAACCTGTGCCGAGACCGCGGTGCGGGCCGCAGCGGCCACACTCAGGGTCGATGGTGTTGAATCGAGATACGCGACAATCTCCTCAATCGGCTTGGCGTTCCAGCGTGCAAGGTCGCTCGGCGCCTTTTTCCCGAGCCAGTTCGCGAGATACTCCACACGATTGCGTGAGTTGGCAAACAGCGCCTTGAACATCAGGTGCTGCAGCATGTTGTCGCGACGAATATCGAGAAGAAACGCAATGCGGGGCCTGATGCGCGCAATGTACGAAAAATTCTGATCGGGCCCGACGCCAATGTACGCGCCGCCACGCACGCCGTAACGCTCCAGGGCACCAACGACGTGCAGGTAGCTGCTCTCGTTCGAGATCAGGTTGTCGGTGTCGAAATACCCGCCCGGCTCGGAAAGCCGGGCCACCACCCTGCCGAAATCACGGAGACTGTCCTCGGCGGCCCGCACGGCCGGGGCAACAACCGTCGCCGGTGCAGCCTGCGCCACCGCCGTGAGTGGCGTCGAAAAAAACAACAACCACCCCACCGCGCTTGACGGCACCGCCACTCCGGCCCGACTGTAATGTGGGTAAATTCTGTGTGCAGTCATCCGGCAGCTCCCGAGGTTGTGAGCGAAACATAGGCAACAGCCCTTGCGATGGCAGCGGCCCCGACGAGAGTCGCCAAGTCAGATGTTCTCCGACAGTTCAGTACTCGCGGCCCTCCATGCGCTTTCCACCGCTTCTGCCCATCCACCGATGCTCGACTTCCGGTACGTATTTCGCAGCTTGTCCCGCGCCCGCGGCTTTGCCATCGCGGTGGTCCTGACCCTTGGCCTGGGCATTGGCGCAAACACCGCCATCTTCAGCGTCGTGCGCGGCGTGATGTTGCGCCCCTTACCACACCGCGACGGTGATCGACTGATGTACCTGCGGCAGTCGATGGACGGCCCCGGTGGTGCGAACATTGCTTTCTCCGTTCCGGAAATTCTTGACTTCCGCAACGCTTCGAAAACGCTGGCCGGCATCGCTGAATACTCACCCATCACCCTGAGCCTGCTCGGCGAAAATGATGCGGTGCGCATTGATGTGGGTCTCGTCACTGGCAACTACTTCTCCGTCATGGGTTTGGCGCCGGTGCTGGGGCGTTCGTTCGCTGCCAGTGACGACGGAACCGGAGCGGCGCCCGTCATCATGCTCACGCACGAATACTGGCTCAAACGGTTTGGTGGTGACAGCGGCATAGTGGGCATGTCGCTGCGGGTGGGCGGGCGAGCCGTTACGGTCGTTGGCGTGTTGCAGCAGGCGCCGTATTTCCCCGCGCGTATTGATGCACTCATGAACATGGTGAACAGCGAACATCACCTGAGTGCCACCATGGTCACGGGCCGCACGCACCGCATGACCGAAATGATTGCGCGACTCGCCCCGGGCGCAACCGTCGCGCAAGCGCGCAGCGAAGTGAAACTCATCACGGGCAAGGCGCATAGCGATCATCCGGAGGCCTACGATGCGGCGGCCGGGTTCAAGGTGACGCTGACGCCATTTCAGGAAATTCTTGGGCAAAAGGCGAAAACAACGCTCTGGTTGCTGATGGGCGCTGCAGCGTTCGTGTTGATCATTGCGTGCGCAAACGTTACAAACCTCACCTTGATGCGGTCGGTGCGTCGTGCGCACGAACTGGTGGTGCGCGCCGCGCTTGGCGCTGGTACTGGACGTCTGCGGCAGCTGCTACTTGCGGAAAATCTGGTGCTCGCGTTGATGGGCGGCGCGCTGGGTTTGATGCTGGGATTTGGTGGCGTGCGCCTGTTGGTGGCGTTCGCCGAACGATATAGCCCGCGGGCCAGTGAAATTCGGGTAGATGGTGCCGTGCTGGCGTTTACGCTGGGATTGGCGGTGGTGGTCGCCGTTCTGTTGTCCTTTGCGCCACGCCTGGCCAATGAGAAATCGCTGGGTGCTTCCCTCTCGGCGGGCACGAAACGGACCACCGGCAGCGCGCGCCGTCACCGTTTGCAACAAGCCTTGGTGGTCGCACAAGTGGCCGTGTCCGTCGTGTTGCTGACGGGTGCGGGCTTGCTCACGCGCACCTTGCAGCAACTCTCCGAGGTAGATACCGGATTGAAGGGCGAAAACGTGCTCACGATGGAAGTGCCCCGCGACTTTACTGGCGGCGACAATTCCAAGGCCATCAGCGAATACGTACGCATGCGTGCAGAACTCGCCGCGTTGCCCGGTGTGAGCGAAGTCGGACTGGGTTCGACCATGCCGCTGCGCGCTTCGGGCATCATGCTGGAGGTAAAGGCCGAAGGACGTGCCGTGAATCCCGGTGAACCGGTGCCGCAGGCCGAATATCGTACGGCCAGCCCGGAGTACTTCAAGGCGGCGGGTATTCCCATTCAGCAGGGGCAGGCCTTCACCGCGAATGATCTCGCGACGACCAACCCTGTGGTCATCCTGAACAAGACGCTCGCAGACAAGTTGTTCCCGGGAATCGATCCAATCGGACGACGTATGGCCTGGACGGGCGACGTGCTCAAGTTCATTGGTATTTCCGATGCGTGGCGGACCGTGGTTGGTGTTGTGGGCAACACGAAGGATGGAGGCTTGGACGCACCGGCCATTCCCGCCGTATTCCTGCCGTTTGCGCAAGGGGACTTTCCGTCCGGTGGGTTCATTATTCGCACCACAAATAACGCGGCCGCCATGGGTCCGGCCGCAACACGCGTCGTTCGCGGGATTGATCCCAAACAGCCGGTCGAAAAAGTGCTGACCATCGACCAAATTCGTGACGAAAGTGTCGCGCCGCGTCGTCTGAACGCACTGCTGGTGGCGTCGTTCGGTGTGCTGGCGCTGGTGGTCGCGGCCATTGGGATTGCTGCGGTATTGGCGTTCTCGGTGAGCGCCCGCACCAACGAAATTGGAATTCGCATGAGTCTGGGCGCCGACGCTTCACGTGTGCAGCGGATGGTGCTCTCCGAAGGCGGCTCGCTGGTGGGCATCGGACTCTCCCTCGGCATCGTCGGTGCGCTGTTGTTGTCGCGACTGATGCAGGGCCTGCTGTTTGGCGTCGCCCCGCACGATCCGTTTACACTCTCGGCGGTGGCCGTGGTGATGGCACTCGTTGGTATCGCCGCCTGCTGGATTCCGGCCCTTCGCGCGGCGCGTATCGATCCCGGTATCGCACTCCGCGCGCAGTAACCGCGAGGGGATCCACAGCGTCTGAAAGCGAGCCCGCGTCAAACACCTGACGAATTTCAAGCGTGCCGGGTCCGCCCGGGCAGCGCTTGAACCATTCGATGCACTCTTCCTTCGACTTCACCTGCACCATCCAGAACCCCGCAATCAACGCCTTCGTTTCAGCAAACGGGCCGTCCAGGACTACCGGCTTGCGACCCGTGGTGCTACGCGCGCCCTTGGAACTCGGGTGCAGTCCCTCACCAGCCAGCATGATTCCCGCGTTGATCAACTGCTCGTTGAACTTGTGCATTTCGACCAGACCGGCTTCCGTGGGCATCACACCGGCTTCCGGTTGTTCGTTGGCTTTCACCGGGGCCATGCATTTCAGCGTGCTCTCCGTTCGGTGTTTGGAGCATCGGTACTGGCCGATTGCCGGTCTGTGTCGACGCGCTGCTGATACGTCGAACGGGCGCCCGGCAGATCGACACGACTTTCAAAAGTTTTGCTATTGCCTTTGCGACGGGGCCAGGTCAACCTTGATCGTGCGCCACTTGCCCTGATTGAACCGGGTGACGCTCAGAACACAGCGCGTGATGTGACCTACCAGAATCGCCACCCAGATGTCCATCGGGTCCAGCGATCCCATGGTTTTGATCACGAAGCAGATGCTGAGCGGCACCACCACTTGCGAAATGATCGAGATGTACAAGGGACTCTTGGTGTCACCTGTGCCCTGCAACCCGCCCGTGTACGTGAGCGCCACGGCGATGAACAGTCCAGAGACACTGAGTACGCGCAACAACTGCGTGCCAAGGCGCACAACTTCCGGTTCATCAAGTGAGAAGATGCCGAGTAGTTGGGCGGGAAGGAAGAAGTAGAAGAGGCCAAGCGCGGCGGCCCCTGCGACTCCAATGCGTGCGGCAGTGTGCACGGCCTCCTCAGCACGATCGGGTTTACCCGCTCCCAGATTCTGACCGGCGATGGCCGCAGCGGCCCCCATCAATCCGGTCGCGGTCCACGTCACGAATGAGAACAGCTGCGAGTAGGACACGGCAAACGCCGCCTGTGCTGCGGCACTCGCGGCAAGGGAACCGATGAACGACAGCATCAACACGCCACCGATATTCATGGCAATGCCTTGAATGCCGGTTGGCAGGCCAAACTTGAACAGCGAGCGGATAATGGTCCAGTCGGGACGGAAACCCTCATGCTTCGGAAACGATACAACCCATCCGCCATGCCACAATCGCCACAGCGCGTAGGACGCCACGATGGCCGACGCAATGGAGGTGCCCATTGCCGCGCCGGCCGTGCCAAATGCCGGAATGGGCCCCAGCCCTTTGATCAAGACAATGTTCAGCACGACGTTCAGCGCTGTCATGACAATACCGATCACCAACGGTGTCTTGGCATCGCCGGCAGAGCGTAAGGCGCCCGCCAGCATGAAAAACACCAGTGATCCGCTGCTGAACACAAACATGATGCGGAGAAACGGCAGGGCCTCGGCCTTTACTCCCGGTGCGGCATTCACAAAATCGAGTAACGCGGGTGCGGCGAAGTATCCAATAGGCGCGAGAATCAGCAGCGACATACCAATGGCGGTGAGAAACGCCTGATACACCACGCGGTCCACTTTCTCTGACTCGCCTTGTCCAACAAAGCGCGCAATCAGCACACCCATGCCGCCAAACACCGACGCGATGAAGACAATCACGACGAGAAAAATCTGCCAGGCCACTCCAATAGCTGCGTTGCCGTTGGGTCCGACGTAATGCCCCACCATAATGTGGTCGACGATGCCCTGCAGGCCGCCAATAATGTTGGTCAGCATCGTGGGTAGCGCGAGCTTCCAGACCGCGCGTTTCAGCGGACCTTCGATGATGGAACGGTCGTAACGCTTGGTCCCGCGCAGGGTGGTCGCGGGCTTGGCTAAAGGTTCTGCGTTGGCGGAAGGGAGGGCAACCGCGGGCTCATGGCCGGAGGCGGAAGCGGGTACGTCGGTCAAAGGGGGTGGCTGAAGCCGTAAAGGGAGCCTGCGGGGCGCCGGTTCCGGCGGTGGCTGACGGGCACGGTTACAATGTCGCAAGTGACCGAAGTTGAGGCAAGCAATCTGCAGGTGCGCCGGGCGCACCACACTTTCACGGTGAGATACAAGTGCCTCGCAGGCGCTAAGTTGGCGCGTCTCTTCGGGTTACATTCGCAGAATGCGTTGTTGCATGGATGGAACACTTTTTGCGGTAGCTCGTAACATGATTTTTGCTCGCCCGCCACGCCTCCCACGGGGTCCCATGCGAATTGCCCGCCTTGCACTCATCGCCTCTGCACTATGTCTTATCGCTGAGGCCGCCTCGGCCCAATCGATGTTCGTCCGCAAACCGAGCCAATATTTGGGCTACGGCTACGGCAACTACGACTGGAAAACCTACACGTCCATGTGGGACGCCAAGTTTGGCGCGGCCAACATCACCTCTGGCAATTCTATCGGATCGCTGTCAGGCTACACGTCGCTGTTTCTGGACGCGAACCAGCCGTTCACCTCAACCTTTAACCTGACGGCCGCCGAACAGACCGAAATACTTGCGTTTCTGGCCGGCGGTGGCCGACTGTATGCCTTTGGCGAGAACAGTGCCTGGACCAGTTGGAACAACAACATTCTCGGACTGTTTGGTGCGAGTTTCCTTGGCACGGCCCCGAATGCCGGAACACCATTGGTGGCGAACAACCTCACGGCCGGCGTAAACAGCATCAATACACCCGCCCCTGGCAACATCAACAACTTCAACGGCGGCGTCAATCTGTTTTCCAACGGCATCGTCGGCCTGTTCAATTCAAACTCCATCGTCATTCTCGACATCAATATCTGCGACGACATCTACATCAATGACGCCGACAACCGCCGCTTCTGTCAGAACGTTGTTGACTTTACCGCTGGTGGCCCAATTGTTGGCCCGCCAGTAACCGCGGTGCCCGAGCCGGGCAGTGTCGCACTCGTCGGTGCAGGTCTACTCGCGCTGGGCTTCGCCGCCCGCCGTCGCAGAACGGCGTAACTTCCCGCTGTGAAATGAAAAGCCTCCGCAAATTGCGGAGGCTTTTTTTGCCATCCACTCACCTTGAACTACTGGAGAGCAGGCTTCTCTTTCGGCGCCGGAATTTTCTTGGCTTCAAACGCCTCCTGCATCTGACCGGCAATATCGACGCTGCCCTTCATGGCATCGCCGACAACTTTGGCGGACACGGTCATCGGCAGCATGTTGTCGCCGTACTTGATCGAATACGTGAACGTGACGGAATCGCCCTTGACCGTGCCTTCCAACGGCGAGTCACCAGTTTCGCGTTTTACGGTGCCCGTGAGCTTGGCGCCGTCCACAGCCAACACCACTTTGAAGGCACGCGCGCCCCCAGGCGTGTTATATGACGCGTTCCACTCGCCGGCCAGGTTCAGGGCCGCGGCTTGCGCGGACAGTGCGGTCGCGGAAATGAAACTGGCTGCTACTATCATCAACATCTTGCGCATCGACAACTCTCCGGGTTGGAAACGTTCAGGGTCATTTGAATTGTAGCCTTGCCAGCCGCTGGGGGCGATCCGTATTTGTGCGTGATTTGGGTTTCGGGTCAGAGCCTCCGACCCTTCAAGCGCCACGTCACCACTTACGTTGCCAAAGCGCCCCCGGTTTACGGCTGCCGGCCGCCCGGCGAGTACCACCGCAACCCACCCGCCCGCGTTCCGGCCAGAATGTCCAGCCGACCCGTGCCATGCAGGTCACCGACCGCGGGAATCGCATCCGGATAACCCTGCACGCGGAACGACGCATCCCGCTCGAACCGAATGTCCGCGCCCTGCCCAACACCGCGCCACAACTGCAGCTCGCCGTCCCCGTTGCCGATCAGCATGTCCAACTTGCCGTCCGCATCCATGTCGACCAGCGTTGGTGCACTGCGACGACCCACCTTGATGCTCTGAAAATTGTCGCTCACCAACTCGAACTTCGGCGACGGTTTGCTTCCCACGTTCCTGTACAGATTGATCGTGCCGGAGGCTTCACCAATCACGATGTCCAGCAATCCGTCGCCATTGAGATCACCAAAACTCGGCGTGCTGTTCGTTCCCCGCGTAATCGTGACAAGGGCCGTGTCCGCCATGGTCCACGCCGGCGACGTGACCGTTCCCGTGTTGCGATACCACTGCAACCGATCACGCCACGTACCAACCACGATATCAATACGACCATCCCCATCGAGGTCGGTCATCGCTGGCACGTAGTTGTAGTCACCATGCACCGCAATCACGCCCTGCTCACGAAACGCAGGCGCCGATTTCGATCCCACGTTCGCAAACCACGTCACCGTTCCGGTCGTACCATCGGTCGGTGAAACTTTCCCTCCGATGACAAGATCAAGCAGCCCGTCCCCATTCACATCTGCCAGCGCGGGCGCCGCCTCGGCCCCCACATCGATGGTCGGAATGAGACGACGCGACGCGGTCGTCCACGTTTCTTTTGGTGCCTGCCGCACGAGATACAAATTTTCAATCGCCGTGCGACTGGGCTCGTACGCTCCACCAATCACTCCCACGACCAGATCAATGTTGCCATCACCATCCACATCGCCAAACGAGGGCGCGTTGTAACCCGAGGTGAGCACCGGTTTCACAACTGGAAAACGCACCGGAGCGCTCGTCAGATTTGGCTGCGCACACGTGCCGGTATTCTCAAAGCGCAGCAATCCCTGTTCGAAAAAATCGCCCCAGAAGAGATCGAGCATACCGTGGCCGTGAATATCCGCAAACGTCAACGTGTTCGCTCCGTGCCGGCGTGTTGCAGCGTCCGGCCAAGTCACATCAACCGGTGGCGCCCCTTCATAACTGGAAGGACGGAATGCTGACGTATCAATGCGCACCAGGTTGCCGCCCGTCGCTTCGGGCCCCAGCACCTCGATACCCTGCCACATGGGCTCCAACAGACGGAATCGCGGCGTTCCATCCGGGCTCGTTCCGTCTTGCTCGTATCGATCCACAACGCCCTGCACCTGACCGATGAAAAGATCGAGTTTGCCGTTGCAGTCGATGTCCACGGCATTCAGGATGTTCTGTCGGTCGGCGACAATTGCTCGACCGTCCGCGTCGCGAATGGTGTCGCCGAGGGCGACAAATTTCGGGTCCGTTTTCGTGCCTTCGTTGCGCCACATGCGGATATAACCCGTCAGCATTTCGCCAAACAGGTCGGGCAACTGGTCGCCGTCAATATCGACGAAGCGATACCACTCGCCCACGTTCAAATCCTGATACGTGTCCGACCGCCATACCCACTCGCCGTTCACGCGTTCGAAAAACATCACCGCGCCGTGGCGATCCTGCACAAACAAGTCCGTCTTTCCGTCGCCGTTGATGTCAATCAGTTGAGGGCGCGGCACATCAAAGCCACCCAGGAACGGCGCCTGCATCAGCCGGCCTGCCGAATCGCTGACGGGGATGCCGGAGGTGCGGGCGGTGTAATTCCACACGCGCGGCGGTGGCGTCGCACCGGCGGTCAACAAAACGGCCGCGGCGCCAATGCCAAGCGCGGCGGCCAAAAATTGCGCGCGCTGTTTTGCGCTGTTCGTCAGACGTTTCATCGGGCTCCGGCGGCGCCCATTCCCGAAGGTGTAATGCCCAGAGGCAACTCTTTCTCGACTTTGCCGGTAGCGACATTGATAACGGACAGCCAACCGGTGGACGGTGCTTTCGGCGCCATGGTGCCCATGCCCGGCATGTTGTCGTGCGCGCTGGCGCCAGCTTTCCCCGCGCCGATGTTCTGATTCACGACAAACAAATATTTGCCGTCGGCGCGCAGAATCATGTCGTACGGCTGCGCCATGTGTCCGCTGAATGAACGCAGAATTTTTCCCGTCGCGACATCCAGCTCCACCACCGCGCTATCGGCGAACTGCGAGAAATATGCCCGCTTCCCATCGGGCGAGAAGACGGGATCCCAGGGCTTTCCTTTCACCGGGAATTCCGCAATCGGCGCGTACGGTGGCGCCCTCGTGATATCAAACACCATCACCGTATTGGACAGCTCTCCGCCAACAATCATGCGCGTGCCATCCGGACTGACGGTGAACTGCACCATGGAGCGCGTGACACCCGGCAATGTGGACAGCGTGACGCGACCCGTCGCCGTCTCCACCGAAGCAAAACGATTTTCGGCCAACGACGCCGCGTGTATCCACTTGCCATCGCGCGTGGCGGCGAGTGCGTGCGGACGGGGAATCTGAATTTCCTGTTCTTCGACCATCGTAAACGACGAGCGTTGAATCACGCCCAGTGACCTGGGTGGATTCACGGCGGTCATCGAACGCCCCACGTACAGGGAATCGTGCATCGGATCGATGGCGAGCAGTCCCGGTGTCTCCATCGGCACTTTGCCAACCAGCTTGTTCGCACGATCGAACTTGAGTACTTGCCCGTCACCAATCAGCGTCGCGTACCAGAACGATCCATCGCGCTCGACCACGGTGTGGTGCGGCTTGGAATTTGGGGTGAATCCAAGTTTGGTCAGATCAATAACCGTGTCGACCTTGAGCAAGATCTGGTCAATAACCGTGATCGACGAACCCCCTTGATTGGTGATGTACAGTTTGGTCGGACGAACGACTGCGCCTGGTAGCGGCGGTCTTGGGCGTGAATCCTGCGCCGATGCACTGGCAGCAACCAACGCTGCCACTGCAACAACGCGAAAGACTGCGCTCGGGGTGCTACGGAACAATCTTGCGTGGTGCGTCGCGCACCATGAACAGGCCTTCTCCAATGCTCACCACTCCGATGGAGCCGTTCTTGAAGAACGGATAGTTGTTCCACGATCCCTGGAATCCCGGGGTGTTTTCGCCCGGGTTCGTGTCCATATACCCGATTTCCCTGGGATTGAGCGGGTCGGATATATCAAGAATGCGGAGGCCCGCGCGATAGTTCGACTGATACATGCGATCGCCCTTCACGTACAGGTTGTGATCGCTGGCATGCGTCGGACCGATGTACTCGCGTTTCATTACGGGCTGCTCAAGATCGGCCACATCAAAAATCATCGTGCGCGTGCCTTCGGCCGACTTGCCGATGTTGCCGGTTTCGTCCGTCTCGTCGTTCATGAAGAAGTACCGCTGATCTTCCGTAAACCAACCCTGGTGTGTGTACCCCGGTGTTGGATAGTCGGCGTTTGACAGCACCTTCGGGTTCTTCTTGTCCGTCACGTCCTGAATGGACACGGTCTTTTCATTGGACGCCATGCAGATTTCGTGGCCCGTGTACCGCTTGTCGGGGCCCTTGTACATCACGCACAAAATGTCGTGCGTGTATCCTCGGCCCGCACCCACGTCGGCAAAGCAGCCCGCAAATTCGGGTTTGAGCGGATTCTTCATGTTGATCATGAGCGACCCACCGCCGCACCGTTCGCCGCCAGACGCCGTGCCAACAGCGTACGCGTATCCACTGGCTTCGTTCACAGCGATGTCGTGAATGCTGCCTGCGTCAAAGTGGGCATCCTCGGTCCAGCGGCGCGGCGTGCTCACGTTGCGCAACTTGGTCAGATCAAAAATCTGAATACCGTGATGATCGCCCGATCCATCGGACACAATCAGCGCGTAGTTCTTGTACGTCTTGATTTCGCGCCAACTCGACATGTTTGCGCCTTTCGTGCGCGGCAAGTCGCCCAGGTATTTCGGATTCACCGGATCGGTCACATCGACAAAGGCGGTCGCATCGGTGCGGCCTATGAGCGCAATGTCATGACCGGTTACCGGATCGGTCCATCCCCAGCTTCCGCTCAGGCTCACCCCGCGCTTTCCGCCAATTGCGGAAATGGGCAGATACGACAGCAACCCTGTGCTGCTGCATTCGAAGTCGCCAACTTTTCCGTCAACACATTTCGCTTCTTTGCCCGTCACCTTTGCATACCGCGGCGGAATGGGCGGCATGCTCATGCTCTTGAGCGACCAATCGCTGGTTGCCGAACGACCCAAGAATGCGACCGTGCCACCACCGCCACCATCGCCCGGCATGCCGACAATGGCCTTGTCACCGCTCACCGCGAACGACGCCGCCCACAGCGCGCCGGTTTCGATGGTGTCGACTCCAAGTTTCTTCATGCCCGACCAGCCGCCATCTTTGTCGGCCGTCAGGCGATAGATGCGTCCCGAACCATCGCTTCCCGGCGCGCCAATCCACAGTTCGTTGCCAACAACGCTGATCGCGGTGCCAAAGTTCACGTTGCTGAATTCAAACGGCGCGAGTGAACCCACTTGACGCCACGAGCCAAACGATGCGCGTTCAAACGCAATCACTACACCTGTTGTGACGCCCGCGTTTCCGCGACCGCCGCCGCCACCGCCCTGGCCGCCGCGACCGCCAGTTGGCGTCACGAGCGCAGTCATCCGTTCAAAAATCGCCGTGCGTTCAGCCGGCGTTGCGGCAACAGCGAGGGCTGCAAACAATGAATCGCGCGTCACGTTTGCGGCGGGCACTGCAAAATTTGCAGCAGGCGCACCAACAATCACGCGATCACCCTTTACCGCAACCGCCGCACCGAATTGTGCATTGACCGGTACGGTGGCGGGCGCAACTTGCTCTGATTCCTGAATCCAGGTAGCGCCATCACGACGGAAAATGTACGCAACCCCTTTGCCTTTTCGTGTTGGTGCGCCAACCGCTACGCGATTGCCGTCAATGGCGATGGCTGCGCCGAAGTGATCGCCCGCTGCAACACCTTGCGCCGGCAATGAACCGGCCGCGCTCCAACTGCCATCCTTGGCGCGCGCGTACACATACACCGTGCCGCCATTCGGTTCGCCGGGCGCGCCAACCAGCGCGATATCACCGGCTACGGCCATGGCTGCACCAAACTGCGATCCCCCGGCACTCGAACCCGTGAGGGTTCCGGCCGCCGTGTATTTCATGTCGGCGCCGCGCTTGAAGAGCTGCACCGATCCAACGGCCGTGTCTGCGGGCGGTGGTGCCGGCGGGCCTGCTGGCGCACCACGGCCGCCCGCCCCGCCCGGGCCTCCTCGTCCACCCGCTGGCGCCGCAACCGGCGCTGGCCGCACCTGGCCGACCATTAACGTCGTGCCTTCCGCCGCGACCGACATGCCAAAGCCGTCGCCAGACGTCGAATGCGCCGACGTCAGTTCGCCAGCCGGCTTCCACGCGCCGACCGTGTAGCGAAACACGTGCACGATACCGGCCGGGTTCGCGCCTCCTCGACCGCCGCCGCCTCGTCCACCCCCGCCCACACTGGGCTCGCCAACAAAGGCAAAATCGCCGGCAATGGCAACCGACCGCCCAAAGGCCGTGTAGGCATCAGAGGCCGCTCGCGACGAAGAGGAGTCAGCGGGATTTGACGTGGGTGCCGCTACGACGGCGGCGCCGAGTCCGCCTCCTGCAAGCAGCACGGCCAGGGTTTTCGACAGAATCACAGAGCGCCTCGCGCGGGGATAGGAAGGAATGGCCCTAACATAACGCGCCCGGGGTCACCGCGCAGCGTTCGCCGGGTCGGCGCACGTCAAAAACCGATCTCGCCAGCACGGATTCGCCACCGTTGTTCCGCGCGAACGTTTATTCCGTCGGAGTAATGCCAGCAATACGCAACACGTCGGCCAGCGGCTGCTCAATCTCGTGTTTGTTGCCGCTCCGCATGGTGATGCGAACACCCCGGCCGGATTTTTCGATGCTTTCAATCGCGGACAGCGCAAGAATCACCCATTCGCTGGTGCCGTTGGGATCGAGCTTGACGAACTGGGCGTCGGCCATGCGTGGGCTCCTCGTAAGTGTGTGTGAGGCGGGGCGTAAAATCGAAACGGACGCCAAGGTGGCGTCCGTTCAATGTAGCGGTTGTGGGTCGAGGCTCGGACTGAGCCCAGAGCGGGAAACGGGGTTCGAACCCGCGACATCCAGCTTGGGAAGCTGGCGCTCTACCAACTGAGCTATTCCCGCGTTACTCCGAACGATGCACTCCCCGTCGACCAACCGGCAAGTACTTGCGCCACTTCCAGCCCAGACGCCCCCGCTACCACAACCTCCCTACGCCGACTTCAAATCGCGCTGATCGGCGTATTCACGAATCCAGCGCCACAAGGTCTCGCGCGGCACATTGAACTCCTGGGCGACGGTCTGCGCCGCTACGGGCCCCGCATAACTGGCGTCGCGATTCCGAAGCGTCCCGCTATCCAGCAATTTGTAGAAACGCGTCACCGCGCGCTGCGGCAGCGGCTTGGGAAAGAAGTCGCGGGGTATGCGCACACGCGGAGTCATTGGTCGACACCCACCGCGTGATTGGTTGACGTTCCGCGGGCGCGCATGCATGCAACGCTGACCAATTTGTTTTTCATGAAATCCCTGCGTGTGTGAATCGAAACGCCAATGCGTTCTGCTATCAACCAGACGTGAACGCCGCAGTCCGAGCAACGCGTGCAGCGTTACTGGTGCATTACATGCAACACGACACGCATCGCAAGCATTGCGGCAGCATTACAAAGCCGCACCGCCACACATCGCCGCGAATGACGCGCAACAAAAAACCCCCGCCAGCGTCCCGGCAAGGGTCATGCTTTGTTGCTGCAAATTTGCGGAGCGACCACCACCAAGAGCCACAGATCGGGATTGAACCGATGACCGCCCGATTACGAATCGGGTGCTCTACCGCTGAGCTACTGTGGCGGCGTTCCCGGTCGAATAGCGTTGTGCTCCATCCGACCGCCCTGCATCACTCAACCATGCTCTGGCGCGGACTCGAACCGCGACGCCTTTCAGCACCACCACCTCAAAGTGGCGTGTCTACCAATTTCACCACCAGAGCGATCGGCCGAACTACGCGACAACCTTGAACCCTGCACCAACCGTTCTTTCGGTCCTGCGAACCCGCACGGCGAACCGGTCCACCATATGCGCTACCACTCCGGCCCGCCCCTCACGCTGCGTGTGTCCTCCGGCTGGTTCACCAACGGCTGCTGTGCACGCCGATGGCCCATCACGTGCCGCCGGTCCCATCCGGCCCTTCACCTACGGGAGCGACGGGGCTCGAACCCGCGACCTCTCGAGTGACAGTCGAGTGCTCTAACCAAACTGAGCTACGCCCCCAAACTCCTTACACCTTCGTTCCCTGCACCTGCACCACGACCGCTCCTTCGCTGGCTCAGAAAAACCACATAGCTCCAACGGGAGTTGAACCCGTCTCTCAACCTTGAAAGGGTCGTGTCCTAACCGATAGACGATGGAGCCGGCAAAACTCGAAAAGGTAGCGATAACGGGATTCGAACCCGTGTTCCAGCCTTGAGAGGGCCGTGTCCTAGTCCCCTAGACGATACCGCCGTGGGCCTGACCCGCCTTTGGCGGGTTAAGCCTATGGCGGTACATCGATTACGTGTCGCAATCGCCAAGGCGATTGCTCCTCTCGTCCGCTCGGCTCCCTAACCGAAGGGACCAACACACGATAGGCGGGACTGCACCCCCACCAATCGCTTCCAAACAGGCCCGGCAGGAATCGAACCTGCAACCCCCGGTTTTGGAGACCGGTGCTCTACCAATTGAGCTACGGACCTCCGGGGTTGCGGGCGTGTGCCCGCCGCACCTTCGATCTGGCCTTCTGTGTCAGGGTGACCGACGGGACTTGAACCCGCAACCCCCGGAATCACAATCCGGTGCTCTAACCAGTTGAGCTACGATCACCATAACGTCGAAAGCCGGAAACCCTCTCCGAACTTTCTCCGCATCCTGCCTGCATCGCCCTGTTCAGAACACAGCGACAGAGCCCGAAATCGTAACGGGTTCAACAGCGAATGGCAAGCGATACCAACCGCTTGGACCACTCTTTGCGCGATTCAGTCCTTCGCGCGATCCAGGTATTCGCCCGTGGTCGGATTCACGCGAATGCGCGTGCCCGACTCTACAAACTCCGGCACGTTGACCGTCACCCCGTTTTCCAACTTGGCCGGCTTGGACGAAGCCGTCTTGGTGGCACCACGAAACACCGGCGCCGTATCGACTATGGTCAACACCATGGAATTCGGCAACTCAATGCCGATAGGACGCCCGTTGTAGTACTCCGCCAGAATCTTCATGCCCGGCTGCATCCACGGGGCCGAGTCACCCAGCGCCTCATCGTCCATTTCCAACTGGTCGTAGTTGGACGTGTTCATGAAGTGATAGGTGTCACCGCCCTGATACATGAACTCAAGCTCGATGGTCTCCATCGACGCCTTTTCGATGGTGTCCGCCGCGCGAAAGCGATGATCGAAGTTGGAACCGGTCCGCAGGTTCTTGAGCTTCGCCTGCACCATGGCGCGCAGGTTGCCCGGCGTGTGGTGGCGGAACTCGACAATACGGCACGGATCGCCCTCGAACACGAGGACCATACCACGACGAATTTGCGTTGCTGTGAGGGCCATGCGAAAAACGCCGAAGCGTGGAAAGTCGTAAGAAAAGCAGCGAAATGCCGGTACCGGCGTCCTTGAACTACAGCCTTACAATTTACCCGAGTGGCGGGGGCGGGTCAACCGCGCACCCTACTTCTTCGACTCCCCCAACTGCTTGAGCAACGTGCTCACCGCCATATCCAGCTGGCTGTCCTTCCCGCTGTAAACCTCGCCCATTGGACGCACCACCGTCACATCGACACCCCGCGGCACCATCTCCATCTGCTGGCCGTTCCCGTCACTCACTTTCGAAAACGGAATGCGCAACGTCGTGCCATCCACCAACGGCACATTGGACGTGAAGATGATCCATCCCGCCGTCGGCTCCCCAACCACTTTGCCCAGGTTCAGCGCCTTATAACCCTCGGTAAAGTCTTCAGCGTCCGACAAGGAATGTTGATTGGTCACCAGCACCGTCGGACGCTCGAGCGAACGTTGGCCAAGGGTAATGCGCGCTGGCGTGGTAAGAGAACCCCGATTCGTGAATTGCAAGTAGCCGCGCCGCGTGAAGACATCCAATGCGTACGCATTCACAAATCCGCCGTTGTTATTGCGCACATCCACCACCACACCATCTCGGCTGTGATTCTCCGCGTCGAGATCCAGGTGCAGTTGATCCAGACTGCCCTGCCCCATGTCGAACATGTGCACGTACCCCAACCGCCCACCGCTGACCTTCGCGACATAGGCTCGGCGCTCCTCCACCCACTGACGATACAACAAGCCTTTCTCGTTGCCGAGTGTGGTGGGGCGAACGGCCACTTCGCGCGAGGTGCCACCGGTTGACACCATGACGGGCACGCGACGATCAACCTTGCCCATAAGCACTGAATCGACCGACAACGTGTTGCCTACGCGCACCCCATCAATGCTCGTGACCACATCACCCACCCGCACTCCCGCCACCGCGGCTGGACCTTGCGATACCACTTCCGTCACACGCCAGCCACTGCGGCCAGTGCCCTCCACCATCGTACGATCATATCGCAGGCCAAGCCTGGCAACGGGAATGGCGGGTGGAGACGCACTCGCGCCCGAGATGCCCAGATGCGACGCGTTCAGTTCCCCGATCATCAACGACAACACTCGACGCAAATCATCCGGGTTGCGACTGCCCGCTACGTACGGTTCGACCCTGCGCGCCAGTCCGTTCCAATCGGCGCCGTTCATGCGCGCATCGAAGAAATTGTTGGCAAGATACGACCACGCTTGTCGAAACACCGCGTCTTTCTCGCCGTCAAAATCCACAAACAGTTCGGCGGTGATTGTAATGGGACGTGCCTGACGGGACTCGACGGGCATCACGGTGACGCGTCCGCCCTCGGTGTACCACACTTCGCGCGAATCGGGCGACCACTGCGCCGCGCCCTTCGCGCCCGCAGCCGTCGTAAGGGGTCTGGCCGAGGGGGCTTCGCGAGCTACATCGTCCAACGACCAGAGGTACAGGTGTGTTTGGCCGCCGGCGCTTGCGGTCAGCAGCAGGTTTTTTCCATCCGGGCTCATGGCAAGGCCACTGACGGAGAGCTGCGTGTTAAGCAAACTCGCGCGTTCGCGAATTCCCTCAAACACAATGTTGACCGGCCGCGCACCACCACGTGTTGGTGCGGTCGTGGCCGCAGCGGAGGGTGTCGCAATGGCCGGTGTCCGCGTGGTGTCGCGTCGTGCTGTATCCGTGCGCGTTGCCGGCCGTGCCGTCGTGTCACGTGTTGGCGCGGTTGGCACCGCAAACAAATCGCGGAACTGATCCTCGCGAAACCGTGGAGTGCGCGGCAACAGGTCCACGCGAAGGAGTTGCGGCGTTTCCGTGCGCTGCGAGGACACGTACATGATGAACGTGCCATCGGGACTCCACTCAACATCCGACGCAAACGAGTTGGCGGAAAAACTGATCGCCCGCGGCGTCCCACCGTCGACCGGCACCACCATCACCGTTCCGAACCCACGAGCTGTGGTAGTGATGTACGCAACCCAGCGTGAGTCTGGCGACCACGTGACGTCGGCCGCATTGGCAAACGGCGGTTCACCGAAATCACCATCGGCCAACTTGCGGTCACCGGTTCCATCGGGGGCGACCACACGCAGTTCATGGCCATTCCGACGATAGGCAATCCACTTGCCGTCGGGCGAAACGCGGGGACCCATGTCGCGACCCACCGTGGCGGTCAGCGGTTGCTCCGTGCGAGTGGTGACGTCGTACGTAAACAAGCGCGCATTGTTCTCGCGAAACGATGCGTACACCAACCGCCGGCTATCAGGCAACCAGGCCAGGTCGCCCTCCACTTCCGGTGTGTGTGTCAAACGCACCGCCTCACCGCCCTCGCGCGAAGCCGAGGCAAACACTTCGCCGCGTGCGACAAACGCAAGTTTTCGTCCATCCGGCGCCAACGCGAGCGACTGAAATCCCTGCGTGAGGGTCTGACGTTCCGGCACGGCATCTGCCGCCGCACCGCGCAACACCACCGGTATCGCGACCGCCTGTCCCTTCGCGACGTCGTACCGCCACACCCCGTAGTCTCGCTCGAATACAATGGCGCTGCCGTTGTGCGCCATGGATGGCCACAACACGCGACCTTTGGTAAACGAGGTCAGCTTTTTGGGGGCGCCCCTGAGTGGTTTCTGCCAGAGGTTTTCGCTGCCACTGCGATCACTCATGTAGTACACACTCTGGCCATCGGGGGCAAACTGCGGCCACGCATCTTTCCCACCACCCGCCTCGCCAAGTCGCTCGTAGACCGGCGTCGCTGCGTCGATATTGTGCACCAGCCACAGCTCGCTTTCGTCGAGATGAGAGTGCCCGTTACGCCACCATTGCCCCGCAACCGTTCCACGCGCGGTGATGGCAATGGTCTGGTTGTCGGGGGCTGGAGAGGCCCAATACTCCGTCGCATAACGGTCCGCCGCGACAGCCGTCGGCTGTCCGCCCTTGACCCGAACGCGCCAGACATCATTCATGCCCGCGATATCGCCGGCGCTCGATGAGAAATACAGCCACTGGCCATCGCGCGACCACGCATCCAGTTGATCGCGCCCGTCGTCGAACGTGCGGCGCTGCAACACACCGGTCGCGAGATTCAACACATAAATGTCGCCGTTGCCCGTGCGCATGGACATAAACGCCAACTGCTGTCCATCGGGCGAGAACAGCGGACGCGATTCCGTCGCGGCATGCGCTACCAGCAACCGTGCAATGCCGCCTTCGGCCGGCACCGTCCAGATATCTCCGCCCGCGACAAACGCCATTTCCCGGGCGTCGGGCGAGAGCGACGGCTCGGAAAGTGCTGAACGAGTCTGGCGTTGCTGCCGCGCGATGTCGTCAATCGGGTTTGCGGTAAACGAACCCGAAGGAACAAGCAGCAAAAGCGGGAGCAGTACTGCTGGACGAAGCGACATGGAATTGAATCAGTTTGGGGTAGCCGGTGCGCCGGCCGACAGTGCGGTGAACAAGGGCGTCAGCGCTCGGAACATGTTGCGTGCCACGATGCGAGAACCGTTTCGGTTCGGATGTATACCATCATTCTGGTTCAGGGCGCCAACCCCCGCGACACTGTCCAGGAGAAAGGGCACCAACAGAATGTTCTTGTTTTTCGCCGCGGTGCCATACGCGTTGTGAAACCGGGTGGTGTAGTCACGCCCCAGGTTGGGCGGCGCCTCCATTTGCACCAGCACAATGCGCGCGGTCTGTTGCTTGCCCAAAATCGTATCAACCAGCGCCTCGATATTCGCCTGCGTGTCGGATGGATTTACGCCACGCAGCCCGTCGTTGGCGCCCACTTCCAGCACCATGACATCTGCCGGCTGATCCAATACCCACGTCGCGCGCCGAAGCGCACCCGCCGAGGTTTCTCCGCTCAACCCGGCGTTCAGAATGGTGACGCGAAAATTGGCCGAGTCGGCGAGTTGCTGGAGCAGCGTGGGATACGCGTCAGCCGGATCGAGACCGTACCCGGCCGTCAGGCTGGTGCCCAGTATCACGACGCGCGCGCGGCGCGCCGAACCAGCCGTTTGGCCGGTTGCGGGGTTCGTGTCGCCTGCGGTTGATTTCCCAGCAGTACGATCGGCTCCCTTCGACTTCACGTCCGGTTGGCCGCACGCCACGCTGAATGTGGCAACGAAAGCCGCCGCCATCGTGTATCCGCTGACACTGGCGCGACCCACGTGCCTGTTTCCCTTCTTTCCAATTCGCATGCTCGTTGCTCATGACCTGACCAAGGATTATCCCAGTGGGGCACAACGCCTCACTGTCCTGCGCGATGTCAGCTTTGAAATACCACAGGGAGCGTTCGTTTCCATCGTCGGTCCCTCCGGCAGTGGGAAAACTACGCTGCTGGGATTGCTGGCGGGGCTGGATACGCCATCCCGGGGCACCGTGATGCTGGACGGCACGGACTTGGGACGGCTTGATGAAGATCAGCGGGCCGCGCTTCGGGGGGAAAAGGTCGGGTTTGTCTTCCAGAGCTTTCAGCTCATCCCGACGCTGACGGCCATCGAGAACGTGCAAGTGCCGCTGGAACTCCGGGGTGTGGTCTCCGTCGGAAAAGCGGCCACCATGGCGCGCGACCTGTTGGTACGCGTGGGCCTGGGCGACCGCCTGCACCATTTTCCACAGCAATTGTCGGGCGGCGAGCAGCAGCGCGTCGCGCTTGCGCGGGCCTTCGTGAACACGCCGCGTATTCTGTTCGCCGACGAACCTACGGGCAACCTGGACGAGTTAACCGGCGAGAACATTGTGCAGCTCATGGAAGAACTCAATCGCGAAAGTGGTTGCACCATCGTCCTGGTCACACACGACGGCAGCCTTGCGGCGCGTACCCAACGCACCATTCGCTTGCGTGACGGGGTGGTCGTCGAAGACATCCGCCACCGCGAAGCCGTCGGGCACGCATGACACTTCAGGGTCTCCTGCGGCTCGCATGGAAAGAAAGCCGCACAGCGCGTAAACGCCTCGCGCTGTACATGTCCTCCATTGCGCTTGGCGTTACCGCACTGGTTGCCATCGACTCGTTTGCGGACAACGTCACGCGCTCTATTCGGGAGCAGTCGCGCACGCTGTTGGGCGGCGACCTGGGTCTCGAAACACGCGCGGCATTCTCGCCGGCGGTCGATTCCCTGCTCGACTCGCTGTCGGCCAACGGCATTCCCAGCGCGCGTCTCACCAGTCTGGCCTCGATGGCCATGGCGGTGCCCGGCGGCGGAACACGATTGGTGCAACTGCGCGCCATCACGGCGGGATATCCGTTTTATGGCGTCATCGAAACCGAACCGGCAACGGCGTTTGCGCGACTACAGAACGAACCGGTGGCCCTGGTCGACGCGTCATTGCTCGCTTCGATCAACGCCGCCGTTGGCGACTCCCTGAAATTGGGCGACAAGATTTTTCTGATTGCCGGTACACTGGGCAACGTACCCGGTGATGCGGCCATCGCCGAAGTCATTGGACCGCGCGTGTACGTCTCGTCGCGCTGGCTTGACGAAATGGCACTGATCCGTCAGGGCAGCCGAGTGGACTACGAGGCGGTGCTGCAGTTGCCAGTGAAACAGTCAGGTCCGCGTGATGCGGCAACGTTTGCGCGCGCGCTCCGGCGCCAGATTGACCCGCGTTCCGCGCAGCGGCAAATAGAAGAGGAACGCGAAGCAGAACGCTCGCGCGGTCAGCAGCAGGCCGACGAAGCCGCAGAGGACAGCGTGCTGAACGCGGCAGTCGAGCAAGCCGATAGCGCGCTGATGTCCACCACGCCGCGTGCGCGAGTTCGGGTGCGCACCGTGCAGGACACCGAGCGCAATCTCACGGAGACGGTGTCGCGTCTGGCCAACTTTCTCAGCATCATTGGATTGGTGGCGTTGTTGCTGGGCGGCATTGGTGTGGCCAGCGGCGTAAACGCGTTTGTGGCCGCCAAGATTGATACCGTGGCCATGTTACGCTGCCTGGGTGCCACCAGCCGGCAAGTACTCGCTCTTTACGTGGTGCAAGCGGCCGCCATGGGATTGGTGGGCGCCTCGGCGGGTGCCGCACTGGGCGTGGCCGTGCAATTCGGATTCCCGAAGCTGGTGGGTGATTTCCTTCCGCTCGACGTAGCGGTATCCATTGAATCGCGCGCATTGCTGGTTGGTCTGGTAACCGGTGTCTGGGTGTCACTGGTGTTCGCACTTCGGCCGCTGCTTGCCCTGCGATTGATTTCACCGCTGCAGGCACTGCGCCGCAACACCGACAGCGCCGCGGTGCCGCGCGAATGGAAAGACCCCATTCGTATCACCATCGACGTGTTGCTGGTGTCCAGCATTGTCGCAATCACCGCCGTGCGCATGGGCAGTTTTCGTGAAGGGGCGTGGGTGAGTGTGGCCATTGCTGTTGCGGGCGTGGTGTTGTATGCCGCCGCATCGTTGCTGATTGCAGTCGCGCGTCGCGTAGTCCGTCCTGGCTGGGCGTTCACCCTGCGCCAGGGTATCGCGAACCTGCATCGGCCGGCCAATCAAACACGCGCAGTCACGCTGGCGCTGGGCTTCGGTGCGTTTTTGTTGAGTACCGTATTTCTCATTCAGTCCAATCAACTGCGACGCATCGAAATCACCGAAGCGTCGGCCCCGGGCAACCTGCTGTTTTTTGACGTGCAGGATAACCAGGCGGCCCCCCTTGATTCGCTGATTCGGAGCGCGGGACATCCGGCCCCGCAACAAACGCCCATTGTGACCATGCGCGTGCAGTCCATTAACGGACAAACCACGCAACAAATGGCGACCGATACGGCGAGACGGCGCGCCGGTTGGGCATTGCGCCGGGAGTATCGATCAACATATCGCGATACGCTGGTGTCCTCGGAAGTACTGACGTCGGGCAAGTGGTTTCCCGATGCCGCAACCCGGGCGACCGCACGCAAAGCCAGTCCGGATGCGCCATTTCTGGTGTCGATCGAAGACGGTCTTGCACGGGACATGAGCGTGGTCCTTGGCGACACGATTGTGTGGAACGTGCAGGGTGTGCCCGTGCGTACCGTCGTCGCGAACGTACGCACCGTCAACTGGGCGCGGTTCGAGGCGAACTTTTTTGTCGTGTTCGAACCACCCGCTATTCAGCGAGCACCGCAGCAATTCGTCGTGGTCGCAAACATTCCGGCTGGCAACGCGGTGTCAGCCGTGCAACGTGATGCGGTGCGGATGTTTCCAAACGTGTCCAGCCTCGATCTTACCCTTGTGCGCCAGACCATCGGCAACATTGTTTCGCGGGTGACGCTGGCCGTACGCTTTCTGGGTGCGTTTGCGCTGGTCATGGGAATTCCCGTGCTATTCAGTGCGGTGGCGGCGACGCGTCGCGCACGCATTCGTGAAGGCGTGCTGTTGCGCACGCTGGGCGCTTCGCGTGCGCAGGTTGCGCGCGTGCTGCTGGCGGAATACGGTGCGCTCGGCGCACTTGGTGCCTTGACGGGCATGTTGCTGTCGCTGGCTGGCGCGTGGGGGCTCACGCATTTCGTGTTCAAGGACGATTTCGATCCCGCCCTGCTTCCGACCTTCGCGATTGCTGGCGGGATGTTGCTGCTCACCATGCTCATTGGTTTTCTCACCAGTCGCGACGTGTATCGCGAAACGCCGATGGCGGCCATTCGCGAAAGCTGATGAAGAGGTGGCAGGGTTGTGGGTGGACCGTGTGGCGAGCGTTAGCGGCGCGCGATAATCCCGTACGTCTGTGGACGCGCTCCGTTGCTCACGTCAATCCAAATGCGTGCGCCAATGGCCACCTGCAGGGCCTCGGGAATGGAGGCCAGGGTGCGTGTGCCACTCTTGTCGCTGAGCGCAAGATTCCAGCCGCCCTTCTCCCCCCGACTGAGTTGACCGTCCAGCACCGGAAACCCATTCACCGCGCGAACCGCAAATGCCGACACGACAATGTCGCGCGGACTCACGCGCATGCCCCGCACCGTGACCTCGGCCCCACTCAAAGCGACAAGCCCCTCCACTGCCATGCCGGTGAGCGAAACCGTTGCGCGACCGCGGTCGACCAGCAGTTCTGGTCGCGATGCCGCGCCGGTGCCGTTCATCTGTACCAGTCCGCGCACGGTATCACCCGCTGAGGTTGCCCGATTTTGTCCGACAATCTGGTTGACCTTCGCATTCGCGAGGCTATCGCCCAGTGCCTGGGCTCGCGATAGTCGGGCCTGCACGTCGGCCGCAACGCGAGGATTGACCGGCACATTGCTCGTTGCGCTCGTCACCGGCGTCGCGCCGGCCGCTCCTGGATTCGGCGCGGCCGCCACCGAGGACCGTGGGGCCGGAGCGTTTACCGCGCCCGTGCTTGCATCCACCGCGGAAACAGGCGGCGCAGGCGCGAGGTCAGGCTGGGTTTGCCGAATAATGGAGTCGGTGCGGCGCTGCACTTCGCGAATAGCAAACAGCGAATCCTGCGACGCCGTGCGCTGCAGGAAGTTCGTATCGGCGGCGGCAAGGCTATCGAAATGTCGTTGCACCAATGCGATGTTCTGTTGATTCGTCCCTGCCAGCCTGTCGCACGCACTGAAAACCGACGCGAGCAGCCAGATGGTGACCAGCACCCTCGCCGCGCGTTTTGATTGAGTTTGAGTAGGCTGGTGGGGCACGATTGGCATTGCGTCAGACCGCCGGTGATCGCGCGCCGGCGAACGGGCCGGCGACAGACAATTCAACACTACCCTACTGCATGGGTTTCGCCAGCGGTGCGTTCATAACTCTTGCAGAAGGGTACGGCGCGCTGGCGCAGGCGGTGCACCATGCAATTTGCCACTCTCACGCTGGTGGCATTTGTGACAGGTGGGGCTCCATTCCCGCGTCTTCCGTACATATTGTGCGGAGGCCGTCCTTCCCCACACTGCGCTGTTCATGACCTCTGACTCCGCTGCTCATCCATACGCTCCACGGTCTATTCCGCCCTCTGAGCATGGGCTGTGGAAGGAGCGCAACGCGGCCGGGCTGGCATCGGCTGCGCGCGCGGTTTGGGACGACGCCACTCTGGCATTTTCCGAGGCCCTCGCGTTCGCCGACGGTCTGACGGCCAACGACAGTATCACGCTGGCGGCACGGGACAATGCGCGCGCCAAAGTATTGCTGAATCTGGCCCAAAGCCACTTTCATTCCAGCGCTTTCTCGGAAGCGCGACAATGCGCCGAACGCAGCCTCGCCATTCGCGTGGCGCTGTATGGGGAGGACTCTTTGGTGGTCGCTCGGACGCGCAGTGACCTGGCCGTCATTCTGGGCGCGATGGGTGATCGGGAGGAGGCGTCCAGTCTGCTTGACCGAGCGCTCTCAGCGGTCGAGCGGAAGCCGGGTGAACAAAGCGCGCCGCTCATTCCGGTGTTGGCAAGCGCCGCGCGAATGCTGGCGTCAACGGCGGATGGCCGCTTGGATACAGATCGAGTGGAAGCGCGACTCGATGTGCTCGCGAAACAGCATGCTGCGGACGAGGCGCAGGATATGTTTGCGCCCATGCCGGTACCTGCCCACTCGTTTCAGAATACCGCGTTTGCTTCGGGCAGCGACGACCAACCACTGCGAGCCGCCATTGCGGAAACCGCCAATCTGCTCCGTACCACGCCGACGTCGAATATCGCGGTGAACATCAATCTGGACGATGCAATATTTGATCTCATTGAACCGCCACCGCCAACGCTGAGTTCGTTTCCCACCACGGCAACGAGGCCACCCCACACGAATCCGTTGGGTTTTGAGGTGCAGTACGGTATTCCGACCCAATTGCATGAACCGCTGCAGTCCGCGGATACGCTAGAGTTACCACGTTCCGACGCAGCGGCCGCAGACACGAAACCGTTGGACGTCTTACGGGCGGGGGAAACTGCGCAGCGCGCCACGTCGAGGGCGCCGGTTCGCGCGGTGGGCGGAATTCGTAGCGGCCGCACACAGGTGGCTTCGCCAAAATTGTTGTGGTACATGACGCTTGCGCTCATTGCGTTCGGCGCGGGTGTGGCCATTACGATGATCGTGTTGTTCCTGCGTCGTTGACGCAGGGAATCAATCAGTTCTTGTGGCGGAAGGTAATCCGTCCGCGCGTTAGATCGTAAGGGGAAACCTCCACCGTCACCCGATCACCCGCCAGCACGCGAATGCGGTTGCGGCGCATGTTGCCGGCCAAGGTCGTGAGCACTTCATGGCCCGTCTGCACCGTGACGCGAAAGGTCGCGTTGGGCAGGAGTTCGGTGACGGTTCCTTCAAGTTCAATCGCGTCCTGCTTACTCATCTCGTGGGCAGCCTGGGCATCTGGGAGGGCGTGGTCGGGAATCGACCTGGGCCTAACCCATCAATCTAAGTGGGCGGCGGCGTTTGGGGCCACCGGTCGGGCGCGGGCGGCAGGGGCTCTGTTACCGCCATTCGGCCGTCGGACACCTATCGCGCGGCAAGCAGCGCCTGCTGACTCTGAAACTGCCTAGCTTGCCACATCAGGCCGCGGCTCCGCATCCAGCGTAAACCGCGGAATTTCCGCCATAAACGACGATCCATCATCCCGCACAAAGCGGTACGTCCCCTCCATCCAACCAGTCGGTGAGGTAATCACACAACTGGACGAATACTCGTGCACGTCTCCTACCAGCAAATGCGGCTGTTGGCCCACGACGCCTTCCCCTTCGACGACATTGTCGCCGCCCACGGGATCGTGAATTAACCACCGGCGCGTTCGCAGTTGCACGGCCGATGCGCCGACATTCTCAATGCGAATGCGGTAGCCAAACTTGAACTGGCCAAGCACGGGGCTTGATTCGTCGCGCAAAAAACTGGGGCGCACCGAAATCCGAATGCCGTTCGTTTCGCGGTAGAAAAACTTGCGAGCCATGTCGGTCATGCCGAGTGGGTCAGGGTTTGCGTCCGCCGCTGTTGGAAGCGCCGGACGGCGTGGAGAGTGCGGAAATCGGTTCGCTTTCTTCACCAGCACGATTGATGGACGTCACCGCCAGCGTCGTTGGCAGCTGACCGCCGGGAATTCGCCAACTCGAATGCGTGCCGGGCAGCACTACAGAAATCCATCCGCTGTCCACGTGGGCGCGAATGAGCCATAACCAGGGAGCACGCGCGCCCTGTGGTAATAGACGAACCTCGCGGCCGCCAGCGACATCCGCAATAGTCGGCTGTGGGGTAACCGGTGCAGGACTCTTCAGCCACGGTGAGGCGGGAATCAACGCCACCTGATTGTACGGCCCGGCCACCAACGAATCGTTCATGTTGGCCTGGTTTCGCAACAACGACACCATGGAAAAATGTACGTTGCCCGTCGCGCCCGCCTGCAGCCGCGTGACGCGAATTTGTTCAAGCAATTCAGAAACGCTGAACGCACTGCGGCCCGGTCCTCCGGCGCGCGACGTGTAGTTACCCGGCCACAAATGGCGAGATTTCAAATTTTCGCTCGCCCACCATGCCAGGAGCGCAGGATAGGATTGCTCAAATTTCGTGGTGGGCCAGTACAGCTGCGGGGTAAAATAGTCCAACCACCCCTCATTGAGCCACTTGCGCGAATCGGCATACAGTTCGACGTACGCATCCAATCCCTTGACCTGCGCGGGAGAACCCGGACGCCAAATACCAAACGGACTGATGCCGAACTTCACCCACGGTTTCGCTTTCTGAATGCCGTCATGCAGCGCCTGTACCAATGTGTTCACATTGTCGCGGCGCCAGTCATCACGTTCCAGTTTTCCACCGGCCTTCTGGTACTTGTTCCAACTGAGAGCGTCTGGAAACGGCACCACACGGCCGCGACGATCATTCACGCGATACGGGTAAAAATAGTCATCAATGTGCACCCCGTCGACGTCGTATCGCTTGACGACATCCAGTATGACCGCGAGCGTGCGCTCTCGAACGGCTTTCTCTCCCGGATCCATCCACAGGAATCCGCCATAGGTCTTGACCAATGACGGATTCGTGCGCGAAATGTGCGAACGGACCAGCGGACTTTTCGCGTCGTCATTACGTGCGCGATACGGGTTGAACCATGCGTGCAGCTCCAGGCCGCGGGCATGGGCTTCCTTCACCGCGAACGCCAGTGGATCCCAAAATGGAACGGGGGCCCGGCCCTGCGCGCCGGTGAGATACTCCGACCATGGCTCGAGCTTTGACGCATAAAACGCATCGGCGGCGGGACGCACCTGCAGCAATACCGCATTCAGATTGAGCGCCACACTACGGTCGAGAATGGCCAGTAACTCCGCCTGTGACTCGGCCGTGGTGAGGGTGCGCTTTGACGGCCAGTCGATGTTCGCAACACTCGCGACCCACACGCCGCGGAATTCGCGAACCGGTGGCGGTAACATGGATGTTTCCCGCACACCCTGAGCCAGCACGCTGGCCGCAGGGGCAAGGAAGGCCGCGAATATTGCGGCGCGAAAGCGTCGTAGCGGCATCAGGCCCGTCCTGCCAGCGCCGGTGCGCTTATGGCGGCATCACGCGTCATCTCGCGCAGCAACCGGCCCGCGCGTGCCGCTGCCTCTCCCAAACGCTCGGCCGATTGAATGAATGAAATGCGAAAAAACCCTTCGCCACCGTCACCGAAACCAGATCCCGGCAACACGATGACCCCGTGTTCCTCACGCAACCGGTCGGCGAACTCCTTGCTGGCCACGCCGTCGGGCAACGGTAACCACAGATACATGGTGGCCTTCGGCACGTCGCACGTAAATCCGTTGGCGCGAAAGGCCGCTACGGCGGCGTCACGACGCGCCGCAAACACTTTCAGGTTCTCGGGCACAAACGTCTTCCAACTGTCCAACGCCGCGGCACCGGCCGCCTGAATGGCCATGTACTGACCCGTGTCGGCAAACGATTTTACCTTGGCCAGCGCACTCGCAATTTCCGGCTTCGCCACGGCCCAGCCGCAGCGCCATCCCGTCATGTTGAACGTTTTCGACAACGAATGAAATTCTATCGCGACATCACGGGCGCCCTCGATCTCGAAAATGCTGGGCGGCACGTACCCGTCAAATCCCATCTCGGAATAGGCGTTGTCATACACCAGCAGAATGTCCCGCTCGCGACAGGTCGTCACCACACGTTCGAGATACTCCCTGGGCGCGATGGCCGCAGTGGGATTATTGGGATAGTTGAGATACAGCACCCGCGTACGTGCGAGTGTCTCTGCCGGAATATCATCCAGCTCCACCAGAAAGTTCGTGCGAGGCCGCAGCGCATAGACGTACGGCTCGGCGTCGCTCAACAACGTGCCACCCACATACGCCTGATACGCTGGCTCTGGAATAATTGCCACATCGCCGGGCCCCACATACGCCAATGCCAGGTGCGCCAGCCCTTCTTTGCTCCCCAGCAACGGCACCACCTCCGTCAGCGGATCGAACGCAAGCCCAAACCGCTGCTGCATGAAGCGCACAATCGCGTGACGGTACGGCACGTATCCCAGGCCAAATCCGTACCGCTGCATGGCCGGAATGGTGGCGCTTTTCTGCAAGGCCTCCACCGCAGCAGCCGGCGGGGCCAGATCGGCATCACCGGCGCCGAGGTCGATGACGTCGACGCCGGCCTCGATGAGCGCTTTCTTGCGCGCCGGAATGTGGGCCAGAGGATAGGCAGGGAATCCCGCAAAACGCGCAGAGAGTCGAGGCATCATGCGAGGGGAAAGGGCGAATCAGGAAGTCGGAGGGCTGAACGCCGCATGTTGCGCGTCAATCCAGCTGCGATGGTACGACGGATCTTCAAACTCCATCGCCCGTTTGGCCACTGTGAGCGGACGGAACGAATCCATCATGACCGCCAGTTCGTTGGTCGACTTGGCGCCAATGGAAGCCTCGGTGCGTCCCGGGTGCGGTCCGTGTGGCAACCCGTCGGGATGATGTGTGATGGAACCGAATTCAATACCGCGACGGCTCATGAATTCGCTGGACGCGTAGAACAACACCTCGTCCGAGTCGACGTTGCTGTGATTGTACGGCGCCGGAATGGCATTGGCGTCGAAGTCGTACGGACGCGGGCAAAACGAACAGATCACAAATCCGTCGCCCTGAAACGTCTGGTGCACCGGGGGCGGTTGATGAATGCGACCGACGATGGGCTCGAAATCGTGAATGTTGAAGATCCACGGATAAAACATGCCGTCCCATCCAATCACATCAAGCGGATGATGATCGAGCACCATTTCCGTCAGGTGATCGTACTGCTTGACGAAGATGGGAAAGTCCCCTTTTTCGTCGATCGTACGAAGTTCCATCGGAATGCGGAAGTCGCGCTCGGAGTACGGAGCCCCCTCCAGCAGTTGCCCGAACTCGTTGCGATACCGTTTGGGTGTGCGCACATGCCCGCGACTTTCCATGATCAACATCTTCACCGGAGCCGCTGCCGCGTCGTAGTGCCAGCGATGCAGAATGCCCCGATGAATGACCACATAGTCGCCGGCGCGATACGGCAAGTCGCCGAACACGGTTTCCAGCGTTCCCGCGCCTTCGGCGATGTACACCACTTCATCGGCCTGCGCGTTGCGATAGAAGTGCTCGTCCTGCTGGTCCGGCACCACGTACAACATCGCGATGTCCTGATTGAACAACAGTGGAATGCGATCGAGAGTCGGGCTGCCGCCGGGCGCCGCTTTCGCCGTGAGAAAATGTCGATGCCGCAGGGTCTGATCGGGATCGGCGTCCAGTGTCATGCTGCGCAGGTGCCGCACCGACTTGACCGTCGTGGGCGGGTGCGTGTGATACAGTAACGAGGACGTGCCCGTGAACCCTTCGTGCCCCATCAACTCTTCGGCGTACAACCCGCCGTCGGGCCGGCGAAAGACGGTGTGACGTTTGGCAGGGATGCTGCCCAGCTTATGATAAATGGTCATGGCGAATGCGCGTGGTTACAGGTTGCCGCGCAGCGCCTGTTCGCGCTCGAGCGATTCGAACAGGGCCTTGAAATTGCCCGCGCCAAAACTCTTGGCCCCTTTGCGCTGAATAATCTCGACAAACAGCGTCGGGCGGTCCTGCACGGGTTTGCTGAACACCTGCAACAGGTACCCCTCATCATCGTGGTCAACCAGAATGCCCAATGCCGCCAGCGGCGCCAGCTCTTCGTCAATCTTGCCCACGCGCGCAAGCACCGTGTCGTAGTACGCCGCCGGAATAGACAGAAATTCCAGGCCGCGCTGTTTGAGGTCACCGACGGTCTTCACGATGTCGTCCGTCGCAATAGCGATATGCTGCACGCCGGGGCCGCCGTAAAAATCCAGATACTCTTCCACCTGCGACTTCTTCTTGCCCGCGGCCGGTTCGTTTATCGGAAACTTGATGCGGCCGTTTCCGTTCGACATGACCTTGGACATGAGTGCGGAGTACTCAGTGGAAATTTGCTTGTCATCAAACGACAGCAAATTGAAGAACCCGAGCACCCGCGAGTAATACTCCACCCAGTAGTTCATGCGTCCGAGTTCCACATTGCCCACGCAGTGATCGACGTATTTGAGGCCCGTACTCACGGCCGTGTAGTTCGACTGCACCGGAACAAAACCCGGCAGGAACAGGCCGCGATAATTGCGACGTTCGACAATGGAATGAATGGTGTCGCCGTAGGTCGCGATCGCCGCAATCACAACTTCCCCGTTCTCGTCTGCGATCACTTCGGGCGCACGCACTGACCGCGCACCACGTTCGATGGCTTTGACGTACGCGTCACGCGCGTCATCGACCCAGAACGCCAGGTCCCGCACGCCGTCACCGTGCCGACGCACGTGATCGGCCATGTCGCCATCGGGGGTTAACGGCGACGTGAGGACAAATCGAATCTTGTCCTGCTGCAACAAATAGCTGGCCTGGTTGCGCACTCCGGTTTCCGGACCGCGATACCCAACCAGCTGAAAACCCATGACATGCTGATAGAACAGCGACGACTGTTTGGCGTTGCCGACATAGAACTCGATGTAGTCGGTGCCATTGATGGGAAACGTATCGTGCGCCTCGGTGGGCGACGGGAGGGCGGCGGTAGCCATGGTGTGGACCTCAAAATGTGCGTGGACAAACAAGATTGGCGGAACGACCAACGGCTGCCGATCGCGGACGCGACCACCAGCGGAAAGCCTTCAACCAGCCTTTATGTGTGAACGGGGCAAGGCGCCAATCCAGGCACGCTGCCGCTCGTCACTGCACCACTCGGAGATAAATGCCACAGTCCCTCCCGGGGGAACGCTGAAATTTACCACTTGCGCGAGACCTACGGCACCCGCAGCTCGGGAAGGTCCCTGTACAGCGACAGGGCGGCCGGATTGGCGAGCGCATCGATATTGCGCACGGGCCTGTTGTGGATGATTTCACGGACGGCGAGCTCCGTAATCTTTCCGCTGATGGTCCGGGGAATATCCGCGACAGGAATGATCACTTTCGGCACATGGTGCACGGTCGCATGCTCCCGCAACCGTCGCACAATAGCGTCCCGGATTCGGTCGGAGAGCGTTTCCCCCTCTCGCATACGCACAAACAGCACAATGCGCGCGTGGGTCCCGCCCGCATCGCTGAGAGTCTGCTCGACGACCACTGATTCCAACACCTCAGGAATCTGCTCCACCTGCCGGTAAATCTCTGCCGTCCCGATACGCACCCCGCCGGGATTGAGCGTCGCGTCACTGCGCCCGTAAATCACCAAGCCATCGTGCGCCGTAATCTCGGCCCAATCGCCGTGACGCCACACCCCCGGAAAGTGCTCGAAATAGGCACTGCGGTAGCGCGACCCGTCCGGATCGTTCCAGAAAGCCACCGGCATGGAGGGAAACGGTCTGGTGCACACCAACTCACCCGCTTCGCCGCGAACGGGCTGCCCCTGCTCCGAAAACACATCGACCGCCATTCCCAGCCCGCGCGTTTGCAATTCGCCGCGCCACACCGCGCCGGTCGGGTCACCCAGCGCGAAACAACTCACAATATCCGTCCCACCGCTGATGCTCGCCAACCGCACCCCATGCGTCAGATTGGCGTAGACAAAGTCGTAACTGTTGGCGGCCAGCGGGCTCCCGGTCGACAAAATGGTGCGCACCGACCGCAAATCATGGGTGCCAAGCGCGTCGGGACTCTCCTTTTCCAACACGGCCAGATACTTCGCACTGATACCAAACACACTCACGCGTTCCTGTTCGGCCATGCGCAACAACACGTGTGCGTCCGGCGCGAGCGGGGCCCCATCATACAACACCACGGTTGCGCCCTGCATGAGTCCCGACACCAACCAGTTCCACATCATCCACCCACACGTCGTGTAGTAGAACAACACGTCGTGCGCCCCGATATCGGTGTGCAGGGCATGCTCCTTCCAATGTTGCAGCAGCGTCCCGCCGGCACCGTGCACCAGACATTTGGGCAGTCCCGTGGTACCGGATGAGTACAGAATGTACAGGGGATGATCAAACGGCAGTCGCTGGAACTCGACGGCTCGCTGGTCACGGTGGTCTGCCACAATGTCGGTCCAGCCGCGCATCCCACCAAGGGTGCCAATTTCCGGCACGTTGTGCACCAGCCAACAGGCGCGAAGCGACGGCAGCGCGGCGGCTACTGCAGCAATGCGCTCACGGCAATCAATCAGCTTGCCCGCGTATCGATATCCATTCGCCGCAATCAGCACCTTCGGTGCGATCTGCCCGAAACGATCCAACACCCCCTTGGTGCCGAAGTCTGGTGAACACGACGACCACACCGCTCCCAGGGCAGACGTTGCCAACATCGCGACTATCGCTTCGGGAATATTGGGCAGATAGCCAACCACGCGGTCGCCAACCCCAACGCCGGCTGTTCGCAACGCGGACTGGATGTGCGCGACTTGTCGGGCAAGTTCCCGGTAGGAAAGCGTCGACTGGCGACCACGTTCTGTCCAGGCGACGATCGCCGTATCGTCGTCTCGGCGACGCAACAGATGCTCGGCAAAATTCAGCGCGGCGTCCGTAAACCAACGCGGACCGGCCCCATGGTGTGGTGGCTGCATCACGTCTCCGTGCTGCAGCACGTGCTCCCACAAACTTCCATCGGGTCGAGGAGTGGCAATCACATCGGCGGCGCGCCAGACCTCGGACCAGAATGTTTCGAGATGCGCAACAGACCACCGTTGCAGGGCGTGCATATCCCGCACACTCGCTGGAATGACGGCGCGTTCGTGCAGATCGTGCAGGAACGCGGTGATGCGCGCCCGGCCAACCTGCTCCGCACCTGGAACGAACAGCGGTGTTGCCGCGCCGCGATCTTCCACACGGTCCGTCATGTTTCGGCCTGTACAAATGCCCGGGCGTACGGGACCGCCACACAACCGGGACCGTGTGTTTCGCAGTACCAGCCGTGGCGATCGTGAAAGACAAGGTGGATTGGTTCGGTGGAGCGAATGCGGACCCGCACGATATCCGACACGGCCGAGCGTTGGCCGACTACTTGCCGGGGATTGAGTCGCTCAATGTGCGGACGCTCGGGAAACAGGTCCAGCTGTCCGGGCGGCTGCACGATGGGTTCCGGCGAAACGGGCGGGTGAGATCGGGAGCGCGCCATGGGCAGGGCTCAGTAACGCAGCCGATGGTGGAGATCGGCAAACACGTGTTCAAACCGGGACAGCAACACCGCGCGATTGAGCTGTCCTGCGTCGTCGAGTTCTCCAGTGTGTACGCTGAACTCCAATTCAGTGGGCGCAAACGCGCTTACCCGTTCATGCGGGTCGCGACGCTGGTTGATGTCGGCAATGCCGCGAGCCAATTGCTCGTACACCAGCGGATGTTCGACCAATGCGGCCCACGGGGCGACAATCCCGAGACTCCGCGCCCATGCCTCCACTTCCTTGCGACGCAGCGACAGGACGGCGACCAGCGGCTTGTCGGGCGCGCCGAGGCAGATGGCGTGTGCTACGTGCGGCAGCGCGCACAAGGCCGACTCGATGTCGCGCGTACTGATGGCAGCGCCACCGGGCAACATGATGAGATCGGCCACCGTCCCTACCAAACGCATGGCACCGTGTACGCGTTCAACGCAATCACCCGTGCATAGCCACCCGCCATCGGGCGTCAACTGCTGTTGAAATTCGTGTTCCCGACGAAAGTAGCCCGCGCTGGACATCGGGCCGCGCCGCACCTGCAGCTGACCATGCTGATCAATGCGAAGTTCCGTTTCGGAAAACGGTTCGCCAATGGAATCATCACGCCAATGCTGCGGCCCATTGCGGCAGATAAACCGCTGCTCGGCAACGCCGTACACCGTGGTCAGTGCAATACCCGCGTTGTGCAAATCACGCTCGGTATCGGTGGCCAGACCATCCGACTCCAGCACCACCATGTGGCACTGCGTACCTGCCTGGAGTGACGCGGCCTCCCGCAGGTTTTCGTGTTGCATCCGCGCGCGGCTCAAGTGGTGATTCAGCTCGTGCAACACGGCCTCGGACCCGCAGACTATGGTGGACTCGTGCAGTCGCGCCGCGCGGAGCGTATCGTCGGCACGCTCGACCAGCGCGACCGACGTCCCGGCATAGATAGTCGCGAAAATACCAACCGCGCATTCGAAACCGTGACTGAACGATTGGGCAATGGCCACTCGTTCTGAATACGCGAACCCGAGGTCGCGCGTCAAAGCGGCCGCCATCGCCAACACGGCGTCGTGTGAATACATCACGCCAGTTTGCGTGCCGGGCTTATAGAGGATGGTGAAAATATCTTGGGGAGTGGTGGCTTCAACGCGTTTCGCCAATTCGTGCCGCAGCGGTTCGTAGTCCTGCAGCGCCAACGCGCCGGCCTTGAGCCATGAGTCCCATTCAGAGAGGCCCTCGGCAGTACTGGCACGCAACGGTTCGAGATCGTCGCACACCATGGTGAACGTTTGCCGCGTTTCGGCCTGCGCCTGCCGCAATATCTTGAGTCGTGCGATCGTATCAACGACCACCACGGCGGGCTCACTGTCGCGAAGTTGCGCCATCAACTCGGCATGCGTCGCGTCCGGTGAAATCGGGACCGCGACCGCGCCCGTCATGGCAACGCCCATTAGCGCCACTGGCCAGAGTTCGCGATTGTCTGCGTACAAGGCCACGCGCGCCCCCCGTTCCAGATGCAACGCCAACAACGACCCACTGACGGCGCGAGCGCGAGCGGCCCATTCCCCCCAGCGTAAGGTTCCCAGGGCGTTGAGCGCTCCCATGGGGTACGACGTGTAGGCGACGCGCTCGGGATCTCGCGACGCGCGGTCGAGAAATCGCGAAACGAGCGTGTCGGCCCGGCCGGATTGGGCCGCGTCAAAGGAGGCACGCGAATTCATATACGCAAGATATGCGCGAGAATGGCTCTGCCCACTCCCCTGCTCCCCGCGCGGGGGCGAAGTTGCGGCATGGCTGATCGTGTTGAAACTGAGGGGGCCGGCGGTGCCGTTGCCCAGCCGGCGGCGGCTCAGGGCCAGCACGCCAAAGGCCAGGGTGCGCTCCCACCAGCCAAACGCCGGACGCGTAGCCCGTTGCGGCGGTTACTGGCAGCCTTGACGACGAGCAGTGCCCTGTTGGGAATTGCCGCACTTGTTGCCGCGGCCAGCGTCGTCCCCCCTATTGGAGCGCGACGTACGGCACGGCTGGCGGCCGAACAGGAACTGCGCACCATGCTGGCCCCGGACGAACGTATCGTCGCACGAACGTTTGCGTCGCAACGTCGCTGGACCGATGTGTGGCGCGAATCGTTCGGCCTGGTCGCCGCCACCACGCGGCGGGTGCTCTATGTTGGGGCACCGCCCACGCCGCTGTTGCGCCCACGTGAAGATGGGCCGATGGAATTGCTGGTCGAGAGTTATCCCTACGAAGCGTCGTTTATCATCGAACCACGCGATGTATTCTTCGGCCGACTGCGTGGACTCGCGTTGCGCACACCGTTGGCGCAGGTGGACTTCCTGATCAGTGCCGGTGAATGGACGGCCGCGCTGGCCGTCGCGCAGGCCGCCGTCGCGTCACAGCGGCGGTTTACGCAGGACGTGGAAAACCAGGAACAATTCAATCGCGTGCCGCCACCCGAGGCCGAAGTATATGTGCCGTACGTGGTGCGGCGTGGCGAAACGCTGTCAGGATTGGCGCGTCGGCTGCAGACTACCCCGGACGTTTTGCGGCAACTCAATCAATTGCAGGATGACAATATTAAAGCGGGCCAACGACTTCGTGTGCCGCGGGGGCCGCTGGTCGATTCTGTTCCGCCAGAGTAACGACTCCTGCACGATGCCAACGGCCTGTTTGCGGCAGCCGGCCTTCATTCCGTTCGTCGTTCGAACTGGCGTTACTGCCCCATCACCAGTGCAAAGACCAGCGGCGCCACGATGGACGCGTCCGATTCGATGATGAACTTGGGGGTGTCGATGCCGAGTTTTCCCCAGGTGATTTTCTCATTCGGCACGGCACCGGAGTACGAACCGTAACTCGTCGTGCTGTCACTGATCTGACAGAAATACCCCCACAGTGGCACCTGGGTGCGCTGCAAGTCCTGATGCAGCATGGGCACAACACAAATGGGGAAGTCGCCAGCAATGCCGCCACCAATCTGGAAAAATCCAATGGTCGTGTCCTTCGTAGCGGCGGTGTACCACTCCGCCAGATACATCATGTATTCAATACCCGTGCGCACCGTGTGCACGTTCTTGATGTGCCCTTCCACCACGTGCGCGGCAAAGATGTTGCCCAGCGTGGCGTCCTCCCATCCCGGGACTATGATGGGCAGGTTTTTCTCGGCCGCCGCAAGTAGCCACGAATTTTTCGGGTCAATCTGGTAGTGCGGCTCGAGTTTGCCGCTCAGCAGAATGCGATACATGAACTCGTGCGGGAATAGCCGCACACCATCGCGATCGGCGGCTTGCCACTCTTCGAGCACGATGTTTTCAATGCGCCGAATGGCCTCGCCTTCGGGAATACACGTGTCGGTGACGCGGTTCATGTGCTTTTCAAGCAGCCGCTGCTCATCCTGCGGCGTCAGATCGCGATAATTCGGCACCCGTTCGTAGTGATCATGCGCGACCAGATTGAATACATCTTCTTCGAGATTGGCGCCGGTGCACGTAATGGCATGCACCTTGTCCTGGCGAATCATTTCGGCCAGGGACAGCCCGATTTCCGCGGTGCTCATGGCGCCCGCCAGCGTCACCATCATCTTGCCGCCGCCGTCCAGGTGCGTGCGATACGCGTCGGCGGCATCAATCAGCGCCGCGGCATTAAAGTGCCGATAGTGATGACGAAGAAATGCCGAAATTGGCGCAGTCGTGGTCGAAGACATGGTGGCGGCAAACGAGGTGATCGGACGGAGAGCACACGCTCGTACAATCTAGTCGCCCGGCAACGTCGCATGCGCCCCTATGGCCCCTCGGCCACGCTGGCCTTGTCGGTGGGCCGGCTGCGCACTGCCAGCCACCCACCGGCTCCAACCAGCGCGATGCCAATCACCGGCTGACGAAACGCGAAGGCCAGCACGGCCAACGCCACTACGGCGGCCGACGTCACCAAACTGCCAACGCCGCCACCTCCTGCGCCCGGTCCGGCTGACGCATTCGAGAATGCGCCGGCCGATTGCATGGCAGCGTAGCTCACCGCGCTGTCCTCTACACCAAACGGCCTGAGCGCGTGATTCAGCAAATCCGCTGCCGGCAATAGCGCCAGTCCAAGGCGGATGGGGGTCAACAATGCCGGCTCGCCGGCGCTGGCTCGCACGCCCACATCGGAGGTTTCGCCCTCGGGGGGAGTTGAACCGACCAGGCGAGCGGCGGAACCGGAAAGGTCGGTGGATTTGACATCGGTCGCCAATACGTGCAACAGCACCATCGACATTTCATCAATGGACCCGCGCGCGCGCCGCAGTGTTTCCTGCGCGTCAGGCAGGCGACCATTGCGCAGGGCCGCCACCAACACGCGCACGACTTCAATCAGCCCCTCGTGCGATGGATCACCGAACAAGGCATCCCCGCGATGGATATCCATTGGTGACAGCTCGGTGCGCTGCCAGTGGCCGCCGGCACTTTCCGCGGCCCAGCCGACGCTGGTGTTCCTCCCCGGTTCGTGCAATGCGGCCAGGACCGCACTCACGACACTCCGCATAACATGAGCGCGCGCGGCCGACGTCGTGTTGGCCAGCGCGCCGCCGGATGAAAGTGCGGTGAGCATACCGCGCGCTGACATCGTCACGTCATGCGTCGTCCCGGTGCGCAGTGTAACACCAAGGTGGTGCAGCGACTCCGTGAGGAGATCGGTCGGCGCGGAATGCGCTGCGTCCAACGCTGCCGAATCAAGTCCAACCGCATTCAGCGTCGCGCCTTCATGCGCCAGGACACCCACCGACACTGGCGTACGTGCCAATGCTGGCGTCGGCCAGCGCACGGAGCCGTCATGAATGGCGCCAGCAGCGAACGACGTCTCGCGCGCAGCATGCTGCAACACTTCGCGAAGCATTCGTCGTCCATACACCAAGGCCGGATGCTCCGGCCACTGAGCGGTCGCGCGTCGCAACAGCTGCTCGGCGTCGTGCGCGTTGCCGCTCTGCGCCTCAAGCAATGCACTCTGCACCAAAAGCAATGCGTCGGGTTCCCGATGGCGCACGGCGTCGGCAATCGACGCGCGCGCCGCCTGCAGGTCGCCCAGCGACAGCTTTACCAGTGATAACACAAAGTGGTTCGCCGCCGACTGCGGGTTTCGAGCGACCGCATCAGCCGCGATACGCGCCGCTTCGCCGGGAAGGCCGAGCAACGCCAGCGAGCTCGCACGCAAATACCAACCGGTTTCGGTGTGCCGCGCGCCGCTCCACACTGCATCCAGCATGGCCAACGCATCTGCAGGATGGTTGCGGACCATCGAACCGCGTGCGTGTTCGAGTCCCACGTCCAACGCGATGGCGGGCGTTCGCGATCGGGTCACCACGTGATCGGCTGTGGTGATCACGTCTCGAACATTCAGCCCGCTTCGGTTCAGCGGCGGATCGTCAGACGGAGTGGCCGATTGCGGCAAAACCGGCGTCACCCGCGTGAGCGCGCGCGACGTCGGTAGAGAGCTTACGGGGCCGGTCGGCCCGATATTGAGATCAGGTGCAGCCACAGCGAACCCGTGCGGGAACTTCCTGGACAGACTATCAGGAAAGAGTATCGCCCCGCCCCTGCCCCGACTTTAACGCACTCCCGTCATCGCCCACAAAATGGCGGACTCATTGTTGGTGAACCCATACCCATCCATTTCGGCAAAATAGCGATACGCGCGACCGTCGCTGTCGAGGGTGACGTGCACTCGTGTGCGCTCGTGTTGATAGACGCGCAGCGACCCGACATCCGCCGGTCCGTTCACAAACCCGACAAACCGAAACGCGCGCACCGCAGCGCGCGCCTCGACGCCAAGTTCGGCGTTCAGCGCGCGTTCAAGCGGTAACCAGTCGGGTGATCGGAGAAGTGAATCCATGCGGGAGGTTATGCACCGCAGACTGCCCGGGACTACCTCAAGTAACGACCGGCTCCAGGTCAGTCGGCAAATGCCGTTGCACAAATTGCACGGTGAGTCGCAGCGATTCCGCCGCTTCCGGCAGGATGGCCGGGAAAAACTGCCAGACGTGCGGCACGCGCCGCCACAGGCGAAACTCCACGGTCACACCGGCAGCCGAAGCGCGTTCGGCCACGCGAACGGCATCGTCCCGCAGCACTTCATCCGAACTGGCATGCATGAGCAGTGGCGGGAGTCCTCGAAAATCTCCGTACAGGGGCGAAGGCCCCGGGTCGCATGGCTCGGTATCGCCCAGGTACAGCGGCGCGGCGCGCCGAATGGTAATGCCCGCAAACATCGCGCAGCGGTCGCTATTCTCATCCAGCGACTGGCCGGACACAGCGAGATCGGTCCACGGGCTGTATGCGACGATGGCGGCAGGCTGGGCCAATCCCTCATCACGTATGCGCATGGCCGCCGACAACGCCAGGCCACCCCCCGCAGAATCGCCGGCCAGAATTATCCGACGGGGATGAATCCGCAGAGTGTGTAGCAGGTGGCGGTACGACTGCATCGCATCGTCCAGCGCAGCCGGGTACGGAAACTCAGGAGCAAGGCGGTACTCGGGAACGAACGCGTTGGCCTGCAGCCGGCTACACAGCGATCCCACCAGCGGACGGTGCGTTTCCGGAGAACACCCGATAAACCCTCCGCCGTGCAAGTACAGCAGGACCGGTGAGCGATCGGTGGTGCCTCGCACAGTTACCCAATCGCCAGCGGGGTGTTCGGGACCTGCCTCCAGTCGCCTGGCCACCGCACCGGTAGCCCGGAGCATGAGTTGCCGTGCACTCTTGGGACGTCCCATTTTGACCCGAAGAACCTGTGGGTCGATGGGCTTGTACGCGTACGGGCGCATGCGGGCGCGCACCAGCAGCCGGACAAGTGCTGATTGCCAGCTGGGAGCGGCTGGTTCTGAAATGAGCGGCGCGGATTGCATGGCTGACCCGAGAAGGCGTGCGGGGCCGTGCGGCCCCTTTCAACCATAACACCCTGCGGAACGGCCTGCGGTCCATACGGCCCGTCGGACGACGCCAGCCCGCCGTTTATGCGCCGACTTGTTTCTCGACGCGATCGCGATAGTGACGACTGAGACGAAGACGCGTGCCATTGTCCAGAATGACCACGTAGTCGCCCGAAAACCACTGCTGCATTTCGCGCACGCGATTGAGGTTCACAATCGTGCTGCGATGAATGCGCGCGAACAGTCGGGGATCGAGAGACTCTTCAAGATGACTGATGCGCTCACGAATGGTGTGCGACACCTTGTCGACGTGCAGCCGCACATAGTTGCGATCGGCCTCGATCCAGTCGATGTCTCCCACTTTCACGAAGAACATACGTCCGTCGTGTTTGACGAGAATGCGGCTGGAGAAGCTGGAGGGAGCGCCGTTGGCCACCGGGGCCACGCTGTTGCCGTTGCCGTTGGTGCTGGTGGCGCCGTCAGAGACGCGTCGCACGGTGGCCAGCAGCTCGCCAAGCCGATTCGCGGCGCTGCTTTGCTGAATTTGGGTGCGGGCGCGCTGAAATGCCGTGCGAAAACGATCGGCGTCCACGGGCTTCAACACATAGTCGACCGCGTGCACATCAAACGCGCGCAGTGCATGTTCGTCGTACGCCGTGACGAACAGCACCAGTGGCACCGGACCTTCACCCAATTCACGCAACACGCCGAATCCATCCAGCTCCGGCATTTGTACATCGAGGCACACAATGTCCGGCTGCAACTCGGCAATACACTGTACGGCTTCACGCCCGGTGGAGGCTTCTCCGACCACTTCCACGTCGGGTTCGGCCTGCAGCAGGCGCCGAATGCGCTGTCGGGCCAGAGACTCGTCATCGACTACGAGCACGCGTACGTTTGGCATATCGAGTTCCTCGCGGTAATTCGCAACCGGCAATGCGGAGGGGAGCAGGGTCGCGCGGGCGGCCCGATTGAGTTTCGTGTGCACTGGGATACTGGCCTCGTGAAGGAATCAATGCGTGGTCCCGGGGACAACAAGCACATGCGTGACGTTGAGACGGCTGGAGGTGAGACGAAATTTGCGATCCCTACGCTCTGTCCCCAACGCGTTGCGCCAGCCTGCTCGCCGCTGCTTTTTCCTATCACATCAGACGTCGAGACGCTCCCGAAGGTTTCCGGTCTTCCAGCACCCTCGCGGAACTCTGACATTGGAATCATCCAGCGCACCTCTCACTTCGAAAACACACGCCGAATGGTTTCGACCACGACCCTGACCGTTGCCGATGAAGGGCGACGCCTGCGACGTTACACGCGCGTGCTGTTCGCCACGGTGTGGATTGTGCCCGGCGCAATTGCCGCCACCCAGGTGTTTGTTACGGGCCAACTCTCCGGCAAACCATATTCGCTGCTCCATTCCGTGCTCTGGCAGGGCGCCGCGTGGGGACTGTGGGGCGTGTGGTCGCAGGTCATTCTCACCCTGGTCGATCGCGTGCCATTGCGTGCCGGACGGCTGCCTCAGTGGTTGGTGACGCACCTTGCCGTGTGCGCCGCCCTCTGCACGCTCACCGTCCTCGCGTTAGGCGCGCTGGACTACAGCTTTGGCATTTGGAACGGACCGCCATCCTACGCCAAGGTGGTGCGTTCGGTGGTCCTCAATCACCTCGATTTCCAGTTTGTGTTGTATTGGGCTGTGGTCGGCGCGGCGTACATGGTGGAATACGTGCGCCGGTATCGCGAACGCGATCGCGCTGCCAACGAACTCGAACAAAAACTCGCGCGCACGCAGCTCGAAGCATTACGCATGCAACTCAACCCGCACTTTTTGTTCAACGCGCTGAATTCTGTGGCCGAGTTGATGGAGATGGACGTCAAGGAAGCGCAACGCACACTCACCCGCGTGAGCGACCTGCTGCGATTGTCGCTGCGCAGCGCCGCTTCACCAACCATTCCGTTGTGGCAGGAAATCGAACTGGTGGAGCTGTATTTGCAAATCGCGCGAATTCGGTTTGGTGACAAACTGGAGGTGGACATTGTGGTCGATCCCGCCGCCGTCGATCTCGCAGTGCCGAGTTTCGTCTTGCAACCGCTGGTGGAGAACGCGCTCAAACACGGCTTATCGCCGGACAGCGCCGGACAGTCCATTGTTGTCAGCGCACGGCGCGTGGGCATGGCGCTTGAACTCGTTGTCGAAGACAACGGCCGTGGATTGGACGGCGCCATGACCAACAGCGGGCGATTCATGGCGGCGCGTCCTTCGGTCGATGGCTTGGGGATTGGTCTGACCAATACCCGGCAGCGACTCAAAGTGCTGTTTGGCGAACGATACGCCTTTCGCATGAACAACACGGCAACCGGTGGATGCCGGATCGAGATTCGGTTGCCGCTGGACTGACTGCCGATTGGGTACCGTTCCACCAGCTGCGCCCGCCCCGCATCCGCCACCATCCGGAATTCGGCGCGGTCACTCCTCGATGATGGCGTCCGCCTCGATTTCCACCAGCAGGTGCGGGTGGATTAACGCCGCAACCTGCACCATCGACGTGGCCGGCCTGATTGCTCCAAAGACCTCACCATGCGCGCGACCCACTGCCTCCCAATTGGCAATGTTGGTGACAAATATCCGCGTGCGGACCACATGCCCGGCCGTTCCGCCCAACTCGGCCAGCGCCCGCAAAATGACGCCCAGCGCGTATTTCGCCTGCAAGTATTCGTCGCCCATTCCCGCAATCGTCCCGTCACTTTGCGTCGCGGTCGAGCCGGACACAAACACCTGCTGACCCACCCGAACCGCTCGTGCGTACCCCACCTCGGCCTCCCACCGGACACCCGAATTCACCTGTCTTCTAGCCAATCTGACACCTCCCCGGGAAATTTGAACTGACAGGCTGCCCGCAACATGTCGGTTGCGGCTCGCCGACCCGCTACAATCTCTCTTGCTGTGCCTCGTGATTACTCCTATTGTCCAATAGCGTTTCCGCGTCAGCGTTTTGGCGGACTCGCAGCCAAACGAACGCCCCAGAGAGGGGTAGAAAACTTTATGGCTGAGTCTGCCCTTTTCTAATTGCGGGCGTACCAGCCCGTTGGAGGAATTGCATTGTCTTACGCTACCCCGGGCCAACACATCCTGATAGCAGAAGACGACGAGCAAGTCGCTCGTTGGCTGAAACGCGTGTTCGAGGAAGACGGACATCACGCCGAGGTAGCGTTCACCGGGTCAGACGGGCTTCGCCTTGCCCTGGAACATACCTATAACCTCATGGTCATCGATCTCGACCTGCCGAACCTGGATGGGCTCTCCATTGTCCGAAAGGTACGTGCGGCAGGTCGGCACATGCCCGTGCTCATCATGACGGCGGCGGCCTCCGATGCCGATGTCGAGAGCGGGCTGGACGCGGGCGCGGACGATTTTCTAACCAAGCCGGTGTCCGTCCAGGTACTGCGCGCGCGCGCGCGCGCCGCAATGCGTCGATCCAGTGCCACGATGCACGAGGTGGTGGGCTTTGGCGACATCACCATCGATCGCACGACCTATCGCGCGAACGGGCCCTCAGGCAGCGTGCTGCTTACCGCGAAGGAGTTTGAGCTGCTGCACTACATCATCAAGAACGCTGCGCAGGTGCTGCCCAGAAAGAAGTTGCTTCTGAATGTGTGGGGCTATGATTTCGATCCAGGCACAAACGTGCTGGAAGTCGCATTAAGCCGCGTGCGCCACCGCCTCGGCGAAATCTCGCAGTCGCTGCGACTGCGAACCCTTCGAGGCCAAGGCGTGTTGCTGGAATATGTAAAGCCCGGTACCGAAGTACCTGCCAAAAGCGACGCGGAAAGCTGATCGGTTCACCGGGCCGCGTTCACCTGTCGTGCTTGGCGTGCCTGCCCACGCGAACAGCTACGCCTTCACGCTATCTGGGGGCGCCGCAATACGAACCGAGACGCCGTCCGCAATGTCGTCACCCGGATTGACGATTAATTGATCGCCCGCCGACAACCCACTCATGACTTCCACTTCCTGGCCGTAGTCTCGGCCCAATGTGATTTTGGTCATGTGCACTTTGCCATCGCGAACCACGGCCACCAACGCACCGGTCGACCGAATGATGAGGGTGTTTGCCGAAACCAGCAGTGAACGCTGGCCGCGTGTGAGTTCCAAGCGCACTTGTCCAAACATGCCCGGCAACAACCGGCCGTCGCGATTGACGACCTGAATTTCGGTCAACAACGTGCGCGTGGCCAAGTCGAGCGACTGCGCCGTGCGCGTCACCTTCCCGTGAAACGCAGCGCCGCCCAACTCTTGCACAAATATCTCCGCGTCCAGCCCCACTTTCACATCGGGCGCTGCATTTTGCGGCACACTCGTGACGACACGCATGGTGTCCACCTGCACCAGTGAGAACAGCGGACGGGCCCCCGTACCCACGGTCGGCGATACCAACGCCCCGACATCGACGTTGCGCGCCGTGACCACGCCACCAAATGGCGCAACCAGATTTCCAAATCGTTTCAGTTCCGTCAACCGTTCAATATTCGCGCGCGCCGACGCCTGCCCCGCTTGATTCGCGTGAAAGGCCGCCTGCTTTTCGTCGAATTCCTGCTGGGTTGCGGCGCCCTGCGCCATCATTTTATTCCATCGGTCCAGCGTGGAACGCGTGAGTTCGCCATTGGCCATAATCTGCGCCAGCGTGGCTCGTGCCTGATTGAGCTCCTGATCGAGTTCCGGCATTTCAACGACGGCCAGGGTGTCGCCCGCACGCACTCGCGAGCCCATGTCGGCGCGCAGTGATCGCACATACCCAGTGGTGCGCACATACAGCCCCGTCTCGTGCAATCCGTACAACGTGGCCGGCAACGCAAGCACGTTGGTTGGATCACCCAGGTGCGCGGCCGAAACCGTCACCATGGGCGCTGCGGTTACTTCGGCGGCTTCGGCCACCACGCGTTGCTGTCGTGTGAGACGCGGTAAAATGCCGCTTAGCAGCAACAGCAGAATGACGATGATAAATCCGATGACCACATATCGGCCCGATTTGGGTGAGCCGTTTGGTGGCAGGTCTCCAGGCGAAGTCATAGTGATTTTAAGGTGTTGGCAACAGGACGGGGACGCGATCGGCAGCCCCGCGGCGGGCCTGCGCCCGTCCCTGCAACGCACTGTAGGCAATGGGAACGATAAACAACGTTGCGGCCGTGGCCGCAATTAAGCCGCCAATCACGGTGCGCCCAAGCGGCGCATTCTGCTCACCACCTTCGCCGAACCCGAGCGCCATTGGCAGCATTCCGATAATCATGGCCGACGCGGTCATGAGCACCGGGCGAAGTCGGGTGAACCCTGCCTCCAGCGCGGCTTCGTGCGCGCTCAAACCCGCGCGCAGTTGTTCGTTGGCAAACGTGACGATCAGAATACTGTTGGCCGTCGCCACACCAATGGACATAATCGCGCCCATCAGGGCGGGCACACTGAGGGTGGTCTGCGTGGCAAACAATGCCCACGCGATGCCGGCCAGCGCACCCGGCAGCGCCGTCACGATGATGAGCGGGTCGAGCCATGACTGGAAATTGACCACCATCAGCAAATATACGAGCAGCACCGCGAAGGCCAGACCGTACGCGAGCCCCTGGTACGCCGTCCGCATGCTGGCCACCTGCCCACGCATGTTGATGGTCGTGCCCCGGGCAGCCGTCGGCGTCAACTCCGCTATGACTTTATCCACGTCGCGCGCCACCGATCCCAAATCGCGGTCCTGCACGCTGGCATACACATCAAACACCGGCTGCACATCGCGATGACTGATCACCCCAGTCCCGGTGCGTCGGCTAATCTCGGCCACCCCGTTCAGCATCTGCATGGCGTGAATGTTGCCGGACGCCGTTGCATTTGCCGCCACGACGGGCGTGCCCATGATGTGGTCCAGCGAAGCCATGCCCGACTGTGGTGTCTGCACATTGATGGCGTATTGCACGCCATTTTGCGGATTGAGCCAGAAGTTGGGCGCCGTTTGTTGACTGGACGCAAGTGACACAAGCAGGTTGCTCGCCACATCGCGCTCCGTCATGCCCAACGCCGCCGCCCGATATCGATCGACCGTGAGCAACAGTTCGGGCGCGTTCATCACTTGGTGGATGTACACATCGACCGCCCCCGGGATTTTCCTGATGCGCGTTGCAAGTTCTCGGGCCAACTCATAATTCCTGACGCGGTTCGAGCCGGCCACCTGCACGTTGATGGGGGCGGGCAGCCCAAAGTTCAGAATTTGTCCAACAATGTCGGCCGAAAGAAAAAACATGGTGACGTCGGGATACTCCCTTCGAAGCCGCTTCCGAATTTCGCTTCTGTAAAACGACACCGGACGCGTCGCTTCTTCTGTGAGCGAAATCTGGATGTCAGCATCGGTCACCCCCACCGTTGGATTATCACTCAGCGCCAGGTTGGAAGGCGAGCCTGACGTAATGCCGATGTTGTCCAGAATCATCCCCAGTTCTTCCCTGGGAATGATCTGACGAATGGTCCGTTCGACATTCGCCACCAGTTGCTCGGTCTCCTCGACCCGCGTGCCTGGCGGGGCCCGCAGGTGCAATCGCATCTGTCCCGCATCCACTTGCGGGAAAAAATTCTGACCCACAAAGGGCAGCAGCGTGAACGACGCCAGCACGCCCACGGAAAAGAGCGTCGCTATTTTGCCGCGCGAATGCAGCGCACCTTCAAGCATCTGACGATATCCCCACCGAAACCGCTCAAACGCCGCGTCAAACCGCGCGTGCACGCGTTCAATGAGGCTGGGCTTACCCTGATGACGGTGTTCGTACTCCAGCGCATACCGCACCAGCGTGGGCACCAGCGTGCGCGAAATGACGTACGACGCCATCATGGCAAACACAACGGCCATTGCCAGTGGTGCAAACAGGGAGCCCGCGGCGCCGCCCAGGAAAAATACGGGCACAAACACAATGCAGATGGACAGCGTTGACACAAACGTTGGTACGGCAATTTCCTGCGCACCAACAATGATGGCCGGCTCGATGTTCTTGCCCATGGCCACGTGCCGGTGGATGTTCTCAATACCAACCGTGGCGTCGTCCACCAGCACACCAACCGCCAGGGCCAACCCACCGAGCGTCATCACGTTCATGGTCTGGCCCAGTGCACTCAGGACCACGATGGACGACAGGATGGAAAGCGGAATGGACAGCGCGACAATCATGGTGGAGCGCCAGCTGCCGAGGAACAGCAGAATCATCAGCGCAGTCAGGCATGCGGCGATCAGGGCTTCGACCAGCACGCCTTTGAGCGCCGCTTTGACGAACAGCGATTGATCAACAATTTCTTCGACGTGCAGTTCGGGGGTGAGCTGCGCCAGAATGTTGGGCAGCGCCTCGCGGACGCGATTCACCACATCAATGGTCGAGGCGCCGCTGCTTTTGAGCACGGTGATCATGGCGCCCCGCGCGCCATCCCGTCGCACAATATTGGTCTGCACGGCATAGCCGTCCCGCACCTGCGCTACATCGCGCACGCGAACCATGGCGCCGTTCACGGTCTTGACCGGCAGGTCGTTTAACGTTTCCAGCATTTCCGGGCTGCCGTTTACCCGCACCCCGTATTCACGCGGACCAATTTTCGCCGTGCCGGACGGCAGCACCAGGTTCTGCGCGTTAATTGCGTTGCTGACCTCCAGCGGCGAAATGCCGCGGGCCAGCAATTGCTGCGGATCGAGGTCGACGTTGATTTGCCGCGAACGGCCACCGTATGGCTGCGGCACGCTGGCACCGCGCACCGCGGCCAGGCGCGTGCGAATGCCGTTCACGCCCAGGTCGTACAGCTCCTGTTCGCTGAGGGTCTTGCTGCTCAGGGCCAGTTGCAACACCGGCACATTGGAGGCGCTATACCGGATGATGAACGGCGCTGTTGCACCGGGCGGCATTGTGCGGAGAATGATTTGCGAAACGGCCGCCAACTGTGCAACGGCCGACTCGACGCGCGCACCCGGCTGAAAGAATATTTTGATGACACTGACCCCACTCATGATCTGCGACTCGATATGCTCGATGTCGTTGACCGTGGTGGTGATCGCGCGTTCAAACGCGGTGGAAATGCGCCGCTCCATTTCTTCTGGCGGCAATCCGTTGTACTGCCAGATGACCGACACCACCGGGATATCAATTTCCGGGAAGACGTCGGTGGGCGTGCGGAGAATGGCGAGCACGCCAAAGATGACCACCAGCAGCGCGCCCACGATAAACGTGTAGGGGCGCCGGAGCGCGAGTAGCACAATCCACATACCGGTCAATACGCGCTGAACGAGTGGAACGATGTGCTCAATTGCATTCGCTGATCACAGGGCGCAGCGCTGCCAGAGCACGAGAATTTTCTGATCCGCGCTTCGCTTACCGGTCATCCCGCGGAAACAACGCCGGTGCACCTGCCAACAACAAGGCGCCAAAATGCCGCAGGTCGAGCGTCGCAATTGCGCGAGCGCCAACACGCTCGGCAACGGCGGCAACCGTCGCATCGACCAACCCAAGCCGGAGGTCCCGGTACTGCTCGCACAATGCGTGCGCCCGCGCCAAATGGAGCTCATCCCCCCACTCGACCGCGAAACTCTGCGACGCCAAATCGGCCAGAAAACTGCGCTGCGCACGAACGCCGACGTGCGTCAGCAACAGGTAGTCGACTTCTGGTAATATGGCCCACGGCAGCAACCACGACTCCGGCTCGCGCTCGAAGACAGCGCGTACAGCCTCGTGGTGCTTATCGTCGGCGTCGATGAGCGCCAGCATCGCGCTGGTGTCGGCGACAATCATGTCTGACCAAAGCCCGTAAGCAGTTCGTCCGTGCGCTCGGAAAGGTCGTGCCGTCCGCTACGGAAGGCTCCGACGCTGCTTGGCTTCCCAGTGCCCGCGCGCGCCTTGACGTACTCGGCCACCGCCTCGCGCACCAATTCTGCGGACGGACGGCCCTGCGTACGGGCAAGGGCCTTGAGCCGACGGTAGTCGTCGGGGTCGAGGTACAGGGTTGTTTTGGAGTTTTCGGCCATATGGTTACCATATAACCAACGATTGGGGATTGCAATGGGCCTGAGCACTTTCGGGCGGGAGCGGCAAGGACACGACAAAACGGCGGTGGCCTCGGGAATCCCGAAACCACCGCCGTTCATATAAGTGGGCCTTGTAGGAGTTGAACCTACGACCTCACGCTTATCAGGCGTGCGCTCTAACCACCTGAGCTAAAGGCCCGGCATCAGCAGTGGAACAATCTCTGCCAGAGCCCTGAAATAAAGCAAGCTGGGCGGTCCTCGTCAACGTGACGGTCACGGATTCATGCGTCTCGTTCGCCGGCGGCCTTTCCTTCAGTCCTCGTCGTCGTCCTCGTCCAAGTCGACCAGCTCGGCGTCCTCGTCGTCGTCATCATCGTCGTCATCAAGGTCGTCGAGATCGTCCAGGTCATCGTCGTCGTCGTCGTCGTCGTCGTCCAGATCGTCGTCGTCGTCGAGGTCATCCTCTTCGTCGAGATCGTCCTCGTCGTCCTCGTCATCCTCGTCATCCTCGTCGTCGTTATCCAACTCGACGTCGAGGTCGTCCTCGTCCACGTCCTCGTCGTCCGGCTCGTCGTCGAAAGTATCTTCGTCGTCGGCCGCAAACATCAGAGGCACGCCGGCACTATACAGGTCCGCATTCGGTGCGCCCGCGTCAAACGCGAACACTTGTAATTCGAGCGCCTCCGGCGGCGTCGATCCGAACAACTCCAACATGGCACTGATCTCCTGCGGATGGTTTTCCTGCGGATGATTGAAACGGGCCCCGTTCGGAGCCCGGGAATTATAGGCGGGACTGCGCGTAGCCTGCCACGCCACCGCCGTTACGTCAAGCCAAGCCGAACCGTTGGGCGGTTGCAGTCCGGCCGAGTCGCACGCAGTGATACTCGTTTGTTACATCAACACACTACGCCGATTCCCGATCGCGCTTGGCTTCGCGATTGGTGCGCTTGCGATCACTGGTGGCCAGCAAACGTTTGCGCAGCCGGATGTTCTGCGGGGTAATCTCGATTAACTCATCATCTTCGATGTATTCCAGCGCGCTTTCGAGCGTGATGGCGCGCGGGGGCTCCAGCGTGATGTTTTCGTCGGTCGACTTCGTCCGGATGTTACTGAGCTTTTTTTCCTTGGTCGGATTGACATCCATGTCACCGGGGCGCGCGTTCTCTCCGATGAGCATGCCCTCATACACCGCTTCGCCCGGTTTCACGAAAAGTGTCGAGCGTTCCTGCAAACTGAACAATGCAAACGCGATAATGGTTCCCGACTCCATGGACACCAGCACGCCACGTGAGCGGCCCGAGAGCGGCCCCGCCCAGTTGCCGTACTCAAGGAACCGGTGATGCATGAGGCCCGTGCCACGAGTGTCCGTGAGGAATTCGCTGCGGAACCCAAATAAACCGCGCGCGGGCACCCGATACAATAGCCGCACCAAGCCCTGTCCAGGGTTTTTCATTTCGATCATCTCGGCCTTACGCGGTCCGAGTTTTTCGATAACTACGCCGAGATAATCCTCGGGCACGTCGATGGCCAGCTCTTCGTACGGCTCGAGCTTTTCACCATGCTCTCCTGTCCGCGTGATCACGCGCGGGCGCGACACCTGAAACTCATACCCTTCGCGGCGCATGGTTTCCATGAGAATGGAAAGATGCAATTCGCCGCGTCCGGACACGTTCCACGAATCGGTACTTTCGTTGTCCTCCACCTTCAGCGCCACGTTGCGTTCGAGCTCTTTGTACAAACGCTCGCGCACCTGACGTGACGTCACAAACTTGCCGTCCTTGCCGGCAAACGGCGAGTTGTTCACCAGCATGTCCACGCTGATGGTGGGCTCTTCGACGCTGATACCTTCCAGACGTTCGGGGTTTTCCGGGTCGGCCAGGGTGGCGCCAATGTCGACGTTTTCAAAGCCGGCCAGGAGCACAATTTCGCCGGCACTGGCGCTCTTGAGCTCAATACGCTCGACGCCTTCAATGCCGTACAAACGCGACACGCGGGATCGCTGCGCTGGTAAGTCGCCGTGCGGCAGATACGAGACGGAATCGCCGACATTCACCACGCCCCGTTCGATCCGCCCGATGGCCAGCCGGCCCAGGTACGCCGAATACTCGATAGTGGATACGAGCATCTGGAATGGGCCCTTGTCGTCTGACGGTGGTGCGGGAACGGTCCGCACGATGCAATCGAACAGCGGCCCGAGATCGACTGGCGTGACGTCGAGATCCATGGTGGAAATGCCTTCTTTCGCGCTGGCGTACACGACCGGTGCGTTCAGCTGCTCCTCGTTGGCTTCGAGTTCGATGAAGAGCGACAGCACCTCGTCGTGCACCCGGAGCGGATCGGCGCCGGGGCGGTCGATCTTGTTGATGACGACGATGGGCGTACGACCCAATTCCAGCGCCTTGCGCAGCACAAAACGAGTCTGCGGCATGGGTCCGTCGAACGCGTCAACCACCAGCAACACGCCGTCCACCATGCGGAGGATGCGTTCTACTTCGCCGCCAAAGTCGGCGTGGCCGGGCGTGTCAACAATATTGATCTTCGTGTCGCCCCAGTGGATGGACGCATTCTTCGCGAGAATGGTGATTCCGCGCTCTTTTTCGAGCGGATTGGAATCCATGATACGTTCTTCTACGACTTGATTATCACGGAACGCTCCGGCCTGGCGAAGCATTTTATCCACGAGCGTTGTCTTGCCGTGGTCGACGTGTGCGATGATGGCGATGTTGCGGATTTGCATAGCCTGAAAAGTTAGCCGATTCAGACCTCATCTTACAAGCGGTTTCTAAGGGAAAACCGAGATGGCCGGTGAGAATTTTTGGTTCATCGCCCGAAGTCCGGGAACCAAGTGGTCGCTTGAGCCCCGTGTTCACCCTCTCGGGATCGCTGAGTACCAAATGTCACGCATTCTGGATTACAAGATTTTGTGAGCGCTTGCCGGCTGGAAAATTTGTCCGTACTGTGAGGGGTACTTCTCCCCTCAGTCAGGAGTGGTCCAATGCACGAGAACGAAGAGCGCCCTTTGAATGCCTATCCCACAGGCCGGGGGTACGGAAACGATTACATGCGTGGTGGGGAAGTTTTCGGAGGGTACGGATATGCCGACCGCCCAGAGTACGAGCAGCGACGAGGCGACACCGCCGAGAATGAGTTGAGCCGATTGCGATCAACCGATGCAAACAGTGAAGAGAGCCCACCGCAGCAGGCTCCCGCGTAAGCGCACACTCACAAGCAGTTTTCCCCCGAGGACATGGTCAGTGAGAAGGGCTCACTGGCCATTTTTTTTACGGCAATAGCGCGCACGGCTGTCGCGCCGCCCGATCCCGCTCAATGCACTCCGCCGCCATCCGGATGCTCGCGATAAGACTGCCCGAATCCGCGGTACCCTGCCCCGCGATATCCAGGGCGGTGCCGTGATCGGGCGACGTCCGAATGAACGGCAGTCCAAGCGTCACATTCACCGCCGACCCAAAACTCGCCACCTTAATTGCCGTCATTCCCACATCGTGGTACGGTGCAATGACTGCATCGAATTCGCCGCGCATGGCACGTACGAACACGGTGTCGGCCGGGAACGGTCCCATCAAATGGTTTGCGAGCGCGGCTGGACGCAGCACTCGCTCATCTTCGTCGCCAAAACGCCCGCCATCACCCGCGTGCGGGTTCAGCGCACACAACGCCAGACGCGGATTGGCAATTCCAAACCACCGCTGCAGCCCAACACGCGTTCCATGTGCGGCCTGCGCAATGGCATCGGCTGTAACTGCCTGCGGCACGTCACGCAACGCGATGTGCGTGGTTGCCAATACCACACGCAGTCTGTCAGACGCGAGCATCATGGTTGTGGGCACACCCGCCAGCGCCGCCAACATCTCGGTGTGCCCTGGATAATCGTATCCGCCAGCCAACAAGGCCGCCTTGTCGATGGGTGCCGTGACTACGCCATCAACGGCGCCACTCTGCACCAACGCTACAGCGCGTTCAATCGCCAGCCCGGAAAGTCTTCCGGCCAGCGCAATACGCTCTTTGGGACGTGTCGCGCTGGCCCGCCACTGCCCCACGCTTTCCTGCACATCAATGCCGGTACCGGACGGCCCAACGATGATGCACTCAACAGAAGGCCGAAGGCGCTCATCGCTGAGCGCCTTCGCAACAATTTCCGGTCCGATGCCCCGTGGATCGCCAAGCGTAACGGCCAGCTTCACCACCTGCGCCTCGCGCACTCAGGGGTTCTTCTTGTCGGCCGGCGCGGTTCGCACGGGTTCGAGGGTCCAGACGTAGGCTTCACTCCTCAGCGAATCCATGAACCGGCGCATGCTGCGAAATTCCGTGAGGTCACCCCGAATACGCTGGCGCACCTCTGACAACGTCAACTCACCCGCTTCCTTGAGTTCGGTGATCTGCATGACCACCGGCTTATCAATGTTGTTGCGTTCATCGTGGATGGTGAACGGGCCCACAATATCACCAGTCTTGTGATCCTTGATGGCCGTCTGGTAACTGACCGGTAGCTTGGCAATTTCGAAGTCGGGAATGCTGTGGGCTTCGTTGTTCTTCTCGTCGTGAAAATTCGAACTCAGCGAGTCGTAATTGGCCCCTGCGCGCCAGGCGGTCGCGACGCTGTCCGCCAGCTTGAACGCCCGCTCCTCGTCCACGGTGTCAATGGGAAACTTGATGAGGATGTGGCGCGCCTTCACCTCGGCCGCTTGCACGCGATCGACCCGAATGAGGTGGTAGCCGTACACCGTTTCCACCACGGGACTGATGAGGCCCGGATTCATCGCAAAAATTACCCGATCAAATTCCGGCACGGTGGCACCCCGACGTTGCCAGCCAAGATCGCCGCCCAGATCGCGCGAGCCGTCCATGGACTCACGCTTGGCCACATTCTCAAAATCCTGTGGTCGTGCCTCAAGCTCCTTCGCAATTGAATCGATCTTGGCTTTCGCCTTACGCTTGGACTCCGGCGATGGTTCAACGGGGAAAATGATCTGTTTGAAACTTGCGCTGGCCTCACGCTTGGGCAGCACACCCTTGCTTTTCTCGTACTCGGCCGTGACCTCGGCCTCGGACACATTGACGGCGGGAATACGGCCCGATTGGCGGAACTTGCCCACGAGGTCGCGCTTCGTCATGGCGTTTCGCGCGTCATCTTCGCGGGTTTTCCGGAAGTCTTCGATGCTACCGAACCCTGACTCGCGCAACGCACGGGCGAACTCGGCGTCCGTGCCAAAGCGCGAACGCACCTCCTTGAAGTCTTCGGCGGCCGCCTGTTGCACATCGGCCTCAGCAATCTCTACCTTCTCAAGTTTGGCTTTCTGCAAAAGCAGGAGGTCGTCAATGGCTTCCTGCAGCGCGGCCGCCTGCAGTTCGACCATCGCTGCAGAATCCATGGGCGCCTGCACCCGCTGGCGCATTTTGATTACGCGGTCCATGACTTCGGACAACATGACGGGCTCGGCGTTGACCACCGCGACCACGCGATTGATGACCAGCGTATTGCCGCTATCACTTTTGGCCGCAGCGGTGGGCGGCACCTGCGCGGGCAGCGCCGACACCGGAGCGACAATCACGCCAAAGGCGGCGGCGAAACCGAAACGTGCAAGCCGACGCTGAAGCGAAGAAGGAATAGTCAACCCTGTTGTCCTGGTCAGGTACCCGTTGCCGGATACGTGGGGTGGTACGTCCTGCAACAATTGCGCGTGCTGCTACTACACCAATAACGCAACGAGGGACCGCGTCACTCACGGCCCCTCGAAACTTGCTGTGCCGGCAACCGCCTGGGAGCGTTACGGCTTGGGGGGAGGCGGTGGCGTTGTGCCAGCAGGCGGTGGGCCGGCTGGTGGGGCCGGTACAACTCCGGGCGTTGGCGGTCCCTGCCTGGCCTTCAGCGAATCAGCCGAGCCACGCACGGTCTTGGCTTTCTCGATTGCCTTGGCAAGTCCGGCGTCGTTCACTGTGAACTTGTACTTCTTCTGAAGCGCGCGAGTGACCGGGTACGCGAGATCGGCAAAGCCCGCTTCGTTCTTCACCAGCTTATCGAAGTACGTGGAGACGCGGACACCGGCCAGCTTGACCCGATCGGCCTCCGACTTGGCGCTGTCAGCCAGCGCTTTCGGATCGACGCCAATCGTGTTCCAGGCACCGGTGAGGTTCGTGCGGAACCCCATGTAGAGATTGGCCATTTCGGCGGTATCCAGGACAATCTTCGCGCTGTCCGCCTGCTTGAGAATCTGCTGGCTGCGCACGAGGAACTTGACGAACGAGACGAGTGCGGAATCGGGCACGTCGGGGCGCTGAATTTGCTGGCGAATGTTCTGCTGCACGGGCATGGCATTCAGCACGTCGGCCAAGCGAGAAGCCGTCAGCGTGCCGCCGTTCCATTCGGCGATGGTCGACTTGTCGTTGGCGTAGGCCAGCGTGTTGCGGGCCACTGCGCGCACGGTGATTGGCGCGTTCTTGTCGACCTTGGTTTTGGCGACGGAATCGAGTGCGGCCGTGTAGACACTTTCGGCCAACATCATTGGCACCTGGGCAAGCTGCGGGACCACCTTGTCCTTTACTTCCGCAAACGATGGGCGATAGATGATGTGGTACCCAAAGCCAGAGCGCACCAGAGTGCGGTTCACTTCACCTGGTTTGGTTTCCAGCGTTCCTTTGCTGAATTCCGGCACCATGTCGCGCGGCTGGAACGTGCCGAGGTCGCCTTTGCGTTCGGCTCCACCCGTCTCTTCGGTCTTCGAAACTTGCGCCAGGAACGTTGCCGCGTTAGTGGCCTGCGCCAGAATGGCCTTGGCCTTGTTTTCGGCGGCCGTGCGCTGCTCGGGGGTCACGGCCGGACCCGCTCGTTCCTGCGTGCCGTCGCTGGCATTTATCAGGATGTGCCGCGCGGCAAGGACCATACCGCCCTTGTTGTACAGACACTCTTCATCGCATCCGGTAGTAATCGGCTTCCAGGTTTTACGCACTTCGGCGCCGAACTTCTGGGTCTTGGCGTTCTCGAGGAACGACCACAGCCCGTAGTCCATGTCTTTTTTGTCGCTAATCGTGTCGTTATGGGCCGCGGCCTGACCGGCCAGCTGGAAATTCACCCACATTTCAGCGAGGGTCCGCGCAAAATCTGTCTCCAGCGGCCCCTGGGAGTTGCCAATAACCTCACCCAGCTTGTCCGCTGTGAGTTGCTGATCGCCGGCTGTAGCGGCAACGTCCGGATTGGACGAGTCGCAGCCCAAAGCGAATAGAACAGCAGCACCGAGAGTGAGCACTGCAGGTATACGAAACGATTTCATCGAGGAGAACTCCGAATCCGGACTGAGGGGGGAATAGCCCACAACTGTGGATGCTACGGCACCAGCGCGCGCAGCGCGCGCACCAACCCTTCGAGCATTTCAGCGCCCCCAAGCCGGGTCAGCTTGAGAGCCAGGGGTTGTGCGCGACGAACATCCACCTGGAACTGCACCCCGTGGAAGGCTGCGGACAGTCCCTTGAGGCGAGGAATGGCGTCAGCCCTGAAATTAACACGCGCATCGGAGCCTCGCACAAGCACCCCGTCAACTCCTAACACGGCCCCCAGCACCCGCAGGAGGGCGCTGCTGAACAGCGCCAGCGCTGGCGCGGGCAGTGGCCCAAAGCGGTCCCGGACCTCTGCCTGCAGGGCTTCGATATCCGCTGGAGCCCGAAGGGCCGTCAGCCGCCGATAAATATCGAGTTTGGCCACCTGTGATCCGATGTATTCGTCGGGGAGATATGCCGGCCCATCGAGAGACACATCGGCCGGGACAAAAGGTTTCTGGCCGCCCTGCCCTTGCGACAGCTGTGTGACGGTTTCGTCCAAAAGCCGCAGGTACAGGTCAAAGCCCACCGCATGCACAAAGCCGGATTGCTCGGGGCCGAGCAGGTTGCCGGCGCCGCGGAGCTCCATGTCTTTGAGGGCAATCTGATACCCCGAGCCCAGCTCGGTGTGGTGCTCCAGCACGCGCAACCGCCGCTCGGCGTCGTCGTCGACGCGGTCGGGGGACAGCAGATAACAATACGCGCGACGATGTGAACGGCCCACCCGCCCCCGTAGCTGATACAACTGCGCCAATCCGAGGTGGTCCGCGCGGTTTACGAACATGGTGTTGGCGTTTGGCACGTCCAGGCCGCTTTCGACAATCAGCGTCGAGACCAGAATATCGAGTTCGCCCTCGACAAACTTGCGCATCACTTCTTCGAGTGCGCGCTCTTTCATTTGTCCATGGCCGACGCCAATGCGTGCGCGCGGCACCAATCGTTGCAGATGATCGGCAATGGCCATGATCGTCTCAATGCGATTGTGCACAAAGAACACCTGGCCACCTCGATCAAGCTCGCGACTGATGCCCTCATCAATGAGACTGTCGTCCCACGGTTCGACAAACGTGAGCACGGGCGAACGGTCACGCGGCGGTGTTTGCATGAGCGTCATGTCGCGCAGCCCCGCCAGTGACTGATGCAGCGTTCGCGGAATCGGCGTGGCCGTCAGCGTGAGCACATCAGTTTCCAGCTTGAGCTGCTTGAGCCGCTCCTTGTGTTTCACGCCAAACCGATGTTCTTCATCGACAATGATGAGCCCCAGGTCACTGAACGACACATCGGGGCTGAGCAGCCGGTGTGTGCCGATGACGATGTCGATTTTCCTGTTGGCGAGATCGGCCACCACCACCGCCTGCTCCCTGGCAGTCTGGAACCGACTCATGACCTCAACGCGCATGGGAAAATCGGCCAGGCGATCGCCGAATGTGCGCCCGTGCTGTTCGGCCAGAATGGTTGTGGGGACGAGCACCGCAACCTGACGCCCGCTTTGCACCGCTTTGAACGCCGCACGAATGGCAATTTCTGTTTTGCCGTATCCGACGTCGCCAACCAGCAGTCGATCCATGGGGCGATCGCCCTCCATGTCGCTTTTGACGTCGACGGTGGCCTTGCGCTGGTCGGGCGTATCTTCAAACAGGAACGAACTTTCCAGCTGGCGTTGCCACGCGCCATCAATCGCGTGCGGCGGGCGGGTGGCCACTTTGCGACGGGCATAGAGATGCAGCAGTTCCTGCGTCATCTCCAGAATGGCCATGCGCGTTTTTTCGCGTTGTGCCTTCCATCGGTTGCCACCCAGTTTGTGCAAACGCGGCGGCGGCGCATCGGCACTGACGTCGGTGGCCGAGCGGTAACGTTCAATTTGGTCGACCGCGTAGAGTGGGACGTTTAAGCGATCGCCCCCTTCGTATTCAATAACGACGGCTTCGATGGTGCTTTCGCGGACGAATATTTTCTCGATGCCGCGATAGATGCCAATGCCGTGTTCGAGGTGCACGACATAATCGCCGGGTTTGAGCGCACCGATGCTCTCGAGGGCTGCTCCCGAGTTGTACTTGCGCGTGCGACGCAGGCGGCGATCACGACGAAAAATTTCGTGATCGGTGAGCACCCGCATTTTGCCCGGCACAATAAAACCGCCGCCCAACACCCCAATGGCGAGTGACGCGTGCAACGGGCCGTCTTCCGCCAACAGTTCTTCGAGACGTTCCGCCTGGCCTGCGTTGTCGCACAGGATGAGGGTGTGCAGCCCATCACGGGTGAGGCGGCGCAAGGTGCGAATGTCGCGCGAAATACTTTCGGGCGGACGCAGCGGAAACGAGATGTCCGGCTCGGGACCTGCTGGCGCGACGGGCACTGCGGCACTCACGGCGCGATGTGGCGGTTCCGCAAGGCGAATGGTGCCAAACCGTGCAAGACGGGACGCCATGATGGGCGGCGCCGCGAACAGTTCGTCGCGCGGCACCACGTCTTCCCCGCGACGTCGTGCAATCTCGAGGTGATGCAGGGCTTCATCCCATGTGCGCGTGAGCTCCGGAAGAATGCTGGAACCAAACGGGACGACGATGACCGCATCCGGCCCGAACAGCTCCGGCAGCGTGACGCGTTCAAGCGTGTCTCCCGCGTCGCGCACGCGACCGTCAACCGGCAGGATCAGCGCGTATTCTGCTTCGCGCGTAGAGCGTTGCGAATTGAGTTCGAAGTGACGCAATTCGGCAATCTCGTTACCCCAGAATTCCAAACGCACCGGCTCGGCCATGCCAAACGAATAGATGTCGAAAATGCCGCCCCGCACCGAAAACTGCGCGACGTCTTCGACCATCAGCACTCTTTCGAATCCGATGGATTCCAGATGGGCTGCAAGATCTTCCGGACGCTGCTCGTTGCCCTTTCTCAATTCGAGGCGAGCGCCAGCTAACGCGCGCGGCAGTTGCGTGCGCTCCAACAGCGCGCGGGCCGTCGTCATCAGAATGCGGACGGCGCTGCGCCCCAGCTTTTCGATGGTTTCGACGCGCTCGCCGGCCACTTCCGCGTGCGGTTCTACCTCGCCAAATCCCTCGCGGGGCGGGTACAATGCGGCCGGAATGTCATCGGTCAGCGCTTCGATATCCGCCAGCCAACGCTCTGCGTCGGACAATTGATCGGCAACAATGACGACCAGCCGATGCGGTTGAGCCCGCGCCAATGCCGCGACCAATACCGCGTCGCTTGAGCCGGCGAGCCCTCCGACGCGCAGCGACTGGCCGGGGCCCGGCCACTCCTTGAGCAGCCGTGCAAACGCAGGCTGCGCCTCGATCGCATCGAGGAGACGGGGAAGTCCCATATCTTCTGTCAGGAAACGGTCAGGCGGCGCGTGGGCGCGGCGCTGCTTTGTTGGATGCGTTGGTCGGCTGCACAGCGGTCGCACTCATACGGGAAAGCCATGATTCAATTACGAGGGCCAGCAGCGCAAGTGCAATGAGCGGCCACACCAGAGAACGTCCTGCGGTCTGGTCGAGAATTTCTGCGCGCCAGTCAGCGGCATTGGGCGAGGCGGACACCTCATCGCCACTGATACGCGCCAGCAGTTCTTTGTCGGTGGCCAGTGCGAGATTGGACTCTTCGCGTTCGGCGTTTACGACCAACGCCCCCGTCTGTGCCGCATCACGACGCAGCAAGTATACGCCCGGCTGGATGGGAGCGACCCCCGAACGTGCCGCGGCTTCGTTGAGGGTGCCGTCGGGCATTTCCAGCGCCGTAATGTTGGGTGGGAGCGTGATGCGCGCACCAGGTGTCGCGTTGATGAGCTGACCATCATCACCCAGGCGCAGGGCGACAACACCGAACAGCCACGGCACAAAGGCTGGCCGCAACGGGAGATCGGTGGCGGTAGGCACCATTGGTGAAGCAATCAACACATATCCGGGACCAGCGACGGCCCACGGCGCGTTGCCCGCAGTGGCGAGGGTGTCGGTGCGCGTGCCGGCGGAGGTTGCGGTGCCGGACACACCGGCCGGTACTAACGGATACCGCTGCATAACTTTCGCGCCTTCCAGCGCAGAGTCGGCCGCAGAATGCGCAAGTTGCGCGTGGGTGCGTGCCATGGCCGTGTCGCGCGCTATGGCGCCAAAGCGCCACGGAATATTGAGTCGCTCGAGCGTGCGATTGGCGTCACCCACTCGTAGTGGGTCGGACGGGGCGAGCAGCAGGACTGGCGCGCCCAGAGCGCCAGCCTCGGCCCCACTCACGACCACGCGGGCGATACCTTGAGACGAAAGTCCGCCTGCATTTGCGCTACCCAACCGCGCTATGCGGCCATCATCAATGAGTGTGCCCAAAGCTGCGGCGACGAAGAGTCCCGCCTCGGGTCTGATGTCGACCGATGGCGGTGGTGCAACGCGTACGGCGAAATATCGCGCGTCATCCGCTCGCAATTCGTCGGCATCCAGCTCCAGCGACCCACGCAGCCAGCCTTGTGTCGCGCTGCTGAGCCGAGCCGAAACCTGGGCAGGATGTGCAAAATCTCCGGGGGGCGTGGTACCGCGCGCCAACGTGCGACCGTTCAGGACAATGCGCCACGGAATGGTGTCAGCCGACAACACCGATGCGTTGACAGTGCCGGTGGGCGTCCACCGTTGGGGCGCTGGCAAGACGTCCAGCACGCCGCGGTTGCGCGAGGCAACGCGAGGTGGTGCATGCACCAGTACCGGTACATTGCCACTCTGTACGACGCTGTCGGTGGCGGATCCAAGCGCGTTCACCTGGCCGTCAGTTAATACCGCTACAACCGGTGCGCGCGGGGCACCACCTCGGACGAGCGCAACCCCGCGAGCAATGGCAGCGCGCGTGTCACCGCGGCCACCCAGCGAGCGGACCGCGTCCAGGGCGGTGCGAAGCGCTTCAGGTGCACCACCAGTCACCTTGCCGTCGGCAGTTACGATCCAGGCGCGATCTTCCGGTGCGAGCGCGCCAATGAGTTCGCGCGCATCGTTTTTGAGAGACTCAAGCACAGGCTCGGTACCGACGACCAACCCGCTGGACATTGAATTGTCCAACACAATGGCAACGGCCACTGGCGAATGTCCGACGCCGGCCAGTCGTGCAATGGGTTTTGCGGCAGCAAGGCCCAGCGCGATGCAGGCCAGCATGCGCAGCAGCAACAATATGCGGTTCTTCAGTTTGCGTTCGCGACTGTGCTCTTTTTCCATGCGCAGCAAATAGCGCACGGCCGGAAAGTCGACCACGCGGCCCACGCGGCGGCGCAGCAAATGCACCAGCAACGGCACACCGGCCAGCGCGGCCAACGCCAGAAAGAGCGGAGCGAGCAATGCCACGATAGTTTCCTGGGCGGAGCCTACAGCACCGAAGAGGCGTGCGTACTGGCGCGCGCAACGAGTTCGCGCATTGGTCGACCAAACGGCTGATCCGTGAGCGCAAGCGTGTACCGGGCGCCGGACCGACTGATGGCGGTGCGCCATTCATCGACCGCTTCGGTCACGGTGGTGCGGTACGCCATCGCAATATCTGAAGTTGCGGCCGGGACCTGTGTGCCTGTTTCCGGATCGCGATACATGGCTTCACCCTCGTCCGGGAAATCGCGTTCGGCCGGGTCCATGATATGACCCACCAGCACCTCATGTCCGCGCGCGCGCAGTGCGCGCAGCGAATCGGTGACCGGTTCAACATCGACCAGCAGGTCGGACAACAAGATGATGAGACCGGGACGCGATATCATGCCGCCGGCGCGATTGAGTGCCGCGACAATGTTGGAATTTTCGCCGCCTCCCTGCTCGCCGAACGCGGTAATGAGGCGATGCCATTGTTTCTCCGATCCACGAGGCGGCACGACGGTGCGCACCTCGTCATCGAACCGGACCAGGCCCACCGCATCGCGCTGCCGCAGCAGGAGCAACCCAAGCGCCGCGGCCAGATGTTCGGCGTACGAGACCTTGCTGAGACGCCCCTCGGCACCCACCCACTGCATGGACTTGCTGACATCGAGAATGAGGACGGCCCGCGCGTTGGTTTCCTCTTCGAATAGCTTGACCACCCAGCGGTCCGCGCGCGCCGCAATTTTCCAGTCGAGGTAGCGCAGATCATCGCCGGGCTGGTAAGCGCGATGTTCGGCGAACTCGACAGAGAATCCCTTCTTGGGCGAGCGATGGAGACCGTTGATAAAACCCTCGACGACCCACCGGGCCTTGAGTTCAAGGCGGCCGAGTGCGGCGAGGGCGGCGGGATCGAGCTGATCGGCGCGGGGGGCAGTCATGTGGGGAAAAGTGGTGGAGTGCGCTGGATCGCACCACGGGGGGGGGCGCTGGAACGCGCGTACGGGGGACGGCTGGAGGGGGTATTCATGCGGGGCTGCAGCACGAGGGCTGGAGGTGCAGCGTTCGCGGCAGGAGCTGGCCGGAAAGCCCCCGGCGTTCGTTGCAGCCGCTGTGAAGCGCCCCGCCACCAGCCGCCGCGCCCGTCATCCGCTCCGGCCTTCGGTTATACTTCCATGCTACCCCAAAACCGCCGTTGATCTCTCAGCCCTGGCCCGTTGCAACTCGATCGGATCCGTAACTTCTGTATTGTCGCCCATATCGACCACGGCAAATCGACTCTTGCCGACCGGTTGATTGAGAAAACTGGCACCCTGCAAAAGCGTGAAATGAAGTCGCAGGTGCTCGATACGCTGGATCTCGAGCGCGAGCGGGGCATCACCATCAAGCTGAACGCCGTGCGCATGTCGTACACGGCCCACGATGGCGTGACGTACGAGCTTAACCTGATAGATACGCCGGGGCACGTGGATTTCACGTACGAGGTGTCGCGGTCGCTGGCGGCGTGTGAAGGGGCTATTCTGGTCGTGGACGCTTCGCAGGGCATTCAGGCGCAGACCCTGTCCAATCTGTTTCTGGCCATGGAAGCCGGGCTGGAGATTATTCCTGTTCTGAACAAGATCGACTTGCCGGGCGCTGAGCCGGACCGTCGCCGCAAGGAAATTGTGGAGCTTATTGGCTGCAGGCCCGAGGACGTGCTTTCTGTGAGCGGCAAGGAAGGCACGGGCGTTCCTGAACTGCTGGAAGTGATTGTCAGCCGCGTGCCCCCGCCAAAGGGTGACGTGAGCGGTCCGTTGCGCGCGCTGATTTTTGATTCGTACTACGACAAGTATCGCGGCGCCATTCCAAGCATTCGCGTGGTCGACGGCGAGATGCGGAAAGGCACCAAGATCACCTTTGGCATCAGCGACAACGTGTACGAGGTGGATCAGGTAGGGTACCTGCAACTGCGCCAGGTGCCAACCGACGTGTTGCAAGCGGGCGAAGTTGGCTACGTCGTGGCCAGTGTGCGGTCGGTGAGCGAAACTCGTGCGGGCGACACCATTTTTGATCAGGACAATCGCGCGACCGAGTCCCTTCCCGGTTATCAGGAAGTGCGCAGTTTTGTGTTCGCGGGCATTTATCCGACCGACACGCAGTTGTATGAACAACTACGTGATGCGCTGGAAAAAATGAAGCTCAACGATGCGTCGTTGCAGTACGAGCCGGAAACATCCACCGCGCTGGGCTTTGGCTTTCGTTGTGGATTTCTTGGCTTGCTGCATATGGAAATTGTGCAGGAGCGGCTGGAGCGCGAGTACAACCTGGATCTCGTGACCACCGTGCCAAGCGTCGAATACAAGGTGTACAAGACCGACGGTACGATGCTGCTGGTGGAAAATCCGGCGCTTATGCCGGCGGCCGTGGTCATCAGCGACATTGAAGAGCCGTACGTCAAAGCGCGCATCATGTGCCCGACAGAGTACATCGGGGCCATCATGACCCTGGGCACCGAACGTCGCGGTATTTACCGCAATATGTCGTACATCGACACCGCGCGCGTTGAGTTTGACTGGGAGTTTCCGCTGGGCGAAATCATTCTCGACTTCTTCGACAAGATGAAGACCGTGAGCCGCGGGTACGCGTCACTGGACTACGAGATGATGGACTACCGTTCGAGTGAGCTGGTGCGGTTGGACATGCTGATTAACGGCGACCCGGTGGACGCGTTTTCGGTGATCACGCACAAGGACAAGGCGTACGACTGGGGCCGCAAAATTGCGGACAAGCTCAAGGAACTCATTCCACGTCAGATGTTCGAGGTGGCCATTCAGGCCGCCATTGGACAGAAGGTTATTGCACGGACCACGGTCAAACCGTTGCGCAAAGACGTGACGGCCAAGTGCTACGGCGGTGACATTTCGCGGAAGCGCAAACTGCTGGAGAAGCAGAAAGAGGGGAAAAAGCGCATGAAGCAAGTGGGCAGCGTGGAAATTCCGCAGGAAGCGTTTTTGGCGGTGTTGCAGGTCGACTGACCGCGAACCGCCAAACGTCCGTGTCCGCCGCGCGGTAGCACATGTCCAGCCTGGTAATCCAGACCTCGTTTCTGGGGGACATGGTGCTTACTACGCCATTGCTGGAACGCCTTGCAGCGCGTGGGCCGGTAGATGTGGTGGCCACCCCCGCGAACGCCGCCTTGCTGGCCAATCATCCGGCCGTTCGCGACGTGATTTTGTTTGACAAACGCGGCGAGGCCAAAGGCTGGCGTGGCATCAAGCGTATTGCGAATCAAATTCGGTGGCGCGAAACGGACGATGGGCGCGAATTGCGGGGCACACGCATTGCGTATCTCGCACAGGGGTCTGTGCGGAGTGCGTGGTTGGCCATCGTGGCGGGTGTGCCCGAGCGCATTGGGTTCAACACGTCGTCGGCACGTTTGTTCTACACGCGGCAGGTGGTATATCGGCGCGACCTGCATCACGCGGTGCGGTTGTGGCAACTGGCGAACATCGTGCCGGTGGAGGTGCCGAAGGACACGCTGCAGCCGACGTTGGTGCCAGGCGCTGGCGATATCGCAGCGGTTGATGCGTTGTTGGCGGCGAACGGTCTGCTCGACGATGAACCGTTTGTTGTGCTCGCTCCCGGCAGCGTGTGGGCGACGAAACGATGGCCATCGTTTGCCGAGTTGGCGGCGGAGCTTGTGAAACATCCGACCCTCGGTGCGTATCGCGTTGTGGTGACGGGCGCGAACGGTGACCGGGAACTGGCTGCGGCTATTTCCGCGCGCGTGGCGGATTCCGGCGGGCCCGCGGTGGTTGACGCGACGGGACACCTTTCGTTGCTGGCGTCGGCACATCTCATTTCGCGTGCATCGGCGATTGTGACGAATGATTCGGCGCCGTTGCATCTCGCGTCTGCGATGGGGACGCCGATAGTCGCGTTATTCGGGCCGACAGTGCCGACGCTGGGTTTTGGGCCGCTCGCGCCGAAACACGCCGTGCTGGGGGTGGAGCATTTGTTGTGTCGGCCGTGTCATGCGCATGGGCCGCAGACATGTCCGTTGAAGCATTGGAAGTGCATGCGGGAGATGGGGGTGGGGGTGGTGGCGGCGGCAATGACAAATCTTGTCAGCAGAGATTGAGCCCTGGTTCTTCTATTTAGAAGTGCCGCAGCGTGCGACCATCACGGCACTTTGAACAAGGCCAGGGTCTCCAAATCATCGTCGTCCCGTATTGACACATACACGCCACGCGCGCCGACGCCTACCAGTCGGGATCGTGGTGGCAGTGTGTATGTCTGGCGATTGCCGGACGGGTCGATTACGTCAAATGCGCTCGGCATGTCAAACCCTACTGACATTCGTTGCACATAGAGCCTGCCATCAATCCCCGCGTGAAGCGCACTGAATCCGAAGGGAGGAACAATTTTGGGCCAAAACGCGAAGTCTTCCGGGACCGCGTTGGGCATTCGATGATCGCGGGCGATACGTCGCTTCATTTCCTCTGTCACTGCGATTGGCGCTTCCGTAATTGGTTGCCCGCGACTGCGTTCATTATTCGGGAAGATCCAGTCGACTCGGTAAGGGTTGTGAAGTGCTATTGCGATGCGTCCGTCAGGGAATATGACCGCCTGCTCTGCCGACGGAAATCCGCTCCCGGGGTGGAAGAATTCCAGTCCACCGAGTTCAGACTTGCGCGAGCGTTGGTTCGGTGTCACCTCGTATCCCCCACGAATCTTTCTCAGCGTGTCGATTTCACCGTTGGGCGAAATACGAATCACCGCGAGCACCGCGGAGAATGTGATAGACTGGGTGAAACGCGGTTTTTCGTCGGCCTTGAGCTTGTCGATACCTACAACGCGCAGAGCATTTCCACGAATGTCTACCCCTTCGATGTTTGAAATGACAGCAGCAGCGTGTCGACGCAAGGCACTGGTTGGCGACACACATCTATCGCGAAACAATAGTTGGAGTTTACCTCCCGAACTGGCAAGAACTGTGGAGTCCAGTCCTGCGACCCGCAGATCATGGGGGTTGCCGTATTCGCCAGGACCGTCGCCGTTCCTTCCGACGATTCTGTGTTCGGTGGAGTTCGCGCTGATCAATCCTAATTCTCGGGAACGACGGTCGGTGACCAACACCCGACCATCCGAGAGCTCCCGGATTGACGTTATAACTGAAAAATCGCCGGCGAGGTCTGCCACTTTTTGCGCGGCTTTCCGTCCTGACTGTCCGAGTCCCTCACTCGCCGAGACAAACAATAACCCAAGCACGAGAGGCGGATTCCGTGGATCAGTTGGGCAAGCGGCTGTGAGCAGTCTGAACAGGACTTCGGCATGATTATTGTGGTTTCTCGCCTCGAGCTACTTCCCGTATGGCCCGCAATAGATCATTCGTACGAATGACTTGCGCTGAATCGCCAACCTCCAATGAGGATGGAGGGCGTACCCGGGATCTTTAATTTGCGGGAAATGGCAATGGCGCTGTCCACGTTCGCAGCAATACCAGCGGAAGACGTACACTCACGAAATGTCGAGGTGTCAGCTACTGCTGATTCGTACGCGAAGTCGGCCCAGGATTTCAGGCCAATGGAATCTTGTTTTGCCAGAACATGGGAGATAAACTCGCGGCCCCGTTTCTGTGCAGCGGCGCATTCAATCGCAAGCGCCCCACTACGCGCGAACTTGTGACCGGCGATTGGCATGTGGACAACAGAAAAATGAGCGAAGTCCCCAAGCGTTCTCTCAAGAGCGCGCATGGTGCTATCGAACACGGCACAGAACGGGCACTCCAAATCGGGGAACTCGAGAATGCTTGTACGGCCGACCATACCCGAAACTGGGGTGCTCACCTGCTGCGCCTGCTTCCAATCCTCCAGGTGCACGACGTCGCCTTCTGGCAATCTGGATACTTTCGGCACAAGCCTGTCCTTCGCCATCATGCCAACCACAGCCAATGCCGCGATCGCCAAGGTCCAGGTTCCAACACTTTCCGATTTCCCTGACATGGGCTTAATCAATTGTGGAAGGGGACACTCCCTTCTTGACCCGAAAAGTCATGGGGCGAAGGGTAGTGAACGGCCGTGCAAAGCGACGCACGGCCGTTAACTGAAAATCACATCGGCGGATTGCAAACGATCTTTATACCAAGACACGACCCGAATGGCCCAGCACAACCAGGTCGCGTTTCGTTGCAGGGGCCTGCCATGCCTCGGCAAATGGCGCTCTGCATTTCCTCGCTTGGGCACACGTGATCTTCCTGGAAGCACCCCGTCATCCTGGAAGAATTTCTTCCGCAGTGAGTATTGCCCCCCCCCGTTGTCAAGCCGCCCTGGTTTTCTGGTCGGTGCGGCGTCAGAACGACCAAGGGTGGGTCCAGCGATGCTGGGTGGAGACTGATTGTTGTATCGGCCTTGTCGCATGGGCCGCAATGGTGCCCAATGAAACCTTGGAAGTGCCTACGGGAAATAAGCCTTGGACTGGTCGCGGAGACGTTGGTGCAAATCAGAGCACCGGTATAATCCGGTTCAGCCACCGCTACGCACGCAGCGCTGGCATTCCGGCGTCGAGAATGCGTGATTTCGCGGGACGATTACGAAACGCTTCGGCCACTCCCCTTGCCACGCCTATGGTCAACGCCACAGACAAATTCATCATCGGTGTCGACCTGGGCGGCACGAACATCGTGGTCGGCGCCATGTCGGCCAACGGCTCGCGCCAGTACGCCATGCACTCGACGCCCACGCCGCCGCGCAGCGAAGGCAGTTCGGGCCGCGTGGTCGAGCGCATGATTGAAATGCTCGAAGCCACCATTGCCGAGACGCTGGCCGAGACTGGCGCCAAGCGCAGCGACATCCTCGGCGTTGGTATTGGCGCACCCGGACCGCTCGATCGCAAGAACGGCATTGTGGTGATCGCGCCCAACCTTGGCTGGCACAACCTGCCGTTGCGCGATCTGATTTCGGACGCCGTGCAATTGCCATGCACCCTCGACAACGACGCCAATTGCGCGACATATGGCGAATGGTGGATTGGTGCCGCGCGCGGTGCGCGCAATGTCGTCGGCATCACCATTGGCACGGGCATCGGTGGCGGATTGATCTTCAACGGCCAGCTGTATCACGGCTCAAGCGACGTGGCGGGTGAAATTGGCCACATGACCATCGACCAAACCGGACGTCGCTGCCAGTGTGGCAACTACGGGTGCCTCGAGGCCTACGCATCGGGGCCGAACATCGCCGAGCGTGCGCGCGAAGCCCTACGTGCGGGTGATGCATCGGCACTGCCGTCCATGGTTGGGGGAGACGTGGAGCGTATCACGGCGGCCACTGTGTACGAGGCGGCGCAGGCCGGCGATCCCGTCGCGCGCGACGTGGTTCGCGACACGGCGCGCTTTCTGGGCACGGGGTTGGCAAATTTGCTCAACGTGTTCAATCCCGACGTGGTGGTGGTCGCCGGCGGCGTAACGCAGGCAGGTGACGCGCTGTTCGAACCGCTGCGCAACGAAGTGCGCCGTCGCGCGTTCAAACCGGCCGTGGCGGCGTGTCGCATTGTTCCGGGCGAATTGCCGGGCACCGCGGGCGTAATTGGCGCCGTTGGCACATTCCGATCACAAATGATCCCGTGAGATTTGTTTACACGAAGCGTACGACAGTGGACCACCGCCGCGGCCCTTCGAACGGGCCACGAATCGGTCTGGCAAGTCACGCATGACGGTTGTGAACTCCTCAGGCCCGACCAAGCGAAAACTGCGCGTTGGCGTCATTGGCACGTTTGTGTGGGATGTCATTCACGGCCGCGACGGGCGCGCTGTGCCGATAGAGGAGTGGGGGGGCATCACCTACACGCTGGCCGGGCTGGATGCCGCGCTCGACGACAACTGGGAAATTGTGCCGATTCTCAAGGTTGGCAGCGACCTGGCCGAGCGGGCGCGCATGTTCTGCAAGTCGCTTTCGCGCATGGCGCCGGATGCCGCGCTGATCGAAGTACCGCACCTCAATCAGCGCGTGACACTGCGGTACATCGACGCCGAACGACGCACGGAGGTGCTGAGCGGCGGCGTGCCGGCATGGACATGGACCGCGCTCAAACCGGTGGTGGACGAAGCCAAACTTGACGCGCTCCTGGTGAACTTTTTAAGCGGGTGGGAATTGGATTTGCCGACGATGCAAATGGTACGTGGACATCTGGATGTGCCTATTTATTGTGATCTGCACATGCTGATGTGGGCGGTACAAAATGATGGTCGGCGCACCTTGCGCGCGCTGCCGGACGTCGCGTCGTGGTGTGCCTGTTTTGACATTCTGCAGCTCAACGAAGACGAAATGTCCATGCTGGCGCCCGACCCGTTGGCCCTTGCCGCGACTGCAATGGCTGCGGGCACCTCGTGCCTGTGTGTGACACTGGGACGGCAGGGCGTGGTGTACGTTGCAGCGCCCGGCTTTGAGCGATTGTCCGACAGACCGGTGCGCGGTGGATTGTCAACAGGCTCGCGCGGCGGCGCCGGTGCGTTCGGCGCGGTGCGCACCGCGCTGGTCCCGGCCGCCGTTGCCAACGTGGATGGCGACGGTGATCCAACGGGATGCGGGGACGTCTGGGGCGCAACCCATTTCTCAAGACTGCTCGCCGGTGATATGTTGTCTGATGCGATGGTCGCGGCCAACCGAGCGGCCGCGCGTAATGTCGAGCATCGTGGGGCCACCGGCCTCGCGCAACACCTCCGGGGAGAACTCAGCACCACGTGACCACTGTCATCTCCGTGCCTCCATCGCTGGACGAACACTCCATGGAAGTGGTGTTCGAGCAGCTGGCGCCACTTCCGCGCGATGAAAAAGTGGTGATTGACGCGCGACATACGCGCTGGGCGTCCCCATATGGTTTGACGGCAATGTTGTGTGTCGCCCAATCACGGGCCGTACGCGCCGACTTTACGGTTCCCGAAAATCCCGACACAGCCTCGTACTGGGCACGCACCGGATTTTTTCGCCACGCGGCCGAAGTGTATGACTTGCACGGAAATGTGCCGCGGCATCGCGAAGGGCAGGAATCGGATGTGCTGCTGGAAATCACGCCAATTGTGCGAAGCGATGACGTGCACGGCGTCGTTGGACGCATCAAAGACAAAAGTGCGGACATCCTGCACGGCCAACTTGGATTGGATATGGCGGTGACCGGACGTTTTGGCATGACCCTGAGCGAAGCGTGTGGCAACATTGTCGAACACGCTGGCCTTGGGGGTTGGGTGGCGGTGCAAACGTATGCGTATCGCAAACGTCTGGGTCGCCGGGTGGTTGTGATTGCGGTGTGTGATGCCGGCATTGGTTTTCGGAAATCGCTGGAAACTTCGCCGGCACCTCGCGCCAATGAACGGTGGGACGACGCCCGTGCGCTGGAGGCCGCCGTGTTGCGTGCCGTCAGTCGTTATCGGCATGGCGATGAAGGCCGCGGCCAGGGGCTGGCACAGATTCGCAAGTTTGTCGCCAAGTGGAACGGCAAGTTGACCGTACGCAGCGGATCCGCACGCGTAGCAATTATTCCCGGTTGGGATGAAGATGAACCCTTGCAGGAGTCGCTGCCATATTTTCCGGGATCACAGATGCAGATTGTCATTCCGGAAAAGGTGCCCGACAACGCAACCGCAACCTTGTCCAACAGTGGAACGGCCGGCCGCAGCAGCAGGGCTCGCGCATCATGAGCCTGCTGATTGACGTGGGCACCGTGTTGCGTGGGAGTGTGTGCGAACTGTATTCCAGTTTGCTCACGCGTCCCACTGGTGCTGCCGTGCGTCATGCCATTGAACGACAAGTGGTCGAGGTTGGCGCGCCGGTAGTGACGACCATCGACTTTTCGCAGGTCGACCTGCTGGATGTGTCGTGTGCCGACGAAATTGTCGCGAAATTATTACTGCGGTACGCCGATGGCATTAACCCGCTGAACGGCTATTTGCTGCTCAAAGGCGTTCGCGAAGATCACCTGGACGCGATTGATGCGGTGCTGGAGAAACGCGGTCTGGCGCTGGTTGCCTGGTATGAAGGCTACGCAGAATTGCACGGCACGGTCGAAGCCTCGGAACGTTTGCACTGGGAAACGGTACGCGAACTTGGGCCCGTCACCGTTGACCGGGTCGCTGAGCAGCTGGGAACGACCGCGTTGCAAACCGCAACCCAATTGACGGGTTTGTGGAGTCGCCGCCTGCTGATGTACGATTACGATGGGCACTTTCTGGTTCCCGGAATGATTGGGCCGGTTTCATGAGCGCGGTCAAACGTGAGTTCACCGGGTTTGCCAAGCCACTGCAGGTCATGGCGTTTATCGCAACGCGAAAAGGCGATGCCGCCCGCGGCCCCATGGTGCGCTTGCGTCCAGAGGATGCACTGATTCGGCTGCTCATGCCGGGGGAACTGGTGCGCGTTGTCTCTGCGCGTCGTTCCGAGCTGGCTCAACTGGAAGTTGATGAATCGGTGCCGAAAGGCGGCGCGATTCTGCGCGATGTGGCCGGTGCGGCTGTGTCCGAGATTATTCGCGTGGTTCGGATCGACACGGACACCGCTCGACCCATCTGATGCCGTCCTCCGGCGACGCGACCCCATCGACCTTCGGTCGTGCCACCGTGGTGGTACAAGGCGCACGGCCAATCGCAGAAGCGGGCATGCCCGTAGCGACGCCACTGGTGCAGTCGGTGAATTTTTTCACTGCCCCTGGATCGAGCGAAGAGCTGTTGTACACCCGGCATGGCAACTCGCCAAACGCGGTGCTGTTGCAACGTCGGCTGGCGATGCTGGAGGGCAGCGAGGCAGCGCTTGTGTTGGCCAGCGGCATGGGCGCCACTGCCGGCACGATGATGGCCCTGCTCCGCCCCGGCGATCATTTACTGGCCAGTAGCTGGTTATACGGCGGCACGCGACACTTGTTCGAGCAGGAATTGGTGGCGCAGGGCATCGAAGTCACGTTTGTCGATCCCACCGAGACGCGGGGCTGGCGTCGTTCAGTACGGCACAATACCCGGGTGGTGTTTCTCGAATCGCCGGTGAATCCGACCACGCGCGTGCTCGATTTGCGTCCCGTCAGCATGCTCGCCCGCGAGTTGGGATTGGCGCTTGTGGTCGATTCCACGTTTGCGAGTCCGATCAATTTCCGCGCCATCGAGCACGGAGCGGACGTGGTCATTCACTCGGCCACCAAATATTTGAACGGGCACCACGACGTGTTGGCCGGAGTCGTGTGCGGCACCGCATCGCTGGTTGAGGAAGTGCGCCGGAAAATGATCGTGTGGGGGCAGGCCGCTGACCCCTTCGCCCTGTGGCTGTTGGAGCGTGGCCTCAAGACGCTGGATGTACGCGTGCGGCGCCAGAACGAAAGCGCCCTGCGTATTGCAACGTGGGCATCCTCGCATGCCGCGTTCTCGCGCGTGCATTATCCCGGGCTTGCATCACACCCCGACCACCTTGTCGCGAAAGAAACGCTGGACGGATTTGGCGGAATGCTGGCGGTGGAATTGAACGGTGGCGCGGACGCGACGCAGCACGTGCTTGAGAATTTGCAACTCTTTCTGCATGCCCCCTCGCTGGGTGGCGTCGAGTCGCTGGTCAGCGAGCCGCGCTACACGTCGCACCAACATATGACGCCGGAAGCGCGGGCCGCCGTAGGCATTCCCGATGGCTTCTTACGACTCAGCATTGGGTTGGAAGACGCGGCCGACCTCATCGCCGATTTCGCGCAGGCCACGGAGTAACCGGTGGCTGGCATTGTTCGCCTCACCAAGGTCACCAAGGAATATCCGCGCTCGGGCGTAGCGTTGCGCAACGTTTCGTGTGAGGTGGACAAGGGCGAGTTTGTATTTCTCACCGGCCCCAGTGGTTCGGGCAAGTCGACGCTGCTCAAACTGTTGTCGTTTGTCGAGCGGCCCACGGACGGCGAGGTGAAAATTTCCGGCTATTCCAGTGTCACCATCAAGTCGCGCGACATTCCGATGTTGCGGCGCCGGTTGGGCATTGTGTTTCAGGATTTTCGCCTGCTGCCCGATCGCACGATTGAAGCAAACGTGGCATTTGCGCTGGAAGTGACTGGCGTGCCGACGGCAAACATCGGTCCCCGCGTGGCACGTTTGTTGACACAAGTGGGGCTGGCGTCCAAAGCGACGTCCCTGCCGCACGAACTCTCCGGTGGTGAGCTACAGCGCGTGGCGATTGCGCGTGCGTTGGCCAACGACCCGTTTGTGCTGCTGGCGGACGAACCAACCGGTAATCTGGATGAACGGGCAACGCGCGGCGTGTTTCAGTTGCTGCGCGACATTAACGCGTCGGGCACAGCGGTCATTATGGCCACGCATGACCTCTCACTCATTGAGTGGAGCGGCCTGCGGTATATCGAGCTCGATCACGGCAGCCTGGTGTACGACGGCACCGATGCGTCGCGCTTTACGGCCGACGGTCGCCGTCGATGAGACTTGCCATTCGGGAATCGCTGCTGGCGTTCCGGCGCGCGCCGCTGCTTGGTTTGCTCAGTATCACGACCATTGCGTTTTCCCTGTTTGCGTTTGGCCTGTTTGGCTTGGTGGCCGTGAACCTGCAGGCGGCATTGCGCGATGTGGAAGACCGCGTGGAAATTCGCGTGTTCCTGGCCGATGGCACAAGCGAAGATGCGGTCGCCACGTTGTTGGGTGATGCTTCGGCCTTTCCGGAAGTGGCCCAAGCGGGATTTGTCAGCCCCGACTCGGGGCTGGCACGTGCGCGACAGGAATTGCCGGAGTTCAAGGACGTGCTGGATGTGGCGGTATTGCCCGCCTCGATTGAGGTGCGCCTGAAAGACGGTTTTCGCGATCCGGCACAAGTGAAAGAAGTGGCATCGCGGCTGGAGTCGTACCCAGCGGTGGATGAAGTGCGCTACGGCGAAGAGTGGGTGGAGAAGTTGTACAAAATTCGCACCATTGCCGCCGTCGCCGGTTCTGGATTAGGGCTCGTGTTCGCGCTGGTTGCCATCATCATCATCGGTTCAACCATTCGTATGGCCGTGCTTGCCAGGGCACGCGAAATTGAGATTATGCGGTTGGTGGGCGCGACCAATTGGTTCGTGCGGTCGCCGTATCTGATTGATGGACTCGTGAAGGGTCTGCTTGGCGGCGCCGTAGCGCTGCTGCTGACCTGGATTGCCAGTAACATCATTTCACGCAACCTAGTTACCACGACCTTTTTTGAACCGTGGCAAGTGGGAGCGGGGTTGGCGGCCGGGGCGCTGATTGGATTTTGCGGCAGCGCAGTGTCGGTTGGTCGGCACTTGAAGCAGGTGTGGCGCGAGGAGGGCTGATCGTGCCGCGAGCACGTACCGCACCCCCGTTCTCAGTACGCCAGTGCGCGCGATTGCGCCTGATGTGGTTCGCTGGCATTGCGGTTGCCGCGTTCACAACAACTCCCCTGGCACTCCTCGCACAAGCTGCCGGCTCCTCCGCGGCCGCCACGGAAGCGCGACTCAAACAACAACAGCAGGAACTGGACAAGGTGCGTCGCGAACGCGCCGCGCTGGAAACACGCATGACCCAACTGCAGCAAAGCGCACAGTCGCTTGCCGAAGAGGTGGCCAATCTGGAACGGCAGGCTGACGCAACGTCTCGCCTGGTGCAAGCGCTTGATGGGCAGTTGACGTCCATTAACCAGGAAGTGGACTCGGCGACCGGTGGGCTGATCAACGCCGAAGACGAACTGGCGAGCAAACGCGCCGTGTTGCAGCGGCGGGTGATTGATATCTACAAACGTGGGCAACTGCATGATGTCGAAGCGCTTCTCTCGGCACAGTCGTTTGGATCGCTGGTCGCGCGCTACAAGTACCTCCATGAACTGGCCAAGCGTGACCGCGCGTTGGTGAATCGCGTGGAAGCGCTGCGCAATCAGATTGGTCAACAGCGGCAGTTACTGGTGCGTTTGCAGGATGAGGTTCAACGAAACCGCGCGGAGAAGGCGCAGGAAGAGACGCGGCTGCGGGCGCTGGAAGGACGTCGTCAGCGAAATCTCACTGGTGTATTGCAAACCACCGTACAAACGCGCGACCGGTTGGCGCAATTGGCAATTGACGAGGCGCGCGTGACGAACGTGATTGCAGGGCTTGAAGCAACGAGGCGGCGCGCCGAAGCGGCGCCCAACGCCGCGCCGGTCGCACCGTCAACCATCAAGACGTCCGATTTGGGCAAACTTGATTGGCCCGTGGACGGGAGTATTCTCTACCGGTTTGGCCGGGTCATCAATCCGAACAATACGATGATCCGATGGAATGGTCTGGGTATTGGCGCGCCCGTTGGCACACCGGTTCGAAGCATTTCCAGTGGCGAGGTGGTGTTCGCTGACGTGAACGGAACGTATGGGCCTACCGTCATTCTGCAGCATGGTGGCGGCGACTACTCGGTGTACAGTTCGTTGGCGCGACTGGATGTTCGCAAAGGACAACAGGTTACCAAGGGACAGAGTCTGGGCACGGTAGGTGCCACCGATCCCGAATTGCCACCGCATCTGCACTTTGAAATTCGGCCACGAGGGCGGGCGGTTGACCCGTTGGAGTGGCTGCGCAGACAACGGCCATGACACCAGCGAAAAAAGCATCGGCGGCGAAGGCGTCCAAAAAAACGGTGCTCGCTGAAATCGTCAAACACGACGCGGGCGATCCCACCAAAGACACGGCGCCTCTTGGCGCCCACGTGTCCGTCGCCGGTGGTATCTGGGAAGCAGCCAATCGCTGTCTGGAGATCAACAGCACGAGCTCGCAGATTTTCACCAAACAGGCGAATCGCTGGCTGGAACGCGAAGTGGATGAGGCCGAGTCGGCGCGATACAAGACCTGCATGCAGGCGACCACGGTGCGTTGGACGTGTGCGCACGATTCCTATCTCATCAATCTCGCGTCGCCCGATGCGGACTTGCGCGCGCGGTCGATTGAGAGTTTTCGCAGTGAGTTGCGCCGCTGTCACGTACTCGGGCTTGATGCACTGGTTTCCCATCCAGGAAATTTCATGGACGATCGCGCGTCGGGCTTCGCACGGAATGTGGAAGCCATTGTCGAGGCGCTGGAAGCGGAGCGCGGACCAACACGATTGCTGATGGAGCTCACGGCGGGACAAGGCACCGTGCTGGGCTCAACGTTTGAGGAAATGGCGGCGCTGCTCGAGGCCATTCCCGCGACGCTGCGTGCACGCGTTGGCGTGTGCCTTGACACCGCACACGTGTGGGCGGCTGGTTATGACCTGATTGACGATTACGAAGGGGTCATACAGCGATTTGACGATACTATCGGGCTTGCGCGGCTGGAATGCCTGCACCTGAATGATTCAAAGGCGAAGCTGGGTTCGCATCTGGACCGCCATGAACTGATTGGAGAGGGCACCATTGGTGCCCATCCGTTTCGGTGCATCATGACGGACGAGCGGATAGGCAAGGTACCGCGCGTGATTGAAACACCAAAGGGCGACGATCACGCAGCGGCGGATTCGCGCATGCTGGCGCGGCTGCGGAGCTACGCGGCGGGGCTGTAGCTCTTGGAAACGTCTCGGTGCCACCTCGTGTTTGCACTGCCCCAGCAATCGGGGCACACACCACCGCACGGAGCACCGCACCAAACACCGCACCAAGCACCGCACCAAACACCGCACCAAACACCGCATTTCACACCGTACAACGACCGCTGCCTCATGAATTCGAGCTACAACCTGGATTCGCCGCTACCGACGGCGCCCCTACGTGTCGTGATTGGACATGACGCTCATGCGGCCATGGCCACCGCCTTGTTGCGCGAACGCCCTGCACTGAAAGTGCGCGGTGGCGCGCTCGGTGCTCTGACGTCCGATGACTTCGAATGGGGCGAAGCCTACCTCGGTTTTCGACGCCCGCCATTGCCGAGTATGGGCAACATTCGCTGGGTGCACAGCACGGGTGCCGGTGTTGACCCATGGTTCTACCCGCAGGAGTTGCCGCGCGACATTCTGCTCACCCGCAGTTCGGAATCGTTCGGACCGATGATCGCGGAATGGGCGCTGGCGCGCGCCCTGGCGTTCTCGCAGCAGTTGCTGGATTTGCACGCGCTGCAACAGGAGAAGATATGGGGAAAGCGCGACATTCCGTGGCTGGCCGGCACAACGGCGCTGGTTGTTGGCACTGGCGATGTTGGCGCGCACGTGGGCCGACTGTTTCGCGCCGTTGGATGTGACGTTCGCGGCGTGTCGCGCTCGGGAACTGGCGACCCCGCTGTCTTTTCCGGCATCGCTCGCGTGGCCGAGTTACGCGAAGCCGTGCGGGACGTGCAATGGCTCATTGTCATGCTGCCGCTTACGAACGAAAGCCGCGGCGTGATCAATCGCGAAGTGTTGAGCCACTGCTCCGGTGTCGTGCTGATGAACGCAGGCCGCGGACCGGTAGTCGAAGAGCGCGCCATTCCGGAGGCCCTGGAAAAGGGCTGGCTTTCCGGAGCGGCCCTTGATGTATTCGAAGAAGAACCGCTCCCCGCGTCATCGCCGCTGTGGGCCGACGCTCGCGTCATGGTCTCTCCGCACATTGCCGGACTTACGACCGTCAAAGGTGCCGTGGCCGGCTTTGTGGAATGCCTGCGCGATTTGGAACAGGAAAGAACGCCAAAGTGGAAAGTTGACCGCGAGCGACAGTACTGACCAATATGAGGTCAGCTTGTCGCCCGCCGCAACAACGAATCAAAACAGAATTTTGTACACGACGCTGAGATTGCGACCCGGATTAAACGCAAAACTCTTGATGCGGCTGGTGGCATCGCGGTATTGCTCGTCCAACAAGTTGTCCGTGCGAATGGTCAGCGAGTTCACCGTGCTGGTTTTACCCGAGAAAATCCACGACGCGCTGAGATTGACGAGGGTAAATGCGTCGGTCGCTACGTCGAGTGCGTCGCCGCTCACCTTGTTCTGTCCGAAGACCCGGCGCACATCGCCACCAAACGACAGGCGACCACTGTCGTACCGCAGCGACCCGCCAACGCGACCCGCGGGAATGTAGGGCAAATTGCCGCCCTCCCTGAACGTGGCCCTGGTGAAATCGCCCATCACACCCACCACCACTCGACGGGCGACCTCGGCCTCGACCTGCCCCTCAACGCCGTACATCCGCGCGTTGCCCTGCACAAAATTCACAACCGGCGTGTTGGTGTCTTCGCCATCGATGTCGACGACACCGACGGAGCGCGGCAGCACGTAGTTGTCGATGATGTTGTAGTAGGTGTTGATCTGCCCGAAGGTCTTTCCGCTCTGGGCACGAACACCTGCTTCAAAGCCGGTGCTCAGCTCCGATTCGAGATTTGGATTGCCCTCATCGAACGTACCGGCCGCGGCGTGAAAACCGTTGGCAAAAAGCTCCTCGACCGTCGGGGCGCGAAATCCGCGCGACACGTTTGCGGTAAACGAAGTCGCCAGCGTCAACGGAACACTGAGGCCCAACGAACCGGAGAGATTGTTGTAGTTCCGCGTTTGTGATGCACCGAATCGCTGTATTTCGTCCGCATCGTTCGGCTTGGTCTGCACCGAGAAGTGATCAAGACGCGCACCGAACTGCAGTTGCGCGGCATGGTCGGTGTTGCCCGTACTGGTCAGCGGAAGTTCTTCGTAGAGAAACAGTGCGAAATTCTGGTTATTGGCAGATGGCGTGAAGGCCTCTTCACCCACCGGTGAGTACTGCCGCAGGAACCCCTGAACGCCAACAGCACCTGACACGCGTCCGGTCTTGGTACGCGCCGTGACGTTAAGTGTTTGTGTATTCAGTGCAAATTGAGTGCCAACTTCGCCCGACTCTTCAATTTCGCTGTGTTTGTACCATTGGGCTGTCCCGTCAATGCGCACCGTCGGAATGAAGGTGCGCTGTGTTCCAATTGTAGACTTGAGCACAGCCTGACGGCGTGACCCGTCAAGGCGAATCTGCTCGCCGTCCGGTGCGAATGGCAACCCATATTCAAAATCCATGTTTCGAACACCCACACCCAGCGACAAGTTGTCGCGAATGATGGCGGCGCCAATTGTCCCGTTGGCGGTATGCCCGTTCGTGTTGGGCTGGGACGCGCCGCCGCCAACTTTCATTTCGTTGAATTTCCGGTAGCCGCCACGCGCGCTCACCACAGCGCTTCCACCCAATGGCATCGTCAGTCCAAAATTCCCGACGCCACCCGGTGTCACGGTTTCACCCTGCCCGAAAGCAAACCCGGTAAGCCGCGCGGGCAGAGTCGCGGGAATGTCGTTGGTGATCACATTGACCACGCCACCCAGCGCGTTGTTTCCATAGAGCAGCGACGCCGGCCCTCGAATCACTTCCAGACGCTCGGCCTGACTCGGATCGACGGCGTTGAGATGGTCGACGGCTGCTGATGACAGGTCGCCGGCTCGATCCCCATCCTGCAGCACCAGGACGCGCTCACCGGTCAAACCACGAATGACCGGTGCATTGGCCAGGGGTCCGTTAAATCGCGTCGCCATGCCCGGTTCGCCGGAGAGCGTCTGTCCCACCGATGCTCCGAGGGAGCGCTGCAACTCCTTGCCTGCAAGTTGCACCGTGGCCTGCGTAATGTTGAGCGGATCGGTACCGGTAGGCGTCGCGGTGACATTGACGGAGCTCAGCCGGATCGTCGCACGTTTCATGACCACCTGCACAACAACGTCCGGGCCGTCGGCCGGTACTTCAACAATCACGTGCTGGCCACTGAATCCAATACGCAGCAGGCTGATGTGATAGGTTCCGGCGGGCAGCGCCCGGATGACAAACGTGCCGTTGTCATCGGTCATCGTGGATCGGTTGAGTTCCGTCACCACCACTTCGACCGAGCCAAGCGGCCTGCCCGCACTGTCGGTGACGGTTCCGACCACGGTCGGTCCGAACGAGCGGGTGGCCGGGTGTTCCGAGTACGAAACTGGCGCGCCCGTCGCGGCGGCCATTGGTGCAAAGGGAGTGAGCAGTGCGAATACCGCTGCGCTGCTGGCAGCGAAAGACACTGTGAAACGCGCTGCAACTGTGCGCGCGACCAGCGCCTTGAGAAAAAGCCTGGAATACATGAAATGCTCCAAGAGAAGCTCGCGCTGGTTGCAGCGCGTAGGCTTCCTGATGAGTGAGAGGGTGCGCAGTTGACGGACGCCATTCGACGGCCGCACAACGGACCAACAATCAGCTCAGAGCAGGAGGGGCTCGTTGTGAGGCAACGTGCCGCGCCACCGGGATGCGGCGCACTTCGCTGAACGCTACCGGGGTTTGGCGAACCCGCAGGATGGCGGGCAGTGGCGAGCGAGCTTCGCCGGTCCCAGTGACGGCTGCGGAAGCCACGCAAAGTGCGCAATCGTCCGGATGCGCCCTGAGATAGTTGGCGCTACCCGGCTCTCCGACCTGGATAACGTGCGACGCACCGCGCTCCGTCCAAGCATCCGCGACCGACGCCATGGCGGGCGCCATCGTGTGCAGGAAGGCGAAAAGGACGATGAAGCGGCTGAGCAGCTTCGAACGAAGCAGCTTCTGGCGTCGGAAAGGCATCGTACCAGGAACGATAAACCGGCAACCTTCGTTGAAGTTGCGCGTCGCCAAGTATTGAACGAAGGCCGCCGTTCCGTCATGTTTCCAGACCGATGCATCGGATGACCGAATATAATCCGAAGCATCAACCCGCCCGTCGCGCGCTTGACCTGCGCGACGATCAACACTTCGAGTGATTCGCGCGAGGGCTTCCATCGGCCCCCGTGGTCCGTTTTCAGAGAGGGTCGCGCCAATGGCGACAGAAGTCGGCTCCACCGCAGCACCCGTTCGTCGCGAGAGTACCGGTGGGCTACGCGAACAGGGACTTAACCCAAAGGGCATGGTTCACTGGAACCTGCTGGCTCCCGAACTCGTGGAAGCCGCTATTCGGCGCAGCGAGGGTCAGCTTGCCGACATGGGTCCATTTGTCGCGAATACATCGCCGCACACGGGCCGGTCGCCCAACGACAAGTTCGTAGTTCGTGAGCCGGGTTCGGAAGCCGATGTCGATTGGGGCAAGGTGAATCAACCCATTTCGCCCGAACACTACGAGCTGCTGAAAGCTGACGTGCAGGCCTATCTGAATGGCGTGGGCGAACTGTTTGTGCAGGACCTGTTCTGCGGCGCCGACCCCGCGACCCGTCTTTCGGTTCGGTACGTGCTGCCCAACGCGTGGCACGCGAATTTTGTGCGCAACATGTTCATTCGGCCGGAGCTACCCGAACTCGCGACCTTTGCGCCGAACTTCACGGTTTTGCACGCGCCCGAGTTTCAAGCCGACCCGGCGAAACACGGCACGCGCACCAGCACGTTCATTGTGCTGAATCTCGCCGAGCACACCATACTGATTGGCGGCACGCGCTACGCTGGTGAACTCAAGAAGGCGATGTTCACGGTCATGAATTATCTGCTGCCGAAGCAGGGTGTATTGTCCATGCACTGCTCTGCCAACATTGGACCGGCTGGCGACACGGCGCTGTTTTTCGGTTTGTCCGGAACGGGCAAGACCACCCTTTCCGCCGATCCCGAGCGTGGGTTGATTGGCGACGACGAACATGGCTGGTCACCAAACGGCACCTTCAACTTTGAAGGTGGCTGCTACGCAAAAGTCATCAACTTGTCGGCCGAAAGTGAGCCGGACATTTATCAGACCACGCAGATGTTTGGCACCGTGCTCGAGAATGTAGTGCTGAACGAACCAATGCGAACGGTCGATTTTGCGAACCAGAGCATCACGGAGAACACACGGGCTTCGTATCCGCTGCACTACATCAAGAATCATGTGCCGAGCGGACGCGGTGGACATCCGCTCAACGTCGTGTTTCTCACGGCCGACGCGTTTGGAGTATTACCGCCCATTGCCAAACTGACGCCCGCGCAGGCGATGTACTACTTCCTGTCTGGCTACACCGCGAAGGTTGCCGGTACGGAACGCGGCGTCACCGAGCCCCAAGCGACGTTCAGCGCATGTTTTGGGGCGGTGTTCCTCGTGTGGCATCCCACCAAGTACGCGCAAATGCTGGGCGAGCTGCTCAAGCAGCACAACGCCCAGGTGTGGTTGGTGAACACCGGCTGGAGCGGCGGAGCGTACGGCACGGGAAGCCGCATGAAACTTTCCTACACGCGAGCCATGATTCGTGCAGCGTTGGCCGGCAGCATGAAGGATGTGAACACGAGGGAGCATCCGGTGTTTGGCCTGCACATGCCGACCGCCATTGAAGGGGTGCCAAGCGACGTGCTCGACCCGCGCACGACCTGGAAAGACGGCGCGGCCTACGATGCACAGGCGGCGAAGCTCGCGGGAATGTTCCGCGACAACATCACGAAATTTGGCGAGGTGGTTCCGGCCGATATCATTGCGGCTGGACCGAAAGGCTAACCCCCACTCCCAATCATTCGGGGCACGTGCCTGAACGATTGCGATGCAGCAGGCAGCGGGACGGTGTCGCACATGCGGCAGCGTCCCGTTAGCGTTTGAAAGACGATATTCGGCGAAACTGCGTTGCCACACTGATTCACCCACTCATGGAAATTCTGCGCGATCCGCTCTGGAACAACATTCGCCTCGACCCACTGGCGCTCGCGCTGCTGGACACGCAGGTGGTGCAGCGGCTTCGATACGTGCGCCAACTGGGGCACGCCTTTCTCGTGTATCCGGGCGCGACGCACACACGATTCGAGCATGCGTTGGGTGCCTATCATTTGTCAGGTGTTGCGCTGCGACTGCTGTCTGACCGCAGGGCGCTGGAGCATGTGGACGTGGACGAGCCACAGATTGTTCGCGCGGCCGCATTATTGCATGATGTCGGGCACTATCCGTTTTCCCACGCGCTGGAAGAAATTGGGGTGTTGCACCACGAGCTGGTTGCCGCGCCGCTCATCATTCGTGGACCGGTTGCCGATGCGCTCACGAACCATCTCGGCGCCGATGCCCCAGCGCGCATTCTCGCCATCATCAACGGCCAGAGCTTCAGCCCGCTGCAGGGGCTTATTTCGGGGTCACTCGATCTGGACAAAATTGAGTATCTCAAGCGCGACGCGTTTATGTGCGGCGTGCCCTATGGCGAGATCGATGTGGACCGATTGCTGAACTCGCTGGTACTGGTATCGCATCCGGAAACGAAGCGCGCAACGGTTGGCATCCACGAAAAGGGGCTTTCCGCGCTGGAGTCACTGCTGTTCGCGAAATATCAGATGTATCGCAACGTGTACTGGCATCACGCCGTGCGCAGCGCGACGTCAATGTACAAGCGCATGGTGGCCGAGGCGCTGGATACGGGCGTGGTGAGCCAACCGGACGTCGCGCGTTACACCGACGAAGGACTGATGGTGCACCTCGACTCGGCAACACTTCCTCCTGTTGCGCGAACGCTGCTGGATGCGCTGCGCGTGCGACGGCTGCACAAACGCGCGTACGAGGCCCCCGCGGCCGTGCTGGGCGAAGATGTCGGCGAATGGATAGCGAGCGACTACGAACTCACGCGCCGCGTGGAGAACGCGCTGTGCGCCGAACTGCACCTCGCGCCGGGGTCGCTGCTGCTGGATTTTCCCACGAAGACGCAAATGTTGGGGTTGGACATTCCGGTGTTGCGCCGAGATGGGCGTGTGGAGCAGCTCACGGCGGCCGGTTGGGAGGGGGCAATTAACCTGCCGCGGCTGAGTGATGAGCTATATCAGAGTTCGCGGCGGCTGCGGGTGTTTACGGCAAACCGGGCGGCGGTGCCGGCAGAGGCGATTGTCGCGTTGGTGCGGTGTAGTGGGGAGGAGATTCGGGCGCGCGTGGAGAGTGGGGGCGCGCTCATCGGTTAGTGGCGCGCGACGCGTTGGGCGCGCCTGGATGCCGGGGGCGACATTGTTGAAATGGTCACGCGGCAGTTTGTGCGCGCGGCACACGTTTTCGTGAGTGGAAGTTCGCTATTTCTCACGCAGAGGACACGGAGGAAAAGCAAAACAAAACAATTGAGAAACAATGAAACTCCTTGTCGTGGGAAACCCCTCTATTCCGCCCGCAGTGCCTTGAGCGGATCGACTCGCGCAGCGCGCCAAGCGGGAATTGCCGATGCCACCAACGCAACCAGTAGCAATGTCACCGCGGACGCGCCCAGAACCATTGGATCGCGAGGCGACGTTTCGAACAACAGGCTGGCCACAAACTTTCCAAGGGCGAGCGCGGTCAGCAGCCCCGCGGTGACACCAATCGCCACCACGGTCATGTTTTCACGAATCACCAGTCGGATGATGTTCCCAGGGTTCGCGCCTAGGGCGACCCGCACGCCCATTTCACGCGTGCGCTGGCTGATACTGCAGGACAGGCTGCTGTACACCCCAACGGCCGCGACGAGCAATGCCAGCAGTCCTGCCGCAGAGAAGAGCGTCGCCCCGACACGCCACGGACGCATTTCCGGCGTCACAATTTCATCCATCGTGCGCACGCGCGGGCGAGACCAATCACCAAAAATGCCGAGGAGTTCGCGTTGCATGGCGATACGCACGGCGCGTGTTTGCCCGGCTTTGGCGCGTACCACCAGTGCACTCGGACCGCCAATGCCCACCCCCTGCCCCATCGGCACATAATAGAGCATGGACGGCGCTTCAATGACACTCGAGAAGTGCGCCGGCGCAACGATGGCGACGACACGGCGGCACGCGGATTCCGGCGTGCTCAGGATGATGCATTTTCCCAGTGCTTCCTCACCGGGCCAGAGATTGCGCGCCATGTTTTCGTTCAAGGCCAGCACCATCTCGCCGCTCGCGCGGTCGCCGTCGTCAAACTTTCTCCCGCGCAGTACGCGAAGTCCCACCGCATCGAAGTATTCCGGCGTGACGACGGAAACGATGCGGTCCGTTCCGCCCGACGGCGGCAGCGAGTCCCGGCCTGGCAGAAACAGTTCAACGAACGAGAACCCGTACATCGGAATGTTCGCGGCAATCGCGACGCGCTCCACGCCGGGCATCTGGCGAACGCGCTCCGCGGCGTCGGGCATCCGTTGCTCAATATCTGTTCGCCGGTTGCCCAGTTCGCGATCGTAGCTGATACTGGCGAACACAAGGCGATCGATATCGAACCCTGTGTCAACCGATTGGACGCTTTGCAGACTCCGCACGAACACTCCCGCGCCCGCAAGCAACACTACGGATAACGCCGCCTGCGCAATCAACATTCCCGAACGCAAGGAGCTGCCGCGCTGTCCGCCCTCACGGACAGAACTCTTCAGAGCACCGGCCAGATCGGGGCGCGATGCCTGCAACGCCGGCACCAACCCCGCCGCAAATCCAATCACGAGCGCGAGCACGGTTGTGAAAATGACGACTCGGCTATCAATGATGGACACACTCCATTGCACGTCTGGCAGCAACAGCGCGCGGAGTGTCGAGGCACCGACCCACGCGACCAACAGCGCCACCGTCAGTGACATCATGGCCAGAAGGACGCTCTCAAGCAGCAGTTGCGACAACAAGCGGCGACGACTGATTCCCAACGCCAGCCTCACGGCGATTTCACGCTTGCGTTGCGACGCGCGTGCCAGCAACAGGTTGATGACATTTGCGCATGCGATGATCAGAATGACCAGCGTGACACCGGCCAGTCGTGTGGAAATCTGAAACTCCTTCTCGAGCCCGCGGCCATTTCGGGCTTCAATTATCGATCCCACCGTCACGGTGGAAAGGCTGTCGCGTAGTATCCGAACGGCGGGATCGCGCAAAACGTCCGTTGCGCGCGCTGCGAATAATGAAGCCGCCGCTTCGGATTGCTGCCGAATCACCACACGGTTGCCGTTGAAATTCCGGCTTTCGTACCAATCCGGCTTTCTGCCAGCGAGTAGGCCAGTCGAATTCATCGGAACCCAGATGTCGGTGGCGTCGACATCGAGCCCACGAAATTTTTCGCCGGCAACGCCCACAATCACGTGTCGGTGCGTGCCGAGGTCTACTGTCGTGCCAATCACGCTTGTGTCGCCATTGTACGCGCGTTGCCACAACGAATGACTGATGACCGCCACCATGGATTGTCCTTCGATGCGCGACTCATCGGCCGTGAACTGCCGGCCCAGCGCCATGCGCACACCGGCTGCTGCAAAGTAGTTTCCTTCCACATATGCGCTCTGTACTTCAGGCGCATTGCCATCGCGCCCAAGGGGTACCTTGGCCACGCCATAACTGGCGAGAATCATCCCCGCCGGGGCAATCGCGCGCATCGCCCGCACTTCAGGAAAGGAAAATCCCGCGCGCACATACGGCTCGCCGCGATTCATCGTGTGCTGATACACTCGGCCTACGGCCGACGCCTTCGCAACGCCGGGCGGTGGCTGAATGTAGATGCGATCGAGCATGGAGAAAATCGCCGCGTTCGCACCGAGTCCCAGCGCGAGCGTTATCACCACCGTGATGGTGAAGATCGGCGAATGCCGCAGGGCGCGGGCCACATACCGCAAATCCTGCACTACACTCTCCCACCATTCCGCCCGCCGATGTTTGCGTGCGACGCGATCGTCAATCTGTCGCAGCGATTCACGCACAAGCGCAACATCACCAAACTCTTCTTCCGCGCGAGTTCGCGCCTCACCTTCAGACATCCCGCCGTCAACAAACTCCGCGACTTTCTGCTCGAAGTGAAACCGCAGCTCCGCATCCACATTGGCGCCAGTATCGGAACGCCACAGGCGCGTGAGTTTGCGCCAACCCGTGCGCCACGACACCGCGTGCCCATGTGCGCGCGTTGAGAGCTTCCCGCCGCGCTCCATCACGCCTTCTCCGGCTTGTTCGCCTGCATGACCCCGGCCACCGCCTCCACATACCGGTCCCAGGCACTCGCTTCCGATTTAAGCGCCCGCCGCCCCGCCGTCGTCATCACATAAAATTTCGCGCGTTTCCCCTTATCGGAGACGCCCCATTCCGACTCCACCCACCCCTTCTCCTCCATACGGTGCAGCGAGGTGTACAGCGCGCCATCGAGAATGCGAAACGTCTCGCCAGAACCTTGACGGATAAATCGGGCAATCGCATAGCCGTGCATCGGTTCCCACGACAACGCGCGCAGCACCAGCACGTCCAGGGTGCCCTGCAAAAAATCGAGTTCGGAGGCGGTCATCAACCATCATACCCTCAACAGTTGATTGAATCAAGTGTTGAGGGAATAATGGACCGTGCCGCAATCAGATCGGGTCCGGGCCCGGTTCCACCGTCCCTTCCGATCCAAAAAACGCGAGGGCTCTGCCGCCGACGTAGAACACGGCCAAGCCAACAGCAATAGCGCCCACCAGCAGCCAGGTGCGCTTCTTCGACAGTTTTTTTTCGTCAATCGTGTTAATGCCTTCGCGCGGAATGACAAAGCGCTCACCGCCCCACCGCGCAATATTGCCCCGTACGTCTTCCGCCAGTTCAACGGCCATTTCTACTTGCAACGAGTCGGCACGCACAATGCGTCCCTGCAGTTTGTCAACCAGCGGCCCAAGCCGATTGCCCACCAGCAGGCGCCCGCGATCGTTCACGCGAATGGTCACTTCACCGACGGGCGTGACGGCGGCCCCCGTTACAGGTACGGCGTTGTAACAGCCCAGCTGCAGCATGAGCGATGTCGCACACACACTGGCCGTGAGGCGGCGGCGAACCTTCGCCCACTTGTTCGCGACGCACTGTGATTCGCGTGTGACGCTTGCTGAATTCATGAGGCTCCTATGCACGCTTCTCGCGGCCGTACGCCTCGGCCAGCTTGCGACCAAGGCCTCGGTAGAATGCCGCTTCGTCAGGTTTGTCGTCGCTATCGAGCGAGAGGGCACACCGTTCGATAGCGTAGAGAATGTTGCCGAGATACAGGGAGGACACCTGTGCAAGACTGTCCCCCGGCGCGTCGTCACCAGATAGCCCGGCCGACGCAAACGTGTCAGGCACGGGGGGCAGCGGGCGATTCGCCCGTGGTTCCACCCTTGAGTGACAGCACCTGCACGACAATGGCCGTGATGTTGTCCAAACCGCCGCGCTTGTTGGCTTCATTGATCATGGAATTGACCATGGCACCTGGAGTGCTCTTGGTTTCCATGATTTTCCGCAGTTGGGGATCTTCCACCATGCCGGTCAATCCGTCGGACGCGACCAGCCAGAGGTCGCCAGGCTTGATTTCACCCGTCAACACATCGGCCTCAACGGCGGCGTTGGCGCCCACGCAGCGGGTGATGACGTTGCTGTAGGGATGATAGCGGGCTTGCTCGGGCGTCAGAAACCCCGCGTCAACCTGTTCCTGCACATACGAATGATCTTTGGTCACTTGGCGGAACGTTCCGTCGCGTAACAGGTAAATGCGAGAATCGCCGATGTGGCCAATGACGAACCGCCCGGTTCCGAGCATGAGGCAGGACGCCGTGGTGCCCATCCCCTGTTTGTCCGCCTCGATGATGGTCCGCTCGAAAATGGCGCGGTTGGCCGAGCGCAGCGCGTCGGACATGGCGCTGAGCGGCTCTTCGCCGGCGAGGTTTCGGATGTGGACCATTTCGCGCGCCACAATCTGCACGGCCATTTCGCTGGCAATTTCGCCAGCGGCGTGACCGCCCATACCATCAGCGACGATAAACAGCCCGCGCTCTGGATCGGCGTCTGCGTAGAGGCTGTCCTCGTTGCCTGAACGTATGCGCCCAACATCAGTTGCGGCGGCTACTGAAAGCTGCACGTAGTTATATGCGGAGCAGTGCCTTAAGTGGGTCTGGAGCGAAAGGTCGAAGCTACCCGTGCGTCGCGCCCGTTGGCAAGCTTTGATCGCGCTCCTGCTGGCCAGAAAGTGTTTCAGGCCACCCTGCTGCGGATTTCGATCCCTCGCCGACCTGCAAACGGAAGAGCCGCTCGTACAGGCCCTGCTGTGACAGCAGGCCACGGTGGGTGCCTCGCTCCAGCACCGCCCCGTGATGGAGCACGAGAATTTCGTCCGCGCCCACAATCGTACTGAGGCGGTGCGCGATTGCAATGGTGGTGCGGCCCCGCATGAGCTCCTGTACGGCGGTCTGGATGTCGGCTTCTATTTCGGAGTCGACCGCGCTGGTCGCCTCGTCCAGCACCAGCAACGCCGGGTTGGCCGCCACGGCCCGCGCGAACGCCAACAGTTGCCGCTCGCCGACACTCACACTGGCGCCCCGTTCGGCCAATTCGTGCCCCCAACCTCCAGGCAGCCGCTCGATCACTCGGTCGGCTCCAACGCGGCCCGCCGCCACCCTCAGTGCATCGTCATCGATGGCCGCGCCAAGCCGCAGATTCGATGCCACGTCCCCGGCAAAGAGAAAAATGTCCTGCTGGACGTATCCGATGAGCGACCGCAACACGTCCACCGGGATATCCAGGATATTCTGGCCATTCATCAGAATGCGGCCGCGCTGAGGATCGTAGAAACGGAGCAGCAGGTTGACGATTGTGGTTTTGCCGGCCCCGGTATGCCCAACCAGTGCGATTGTCTGACCAGGGCGCGCTTGGAATGTCACGCCCTTGAGTACCCAGCGAGGTTCGTCCCCCTTGAGCGAACCCACACTCGGCACGGAGCGTTTGGGGCCGTCTTCGGTAACCCCACCGGTCCCGTAGGCAAACCAAACGTCTTCGAACGTGATGGTCACCCCTTCGGCGCGAAGCTCAGCAATTTGCTCGGTGCGATTGGCCGTCTGGGCCACACCTGGCGCTTCTGGCATGTCGAGCAGGTTGAAGACCCGCTCGGAACTGGCCATGGCCGCCTGCAGGATGTTGTATTTCTCGCTCAGATCCTGCAGCGGCTGAAAGAAGCGCCGCACCAACTGCAGAAACGCCGCGACAGTGCCGAGGGTGAGCGCTCCCGACTCCATGCGCCACCCGCTGGCCACGACCAGACTGGCCAGCGCCAATGTGGTGAGGAATTCAATGACGGGAAAATAGAGCGCGTACACGTTGATGGAGCGCAGGTGCGCCTCCAAATGCGCCTGATTGAGCACGTCGAACCGCCGCCGCTCGTCCTGCTCGCGCCCGAACAGTTGGACAATGCGAATTCCGGAAAGCCGCTCCTGCAGGAACGCATTCACTCGCGCCAGCCGCAATCGAATTTCCCGGTATACGCTACGAACCCGGCCCTGAAAAATGCGCGAGGCCAGCAATACGAGAGGAATGACAAAAAACGCCGCCAGCGCCAGCTTCCAGTCGACTGCCAGCATGACGACGCTGATGGCCACGAGTGTGAACAAATCACCAATGCCCGCCACCACGCCTGAGGTGAACAGTTCATTCAGCGCTTCGACATCACTGGTGACGCGTGTCACCAGTCGGCCCACAGGCGTTCGATCAAAAAATGCAATGGGCAGGCGTTGCAGGTGCAAAAACAGCTCGTTGCGCAAGTCGCGCATGACGCGTTGCCCGAGAAGGTTTGTCATGACGGTTTCGCCGTAGGCCGCGCCGAATTGCATAAATAACGAAGCCGCGAAGAGTGCCGCCACCTGCATGACCAGGGTGGCGTCGCGTGCGGGCAGCGCCGTGTCAATCATCCAGCGCGTCAACAGGGGGCCGGCCAACTGCATGCCAGACTCGATGGCAATGAGGACCAGTGCCCCCAGGACGAGCTTCCGGTACGGGCGCACGTAACGAAACAGCCGGCGCACGAGTCGTGCGTCGTACGCTTTGCCTACTGCATCGTCGTCTGCTGCGGGGAGCCGGGCCATGGAGAAGAATCTAGTCGCGCGCGTGCTTACTTTTCGGAGTGACGATTGAACACAGCTTTCGCCTGCGCGAGCCCCCGAGTTGGCACGCATGAAGGACAAGATTGTCATTCGTGGTGCCCGCCAACACAATTTGAAGGGGTTTGATCTTGAAATCCCCCGACGCTCGCTCACGGTCATAACCGGCGTGTCTGGCTCGGGCAAATCGTCATTGGCGTTTGACACCTTATACGCCGAAGGGCAGCGGCGGTTTGTCGAGTCGATGTCGGCGTATGCGCGCCAGTTTCTGGAGCGCATGGAAAAGCCGCTGGTCGATTCAATAGAGGGAATTTCGCCGGCGGTCGCTATTGAACAGAAAAACCCAACGCGCACTTCACGGTCGACTGTCGGGACGGCGACGGAGATTTACGATTACCTGCGCCTGTTGTGGGCGCGGGTGGGACGCACGTTCTGTCGAGTGTGCGGACGCGAATTGCGGCCGGCCACGGTGGAGTCGGTAACGAATGTGTTGCTGTCACTGCCGGAAGGCACCCGCTTCGCAGTGGCGTGCCCGCTCATTCGATCGGATCAGGTGTCCCACAGCGTGATCGAGGAAAATCTGCGTGCGCGTGCGTTGTTGCGGGTGGCCGTCGGTGAGCGTCTGGTGCACCTCGACGAACTCGGTACGGCTGGCATCGATCTCGCGCTGGAGCACGACGTGCTCATCGTCATCGATCGGCTGATGGTGAGCGCGTCCGCCAGGTCGCGCGTGGCCGAAGCGGTACAGGCCGCGTTTGTGGAAGGGGATGGCGATGCGGTGATCCTGTTTCCGAGCGCGGTCGTTCCGCCGGCAGAAGCCCGTGGGGAACAACGAACACCGGTCACTCGGCTTTCATTCACGGAGCGTTTTGAATGCCCCACTGATGGCACGCGCGCTCCAATGCCGACCCCGCAACTGTTCTCCTTCAACAATCCGCAGGGCGCGTGTTCGGTGTGCAACGGTTTCGGGGCGGTGCTGGCGTACGACGAGTCGCTCGTTGTGCCCAATGGAGAACGCACCTTGCGCGAAGGCGCGATCGACCCGTGGTCCGCTCCTCGATACGAAACACAGCGTCGCAAGGTGGTGGAGTTCGCGAAGGCGCTGGGCGCTTCACCCGACGTCCCGTGGAAATCATTGAGTGCGGAAGTGCGCCGTCAATTTCTGCACGCCCGCACGCGCGCATTTATCGGGATGTTTCCGTTTCTCGAAGCGTTGGAGGAAAAGAAATACAAACAATACATCCGCATTTTTCTCCGCAAATATCAGCGTGCCCAGACGTGCACGGCGTGCGGGGGCAGTAAGCTGCAGCCCGACGCGCTGCAGGTGCGCGTCGGAGATCGCACGATTGCATCGGTCGCCCAAATTCCGGTGCACATGTTGCGCGACTGGCTGGACAACGTGCCGCTGACCGAGATGGAACACGCCATTGCCGATGCCATTCTGCGGGAAGCGCGTTCACGCACGCGCTTTCTGGCCGACGTCGGCCTGACGTATCTCACGCTGGACCGTGCGACGCGCACCTTATCCGGCGGCGAGGCGCAACGTATTGCGTTGTCCAATGCGCTTGGTGCGGCGCTCGTGGATTCCCTGTATGTGCTGGACGAGCCAAGTATCGGACTGCATCCGCGCGACATGGACAAACTGCTGGCGTTGCTGCACCGCTTGCGGGATGGTGGAAACACCGTGGTCATGGTCGAACACGATCTGGATGCAATTCGCGTGGCCGACTACATGGTGGAACTGGGCCCGCACGCGGGAACGCATGGAGGACAGGTCGTCTTTGCGGGGCCTCTGGCAAACGCCAAGGACAGTCCGTTAACGGGCCAGTATCTGACCGGCGCCCGCACCATTCCGCTGCCCGCGTCGCGCCGCGCCGCGGGTCCACGCTGGATCGAGCTCACAGGGGCCAGCGCACACAATGTGTTTGACGTGGACATCAAGGTGCCGGTCAATGCGATGACCGTGGTGACGGGAGTGTCGGGTTCAGGCAAGAGCACGGTCATTCACGACATTTTGTTCCACGCTCTGGAGTCACAGCTGCAAGGCGAACATTCTGCCAAAGAACATCTGGGCGAAACGGTGGGCACGTTCAGGGCGTTGCGCGGTACCGAGTTTGTGGATGATGTGGTGTTGGTGGACCAAAGTCCCATTGGCCGCTCGCCGCGCTCAAATCCGGTGACGTTTGTGAAGGCGTTTGATGAAATACGCCGACTGTTTGCCGACGCGGCGCTGAGCCGCACGCGCGGCTACACGCCCGGTCATTTTTCGTTCAACGTGGCCGGCGGTCGTTGTGAAACGTGCGAAGGGGCGGGCTCCATTGAAGTCGAAATGGTGTTCATGGCCGATGTATTTGTGCCCTGTGAATCGTGCGGCGGCAAACGGTTTAAAAACGAAGTGCTGGAAGTACGCGTGCGCGGCAGGAATATTTTTGACGTGCTCGAACTCACCATTGACGAAGCCATTCGTTTTTTTCCGCGCGAAGACAAACTGGCGCAGGCGCTCTGGCACGTGCAGCAGGTTGGACTGGGTTACCTGCGTCTCGGACAACCGGCCACCACCCTCTCTGGCGGTGAAGCGCAGCGGCTGAAAATTGCGCGCGAACTCGCATTAACCGCGCGAGCGACTGGCCGAAAATTGTATGTGCTGGACGAACCCACCACCGGATTGCATCTCGAGGACATTCGGAAACTGGCGACGGTGTTCGAGCGCCTGCTGGAACAAGGGCACACGCTGCTGCTCATCGAACACAATCTGGATGTGATCAAGCTGGCCGACTGGGTCATCGACATGGGCCCCGAGGGCGGCGACGGCGGTGGTCGCGTAGTGGGCATGGGTCGCCCTGAGGACATTGCGGCCCTGCCAGGATCGCACACGGGGCGTTGGCTCAAGTCCGTGTTGCCAACGGTGCCGGTGCCCGTGCAGGCGGGCACCAGGACCGGACGTACGAAGCGCTAGTTCGGCTGTGGTATGCATTCCGCAACGCGAACTGCCTGTAAAGGATGAACGGCGGCGGACAGCGGATGAACGGCGGACGAGGCGTGTACTGGTGAAAAATGGGCGCGCCGGTTGACTCTGCTCCCGCCGGTGACGATACTTTGCATTCCAATCCCGAGTAGCTCAGGTGGTAGAGCAGGTGACTGTTAATCACCCTGTCGGGGGTTCGAGTCCCTCCTCGGGAGCTGTTGCACGACTCGATGCTGCATCAAAACCGGCGGTCACAAGTCGATCAGATTTGTGACCGCTTTTTGTTGGCACCAGTCTTCACACATGGTGCCCGTTCAGCCCCCCATTGCCGCTGGTCGCACTCAAGACACCGATGATTTCCGGAGTCGCCGAGGATATCGCAAAGTCGGCTCGGGTTGGCGGCAACCCGCCGCCTGACGCAAGTCATGTTCGCGACCTTTTTCTGATTGCGGGGTGCGGCCTGGTTCTGTATGCCCTCAACGTCGACTTCTGGATTTACGGCGACTCGGGGATGTACGCGGACTACGCGCTGCGCAGGAAGTTCACGGAAGTCACGCTACACATTGGTTACTACGCGATGATCATTGTCGCACAGGCAACTGCCGGACAGTTTCTGGGACTGCCCATTCAGGAAACCATGGGGTGGTTGAATGTGGTGTTGGGCGCCGCCACCCTGTGCGTCGTGTACCGACTGGCGTTGGCCCTACTCAGGGTACGCAGTGTCGCCCTGCTCACGGTTGTCCTGTTTGGGCTGAGCGGGCGCGTCCTCACCAACTCGACGACCAGCGAGATTTACATCGCACAAACGTTTTTTGTGCTGCTCTCGTTTCTGCTGTTCGTGCAGGGCCGAACGTTCTGGACTGCCGCCGCGGCAACGGCATCACTGCTCGTGTCTCCGCTGTCGGCGTTCGCGTTTCTGTTTTTCCCTGTCTACGACTATCAGCAACACGGCGTCATTCGCTGGAAACCGCTGGGAAAGCTCGCCCTCCTGTCCTTTGCGCTGTACTTGCCGTACCTCATGGTTCACGGCTACGACCTACTGTGGGGCCCTCGTGGCCTGCTGGTCATCAACACCAAGGTCGGTGCCAATCCGCTGGAGGGCCTTCGCAATTTTCCCAAGTACCAGTTCAAGCAGTACACCACTCTGCTCCTGCTCGGGATTCCGGCAGTCTGGGCCCTGCGACGCCACGCGCGGTTTTTCTGGCTGAGTGTCGCAGTGGCGGCGCCGCATCTCTACATCATCTTCAAGCTCACAGCCGAAGAGAACGTCTTCATCCTCAACACCGATTTCTTCTTTGCCGCCGCGCTCGCCTTGGGCTGGATGGAGTTGGTGCGTCATCGCGCGTGGCGCTGGGTGGGTCCCGTTGCCCTCAGCGCGCACCTGTCGCTTTATGTCGGGTCGCGCGCGCTGTTCTCGTTCGATCACCACCGGGACTACGCCGACGAGATGCGAGACATTGCCCAACGGTTCGTGCACGGCCAACACTCTTCGCTCATTACTGACTGGGGAACGGCCATCGCCTTCACGTTTTACGGACGGGAGCAACCGGTCAGCCCGGTCATGGCCGACCCGCTGTTTCGGCGCATTTACAATACCGAAGAAGAGGTAGTGCAGTACGATCCGAATGTCTTGAACGTGCCCAAACTGTATCTGCTGGATCGCTGGAAACCGACGCCTCTCAACCAGTTGTTGAGCTCAGAGCAATCGCTGCGGCAACAATTCAACGAGCATTCCATCAGGCGGCAGGCGGAACGGCGGCTAAACCTTTCGTGCCGCCTGTTACAGGAACGCACGAATCGCCTCTATGAATGTACGCCGAACACGCAAGCGCCTCCATCGTGAGCCCCCCGGCGCGCAAAACGCTCACCGCCTGGGGCCGCTCCAGCGTCTCCACGTCGAACTACCACACCCCCGCCAGCGTTGCCGAACTACACAACTCGTTTCGCGCGGCTCGGCGCGGCACAGACTCCACGCAGGCTCGTGGTCTGATCGCGCGCGGGTACGCACGCAGCTACGGTGACCAATGCCTGAATGATGCGGGTGATGTAATGGACACTACGCAGCTACGGGGCATCCGTCACTTTGATGTCGCGACGGGCCTGCTGGAATGCGAAGCCGGCGTGTCCTTTGCGGAGGTGACCGCGCTCTGCCTGCCCGCCGGATGGTTACCCGCCGTGTGCCCAGGGACTTCGTTCGTCAGTATGGGCGGGGCAATTGCCAACGACGTGCATGGAAAGAACCAACGGCATGCCGGGACCTTCAGCGATCATGTCGTGTGGTTTGACGTGCTGCTTCCGTCCGGCGCATGGATGCGCGTCTCGCGCGAATCACAGGCGGAGATCTTTCGCGCGACCGTGTCCGGCATCGGATTGACGGGTGTGATTGTCGCGCTGCAAATGCAGTTGCGGCGCGTGCAGTCCAACGCGGTTACCATGACCGAGTCGAGAATCCCGAATCTGCAAGCATTTCTGGAGACGCTCCCGGACGCCAGCGCGCGGCACCAATACGCGGTGGGATGGATTGACGCACTCACCAGCGGCCCACACATGGGACGGGGCATCATGGAAGTGGCCGAGCATGCCGAAAGCGGCATCGCTGCCACTCGACGGCGGGAATTCACCTGGCCGTTCGACTGCCCGGCGTGGATGCTCAATCGTGCCAGCGTTGGCGCGTTTAACGCCGCCTACTATCACCGTGTGTCGCGCAATGGTCGTTCGCGCGCCATTCATGCCGCCCAGTTTTTGTATCCACTGGACGCAATACATCACTGGAATCGTTTGTACGGCAAACGCGGCGTGTATCAGTTTCAGTGCGCGTTGCCCTTCGCAGAAAGTCAGAAGGGCCTGGCGTCCATTGTGAAGCACGTGGTGGCAAGCCGTAGCGCATCGTTCCTGGCGGTTATCAAGTATATGGGAAAACAGGGCGCCGGACTGCTGTCGTTTGCGCGCCCGGGATTTTCGTTGGCCCTTGATTTCCCGCGGCGACCGGACACCTTGGCACTCGTCCACCGGCTGCACGACATTGTGATGGAACACGGGGGGGCCGTGTATCTGGCCAAAGATGCCTGCCTCACGGCACCGCAGTTTCAAGCGATGTACCCCGCGGCCTCAGCATTCCGGACAATCATCGACCGCCTCGATCCCGCTCGTGCCATGCAGTCGGATATGGCCAGGCGCCTTGGGTTGCGCTAAGCCGTGTGGGCACGCACGATACGTCGCATCCGATGAATGCTTCCTTCGCCGAGCCGCAGCAACCGATGGCGGCAGCCCCGCCACTCGTGGTGGATTTGGATGGCACGCTTATCTACAGCGACTCGCTGTTGGAAGGGTGCATGCAGTTGTGGCGCAGCGAACCGTTTCGGATAGCGTTCCTGCCTTTCTGGCTTCTGCGCGGGCGCGCGGGATTCAAGGCCGAAATTGCGAATCGCGTCTCGTTGGATGCGAGCCTGCTGCCGTACAACCAGCCGCTCATCGAACATTTGCGCGAACAGCGTCGCCACGGCCCCGTTGTGTTGTGCACCGCCGCCGATCATCGATTCGCACAGGCCGTGGCCGACCACCTGAACCTGTTCGACGACGTCATGGCCACGGCAGGCGCAGTAAATCTCAAAGGGCACAACAAGGCCCACGCGCTGGTCGCGCGTTATGGCAAAGGCGGCTTTGATTACGCGGGTAACGACACCCCCGACCTCGCGGTGTTCGCCCAGGCGCGACGGGCTATCACGGTCAATCCAAGCGCCGCACTCAAACGGCGGTTCGCAGAGGTGCACAATCGCGAAGACGGTCCTTCCGGGAATTCGGAGTCGCCTTGGTTCGCGCACTGGCGCGCACTCCGGCCCTACCAATGGGTGAAAAATCTGTTGGTGTATGTGCCACTGCTGGCGGTGTTCAATCGTTCGAAAGCTTCGGCGCTCATTCCAGCCACGATCGCATTCGTTGCGTTCTGCATGATTGCGTCGAGTGTGTACCTGCTGAACGATCTGTTGGACCTGCGGTCCGATCGGTTACACCCGCGCAAGCGAACCCGCCCATTGGCCGCAGGGTCGCTGCCCATCGTGAACGGGCTACTGCTCATTCCCCTGTTGCTGCTTGGCGGCTTTGCACTGGCGGTGTCGGTATCGTGGCTGTTTGTCGGCGTGATGGCCGGGTATCTGCTGCTGACGGTGGGGTACACATTCTGGCTGAAGCGGGTGCCGCTGCTGGATACGCTCATGCTCGCCGGCCTCTACACCTTGCGAATCCTGGCAGGCGCGGCCGCCATCTCGGTCGTGCCGTCGGTGTGGCTGCTCTCGTTTTCGATGTTTCTGTTCCTGAGCCTCGCCCTCGCCAAGCGGCACTCGGAACTCATGGAGCTGCAGGCCTCCGTCACGGCCGAGAGTATTCCGGGTCGCGAATACCGTGCTGGCGATCTCATGGTGTTAATCAGCCAAGGCAGCGCCAGCGGATATTCTGCGGTGCTGGTATTGGCGCTGTATATCGACAGCGATGCGGTCCGCGCCCAGTACCGTCACCCGGAAATCATCTGGCTGATTTGTCCGCTGGTGCTCTATTGGATCAACAAATTGTGGCTCAATTCCCAGCGCCGGGAAATTTACGACGAACCCATCGTCTGGGCCATGCGCAACCGGGTCAGCCGCGGAATTGCGTTGGTGAGCGTATTACTCTTGCTGGTCGCGCGCTGGCTGTAAACGCGCAGTGGCAGGTCTGTCCTTCCATCGGAGATTCGTGATGTCCGTTCGCTCCCTGTTCAAGGCCATCGTGGTCACGCTCGCGGCGGCCACGGCAGCCCCGGCGCTGTTTGCCCAGCAGCCCCGTATCACCACGCCCACAGAGCAATTCGGCGCCAATTACGGTGACGACTACTTCCTGGCGAATTACAAGCAGATTTCCGAATACTGGCGCAAGCTGGAGAAAGAATCGCCACGCCTGAAAGTGCAGGTCATGGGTAAAACGGCCGAAGGACGCGACCAGCTCATGGTCATTGCCACCTCGCCGGAAAATCATCGGCAACTCGAAAAATATCGCGACATCTCGGCGCGCCTCGCCAAGGCGGAGGGGCTGACCGACAATCAGGCGCGCGCGTTGGCGAAGGAAGGCAAAGCCATTGTCTGGATTGACGGCGGCCTGCACGCAACGGAAACGCTTGGCGCACAGCAGCTCGGCGAAATGGTGTATCAGATGGCTAGCCGCACCGACGAGGAAACGCTGCGATTCCTGGACGACGTCATCGTACTGTTTGTGCACGCCAATCCCGACGGCAATGACCTGGTCGCCGACTGGTACATGCGCACCCCCGTTCTCACTGAGCGCACGCTGACGGGATTGCCGCGCTTGTATCAGAAATACATCGGGCATGACAACAACCGCGAATTTTTCACGTCGACGCAGCCCGAAACGGAGAACATCAACCGCGCCCTGTATCACCAATGGTTTCCGCAGCTGCTCTATAACCATCATCAAAGCGGACCCGCGGGCACCGTCGTGTATTCCCCGCCCTTCCGCGATCCGTACAACTACAATCTCGATCCCGGAATTCTGCTGGGTATTCAGGCCATGGGGACAGCGATGCACACGCGCCTTGCCATGGAGGGCAAGCCGGGAGCGACCATGCGTTCGGGGGGCCCGTACGACGGCTGGTGGAATGGCGGCATTCGCAATACTGCCACTTTTCACAACACCATTGCGGTATTGACGGAAATGATCGGCAGCCCGACGCCCATGCGCATCCCGTTGGTTCCGGCGCGCCAGATTCCGTCGGGCGATCTGGCCATGCCCATCGCGCCGCAAGAATGGCACTTCCGGCAGTCCATCGAATACTCCATTTCGCTCAATCGCGGCGTGCTCGATCACGCGTCGCGCCTGCGTGAGAACCTGCTGTACAACATGTACCGCATGGGCAAGAACAGCATTGAACGCGGGAGCAAAGACACGTGGACGGCCAACCCGCGTCGTGATGCCGAGGTGGCGGCGCGCGTGCGAGGTGCCGAGTCGTTCGTGTGGGCCGCGCAACATGCGCCGGAGTATCGCGACCCGCGCGGTTACATCATTCCATCCGACCAGGCCGATTTTCCCACGGCCGTCAAGTTCATCAACGCGCTGCGCGAAACGGGCATCACCGTGCAACGGGCGACCAGCGCATTTGCGGTGGGGGGCAAGCCGTATGCGGCCGGTGCATTTGTGGTGCCAACCGCGCAGGCATTTCGTCCGCACGTGATGGACATGTTCGAACCACAAGTGCATCCCGACGTCTTTCCGTTTCCGGGATCCCCGCCAACCGCCCCGTACGACAATGCGGGGTGGACGTATGCGTTTCAGATGGGCATCCAGTTCGATCGCGTGCTGGACGCGTTCAGCGGTCCGTTTGAAAACGTGACCGATTGGAACGTCACGGTGCCGCGCGGAACGATTGCCGCCACCGACGGCGCGAAGGGGTTTATCACCAGTCCGCGCACCAATGATTCCTTCACGGCGCTCAACCGACTGCTCAAGGCCAACGAACGCGTGGTGCGGCTGACGGACAGCGTCACCGTGAACGGCAAGAAGTTTGCGCCCGGTGCGCTGTACGTTTCGGCGGGACGCAATACGGCCGCGGCGCTGCAGCAGATGAGCACACAACTTGGACTCAATTTTGAAGGGACGAAATCAGCGCCTCCAGCCAGCGCAAAACTTTTGCACAGTGTGCGCGTTGGCTTGTGGGACAATTACGGCGGGTCGATGCCCAGCGGATGGACACGCTGGATTCTTGAGCAATACGAATTCCCATTCCAGCGCGTGTTTGCTCCCGAACTTGACGCCGGTTCGCTGAACAACAAGTACGACGTGCTGGTGTTTGTGGAAGGAGGCATTCCCGGCGCCGGTGGCGCTGGAGGCGGTCGTGGCGGCGGTGGTGGCGGCACGCTGGACGAACCGGCCAATCTTCCGGCTGAATACAAGGGACAGTTTGGGCGCATGAGCGCAGAGAAGACCATTCCGAAACTGCGCGAGTTTGTCATGAACGGCGGCACGCTGGTGGCCATTGGCAGTTCGGCCACGAACATTGCGGCGCATCTGCAACTGCCGGTGGAGAACCATCTCGTTGAGAATGGCGCAGCGCTGCCGCGCACCAAGTTTTACGTGCCGGGCTCGGTGTTGTCGGTGAAAGTGGACAATACGCAACCGGTGGCTTTTGGCATGAACGATTATGCCGACGCGTTTTTTGATGCGAGCCCGGTGTTCAAACTGACGCCGGCCGCCGCCGCCCAAGGCGTGAAGGTTATCGCGTGGTTTGACAGCAAGGCATCGCTACGCAGTGGGTGGGCGTGGGGTCAGGAGTATTTGAATGGCGGCGTTGCGGCCGTTGATGCGCCGCTGGGCAAAGGCCGGGTATTGTTGTTTGGCCCGCAAATTGTGCAGCGCGCGCAGCCGCACGGGACGTTCAAGTTGCTGTTCAACGGTATCATCCAGGCGGCGATGAAGGGGCCGCTGAACTAGCGGGGTGTTGCAGGGTTTCGTGGTTGCAATGACTTTTCAGCCACCCTCCCCCCAGCTTGCAGTGCGTTTGGGTAGCAGCTACTGGATGGACTGCTCGATTCGCCGCTGGAATGTGAACGGTTCGCTGAATTGTTCCGGCAGTGGCTTCGCGCCGCTGCCGGATTCCCAGATGTTGAACCGCCCCCGGTACATACCATCAGGCAGGCGCTCATCCAGGCCAAAGGCAACCGTCTGCGACGCGCCGGGGGCGATAGACAGCAAGGCCAGCACGCAAACGCCGCCATCCGCCGGAACGTCAATCCATCGGCCAGGCGCTAGCAGCTGCAGTCCCGCGGCGCACATCCCCGTTTCCAGCTTCTTCGATCCGACGTTGGTAATCCTGAACTGCGCAGGCACTCCGCCGTGGTAAATGAGACGCACCGGACTGATCTCGACCGCGGGGGCTGCGCGTGGCGGTGTGCCGGACAGTTCCGAACTTGAGCAACCGGCTGCGAGCCCGAAGAAAACCAGACATCCCAACGCGGCGCCCGCGCGCGCCGTTGCAATTGCGCGAGGTTTCTGAAGGAGGTCTTGAACTGGCCCGGCCATTGCGTAGCCTCGTCGCGATTGGAAGGTGAACGTCCTGGCTTCGCCTACTTAACCATTGGGGCGGACGCGCGGTCACCAGGCACCGGCGTCTCCTCCAACAAATGCGACGTTCCCCGACACATTTGCGCGCCCGTGTCCGCTTGACCGTTCCCGTCCAATGCATACCTTGAAGCGTTGGCCCGAGAGCCAGCCACTGCGCCTTCTGTCGGAGCGCCCCGCGCCTCCCAACTTCAAACTGTGAGCATCATCCAAACGCGTCTCTCGCAGGGCTTCGCGCCGTGCCGGGCAGTTGCGCCTTGCCTTGGTGGGAGCGTGCGCCTGTGACCGATCCGAACGCTGTTGACGGTCTCGTGGGGCAGGTCATCGCCGACCGGTACCGCATTGACAAGAAGCTGGGCGGCGGCGGCATGGGCGAGGTGTACCTTGCCGAACACATCCGCATCAAGCGCAAATGTGCCGTCAAAGTGCTGCGGGCTGCCTTAACCGACGACAAGGACTCGCTCGCGCGGTTCGAAAATGAAGCGCAGAATGCCAGCCGGATCAGCCACCCGAACGTCGCGCAGGTGTACGACTACGGAGAACACGGCAACCTGCTGTACCTGGTCATGGAGTTTGTCGAAGGGCAGTCCATGCAAGAGGTGATGGAGAAGGACGGCGTGATGCATCCGGACATGGTGGCGGACGTCATCATGCAGGCGGCCAGCGCACTCGAGGCGGCACACGCCCAAAATGTGCTGCATCGCGACGTCAAGCCCGACAACATCATGCTCGCCAAGAACACCGACGGCACCTACATGGTGAAACTCGTCGACTTCGGCATTGCGCGCGCCATGCAGAGCAACGTGAAAGGTGTGACGCAAACCGGCATGGTGGTGGGTACGCCGGAGTACATGAGCCCCGAGCAGATAGCGGGCGAACCGCTGGACGCGCGCAGTGATCTTTATTCACTGGCGCTCGTAGCGTTCCAGGGTTTGACGGGGGCCGGCGCGTTTCCGGACACCGGTTCGATGGAAAGCCTCATTTTGCGGCTGACCAGCCGGCCACGCACGCTTATCGAAGTGCGTCAGAGTGTGAGCTGGCCACCCAAGATGCAGACGGTGTTCGACAAAGCGCTCGCGCCACAGCGCGAAGAGCGTCACGCGTCTGTGGTCGAGTTTGCAAGCGACTTGTCCGGTGCCATTGTCACCATGTCGCCGTCGGAAACGCAGGCGTTTTATCGTCGCGCGCTGGAATCCCGTTCGGTGAACCCTGTTGCGCTGACGCCAAGTGCGACCCCAGCAAAACCGAGTAAGGAAAAAGCACGCGGCAAAACAGCCGCCGCGCCAGAAGAGAAGGCTGCCGCTCCACAGGACACGTACCGTCCAATGGGCATGCCTGGGCGTCCCACGCAGCGTTCCTACGACGGACCAACGGTCAGAAAAACCAATCCGTGGCGGTTGGTGCTACTGGTCGGCGCAGTGTTTGTTGGCATTGCGTACTGGGACGACAACGGCGTAGTTGCCGCCAAGTTTGATGGGTGGGGCGTGCCCGCAGTCACCAGTGCATTCAATAAAATTCGGGAGTTCGGCAAGAAGGAGCAGCTCAGGCAGGCTGGCATGCTGGTCGACTCCCTACCGCCAGCACCCGTTGCTCCCACAAAGTCGAAAGCGTCGGCGAAACGCCCGGTCGCCAAAGCCGACACGACCAAGAAGCCCGATACCACCAACAGTTCCGCGTCCGCGGCGACGCCGCCAAAACCTGACAGCGCACGCGGTGTTTCCGGAACGGTACCACCGCCGCCGTTTTGATACGCGGCGTGTTCGTTTTGCGCGTGAATCATTGATGTAGTCTGCTCCACCGTCCCAGGCCGTCCCGCGTCAAAGGCTCCTCGTCTATCCGCGCTTCCCAGGGTCGCACAATGCTCCGCCTCAAGCCTCGAACCACTGCATTCCTCGTCGTGCTCTGTAGCACGACGTTCGCACTCGGCATGGCCCCGCTGGCGCATGGGCAAAGCGCCGCAGCCAAAGCAAAAGCCGACAGTATTCGCGCTGATAGTATCAACAAAGCCAACGCGAAAAAGCCCGCGCCCGCCTCGAACGGGAAAGCACCGGCCGCCGCGACGAAACCGGCGACAACCACGTCCAAGCCAACAACCACTGCGACGAAGCCCGCAGCCACGGCAGCAAAAACAGCGACGACGACGACCAAGCCCTCAACGGCAACTACCACGAAACCAGCGGCGGGTGGCGCTGCGGCGACATCCTCCACGAAACCCGCTGCCACTCCGGCGAAACCCGCAACGGCCGACACCCGGGCCGCAACCACTTCGCCTCGACCGGCATCGGGCAGCGGAAGCGCAACAGGTGGCGCAACTGGCGCCGGCGCCGGTGCTGCTGCGCCCCCCGCGACACGCACGCCGACCGCGCGCACCGCTCCAGCGACGACACCGCAAAGCGCCCGTTCTGCATCAACTGCGGGAACACCGCGATCCATGGAACCCGCGGCCTACACCAATGTCGCGCTGTACGGCGGAGTCGCGCAGGCGTCGCTAGGATTCGGTTCCGGCCCGTCTGTCGGCCTTGCCCTCCGTATCAAGCGCGCGTCGCTGCCCGTGGTGTTTCGCCTGGACGTTCAAGGCTCCCGGTTTTCGCAAACCCCCTCATTGACCGGCGGCGGCGTGTTGAATGGCAAAGCCACCTTGACACACGCCGGGGCCACGGCCGGTCTCGAATTACCCCTCATCAAAACCGGAATGTTTCGGCCGTATCTCGCGGCGGCCGGCGGCGTGTTCCGGTTTCAGGGAACCGGCCCATCGGGCAGCAACGGCAGCATCGCAAACGGCGTGTTCACGTCGACTACCGACGGCGCACTGAGCGTCGGCGGCGGCGTGCGCCTTGGCCGTCGCGTGTTCCTGGAAGCGCGGTACATCACGGTCAGTGATTTCAACGCCATTCCGATCGTCTTCGGTTTTGTCTTCTAACCTGTACTCCGTGCGGCTCATGGAATCAAAAAATGCGCGGGCATTGCGGCGTCGCTACGCGTGGCTGGTGGCCCTGCCCTTTGTCGCGGTGGCGTGCAGCGGCGGCGACAAAATTGTTGCGCCCGAGTCGCTCAATAACAACAACAACACGATCAAGAAACTTTCGGCGGAAGACTCGCTGTTTGTCATTGACCAGATCGCGGGCGCCGCGTTCAGCACCATCAAGGCATTCCGGAACATGGCCAACCCGGGGCTGCCCGGTATTGGCGCGTCCGTGCCGCCCTGTACGCCAACGGTTACGGGAAACACCGATGCCAACAACAATGGCATTCCAGACGACAAACTCACCACCTACACCCCAGGCAACTGCAGCTACAACAACAATGGCACGGCGGTGGTCGTCACGGGCACCGTACGGATGCAGGACCTGGGCGTGTTGTACGGCTACCGCATTACCTACGGCAACTTTCTCACCGTCGGGCGAAAGGGCGATTCGACGTACACCACCTCGGTGAACGGCAGTGTCGAATACGCCTATGCGGCGACCACTTCGGCACGGTCCCTGGACAATCTGGGTATTACCATTGTGGTCGCGTCATCGCTGGGCAGCGTGTCCTTGCTGCGGCAAGGCGCGTTCTCCACGACGTTTACGCCGTCGGGATCGAACACGATCGCCATTAACCGCGTACTGCCAACGGGATCGCTGACCCTTGCAGGCACACTCACGGTCGTCGCAACACTCACCGGCAATCAGATTCCCGCAGGCGGACCGAGCAGTCAGACTGTCGCCATGGACGTCAGCACGGCCGCGCCGCTCACCGCCAATCAGAATTGTACCAGCAATGCGTCAATTGACTCGGGGCAGTTGAACGCCACGGTGACTGGCTCGCAAACGGGCGCAGCCGTGGCGCGCTTCACGGGTTGCGGAACCGGTGGCAACGGGCCAACGGCGCCAAGCGGCGGCGGCAAAAAATAGCGTTATCGCGTTTGCACCACGGTCACCACATCGCCCACGCGCAACACGCCCGGCACCGCGTGTGTGGCGTTCATGCCGAACATGGCTTTGCCGCCTTCGCGCCGATACGTCGCAATGGTGCGCAGGGGTTCGCCGCCCGCCTCGTCTTCCTTTGCCGAAGCGCGCATGCCGGTTTGCTGATTCACCGTGGTCATGACACACCGCGGACAGGGCGTGCCCACCCCAATGCTGGCGTCGCCAATGGTAATCTGCAACCACGTGTCCTCTTCCTGATCGCCGGTTCCGCTCAATAACACATTCGGCCGAAAGCGATCGACACCAACGGGCGCGACACCCTTTGCGAGGAGTCGATTGTTCAGTTCCGCGAGTGATCCCTCACCAAGAATGAGCATGGGCGCGCCATCGTTGAGCGAAACGTACCGACCGTCCGATTCAAGAGGCCCTGCATATTTATGCGCCAACGGACGTGCGGCGTACGGCGCCATGTTCACCAGGCGGCAAGGCAGGCCAATGGCTTGCGAGCACCACGCGGCCGCGTCATTACCAGCATCAAGCGCCGGCACGGTATCGTCCCACACGGTCACCAGTCGCGCTTCCGCGTCGGCCAACGGTCGCGCAACGCGCAGCCGTTCCTGTCCGTCGCACGCGAGCAACAGCCCGTCCCCCTCCAGCGTCGGCTGCAGCAACGCCAGTCGGCCCGCCTCACGTTGCGAGAGGAAACGGTCACCGGCATCGACCAACATCCAGTGCCGGTCCTGCACCGGACCGAATGCGTCCAGTGCAACTTCATGCACCGAGGTCCCGGCCGCTGACTTGATGGGATAGACGTACAACGCGCTCACTCGTATGGTCATGGTGTTCCTATCGATTGCCTTGTGAACCCGCAGCAATGCGTTGCGAGCGCCAGTACGCATAGGCGGGCAGGCCCAGCGCAAACATCAACACACCGCGTAACGCATTGCCCGGATTGGACGTGATCGAACCTACCACTACGTACAACGCCGCCGCGATAAATACGAGTGTGCTGAACGGATGGAGTGGAACCAGGAAACTGGGTGCGGCCGCACCGGCCAATCGGTCGCGCCGGCGTAATACAAATATCGTCGCGGCGGTTGCTCCGAAAAATATCCAGTCCGCAAACACCACATAGTCCAGCAACTGTCCGTACTTGCCCGTGAACAACAGCACCAACACCACCACCGCCTGGGCGATCAGCGCAAACACCGGCGTTCGCCAACGCGGATGCAACTGCGCGAGTTTGGCAAAGAACAATCCATCGGCGGCCATCGCCTGATATACCCTTGCCGACATCAGGATAACCAGACAGTTGAAGCCCAGCGTCGAAATCACAATGCCGGCGCTGATGACCAACCGGCCCGTGTTGCCGAGGTAGACTGCCATGGCATCCCCGGCGGGTGCGGTACTCGCGGCCAGTCCGTTCACGCCCAACGCGCGCAGGTACGCCACGTTCACCAGCAGGTACGTCGCGACAATCCCGATGATGCCCAACACCAGAGCACGTGGCAACGTGCGAGCCGGATCGCGCAGTTCCTCCGCAACGGCGTTGGCTTGCTGCCATCCCCCAAACGCAAACAACACCGGAACCAGGGCCGCCCCCATGGCCAACACTGTTGCCAGTGCGCCGGACGGAACCACCGGGGCTACGGCGGTCGCGGGAATCTGGAACGGATGGACCGGTGTCAGAAACAAGGCGGCCAGGATGAGCGCGCCAATCGCGCCCAACTTGAGAATGGTCAGCACATTCCCCGCCGTGGCGCCAATCTGCACGCCCATCACGTTCAACAGCGTGAGCGCCACAACAATGGCCGCCGCAACAGGCTGAATGTTCGACGACTCCCATCCGAATAACGCCGCTGTGTAACTGGCTCCCGTCATGGCCACCGCTGCAATCGCGCCACTGCCCACCATCAGAAACAGTGCCCATACATACATAAATGCGGGCAGTGATCCGAATGCATCCCTGAGGTATACGTACGTTCCGCCCGCCTTGGGAATGCGCGCCGCCAATTCGGCGTAGACAAAAGCGCCGATCAACGCAATGCCTGCGCCCAGTCCCCAGGCCGTCATCGTCAGCGCCGCGGTACCAAGGCGAGAGGCCACCACGGCGGGCGATAGAAAAATCCCGGCGCCAATGACGCCCCCGATGACCATCATGGTCCCGGAGAAGACACCCAGCCGGGCGTCATAGCCAGGCGTAGCGGGATCAGTCATGGCGGCGGGCAACGGCGGGTATCATGGCGCCAAACTGTGCGGCGGACGCGGCGGCCGCCACTGGTCCCTTACGACTTGCTCTCCCGCCCGTCACTAGAGACGTTCCATAGGTTGCTGGTTTCCGCGCGTATCGGCCGTCGACAACGACCGCCACAACTCCGTGCACGCTGTTCCCCCTCACTCTCCCTTCCGTGTCGTTTGCTCTGTTCCGGTGGCGCTCCGTTCGCCTCGCGCCAACCGCCCGAATGTTCGCGACCGTGGCCGTGTCCGCAGCGATGACCGCTGCATCGCTTCCCGCTCAAGCCGCCACATCCATCTCCTTCGAGAAGTTCACGCTGCCCAACGGACTCGAAGTCATCCTGCACGTGGACAAGTCCGTGCCCATTGTCGCGGTGAACGGGTGGTATAAAGTCGGGTCGGGTGACGAGAAGCCCGGACGCACCGGGTTCGCCCACTTGTTCGAACACGTGATGTTCATGGGCTCGAAGAATGTCCCCGTGGGCAAATTCGATCAGTGGCTGGAAGCAGCCGGCGCCAGCAACAACGGGTCGACCACCGAAGACCGCACCAACTATTACGAAACGGGACCGTCCAATGCGCTGCCACTCATGTTGTGGCTGGACGCCGATCGCATGGGCTGGCTGCTGCCCACGATGGACAAGCCGAAGCTGGATTTGCAGCGCGACGTGGTGAAGAACGAACGGCGCGAGCGTACCGACAACGCACCGTATGGTCGGGTGCGCGAGACCATTCTGCCGGTGCTGTATCCGCCAACACATCCGTACTCCTGGCCGGTGATCGGCTCCATGACGGACCTGAGCAATGCGTCCGTCGAAGATGTCAGCGATTTTTTCCGCACATATTATGCGCCGAACAATGCGAGCATCGCCATTGCCGGTGATATCGATCCGAAAGAAGTCAAAAAGCTTGTCACGAAATATTTCGGCGAAGTGCCGCGTAATCCTGACGCACCGGTGCGCCCCACCGTGCCTTCCGTCGCGCTGACAAAGGACACCGTCCTGATCATGGAAGATCGGGTACAGCTCCCGCGACTGTACTACGTCTGGCACGGAGTGAAAGCGTTCTCGGCTGACGAACCGGCCATTGACGCGTTGGCACAAGTCATTGCCGGTGGCAAGAGTTCACGCCTGTACAAGTCGCTGGTGTACGAAAAGCAAATTGCACAGGACGTCGGCATGAGCAATCAGAGCAGCAAGTTGGACGGCATGATCATGCTCTCAGCAACGGCGAAGCCTGGTCAGCAACCCAAGGCACTCGCCGCTGAAATTGACGCCGCCATTGCCAAGGTAGCCGCTGAAGGCATCACTGAACGCGAATTGACACAGGTGAAGAACGGGGTGCGCGCCGGATTACTGGACGCGACCTCGTCGGTGCTGGGAAAAGCCGACCAACTCAACTACTACAACTACTTCGTGGGTAATCCCGATTATCTCGCGCAAGATCTGGCGCGGTACGAAAAACTCACCGCCGCCGATGTGCAGCGCGCTGCAAAGGAATACGTGCAGGGCAAGCCCAAAATCATTCTCACGGTCGTGCCGGACGGGAAAAAAAATCTCGCATTTGTGGGAGGATCCAAATAATGCGCAACCGAAACACGCGCCTGACGTTCGCGCTGGTGGCACTCGCAGCCATTGCCACGGCCTGCAACAAACCGGCACCACCACTCGACCGCTCCAAACCGCCCGAACTCGGCGCCGCGTCAGCACTTAACCTGCCGGGAATGGTTGAGAAGACGCTGCCGAACGGTCTCAAACTGGTGGTGGTTGAGCAACACGAAATGCCGCTGGTCGATATCGCGCTGGTGATTCGCACTGGCTCCGAAGCCGATCCGGTTGGCAAAGGTGGCCTCGCCACACTGACCGCCAACCTGCTGGATGAAGGCGCCGGCAATCGCGATGCATTGGCAATCGCCGACCAGGTTGGCTTTCTCGCCATCGGTCTGGGTACCACTGCCAGCTGGGATCAGAGCACCATTTCGCTGCATACCACCAAGGCGACGCTGGACAGCGCGTTGGCGCTCATGGCTGACGTCGCGCTGCGTCCAGCGTTTGCGGAGAAAGAATTCACGCGCCTGCACAACGACCGGCTCACGTCGCTGCTGCAAGAGCAGGATCGTGGTCCTGCGATTGCCGATCGCGCGTTTGCCTCCATTGTATTCGGTGACGACAATACGTACGGGCACAGCACCTCAGGAAGCCGCGAGACCATCGAAAATGTGGTGCGCGACGACGTGCAGAACTTCTGGCGCACCTGGTACGTGCCAAACAACGCGACTCTGGTGGTGGTGGGCGATCTCACGGCAGCCGAAGCCGAAGCACGAGCCACCGCACTTTTCGGAAATTGGGCACAGAGCACCTTGCCAACGCTGGCAGCCGTACTGGCGGCTCCGCCGGCGCAGGACAGTAAAATTTTTATCGTCGACAAACCGAATGCGCCGCAATCGTCATTCCGGTTGGGCGGCGTTGGTGTGGCCCGCAGCACGGACGACTACTACGCCATTCAGGTGATGAACACCGCGTTGGGTGGATCGTTTACCAGCCGGCTTAATCAGAACCTCCGCGAAACCAAGGGCTACACGTACGGGGCGACCTCACGATTCTCCATGCGTCGCGAAGCCGGACCGTTTATTGCCAGCGCCGAAGTAGTGGCCGAGAAAACCGATTCGGCAATGCTCGAGTTCATGAAGGAATTGAACAACATTCGTCAGCCCATGACTGCCGAGGAGCTGGCGAAGACCAAGAAGTATCTGCAACTCGGGTATCCCGAACGGTTTGAAAGCACCAGCGACATTGCATTGGCCATCTCGGGCCTGATTCCGTACTCGCTGCCGCTCACCACCCTGAACGATTTTCAAGGCAAGATTGGCAGCGTAACGGGCGCGGATATTGAGCGTACGGCCAAGACCTACATCGATCCCGCCAGGATGTCACTGGTTGTCGTTGGTGATCGGAAAACCATCGAGCCCGCACTTCGCGCGCTCAAGATTGCCCCGGTCGAAGTGCGCGACATGAAAGGGCGTCCCACCACAATCGTACCATGATGATCTCCAAACTCTTCAGAGCGTCGGCTGCGAGCGCTGCGCTGTTGCTTCTCACACTGCCCTCGGCAGGCCGTGCACAGACGGGCGCGCTACGCCCGTCGATGATCGTCTCGGCCGCCTGGTTAGCCGATCATGGCAAGGACGCCAACCTGGTGGTGCTGCACGTTGGCAGCAAAGTGCCGTATGACAGTGTGCACATTCCCGGTGCACGCCTGGTTACCTTGGCCGACATTTCGCTGGGCGCGGCCGAAAGCAAGTTGTCACTCGAGCTCCCACCACCCGCGCGACTGAAAGCGTGGGCGGAAGGGTTGGGCATCGGCAACAACACGCGGATTATCGTAGTGCCACAGGACAGCGTGCTGCAGTCGGCAACCCGCGTGTTTCTGACACTCGCGTATATGGGCGCGATGGACCGCACCTCACTGTTGAATGGCGGTCTTCCGGCGTGGAAGGCCGAGGCCCGGCCAGTCTCTGCGGAAGCGCCGCCACCGGCAATGGCCACCGTGTTCGATCTCAAGCTGCATCCCGAATTCATCGCCGCCATGCAGGATGTCGAGAAAGCCATTCAGGACCATCGGGTGTCCGTCATCGACGCACGCCTGCCGCGTTTTTACAACGGCGACGGTGGTGGGTATCCGCGCGCGGGACACATTCCAAACGGGAAGAACATTCCACTGACGACCGTCAGCGCCAACGGATTTCTGAAAGACGAGGCGGCGTTGCGTCAATTGTTTGGGGCCGCAGGAGTCGCGAACGGTTCACCCGTGATCACGTACTGTCACATTGGACAACAGGCCAGCCTGTTGTGGTTTGTGTCGACCATGCTGGGGTTCGACGCGCGAATGTACGACGGTTCGTTTCAGGAATGGAGCGGTACCGAACGTCTGACAGTGGTGGGTACACCTTAAGCGCGATATTCCCGCTCTCCCGCACTTCTCACTTCTCAAACTCTGTACGCTTGGAAGTTTACACCCCTTTTGGGGAGTCGGTCGCGGCGGCATTGGCTGCTGGCTTCTGCAGAGCGCAACGAATTTTCAGTTCACCTTTCGTAGCCGGACACTGCCTGAGCCAGTTTCAATCACCAACCGGCCCTCGCCGTTGCCGATACGTCCAATCATGGTATCGCGCACTTTGCTGGTCATCTGCACGGGAAAATCCGAAGTAATCCCGCCGCTTCCCGTGTCGATATTGAGTGTTGCACTGAAGTTTGCCGGAAGGTGCAGCGTCACATCGCCAGAGCCGCTGTCAATGGTGATCGTGTCGGGAGAGTTCAGCAGGCCGAGCACGACATCACCGCTGCCGGTATCCATGGACAGCGACCGTGTGGTCATGCCCGAAGCGCGAAGGTTCCCCGAACCTGTGTCGATGCGAATTTTGGTGCTGCTGCAGCCTTCCAGCGTGACGTTGCCCGAGCCGCTGTCAATCAGCAAGCCAGCGCCGCTGATATTCCGGGCAATCACGTCACCCGAACCGGTGTCCAGCGACAACATACCGGAGGCGTTGGTGATCGTGGCGTCGCCTGAACCGGTGTCGATGGTCAACGTGCCCTGTGTGTCGGTGCTGTGCACAGCACCTCCGCTGACGTCAACGGCGATGTCGCCGCGAACATTGGTCACGGTGACGTCACCAAACGCAACATGCAGCCGCACGGTGACGCCGTTCGGAATTTGCAACTCAATGTCGGCTGCAGCTTCCAGTCCGCCGCCCTCGTCACCAATGCGCACTCGGCGCCCCTCGCTAAATCGGTTCGACGCACGACCGGTCTCGTAGCGATTTCCGAACGTGCCATCGTCGCGCACGCGCATTTCGGTGCGCGTGCGACGGCCGCGGGAGTCAGCGAGCGTAATGCGATCACTGGGATACACGACGCGCAGTGCTTCGAACCCATCGACCGTACCCGTGCCCAACGTCAGACGGCTGGCGTCACGGCCTCGGCGCGTAACCCTTGCAACCGCCGACGAATTACCGCCGGTCACTCGCAGTTGGCCGACCAGGTTATAAATGGCGATGTTCTTGCCGCTGAATGCAATACGCTCCGAATTCTGTGCGCGTGCATTGGACGGCACGACCAACGAGGCGGCACACAACGCAACACCCAACCGTGTCAAGCGCAACGCGAAGGACGGATCAGTGAACATTCGCGCGCGTGATGTGGTGTGAAATGCAGGCATGACCGATCGGACTGGAGTGGAAACACGACGAACTGGCAACGGCTTGAGGTCGTCACCGACCCATCCCTATGACAGCCGGCCATCCGCGACGGTTTGAACACCCGCGGGGCCGCAAGCTACAGCGTGCGCTTGCCCAACGCGCTCGCAACCAACCCCACCATCAGTTCAGCCGAACGATTGACGCGGTCCATCACCGGATTGATCTCGACCACGTCCATCCCAATCATCTTGGCCGAATCACTCAGCATCTCCATGGCCAGGTGCGCCTCGCGATACGTCGCGCCCCCCTTCACTGGTGTTCCCACTCCCGGCGCTTCACTGGGATCTACCCAGTCGGCGTCGCACGAGACATAAATGCCACTCGTCCCGTTCGACGCGCGCGCAATGGCCTCGCGCATGACGGTCACCAAACCGCGTTCGTCAATATCGCGCATGGTGAACGCCAGAATGCCAAGCTCGCTGATCGCGGTTTGTTCCGCGGGATCGACATCACGCAAACCGACATACACGAGGTGTTCGGGAAGAATTGCTGGAGCCGGTGTGGCCAGTGACGCCATGTCGCGATCACCGAGGCCCAGCAGATGCGCAACGGGCATACCGTGCACGTTCCCCGTCTTCGAAGTGCCGGGAGTATTCAGGTCGCTGTGTGCATCCAACCAGATGAGCCCAATACGTTCGCCCCGCTCGGCGTATGCCGTCGCGACGCCGGCCACACTGCCCGCGCCTAACGAGTGATCGCCTCCAAGCACCAGCGGGAATTCCCCAGCGCGAATGGCGTCCGCAGTGTTCGCCGCCAGCGCGCGACAGACCGCGGTGATCGCCTTCATTTCGAAACCCGGACCGGTGTGTTCCGGCAGCGTTTCGCGTTGGGGTACGGGGACGTTGCCCATGTCGTGCACCGTGCATCCCAACTCAAGCAGCATGTTCGTCAGCCCGGCAATACGCACGGCCGACGGACCCATATCCACACCACGCCGTGATGCGCCGAGGTCGAGGGGCACACCAATGAGGCGAATAATGCGCGGCACCAGCGCACGGCGGTACATCAGCGTTTCGCTGATCATGGAATGCTCCGTGTGCTCACGGCGTTCCCCATGGCGACCGGCTGATCGAGGGCGTCCAGCGACGCAGCGCGAAGAATGCGACGTCCAGCTTCACTCAGCATGAATTGCACGAATTGATGTCCTCTGGTTGTATCCGGTGCGGCCGCAGGCACGGCGATGCCGTAGAGAATAGGCTCACCACGGAAGGAAACGGAATCCCCACGTTGTTTGCCTGCAACGGTCACGAAAACCTGGTTGTACCGTAACGAATCGGCGGGACTGCTCAGGTCGACGGCAGACGGCAGGCGAACGTATTTCAGTCCCGCTGATTTGGCGAGATTCTCGTACGTCCAGATGTAGTCCAGTGAACCCGCCTGCAGCATGCCCACTTGATCGGCTTCGCGCGGACGCACGTTTCGCGCGGCGGCGGCGGCAAGCAAGCGCTTCGCAAGCCCTGGTTCCCCGTAGTGCAACTCGGCCAACTGAAACGCCATGAGCGTGCGGTAACCGCTGGGATCGGTGTTCGGATCGGAACGGCCAATCTGCACATCACCTCGTGTCAGTACGCGGCGCCACCCGTCGTTGGCCAGTGCATCCGCGTGCCGCGATTGATCGGTGTATCCAATAACCATTCGGTTCCGCGCGAACAGAAACCAGCCCTCGACGTATTTCGGCGCGAGTAACGCGGGAAATACGCGATAGTCGGCAAGGGCAAGCACGTCCGGAATATCGTCGAACTCGGTGAGCTTGCGCGCCAGTTCCAGGCTGGACTGGCTTTCCTGAAAGACGCGAATGCCAGTGCGCGCAGAAAAGCTGTCCGCCAACACACGCAAGGGCCGCGCTATACTTGCCGCATTAAACAAGCGAATTGATGCAGATTTCCCTGCGGCCTTGGCGTCTCCGGACCGGTTCGCACACGCACCGGCGACGAGGAAGACCAGAAGACTACCCAGCGCTCGAACGGTCGCAGATGACCGCCGCGCCGTCCCGGCCCACGGCCGACTGCCGCGCGTCCCGCAAAAATTGCCCTGCGTTGGGATTGGATGGGCCATGGTATAGAGGATAACTTGCGGCTCGCGAATACTCACGCTTTCGCATTTCCGGCTGCTTGTGGCGGCCCCTACTGTTGTTCGTGGAGCCCTGCGTGCCGGCACAGCCCCCAGACCCGTCTGAAAATCCACTGGCAAAAACATCTGCTGGCGGCGGTGAGTTCACAGCCTCCCAGAGCAGCGTTCGCCCGCTGGTAGGCGTCGTAATGGGCAGTGCTTCAGATTTTCCGGACCTCGAACCTGCGTGTTTGATTCTCGCCGAACTGGGCATTCCATACGAGGCGCAAGTTGTGTCGGCCCATCGCACACCCGACTGGCTGTTCCAGTATGCCGAGACGGCGGCAGCCCGTGGACTGCAAGTGATTATTGCGGGGGCGGGAGGAGCGGCCCACCTGCCAGGTATGCTTGCGGCCAAGACGCTGGTGCCAGTGCTGGGCGTACCGGTCAACGCCACGGCGCTGAACGGCATTGATGCACTTCTTTCCATTGTGCAGATGCCCGCTGGCGTACCAGTCGGAACCCTCGCCATTGGAAAACCAGGGGCCGCCAACGCAGCCCTCTTTGCGGCCGAAATCCTCGCGCTGCATAACCCGGCGTTGCTTGATGCGCTTACTCGCCGACGCGCAAGCCGTGCCGTCGACGCGTTGGCGCGACCGCTGAATGCTCCTGGCGCTATACCGCGGCAATGACACCAATTCTGCCGGGCGCGACGATCGGCTTTCTTGGCGGCGGCCAACTGGGGCGCATGACGGCCATGGCCGCGCGGTCCATGGGCTACGAGGTGCACGTGCTCGACCCCGACGCGAACTGTTCTGCCGCGCCGCTCGCGTCTCGTGTCATTACCGCACCGTTCAGTGACGTAGACGCTGCCGTGGAATTGGCGCGAGGATGCGATGTAATCACGCTTGAAATTGAACAGATACCTTCCGCCGCGCTGGATGCGGCGGCTTTGCTCGCACCCGTGCGTCCGGGCAGCGGGCCCGTCTACATCATTCAGGATCGGTTACGCCAGAAAAAATGGTTGCGCGAGCAGCAATTTCCCGTTGGTGATTTTCGAGAGGCACCGTCGCCCGAAGGGATAATCGCGGCGGTCACGGAAATGGGGGCGTCCATCGCCAAATCCTGTCATGGTGGGTATGACGGTCGTGGCCAGGTGCGCATCAAAGTCGCCAGTGAAGGCGCACAGGCTTGGGAATTGCTGGGTGGCAAGGAGTGTATTGTCGAGCAGCATCTGGACATCGCGCTCGAGCTCTCAGTTCTCGTTGCGCGTCGACCTGGTGGAGAGACCGTCACGTACCCCGCCTCTCGTAATCATCACACACAAGGTGTCCTGACCTGGGCCGTTATTCCGGCCGAGTTGCCGCACGAGGTGCTCGCAAGTGCCGCAGCCATTGCCCCAGCCATTGCCCAACGGCTGGGTATCGTGGGGTTGCTGGCGGTTGAACTCTTTTATACGAGCGATGGCCGATTGCTCGTGAACGAACTGGCCCCGCGTCCGCACAACACGTTTCACCACACCGAACGCGCGTGCGGGGCCAGTCAGTTTGAACAATTGGTGCGAGCCATTTGCGACTTGCCGTTTGGCAGTACCGAAGTGCTGTCGTCAGCGGCCATGGTCAACCTGCTGGGCGAGGTGTGGTTGCAGCCAACGCCTCCCAACGTATCGGGCGCACTGGAAGTACCCTCGTCTCGCCTGCACTTGTACGGTAAGCATTCTGCCCGTGAAGGCCGGAAGATGGGCCATTTGTCATCAACCGGCGCTACACCAGAGGAGGCGTTGGCCCGTGCGCTTGCCGGCTATCAAACGCTGTCCCCCGAAACCGCGGTTCCACTGAATCTGGATGCCGCGCTTCCCATGCTTCGCGCATTCGGCGCGACGCAGCGCTGACCTCTCTCTACCAACACTTCCATGTTTCCGCGCGACTTTTACGAAATCATGCATATCATGGGTATCGCGTTCATGTTTGCCGCGATGGGTGGTGTGGCCGTGCACGCCGCCAACGGCGGCACGCGCAAGGCCAGCAACACGCGTGTTTTGGTTGCGATCCTCCACGGACTTGGTGCGCTGATGATTCTGACCGGCGGATTTGGCATGATGGCCCGTATGGGCATGATGGGACAGAGCTTTCCAGGCTGGCTGCTGGTCAAGTTGTCCATCTGGGTACTGTTAAGCGGCATCATTCTCCTGCCCTACCGGAGTCTGTCCCTGGCCAAACCTTTCCTCATTGGACTCCCGCTTCTGGTTGGTGTCGCCGCCTACATGGCGCTGTATAAGCCCATCACATAACGTCGGCTCGTCTGTGGCAAGAGGACTTTTTGCCAAGAATGTGATACAAGTTGCTTGACTTGTTTCGCAGGTCGCCGATATTGAGTGCTTGCGCGGCGAGTTTCCCGATTTGACGGGCCGCGTAACGGTGCCACCCGGCCCCGAAATTCCGTCTAAGTCGTGGCTCAACGGCCCACGACGACTCAATCGACGTGGGTCGTTTTGTTTTCGTAGTGCTTTCGTCCGAACGCGCGCGTAGACACGCTTCAAAAAAACTGAAAGTTTGGTGCATCCTGCACCCGTGGTGATTTGCCGCCCATTGCCGCCACGCAAAATAAGGAGCTAACAGCGAAGTGCGCCCGGCGGCCCTTCCCGCCCGGGCGCGTTCTGCTTTCTGGCGGCACTCACGAGTTTTTTTCGGAGTGCCTGATGACCTGTACTCACCGAGTGGTTTCGCAGCCAGTTTCCTGCACTGCCCCTGCGTTCAAAGGCGATTCTGCGTGGCCGCTGCGCGACGAAACGGTATCGCTTCGCGACATTGTCCTCGAAAATGGAACACAACTGGATGTCGTTCATGTTCGAATTCGGCTGGAGGGCACCATTGCACCGGCCCGCGACAACGTGGTCCTGGTTGTGCATGCACTTACCGGCACGCCCAATGCCAGCGAGTGGTGGAAAGGGGTCATTGGTGACGGCGAGGTTATCGACCCGCGCAAACATGCGGTCCTCTGCGCCAATCTCCTTGGCGGATGTGCTGGGACTTCCGGGCCTAGGTCGGACGACGAACGGCAGTTCCCCGATTTCACCACCCGCGATCAGGCGCTCGTCCTGGCGCGTGTACTCGACGCGTTAGGCATCGGCCAACCACTGCTCATTTGCGGGGGATCGCTGGGCGGCATGGTCACGCTGGAGTTTGCCGCAGGTTTTCCGAATCGCGTACGCCAGGCCGTGGTGTTTGCCGCACCCGCCGCGCAGACGGCGCAAGGTCTCGCGTGGAACGCCATTATGCGCCGAAGCATCGCGCTTGGCGGCGCCGACGCGGGGCTGGCACTTGCGCGCATGATCGGCATGCTCAGCTACCGAACCGCAAACTCGCTGGAAAGCCGGTTTGGACGCGCCAAGTCGGACGACGGGCTATTCGATATCAACCAATGGCTGTCTGCGCACGGCGACAAACTCGTTCAGCGGTTTGATGCCGCCAGCTACGCGGGGTTGATTGACGCGATGGACGCGCACGACGTCGGTCGTGGCCGGGGCAGCATTGCCGCGGCGCTCGCAACCGTCGCTGACCGCATCATTGGGGTGGGAGTACCGGGGGACATTCTGTATACGGCGCAAAGTGTACGCGAATGGTGCACCGCTGCCGGCGCTTCCTATCGCGATCTCGTCTCTGAGCATGGACACGATGCCTTTCTGCTTGAGACCCAGGGGGTCAGCGCCGTGATTCAGGAAGCGCTTGATCGTGCGATTCCTGTCCGCCGCTCAGCCGTCATTCGGCTGGAGACCGGGGCGCGCACGGAACGGCCACTGCGCGTGGCGTTGGCCGGGTGCGGTCACGTAGGCAGCGCTCTGCTCGATCTGTTCGGGGAAAACACGCGGGCTGATCAACGTGTGCTCGTGACGAATGTGTTGGTCCGCGACGCGTCGCGCGAACGGCCGGCACTCGCGCGGGCAATTGCGCGAGGAACACTGATCGCGCGCAAACCGATTACCAATGCAAGCCAATTGTTCGATGGCGACGCGGATGTGCTCGTCGAGCTCGTTGGAGGCACTGCAACCGCGCACTCACTGGTGGAAACCGCGCTTAAACGAGGCATTCGCGTCGTCACCGCCAACAAGGCATTGCTGGCCACACACGGTCCGTCGCTCACGAAACTCGCCGCACGCTACGACACGACGCTTGACTACGAAGGGGCGGTGGCAGCAGCGGTGCCAGTGGTGCGATGTCTGCGCGCCGGTGCGGCGGGAGTTGGCATAACGCGCATTGCGGGTATCGTGAACGGGACCACGAATGTCGTGCTGGACAAGCTGAGTGCCGGCGAATCACTGGCCGACGCCATCGCATTTGCACAGCGAGAGGGGTACGCCGAGGCCGATCCAACGCGCGACCTGTCCGGAGAGGACGCGGAAGACAAGTTGCGGGTCTTGGCGTGGTTGGCTTTTGGCGTCGAGCCAGCGGCTCTTGAGGTTGTCCGTCGCGGAATCGATGCCGAGACCGCAGCGTGGGCGGCGCAGGTGGCCCAACAAGGCGATCGCGTGAAATTGTTGGCGACCTGTTATCGGGAAGGCAACGCGCTAGTGGCCAAAGTAAAGCCGGCCCGCGTCTCGGCTCACGATGATTGGGCCCGCGTGACGGGTCCAGGAAATCGTCTGGTGGTAGAGAGCGAGTCGGCCGGAAAACTAGTGTTTGCGGGGCCAGGTGCAGGCGGGCGCGCGACGGCGGGTGCGGTGTATGGGGACCTGCTTCACGGGTGGCGCTGAGTCAAATAACGAGGCAGGTGTAGTGCGGCGGGCGGTGCAAATACTGGCCGCTGCGCAGGGCGCGTTGTACGCAGAAAGTCAATCACCTTGCTGCGGCAGCGTCCGATTCAACGCGTACGGCGTTTCTCAGCAACACCGAGCACCCCAGTCCCAAACACAGTAGCGCGTAGGTCGCCGGTTCCGGGACTATGCTTACCGCGGACGCGTAAATCTGGGAGTCCGCGTCTCAGTTTGGAATGAGCATAAGGTATGCCTGAGGTCTGACAGCCACGATTTCCTCGGGCGAATTGGGCGAGTCGCCACCAATTGAGGTGTTTCACTTTTGCCCGTTCGGTCGCTCGCCCTGGCCCCTTTGGCCATTTGGCACAGCCTTCCGGACCGTCCCAGGCAATTCTTCTGTTCCATCGCAGTTCGCCAACTTGGTGATGACGAATCATATTCCGCTCATGACCCTCCGACCGTTGTTTGGGCACGCTGGCGTCCGTCAACGACTCGCCCAATCCCTCCATCTGGGCAAACTACCGGCCAGCCTGCTCTTCACGGGTCCCATTGGTGTCGGCAAACAGCGTCTCGGCCTCTGGCTTGGGCAGTTGCTGCTATGCGAACGCGCGAACGCTGAACGTCTCGCCGAACCGTGCGGCGAGTGCCTGCATTGTCGATACGCCCTGCGCGGACAACATCCCGATCTGCATTGGTTCTTTCCGCGTCCTCGCCTGTCCGACCCGGACGTTGAGGACGCCAAATCAGACATGCACGACGCGACGCAGCAGCGCATGGCAAATGACGGACTTTGGACAGCACCCGGAGGGCTAGACGGCATTTTCATGGTCTCGGTCAAGGCGCTCTTGCAGATGGCGTCGTTTCGTCCGGCGATGGCGAAACGCGTCGTCTTCCTGGTTGGAGACGCGGAGCGGATGGTGCCTCAGGTGTCGAGTCCCGAAGCAGCGAACGCGTTCCTCAAGATTTTGGAAGAGCCGCCGCCCGACACCACCATCATTCTCACCAGCAGCGAAGCCGGCGCGCTGCTTCCGACCATCCGCTCACGCGTGGTAACGGTTCGCGTGCAGCCGTTAGCCGCGGCCGACGTGTCGGCGTTTCTTGACGATCCAGAGGTCAGCAAGCACGTAAAAGTCGGCTCTCGCGCGGAAATGGTGGCGTCGGCGTCTGGTGCTCCGGGGATGTTGCTGGCGTCGGACGACACCAAGGGTGCGTTCAACAGCGCCCGACAGATGCTCGACGCCGCCTTGCAGCCAACCGGACCGCAAGGAACGGCCGAGCGAGTGAAAGTGGCGGCCCGCCAGGGGGTGACCGGGGCGCGGGGCGCGTTTTCAGATACTCTGGATGCACTGGTGCATTTGCTGCACGAACGGGCGCGGCAACTGGCAATGGCCGGGCACGATCGCCAAGCGCGGCGCACCGCGCAGGGAATTGTGACGGTTCTGCAAATGAAGGACCGCACGCTCCAAAACGTCAGCCCGAACCTCATGACCGCTTCCCTCGTGAAATCCTTGCACACGCTTCTTACCCCATGACGAACCCGACCGGAAGTGAGCTTTCGCATGTCGATGGGCAGGGGATTTTACGAATGGTTGATGTTGGCGATAAGCCAATGTCCGACCGTCGAGCGACGGCAACAGGTAATATTTTAATGGAGGTCACAACACTTAACGCAATACGCAACAACACATTAAAGAAGGGTGATGTAATTTCTACTGCACGGATCGCCGGTATCATGGCCGCAAAGCGTACGGCTGAGCTCGTACCGTTATGCCACGGGCTCACTTTGTCCGACGTACGGCTTGAGTTTAAGCTTGATGAGAGTCTCCCGGGGGTACGAGTGGAGGCTTCAGTTCGAACCACTGCTCAGACTGGGGTGGAGATGGAAGCGTTAACCGCAGTAACCATCGCACTCCTCACGGTGTACGACATGGCCAAGGCGGTCGACCGGGCAATGAAAATCACCGACGTGGTGCTGCGCGAAAAACGCGGCGGCACCAAGGGGGATTACACTGCCGATCCGTAACTCGAAGTGGGAGGTTCCCATGCCCGATAAAGTTGTCAGCCCAGCAGCGCGCGTTCGACGAAGTCGCATGGCCCGGCGCCAGTTTGAGCGCCGATTCAAAAGGGTTGTCATTGGGGCAGGATCGCTCTATGCGTTGGCCACCCTCGTGGCCCCCGAGCGAACAGTGCCGACGGCAGTTCCGCAAAAACCATCCGCAGGGTTCCTGTTATCAGGTCTTCAGTGGCGACCTACGACTGCACGACCCGCTGCCGCCGTTCTGAATCGCAAAGGCGAATTCAGTGTGAAGTCACCGCGGCCACTGATGGTCGACACGACGGAAAACATTCCACGTGCAACGCTCGATCGCTGGCATCGCATCTATCTCTTCTCCACGCGCTACAACATCAGTGCCGAGCTCGCCCGCAAGATTTACGACACGGCGCTCAGACAGAAGCTCGAGCCCGAGCTGGCGTTTCGGGTGGTCAACGTGGAAAGCGAATTCAAGACGAGGGCCCTCAGCCCGGTCGGCGCCATTGGCCTGACCCAGCTCATGCTGGCCACGGCGCGTGGTATTGAGCCAAACGTCACCCGCGAAGCATTGATGGACGAGGAAACGAACCTGCGTATCGGCTTTCGATACCTGCGGGCCCTCATCCGCGAGAACAACAACAACCTGTCCCTCGCCTTGCTGGTCTACAACCGCGGTCCGGTGGCCGTGCAAGCGGCGCTTGATATCGGGGAGAATCCCACCAATGGGTACGACCGCGTTGTCACGAAGGGATATCGCGGGCGCGGCATTCTGGACTGACCGAACATCTATCGTCCACCTCGCTTCGCCGGTGCGGTTGTCCGACGCGTTAGTTCCCAGTACTCTTTTTCGTGGTGGCGGCCTTCGGGGCCGCCACTTTTTTTGCCGCGATTTTCGGTGTGGCATTGGCCACTGTCGTGCTCGCGCTGGAACCCGCTTTACCTGTCTTCGCAGTTTTTGATGGCGCCTTTACGCTGGTCTTGCGAACCGTCGCGCTGGTTTTGCTTTTTGCCACCGCCGTCTTCGAGGCACTGGCGGCTGACGACCGGGCGGCAGTAGACGTCCTCGATGAAGTTGCCGCCGGTTTCCTGGCGGCGGTGGTCGTCCGGGACACAGGCGTCGCTCGAACGCGCAAGGCCTGCCCCGCCACGACCCGGTCTCCACGCATGCCGTTCAAACTTTTCAGTCGCGCGACCGATAGCTTGTAACGCGCCGCAATGCGGCCGAGCGACTCACCGCGTTTCACAATGTGCACCGACCCACTGCGACTCGCAGCAACCGTTCTGCTGCCGTATCGCTCGATGCTGGGGTCGGGCACTCCGGTGGCCGCTGCAACCGTGGCGAGTGTCGGGACGCGGAGCGTCTGTCCGGCCAGCAGTTTGCCCTTTTTCGAGCTCTTGAGCCCGGGGTTGTACGCGGCCAGCTGCTTGCTGCTGATTCCTGCCTTGGCGGCCACGGATGCAGAACTTTCCGTGCCTAGAGTCTTGATCGTGCGGTAGCCAACGCGGTCCGATGCCGGAAGCGCGGCCAGTGCCGCTACAATTGGCTCGTTCTGAGCGCCATCGGAAAACGGAACGCGAATCCAGAGCGGCCCGGATGGCGGCACCATGCCGCGTAACACCGCAGGATTGAGCTCTTTGATGGTGGAGAGCTCCACCCCCGCTGCAACAGCCACGGCGTTCAGCGGCGTTCCGGCAGCCACCTCCACCGAGTCGTACTGATACGACGCCAAGGTGTCAAAACTCAGGCCGTAGCGAGTGGGCTCTTTGCCAACGAGTGCCGCCGCGATGATTTGGGGCACGTAGTTCTTGGTTTCGCTGCGCAGATAATTCTGTTCGGCCAAGGCAAAAAAACGGTCCTCACCCGAACGACCTTCCATTTCTTCAGCAAACTGCGTAAGTCCGCGCGAGACGCGCCCCGGACCACCATTGTATGCGGCCGCGGCCAGGTACAATGAGCCAAATTGATTGTGCAGATCTTTCAGAAAGCGAATGGCCCCGTCGGTTGACCGGGCCGGATCGCGCCGCTCGTCCACCCACCAGTCAACCCGAAGCCCAACGTCGCGCGCCGTGCTGCTCATGAACTGCCACATGCCGACGGCCGCGGCACTCGAATACGCGTTGGGATCGAAGCCGCTCTCGACCAGCGCGAGAAAGGTCATGTCTTCCGGTATGCCGCCAGCGCGCAACTTGCCTCGAATCATCGCGTCGTACCGCGTGCCCAGGCGCAACTTCTCCTGAAACCGCGTGCGCGATGTCTGCGTGAACAGATTCACGTAATAGGCCACGCGCTCCTGCGTCTCGTACGAGCGCACATCAATGTCCCACTGCGGTCCTTCTGCGGGCATCGGCCCGTCAAGAACGGCTACTGCAATCAGCGTGTCGCCGAACACGGCGGCGACGGTGCGCTGCACCTCTGCCGGTTTCGGCACACCCGATTCGGGCCTGGCTTCCTCCGGCGCTGCCGTTGCGAACAAGAACGTGCCGTCCTCGTTATTCACGCGGGTGGCCTGCGGCGGCGCGACGTCAAGCGGCTTCAGGGCGGCGCTATAACAACCGGCCACAAGGGCGGCGCCGAGCGCGATGAACGAACGTCTCATATCAGCTCTGACACCTCAATGCCTTTAAGCAGTCCGCCGGCAAGGCGAAAAGGTCGGATGGAAGGCGGGGCCACCATTTCGGAAGGCATCACCGCAATAACCTGCCCCCGGACACCTTGGCGCACCAGCGTGAACCCTGCGGCTGACTGCGTCCTGGTGGGTTTCAGCTTGCAATCGTGCTGGAATCCTGCCCCAGCAACGGCGACACCAGGCGGTTGCAGGCGTTGAGCGCTGCCAGGGCCGCGCCAGTAACGGCATCCTCGTCGACAATGGCCGTGCCAACCAGCCGACGGCTCATTCCGTCGCCATGGGCCGTGACCGCCGCAACAACTACGTTGGTGTCGAATGCGCGGAGGGGTTTGACGCCAATCAGGTCAAAGCGCAGGGCGCCCTTGGTGGCTTCGCTGAGCGCGTCCAGCATGGCTTGCGCGGCGAGTCGCATATCCCCACCAACGCAGGTGCTCCCCTCGGCCTTGGTATTGATGCGCTGACCGCGCACCGGACCGTCCAACTCGACCGTGACACGCGTCATGGCTGCGGCGGCGCGCTCCAGCCGACAGGCGACAAATCGAAGACGTGGCATTCCTTCCGGTATAAATTCTTCGATGTTTGCTTCCAGCAAGGTTGGCAGAAACATGGGTGCTCACGCGGTCGAGACGTGGGGTCGAACGGCAGTCAGCGTATGGGCGACGAGCCGACGGCGATGCGGTAACAGACAGGGGTAAATACAGATACCACTACACATTGCGCACGAATGGCCATTCGCGCCACCATCGAATGAGAAATAAGACACCGATTTCACCGATTTTTTTCGGTCGGGTGATGGGGCGCACCGAAAACGCTTGCTTACATTCTCGTACTGCGCTCAATGGCCGGTCCGTCGGGCACCAGCGTCAACTTCGCCAGCAACTCCACACCGGGATCGAGCACAATCGTGGTTGGTGCGCCAATGAGGCTGATTGGCTGCGGAATGACCTGCGTCTGGTCGCCATTGATGTGCAACGTATGCAGTTCCTCTTTGCCAGCCGCATCACGAAACGCCACGACGAGTGGCACCGCGAACGGCCCAAACGGTGCTCCCTGACGAACGGTGAACGTCACCACCCGCGTCGCGGCGTTCCAACTCCACCCGATCGTCAGATCGGCGTAGCCGGGCCGATGCAACCACTGGTGAAAAAATGCAGTGAGGGAAGCGCCCGCCCGCTTTTCCAGTGCAACACGCAGATGGTCCGTGGTTGCGGTACCGTTTCGATACTGCCGCTGGTAGTCACGAACGCCTTGAAAAAAGGCGGAGTCACCGATGTCTGCCCGCAACATGTGTAAAACAAAAGCGCCTTTCTGATAACTGTTGGCATTGAGCAAAGTGAGCGGCGTGCTCGCGCCCACCGAATCCACGACCGGACGCGTGGCGACCACCGCATCGTTCACAATTTCATCGCGCATACGGCGCATGGCCGAGCGAAACGCGCTATCGCCCTCACTGTGCCGCAAGTACAGGGGTGCGAAGTATGACGCAAACCCTTCACTCAGCCACAAATCCTGCCAACGACGCGGGGTCACGGCGTCGCCAAACCATTGGTGTGCGGTTTCGTGCGCAATGAGCTGCAGCCCGACGTTGCGGTTCTTGAACGCCCCATCAGAATAGAAAATGGCGGTGGCATTCTCCATGCCACCAAAACGCGTCGCCGATTGCAGGTGATTGAGCTGCTCGTATGCATACGGCCCAACGGTTCGCGCAAAATATTCGACAATCTTTGCCGCTTCGCGGAATGGTCCCGGCGCATAGGCCGCTTCATTCGGGAACGTATAGACATTCTGTGGAACGCAGCGCCCCGCGGTTCCGGTCGCGCAGGTCTTCACCAGTGGCGTCGCCACCATTTGTGCAGCAGCGACTACCATCACGTACGTCGGAATAGGCGCTGCAATTTCGTAGACCGTTCGCGTCAGGCCCTCGGCCAGCGCGACGCGCGATTTTTGCACGCCGTTCCCGACAATGGTCAAGGCAGAGGGTGCGAGGATGGTCCACGAAACGGTCGCTTTGTCGCTGGGATGATCGACAGTCGGCAGCCAGTATCGACCGCGATTGGGCCAGTTGTCGCCAAACGCGCTCCAACCGCGACTCGCATCTTCTGTGATAATCAGGCCATCGCTCGGTTCGCCACGATACGCGACCACCACCTGCATCGACAGACCATCGGTGGGCAGCAACGGTATGCGCACGGTTGCGCTATCGCGTAGGTAAGCGCGCGCCTTGCCACCCACCCGCACACTATCGACCGACAACCGCATCAGGTCGAGCACCAGCGTATCCACCGAGACACGGCGCGACACATGGACCGTGGCGCGTGCTTCAATGGTTTTGCCACTCCGCGGCAGCGTGAGCGCAAACGCATAGTGCGTGACGTCAACGCCGGGCTGATACGGGTGTGTGCTGTCGGGCGCAACATTGGGGGAAACCGGAGGCACGACCCTGCGTGGTGGGGCCGGCGGACGGGTGGGGCGTGCCTGCGCGTAGACATGCGCGCCAGCCAACGATGCGGTCACGACCACACAGCTCGCCAGCATTGAGAGGGCGGTTACCCGCGCACTCATGGTTCGCTTACCGCGCCCGCTTCCAGCGCAAAACGGGTTAACCCGGCGACGTTGTGAATTTCCAGTTTCTTCATCAGGCTCTCCCGGTGTGCTTCGACGGTGCGACGACTGATCCCAAGTTCTGCCGCAATGGCTTTGTTGGTAAGGCCACGGGCCACCCCCTGCAACACGTCGCGCTCGCGCGGCGTGAGCACCTCCAGCAATGCGTTAGCCTGCACCGGGACGGGGACGTCGCCCGCGGAGAGACGCCGCACAACGGCCGGGCTGAAAAACGTTCCACCGGCATACACCGCGCGAATGGCGGCCCGCAGTTCCTCTCCGGCGCTGTCCTTGAGAATGTAGCCGTGTGTGCCGATGCGCATGCCCTCACGTACGTATTCCACGTGATCGTGCATACTGAGCAGCAACACGCGCGCCGTCGGCAACAGGTCGCGCAATCGCGCTGCCGCCTTCAAGCCCGTCTCCTCGGGCATCGTGATATCCAGCACGATGACGTCGGGCTTGTACTGCACCGCCAACTCAACCGCTTCGCGGCCATTCGCCGCCTCGGCGACCACTTCAATGCCGGGTTCGGCATCAAGCACATGCCGAATACCTTCGCGCACCAGCGCGTGATCGTCCGCCACCAGTACGCGAATCGCGTGGGTTGTCGCACGTGTCTCGTTCATACCAACTCCGGACCCGTCACAGAAAGTTGCACACCCATTGCGTGTGTCGCGGCGCTTGTCTCGTTCATACCAGCTCCGAAATTTTCAACGGAAGTTGGACGCGCACTTCCGCACCTGTCTTGCGATTGGCTGCGGACGCGCCCGACGCGGAGTGGTTCGCCCCTGCCCCGTTGGCCATCGCGGGTAAATTGGCAAACGTCACCTGACCGCCCACCGCGTGAATGCGTTCCTGCATGCCGGTCAGCCCCATGCGAGAATTCGGATCCTGAATCTGGCCGTCTCCTCCCATCACAAATCCAGCGCCGTCATCGCTGATGGTGAGCCGCAAATGCTCACGATCGGTTGTCACCACAATGTTCACCAGCGTGGCTTTTGCGTGGCGCGCCACGTTGGACAGCGCTTCCTGCAAAGCGCGATACAACGCCAGGTCGGCCTCCTGCGACATTGTGGGCAGCTTCTCCGGTGCATGCAGCACCGCGCGAACTCCGGTGCGTTCTGAAAAATCAGAAACCAGCGATCGTAATGCCGGCAATAACCCCAGGTCGTCAAGCAGCGACGGGCGCAGCTCGTGGGTGACGTTGCGAATACTACGAATGCCTGTATCGACCAGCGCGAGCAGCCGGTCCAACCGCGGGGTTGCGTGTGGCACCAACGAAGGCCGCAAGCCTTCCAGCTGCATCTTGACGGCGGTAAAGACTTGCGCCGTCTCATCGTGCAGTTCCCGTGACAACCGGCGGCGTTCGTCCTCATGTTGACGCACCATGCGCATGGACAACTGCTCGAGTGAGCGCGTGCGCGCCGCCAATTGCCGATCAACATCGGCCTGTTCCAGTGCCGCACCCACCTGTTGGCCCAGCGCCACCAAAAACGTGTCGTCCAACGCGGTGAACGGATTCCGCACGTCGCCGGTCATCACCAGCGCACCAATCAATCGTTTCCCGCGGCTTACTGGCAACGCCGCCACAAACGGTTGGTCACCGTCACCAATGGCAACCTGCGGACGCTGGGTGAAACGCATGCGCGCCAGCACGCTCGTGACGGCCATGTCAGGCTTGCTGTTGGGCCAGTTGGTGCAGGTTCCGGCTCCACGCACAAATTGCCCTGCATCTTCCATATTGCCCTCCAATACACTGCGTTCAGCGCTTGCGACTTTGTCGTCATGATGATTCGCGGCCGACACCGAGGGCGCCTTGTCGCCGGAGTCCGTCAACAGGTACATCGCACTCCCGCGTACCCCGGCCAGTGTGAGCGGCCGCGACAGCAGTGTGTCGAGAGAATCCCCGACCGAATCTCGCCGGTGCAAGTCGCCCGACAGCGCGGACAGGGCGCGAACGCCCCGCGCAAGATCGTCCAGCACCAGCAAGACCAACCCGGCGCCGACCAGCAATTCGAAACAGATATCGAGGTAGTAGCCCCACGGGGTCCAAGCTCCCTGCGCACGCAGGAACGGATAGTCCAAATGGTGAACACCCCACAATGCAAACGAAATGGCGAGCAAGCGGGCGCCACTGGAGCCCACCATTTTGTTGTGTCGCCAGAACACCCAACCGGTCCACGCTGTCGCCGCACTGAGAAACAACACCGCTGGCAATGCCGCCAGTATGAATGAATCGAGGCTGTAAATGGCCACAAAGGACCACAGCGGCGGAAACAGCGCGATCAGCAAATACCAGGGCTGCGCCCGCGGCTGTCGCAGGAAGACAATGGCGGCCCACAACAACACCAGCGCGGTCCATCCAGTGGTCACCTGGTGCCAGTACAACCACACACGCTGGTCGGTCAGCAGGAAGAGTGAGATGCACAAGAGCCGCGCGACGTACACGCACCACGCCACCGCAAACCACCCGAACCACGGACGTTGAAATCGCACGTACAGGTGCGCGCACAACACGGCAAGGCCGGTGGTGATGGCGCCTTGCAGCAGCGTAGCGGCGAGTTCGGTACCCAGCAGTTGCGGTTCTTGAAGGATCACCCGCGCAATTTAACTCCGCCGGGGATGGGCCGGGGCTGGTCGGCTGGCTTCGGATTGCTACGACGGCGTGATGGTCGGAGAGGCCCCGCCCGTCACCGGCGGCGGCCCGTCCATGATGTGGTGCACGGTGCGGGTGGGATAGGCAAACGACGAACCGTGCCTTGCCACGATTTCCATGAATTGCAGGAGCACCCGGTGCCGGATATCGAGGAATTCTGCGTAATCGACCGTCTGGAGCCACACACTCACGCGCAAATTGATAGCCGAATCACCAAAGCCGATAATGTGCACCTGGACTTGGTCAGGCCAGATTTTCTCCTGCGCGCGCAAATGGCCTTCGATTTCGTTTCGAATGAGCGTCAGCGTTTCGGGCGGGGTATCGTATGTGACGCCCAGGTCGACCCGAAAGAATATGCGATCGCGCGCTCCAAACGTTTCAATGCGCTCTTCCGCAAGCCGGCCGTTGGGCACTCGCACAATGGTGCGGTCCTGCGTGCGAAAACTGGTGGAACGCAGACCAATTCGCTCCACCGTGCCTTCCAGCGTGCCCACCCGCACAAAATCACCAACGCGGAATGCCCGGTCGGCGGCCAGCGAAATGCTACCGAACAAGTGTTCTACCGTTTTCTGACCAGCGAGCGCGACGGCGATGCCGCCAATACCAAGTCCTGCCAGCAGCGAGGTCACTTGGTACCCAAACTGCGACAACACCACCAGCAAGGCCAGAATGCCGAGTGTGACGCGCAGAATGTTGCTCAGCAGCGGGACCAACGTGCGCGCGTGCGTCTCCCCCTCGCTCCACGAAGCCGTCACCAAACGGTCTTGCATTAACCGGATGATGCGAAGGATCGCCCAGAACAGGGCCAGCAACACGAGTCCGCGCGCTGTCGCGTCGAGCAGGTCCCCAACGCGCGAGTTCAGATCGAGCACACCAAGCAGCGGTGTCGCCGCCACCGCGCCAACCCACAGACGAAACGGGCCACGCAGCTTGAGCAGCAATCGATCGTCCCAGTTCGTGGCCGTGCGGGCAACAATTCGCCCAAGCACGCTGCGGACCAGCCAGCTGGTTACCCAGGACACCAGATACAATACCGGCAGCGCGAGCGCCAACCCAATCCACTGATACAGCAGCACGCGCATCGGCCCTTCGCGCATCAACGTTGGCGACAATCGATCACGCAGCCACGGAACGCCAAGTTCGCCAAACCAGAAATCAATGGTGCCCACGGTCGTTCCGGAAAACACCCAACGCGCAAGTCCCCCATCGTTGATACGCCGCATCGTAACGGCTTCCGGCAATCCCGTCGGCCCGGCAATGACCCCAATGCGATCGTGTTCAAAATCGCCATCGAGCGTGTCGCCGTACGACAACGGTGATAACGTGCTGGACTCGAGTTCCAGCCGTTGATCAAGCACCAACTTGAGCCGTCGAGCCAGCGACGCCCCGCGTTCGAGTTGCTCAGGCGTCAGCGCCAGATATTGCGCCGCTTTTTCCCATTCGCCAGCCTTGCCAAGGCGCGCGAAGTTGTCGTACGACGCACGCGGTGAATCGGCCGAAGCGGTCACCACCGTCTGGTCAGTGGCCGCGGCCGCCGGCCGCGGCGCGAGCAAACTGGCTTGGAGCAGTGCCGACTGTGCGGGAAGCAGCCCAACCGGCAACAGGCTCACCGCAAAAAACAGTGCCCGCCCCCAGACCAGCATTGGTGCGCGCGCGGGCACGAACGCCCGCACGTTAATGCGCATACGGATAGTTCTTTTGCAACTTGGCAATCAGCTCGCGATCATAGCCATAGATATCCGGATAAAATTGCGTCTGTCCGTCCTGCGTGGCCATGGCCGTGGAATACAGAATGAACACCGGGCGCGGTTGTTTCACGGCAACGCGTTTCGGTGAGGCCATTTTCATGGAGGAGTCAATGGCGGCGGTCGTCCATTCCGGCTGATCACTCAACAACAACTCGGCCAGCAACGCGGGTTGCGAGAGTCGGATACACCCGTGGCTGACATCGCGCCGCGCTTTAGAAAATGCTTTCCGTGACGGCGTGTCGTGAAAATAGATGTTGTACGAATTGGGGAACAGAAACTTGACGCCGCCCAGTGAGTTGTTGGTTCCTGGAATTTGCCGTATGCGCGCGGTGCCTTTGAGCACCATATCCAATGCCCCGGTGCTGGCTGGAAGCACCGGCGAATTGTCGGCGTCACCGCGCACAATTTCGTAGCGGTTTTTCGCCAGATATGCGAGGTCGGTGCGCGCTTTCGGAATAATCTCGTTCTTCGAAATACTGATCGGCACGTCCCAATACGGCGAGAATACCACGGTGCTCAGCGTATCGCTGAAAATGGGTGTCTTCTTGTTGAAGCTGCCGCCAATCGCTACGTCCATCGTCAACAATTCGGCTTCGTTGTCGCTGGTGCCTCTGAATGCGTACAGTCGAAACGCCGGGAGATTGACCAGAATTGGTGGCGCGCCAAAATCGTGTGGCAACCAGCGCCACCGCTCCAGCGACAGCTCGATGGTACTGACGCGCGCGTCAAACGGGCGTCTGAGCGCAGCAAAGGTCATCGGCCCAATGTTTCCGTCGGCTTCGAGTCCGGTGCGGGCTTGAAAGCGCCGCAAGCCCTCCAGCACATCGCCGAGCAACAACGTCGAATCGGGATTGGGACCATAATCCGGAAGAGGCAAATCACCGACGGCCGTCAACAACTTCCGAAGTTGCGGCGTGCCGTCGTACGGTTCGCCTGGATGAATGATTTGCTTCTTTGCGAGCGGCGGCAGTTGCTTCAGCGCGGAGTCGCCACGCAGCAAACGATATCGCGCCAGCGACTTCTTGAGTAGCTGATAGTGAATAAACGGCGGTTCGGCCGCGTCCAGGCGCTTCTCGATCTGCGCCGAATCGGCCATGGCGCGAACCGCAGCCGACGCATCGAACCGGGGGCGCGGAATGCGCAGTTCTGCATGCGCCTCGGAAGGCCGCAACCGACCGTCATGCAACGCTCGCACAATGCGAATGGCGTTGGCCGAAAACGCCACATCGAATTCCGCACGGTCTGCCGGGGTGTTCAACATCAACATGTAGGCCGGCAACTTGCGGGCGTCGTAATCAGTGGGGTCGAGACCGCGCAACAATACCAAATTCGCCGACGCCACAAATTCCACCGCGGCCTGCGAGGGCGTGTAGGTCACATTCCCCCCAGCATTCACTGCCTGAATCCAACGAGGCTGCCACGCCGCCGAGTCGTACAGGCGCCGCAAATCTGCGGTCACGTCGGCCAACTGCCCGAACCGCATGGAGGGATGCTGCGCCGACGCCACCAAGGCATGCAGTGCGCTGGAATCTCCCGGGAATCGCGGCGAAATTTCCGGCGTCACCGTCGACACGGGTGTGGTGGTGGTCGGTGGCGTGGAAACTGGCGGGGTGGTCACCGGGGGTATTTGTGCAAACGCCTGAGTACTGCCAATGGTCAGCAGCAACACGCCGAGCAACGGCGTACGGAAATGCGAGAAGGCGCCAACCGAGAGAGTCATCTGGATCTATTGTCCTGAAAGGTCGGTCACGACGCGCTGCGCAACGCCTGCAGCGCCATTTCGCGAGCGGTGACATCGAGCACCGACACCACCAGTACCGGCTGCCCATCGAGTTTGGTGTCATGCGAAACAATCTCGACAATGAGAATGCGCCCATCTTTGGTGCGATGTCGCCACACTCCGCGTTCAGCGCCACCCGGTGCGCGTGAGCGAAACGCCGAAATCATACGCTCGACATCCTCCGGCGGACGAAGATCGTCTGTGCGCATGGTGAGGAATTCCTCGCGCGTGTACCCGTACTGCGCCGCTGCCGCGTCGTTGACTTCGAGATAGCGCCGCGTGTCCGGGTCGACGACCATCATGGGCAGCGGATTCCGTTCGAACAGCAACTGGCGCCGTTGTTCCTTGACCCGCGCAGCTGCTTCGGATTCCTTGCGCTCGGTGGTGTCGGAAATGATGCCCGCAGCCCAGGTTGGTCGCCCCAGATTGTCGTAGAAGAACGCGCCACGGCTCACGACCCATCGAATGGCGCCGTCACTGTGACGCCGAATGCGATACTCGGCATGATACTCGACGTGATCTTCTTTGGCGCGCTGCAGCGCTTCGTCGGCCAAATGCCGGTCCTCCGGAAGAATCAGGGCGAGATAGTCCTCGCCTTTGCCCGAAAACGTACCGGGCAAAAATCCGCAAATTCGCTCGTGCGCGTCGTTCCATGTCACGAGATCGGTGCCCGGATCGAAGTCCCAGGTGCCCAAACCAGCGGCGGCCAGCGCCAGTTGCAGGCGCAATTCGGCCGAACGGTTGACGGCGGACTGCGTTTGGTGGGCCGCACTTTCCAGTGCCGACCGTTCACTCATTTCATCGTACCTCGGCGCCGCCTCGTCGCGTGTCGATTACCAAGCGCCCTCGCATGGGCAACTTGAGTGCAGGGAGTGTGCGTGCGTCCAGCACCGCGTCCCGCGCCAGCACCCCGTTTTCCGCAAGCAGGTAGGCGACCACCTGATACACTTCAGTAGGAGAAAGCGATCCGGGCGCGGTTTGCGGCATAGCATGTCGAATATAACCGTAGAGCGTCGTGGCAAACGGCCAGTAGTTCCCTACCGTCTTGGGGGCGCTTGCCTTTTTCGCCCACGGAAAACTGTCGGCGGGAACCAACGCCTGCACCAGGACCGGTGACGGGGGAATGCCCTCGCCTTTGGCCCCGTGACAGCTCGCGCACTTGGCGGCGTACACCGGCGCGCCTTGGCGAGCCGTTCCCTTGCCTGCTGGAAGACCGGCGCCGGTTGTGTCGACATCGGTATCCAGCAGTGCAATGCTCGCGTCGGTCGGACGCTTGCCAAACCCATACGAACCCGGCCATGCGGCAGGCGTAGTGGGGCGCGCTGAGAACTCACCGATGCCACTTTCCGAGCGAGATGGTGCCGGCGCCTTCGCGCTGCACGCTGCTGCGGCGAACACGAGCGCAATGGCTCCGGGCAGGTCACGCCATGGTCCGCTCATGCGTCCACTCCAAAAAAGACGCTGCCATCGGCCGTAACATCCCACGACCGAATGGCATTGAAGTGGTAATCGGTGCCCGACCCACGTACCCGTTTGTATTCGGCCAATGCGGGTTGCACGTAGCCCGTTTCGTCGGTTGCGCGGCTCATGAGACGCGTGGGTGCGCCGTCCCAGTTCCACATGTGCACAAAGCGCACGTGACTGCGGTCCATTAATGGCGTTTGCAATTGTGCATCGTGCCAGGTGGTACCGCTGTCGGTGCTCACTTCCACTCGCGTGATTTTCCCGCGTCCTGACCATGCAATGCCACTCACGGGCCACCAGCCTTTGCTGACCTTGATGGGATACGACGGCGCCGTGATCACACTCTTTGCATCCAACACGAAGCTGAAGTAGCGAACGGTGCCGTCGGGTAACGGGTCGGTGTACTTGGCGGTTTCATTGCGCGTGAAGGTGGCGCGTGAGGTGGCTTCCAGGCGGCGCAACCACTTTACACACATGTTGCCTTCAAAGCCCGGCAGCAACAGCCGCACCGGATACCCCGTGCCCTGCCGTAGCGGCTCCCCGTTTTGCGCGTACACCAACAGCGCATCATCCAACATCTTTTCCATCGGGATGCTACGGGCCATGCGCGCTGCATCACCACCCTCGGCCAACATCCATGCGGCGTCATCGCGCACGCCCACTTCGCGCAACACCAGCGACACCGGAACACCCGTCCATTCGCTGTTGCTGGTCATGCCGTCAATTTCCTGCGGCGTCATTTCTTTTTTCGGCGACCGGTACGCGGCGCGCCCGTTGCCTGAACACTCAATGAAATATGGGCGCGTAATGGCCGGGAACCGCTTGAGTTCTGCCAGGGAGAGTGTGAGCGGTTTGCTGACTAATCCATGAACGGTGAGGGACCATTTGTCGGGATCGATCAATGGTACGCCGTTGTGATGTCGCTGAAAATGCAAATCGGACGGGGTGATTGTGCCGTGCAGCGCCTGCAGCGGAGTGAGCGACGATCCTGAGGTCACACCGGTCGGCGCAATGGCTGGGGTTTCAAACGGCGATCGTGTAGTGAGCGCCGTCGTGGGCATGCCGGGCACGAGCGCGGCGTCGGGAGGCGCGACTGGTCGCGAGGGAGGTATGGGTGCTGCTGCGTCACCTTGTGGCGCCGCCTGACCACTAAGCGGCGTCAGTCGCGTGACGATGGCGCTTCCGGCAAGCACGGCGCCGCCGGTCAGGAGCTGGCGACGTGTTACCGGTACCGATAACGGCGTTTCCGAATCACTCAAAATGTGCTCCGTGAATCAGTGCATCGAGCGCGAAGTGGCGCCGCGACGTGATGGCTCTTCGGGATCATGGCGCGCTCAGCGCGCGCGCGCGGGGAGGCGCCGGCACGAGTGTGCGCCCTGGGGCACGTCGTGGCAACAGGGGCGGCGCATTTACTGCCTCGTGCCCCGACTTCGTGTTGTAGGGCACGTCTTTTGGTGCGCCGCCGAACGGCCAGTCATTTTCTTTACCTGGCGAGTCGGGGCGAGGATGGCTGTTGATATAGGCGGCGAGGTCGAACGATTCCTGTGCCGTGAGTGTGCCGCCTAACCCCAGCGGCATGTTGTGGGAGATAAAGCTGGCCGCGCGCTCAACGCGCGTCATCGATGCCCCGACGCTGTATGATTTTGGTCCCCACAGCGCGGGTATCAACGGTCCGCCGCCACCGTCCGCCTGATGACAGGACTGACACTTGCCGGCGTACAGGGTCGCGCCGCGTCCTGCGTCGGCCACCAATGTTTCCTGCATGGCGGGGAGGCCGTCGGCGCCGGGTACCTTGGCCCCAATTGGCACGTCCTTCGAGAGCCAGGCCATATACGCCAGGAGGTCCGTCATTTCCCGGCTGTCTGTCGGCAGGCGATTGCCGGCAAGGCTCCGCGTGAAGCAATAGTTCACGCGGTCAGCCAGCGTAATGACCGCACCGCTGCGAGGCAGGTATTTTGGAAAGCGGGCATGCGAGCCCGCCAGTGGAGCTCCGTATAACGCTCGGCCGTCCTGCAAGTGGCAGTTGGTGCAGTTGATATGCCCGGGCGCGTAGTCGGGCAGACTGTCAGTTGTGTGGCGCAGCAGCGCCAGCCCGCGCCGAATGGAGTTGCCCAACGAGTCGGCCGGAATTTCGGCTTCGGGGGGTGGGGTCCACTCTTTACCGGCGAAATTTGCGGTCACGATGGGGGACATGCCGGGCACGACTGCGACGGTGGCTGGCCGGTCCGCTGGGGGGACAAGCTTTGTGTCAGGCGCGGCAGCGGGTTTCCCTTCGCACGCTGCTACTGCGAGGGTCGCGGCAGTCAGAACGAGGAAACGATGACGGGATGGGAGGGGGTGCCGCATGAGACGGGCTCCACGCGAGAAAGAACGACTGGGCGTTGGTTGGGGACAATATGTACAGAAAGCCCTCACCACAGAACATGGTGAGGGCCGGGAGGCACTTTGAATTTGAAGAGTGCCCCGAGAAGGACTCGAACCTTCAACCTACGCCTTAAAAGGGCGCAGCTCTACCATTGAGCTATCGGAGCGAGATGACAAGGTAACGAGGCCCTCACGCCCGAAGGAAGTGGGCATCGCCCGATGCTGGCGCGGGAAGCAAAAAAGCGCCCGGAAACTTCGGGGCGCTTGGCCATCACCTTCAAAATGTGGGACCGGGCCCGCAGCAATGGAAGACACCTACCCGGATGGTCCGCCGGAAGCGGTCCCTTGGCGTGATGAAGAAGATTCTCCAAACACACCGCTTCCGACGGCCCAATTCGTCATCCGGTAGAGATTGGGATTCCGAGTTGGTACAGGGTAACAGCCTGCTACTGCGCTTTACCAAACTCCGCTCGTCCTGCAGTTGGTCCTACCCCACATCGTCGCGGTTGCTGCCACGCGGTGTTTGCCAAAATCGCTCGCGCCGTCAGCGCGGTGTCATCATTCCGGGCGAATGCAACCCCCAGGATGCACTGCAACGAATTGACCTCGTTGCAGGCATGGCGACGGCTCGCGAGTATTGCTGTGTTACTTCGTGCTGCTGCCCATGGACAGTGCGGCGACGGTCGTCTCCGCCGGCGCGTCAATGACGAACGTGACGCGACGATTGAGCTCGGCACCCACGGACGAACCGCTCGCGTTCCGGCGCACCTGACGTGTTTCCCCGTACCCCACGGTTTTCACAAGCGCCGCATCGAGACCCTTCGTGGTGATAAACTCACGGACCGCCTCGGCGCGGTTGCGCGAAAGACGCAGGTTATACGCGGCCGAACCTGCGGGATCGGCAAACCCTTCAACCGTGATCTGCGCGCCGCGATAATACTTGGCGGCCACGGTGGCAAAGCGTTCCAGCGCCGCCTGATCAACTGGACGGACCGTGGCGTTGTCGAAGTCAAAATGCACGGGGAACGCGAACGTAATCTGTCCTTCCATCGCGCTGATCTTTGCGCCGAATTCCGTGCGCAGTCCCTGCAGCTCGGTGCGAAGCGCCGAGAGGTCGGCCGCGACCTTCGCCACTTGCGCGTTCGTGTTGCTCAAGTCGGAACGAATGCCGCTGTCCGCACCCATGCGCGCGCCACGTTCTCCTTGCAGTTCACCGGCGGCCGCCACGCGCTGTGTTTCAATATTCTTTCGAACAAAACCCTTGGTGGCGCAGGCGGACAGCGCGGCTGCTGCCAGGGTTGCAACGAAGGCAATTCGAACCTGTCGCATATGGAGCCTCACTCGGTTGGGAAGTTGCTGGCGGGCAACGCGGTTCATGCGCAGGCACCACCGACGCATGATGTTACACGCCAGTTCCAAAACGAGTCGTGACATCAGTCACGCCTTCGGACTTTTCTTCCAGATGGCGTGACTCATGTCACCCGGGATTCATGGCCGGTGCTTTCGACAACCACTCGCCACCGTCTACAACAAAGATACTGCCCGTGATCCAATCACCGGCCGGTGATGCGAGAAAGGCCACCATGTTCGCAATGTCACGCGGTGTTCCCCATCGGCCCAGCGGAATGGAGGCACGCGCGTACCGCTCCATGCGTTCCTTTGTTGCGGCGAAAATATCCGTCACTCCACTGTCGGGGGGGGGCGTAAATGCTTTCTTGACGCCGTCAGTGGGAATTGGTCCGGGTGCAATGGCGTTGACACGAATGCGTTGTGGTGCCCACTCCACGGCCAACGTGCGCGTCAACGCATCCACGCCGGCCTTTGCCGCGGTCGCGTGCGCCATGAGGGGCCAGCCGCGATAGTGCAACGTCATGGAAATACTGACTACCCGTCCGCCGCCCTGCTGCGCCATGATCGGGTACACAGCCTGCGTACAATAAAACGTGCCGAACAAATCAATTTCGACCACGCTTCGCCACGCATTGGGCGACAACGTCGCACTCGGCGAGTAGAAATTCCCGGCCGCGTTGTTCACGAGCAGATCAATCCGTCCATGTTTGTCGGTGATTTCTTTGACCGCCGCGTTCACGCGCTCCGGGTCACGTACATCAACCTGCACCCCACTGGCCGACCCACCCAATGCCGTCAACTTCGCGCACGCACTGTCCAGATGTTCTGTTTTGCGACTGGCCAACACCACGTGCGCGCCCAGTTCGCACAGCAGTTCGGCAACGCCAAAGCCGATGCCCGTGCCTCCGCCGGTAATCATGGCCACCTGCCCTTTGAGCAGGTCCGCGCGAAACACTGAGGGGGATACCGGCGTGGTCATGAATGGCTCCAGAGGGTAACGGTCGGTGAGAAACAACAGTGCAAGTTCGTTTGTCTGACGTTCGCATTCAAACTCGTCAACCGCCAGATTCACCGCATGCCTTTGAAAACGCAAGCGCGGGGTTCCAGGCCGAGTTCGGACACGTTCGGGTCGGGGTTACGTTTGGTGGAACCGCGGTGGTCGTGGTTGGTCGCCGCACTTGGCATCGCCACCCTGTCGCTTGCGTGGCCGGCACTGGGCGGAGCCTTCCTGGTAAATCCGCACAGCGATCAATACATCGCCGGCTACGGCTTCCGCACGTTCGCGGCGCAATCGTTGCGGGCGGGCAACGGGTTTCCGCAGTGGAACCCCTACATGTTTGGCGGACTGCCGTACGTCGCCGCCATGCACGGCGACATTTTTTATCCGACGTTTCTGCTGCGCCTGCTCATGCGGACCGATGTGGCCATGACGTGGGGCTTTGTCCTGCATACCTTTCTGGCCGGCGCGTTTACCCTTGGGTTTCTGCGCGCGACTGGACTGCCGCGCTGGCCCGCGGTCTTCGGTGCCATGACCTATCTGTTGTCCGGACCTATTGCGTCGTACGCATCCCCCGGGCATGACGGAAAATTGTTCGTCAGCGCGCTGCTTCCGCTGGCGCTCTGGATGCTGACGCGCGCGATGGTGTCTGACCGGGTCTGGGCGTGGGGCGTGTTCGGGCTCACGGTGGGCCTCGCAGTGCTCAGCCCACATCCGCAACTGTTGCAGTATTTCCTGTTGGTCAGCGGTGCCTATGCGCTGTTTCTCGTATGGTGCCATTCACCGAACATCCGCAACGCCGGCGTGTCTCTCAGGGCAGACGACACCACGCCCGCGTTCGCGCCCCTTCGTACGCGACTTGCATTTGCCGTCACGCGCCTTTCCATGGCGTTGGGGATGGTCATAGTGGGGTTGGGCATCGGCGCCATTCAATATTGGCCGGTGCTTGGCTACGTGAACTCCTCACCGCGTGCAAATGGACGCGCATTCGGTTTTGCCGCATCGTACTCGCTGCCGCCGGAAGAACTCATCAACACATACCTGCCACAGTTCAGCGGCCTGCTGAATGCGTACTGGGGCCGCAATCAAATTCATCTGCACAGTGAATACCTTGGCATAGCGGTGCTCATGCTGGCGCCGTTGGCTTTTGGCGCCGGTTCGCGCAAACGACTGGCGCGCTTCTGGCTCGCAACGGCGACCGTGGCGTTGCTCTGGGCATTGGGTAGCTTCACCCCATTTTTCAAACTGGTGTATTGGGTGGTACCGGGCACCAAATATTTCCGGGCGCCCAGCACCATTATCTACGTGCTCACGTTCGCCCTGTGCACACTGGCCGCGCTCGGCCTCGAGCGCGTGCTGGCGAAACGTGTGAGTGCCCGAGGGCTCGTTCGTTACCTTGTTCTCTGGACGGGTTTTGGCGTATTCGTTGCGTTATTCGCCTGGACGGGCGTGCTCACCCAATTCGCAAAGAATCTTGGAACAACATTTGCCCGACAATTCGGACACGATCCGGATGGCTTCCGGGAGTTTGTCGCGAACAACGGCCCCGCCCTGAGCGTGGGGGCCACGCGCAGTCTGGGGGTCGTGCTGATCATAAGTACGCTTTTGTATGTGTTCAGTCGAGGCAAGCTGAAACCGACGGTCTTCGCGCTGGCCATGGTCGGTGTCGCGAGCGTTGATCTCTGGTCTGTCACGCATCGCTACTGGATGTTCTCGGAACCCGCGCGTGTGTTGTATGGCCATGACCCGATCATCAATTACCTCAAGGCGCAGCCGCAACCCGGTCGTGTCTTCGTCTACACCAAGACCGCCGACTATCGCACCGCCACCGATCCATATTTTGGCGCGCGTGGCTTTGGCGAAGGCGCCGGGTTCATGGTGCATGGCATTCGCTCGGTGACTGGCTACCAGGGCAACGTGCTGGCCCGCTACGAAGCGGTGTCGGCCGGGACCGGGATGATCAATCCACGATTCTGGCAACACGAAAATGTGCGCTGGTTGTACACGAACCTGAGCATTGCCGATACTGTGCTGAAACTGATTCTGGGACCACTTACCAATTCGGCGGGGTCGACCGTGTACTTGTACGCCATGCCGGGCGAGAACTCGTACGCCTGGGTCGCTGCCAGTTTTGGCGCGCAGGATGACAGCACCGCCGTCCGGGAAATACTTGACAGCGAGCACGACCCACGCGCATTCGTCGCGTTTGACACGGCAGCCACGCTGAACGGGACGCGCATGACGCAACCGCCGGCTATCAGGCCACCGCCAAGTGTGCTCAGCACCACGGTCAGCGATTTCGGCCCCGGGCGGGCGACGGTGCAACTCAGCGCACCGGCACCTGGCGGCAGTGCATTGGTGATCTCGGAGAACTACTACAAGGGATGGCGCGCCACCGCTGATGGCAAGGCGGTGCCTGTGGTCCGCGCCGCGTTCAATCTGGTTGGTGTGCCGCTTCCTCAAGGAGTGCGCACCGTAACATTCACCTTTCAGGATGAACGATACGCAACGGGTCGACTCATTACGCTGGTGTCGCTGCTGGTCTGCGTGCTGCTCGTTACGCCGGCTGTGCTGGGCCACCTTCAAAATCGACGAGCGGCGCGACAACTGTAGCGACGACGTTCTCGAACACCAATTCCATTTGTTGACGCGTGCAGAACGACACGCGATGATGCGGCGTCAAGCCGCGCGCCACAATGCCTTCGCGATGTTCTGCCGTGCCGTACCCGGAGTTCGTCATCCAGCCATACCCGTCGTACCGTTTGTGCAGCGAATGCATGAGTCGATCACGCGTGACCTTGGCGACAATAGAGGCGCAGGCAATGCCATAACACCTGGCGTCGCCTTTCACGACCGCGGTGTGGGCGGTGCCCAAGGTGCGCAACATCAACCCGTCCACCACGACGTGGTCCGGCGCGCGGCCGAGTCGTGATGTCACGCGACTGAGCGCGCGGCGCATGGCCAGTACGGTTGCGTGGTACACGTTAATGCGATCCACTTCGCGCGCGGACGCGGCGCCGATGCCAATGGCCAGCGCGACGTCGCGAATGCGCAGCGCGAGTTTCTCGCGGGTAGCGCGGTCGAGTTGCTTGGAGTCGTCCACGCCGTAAATGGCGCGCGCGTTCGGTGGCATGACAATAGCACATGCGACAACGGGGCCCGCCAAGGGGCCCCGTCCCACTTCATCAATCCCAACCAACATCGGTCCGTGCGCGAAGCGCAGGTTGCGCTCAATGCCAGTCCACCGTGACACAGAATTTCGTGATGTCGTGGTGCGCGTTGGTTGTGGTGCGTACGGTCAGGCTTTGCGCGGGGTGGAACCGGCGGTACCAGGCGCGCGAACCTTGCGCTCCTTGATGCGTCCCGCCTTGCCCGTCACGTCGCGCAGGTAGTACAGCTTGGCGCGACGAACCGCACCGCGACGGACCACCGTGATATCCGCAACCATGGGGCTGTGCAGTGGAAAAATGCGCTCGACGCCAACGCCGTTGGAGATTTTCCGAACGGTAAAGGTCTCGCTGACACCACCGCCCTTTCGGGCAATGCACACGCCCTCAAACGCCTGCAGACGTTCCTTTTCGCCTTCTTTCACGCGCACATTGACGCGGACGGTGTCGCCGGGACGGAATGGCGGTGTTTTTTCCCGCAGCCACTCCTTTTGTGTTTCCATGAACGGATGCATATCAAGCTCCTCATAACGCGACGCAGGGCGCCGAACCGAGCGCGGGCTCGCAGGCCCGCTTCGTTGAAGTCATACTGCCGCGACGCCAGCCCGGGACACGGTCCCGAATGCCATTGCTGCGGTGCGAGAGGCCACGACGCGTGCCGAAAGCGAAGTCTTTCGGACGGAACCGACGGGGCATCGCCACTTTGCCTTGTCGAATGCTGCGAACCGGAACCGGTTCGCCCAGGACGTGTGGGCAAAGGGAAAGTTTTTTGTGTTCTACCGTGCTGGCCGCTACTGTCGCGCCGCTCGCCCACCCATACTGTGAGCAGCGCAGCACTGCCTGACCGCGACGGCTACCCAGCCCGTTCCGTTTCCGGTGCCGTCGAAGGTAGCATGAAAAGTTAGCTGGGCCTCCGGTGGTTTCGCTACCCCCGAAGCCGCCCTGAAGTTGACACCAGCGCATTCGCCAATTCCGGCGGGCGGTGGGGCCCCTCGCTTCTCCTTCCGCCTGCCCCTGTGCCTGAACGCTACGCGACCAGTACTTCCAGCCCTTCCCAGTCTACGGGTCCCAGCTCGCCGGCACAGGACCGCCAACCGGGCCCGGCCATCCGATACCCGGAGACCTTCCAAAGCGACCACGTGGACACCTACCCGGCAGCGGCAGACGGGGTGCCGGTTCAGGATCCCTATCGATGGCTGGAGGACGACCGCAGCGCCGAAACTGAAGCGTGGGTCAAGCTGCAAAACGAGGTGACGTTCGCGTACCTCAGCGCCTTGCCTTCGCGAGACGCTTTCAAGGCACGGATAACCGAACTGCTGAACTACCCCAGGCTCTCCCAGCCTGAGCAGAAAGGCCGGTGGCTGCTGTTCAGCCGCAACGACGGACTACAGAACCAGGCGGTGATCTACCTGCAGGAAGGCGAGTCGGGCGAGCCCGCCGTTCTGCTCGACCCGAACCTGATGTCGGCCAATGGCACCACCCGCATTGGTGCGCTGGTTTTCAACCAATGCGGGGACCGCCTGGCCTTCACCGTGTCCGCCGCCGGCTCGGATTGGCAGGAAATTCGGGTACTGGACACCGCCACACGCCTGCCCACGTCGGATGTCGTGCGCTGGGTGAAAGTCTCCGACATTGCGTGGCACGGTGCGGGGTTCTTCTACAGCCGATACCCGGAGCCCGCACAGGACACCTCATTGCTTTCCGCCAGCAACGATGACCACCAGGTGTTCTACCACGCGCTGGGTACCGATCAGAGCGCCGACACACTGGTGTTTCGCGACAGTGCGCATACGCAACGGTTTCACACGGTCAGCACGACGGAAGACGAACAGTTCGCCGTGTTGTACATCTCCGATCGCGGACAGGGTAAAGACGGTTCGGCGCTGTGGTACATGAATTTGACGAACCGCAGGCCGCAATTTCGTCCGCTCTGGAATCATTTTGATGACCAGATGTCGGTCATCAATAACGTCGGACACAAGCTGCTGGTCTTGACCAATCGGCACGCGCCGAACCGACGAGTGGTGTTGATCGATCCGGCAAACCCCGACGAATCAGCGTGGCGCACCGTCGTGCCAGAGCGCGACGAACCATTGGAAGGGGCGGCCACGGGCGGCGGGAAATTGTTTCTCGCGTATCTCAGGAATGTCGCGAGTCGCGTGTCGGTCCACGCCATGGATGGATTGCTGGAACGCGAAATTGCGTTGCCCGGAATTGGCACGGCTGCGGGCTTCGGCGGCGAACACGATGCCACGAGCGTGTTTTATTCGTTTGCCTCATTCACGGCGCCACCCACGGTCTATCGCTACACCATTCTATCCGGCGAAAGCACCCTGTTTCGTGCGCCCACGTTGCCGTTTGACCCCGCGGAATTCGAATCGACGCAGGTGTTCGTGCCGAGCAAGGACGGAACGCGCATTCCCGCATTTGTCGTGGCACGCAAGGGACTGCAACTGGACGGGTCCAATCCAACGTTGGTGTACGGATACGGCGGGTTTAACGTCTCGCTGGTACCGACCTTCAGCGCCGCGCGCGTGGCGTTCCTCGAGCAGGGAGGCGTGTACGTGCAGGCCAACCTGCGCGGCGGCGGCGAATACGGGGAAGCGTGGCATCAGGCCGGCATGAAACACCACAAACAAAATGTGTTCGATGATTTTGCGGCCATCATCAAGTGGCTGGTGACGGCTGGCTACACTGGTCACGACAAGATTGCGATACAGGGTGGATCAAACGGCGGATTACTCGTGGGCGCCATCATGACGCAGCAGCCGCACCTGGTGAAAGTGGCACTGCCCTCGGTGGGCGTGATGGACATGCTGCGTTTTCACAAATTCACCATCGGGTGGAATTGGATTGCCGACTACGGGTCGAGCGACAACGCCGAAGACTTCAAGGTGTTAGCTGCGTACTCGCCCCTGCACAATCTTCGGGACGGGGTGGCCTATCCAGCGACGCTGATTACCACCGGTGATCACGACGACCGCGTCGTACCCGCGCATTCCTTCAAATTTGCCGCGCGCCTGCAGGCGGCCAACGCGAGCCCCAATCCAACGCTCATTCGTGTCGAAGTGCAATCCGGGCACGGGAGTTCGTCCCTCACCAAAGCCATTGACGAAACCGCGGACGTGTACGCGTTCACCATGCACAATCTTGGCGTCACGCCGCAGTTTCCGGCAGCGCCACGCTAGCGGTCAAACACCAGACACGTCGTGTCAGCGGTTGCATACAATTTGCCGGCGGCGTCAACCACGCGCCCGTGCGCAATGGCGGTGGAACGTCCCGCATGAATCACAGTGCCCTCGGCAAATACTTCGCCGGTTCCAATGGTAATGGCGCGAATATACTTGACACTCAGACTGAGCGTCGTGTAGCCACGTGTCCTCGACAACATCGTGAGCACGGAACATCCCATGACGGTGTCCAGCAGGGTTGCCATGGCCCCGCCGTGCACCGTGCCCATTGGGTTGTAGTGTGATTCATCGGGCACCACGCTCATGTTCACCTTGCCCGGCTCCACTGCCTGAAAACGAAATCCGAATAACGCCGCAATGGGCGGTGGTGGTATTTCGCCGGCGACCATTGCGCGCATCGCGGTGATACCGTCGTGATCGCGCATTAACAGTGCGGTGGCCAGCGGCTCGGACCACTGGATGGTTTTTTCGCGCGGGAGAGTGGCCGGCATTGCCGTCTTGTTATGAGAGTTGAGCTGCGACGTCGGGCGCAGCAAAAATAGCCGCGGTATTGTGGCCGCCAAATCCGAACGCGTTGCTCAGGGCCACGCGCACCTCGCGCTGCTGGGCGGTGTTGGCCACCACGTTCAGCGCGCAGGCCGGATCGAGTTGCGAAAGATTGATGGTGGGCGGCACCAGACCATGCACAATGCTCAACACCGACAGCACGGCTTCGGCCGCGCCAGCTGCGCCGAGCATGTGGCCAGTCATGCTCTTGGTGGAGGTGATGGCCATGCGATCGGCCGCGTCTCCGAACACTGCGCGAACGGCAAAACATTCGGCCGTGTCCCCAATGGGAGTGGACGTTGCGTGCATATTGATTGAGTCAACCTCATTAATGGATACACCACTCTCTTCGAGGGCAGCGTGCATGGCAAGGCGCGCGCCAATGCCTTCGGGGTGTGGCGCGGTCATGTGGTACGCATCACACGCGGCCCCAACACCCAGCAGCTCGGCGTAAATGCGCGCCCCTCGGCGTTCTGCGCTCTCCAGTGTTTCGAGTATCAACACCGCCGCACCTTCGCCCGCGACAAATCCATCACGGCCAGTGTCGAAGGGTCGGCTGGCCGCCTGCGGATGGTCGTTGTTCGTGGACAATGCGCGCGCGGCCGCGAAGCCCGCCACACCAAGCGGTGTGATGACGGCCTCTGCCCCACCGGCCACAATGATGTCGGCACGTCCAGCGCGCAGCGCATCCAACGCACTCAGCAAATTGTCGTTGCCCGTAGCACAGGCTGACACCGCACTGTGATTGGGGCCGCGCAACCCGTGCTGCATGGCGACCACGGCCCCAGCGCTGTCCACAATCATCATGGGCACGAGAAATGGCGAGATGCGCGACGGCCCCGACGTCCGCAGAATTTCGGCCTGCGTCTCGAATGTTTGCATGCCGCCTTGTCCACTGCCAATCATGACGCCTATGCGCGCGCGTTCCGCGTCGGATAATGTGGTCGTATCCAGCGCCGCATCGGCCAACGCTTCGTTTGCCGCCGCCAGGGCGTAGTGTGCAAACGGATCCATCCGTTTTGCCGCTTTGCGATCCATGTAGTTATGCGCGTCGAAGGCCTTTACTTCGCACGCAAAACGCGTGGTGAACGCGCTGGCATCAAAGTGCGTAATGGGTGCGGCACCGCTTACTCCATGCACCGCGTTTTGCCAGAACAGTGGCACCGTGAGCCCCAAGGGAGTGACCGCACCGAGCCCGGTTACCACCACTCGGCGGCGCGTGACGGGCCGAAAGACATTTGATGCGGTCATGTCATGTTCTCCTTGCGCGCCTTGAGTCGCGCGGCTCGTTGCAACGTGTCCGGGCCGGCCTTGGGCCCTGGCTGAAATGCAATGTTGTCGACTAAGCATACGCGACGCGTCGTTGTGCCGACTATCGACGGTTCAAGCGGCTCACCGGACGTGCGATCGATGAGCGTCACCGTCGCGCCTCCCGGGGACAACCAGCGCGTACCCCAAGTGGCAAGCGCCGCAAGCACGAGGGCAAACTCACGGGCTTTGGCGGTGGGCACGTATTCGTATCGGGCCGGGCGCTGCTGATAGAGCCGCTTGGTCAACAACCCATCGTTGACCAGTGCGTGCAGGCGCTTTGCAAGAATGTTGGGAGCAATTCCGAGATTGCCCTCAAATTCGTCGAACCGACGAAATCCAACGAAGGCATCGCGGAGGATGAGTACACGCCACGCATCGCCTACCTCGGCCAGGCTGCGAGCCACCGGACATTCCATGGCGGGAAAGGGGGACGGACGCATGTCTATTCTTAGCCCAGTCACTTGCGAATAGCAAGTTACACCGGCGCGACAGCACGCAGCCAACCGATTACGTTTGCACCGTGGCCACTCTCTCTCCCTACCGATCATTACCAGCAGCGCGGCGCGTCGCGCTGCTGACGCACGTGCTCACCACGCATCGCGAAACGCGAGCGCTGTACATTCAGCGTCTGGTGGCGAAAGGTGGCGGCTTTCGGGCCGTAACCATGCAACCGTGGCCCGCCGAGCGTATTGCGCGTGAGGTGGTCCGCCTGAATGCCGAAAGCGCGCAGGACGAAATCGAGCTGCTCCAATTGTTATATGTCGATCTTGAACCAGGCATCCAAATCACGATGCTGGACGCCGCAGGCGTGAAGCACGATGGCGGCAAGATTGATGAAACCCTGGAGCCCCCGTACGGGGACGGGGCGGCTGTGGCGCGCGGTGCGGTGGCCGTCCGCGAGCAGCATGGGGACGATGGATTGCACTATCTCAAGACCATCGCTCGGTACAATCTCGCCGCTTGGCCAGGCTTGGACGCGTACCTGGCGACGGTCGGGGCGTAGACGAGGGCGAAACATTCGGAGTGCGCAATGCGCTTCCGCATTTCAAATTTTCTCACCACGCAGCAAACGAAAAACGGGGCCGCGCTGTTGCGCGGCCCCGTTTTTCGCAAGACCGCGTTCTTAGCGTCGAATGGCAGAGGACGTGTAGGACCCCGTGCGAGACGCGGTCCGGAAGCTGGTGCCGTTGCCGATATTGCCAGAAACCGCGTTCGTTCCGGTAATCGTATAGCTCGTCAGGGTGCTGGTGTTCAGCCCCCATTGTGGATCGAACTGCTGGATGCTGGTGAGGTCTGGATACTCCAGGTTGTAACTACTACCGCTGAAATAGCCACGCGAGGCCGTGAATGTCACCGACTTGGCGCCCTGCGTGAACGCCATGCCAATGCCACTTGGGTAGTCAGCCTGGAAGCTACCCTGCGCACGAGGGCGGGAGATCGTGTTGGTCACTGACGTCACGGCAGGCTGACCCAACACCGCACCGAACGACACGTTCGCACCGCTGAGCGCATTGGTGTAGTTGAAGACGTTCCGAATACTGGTCAGGTCGGCGCTTGTCGCGATGGCCAGCAGTGCATGGAGGTCCGTTCCGGCCAGGTTGGCCTGAGGAACCCCGATGACGCTGCGATCGGTCGTCGTACTGGGGGTGGAGAAACCAAGCGCAACCGAGCCACCGTTCTGAGTCTGGAAGAGTGTGGCCAGTGTGGCGTTGTCCCCACCAAGATTGCCGAGCGTGACCGTTGCCGAAATCGGATTGAACGCCTCGGCGGACGCAAAATTGAGTGGTGCGATGACCGCGCCAGCGTTGAGATTGAGATTGCGGCGAATCAGAATTTTGTCGGTGACGAACCCGGACATTCCGACGGTGTTTCGAAGAGCGACCAGATCCTGCGTGCCGTTCAACACGTTGTTCAGCGTGTAGTTCAAGCTACCGAACGTGGCGGTCGCACTTCCGCCGCCCATGGTAACGTTTGCGGTTTCCAGGGCCGAAAGTGCCACGACCGATCCGGTGAACGACTTGAAGCCCGTGGGAGTGGTGGCGCATTCGTTGGCCGCAATGGCCTCGAGCTCGGCCCGCGTCTGCAGATAAATAGTCGTTGCAAACGAGCCGCCGCTTGGCTTCACGATAAACACACCACCTTCGGGCTGCGTGACGTCGAACGAGTAGAGATTGCTCGCGTTCGGTACTACGCGCGTCCAGGTGCCGCCATCGCCGTTCTTGAAGGCCACGAAGGTCGGTAGGCCAGTTGCACTACAGAATTGCCACCGAATGTTGCCAGTTCCGCCGCCGCCGCCACCACCACCCGCCACGGTCACAGTAAAGTTGGTTGCGGTTGACGGAAGACCCGTGGCCGTTCCGTTCAGGACGCCGTTGTAAGTGCCCGCGGCCGTTGACGCACCAACCGTCAGATTAATCGTGGCGGTGTTCCCCGTTGCGGCGGCGGGCGTGACGGTTGCCGTGACGCCCAATGGCAATCCGGAAACCGCGAGGTTCACCGCACCGGTGAACCCACCATTGCGCGTGAGATTCGCCGTGATACTACCGGTACCGCCCGCGGCAATGGAGATCGTGCTGCTCACCAAGGCCACACTAAACGATAGCGGCGCAATCACCGTCATGTTCAGTGTCGCAGTAGTCGACACGAGGCTGCCCACACCATCCGCGCGCAGCGTAATGGTATACAGGCCCGGTGCTACGTTCGGGCCGGCAGAGATCGTGGCCTGGGTAGTGGTTGCCGCGCCGCTCAGTGTCGCCGGCGAAAACGCCAGCGTAATACCGTTGGGCAGATTCTGACCAGCGAACGTGATGTCGTTGGTAAACCCACCATTGCGCGTAATGGTCACGGTGTTCTGTACTGACCCGCTGACGTTCACACTGGTTGTCACCGGGTTCAAGGTCATCGTAATGCCCACCGGCGGACTCACCGTGAGCATAATGTTGACGGTACGCGAACTGATCGTCCCACCACTTCCGGTCACCGTAATGCTGAACGTGCCAGACGTGACCTGCGCGGTGGTGGCGAAGGACAGCGTGGCCGTGTTCGCATTGGCCGGATTTGGCGTGAAGGTCGCGACCACACCCTGTGGCAAGGTTGACGTGACAAACCCGATGTTATCGATGAAGCCGCCCGTGCGATTAATCGCAATGGCGCTGGTAACGACTCCGCCCGGCGACACGGATACGGCGGCTGGAGTTGCGGTCAGCGTGAAGTCTGGCTGCGCACCGGTTGTGATCACCAACGGCAGTGAGAGGAGCTGATCGGCAATTCCGCCTCCCGACGCACGAACGCTGATAGTGGTCGTTCCAACCGGCGCATTGGACGCAGCCGCCAGTGTCAGCGTGCTGTTCGACACGCCGGTTCCCAAGGTCGACGGCGTGAAGTTCGCCGTGACGTTCGCGGGCAATCCCGATGCCGAGAGATTGACCGAACCTGTGAATCCGCCCAAACGGGCCAACGTCAATGCGACAGTGGCAGCGGCTCCTTGCGTAGTGGTTGCCGTCGCCGCTCCTGCCGTCAACGTGACGCCAGACGCGTTCACGATGACCTGCATGGTCGTGGTGCGCGCCGTCACTCCAGATCCGCTGGCCCGAATGGTGACGGTCGATGTACCCGACACCGCGGTCGACCCTGCGGTCAGCGTGAGGGAACTGGTGGCCACACCCGATGCGAGCGTGGCCGGGGCGAACGTCGCCGTCACGCCCGTGGGTAGTCCCTCGGCCGCGAGTGTGACATCACCCATGAAACTTCCGCCACGAGTGACGTTGACGGTCGCGAGCCCGGGTGCGCCCGGTGTGGTGGTGACTGCGCCTGGCGCAATGACCACGGCGATGGCACCGGACTCCGTGGAACTCTCCTTACAAGCAGCGATTGCGGCGAGTGCAAGAACAGCCGTTAAACGCCCGGCGTTCCGGAGAATGTTTCCAACACCGAAGTTCGAAAACATCGAGCGCGTTGGCGCCGATCGCGACTTCGTGGGCGGGGACTGACGAAGCAACCGCATCTAATTTCCTCGCTGCAACTGATAAGATGAATAGTGCGAAAATCTTGGTTGAGCCAAAGGGCAACTTCTGTATGCCGCGCCAAATGATGACGCGGAGGGCGAACGCTATTGCCGAATCGCTGTGGTAGCTACTGTGACTGGTACGGTGAAAGTTCCGAAGTCGGAACCGGCGGTGGCTTTTATCACAATATTGTACGTCCCTGGTGCAGTTGCCGCCGTAGCCGCCAACGTCAAGGTGGTCGCCGTTCCAATAACGGGGGCCGGTGAGAATGACGCCGTCAGCCCAGTGGGCAGTGCTTCGGCCGACATGACGAAATCGCCGGTGAATCCAGACACGCGGGTAATCAGCACGGCGGCCTGGGCGAACCCACCGGGTGCAATGCGAAGCGTCGCCGGTGCAACATTGACCTTCACACCGGGAATAGGTGTGACGATCAGCACCAATTGCAATGCGCGTTGTGGCAGACCGGCAGTAGTGCCGGTGAGTTGCAACGTGTAGATGCCGGGTACCGTCGCCGCGGTTGATACCAGCGCGAGGGTCGATGTGTTGGCGATGGCCGGGTTCGGCGTAAAGGTGGCGGATACGCCCGCCGGAAGTCCGCTGACCACAAACGTCACGTTTCCGGCAAACCCGCCACTGCGACTGAGCGTGATGGTGCTCTGCCCCCCTGAACCTGCGACCACGCTCAAAATGGAAGGTGCCGCGGACAGTGCGAAATCTGGAGCGGCCGCGGAAGCAACGACCAGGAGAATCGGCGTCGTTTTGTCCGCGACCCCCTGCGCTCTTGCGCGTACGGTCACCGTGCTGGTTCCCGGAACCGCACCAGTGGCCGCCGAGAGCACAAGCGTGCTGCCCAGCGTGCCATTGGGCAACAAGGCTGGGGTGAATGTCGCCGTGACGTTGGCCGGCAGCCCTTCGGCCAGCAGGTTCACAGCCCCAGCGAATCCATTCACGCGGGAAATGGTCAGCGGAATACTGCCCATTGATCCCTGCGGAATGGAAACGCTCGTGGCAGGCGACGAAAGCGTGAGAAACCCGGTCGCAATCTTGACCTCGACGGTCGTGCTGGCAGTGGTGACGTTCACGCCGCTTGCGCGGATGTTGATCGTATCGGTCGCCACTACCGCCGTCACGGCGGCGGTAATGGTCATGATGGCCGTTGTCGCCTGACCACCGAGCGCGGCAGGTTCGAAGGCCACGGTCACCCCGGAGGGCAGACTATCCGCTCCGAGCAGCACGGTGCCTACATAGCCATCCAACCGCGTCACCGTGACCGCCGACACTGCCGGCATCCCGACCGCGATTGGCGCGCTGGCGCTCGAGACGGCGATCGTGATGGAACCCGTGTTGTCGAGAATTGGCCCGTCGACCGCCCTGACACAGCCGGCAAAAGCAGCCAAGACCATCAGCAGCGGCGCAAAAAGGACGGCTCGGGTACAATGGCGGCGCGCGGAGCGGAACAGGTGCATCAAAAACCTCGGTACACGATTGGGAGGACCACAGAGTCCGGATATGACGCAGCGAACGGGCGCCCGGTTCACCAGGCGCGTAGCCAAATCTACTCGGGCTAGCCGAACTTATGCGGCGAACGGCTAGGTTGCAGGCTTCGCACCAGCTTCGCCATGCGCCGTTTGGAGGACAACACGGATCCCGGGCGAAGGGTCACCCTCAGGCCGGAACAGCACCTCGTGAGAATTGTGAAGGGCAAGTTTGCGGGGCGGACACTAACCTCTCCCAACGACTTTCGTGTGCGTCCGACCGCCGAACACGTGCGAACTGGGTTGATGAGCATGATCCACGCCGACCTTGACGGCGCGCGCGTGCTCGACCTGTTCGCGGGCACCGGTGCACTCGGGCTCGAAGCCATGTCCCGCGGGGCGCGCAGTGCAGACTTCGTCGAGACGCGCCCCGCCAGTCTGCACGCGCTCCGCGCCAACGTCGCCGCGCTGCGCGGGGTCAAGGAGCATACGCGCATTTTCAAACGGGACGCCCTGCCCTTCGCCGCTGCACTCACGCCGGAGAGTTACGACATTGCGTTCGTCGATCCCCCGTACGGCTCGAAAATGCTGGATCGCATTCTCGAAAGTTGGCGGGCCAATCGATTCGCGCGAGTGCTGGCCGTGGAGCACGCGGTCACGCATGACCTGCCACGCGCGTTCGACAAACGTATTTTCGAGGAAAGCGCGGTCTCGATTTACCGGCTGTAACTCAGTCGCCGACGGTGCGTTCCGCGCTCGCAAGTTTCCCGGCCAGGTCACTCACGGCGTGTCCCCCGGATGATAGGTGCGTTCGGCCTTTTTTTCGATATCTTCGCGATAGAACAACACGTCTTTGTATTGGCTCGTGGTATAAATGAGCGCCTGATCGGCGAAGTGTTTCGACGTGGGGTCACCACTTACTCCGCCCGCGAGCAGACTCCTGGCTTTGATGCGTGGCCCGAATTCCACGACGGCCATAAAGCTGTTGCCACGGTCGCCGTAAATTCTTTTCACATTGGCCTGTGTGGTCATGCCGAACGCGGCCAGTGATCCCCACGTGGAGGATGTGAACGGTACCGGCAGGCTGGGTTTCGCATCGTCGAATGGCTGCACGATGTCACCCGTGAGCCGCTGAAAGCGATTGATCTCCCCCCATGGGGTTTGCCACTTGCCGAAATCGCGCTGCAGTTTGGCCGACGCGCGCGCCAGCGACTCGAGGCGGGTGCGAGCCATGGCGCGTGACGCCATGTGATCGAGCACCGGCACGTCTTCCCCACGCGCGGCGTCGCGATTGGCGCGCGCCATGAGGTCGTCGCCCCAGAAAATAGCGAGCGCCGTTGGCACCGATTCAATTGAGTAGCGATAGTCCCACGTGCGCAGCACCTTGATTTGCTCGGCCAACGGTCCCTTAAGGGTGTCGCTCGCGGGTGCAGCGTCGTACGCCGCCAGCAGAGTTGGGATCAATTGCGCGAAGGCGGGCAAATACGAATCGTTCGCGGCGGCAATGAGTCCGTCCAGCGTAAAACCCTTCTTGCCCTCGAGCACGCGTGTGGCATGAATACCGCGCGCGTTCTCCGGATTTTCGTTCATGTATTTCGGATAGTTCTTCGCAACCGGACTGCTGATGCCCGCCGCTGAGAACGGCCAGTTGTTGGTGTTGGCCAGCCACCCGCTTTTCGGATTGAACAGCGTGATGGTTTCCTTCACCTCGTGCAGGCCCTTCCACGCCGTGCGCGGATCGCTGCCGTTCACCGGCTTCTTGAAATTGAACTGGGTATCGCGTTTGGGGATGAAGTTCCCATGGAAGTACGCGATGTTCCCATCAGCATCGGCATAAACCGTGTTGTTGGATGAATTGGTACGAATATCCATCGTTTTCAGGAACTCGGCATAACTCTTCGCTTTCGTGCGCATGTACGACTGCGTCAGTGCGCGCTGCGGATCATTCATCATTGCCACAGCGACCCACTGGCCGTTGGCTTCGCGCACGACGGGACCGTTCCCGGTGAAATACGCGGTCACCGTCTTACTGGCCATGGCCCCGCCGTTCTTGTAGGGCAACACAATTTGTTTCGTTCGCACAGCCCGCTGCTCGGTGCCGTACTTGTACGTGTATTTGCCCGCCGCGTTCGTTACCGTCTCCAGATATTCGTCAATCACGTCGCCACCACCCGAAGTGTGCATCCAGCCCACGCGATTGTTAAATCCCTGATAGACGAAAAATTGTCCCCAGGTGACCGCACCATAGGCGGACAGTCCTTCTTCACTGGTTACGTGTACTTCGGGACGGAAGTAGAATGACGTGTGCGGATTAATGAGCAACAGCGCACGCCCGGAGGCGCTGTTCGCCGGCGCAATGGCAAATCCGTTTGAGCCCTGCGGTTCTTTCGGCAGCGCGCTGGCTGCTTCACGAATCGCGAGGTCCAGCGCGTCGTCTCTCGATGGGGCCGCGCCAGGTTGCGTGCCATAAAATCGCTGCAATTGCGGCAACGACACCGACTCAATGTCCCCGCCAATGCTGCCTTCACTGAACGTGAGCGCCATCCACGGTTCGAATTTCGTGAGCAGACGCGGCTTCACCGCCGGATGCGTGGCCAGAAAATAGTTGAGCCCATCGGCCCACGCGTCCATCAAGGCCTTGAGCCACGCCGGGCTCGACCCGTACATCGCTTTCATGTCCGCGGGATCGATGAACAGCTTCATCCGCAAATCGCGGTACAACTCCTTCTCGCCCTCCACTTCAGCAAGCCGACCCATCGAGTTGATGTAGTTCGTTTCCACGCGATTGAAATCGTCTTCGGCCTGCGCGTAGATGAGGCCAAACACCGCATCCGCGTCACTTTTCCCGTAGACGTGCGGCACGCCCCAGTTGTCGCGGATAATCGTGACGCGCGCCGCTTGCGCCTTCCAGCGCACCATATCTTGCGCCTGGGCCGAGTGCGGCGCAGCCAGTGCGCAGAGAAACAGGATCAAACCGAGGGGTGATTGCATAGGCCAGGCGCGACGAGTTCAGATGAAAGTTCGAAATCTGTGCCGCATATGTTCGCGACATCCCCCGGTGTGCACAACGGGACGCGGCTGCCGATCGCCGTCGCACCGGGTAGATTTGCCTCGTCCGACGGTCGGCCGTCGCGCCTGGACGGCGCCGGTCAGACCAGCCCGTCCTTCGTGAACGCGCCGCGTCCCATGCCGTTTGGGCCGTTGACCGATTCGCTGAAGGTTGGGTACAACGCTTGTGCAAAGCAGGGTGTCTGTCAGCACCGGCCGACCTGATGTATCAGTTTACCCCCATCCCGCAGGGATCACATGAACTTCCACACCATGAAAACGAAACCCGCTGTATTTGCGGCCATCAGCAAAACGTTTACCATGTCGGTGCTGTCCGTTGCACTGGCCCTCCCCACCTACGCGCAGAAAACCACAGAACTCGGCAAAGGCGGCGGCGGTAGCGCGCACGTCAAGACCGAGTGGACGGTGGCTCCCGCGAATATCTCTATCGAGTACGGCCGGCCCGCACTGAAAGGCCGCGACGAAACAAAGCTGATGCCGGTCAACACGGAATGGCGCACCGGCGCCGACGCGGCTTCCATTATCACCACCGACAAAGCGCTCAAATTCGGCACTGTCACGCTGCAGCCTGGCACGTACACCATCAACACCGTTCCAGGTGCGGCCGAGTGGCAGATCGTGTTTGGCAAACTGGGCAAGCCTGGCCAGTGGGGCATCCCCTACCAGAAGGAACTGGAGGTTGGGCGCGTGCCCATGAAATTGGGCAAATTGGCCGACCCGGTCGAGCTGCTCACCTTTCTCATTGAGCCGGGCAAGAGCGCGGGAACGCTCAAGGTGGAATGGGGCATGAAGAGCGCCAGCATTCCATTCACCGTTTTGCCGTAAGACAGCGTTTCATAGCGGGTACTCACACCCGCTGCTGAAAACACAGCCGTATGCAGCCCAGACACCGTTCGCAGCAATGCGAACGGTGTCTGCGTATTCTCTGGGTACGAATTCCGCCCTTCTCCCTCTCTGGCCTCTGGCGTGAGTAGCAACAACCGAAAAACCGGAAATCTGGTCGCGCTCGGCTCGGCGGCGGTTGTCGCGGTTTACGGCGCGGGATTCATGCGCACGGCTGCGGCGGCAGAGCGCTTCGCCCTGCAGTCGGACGCCCGGGTGTTGTCGCCGGCAGAAGCCGAAGTTATTGCAGCCATGGCGAATGCCGCGGTTGGTGGTGTGGCTGCCAGCACTAATCAGCCACCGACGCCGGCTGACGCCAGGCCACTGGACTCGGCAAACGCCGGGCAACTGGCATCTTTTGTAGCGGATGCCAAAACGGTCGGCGCCACGACCTCGAACAACTCGGCCAAGCAAGTTGGGTCGGCCAAGACCAAAGCTGCCAACAGGAATTCCGCACCTGCAGAGGTCGGGGCGTCGGTGCATTCAAGCAGTCGCGCTGCACGTTCAGCGGCGCCGAATGTGGAGCAGGCCAGTACCGCGACAGCGAATGCTACAGCTGCATCAGCAGCGCCCGCAGTCGCGGCCACGGCCTCAGCGCCTGCGGCTGTAACCGCGACGACGACTGCTTCAACGAGTCTCGCCCTTATCGCGACGACCAGCACCGCCCCAATCGCGACAACAGGCGCGCCCGCAACGCCCACATCCTCACCTTCCGCAGGCGCGCCTCCAGCCTCGACGCCGGTAGCCGCAACACCCGCGGCTGCACCGGCCGCCAAAGTGGAAGAGCCGGCCACCACGGCCACACCCGTCGAGAGCAAACCCACGCTCAAGTGGAAAGACGGGAGCTATACCGGGTATGGCTCGTCACGGCATGGCGATATCGAGGTGTATCTCGAAACAGATGGCGGCAAAATCAGCTACATCAAAATTTCACAATGTCTCACGCAGTATTCGTGTTCCTGGATCAGTCACCTGCCCGGCCAGGTGATTGCGCGTCAGGGCCCGCAGGTTGACGGCGTATCGGGAGCGACCCAAAGCGTGAATGCCTTTTATTACGCAGTTGTTCAGGCACTCTCCAAAGCGAAGTGATGGAGCAGTTTCTCCACTCGTTCGCATGTATGGGAACGGTGGTGACCATGCAGGTGCTGTCACCTGCGTCCTCTGCCGCACACATTCGTCATCGCGACGCCGCGCTCACGCGCGCGGCCTTCTGGTTTCGTGAGGTTGAGCAATGCTGCAATCGCTTTGATGCGACCAGCGAACTGCGACGACTGTGTCTGGCTCCGCACACGGCCGTTCCGGTAAGCGAGCTGCTGTTTGAGTGTATCCAATTCGCGGTGGCGGTGGCTGACGCGACAAACGGTGCGTTCGATCCCACGGGGGGTGCCCGCATGGAGCAGCGCGGATTCAACCGGGACTATCGTACCGGAAGTGTCATTGACCACGAGGTGCGTCCGGATAGGCGGGCCACCTGGCGTGACGTTGAATTGCACGACGCCACCCGTTCAATCACGCTGCACAAAACGCTGCAACTCGATCTCGGCGCGGTGGCCAAAGGATTGGCGGTGGACATGGCCGCTCGTGAATTGCACGAACTCACCAATTTCATGATCGACGCCGGCGGTGATCTGTACCTGGCCGGACACAACGCCGAAGGCGCACCGTGGCGCGTGGGCATCAGGCACCCGCGGGTGCCCGATACGCTCATTCACACCCTGCACGTCTCTGACGCAGCCGTGTGCACGTCGGGTGATTACGAGCGCCAGGCGGCTGACGGAACCGGCCACATTCTGCGTGCAATCCGAAGTGATGCCGCCTCCGAGTTGGCCAGCGTAACAGTACAAGCGCCATCCGCCATGGTGGCAGATGCGCTCGGCACGGCCGCCTTCGCACTCGGACCGGAAGACGGTCGGTTGTTTCTTGAACAGCAGAGGGTTGAAGGGGTGTTGATTACAACGGAACTTGCGTTGATCGCCACAGCGAGCGGACGCGGTGCATAACCACCCGGTCGGTCAACCGGCGTCGGCGGGAGCGCGCGTCCTCAATTTTTTTCGCACGCCAAAAGGTTTGCTGATTATTGCGCTTTCGGCATTGCTGGTGCTCGCGGCGGAACGCAGTGGCGCTGCATTGGTTGCGCCAGGTGTGGTGGCCGCGTGCCTGGTCGCTATGCTTATTGACGCGCCGATTCTTCGTGTCCGTGAAGGGGCTTGGCAATTTCCGAGTGGCGCGCTGCTGACCGGAATGATCGTCGCCATGGTGCTGAGTCCACACCAAAGCTGGCATGTTGCGGCCGTTGCGTCCGCCGTTGCGATGGTCAGCAAATACGTTGCCCGTACGCGGTCGGCCAACGTGTTTAATCCCGCTGCGTTGGCGCTGGTCGTTGCGTACTACGTGTTCGGCGGCCGCACCGGACAAAGTTGGTGGGGCGCGTTGCCCGAGTTGCATCCCATCGCACTGGTTGCGTTGTTCGCCACCGGTATTTTTATCACCGATCGCGTCAACAAACTGCCCGCGGTGCTCGCCTTTCTGGGCTGTTATTACCTGCTGTTTACCATCGCTTCGTTTGTCGGCGATCCCGGCCACGTTGCGGGCATTTATCGCGCACCCGACCTGCATATGGCGCTGTTTTTCGCGTTTTTCATGGTCACCGATCCTCCCACGTCGCCACCAAAGCAGCGCGATCAGATAGTGTTCGGTGTCATCGTTGCCGTGACCAGCTTCGCGATTTTTGAAACACAGCATCTCGTGTATTTCATGCTGGCCGGCCTGCTGGTGGGTAACGCGTGGGAGGCCTGGAGGCGTTGGCATCACCGCTGGGTTCGTACCAAGGGCAAGACCCTCGTGGCACGAGGCGAGCCAATCGCTGAGTAGCAAGCGGCACTGTCCACTTAATTGGCAGCCAGTGTCCTGTTTCAGCGAATGAAAGGACCGGTGCCGTTTCGCAACTGCTTGTGGTGCAACGCGCCTTGCGGCAGCGGGACTCGGCACGAATCGTGCTGCACATCACCGTAGGTATTTCCGGATTTCCTTCCCGAGGAGTTGTCATGATGCGCCGACGCGTCGTAATCCCTGCCCTGCTGCTTTCCTCGCTGGCGATGGCCCCCGCTGTCGCCGATGCCCAGTACGGCGGCGTCAAGCTGCCTGCGGCCGAGGCCAACCAGCGCTTCAGCGCGCAACAGATTGACAATCTCACGGGACCGGTCGCGTTGTACCCGGACGCGCTCCTCGCGCAGGTATTGGTCGCGGCGACGTTTCCCGAGCAAGTTGAGGATGCCGCCAGGTTTGTGAAGGCGTACGGCACGGACAGCGTCGACGCGCAGTCGTGGGACGTGAGCGTAAAAGCTGTGGCGCACTATCCATCGGCGCTGAACACGCTGGCCGACAAAATTGATTGGACGGCCGCGCTAGGCAAAGCGTACGCCATGCAGTCCAGCGATGTCATGGCATCGGTGCAACGCTTGCGCAAACTGGCTGCCGATCAGGGCAACCTGAATTCGACGCCGCAACAAAATGTGGTCACGTCCAACGATACCTATCAGATTGTACCCGTCGAACCCCGCGTCATTTATGTACCGGTGTACGACCCATTCCTCATTTATTCGCAGCCGATTTTCAACAGGGGATTCTCCTCGCGCTGGTTCTCGTTCGGCGTCGGGTTTCCCATTGGCGACTGGCTCATCTACGACTGCGACTGGGGCTTGCGCCGCGTGTACTACAACGGGTGGAGCCCCACGTTTTACGGCTTTGGTGGCGGCTGGCGCCAACGGTCGCGTCCGTTCATTCAGGTCACCAACATCTACGTCAATTCGCGACACACCAACGTGTTCGTCAACCGCAACGTCATCACGCGAAACGTCAACTATTACAACGTCGACCGCTACGCCAGCGTGCACGGCGGTCGACACTTTGAAGGACGCAGCGATGGGCGTTATGATCGCGATGACCGCTACGCGGTACGACGGGACGGTGAAAACCAGGGCACTGCTGTGCAGGGAGGCGGCTACCGCAATGGCGGCGCGAATGGCGGCGCATCTCAGCAGGCGCCTTCACGTGGCAATGGCAGCGGCAGCGCTTCCGGCCGCGGGGGCCGGCCGGGTTCAATGCGCGATGGCAGTGGGTATGGCAACGATGTTGGTTCCCGCAACAGCGACGGCGCAAATACGGCACGTCCGCGTGCACCCGAGCAGCGTCGCAACGAACCGGACACGCAATCTGGCAGTGATCAACCGCAGCTCATCATGCCCGAGCGCCGCGGCCAACCAAAGCCCCAGGGGCCGGCACCGGATCAGCAAGTCTATGTGCCGCAACAGCGGCGTGCCGAGCCGCGCGTCCAGCAACCGTCCGGCAACGCCGAGCCGCGCGTCCAGCAACCGTCCGGCAATCAGGGGCAGATTTTTCAGCCGCAGCGTCGCGCAGAACCGGTGTACCAGTCGCGATCGGCTCAACAGCCACTGCAGCAGCGGCGTTCTGAGCCGCAACGCGTCGAGCAACCGCGTGTTGAACAACGCACGGCGCAGCCCACCGTTCTCCGTCCCGAACGTTCGCGTGGCAGCGACCCCCCACCCGCCTCCAATCGTTCGGCGCGCCCGCGCGGGGGCGAATAGACCGGGCTTCGTCTTCAGTACCAACGGTTGGTAACCCGCTGCGCCGAACCCTTGTCTCTTGCTGCGTCGTGACGGAGAATCGTTGAGGCATCGCAGCCCTCCTCAACCAACGACTATGCGCCACTTTCACCGTTTGTCAAACGCCCGCCGCCTGACCGCGCTGGGCGTTTTTGTTGGATTCGCCGCCGCTGGCCCGACGCTGCACGGCCAGACGGCGCCCGCGGCCACCGGAAAAACGCTGCCCGTGTTTGAGAACGGGCAAGCGCAAATCGTGGATGGCTTCAAGGAGCCGACATCCTGGATTCGTCAGGTCTTGTTTGTAGAAACCGAGTTCGACAGCGACGGCGACGGCCGGAAGGATCGCATGCATGTGGACGTCACCCGGCCCCGCCAAACCGAGACGGAGGGATTGCGTGTTCCGGTCGTGTATGCGTCGTCGCCGTACTTTGCGGGCACGTCGGGACCGCGAAATTTCCTGTGGAATGTGAATCAGGAACTGGGGGTTGAACCGCCACCACGCACGTCTCAGCCAAAGCCCGAATTTCGGCCCACCCGGCCAAACGTTTCTTCGTCTGAAGTAACGACGTGGGTGCCGCGGGGGTTCGCGGTGGTGCATTCCGAAGCACCCGGCACCGGACTTTCGCAAGGATGTCCCACCGTTGGAGGGGCTCCAGAGGAGCTGGCACCAAAAGCGGTGATTGATTGGCTGAATGGCCGCGCCAAAGGCTACACAACGATTGACGGCTCGGACGAAGTACAGGCGACTTGGACCACCGGGAAAGTTGGTATGACCGGTACGTCGTACGAGGGGACGCTTCCGTTGGCGGCAGCGGTCACCGGCGTGCAGGGGCTGGAAGCCGTGATTCCGATTGCGCCGAATACGTCGTACTACCACTACTACCGCAGCAACGGTCTCGTGCGGCATCCCGGCGGTTGGCTTGGCGAAGACATTGACTTCCTGTATGACTATGTGTATTCGGGCAATCCTGCGTTTGCGGATTACTGCAACCGCACCGTGCGCGACGGAATGTTCGCCAGGAGTCGCAGTCGTTCCAGCGGTGACTACAATCAATTCTGGGCCGACCGCGACTTGCTTGCGAAAGTGAAAAACGTGAAAGCCGCTGTGTTGCTCGCGCACGGCTTTAACGATTGGAATGTGATGCCGGAACATTCCACGCGCATATACGAAGCACTGAAAAAACAGGGCACACCCGCGCAAATCTATTTGCATCAGGGTGGACACGGCGGTGCGCCGCCTATGGAAATGCGCAATCGGTGGTTTTCGCGGTACCTGTACGGTATTGAAAACGGCGTCGAGAACGATCCGCGCGCCATGATTGTGCGCGAAGGCGGCGGTCGCGGAGGGCTGCCGATCGCATACGCGAATTATCCAAATCCGGCGGCAGCGAGCGTGCCGCTGAATCTGGTTGGCGGCGGCAATGGTGTCGGCACGTTTGCAATGCGTGCGTCACCGAAAGCGGCGCCTGAAAAGTTGGTGGACGATGTGCAGTTCAGCCCCACTGCGCTGGCGCGTGCGGAGCACTCGAACCATCGGCTGTTGTACGCCACGCCGGTGCTGAAAGACTCGTTGCACTTATCGGGCACGGCCACGTTGACCATTCGTGTGGCATCCAGCAAACCTGCGGCGAATCTCAGCGCGTACCTCGTCATGTTGCCCTTCGATTCGGCGCGCGTTGGCTCGGAAGGTCGCGCGGGCGTTGTCACACGTGGTTGGGCGGACATTCAGAACTACCAAGCGCTGACGAAGAGCGGCACCTTCAATTCGTTTGCGCCAGGCGAGCCACTCAAGCCGGGCGAGTTCTACACGTTGACCTTCGACTTGCAGCCGGACGATCAGATCATTCCGGGCGGCAAACGACTGGGGCTAATGATTTTTTCCAGCGATCGCGATTTTACGCTGTGGCCGAATGCGGGCACCGCGCTGACGGTTGATGTGAATGCCACATCTATCTCGTTGCCCGTAGTTGGTGGCGCGAATGCGCTTCGGAAGGCAACGGGCATGCCGTGAGGAAGGTGGAGTAACGGGTCCGCGTACGCATGCCCAGAACGCGTGCGCGGCCCAGTTCACGCTGTTACGCCATCTTTGCCTGCAACCGCCGGTCAATGGCGTCCAGGAAATCTTCCGTGTGCAGATACGGCGCCGTCGGGCTGATCAGCACGGCCAGATCTTTCGTCATTTCGCCAGACTCAACGGCTTCGATACAAACGCGTTCCAACGCGTCGGCGAATGCCACAACATCTGGCGTGTTGTCAAGCTTGCCACGGTGGGCGAGGCCACGCGTCCACGCGAAAATTGAGGCAATGGGATTGGTGGACGTCTTGTTGCCCTTCTGATGTTCGCGGTAGTGACGCGTGACCGTGCCATGCGCGGCTTCCGCTTCCATGGTCCGGCCGTCGGGTGTCAGCAACACCGACGTCATCAAGCCGAGTGAACCGAAGCCCTGCGCGACGATGTCCGACTGTACGTCGCCATCGTAGTTCTTGCAGGCCCACACGTAGCCGCCCTCCCATTTGAGTGCGCTGGCCACCATGTCGTCAATCAGGCGATGTTCGTACGTCAGCTTTTGCGCCTCGAATTGCGCCTTGAACTCCGTTTCAAACACCTGTTCAAAGATGTCCTTGAACGCGCCGTCGTACGCCTTGAGAATGGTATTCTTGGTGCTGAGATACACGGGGAAACTGCGCTGCAAGCCAAACGTGAAGCTGGCGCGCGCAAAGTCGCGAATGGAGTCGTTGTAGTTGTACATGCCCATGGCCACACCGCCGTCCGCGCCGAACTTCGCCACTTCGAACTGCCGCGGCGTTCCGCCATCGGCCGGCGTGTAGGTCATGGTGAGCGTACCGGGGCCCTTCACCTTGAAGTCGGTGGCCTTGTACTGATCGGCGTGCGCGTGGCGGCCAATCACAATGGGTTTGGTCCATCCCGGCACCAGTCGCGGAATGTTGGACATAATGATGGGCTCACGGAAAATCACCCCGCCCAGAATGTTGCGAATGGTGCCATTGGGGCTCTTCCACATTTTCTTGAGCCCGAACTCTGTCACGCGTGCTTCGTCGGGCGTGATGGTCGCACATTTTACCGCCGCGCCGTACTTCCTGGTCGCTTCGGCCGCGTCGATGGTGACCTGGTCGCCCGTGGCGTCGCGATGCTCAATACCAAGGTCGTAATAGTCCAACGGCAGGTCGAGATATGGCAGGATGAGCTTGTCCTTGATGAACTGCCAGATGATGCGAGTCATCTCGTCGCCGTCCATCTCGACTATCGGATTTACAACCTTGATCTTGGCCATATGCCTGTCTGGTGGGGTTTCGCGACTCGCGGAGCGCGTGACCGCGATTGCTCAGTTCGGTGCGACCTCTCGGCGCGGCTCACGATGCGCTGAGGGTCGGCCCTGCGAAGCTGGCGCGGCTGAGGTTTGAAGTATCCACACATACTAAGGGCCGGGCACGGCACGTCCAGCGCTTGACTCAGCGCTGCATGTACCACACCCGGCCCTTAATGGCCTGCCGACAAACCGCCGCACCTCCCCGCCCGGGAGTGCATTGGTTCAGCGTTGCACTGCTGGCGAACGGCCTTTTTGAAATGCAAATAGCGAACGGCGCTTTGCGAATTGCGCCGCGGCCACCTGTCCGAACGTGTACTGCAAACTTGAGACAAAGATCCACTGCGGAAACGGATGCAACAGGAATGGCGAGACCGTTCCCCCGGCCGAGACGTCGCCTGTCTCCGACCCAGGCATCAGCGGACGGAGCACTCGTGCTGATGACAATCGTCCTCACCGCCAGTTGGCGTGGAGGAGTGGTAGTCGGTCGTGTGCAGGGTTTGCTCGCGGGATTCCTCTGACCCAGCTTCGCTCGAGCGAATTATTCGCGCATCCAGTGACAGGTGTATCCGCCGGGATTTTTCTGCAGGTAGTCCTGGTGATACCCCTCGGCATCGTACCACTTGGTGGCGGCCGCAATTTCGGTGGTGATCGGCTTCTTCCACTGGCCGGACGCTTCGACGCGCGCCTTGACCGCTTCGGCCGTCTGCTGCTGTTCGGGCGTGTGATAAAAAATGGCCGAACGATATTGGGTGCCGATATCGTTGCCCTGACGGTTCAGCGTGGTGGGGTCGTGCAGCTTGAAGAACCACTTTTCCAGAAGGTCTTCATAGCTGAGCACTGTGGGATTGAACGAGAGGCGGATGGCCTCGGCGTGCCCTGACTTGCTGTCGTGGGTGTCGTGGTACGTGGGATTTTCGAGCCAGCCGCCAGTGTAGCCGACGTGAGTTTCGCGCACACCTGGGACGGCACGCAGGATTTCTTCGACGCCCCAGAAGCAGCCGCCGGCCAACGTGGCGACTTCGGTGCGTCCGGTCGATCCGTTTTCACGGTCTGGGGTATGAGGGGGTTGCTTTGTATCGGGCATGGGATGAATTGACCTGCCTGAGAGTGCCGAGTTTGCAGCTTGAGAGCTAGCCACCAGAGGTCCGGATGGCAATCCGGGGGGTTATGGCTCCGACGCGACTTTGTGGGTAATGTTAACCCTACCAAACCCTTCCATTTCGGAGATCTTACATGCGTCACGTTTACGGTTCTTTGTTGGCTGCTTTTGCAATCGTTGCCCTGCCCACGATTACGACGGCTCAAGGGGATGAAGCTTCCCGCAAGGTTGCCGGTGGCGGTATTTCGGCAGCGGGCTGGATGGGCAAAATTGATGCGAAGGAAGTGACGGCGGGTGCCACGTTAAACGACGGCAAGCTGGCGATGGACGGCAAAGTGCTCAAAGTCACGACCGGTCCCGCTGTCACGTACTGGAATCCCGCCAACAAGGTCACGGGAGACTTCACGGTCAAAGCAACGTTCCATGAAGCGAAGTACATGGAGCTCAACAGCCATCCGCATCCCTACGGCATTGTAGTCGGTGGCAACGACCTCGGCACCGACAATCAGAGCTTCCTCTATTGCGCGGCGTATGGCAACGGCACCTTCATCGTGCGCGGCATGGGTCCGGCCCCCTTCCAGATGAACGGCGGGCGCGGCGGTGCCAACGAAGCGGTGCACAAGGCTGCTGGCAAGGGTTCGCCGGTAACGCAGGATATCGCCATGACGGTCAAGGGTGACAAAGTTTCCTGCACGATCAACGGCGCTGAAGTGTGGTCGGCCACCAAAACGGAACTGGTCGCGGCAGGCAAACTGAAGTCGACCGACGGTGTCTATGGCATCCGCTTTGCACACAATACCGAGGCAACTGTCACTGGCCTCACGAGTTCCAAGCCGTAATCGCGGCCGGTTTAACACTCTGATCATTCAATCAATCGGGAGGGTTCGATGAAGCGTTCTTCGATTTTTGCGTCGGCGGCGTTGCTCGCGCTGTCGTCGTCGGTGGCGTTTGGCCTCGTGCTGCGCCACATGGATTACACGTTCACCCTGACGGGAAAAGATGGTGCCGCCGTTCACGGTTCCGGCACGGTGAAAACTGATAAAACTACAGAGGTCGAGCTCAAGTTGATGGGTGATGTGGCCGGATCCGTCCGTCCATGGCACATTCACTCGGGTAGTTGTGCGAAAGCCGGCGGTGTTTTTGGGGGTGGTCGTTCGTACACACCCATCACCATCGACGCGAAGGGCGACGGCGCCAGCAAAGCGTCAATCGTGGCCGTGCTGCCCGACACCGGAACCTTCTACGTCAACATTCACGAATCCAGCGCCAACATGGGCAAGATCGTGGCTTGCGGCGATTTGAAGCACAAGATGTAGTCGAAGCAAGTGCGGGAGTGCGAGCGCATCGCACTCCCGCACATGGAATTCACAGCACTGGCTGAATTCTCTGACGCACCGACGCTGCAAAGCGCGGTGCGTCTTGTGTTTTCAATCCGCAAATGCCAACCCGAAGTCCTTCCGGCATCGGCACGACAAAAACTCCGTCGGCCTGCAGGGCTTCACACACTATGAAGGCGTTTTGCGTTTCCAGTGCGATGAAAAAACCGCCTTGCCACGGGGCACCCGCGAGTCCTTCTGCTTTCAACGCGACATCCAGTGCCTCCGCGCGCTCAACGAGCACGGTATTCCAATGCGCGTGTTCCGCCGCGAGACTTGCTTGCACCGTCGCATCGCGGGAGATGCGCAGCAACACGCTCATCGGCGCGCGCGGGCAGTTGGAGAATGTCCCGCGGCAGCTCGTCGCCAGCGCCGATTGCAATGCGGCATCATTCGACCATGGAAACACGAGTGCGCCGGCTCGCGCACCGTAAATGGTGAACGCCTTGCTCAAACTCAGCGCGGCTCCGACGAGTACGGGGCCCCCCTCGGCGAACTGTAGATAGTCCGCCATCGCGTCGTGTACATGTTGCGGGTCGCGCGTGTAGTCGAGATAGGCGAGGTCGAGCAGCAACGTAACGGGACCCAGTGATGCAACGTCACGAAGCGCTGCGAACAACGCCGCGCGATCGGCTGCGGTGAGGCTCCGCCCGGTAGGATTGTGGCACGGGTCATTCAGCCAGAACAGCAGTCGCCCCTGGTGCTTGAGGATACGCGCAAACGCCTCACGCCACGCACTCATATCGACCGCCTGTCCGAACTTGGGATACGGGACCGTCTCAAGGTTCACCCCATTTTCAACCGCCAGTGTCGAATATGGCCCCCAGAATGGCGCGAGGGTGAGGAGCGTTTGGCCGGGCTCCAGAAGGTTTCGAATGCTGAGGGCCAGTGCGCCGCTCCCACCAGGCGTCGCTACACCCACGCCGTACGACGACAGGGTCGGCCAGTGGCGCTGAGTCAGGGCCAGCAGGTAGGCGGCATCCCCGGCAATGGGGGCATAGGGCGCAATTTCCGGTGGCGTGAGCAGCGCGTACTGCTGCATGACCGTGTCCAGTACAACCAGTTTGCCGTGGTCATCGAGCAAGGCGCCGATGGTGGCGTTGATGACGGGCGCGCCCGACGCTGCGCGCTTTTGTGCGGCGGCGTTGAGCGTAAAGATGAGGTCGGCGCCGTCGAAATGCTGCCGCAGGGGAATGAGCTGTTTGAGCATGCCGCAATTTCTGGGGCGGGTGGCGCGGGTACAAGCGGTGTGGACAAACCGCCGGCTTTACGTCAGTCGCGCCGGCCGTTCGCAATCATCCATTCTGCGCGCTCTTTAAACGTCAGCGTGCGACCACACTGGGTGCAGATGTAGTGGCTGGTGCGCTGACCCTCCGCATCATATTCGCGGGCCAACCCCGGATGCGCACATTCCGCATCGCCCCACTGCTCACGCAGTTTGATCGCTTGTTTCTGCTTCATACGGGAAGGTAGTGGAAGGTCACGAAATTTTCTCGAAGATACCAGCTTCCCGATTTTTTTGGACGTTGTCCCACCGGAAGCATTGTCCGTTCATCGCGATGTACACACCGGCCGGCAACGTCTGCACGATGGAGAGCGCGCTTCCCAGATTGAACAACCCGTCGGAACTGCCAAACGCGTAGGGCACCATTGCCCCAGTCAGCACGACCGTCTTGCCCTCGTTCGTTGCGGCGATTGCGCGCGCGGTTTCCACCATGGTGTCTGTGCCATGCGTAATGACGATGTGCTGTTCGCGAGCTGCCGAGCACGCCGCCGCAATCTCACGGCGTTGAGCGGGCGTCATGTCCAGGCTGTCGACCATCATCAGCGTTTGTACCTGCACATCCAGTCCACAGCGTCCGCGACGCAACATTTCCGGCACGTGCGTGTTGCGCAGGAACAGCGCGCCAGTGAGCTCGTCGTACTCTTTGTCAAACGTGCCGCCGGTCACAAAAGCGCGAATCGTCATGGGTACATGGTCACGAAATGTTCATCGTCGCGGTTGTCACGCGGCCCGTCCGTGCGTCCGTTCACGCAAGCCAAACGTTGGTCCTCGTGCACGCGTTCGGGCGTTCGCCACCCATCAACGGCGAGCCGCAGAACGCTGATGGCGCGGATTTCTCCCGCATCTCGACGCGATACGCGATGGCATCCCCGCCGGGCACCAGAGCCGATACCAGGTGACAGCAATCGCACAGCCTTGGTTCGATCATCGACTCCGTTTGGAATCACCCTGCGGAATGAGCGAGGCGAGCGCCAATTGTTTCGGGTGGTTGGTGTGGTCGTTGTCCGCATTCTGCCGACCTCCCAATCAGACAATACTCGCCGTGTCACTCAGCGCAAGCCACGATACAAATCCGTGCGCCGTTGGTGTGACATTGTGCTGCGATGATTTCGGTGCGCCCCACGTCACCCGCTGTCGATATTGATCGGGAGCTGCGAGGATGTCGGTTGCTGCCGGATACATGTGCCACCGTGAGATTGACGGGCGCGCGGCCGTCTGCGACCGGTCGCCCTGAATTTGTCCGTAGCAAATTGGCGAGGCGAGGCGGACTGGGGCTGCAGTTTTTCAAGTGGTGACGAGCCACTTGAAGAGCCCTTGCATACGCGTGATGCCCGCCCCCGGCCCCGCCTCCCCCAAAAAAACCACGCCCCCACCACCGAATTCGGCAGCAGGGGCGTGGACGTTGTCTGCACCCGTTCGACCGACGCGTCCCTTACTGCGGCGGGTGCGCGTTGAAATCGGCACTCATCCGGAAATTCCGATCACCCAGCAGGAACTCCGCAAAATATTCCGCCTGCAACTGGAACGCGTACGGTGCCATAGGCCCGAACGAGTGCGCTTGCCCCGGATAAATCATGTAGTCAAACCGCTTGCCGCTGCGAATGAGCGCGTTGACCAACCGAATGGTGTTGCTCGGGCTGACGTTGTTGTCTTCATCGCCCGTCGACAACATCAACTTGCCCTTGAGGTTATTCGCGATGTCGATGTTGGTCGGCACGTAAATCCAGAACACGCTATCTGGCTTCGCCATGGGGCGTCCAGGTGTTGCACTGCTGTCCGCACCACCGGCACCGGCCCCAGCACTGCCGCCGCCACCCGCGGCCCCGGCGCCGCTTCCACCGTCGCCGCCACCACCACCCCGTCCGCCGGCGCCACCGCCGACACCACCACCCGCACCACCGACACGACCCGATCGCAACTCCGCCGCCGCAATCGCCGCGCCCGCCGCAAACTCAGACGTCCGGCCCTTCGATCGCGCTTCAGCCGTCAGCCGCGCCGTGTCGGCCGCCGCGACCCACTTGAGGCCATGGTACTGCTCCGACCAGTTCGTGTTATAGATGTTGTTGTCGTGATTGCCCGACTCACTCACACCCACTTTGAAGAACTCGTTGAACGGGGGCAACATCAACGCGGCCGCGGTGAGGAATCCACCGCCAGAGTGACCATAGATGCCGACGCGATCGATATCGATAAACTTGAAACGCGACGCGAGTTGCTCGATGCCTGCCTTCTTGTCGGCCAGCGCGTAGTCACGCAAATCGAAGTACCCGAAATCCTGATACGCCGACGATCGCGCCGGCGTCCCGCCACGATTGCCGATTTGTACGACGATAAATCCGAGTTGGGCCAGTTGCTGCGGTCCACCGCTCGGACTGAACGCGCCGACCACCGATTCCGTTTGCGGGCCCGGATACACGTGCGCGATGATGGGATACTTTTTCGTCGAATCAAAGTCGAACGGCTTCCACATGTTGCCGAAGATGGGCGTGACGCCGTCAGCGGCCAACACCTGGAACGTCTCGGCAAAGCGCCATCCGGCCTCTTTCAGTTTTGACAGGTCGGCGGTTTCCAGATCCATGACGAGTTTGCCCGTTTGTCCATCGCGCAGTGCGACGCGCGGCACGGTATCCACCCGCGAGAACTGATCAACGACCCACTTCTGATTCTTCGAAACCGTCGAGTTGTGATTGGCGTTGCCCGCATCCAGCAGCGTGGTCGATCCGTCAATCAGGCTCACCTTGTACAGATGCTGATTGTACAGATTTTCGCCGGGTTCTCTTCCTACTCCACGAATCCACGCCAGCTGCTTGACGCTGTCCACGGCCACAATGGCATCCGACCGCCATTCGCCGGAGGTAAGCGGCCGTTTCAGCTTGCCGTTGTAGTCGTACAGGTAGTAGTGGCCCCAGCCATCTCGCTCGGAGAACCAGATAAAATCTCCGCCGGTCTTCACATAGACCGGTGCCTGCGGCTCAAGTGAACCCCAGTCACCTTTGGTGTCGCTCACCAGCACTTTCGATTGTCCCGTGGCGACATCGAGTTCAACAAATTCCATGGTGCGCTGCAATCGGTCGCGACGCACGATGCGCATGGTCGTTCCCGTCTTGCCCATCCAATACCCTTGATTGACCGCCGGTGGACCACCCGGAGCACCGCCGCGTCCACCCACCCCCACCCCAACCGTGCCTGACCCCACGATGCGTTGGTCGCGCCATTTATCGACCGGGGCCTTTTTCGCCAGCGGTTCACCGCGCACGTACGTCCACAACTCGGGTTTCGGAATGCTGTCCTCACCCGGCATGCCGTACGAATACTCCAGCAAGGTCGGACGTGGTTCGGTCAGCGAACGCACCACCCACATGTTCTTCACACCGCGATTGTCCGTGCGCGAAATGTGAAACGCGCGGGAGTCGGACGACCAGGTGATGGCCGGTCGCGACGGACGGGCCGCCTGCATGGCAGCCGTTTGTGTTTCCTGCTGACCGTCAGTTTGCGTCGAGTCCTGGCCGGCATTGCCGCGACCGCCGCCACCCGCAAAACTGAATTTGTCGATGCCATCGCGCGTGATCTGCAGCGTGTCACTCTTGGCCTTGTCTACAAGGAACAAGTTGTGATTGCGCGCGAACACATAGGCCGAGCTGTCCGGGTTCCAGGCCCGCACCACATTGGGATCGGGCGCATTGCCCCGGCCACCCGCAGCGCCGCCTCGCCCACCGCCGCCACCGCCGCCTCCACCACCGCCGCCGCGACCGCCGCCCAGCGCCGCATCCACTTCTTCATCTTTGATCATCAGCGAATCGGCCGCCCCACGATACCGGCCCATGCTCGTCAACAGCTCGGTCGCGAGGTTCCAGTTGAACCGGGTGCTGTCCACCGCAAACCGAAGATGTTTGTGGTCCTTGGTGATGTTGATGAGCGTAAAACGCTCGCTCAGGTTGTACGCCTCGACCCCGCGTTTGAGTTCGATCGACAACTGCGCGGCGAGCTTCACGTGATCGAACAACGGCTTCTTGGTGCGCGTCGCCGCGTTCACCAGGAACCACTTGTCACCGGAATGATCGCGCCAACTGTAAAACATGGAATCGGTTTCCCCGATCCAGCGCGGCGTGATGGTGGTGCTGAACGTCATGTTGCGCAGGGCGGCCGTCCCAAACCGGTTGAACAACGTCCAATTGGCCTTGGGCCCATTCGCGTTGGGCGGCAGCGCCTGTGCGTTGGCCATCGGCGCTTGCGCTGCGGAAGCAACAAGCGCTCCGGCTGACGCCCAACGAATCAGGCGCGCCCCTAAGGCGCGTCGCTCGGGAAACAGCATTCCTTGGTCTCCGGCAACAGGATTTCCACCGCACGTCGTCACGAGACGCCCGCAAAGTCCGGTGGCAGTAGTGAAGGTGCCGAGGCGGGTGGACCGCGACACAACTCTGCCAAGGTACGCGTTTTCTTCACGGAGCGCTGGGGAAATGTACCGATTCCGGGAACTTTCCCCGGTTACGGATTTTCGGGGCGACCCCTGTCTTACTTCTTTGGCGACAAACGCCACAACTCTCCGTCCTTCTGGTCGGTCACGAGATACAACGCGCCGTCGGGGCCCTGCCGCACATCGCGCACCCGTTGTTTGCGATCGCTCAGCAGATGTTCTTCGCCCGTCACCTTGTTGTTCTCCACGACCAGGCGGACCAGCAGTTTGTCCTTCATGCCACCGACAAACAGGTTGCCCTTCCACGCCGGAAATGCGTCGCCGGAATACCACTGCGCGCCTGATGGGGCAATCACCGGATCCCAATAGTACACCGGCTGCTCGGTGCCTTCTCTGGCCGTCACCGTCGGCAGCGCCCGACCCGAATATTCCTCACCGTAGGCCACCTCCGCCCATCCATAGTTCTTGCCCTTTTCTATGAAATTGAGTTCGTCCCCACCGTTCGTGCCGTGTTCGATGCCCCACAACGCACCGCTCGCATCGAAGGCGAGCGCCTGCGGATTGCGATGGCCGATTGACCAGATCTCAGGTTTTGCATTGGATTCATTGACCAGCGGATTGTCGGACGGCACGGTCCCATCGGGCTGGATACGAATGATTTTGCCCAGGTGACTGTCTTTCATCTGCGCGTATTTGCGCATGGGGTCGTCCGACCGTTCGCCAAACGAGGCGTACAACATGCCGTCAGGACCAAACGCGATGCGTGAGCCGAAGTGTTTGTCACCGTCGTACGAGGGCACCACGCGGAAAATGGTTTTCACTTCACTGAGGCGTTTGCGGTCGGCCGACAAGACGCCGCGCGCAATCGCGGTGCCGTTGCCGTTGGCCCGCGGTTCCGAGTAGCTCCAGAAAATGGTGTTGTCCGTGTCGAACGACGGACTCAACGCCACATCCAGCAACCCACCCTGCCCTTTTACGAATATTTTGGGCAAGCCTGAGATGGGCTCGCCGATGGTGCCAGTGGCCGATACCACGCGCAGACGGCCCGGCTTTTCCGTGACCAGCAGGTCGCCGCCGGGCAACGGTTCCACGGCCCAGGGAAACTCCAGCCCCTTTGCCACAACGGTGACGTCAAACTGGACGCCCGCGGTCACGCCGCACGCACGCGTTTGGCCGGCCATGGCCGGTGCCTGCTCGTTGGCGTTCGCCTCGCGCGTCTCGAGCGGGGTGCAGGCGCCGCCGCCTGCTGAGGCAGCGGCGAGCGTGGTGGAATCGACCGCCTTTTCAACGGCGCCACTACACGCCGCAAGCGAACCGGCCACGAAAAACGCGGAACAGAAATGGCGTGCAATATGATGGCGCGACATGCAGATAACCTCGAAGTCAGTGGGTTGGTACTGGGCGATCGAAAGCTACTACCGCGAACTATCACGCTGAGTGCCGCCGTTCAAAATCAGGCGTCGTACCCAGCCCGTGCCGACCGTCACACATTCCGGTAGGACAGTACGATGGAATTCACTCTCAAAATCATTGATATTCCGGGGGACACACCTAGACCGGAGGAGGCAGTACATGGCGGACACGACGACGGGGCCAACCAACTCGGCCCCTTTGACGAACACCAATTCGGTGGTGGTGCGATGCGCCACGTGCAGCACGCTTAACCGCGTCGACCTGGGCCGAATTGCCGATCGTCCGCGTTGCTCACGATGCGCCAATGCCCTGCCATTGGACCGGCCGTTGGCCGCGACCGACGCCGACTTTCAAAAATTCCTGGACGGCGCGCGTGTTCCGGTGCTTGTTGATTTCTATGCCGATTGGTGCGGCCCCTGCAAAGCCATGGCGCCCGTGCTGGACACGTTCGCGCGACAACATGCCGGCACCGTGTTGGTGTTAAAGCTGAACACTGACACCAATCCCGCCACCGCAAGTCGCTTCAATATTGCGAGTATTCCGACCGTGATTGTCTTTCGAAACGGTGTGGAATCCAAACGGCAGTTGGGTGCGGTCCCTCGCGCGGTACTGGAGAGTATGCTGACGTAGCCTGGCCGAGTTATTGGGTGCGGTGGAAATGCGTACGCGGGTAGTTACGTTGCGCATCCCCACACGGATAACCCGAAAACCCGATGCGCGCATTCGCTGGCCTGGTGCTCACCCTGGTTGCTGTGGGCTGTTCAAGCCATCCTAAGCCGGCAGTGCAGCCCTCCACGACGCCACCCCCGTTCCTGATCGGTAATTTCGAAGACGACTACGGCGCCCGCTTCACCATCAGCAACGCCGACTTCTTCCAGCAGTCCCGCAACCACTTTCGCATCGTTCGTTGGGATGCCACGAACCAGTTTCTGATTGCGCAGAACGATTCGGCCAACCCTTCCGATCCCAGCCGGTGGACGCGCATTGACTGGATGACACTGGACGGCATGGCGCCGTTTGAGTGGGCCTTCTGCTTCACGGCGTACAGGGCGGCCACGCGCGATGAGGCAGAATCCACTCCGGCCGCGAAGCGTGAAACGCCACGGACCGGGTGCAACGGGTTTCCGTTCAGCCGAATGAAGCGCACATCAGGCGCGCAGGGTGGGTAGCTATTGAGCCGGCGCCGCTGGCGTGGTAACATTGCGCGGAGTATCCGCCCGCCACTCCACTTCTGTCGCCGGCGTCAACATTTTTTGCCCTGCGGCACTCGCCGTCCGCGTCCGTCGCACCCGCCTTGGTGAACCGTATGAAACTCTTGCTTCGCTTTTCGTCCCTCGCGCTTGCGTTCGGGGTTGTTCACGCCGGCACCCTGCATGCCCAGACGAATCCACGCTTCGGTCGCTGGTTGCTCAAGTCCGATGCCGCCGCGCCAACAAGTAACATCATGACCTACGAGGCGCTTGGCGCGCGCGGCATGAAAGTCACCATTCAGGCAGTGAACGCGCGTGGCGACACCACCCGCTGGTGGTACACCACGGAGTTTGACGGCAAGGACATGCCCGTGACCGGGAATGCCGGACAAACGCACGCGGCGGTCCGCGCGGTCAATGAATACGTCAACGAAATTGTGAACAAGCGGGACGGCCGGGTCACGCAACGGCTGACCAACGTCTTGTCCAACGACGGTCAGACCATCGCGGTCATTTACATGCGCGATGACGGCACCGGCAAAACAACTGGCGTGACGTTCGCGACGTACGAAAAAATGAAGTAAGGGCGTTCGCGTTCGTCCGCGCAACGCGTTCGCACACGCCGCCACGGTCAGTATTTCGGCCGGAAACAAGCCGCCCCTGCGGCCAGCTACTGGCCGCAGGGGCGACGTGTTTGCAGAAGCCAGCGCTTAGCGTTCGATCTTGATGCCGAGCATGGCCCACGGGCGATAGAACTCAAACGACGGGTCGTCGCCTCCACCACCACGATTTTCGCGATTACCCACGGTCGCGCGGAGTGGCGTGTTGGAGAGATTGATGGCCTCGATGAACACTTTCGTGCCGCGCATAACGTTCAGGGACCCCGACGCATCGACCTGAAAACGCGACCGCGTGCGCGTGTCGCCTTCGGGCGTTGTGGGATTGATGGTGGACAGAAATTGTCCCGAATAGTTGCCCCCAACACGCAGCGACAGCGGGCCGCGATCATAGAACACCCCGATATTTCCCGCATTGCCCGTCTGACCCGGCAACTGCTGTTTCGAACCCGGTCGCGTTGGAAGGGTCGATTCCGATTTGGTGTACGTATAGTTGGCGTTCACGCCCAGTCCAGCCAGGAAACCCGGTAGAAACGTGAGGGCTGCTGCCACGCTACTTCATAACCGTACAGCTTGGCCGTGGGTCCATTCGTCGCTTGATCAACCTGCGTGGCGTCCGGCCCAAGTTCCTCGGTGGAAAGTCGAGCGCGGCGAGTCACGAAAATGAAATCCTTCAAGTCTTTGTAAAAGGCGCCGGCCGAAATGAAGCCGACATTCTCAAAGTATTGTTCCACCATGAAGTCGTAGGCCAGCGCCGTGGTCGCTTTGAGCGACGGATTACCAATGGAGGCCACTGGCTGACCGACGGTGATGTTCACGTACGGCGCCATTTCACGGAACTGCGGACGCACCATTGAGGTGGTGACCGCAGCCCGAATGTTGGTCAGATTCCCCAACCGGTACGTCGCATTGATGGAGGGGAAAAAATTCGTGTAGCTGGTGGTTCCCGACACCGGTGTCACCGTCACCGTGGTTCCGGATTGCTGCACGCGGCCGGCTTCATTATCGGTCTGCGTCGCTTCAATCCGCACGCCGGGAATAAGCCGAAGCGCGCCCACATCAAGCGTGGCCATCGCATATCCTGCGTAGACATCTTCGCCCACTTTGTAGGTGCCACCCTGAGACGTGATCGTCGATGCCACGTTGTCCCGCGTGAACGCACCACGATTCGCGCTCACAAAGGCGCGCACGCGATCCGGATTGAGGTGACGTCCCATGTTGTAGTCACCACCAAAAATTGTGCGGCCCTGCGTGTCCGTCACCAATGTGCTGAACAGCGTAGCGCCCGTTGCGCTGTTGGTATTGGTGCCCAACGCGTTCGTATGCGCAGTGGTCGTCTGCTTGTTCTCACGCTCCTTGAGACGCGCCGACGCGCCGAACTTGAAATTCGAGGACACGCGACCGAGCTGCGCCGCGAAGGAGTAGTTCAGCTTTGCACTGATGTCCGTGTCGGTGGTCTTGCGCACTTCCGAAGCCAGACTATTGAACGGGAATCGCGTAGGGTCGTCAAACGATCCCGTCACCACCGAGACACGGGGCCGTTCTGCGTCTGCAAAATTGTACGCCAGCGTGGCACCCGTTTGCCGGAAGGACAGCGTGTTCACGTCCGGTCGATCTTCCCGGGCCGCCGAGGTGCCAATGGCCCAATCGAACAGGCTCGTTCCGAAATTGTGTTCGCCACCTACCTGTGCCGTCAGGATGTGCTGGGTCACTTCGCGCAACCGTATGTCGCGATCAATGCGCGACCCTGTCACAGTTCCCGAATCGGCCGTGACCTGCGTAAAACGTGCACCGCTGCCCCCCCGGAAGCCGAAGCGGGTACGGAAACGCACTTCGTCATCCGAGAATTGGTTGTACGTGCCGCGCACAAACAGCTTGCTCTGGGCACCCAGCAGATAATCAATGGTCCCGTTCACACCCTGCCGCACTCGATTCACCTGCGGATAGTCACGCAGCTCCCACAGATTCGGTGCATCCAGCGATGTCACCGACGCGCCCACGCCACAGTTGCGCGTCTGCGAACACCAATCGCCTTCGAAGTTCTGGGACGCGCGATCGTTCCGATAGTAGGTACCACCGGCCATGACGCCCAGCTTCTGGGATGCGCCAAACCGCTTGCCCGCGTTCAACCCAAGGTTGACCAGCGCGCCGCCGCCCAAGCTGTTCTGACCACCGGCAGCCGTCAGGTTCAGTAACGGTCGATTCGCGCGCGCCGTGCGGGTGACGACGTTCACGTTACCGCCAATGGCGTCCGCATCCATGTCCGGCGTCAATGTTTTGGAAACCTGGATGGCCGCGGCCTGATCCGATGGCACGAGGTCCATGGGCAATTGCCGCGTATTCTGTTCCGGTGTGCTGATTCGCATGCCGTTCATGGTCATGGAATTCAGCTCCCCGCTCGTGCCGCGTATCTGCACGAAACGACCTTCACCCTGATCGCGCACCACCGCCACACCGGGAACACGCGCCAGCGCTTCGGCGAGGTTCGGGTCGGGCAAACGTCCGACCAGTTCGTTGTCAATCACGCTTGAGACGTTGCCCGCGGCACGCTGCTGATTGAGCGCGGCAGCTTGACCGGCAATCGTCCCCGTCACCGCAATCGCGTCGAGCTTCAGCACGGCCGTTGACAGCGAAACAGTTGGCACAACGGTGGTGCCGGTTCCGACCGTCACGTCGACGGTTTGCGCGGCGTACCCGATGTAACGGAAACGGAGCTTCTGAGGTCCCTGTGGAACCCGCGTGATACGGTACGCGCCGTCTCGGTCGGTAGATGTGCCCAACTTCGCATCATTGAGTTCCACCAGCACGCTGGCCAGCGGGCGTCCCGTTTTATCCACCACCACGCCGGTCACAGTGCTGGTGGCCTGCGCCGTGGCCATGCCCGGAACGGCAAGGACCATCCCAACGACAAGCGACGATCGAAAGGCAACGCGACCTGCGCGTGCCGACGTTTGAAACGACAATGAAGACAGGACGGCGACGAGCGAACGAATGCCGGTAAGGCGCATCTGGAGGAGTACGTGAGGGGAGGTTGTATAGCGCGCAGTGCAATGCGTAAGCGTCACCTGTGCCCAGTGTTTGTCCAATCACGCCTTTGCATCGACCTTGTAACGAATGCGTGACAGCCTGTCCTCCCCGCTCAGGCAAAGAAAACAACTCGCCCCGGATGCCAAAAGTCGGCACCAAGGGCGAATTGTTTTTGGCGGGATGCCACCGACGCTCTTACATCGGCGGTACCAGAATGTTGACCTTCTCCTTCGCCAACTGTCCGGACAACACGCGAGCGCGCGACAACACGCCGTTGGCTTCTGTAATCGCCAATGCCAGCGCGGTTTTCGCGTCCGTTGCCTGCTTCAAAAGCGCAGCGCTTGGTGTTTCCCACCAGCTCTGAATGGCGTTCTTGGCTGTGCCAAGGCGACCAAGTGCGTTGGCCTGTTGGTTGGCTGCGGCCTGCGCGGCAAACGCCGCTGCGGGATCGGCCCCGGCGCCCGCTGCCGGAACAACAGCGGCTCCGGCAACCGCTCCAGGTGCACCACCACGACCGCCTCCCGCACCGGCGCCGCGTCCGCCGGCGCCACCACGACCACCGCCACCCGCGCCAGCAGCACCACCCGCCCCAAGATTCAGACCAAACTTGCTGCGCACCGCGTCAAGATCTTTCCGCAGCGCAGCAAACTGCGTCTTGGTCGCGGCCGATACCGGGCCGGAGTCGACTTGCGCGGCAACACGCGAAACTTCGGTGTTGAGCGTGGTCAGTGACGCCGCCGTTTCGGTGCCGCGCTGCTGCGCATCGTGCAAATCGAGCAGCAACATGTTGTACGCCACGCGCGCCGGACCCGTCAGCGCCACTTCGGGGTCCATGACGATGGTGAGTGGCTTGGATTGTACAACTTTCCCGTCCGCCACCAGTGCCACCGTATACGCGCCCGGCAACACGTGCGGACCGGCCGCTCCACCACCCGCCCCGCCGCCGAATGCACCTCCACCACCGCCGAATCCACCACCGCCGCCGCCGCCGCACGGGTTTTCAGCGAGATACCCAATGGGAGGCAACGCCTCTGGCAGTCCTGGAATGGGGCGCGCGCCGCCGCCACGCCCTGGACCACCGGCACCCCCGGCCCCCCCCGCCCCCCCACCGCCAGCTCTGCCGCCCGCACCTGGTGCCGCAGCCGCCCCACCTCCTGCAATTGGTTCGACGCGCTGATCCCAACACACCGTCTGAATACCGGCAATGTTTCGTGCGTCTGGCACCGGCAATTCCCGCAGTACTTTTCCAGTCGCGTTGGTGATACGAATGGTCGGCTTCACCGCTGGTTTGCCGAGATAGAACTGAAGAACGGCGTCCGTCGGGGGATTTTCGCCAGTGAAGAACTGATGGCCCCAGAACTCATCGTTCCGATCGTCCTTGCTCTTCCACTGCATCGAACGACCGGGCGTGAACAAAGCCGCCTCTGCCTTTTGCGCGGCAACAAATTCCTGAATGGGCTCGAGGTGATCGAGAATCCAAATGGCGCGCCCGTGCGTGGCAACCAGCAACGCATTGTCACGCGGATGGATGGTGAGTTCATCAACGCGCACGGTGGGGAAGTTGGCCTTGAGGCGACGCCACGAACCACCGCGATCGAGCGACAGGAAAATTCCGGTTTCGGTACCCACGTACAACACGTCCGGATTGCGCGTGTCCTCCGTCAGTGTCCGCACCACTTCACCGCGAAGTCCCGACGTGATGGACTTGAACGTCGCGCCATTGTCCGTCGTCATCCACACGTAGGGTTCGTAGTCGTTCTGCCGGTAGTTGTTGACGGCGACGTACGCCACGTTCGCATCGAAACGCGACGGCACAACTTCCGACACGAACGCGTGCCCAGCGGGGAACCCTGGCAAGCGGCTGGTCACGTTCATCCACGTCTTGCCGTCATCCACCGACATTTGCACGGTGCCGTCGTCAGTGCCCGCATAAAACACACCGGGCTTCTTGAACGACTCGCCAATGCTGACGATGGACGGCCACTGCGAAATACCGTCATCGCGCGAAATGCCAATATCGCTGCCTTTGAGCCCCATCGTCACAATATCGTTGCGACTTTCCTTCTTGGTGAGATCGGGGCTGATGGCTTCCCACGAATCACCGCGATTGCGCGAACGAAACACGCGATTCGCGCTGGCCAGCAGAATTCCGGGATTGCTCGGCGAGAACATCATTGGGGTGTCCCAATGAAAGCGATACGCTTCACCGGCCGTCGCGTTTGACACGTTCTGATTGCTGGGCCGAATGCTTTTCGACTCACCCGTCACAATATTCTTGCGCGTCATGTTGCCGTCTTGCGATTCCGTATACACAATGGCCGGATCGCGGAGGTCGGGCAGCGCGACAAAGCCATCACCACCTTGAATCTGGAACCAGTCGTAATTGAAAATGCCGCGATTCATGCGCGACGCACTGGGTCCGCACCAGTTGTAATTATCCTGCATGCCGCCGCACACCTTGTACGGTGTCGACATATCGTATGCAACGTGATAAAACAGGCCCACGGGCAGGTTGCCAAAGAACTGCCACGTTTTTGACAGGTCGTACGACACCGCCACGCCGCCGTCGTTGCCAATCAGAATATGATCCGTGTTTTTTGGATTAATCCAGATGGCGTGCACGTCATCATGCGTGACCATCGCGGCGTCGGTCTCGAATGCCTGACCGCCGTTCACCGACATGTGCAAGCCAACCCCGGCCATGTACACCTTCTCCGCATTGATCGGGTCAATGCGGATTTGACTGAAATACATCGGGCGCGGGTTCGTGTTGCTCGCGCGACGCCACGTTGTGCCACCGTCATCTGAGCGATACACACCGCTTGAACCCACAGCTCCTGCGCCACCCGCAGCAGGCGCAGCTGCGTCCGCACCTTCGACTGGTGCCGGACCGCGCGTCGGGCCTTCAACCGTGGCATACACGGTGTTCGCCGATCCCCGAAACACATCAACCGCAATACGTCCAAGCGAACCACTGGGGAAACCCGCAGCCACGATCTTCCGGAAGGTCACGCCGCCGTCGGTTGATTTCCAGAGCGCACTGCCCGGTCCACCACCGTTCATGCAGCACGCGGTGCGGCGGCGCTGATACGTGGAGGCAAACACAATGTTCGGGTCGGTCCGCGACATCGCGATGTCGTTTGCGCCTGTCTCATCATCGACCGAAAGCACGCGGGTCCAGCTCCGCCCGCCGTCGGTCGTACGATATACGCCGCGTTCGCCGCCTGGACCGAACAACGGACCGGTCGCTGCCACCAACACGATGTCGTTGTTCGTCGGATGAATCACAATGCGGTTGATGTGCTTCGACTGCGGCAATCCCATCAGGGCAAACGTCTTGCCGCCATCTGTGCTTTTGTACAACCCACTGCCCCACGACGTGCTTTGGCGGTTGTTCGACTCGCCGGTGCCCACCCACACAATGTCGGGGTTCGATTGGGACACCTCGACATCGCCAATGGCCATCAGCCCCATGTCCTGAAAGAGCGGCGTGAAGGTGTTGCCGTTGCTGGTGGTCTTCCAGACGCCACCGTGCGCCGTCCCCACGTAGTAAATGGCAGGATTCGATTCGTACACCGCGATGTCGGCCACTCGGCCCGACATGGTGGCCGGACCGACAGACCGGAAGTGCAACTTCTCGAACTCCAGGGCTACCGGAAGGGTCGGCCCCTGAGCCGAGGCGGCGCTCCATGGCAGTGCAAGCACGGCTCCAGCCGTTGCGACAAGCAGAGGAAGGATCTTCATGAGCAGGTTCAAGGCGGGAGAAAACAGCTATGCCCCCATGCTAGCATCTGCCGGGACGATCCGCGAGACGTCCCACGCGCAAGATTGCCGTCCGGCAACAACCGTTCGCGAATTGCGGTGGCCGCCACTGTGGGGCAGTTTGTACCATGCCTGCTCCCGGAGTCGCTCGGTGTCGCGTACCATGACGGTTACCTTTTTTGTCTGGCTGGCCCTCGGCGTCGCGTGTTGGCTGGCGACACTGGCACTCGCCGCCACCCTCAATAACAGCGATCAGGCAGGCAACGGCCTGTCATATGCTTTTGCAATGATCGGCATCGTGATGACATGGTCGATCATTGCCTTCCTGCTTGTGCTGGCGTTTCGCTCGGCGTCCGCGCCTGGTTGGGTCATTACCCTGGCCGTCGTCGCGACACCACTGAGTGCCGCGTCGGCCATGACGGTAGTCAACCTGCTGAAGGGCAACCGCGACTTTGCCGGGCAGTGGCCCATAGCGGCGCTCGTGGTCGCGCCCCTGTTGCTGATGTTGTTCGCCGTCTGGGCGACCAGACCAGGCATGCATGCACTGGTGTCGCCCCGTGTCATGTTTCCGACGGTGTGGTTGTCCATTGTTGCACTCTCGATCATTCCATTCCCGCTGCGCGCCGCTCAGAAAAAGCGGCAGGCCAAACAACGCCAGACTGAGCTCGTCGCCTCCAGCGGCCGCGAGGTCTCGCGGAAGCAAGCGTGGCAAACACAATTCGACGCGCTGACGGACTCCGCACATTTACGCGAGGTCCTGGCCTTTGCGTCGAACGAAAGCAACATGCGCGACGTTGCGCTTGCGAAGGCACGCACATTGTCCAACCGGCAGCAGAACGCGCTGCAGATGCTGCAGCAGGGTGAAACCGCGTTGATGTCCGACCTGCGCAATTTGGCGCTGAACCCCACACCGGAATTGTGTACATTGGCCACCGAATTCCTTCGACTACATGCCGTGAATTACCAGGGTCGAGCGGTATGGGACGACAAGCGATTTGTTGTGGCAGCGCAGGAACTCGACAAATATCTCTACGGCATGCAGTGGCTCGCCGAGGGAGGTTGTTCCCTGCGCACCGCGCTGGACGCGTATCGGGTGACCGCACAGGCGTACGACGACTCACCGGAACGCGCTCAGTTTCTTGCGCGGCTCGATGTATTTGCGACTACCGCTGCGCGCGCAACTTTGCCCGCTCGCTGACGGACACCGGCACGCGGTCGAAGCCCATCGCTAGTTCGGCGTTCCCGTGCGGCCCAGTGGATCGGGCGGTACGTCAAGCGGTTTCGTTTTCCGAAACTGCACTTGCAGCGTTCGCTGATGCTCAATGGAATATTCAAACGGCGGCGGCCCTTTCACGCCGACAAAATCACTGCGCGCAATGATCTCGGCAATGGTCGGCAGGCCTTGGACAACATCTCGGAAATGAGTGGTTGCCCGGACACCGGCCAGACCAATCAGGCCACTGGGAATCTTCGTCAGATAAATCTCCGCGCGCAGCAAACGAAACGTCCCGGCGGCCAGGAACACGCTGCCGCCCACGTCAGGGGCCCTGAGTTTGGAGGACGGCAGGAAATCGACGCGAATTTCCGACTGCGTGCCATTGTTCGCGACACCGCGCAGCAGGAAACAATGATTGTTCTGAAACACAGGGTCGGCAAAGTCCAGCAACGTTGGCACTTTCAACAGGTGCTCGCGCCGTCCCCTGTCGGACACCTGCTGCACGACTTCGCCCGGTTTGTATTGAGAGACCGCAGAACTCTTGGTGCGCATCGAGTCGATCCGGTCAAGAAACTCGCTGCCGTCGGCACGCAGCATCACCACTCGGCGCTCCGACACCACATCAAACGGATATTCCTGGCTCAACAACTTGAGGCGCACGGCGTTCTGTTCGATTTGTTCAAACACTTCGATGAGTGGTCGCAGGCTGTCCGCCATGGGACGCCCCGGTTTGTCGCAGGCCCACTGCCCTGATACCTGCACGGTCGCCAACTTGGTCACAATGCGCTCCATGCGCACCTCAATGTTCTCGGTCACACCCGGCGCCAGTTCTACCTCCCGGAATTGCGGTGAGTAGCCGAGTTGCCGAATACTCACCTGGTATTTGCCCGGCTTGAGTTGCACAAAATAGAACTTGCCTTCGTTATTGGAGAATTGCTGAAGGCTGAGCCCTGGAATGGTGACAATGGCGTACGCCAGCGGCTGCCCGGTCGCGCTGCTGACAGTGCCTCGCAGAATGGCTGTTTGCGAAGATGAGGGTGTGGTTTGCGCAGGGAGCGCGCGAACCAACGGAGAAATCAACATCGCCAGAACCAACAGGCCGCGAGCGGTCATGATTGCCCCCGAAGAATGACCGCGCGCCGTTGCACAGCCAAATACTGCTTTATCCGTACAATACACGCGTCGAAGAAAATTGCCAGAGGCCGCGCGCTCCGTATCTGGGGGGAACGGTTGGGACCCAACTGGTGACGGTAGCGGTCGGCCTCTCGCGTCCGGCCCGTGGTGTCATACAGCGTCACGATTGCCTGGAGTCAGTGCCGTTTACTTGCGCCTGCGGTGTATTCAGTCGGAGGAATCCCGACCGGACTGGTTTTCAGGAAATGAACCCGCAGCGTTCTCTGGTGCTCAATGGAATGTCGATACGGCGGAGGTTCACCACCACGCAGGCTGACGAAATCACTGCGTGCTACAATTTCGGAAATGGTGGGTAGCCCCCGCACGACTTCTTCGAAATGGGTGGTGGCGCGGACACCCGCCAGCCCGGCGAGATCGTTCGGAATTTTCGTCAGGTAGAACTCCGCGCGGAGTAACCGAAACGTTCCGGCCTCCAAGAACACGCTGCCCCCCACGTCCGGGGCCCGCAGTTTGGATGACGGCAGGAAATCAACGCGGATTTCCGATTGGCCCCCCACGTCGGCGACGCCACGCAGCAGAAAACAATGACTGCGATGGAACAACGGGTTGGCAAAGTCGAGTAGGGTGGGTACCATCAGCGAGTAATTGCGCCGGCCTCGCTCGGTGACCCGTTGCAGCACCTCACCCGTTTTATAATAGGAAACGGTCGAACTCGTCGTACGAGTCGAATCAAGACGATTCAGAATTTCGCTGCCATCGGGGCGCACCATTACTACTTTGCGCTCCGCAATGAAATCAAACGGATATTCCCGACTCAACAGCTTGAGCCTGACGGCATTCTGTTCAATCTGCTCGAACACTTCAATCAGCGGGCGCAGGCTGTCCGCCATGGGACGGCCAGGTTTGTCGCACGCCCACTCGCCCGACACTCGCATTGTGGCCAGCTGAGTGACGATCCGTTCCATCGTCAGGTCGATGGATTCATTCGCCCCGGCTTCGAGCACCACATTTCGGAACACGGGCGTGTACCCTAGCTGGCGAAGACTCACGACGTACTTGCCGGGTTTCAGCTGCACAAAGTAGAACTTGCCTTCGTTATTCGAGAACTGCTGAAGGCTGAGACCCGAAATGGAAGCAATGGCGTAAACCAGCGGTTGTCCGAGCGTGTTGCGTACAGTGCCTCGGAGGATTGCCGTTTCCGAAGCAGGGGTTGCGACCTGCGCTGGGAGGGCCTGTACCGTTGCACAAGTCAACATCACCAGAGCGAGCAAGTTGCGTGCAGTCATGGATATCCCCGTAAAATGACCGCGCGCCGTTGCGCGGCCAGATACTGCTTTATCCGTACAATACACGCGCCGAAACAAAATGCCAGAGCCCATGCCCCACTGATCTGGGCGCAACGGTTGGGATCAGCTGCTCCCGCTACCGAGTACCGCTCGGTTCCGGAAGGTGCGATCTTGCCTGGCTCAACTCTTCACCCCGGAATCCGGACGACTCGCCCCATGAACACGACGGTGCCGGACAAACGTTCGCGAATCACGAACAAGTAGGGCCGATCGACCCGCACGGTAAACCTCTGCGGCGCGGACACCACTTCAACACCAATGGTAGTGACGGCTGCGGCTTCCGTTCCTTCTTCATTGATATCGACGAAACTGTTCTGCTTGACGAAGCTGACAATCACCGACCTTGGTGTCATTCTGGAAAAATCAGCCGGGCCGACGAATGGTACCTTCATGCCCAGCGCCTTGAGATCATCGTTCAGGACGCGCTCGTACTCCAGCTTCAGCCTGGGAAACGTGAGGTCAACTTTCTCCTTCCGAAATGAACCGGCCAGCGTCTGCCAGGACGCTGCGGTAAAGCCTATCGCCACATCGTTGACGTCCTGCCCCGCCTTTGGCAGTACGACCGTCATCGAGTACGCCGTATTTCCATACGGCAGGTCGACCGCCTGATATGTACCCGTCTCGGCATACGACAGGTCGCCGCTGCGGTTCATCAACGCCACCGTCTGTGCGCTGCCAACCGATGGGGTAAAGGTGCCATTTTGTGTTTTCGCGACATCGAACTTGTCGCGCCAATCGCCCTTGAAATAAATGGCGTTGATCAGAAACATGACGGCATCCGGGCTAATATCGTCGAGCACTTTTTTGATCTTGTCATTGGTCGCGGTACTCACCCACCCATTGATTGCGCCAAGCGTAGTGGGTTTGTCCTGGAAATTGAGCCCCGTCACTTCGGCATTGAAATATTTGCGGGTCGTGTCCAGGAATGATGAGTGCACGCTGAATGTTTTCTCGTACCAGATGGAGTTTGCGACGCGCATTTGCACGGACGGATCGAGGGACAACAATAACGCCACCAGCGATTTGTAACCGGCGTTGATTTCCGCCTGTGTCAAGCCGCGTAGTTGGAGTGCAGTCTGGATTTCATCATATGACTGCGCATTGGCCCCGTTCAGCAACATGCCCAATGCAAACGAAGCGCTGAGCGGCGAGATGAAGGTGTTCGCCGTTCGCTGCGATTCGCTGACGGTGCGCAGCAGCGCAAACGAAAAATCGTTGGCGGCGTCACGCACTTTCGATTCCGTGACCGTTAGCGACCGTGGCAGCGCCGTGATGGCGGGGGGCGGCCCCCCACCGGAACGGGGCCCAGTGGCGTCGCCGCATGCGAGAACGCTGCCCGCGGTCATGACCGCGAAGGCCCATTGTGGTGCACGTGACCAGCGAACGCTGGGCAAAAAATTCTTCATGTAGTGCTCCGGTTGCAGGACATGCTTTTATCTACCCGCCCGCCGCTCCCGTTGTCACGAGACGCTCACGTTGGGTCTGGCCGCCGCTTTTTCCTCGCTCGCTTGCGCGCCCGCTCGACCGCCTTTTTCGCGTCCAGTGCCTCGGCTGCCGCAATCCTGCTTTCCCTCTGGGAAATCAGTTGTTCCCGTTCCGTCCAGGCAGCCCGGTCACGTGCCTCAGCCTCACGCGTACGGCGGAGTGCTTCGGTTTCGCGCCACGCTTCAATTTTCGCATGATCACCGCTCTGGAGCACCGCGGGAACCACAGCACCACGATAAGCCGGCGGGCGCGTGTAACTGGGGGCACTTACGCCACGATCATAGAATGAGTCGCCCCGGGCGCTATCCATATCGGACATGGCGCCAGGCAGCAGCCGTACAATGGCGTCGATGATTGCCAGCGCCGCAGGCTCCCCGCCACTCAGCACGAAATCGCCCAGTGAAATTTCGTCGGTGGCCAGATGGTGTGCGACACGTTCATCGACATCCTTGTAGTGCCCACACAGAAACGTCACCTCCTGGCAGGCGGCAAATCGCACCGCGTCGGCGTGCGAAAATCGTCGGCCCCGCGGCGACAGCAGCACAATGGGTGACGTCACGCCAAGACTTTCCACCGCTTCGAAAAACGGCTCGGGCTTCATTACCATGCCTGGTCCGCCGCCAAACGCGTAGTCGTCGACGGTTTTGTGCCGGTCATGCGTAAAGTCGCGCAGATTCACCAAATGGTATTCGACAGCACCCGCCGCTGTTGCGCGGGCAGGAATACTGAGCGACAGGGTGCCCGAAAAAAATTCGGGAAACAGCGTGACGACGTTGATGCGGAGCATTGGCAGGTCCGGTATCGAGAGCGCGATTGTCGTGCGTTCGCGACGTACTACGAATCCAGTAATCCGTCCAACGCGAACAGGAACACGGTGCGACGTTCATCATTCACTTCGCGCACAATTTCGGGGCGCCAGGGCACCAGCGGCATGCCGTGGTCGGTTTGCACTTCGAGCAATGCCCCCTGCGGCGCCGAGTACACGTCACGTACGGTGCCCAGCACGCCGCGCCCATCCATTTCCACCTCGTAGCCGACGTACGCGAGCAACTTTGCGACGCCGCCGTCTTCTTCTGCGAGCAGCGACGCGTCGGCCAGCAAATAGCGGCCGCGCCAGTTTGCGGCGACATCGCGATCATCAATTTCGGCAACCTGCACCAACCAATCGTTGTTCATTGGCCGACCATCCACAATGTGCAGGGCCCCCTCCGCACTGGGGGCTCCGTTGCGATCCCCAGCATAAATGACACCGCCGGACGCGAAAATCGCATCCGGCGAATCAATGAGGCTCTCCACAGCAAGTGCGCCGCGCACACCATGGGCCCGACGCACTTTGCCAACGGCTACCAGATTGGTCATGCGGCGCGCACCGCAGCGATAATCAGGCCTGCGGTTCGGAATCTGAGGGCACGGACACGGCCGCCGCCTTCAGCTTGACCGCCAAACGCGCTTCGTGGCGTGCCTTGAGCACACCGCTGCGGCGCAAAAGCGAACGCACGGTGTCCGTCGGCTCGGCGCCCACGTCCAGCCAGTGATTCACGCGATCTATCTGCAGATTGAGCGCATTCTCTCCACCGAAGCGCGGCTGGTACTGACCTATGATCTCGATGAACTTGCCATCGCGCGGCGCCTTGGAATCGGCGACGACGATACGATACATCGGGGTCTTTTTGCGTCCTTCGCGACGCAAGCGAATTTTTACGGCCATGATTGCAGTGCCTGTGCTTCGATGTGATGTCCAGCCACGGGCTCATCGCGAAACCGGCAAATCCGATTCGCACCCGGTCCTGCTACCGCAACTGCAACTGCAACTGCTATGCTGCTCCTCTTGCAGCTCCTGCTACTGCTACTGCTCCTGCTCCTGATCCTGCTGCTGCTCCTGCTCCTCCTGCTGCTCCTGCTGCTCCTGCTCCTGCTGCTGCTGCTGCTCCCGTTGCTCCTGCTGCTGCAACAACTACGACAGATGTATCGAACTAGCGGCCGAACATTCCCCCGCCGCCAAACGGCATACGCGGCATACCGCCGCCGCCTTTGCCACCACCGCCCGGGGCTCCGCCCATCTTCTTCATCATCTTCTGCATGCCCTTGAACTGCTCGAGCAACTTGTTGATTTCGCTGACCGGCCGTCCACAGCCTCTGGAAATGCGGGCGCGGCGCGAGCCGTTGAGGATATCCGGTTTCTTGCGCTCAGCGGGGGTCATGGAAAGCACAATGGCTTCCACATGTTTCATGCGTTTGGGGTCCATCTTGGCCTGACTCAACATCTTGCTGTTCACGCCCGGCAACAGCTTGAGCAGATTTTCCATAGGGCCCATTTTCTGCATCTGACGCATGGCCGAGAGAAAGTCTTCAAGGTCGAGGCCTTCTTTCTTGACCTTTTTCTCAAGCTTCTTCGCTTCGGCCGCGTCAAACCCTTCCTGCGCTTTCTCGACAAGCGACACAATATCGCCCATCTGCAGAATGCGTCCCGCCATACGCTCGGGATGGAACTCTTCGAGGGCATCGGACTTTTCGCCAACACCGATGTACTTGATGGGCTTTTTGATCACGCCGTAGATGGAGAGCGCGGCACCACCACGCGCATCGCCATCGAGTTTGGTCAGAATGATGCCCGTGACGTCCAGCGCGTCGTTGAAACCCTGCGCAATTTTGACGGCTTCCTGGCCGGTCATGCCGTCGGCCACCAGCAGAATTTCGTCTGGCCTGATGGCCGCTTTGAGCCGCTTCAGCTCGTCCATCATTTCGGCGTCAATCTGCAAACGGCCGGCGGTATCAACGATGACTACACGCTCGCGCGCACGCACGCCCTGCTCAATACCGGCTTTGACAATTTTGACAACGTCATTGGTGGTGCGATCGGAGTAGACGGGCACATTGAGTTGCTGGCCCAGCGTTTCCAATTGGTCGATAGCCGCCGGACGATACACGTCCGCGGCAATCAGGCGCGTGGTTTTGCCTTCGGCCGTCAGTTTCCGCGCGAGTTTACCGGCAGTCGTGGTTTTGCCGGAACCTTGCAGGCCGACCATCATGATGATGGTGGGTGGTACCGTGGAAATTTTAAGACCTTCGCGCCGCTCACCAAGCATGGCGGTGAGCTCATCGTACACAATCTTGACGAGCTGTTGCGCGGGTTGGATGCTCTTGATTTGCAGCACCCCAACCGCTTTGCCTTCTACGCGCTCGAGAAACTCACGGGTAAGCGCAAAATTGACGTCTGCTTCCAGCAGAACGCGGCGCACTTCCCGCAGGCCTTCTTTGATGTCAGACTCGGTAAGGACGCCCCGACCGCGAAGTTTCGCGAAGACGTTACCGAGCTTGTCTGAGAGTTCGTCGAACATAGCCTAGAAAGATCACCTGCAAGTGACGCTATTGCAAGTTCTTAGATGGCCCATCTGCGCAAAGAGGGGGGGCGGGGCCACTAAAGCCGGTGGCACTCGCCCCCGCGCCGGCGTCAGGAATAGTCGTACAAAATATCCGGAAATTGCCCACGGTGTCTTGTTCCGGACCGACCTACACTGGTAGTCAGAAGAGAAAAAGTCTCTTCCGGAGAAACATGCTTCTCAGGACACCACGATGCGTACCCCCGGGTTCCTCTCGCGGATTTCACGTCTCCCACTGCTTGCCGGTGCCATTTTCGCTGGCGTTGGCTGCGCTGGGCGGACACCAACTCCCGTCACCGCCACGACTCTCGTGCCGCCGTCGGCATCCGCAGTTGCCGCGGTGCCGCCCGCGCCATCCATTTTCGATCTCAAGGACTTGTGGTATAGCCAGCACGTAGGGGCCGCCAAGCTCTCGTCGCTGAGCGGAGGGTTGCTCGTGGTGGGGTTTGTCAACCCAGCCTGCGACGCGCCTTGTCTCGTGACGTTAACGTCCATGCGGGCCATCGAGCGGGAGACGGACGCCGGTGTGCACTTCGTCCTTGTGTCCTACGCCGTGCAAGAGGGCACTCCGGCATCATTGGCCGCATTCGCAACGGCGAAACACCTGTCGGCAAGTCGGTACACGGTAATTTCAGGCAATCCTGAAGCCATCACCAACCTCTCGGCAACCTTGGATGCTCAGAACCGCACAGTGACGGTCGCACAACGCCAAGCGGCCAGCATGTTATCAGTGCTCGACTTTAACGGTATTGTGGTCCAGCAGCGCAGCTACGGCAGCGTGGGCGCGCTCATCGAAGCGCTCACGTTGTTGTCGAACATCCGGTAGCGCACGTAATGGCCCCTGGTGGCCAATGCGAAGGGGTGTCGGGGCGACTGCGAATACCGCAGTCGCCCCGACTTCGTTTAGCGAGCTGAACTGCTATTTGCGCTTCAAACGCCAAAGATTGCTACTTATGCGACGTGTCACGCCACTCGCTGCATTCCTGACCATTCAATATTGAAGTTGTCCCCGCCCCAGCCGACACTTTGGTGTAATTGTGACGGTCGCCAGCCGCCGGCAGTCCTCTCCAGCCCATCCTTCGTGTCGCGTCCGAACTCCCGCTTTCCATCGCCAGCAATGCCCCGCGGCCAGCGCAAAGACGAAATCATGCGCGCCGAGCTGCCCCCTGCGTTGCCGCTCATGGCGCTGCGGTCAACCATTGTTTACCCGCTGGGGACCATCGCCGTGCAAATGGGAGCGCCCGAAAATCTGGCGCTGTTGCGCGCACACGAGGAGTCGGGATTGATCGTGGCCCTGGTGGTGGCGGCCGGGGAACACGACGAAGCCATCGATCCGCAAAACTTTGTCGGTCGCGTGGGGGTCGCCGCGCGCGTGCATGAGCGCATTAACCTGCCCGGCGACACCATACAAATTACGTTGCAGGGACTGCGGCGGATCACTATTGAGAGTATTGAGCAACTCACCCCGTTTGCGATAGCGAACGTCAAAGGCGCGCGCGAAACACCGCCCGACGTCGCCGAAGTGGAGGAGCTTATTGCCCGCACGGTGACTGCCGCCGAAACCATGGCGGAATTGGTGGAGCGGATACCCAGCGAGGTACCGCAAATTCTCAAGATGAACGTGGCCGACCCGGGGCGTTTTGCCGATCTCGCCGCCACAAACATGAACTTGCGCATTGCCGACAAGGAAGAAGTGCTGCAACGGCTCGACATCGGGCAGCGTCTGCGCTTTCTGTTGTCCCGTCTCGAACGCGAGGTGGCACGCGCGCGGGTCATTGAAGATGTCAAGCGGCAAACCGAAGTAAAAATCGAGCAGCACCAACGCGAGTTCTATCTGCGCCAGCAGCTGCGCGCCATTCAGTCCGAGTTAGGCGAGGCCGACCCGAACGAAAAAGAAGCGGTCGATCTGATGCGGCAGATTGAAGAAGCCAGGTTGCCGGAAAAAGTGGCCGCAGAAGCCCGCCGCGAAACGGAGCGGCTGCGGCTGTTGTCGCCGGCCAGCAGTGAGTACCAGGTGCTGCGCACCTACATGGATTGGTTGCTGGCACTGCCGTGGCACACGCGATCGGCCAACGACCAGGAAATTGTCCTCACCAAGGTGGAAGCCGCACTGGATGACCGTCACTACGGGCTGGACGAAGCCAAAGAGCGCATCACGGAGTATCTCGCCGTGCGCAAGTTGCGTGGCGGCGATCCCCATGGCCCGATTCTCTGCTTTGTTGGACCGCCGGGCACAGGTAAAACCTCGCTGGGCGAAGCCATTGCTACGGCCATTGGCCGCGAGTTCTATCGCATTTCGGTTGGTGGCGTACGCGACGAAGCCGAAATTCGCGGACATCGCCGCACATACGTGGGCGCCATGCCAGGCATGTTGTTGCAGGCGCTTCGGCGCGTCGGCGTTCGTGACCCGGTCATCATGATTGATGAAATTGACAAGATGACGTCCGGGTCGTCGGGCGATCCCACGGCCGCGATGCTCGAAGTCCTCGATCCGGGACAGAACGCCTCATTTGTCGATCACTATCTGAACTTGCCGTTCGACTTGTCGTCGGTGTTGTTCATTTGTACGGCCAACAACCTGTACGACATTCCGAGCCCGTTACGCGACCGCCTGGAAGTCATTCGCATTGCGGGCTACACCATTGAAGAAAAGGTCGAGATCGCACAGCGGTACATGATTCCACGACTGCTTGAGGAACACGGACTCACGACGGGCGACCTGCACCTTTCTGCCGATATTCTGCATTACGTCACCAGTCGATATTCACGCGAAGCGGGGTTGCGGACGTTCGAGCGTTCCATTGCATCGCTCATGCGGAAACGCGCACGCGCCAAAGCGGACGGCGACCTGAGCGCGTGGGACATTGACATCGCGCGCGTCGACCATATCCTCGGCGCTGCACGATTCACGTCGGAGGAGGCCGAACAGGAACCCGAGATTGGTGCGGTGACGGGACTTGCCTGGACCAATATGGGCGGCGAGCTACTGACCATTGAGGCCCTTCGTATGCCGGGCACAGGGCGTCTCAAGGTGACGGGCCAGCTTGGCGACGTCATGAAGGAGTCGGTGGACGCGGCGTTTTCGTTTGTGCGATCGCGCGCGGCCTCGTTGGGTGTTGACGAACGCGAGTTCAAGGAGTCGGACGTCCACCTGCACTTTCCCGCAGGCGCCATTCCGAAAGACGGGCCATCCGCGGGCATCGCCGTGACACTCGCCTTGGCGAGCGTGTTGTCGCGCCGACCGGTGCGTCGTGACGTGGCGCTCACGGGTGAGGTCACCCTGCGTGGCAAGGTACTGGAAATTGGCGGCGTGAAAGAAAAGGTGCTTGCCGCCTATCGGGCCGGGTTGCGCGAAGTGATCATCCCCAAGGCCAACGAGAAAGATCTGCGCGATATTCCGGCCGAAGTGCGTGCGAAAATGGCATTCACGTTCGCCAGCAGTATGGACGAAGTGTTTGTACTGGCGTTGTTGCCGCATGCCGAGAAAAATCCGGCAGATGTGGCGGTCACGGAACCAGCGCTTGCTGGGCCAGCTGATGTGGCATCACCGGCCGGACGACGCAATCGCAAGGAGCACCCGCTGGAGTACTGATGGTTCCCGCGTTGCGCCCTGGCTACATCATGACCGCCACCGCATGCAACAACACGCCCACCAACCCGCCCACCAGTGTTCCGTTAATGCGGATAAACTGCAGGTCTCTCCCAATCTGCAGTTCAATCTTTCGGGATGTCGCGTCTGCATCCCATGCGGCCACCGTTGTGGCAATGAGTTGGGCGACTTCTTCGCGCGCCTGCTCGACCGCATAGGTCACGAGCTCCACCACCCAGCCGTCAACTTTCGCGGAAAGCTCCGGGTCGCTCAGAACAGCGCGCCCGAGGTTTGACAACCAGCGTTCAATCTGATCGGGCTCTTGTTCAGCGTCGTCCGCCAGGCGTTCGGCATACGCGGCCGCGCGGGATTTCAAATCCGTCCACACACTGCGCGAGAATTCACCCACGGCCGGATGCGCGAGCAAGTCGAGCTTGATTTGTTCGGCTTTTGCGATGACATCCGGATTGGAACGCAACGAATCGACAAAGCGGACCACGGCTTCTTCGTAGCGCTGGCGCAGCGGATGCGCGGGATCGACCGCAATGTCAGTCAGCGTTTTTTCCAGACTGCTGACAATTTTGTCCTGCAGTTTGTTCTCGGCGAAACCGGGCACCCACCACGGGCTTTCCTTCTTCACGCGATCGCGGATCATCTCGTCGTTTTGTTCGACGAACTGTGCGACCACGCGCAGCCCTTCGTTCAGCAGCGAATGATGGCGGCCATCGTCCGTCAGCATCTCGAACAGGCGCGCAACCAGCGGGGCCGCCTGCACCGTGCGTAGTCGGGAGACCACGCCGCGATCGACCAAAGTCTGCACGTCGTCATCACGCAGCACATTGATGGCCCCGGAAAAACCGCGAGCCACATGCTGCGCCAACCGATGACTGTGTTCGGGCTCTGCCAGCCAACGCGCGGCCCGTTCTCCAAGCCGCATGTTCAGCAACTTGCTGGCGACCACGTCACGCGTCAGAAAGTTGCGTTGCACAAAGTTGCCCAGTGCTTTGCCAATGCGGTCTTTCCGCGAGGCAACAATGGCCGTATGTGGTATAGGAATACCCATCGGGTGCCGGAACAACGCCGTCACCGCAAACCAGTCGGCAATACCCCCCACCATCGCTGCTTCGCTGAACGCGCGAACCCATGCCAGCCACGGCCATTGCGCCTGATACATGGCGGACAGCCCGAACAAAATGGCCACAGCAACCAACATGCCGGTTGCCATCCGCTTCATGCGGACCAATCGAATGCGTTTCAGCTCGTCGTCCGCCGTAATCACTAACGCCGCTGGCAGCAGCGATGCGTTTGGCGCTGGCGGAACGCTTGGCACTGATGGTGCGGGCGGACCGGGCGGACCTACGGTGGTGGACAACGCGGTCTACTTGGAAACGGTGATGGCAGCAGTGTTGATCAGAGCAGCACCCGCAGCGGCCGGTCCGTCAACATACACCACAACCGGACGTCCGCTCACGTTCACGAGTTTCAACAGCGCGATGCGTGCGGCGCGCGTTCCCTCGGCCGGAATATTGAAGCGCTTTTCCGTGCTGCCCGGCGGGCCATCCCACGCGCCCACCTTGTAACGCTTGGCAATGGCCTGGCTCCAGTGGGCGTAAAATTCAGCGGCTTCTATAGTGGAATCCCACACGCTGGCCCACACGACGGCTTCACCGCTGGGCGTCTTGATTACCGCCACCCGATCGCCGTCCACGCCGGATGCAGCGCGCCGCGCCAGCAGTTCATCCTTCAGGTGATGCAACAATGCCAAACGTGTTTCAAACTCCCCCATCGTGTTCTGATACGTGATGCTGCCGCCATTGGGCGGGGGCAACGTGACTCGCAGCGCCGTGTCCCGTTTTCCGAAATACGATTCGTGATTGAGAATTTGCCGCGTCGAAGTGGGCAAATCGGTGAGCAGCTCAGCGGGCTTTCGCTCTTGCACGAAACGACGGGTAAAGTCCGCGCCACCCAAATATGGGAACAACAGCCCTTCACGAATGACGCGCGGTGCCGAATTGAATACCGGCATTCCAACTTGCCCATCCTTGATGACATCGCGAATGCGATCCCATCCGCCCGGCATGCGCAGCATCGGACCCGCGTTCGGGTCGACGGCCAGTTGCACATACACCGCCTGCCCTTCCAGTACGGACTGCGCTGCAGACTGACGGTCAGCATCTTCGACATTGCCCTGAATAGAATCAATCTTGACGTACTGATCCTGCAACGCATGCACCAGTTCGTGCGTGATGGTTTGCGTGAGCAACACTTTGGGCGTACTGTCTACGACATACAGCACTTTAGTGGCGGGGTCGTAGTAGCCGACAATCTGTTCCTCCAGCAATCGCTGCAATAAATCGGGGACGTCGAGTGTGTCCGGAATCAGTCCCAACCCGCGATACACCGCCGCTTGCCCATTCAGTAATTCGCGCGATTTCGGATCGGTCAACTGCTTCATCAGAAACGTGCGCACTTCGGCCTTCGTGCGACGTTCCAGCCTGGGCGGACTTTTGAACGTAAGGCCGATGGCCTTTTCCAACTTGGGAATCGCGTCGGCGACGATGTCGGCAAACGGCGCATCGGCATCGACCACCTTGTTCTGGCACGCGACCAGCAGGGTCGCGCCGGCCAGAGCAATGGACGCTCGCTGTACCAGGCGCTTCGGACGAGGTGGGTTGGTGTGGCGCAGTATCTTCGAAATCACGTGGGGAACGTGCGTTGGATGTACCAGGCGATAAGGCGGTCACCCCAAAGCAAGGTGAGCATCGCCGCTGGCGCAAGGAACACACCAAATGGCACATCGGGAAATTCGAATTCCTTGCCCGCACGACGGTTCCGTACCCACACGACGGGTGCAACAAATGCCAGGAAAAACGTGGCGCCAAGAAAGGCGCCGGCCAGAATGGTGAGCAAGGCACGCTCGGGCCCCAGTGCTGCGCCCACCACCGCCATGAGTGTGGTGTCGCCAAACCCCATCGCTTCTTTCTTGAGCGCAACTTCACCCAACCAACCGATGATGGTGATGGCACCCGCGCCGGCACACGCACCGAGAAAGGCGCCCCACGGGGATGCGAAGTGTGACGTATCCAACTGAAAGGCGCCGGCAATCGACATGGCCATCACAAACAGCAGCCCGAACACCGTGAAGCCGTCCGGTATGAGATACGATTGTGCGTCTGTCATGGCGATGCCAAACAGCAGCGTGCCGAACACCGCCATGCGAAAGGCTTCCAATGTCGGTCCAAACACCGCCAGCGCCGCAACCCAACCCAAGGCAACCGCCAATTCAACAACGGGATACTGCATGGAAATTGGCAGCGCGCAGCCACGACACTTCCCACGCAGCACCAACCAGCTTACGACGGGAATGTTTTCGTGCCACGCAATGGGCCGCTCACAGCGTGGACAACGTGACCGCGGCTTCACGACACTCAGCTCGGCAGGCCAGCGTGCGATGCAGACGTTCAGAAACGAGCCGATACAGGCGCCCAATACGAACACGACTGCCACTGAGTAGCCCATCAGCAGCGCGGGAAGTGATGACAATTCTGGAGACATGTTCCGGGTGTTCGGGTGGCGCTACGGGACATCGGCCGCCTGCTGTCGAAGCGCCTGCAGCAAAATGCCTGTGGCAACCGCCACGTTGAGTGACTCGACTCCGGCCGCCATTGAAATGGATACGCGTTTCGTAGCCAACCCTGCGACGTCCGGTGACAGACCTGCGCCCTCGTTGCTCACGACCAGCGCCAGCCGTTCGGGCTGGACCAGGACAAGCGCGCCGAGCGGGTCCCCTTCAGTATCGGCAGCCCAACAGTCGACCTTGTGGTCACGCAAGAAGGCCTGCAGTGCCAACACCGAAAGAGAGACGACTGAGTGGGAAAAGAGAGTACCCATCGCGCTGCGGACCACCTTGGCGTTCCAGACGTCGACGGTGCCCGGAAGGCAAATGCTGGCCGTAACCCCAAAGGCTGCAGCCGTCCGAATCACGGTGCCGACGTTTCCAGGGTCCTGTACGCCGTCCAGAACCAGATACCGGGCCCATTGGTCGGGTGCCGCCAGCGTGGTGTCAGGCATGTCACCGATCGCCAGGACCCCCTGTGGTGTATCAGTGCTGGCGGCACTCGCAAAATCGCCATCAGAGACCTGGAGCACAGGGATATCGTTCTGCCGGGCCCGCGCCAGGATGGCCAGGCCGCGATCGTCCCCGCCCAGCGACTGGGCCGCCAGAATACCGGTGACGGTGAGCGGCGAGTTCAGCAGACTTTCCACAGTCCGCACGCCCTCCGCTACAAATTTGCGGGTGCGCTCGCGGGCTTTGCGTCGCTGCAGATCTCGCGCCAGTGTCAGTAGCTTCACGACTCGGTGGTACGTTGTGGAGAAGGACCTTCCGCCAGCCGGTGGCCTGGACAGATCCGGCGGGCATGGCGCAGTCGTATAAATCTCATACGCTTTGCACACGATTCCAACAAACGGAAACCTATGTCAGTTATAGACGTTCGCAGGATCGCCGGTCGGTTCAGCCCCATTTGCCGCCGTGTCGCAACGAGCGGGGCGTTGGCGATGGTGGCCCTCACTGGCTCCTTGACTGGCTGTCTCGCCAGCACTCAGCAGGAAGTGCAAATGGGTGCGGACTATGCCGCGCAAATCAATCGCCAGTTGCCGATCGTTCAAGATCCGGAAGTCAACCGGTATATCAACCTTATTGGCGACTCGATTGCTCGCGTGGCCGACGATCGCAGCCTGCAGTGGCATTTTTACGTCGTCAACCAGGACGAGATTAACGCGTTCGCGGTGCCGGGCGGCTACATCTACGTCTATCGCGGACTGGTCGAACGTGCGCAGAACATGTCGCAGCTCGCGGGCGTGTTAGGCCACGAAATTGGACACGTGGTGAAACGTCACAGCATGAAGCAGATGCAAAAAGCCGAACAGGCCAATGTTGGCACAGCGGCCATCTGCATCTTTGCGCCATCGGTTTGCAATAGCCAGATCGGCAGTGCGGCCATCCAACTTGGGGGCGCCGGGGTGTTCGCCAAGTTCAGCCGCGACGATGAAGCGCAGGCTGACGAGGTGGGGGTGCAATACACCACGCGTGCGGGTATCAACCCCAACGGCATTCCGGGCATGTTCAACATTCTGCTCGCAGAACGGAAGACAAATCCGGGCGCGGTTGAAGTGTTGTTTGCTTCGCACCCCATGGAAGAAAGCCGAGTCGCGGCCACGCAGGCGCAGATTGCGAAGATCAATCCCGCCATTATTCAGAGCACCACCACCGATTCGCCGGGGTTTCAGAGCTTCAAGCGTCGGTTGGCGAGTTTGCCGCGTGTCGCGAAGATGGGGCCCCCGAGGTAAGTGAGCGAATTAAATCCGCGCGACGTGTGACGGCTGGCGCCTCCGCGCGAATTCAGAAGAGCTCACGCGGAGGCAACACACCCTCGACGAACCAGTCTCCCAGGCATTAGATGATCGAGCACAGTCGCTCGAGATCGATATTGCCCCCACACACAATTGGCACGACACACGAACCCGGCGCCAATGAAAGCGATCCGTTCAGCAACGGCGCGATGGCTGCACCGGCCGACGGTTCGACAAAAAGCTTGCAGCGCTCCATCAACACGCGCATACCCGCGATAATTTCGCGGTCCGAAATCACGAGCAGCTCGTCCACATAAGCCTGCACGTGCGCGAGCGTGTGCACACCCGCGAACGGAGCGGCCAGGCCATCGGCCACGGTGTTCATGTGCGCAAGCCGCTGTGGACTTCCTGCGGCCAGAGACAACTTCATCGCGCTTGCGCCCTCGGGCTCAACACCAATGACGCGAACCGACGGCTTGAGCTGCTTCACCGCCGCCGCTACGCCCGACAGCAACCCGCCGCCGCCACACGCGACAATGACGACGTCGACATCGGGAACATCTGCGATGATCTCAAGCCCGACGGTGCCCTGCCCGGCGATGACGCGCGGGTCGTCGAACGGATGCACCAACGTCAGCCCGCGCTCCTGCTGCAGTGCCTTTGCGGTGGCCAACAAATCGCCGTCTGTTTGGATGACGGTGCCGCCATACCCCTTGGTGGCCGCGACTTTTGAAGCCACTGCCGAAACCGGCATGACAATGGTCGCGTGCAAGCCCAACTGCGAAGCGCCCCACGCCAGAGCCTGCGCGTGATTGCCGGCCGACAACGAGACAATTCCGTTGGCTCGCTCTGTTTCGGAAAGCTGACGCAGTGTATTGATTACGCCGCGGACCTTGAACGAGCCCGTTTTCTGAAACAGTTCCAGCTTGAGCGATACGCGCGTACCACTCACGTCGCTCAGGTACGCGGATGTCTGCTGGCCAGTGCGGTGCACGTAGCCACTAATCGCGTCGCCCGCGTGTTGAATTTCCGGCAAGCTGACCAGCGATGGTGAATGGTTCAAGGCTTCGTTCCTCATGCGCGGTGCACCTGGTACCCCCCGTGACCAACGGACAGACAGAGAATCCTACTATGCAACTGACCGGAATTCATCATCTCACGGCCGTCTCGGGAAACATCCGGGAGAATCGGCGCTTTTATACGCAGACGCTGGGCCTGCGACTGGTCAAACGCAGCGTCAATCAGGACGACGTCAAGGCGTATCATCTCTTCTATGCCGACTCGGCGGGCACACCCGGTACAGACATTACGTTCTTCGACTGGAAGGTTGGACCCGAGCGGCGCGGCACCCATTCGGTCGTGCAAACCGCGTTTCGTGTTGGCGGCGCCGGGTCCATTGCGTGGTGGCAGACGCGCTTTGCGGAACTGGGCGTAAAGGCCGGCCACGGGCACGAGCGCGACGGGCGACTGACGCTGGATTTTGAGGATGGTGAAGGAATGCGTCTCGCGCTCATCGACGGCGGCGGTGTGCACAATGAATCGGTACCGTATGCGGCCAGTACTGTGCCGGCGGAACACCAGATGCACGGACTTGGGCCCATTACCATGAGTGTGCCCGAGTTGCGCCACACGCACGAGGTGCTAACCGAGGTCATGACGTTGCGCCCGGTTCGCGAGTACACGCGCGCCACCGATGCGGCGGGATCAAAGCCGCATCACGTGCACGTCTATGAAATGGGAGCGGGCGGACCCAATGCGGAACTGCACGTGGCGGTGCAGCCGGAGTTGCGGCAGGCGCAGGGTGGCGCGGGCGGCGTGCATCACGTGGCGTTTCGCACACCCACCGAAAGCGAGTATCACGAGTGGACCAGACGCCTCACCGAATTTGGCCAGCGTCACAGCGGCGAGGTCGATCGCTACTGGTTCCGAAGTTTGTACTTCCGTGAACCGAACGGCGTGTTGTTTGAGATTGCGACCGACGGTCCGGGCTTTGCCGTTGATGAAAGCGCGGAAACGCTTGGTGAACAGGTGGTGCTGCCACCATTCCTTGAGCCGCAACGCGCGCGCATTCTGGCGGGGTTGCAGCCGCTGGATTGAGGCGGGCGGTCATGAGGGTCAGACCCGACCTGTTGAGGTCTGACCCCAGTCCCACCCTATTGCTTGAACGACCCCGCCCGCGACACACACGGCACCGGTGGCGCCGGGGCAACAGGCGCGGCCTCACGCGGCCATACGTTATCGCTGGTCTCACGATCGGGAAAACGGCAGCCTGGATCGAGCAACACGCGCTCAATCTTCCGTCCGCCAAATGTCAGGTCGGCCGTGAACGTGCGACTGCCGGCAAACCAGACGTCAACGGGATAGGTCACAACCGCCGTGATGCTGTCGGTCATGACCGCGTTTTTCATGGGCGTGATGGCCGCACCCTTCGACGCAAACTTCACCTGCAACACCACCGGCGATGGCATCTGGCCCGCTTGTTTCACAACCACGGACGTTTTCGCGGCAGTGGTGGCGACCGACGCAATGCGGCCCTCCACACTTTCCGTCGTGAACAGCCAGTAGTACCAGAACCAACCCAGGTCCTGCTTGAGCGCGTGGTTCATGAAGAACATGTAATCCCACGGCGATGGATGTTTGAACATCCAGTTCGTGCCCCACTCCCGATGCGCGCGTTGCACCGCGCTGTCTCCAACCACACCACCAAGCGCTGACAACATCAGTGGCGTCTTGCTGTACGTCTGAAAACTGTACATGGACGGGCCGGCGTAATTCGCGTTCCACATCATGGGCGGCTCGGCTTCATTGCCGCTGGTGGTTCCGTAGCTCGTGCCGCGTCCGTCCAGTACCGGAGCTACGTTCCGAGCGTCGGCGTCCGACAGCACATTCATGTACTGGTCAAATCCTTCGTCCATCCAGCCGTACATGGTTTCGTTGTTGCTCACCACCATGGGCCACCATTGGTGTCCCGTTTCGTGATCGGCCGCTCCCTGATTGGAATTGATCACCATTGGATACTCCATGCCCGCGCTTGGCCCGTCCTGCAATGTCAACTGCGGAAATTGATACGGGAACCAGAGTTTGGAATAGAACTCCAGCGCGTGTCGCGAAATGCGGAGGGCGTTTGCGAAAGCGCCCGCATTGCCTGGCTGAAAGAAGGTGTGAACCGGCACGTATCCCTTGGTTGGGATATTGGCACGAGTGCTTGTCCAATTCAGTTTCTTCGCGGTCAGCCACGCAAAATCATTGACGGTATCGGCGTGAAATCGCCACACCAGCCGCCCGTTCGTTCCGGCGGCCGTTGCTTGCCCGGGACCAACTTCCGTCGGCGACACAATGATCGTGTTCGAATCGCTGGCCAACACTTTGACCAATTGCTCGCGCGCCTTGGCCGTGAGCACTTCCTGCGGATTCTGCAGCACGCCGGTTCCGCTGACAATCCAGCCAGCCGGTGCATCAATGCTCACGTCGAAGGTCCCGAAATTGTTGTAGAACTCCGACGGGCCGAGGTACAGCTCGGTGTCCCATCCGCGTAAGTCATCGTACACTGCGACGCGCGGAAACCATTGCGTGGGTTGATACAACGTGTCACCCCAGCGCTGCGTCATGCGATGCCCCGAACCCGGGCCGCCGGGCAACTTGTGATTCCACTCGATGTCAATCTTCGCCGTGCCCTTTGCCGGAATTGGCGACATGAGATTGATCACGGCGTTTGTTGTTTTCCCTGCGCCGAGTGTGTGCTCACTGGGTGCTGCGGGCGGGCCTCCGCGACCACCGCCCCGTCCGCCGCCGCCAGCAGCGGGCGCAAGGTTGACCGGCTTTCCGTCAACCGTCATACGCGTGATCATCAGGCCCTCGGTATTTTCGGCCGGCACCCAGGTGGCGGCGCGCGGAACCGTTCCGATGAAATGATTGGCGTCCAGTCGCATGCGAATGGTCTGCAGCGCGTCCGGACTGTTATTGGTGATCGTGATGGTCTCACGGCCCGTAAGTCGCGACGCAGGGACATCGAGTGTGACGGCAATGACGTAATCCGTGCGCAGTTGCCAATATTGGCGGTTGGCCCGGCCGGTCGAATCACGCGAGCCTGCCACCAAGGCGCGACGAATGGCGTTGGTGATAGGAATGTCGCGGCGCACTGCACGTTCGGGGTATCGAGCGGCGGCAGCGGAACCGCGGGCCTGTGCCAGAACAGCGTCGGAAGGGATGGCGAGGATAGTCGCTGCCGCCAAAAGGGTGCGCACAGCGAGGCTATGGGCGCGAAAACTTGTGGTAATCACTCGGGTCATGGTTCCGTCTGAGAGGGGCGCGTCGGTGACTCCTCCAGCTGGAATCGAGCAGAGAAGTAGGCACGCTTGACGGCTGAATGATACGAACCTCCCGTACGCGGCGCACGTCGGACGTCGACGAGAACATTTTGGCACTGCACGCAAACACCCCGCCGGCGAGTGCCAGCGGGGGGCCCGCCCGACCAATTCGTTTTTCAACGCTGTGCTGATCGGCGAAACGGCCGTCGTTTCCGTTCACCGTTCAACCTCCTCACAGACCCGCCATCGTTTTGTCCCGCCCACTTACCACCGGATGTCGAACGCGTACGCACCGTACCCCGGCCGAACGTCCTCAATTCTCACGATCGCGACATATTGGTTCCACATCGAAGGCTGCTGCACGATGTGAATGGTCCCACGCCCCTCGGCACGGCCCATTTCAAGTCGCACGTCGCGGCGGGGCATGGACGAGCCCACGATGTTGTAGCGCACGCTGCGGAGCGCGTCCCCGCGTGGCGCCAGCGCATCAATCCGCGAGCCTTGCATGCGGATTTCGGCGACGCCGTCCACCATGCCACTCCAGCGAAGTGCCCCGGCGTTGCGGCGGGTTCGGTCGTACTCACCTCGGCCATCCCGATCCCGATCGCGATTGTCACCGTCCCGATCGCGGTTGTCGCGGTCCCAATCGTCGCCCCGACCGTTCCCATTGCCACGACCGTTGCCGGGATTGTCGCGCACGTCGTCCGTCTCATACATCACCACCACGCGATAGTCATCTGTGCCGGCCCGAGCATCGCGAACCCGAATTGTGGCTGTGTAGTTGTTGCGGGCGTTCGGATGTTCGAGCACGTCCACATCACCACGGCCGTTCTGCAGGAACGCTCGCACCAATCCCCGTTCTTTTGGCAACGCCTGGTTGATGTTCACGCGAGGGGCGAAGGACGCGTCCATGCCACTGGCGCGCGTCGCGACATCGCGCCCACGAATTTGGATGATCACTTCGCGATCGACCCGGCTGGTCCAGACCAGCAGGTTTCGCTCTACCGCAGTCGCAGCGGAAAAGGGCGCGGTCATCAGCGCGGCGGACGCGAGTACTGAAGATGAAGTCCAACGAATCAGGCGCATGGCTGCCTCGAACTGCAACGCGTGGTATCAGCTCGCCGTTTCGCGTTGGGTAGGGCGAGCTGGGACGCCCGAATGCGCGCGGTGCGCGGCGTCCCGCAATGGAGTGACGCATAGCCAATGCCGACGCCCGCGCTACGGGCCCCAGTCTTCTGTTCGGTCCCTCGCAGAAACGCTAAAGCTTTACGGCATCTGGCCTTACGGATTTCGTCCAACGCGGTGCCGACGGGATCAGCCAACGCCGCAACGCGCCATCTGTCCTCTGGCGATGACAGCCGTTTTCGCTGGCGTTAGACGGAGTGGGCCTGAACCCGATGGCCTACATCTCGTCAGTTGAAGGTCCGTCCCTCCCCGGCATCGGCACGCCCTGCAGTCCGCCTTGTCTGCCCGCACCCGCTTCAGCACCTTGCGGGTTTGAGCTGCCTCACCGGTGTAATCGCCAAGCAGCATCTCGACTATAGTGATTCACGGCTCCGGTGCGTTTCTTGCTGAGACGGGCACGCAGCAATTGGCGGACCGCGCCGGTCGAATCAATCGATGTGTCCGACACGTAGTTACCGTGCCCCAGTTTGTTCTCTCCAGAGATGCCCATGCTGATCGAATCCCAACCTGCTGCTCCGCCAACGCCTGAAGCCCAGGTTATCAGGAATGCCATAGAAGCCGCGCAGGAGGCCGCGAACGCCGCTGGTCAGGCGACCGTAGGCGCCCCCCCAGGCGCCCGCGATATGTATCTCGCGGCCAAGGCGTACCGCGACGAGCTTCAGGATCAGTGGGAGCGTTTACGTGACACCCGTTCGAGCGTGGCCCGCGCAACCCGCGAGGACAACCGCACGGCCGCCGACAATGCCGGCCTCGAAACACGGATGGCCCAACTCGACGAACGCATTGTCGACGTGGAAAAGCAGATTGCCGCCGCCGATGCAAGAGTGGCGCAGGCAGCCGGCGTCCCCGGCGCAACAGTTGAACCGCCCCGTCCCCGCGACAACCGCGTCGATATAGAGGCCGTGCTTACGGGTGCCGGATTCCTCACTTTTGCCCTGCTCTTCCCGTTTGTCATCGCCTTTTCGCGGCGCATTTGGCGCCGCAGCGCCAAAATGACGGTCACCCTGCCGCCCGAAGTGGCCACGCGGATTCAGGCAATGGAAGAGGCCATTGAAGCCGTCGCCGTCGAAGTGGAGCGCATTGGCGAAGGGCAACGTTTCATGACCCAGGCACTCTCCGAGTCGCCCCGCGCCCTCGGTGTCGGCGCCGCCGAGCCCATTGTCATTCGGTCCCGGGAAGCTGCGCTGGCCGATCGTCCGTTGTAACGTTGTTGGAGCAATCACACACACGATCCCCCCACCTCGTGGAGTTCTGACATGGTGCAAGTCCAGCGACTAGCCTCTTCCCTCGCAGTTGCTGGCGCCCTGAGTGCGTTGGCGGCTCCACTCACGGCCCAAGGCCAGCGTCCGTGGACGTTCATGGACCAGCAGCTCATGAACCAGGCGGGCGGCAATGCAATAAGTCCCGACGGTAAATGGATGCTGTACACCATGTCGGTGGCAAATTGGAAAGAAGCCAAGCGATACAGCGATATCTTCGTCGTTTCATCCGAACAAGGTGTGTCCTCCGCACGCCAGCTCACCTTCACCAAAGACAAGAACGAAACGTCTCCACGCTGGAGTCGCGATGGCAAGTTTTTTGTGTTTGCGTCCAATCGCGAAGCTGCCGGCGCCGGCGCGCAACAACAGTTGTACATGATGCGGGCTGATGGCGGGGAAGCGCAGAAAATTACAGACGCCAAAGATGGAGTCGGAACCTTTGCCTTTGCGCGCGACGGCCGGTCACTGGTGTTCAGCGCCGGCAAGACGGACGAACAGCAGTTGTGGATGTTGCCCACGACCGGTCTCGACACGGCAAGCGCCACGCAAATCACACGACACGTGCCCGGCATCAAGAACTGGCAACTGTCGGACAACAGCAAATCTGTGTTGTTCCTTGCGTCCGATTCGGTGGACACCGACGAAAAATTGCGCCGCGAAAAAATGTTCACCGTGAACGTGCGGAATGCAGCCGTGCCCAGCGATCAGCTGTGGACGGTGAACCTCTCCACGAAAGCCGCACGTCGCCTGACCGGCGATCGCGCCTATAGCATCAGTGGGTATTCCCTTTCCGACGACGGCGAGTGGGCGGGTGTCACCGCGATCAAAAACGATCGCTACACGCGCAACATCACGGAACAGAACATCAATGGCGACGCGTTCCTGCTCAAGGTGGCCGACGGAACATGGGAGCGACTGACGAACAATGTCGACATTTCCGAGAGCGCACTATCGTTCTCACCCGACGGCCAGTGGATTGCCTTTTCCGCGGCCAACGACTTCACGTATTTCCGTGATTCCAAGTTGTACATCCGGCGTCGCGACGCCGCCGGCCAGCCGTTCCGTAAGTTAGGCAATGCGTACGACGGCGATGTGTCGGTTGGCTGGTGGTCAAAAGACGCGAAGACCGTGTACTTCTCAGACGGCATCAAGGCCACCACGCAGTTGCTCTCGCTCGATATTACGACCGACAAGGTTACCCAGATTACCGACGTGAAAGGCGTGTTGAACGCCAGCTACGACGAAGACAGCGATCGCATTCTGCTCAATTACAGCGACCCGAAAACACCTCCCACGCCGTTCATGGTGAACAGCGTGGGACAGGTGAACAACCGTGCAGTGTGGAAACAGTTGGTCGACGCCAACCCACAGGTGCGTGAACGCACGTTGGGCGACGCCGATGAAGTGACCTGGAAAAGCACCGATGGGAAAATGGTAGGTGGGGTACTGCTCAAGCCGGTGGGATTCCAGACGGGCAAGAAATACCCACTCATCGTAGCCATTCACGGCGGACCCGCCGCCGCAGACTTGCTGAGTTTTAATGGCGGCTACGGTGCACAGGCCTATGCGAATGCCGGGTACGTGGTGCTGATGCCCAACTACCGCGGCTCGACGAACTACGGCGAAGCTCACCGCCAGGCAATTGTCGGTGACTACTTCAAGAAGGGCTACGAAGACATCATGACCGGCGTGGATCAGCTCATCGCGCAAGGCCTGGTACACCCGGACAGCATGGGCGTCCTGGGGTGGAGCGCGGGCGGACACTGGAGCAATTGGATTCTCACACACACCACCCGGTTCAAGAGCATATCCAGCGGTGCGGGAACGTCCAACTGGATTTCGATGTACGCCGAGAGCGACGTGCAGCGCAATCGCCAACAGTATCTGGGGGGAAAGCTGCCCTACGACGACTTCGACGCATACTGGAATCAGTCACCGCTCAAGTACATTCGGAATGCCAAGACCCCGACCATGATTCACGTGGTCGATGGCGACCCGCGCGTGCCCCGTCCGCAAAGCGACGAGCTGCATATGGCCCTCAAAAAGATCGGAGTGCCCACCGAATACTTCGTCTATCCGGGCCAGAGTCACGGTATTCCCGACCCGCGCAATCAGTTGGTAAAGTCAGTTGCAGAAATGGCCTGGATGGACAAGTGGATTCGCGGCAAGGGGGACTTCAAGTGGGAGCAGGTACTCAAAACCCTGGAAGAGACGCCGACCCGGCAGGCTACCATCGTGCCGTAAGGCGCTCGCGACGGGTACCAGTTTTGCTGACGGCCCCTCACATTGGAGGGGCCGTTTGTTTTCCGACAGTTTCTTCAGGTAACGTTACGTCTCGAGCATTTCCGGGGCACCTCTTCAGCACTCCTGCCATGTCCACGGTCAAAAAGTACAACTGGAACGATGTGCACAGCGAACAGCTCACGCCGCTCCTGTCGCGCAAGATGATCACCGGCGAACGCCTGATGATTGCCGAAGTGCTGCTCTCGAAAGGCTCCATCGTGCCGGCGCACGATCATCACAACGAACAAATCACGTACATCGTGAATGGCTGCTTGCGCTTTTGGATTGGAGAACACGCGGACAACCCGGCCGACGTGTATGTCGACGTACACGCCGGCGAAGTGCTCACCATTCCGGGCATGGTTCGGCATCGCGCCGAGGCGCTCGAAGACACGGTGGATGTGGACGTATTTACGCCGCCCCGCCAGGACTGGCTGGACGGCAGTGATGCCTACATTCGGCAGGTGAAATAACATGGATCTTGGACTGGCCCATCGCGTCGCGCTGGTGTGCGGCGGCAGTCGAGGCATTGGGTTTGCCACCGCAGAGATCCTCGCTCGCGAAGGCGCGACGGTGATGATCTGCTCGCGCGACGCAGCGTCTGTCGACAGTGCCACCGCCAAACTGCGCGCGATCAATCCGTCGGCCCGCGGCGTTTCGGCCGACCTCAGCACACCGGAAGGTGTGGAGCAGGCGGTGAGCGCGCTGCACCGGGAGTTGGGGCGCGCAGACATTCTCATTACGAATACGGGGGGCCCCACGCCAGGCCCCGCCATGTCCCACGACTGGGCTGCCTGGGAACAGGCGTCCTCGCTGCTGCTGCGCAGTGCCGTCGAGATGACCCGTGCACTGGTGCCGGGCATGCAGGAACGTAAATGGGGACGCGTTGTGGGCATCACGTCAATGGCGGTGAAACATCCGATGCCCACACTGGTGTTGTCCAACAGTTTGCGCGCAGCGGTGACGGGATATTTTCGCACGTTGAGTGATGAAGTGGCGCGCGATGGCGTGACGGTGAATACCGTGTTGCCTGGATACACCGAAACCGACCGACTGGCAGGACTCGCAGAAGCGGCAGGAAAACGCACCGGCGCCACCCTCGACGCGATTTACGACGGATGGCGCGCGGTGACTCCAGCGGCACGCCTGGGCCGGCCGGAAGAGTGCGGAGCGGTCATCGCGTTCCTCGCGTCCCAGCAAGCAGCATTTGTGACAGGGCAAGCAGTGTGTGTCGACGGCGGATTCGGGCATTCGCTGCTCTAGACGTCATCATTATTTTCGGGAGAGCGCATGGCAGGTATCACGGCAACAACCTGGATATGGCATGACGGCGAATACGTCAAATGGGCCGACGCGAAGGTGCACGTGCTCAGCCACTCCATGCAATTCGGATCAGCGGTGTTCGAGGGCATTCGCTGCTACAGCACCCCCAACGGTCCGGCGGTATTTCGCCTGCGCGACCACCTGCAGCGCCTGCTCAACTCCTGCAAGATTTATCGCATGGATGTGAAGTATTCGTTGGACGATCTGGTTCGCGAGAGTGTCGCGTTAATCGCGAAGAACGAGATGACCAGCTGCTATTTCCGGCCCATGATCATTCGCGGATACGGCGCATCCGGGATGGTGCCGTTCGAAAGTCCCGTAGAGGTCTACCTGCCTTGCTGGCCGTGGGGCGCGTACCTGGGCGACGAAGCGCTCGAGAAAGGCGTGGATGCCTGCATTTCCACGTGGAACCGTGTCGCACCGAACACCATTCCTGCAGCCGCAAAAATTGCCGGCAACTACTTGAGTGGTCAGTTGATCAAGATGGAAGCACTGACCAACGGATTTCAGGAAGGCATTGCGCTTTCTCCCGGTGGCATGATCAGCGAAGGCTCGGGACAAAACCTGTTTCTGGTACACGGTGGCGTGTTGTACACGCCCCCCATTGATGGCACGCTACTGACCGGCATTACCCGCGACACGGTCATCAAACTCGCTCGTGACGCGGGCATTCCCGTAGTGGAAAAGCCGCTGCCTCGCGACATTCTGTACATTGCCGACGAAGTGTTCCTCAGTGGAACCGCGTCGGAGATTACGCCGGTGCGCAGCGTTGACCGACTGAACGTCGGTGACGGCACCGTTGGCCCGGTCACGCGGCAGTTGCAGAAGGAATATCTGGCGATCTGCAAAGGCGAAATGCCCGACCGGCATGGGTGGTTAACGCCAGTCAAATAACCAACCAACGCAGGGTGCACAAAAAACGGCGACCGCACGGGCGGTCGCCGTTTTGTACTCGGCGCAACGCCTACTTCAGTTCCACCCGATACAGTGCCGGAAATTGTTTCTGCAGTGCGGCAACTTTCGGCGCATCGTTCATGACAATGTACAGGTCGTTCGGATGCAGCGTCGCGTAGTCCTGATGGTATTTTTCCGCCTCATAAAATTCCGTGAGCGCTGAGATTTTCGTGACGATGGGTTGGTCGAAAACTCTGGCGACCGACAGATTGTGGATGTACTGCTCGGTGGCCGTTTGCTGCGGGGCGCTTGTGGTAAACACTTCCGAACGATATTGCGGCCCGTGATCGGGCCCCTGCTTGTTCAGTTCTGTGGGGTCGTGTACGACCGAGAAGAAAATGTTCAGCAGTGTCTGGTAGGACACTTTGCTGGGGTCGTAAACCACCCGCACCGCTTCCGCGTGGGCCGTTTGGCCAGAACTTACCTGCTCGTACGTCGCGGTCTCGCGATTGCCACCCGCGTATCCTGAACGCGCACTGAGCACACCTTTGGTGTGCTGAAATACGGCCTGCACCCCCCAGAAACAGCCACCCGCAAACACCGCCACCTCCTGTGCCGCGACGGCGCCGGGCATGGGCAACGGGTACTCGCGGCCAGCGGCCGCGACCACTTTCGTGGCAATCGTTTCCGTGTCAGCAGCAGCCTGCGCGCGATTCGCGCGAAACACCAACCCTCCGCCAACCAGTAGCAACCCGATGGCAAGGAACCGAGTAGCGAGTTGTGACATTGCAGCTCCTGTTCGTTAAGTCGTTCATGGCCTGCCCATACCTGGCGCGTCTGGTACGCGTTTTCGAATGGCTTATACCCCGCAGCGCAGCCAAGTGGCTAGAGCTGTCTGACAAACTCCGTGACCAGCGATTCGAAGGCGTTGGCCGCGTGTCGACCCACCTCCAACACTTCTTCGTGATTGAGCGGCGCCAGCGCCAACCCAGCAGCGGGGTTCGTGATCAAAGAGATGGCGGCAACCCGCATGCCCATGGCGCGCGCGACGATCACTTCGGGAACCGTCGACATGCCCACCGCGTCGACTCCCAGCCTTTCCAGCATCCGCACTTCGGCTGGCGTTTCGTAAGTTGGCCCAAGCAAGCCGCAGTAGACGCCGTCGTGCAGCGGTACGCCCTGACTACGCGCGACCTGGTGCAACAGATGTCTCAATCCCGCGTCGTAGGGCTCGGACATGTCGGGAAATCGTTCATCGCCCGCCTCGACCGGTCCTGCCAACGGATTCCGGAACATGAGATTCAGGTGGTCGGCGACGACCATGAGGTCGCCGGGGCGGAATGTACGGCGTACGCCACCTGCTGCGTTCGAGGCCAGGTACACTTTCGCACCCAATGCGGCCAGCACGCGAACGGGATACCCAGCCAGTGTGGCGGCGTGACCTTCATACAGGTGCAACCGGCCCGCAAGCGCTGCGACAGGCCGGCCAGCAAGCGACCCCAGAATGAGCTGACCAGCGTGACCGGCTACCGTGGCTGTGGGAAATCCCGGCACGTCCGCAAATGCGACGCGCACAGCCCCCTCAATGCGGGTCGCAAGCCCACCCAAACCTGAACCGAGCACAATTGCACATACTGGCGACTCGAGCGGCATGCCGGTGAGTGCCAGCACGCGAGCGCGAATCACCTCGGCCGCGCGCGCAGCTTCGTGTGCTCCGGCACCGGCGTGTTGCGCCACGAACGATCCCGTTTCAAACATCGTCATGAAAACCTCGTCGTACGATCAGGTACTGATTCCCGAAGCGATTGCCTCGGCCACGATCGCATCAATCTGCTCGGCAGCTCGCGCCCGGATGCGTTGCCGTTCTGGCCAGGCGACGAATGCCGCATCGAAGCTCGCCAGCGCCAGCGTCCCCAACGTAGACAGATCGAAGCCCAGATGTTCCGCGCACCGCTCGTATTCGTCGGTCAGCGACACGCCGCTCATGAGCCGGTTGTCGGTGTTGAGTGTGACCACCAGCCCCTGCGTGACATACTGCGCCATGGGATGGTCAGCAAACGTCGGCGCCACGCGCGTTTGCACGTTGCTGGTCAGACACACTTCCAAAGGAATACGGTGATCGCGAACAAATGCCAACAGACTGGCGTCTTCGTACAATCGCGTGCCGTGGCCAATGCGGTGTGCGCCACACACATGCACCGCCGATCGAATGGACTCGGGCCCTGCCCCCTCACCGGCGTGAACGGTGACGGCCAGGTCATGCGCGCGTGCATACGCAAAGGCCTCGCGATGCCCCTCGGCGGGGTTGCCTGCTTCGCCCCCGGCCAGATCGAACGCCACCACTCCCAGGTCGCGAAAGGCCACCGCAAGTTGGGCCATGTCCTGCGCATGTGGGGCGGGCAGCGAGCGCAGCGCGCAGACAATCGCGCGCGCAACGGTACCCGTTTCCCGTTCACCTTGCGACAGGCCCTTTAAGGCGGCGCGCACGGCGTCTTCTGCCGTCAACAGCTCGCGCGTGTTGAGTGCCGGACAAAAACGCGCCTCGATGTACTGCACTCCATCAGCCGCCGCATCGAGCACCAGCTCGTACGCAATCCGCTCAATGGATGCCGCGTCCTGCATGACGTCCAGCGTTACCGTGAAGCGCGCGAGATAGTCTTCCAGATTGCGCGCGTCATCCACACGCATCCAGTCACCAAGGGTCGCCGGTGTTGCCTCGGGCAGCACAATGCGTTTGGCGGTGCTCAACTCAAGCAGTGTCCAAGGCCGAAGCGAGCCATCAAGGTGGCAATGCAATTCTGCCTTGGGCAGTTGCTTCAGTACCTTCCGCAACAAGGGCGAGACCGTAGGCATCAATTGTCGTCTGCTTGTTGGTCACGCACCGGCACAACGCGCAAGATTGCGCCGCCAGTCACAACGGAATCGGGTGCAAGCGGCAACCCACGGCTGTCCGTCACCTTCACGTGACCTGCGGCGAGTGCGTCTCCGTCGGCCGGCGCACTGAGCCGTACCGCATCGAGCACGGTGGCGCCACGCGGCAGTGTATAGGTCCGTGCGTTCACGAACACGGCAATGTCCGGCGGTAACACCGCGTCGTCCGGCACCTGCGTGAGGTTGGCGCGATCGTACGTCACCGTACCCCTCCCACCTGCCGAATGCGGGTTTCAGACGGGGCCACAACTGGTTGCGGAAGGCGCTTCAGATATTCGGCAATCGCCGGCGCGTCGACGATGGCCAATATTTGAGAGCTCACCATCAATTCGGGACGGCCGGCCTGCAATGCATCCAGCATGAAGTCGTTAATCACAATGGTGTAAATACGATTGGGTTCGAGGTCGCGACCATCCGTCATCTTGAGCGACGTGATGCGCTGTCCGGCTGGTTTGCTGCTATCGTATTCCACTGTTAGACCGCTCACGTGCGAGTCGGGCGCCCGGCCGCGCACAAATCCCTCAATGAACGTGCGCAAGTCGCGTCCACGCATGCTCAGCCTGGCCAGTGAGTTGCTGAATGGGGTGAGTTCGTGCACGCCGCCAAAATTCAGCGGGCCCGCGGCGACGTTCGAACGTATGCCACCGTTGTTCCACGCACCGAAATCGCCGTTGCCCATCACGCGCATCGCGTCCGCAATCAAGTTTCCCAGCGGATACTGCTCGCCGGGCCGCTCCAGCCTTTCCTTGATGGTCGCCACCGGCTGCTCCATTCGCGACCGAACCCGCCATACGGCGTTCTTCACAATGGTGTCAAGCACGGGATCGATCGGAAGTGAATCGCCGATGACGTCCCGCACCATCGGGATCGCGGTGTTGCGCGCGGCCAGCGGAATGTCGATCACGCCCATCCCGCGTCCACTCGAGGACACTTGCACGGACGGAATGCCGTTGATGTTCAGCACCATGTTGGTATGCGCATGTCCCAGTACAACCACGTCGGGCTTTTCTGTCAGTTTTTTCACAAACTCAATGCCAGACCCTTCGCAGCCGTCGCTCAACCCCACCGTGCAGCGTGCGCCTTCATGAATGGTCACAATCACTGCATCCACGTTTTGCGCACGAAGCGTCCTGATCCGTTCGCTCACCACCGGCGCGGCGTCAAGAAATCGCAGCCCCTGAACGAAACGGCGTTTCGTGTTGCTGGGCGTAAACTGCGAGGCCGCGCCCACGATGCCAATACGCAATCCGTCGCGCACCACCACGGTATCGGACCTGAGCCAGTTCGGCACTTTCCCGTCGGGGCCAACGACGTTCGCAGCCAGCACCCGATAGTTGAGCTCAGCCAGTCGCATACGCAGCGTGTCCTGACCAAAATCGAACTCGTGATTGCCAAGGGCCCCTGCGGAAATGCCGAGCCGATTGTAGGCGGCGATGGTGGGTTTTCCGGCGGTCCAGTCTGACGCGGGGGAGCCCGAAAACAAGTCACCGGCGTCTATCGTGATGCTGGTGCATTGACCCGTGCATTCGCGGCGGGCGCTCGCCAGTGTCGCCTGCAACGCGACCGCGCCCCCGCGCACGCGCCCGCGCTCATCCTTGCGACCTTCGAGGGCCGCATGAAAGTCGCTGACGGTGAGCACACGCAGCGTGCGTGCTTGTGCTTGTGCTGCTGGCTGTCTCGATGCCACCGGGCGCGCGTTGTGCTGTTCCGCATACGCCATCGATACGGCGGCCGCGGGCTCGAGCTTCCAATTGACCGTGTGGTACTGCTCCGCGCGCAACGTGCCGACGCGCTTCACTTCGTCAATGAGCAGCTGCCGAACCTCCACATCTTTCGAGTAGGTGACCGGCAAATCAGCCATCATGGCATACCCACCACCGCCTCCCAGGCGGAAGTTATTCGTGGCCATCGTAAACGTGTCGCGGTCGGCGACGGCTTTTCCTTTGAAAGTCAGGCGGGTCACGCGCTGGCCCGTTGGCTTGCGCAAGTCCAGCACATAGTCGGCCCCCGAGACCAGGTCGAAGTTGTACCCCGGCACGGCCGCGTTGACGAGGCCGCCCGTCGGCGGGCCCCCCTCTGGTGTCAACGTGCGGTAGTATTGCGCCGAGTATTCGAGAAACGCGCGCAGCTGCTTTCCGGTTATGCGTACTGCGCGCAGTGTGTTGTCGTACGGGTAAATCTCGGCCATTCGGGCAACGGTAATCGCGCCGGAATCAAGACGCGCCGTGAGCGAAAAGGACGCAACGGCCGCGAGGTCGCTTTTCGTTTCGCGTCGCATCACCTCGGCCACAAAATCAACGATTGGCGAGTCCTGTACCCGTGCGGAATCACTGCGCCAATGCGCGACCGTCTTGCCTATTGGTGCGTTGACCCACTGCACGGCGGCTTCATGGGTGCGATGGGTGAGGGCGAGTACCGACGTGGCTTCGGCATGCCCTGCGGCGGGAATTGACGTGCCGCGTGCGCTGGTCACGCGCCACTGGCCGCTATTCCGGGCCAGCGTCAGCGTTGCAACATTCACGGTGGTGGCCCAATTGCGCGGCTGCATCAGCATGACGCCGTTAATGGTGGTGTCCACGACGTGGCGGTGCGTATGACCAAACACAATGAGATCAATGCCCGGTACTTCGCGAGGCACTTGTTCCGCAACGTTTTCCGCGGACCGTGTTGCCGCTGCGCCAGACGTTTCGGGTGGAGTTCCGAGGCCAGAGTGCAGCAGGACCACGACGACGTCCGCACCGGCTGCCCTCGCAGCTTTCGCGGCCGAGCGCACTTCGGGAATGATATCCGTGATCGACAACCGCGCCGCGCGCAAATTGTCGGCGTTCCAGCCTCGGGCGCCCGTGGTGGTGGCCCCAATCACTGCAATCCGTACCCCTCCGCGCATCACGATGGTAGACGCTTTGAAGTGCGGGGTTCCGTTGGCGTTTTTCACGTTCGCCGCAAGGAACGGAAATTTCGCACCACGCACCGCCGCGTCGAGAAATGGCACGCCGAAGTCGAACTCGTGGTTGCCAACCACGGCCGCGTCATACCGCAGCAAATTCATGGTGGCGATTACCGGGTGCACAGGCTGTCGTGCAATTTTCGCGGCGGCGTATGCGAACAGGTTCCCCTGCAGCAGGTCGCCAGTATCGACGAGCAACACGCGCGAGGGATTGGCGGCCCGCACGGAATCCATAATCGTGGAAACGCGCGCGAGTCCCCGGGTGAGATCGGCGCGATTGGCGTGGTAGTCCCAGCCGCGCAGCCAACCGTGGACGTCCGTTGTGGCCGCCACGACAATCTCCATGGTGGCGGGCGCGCTTCCGACTGGCGGTTGCGCTCGGCCATGGGAGCGGCGGCCGGCAGTTGAGGCGTCGCGGCGTTCCAGCGCCGCCAACTCCGGGCCGATCAGGGTGGCGAGCGCCAGCAATCCGTACACGATGCCGCAACGCACGCGGCGTCCTGCGGGTGCGAATTCCAACCGTCCGGCTTGTCGCCGGTCAAAGTACCTTGCCATCGCTGAATGCTAGCGGCCGTCAGGCCCTTTTCGCCATGCGGCGGGTGGCCACTATCCAGTCTTGGCCGGAATTCGGCGGGACGGGGGTATTTCACTCTTACCGGGCGCGGCCGCCGTTGGCCATCTTTATCATGGGTACAGGCACCCGGCTTCGATACGCAACCGTGACACGGTTGTGGCTCACCGCACACGAAGGGTAGGCATCGTCATGTTCAAGTCGTGTACCAATCGTCACGTTCCGTCATGAAGCCGCTCATCATCGGCGTCGCCGGCGGGACCGGATCCGGGAAGTCCACGGTGGCACGGCGGGTTGCCGAGGCGCTGCCCGAGGCATCTGTCGCGTTTATCGAGATGGACGCGTACTACCGCGATTTCACGGAACTGACTCCCGGCGAACTCGCACTCCTGAACTGGGATCACCCTGAAGCGTTCGACATTGAGTTCCTCACGGAGCACCTGGCAGCGCTCGCGAAGGGTGACTCAATCCAGGCACCGGTCTATGAATTTTCCACGCACACCCGCAGCCGTGAGACGCGTCTCATTCCTGCTGCGGATGTGGTCGTATTCGACGGCATTCTCGCGCTGGCGGATGAACGGGTCCGTGAGTTCTGCGACGTGAAGGTGTTTGTGGATGCCGATTCCGATGTCCGGCTCATTCGTCGTATTCGCCGGGATATGTCCAAACGTGGCCGAACCCTTGACTCCATTCTCGATCAGTATGTCACCACGGTGCAACCGATGCATTTGCAATTTGTCGAGCCGAGTAAGCGATATGCGGACGTCATCGTCCCGCGCGGGGGCAAGAATCAAGTGGCCATCGACATGATCGTCGCGCGAATCCATCGCGATCTTGCAACCCGAATCGCCACGCGAAGTGGGGCAAGGGTCGAGCAGTTGGCCGATACCACGACGCATCCGTCCGTCCACGCCCCCATCGTGACAACGGGATGACACAACCAGCTGCCGCCATCGACCGCGTGCTGGTCGTGGACGATGAGAAGGACATTGTGGCCCTGGTCGCCTACCACCTGACCCGGGCCGGATACCAGGTGACGACCGCGTCCACGGGGCAAGAGGCGCTGCGCGAGGCGCAGCGCGAGAAACCCGCGCTCGTTGTGTTGGACTTGATGTTACCCGGCATGTCCGGATTTGACGTGCTCGAACAACTGCGCTCGGATGAACGCACGCGTAGCGTGGCTGTCTTGATGTTGACCGCACGTCGCGAAGAACCCGATCGCATTCGCGGGTTATCGCTGGGCGCCGACGACTATCTCACGAAACCGTTCAGCCCCGAAGAGTTGGTCTTGCGTGTTGCGGCCATTTTGCGGCGCACGCGCAGCGCGCCGTCGGCCAGTCCCGACACGTTGTCCATTGGCCCCATGGTTATTGATCGTGCGGCCATGACCGTAGACGTGGATGAAACCCGACTTGACCTGACGGCGACAGAATTCAAGCTGTTGATGACGCTTGTCGAGCGACGAGGCCGCGTGCAAGGGCGCGCGCATTTGCTGGAGACCGTGTGGGAAGCCGCGCCGGACATTCAAACGCGCACGGTAGACATGCACATTCAGCGCCTGCGCACCAAAATGGGACCGGCCGGTGACATGATCGAAACCGTGCGCGGATTCGGCTACCGCCTGCGAGCCGCCCACTCTCGCAGCCACTAGCGGCCACTCGGTGAAGCTGACACGCCGCATCGCGGCCAACACGACGCTGGTCGTAGCAGTCGTGGTCGCGGTGACGTCGGCCATTCTCTCCTCGCGGAATCCCGCCGTACCGGCCATCGACTTCGTCTTGGCAGCGGTTGTCGGCCTGGCAGTGAGTGCGGTGCTGGGCCTGCTACTCGCGCGTCCGATTTCACGTCCCATTGGCGATCTCCGCGACGCGGCGCGCGCCATTGCCACGGGCAGTCTCGAACGCCGTCCGGCGTTTCTGGCGGACGGCGAAGTGGGGGAACTTGCCGATGCCTTGCGCCGATTGGCTGAGCAGTCGGAAGCCCAGGCTGAGGCCCTCAAGGCCGAAGAGGTGTTGCTGGTAGCACTGACCGAATCGTTGAACGAAGGAGTGATTGCCGTTAACGCGCGACAACAGGTAGTGCGCATCAATGAAACGGCGCGCGAGCTGCTGCGTCTCACCGATCCGGTGCCATTTTCGTCGGACTTCCTGCCGCGCGATCGTGCCTTGCGCGAAGCGCTGGCCACGGCCCTGGACGGCGACAGTGCCGAAGCGAGTGAAGCGCGCGTCAACGACGACTTTCTGTCAGTCATTGCGCGCCCGTTGGCCGACGGCGGCGCGGTGTTGGCCCTCTACAATCTCACGCCGTTTCGCAAACTTGAGGCAGTACGACGCGATTTTGTGGCCAACGTATCCCATGAATTGCGCACGCCGCTAACCGTGATCAGCGGATTTGTCGATACCTTGCAGGACGAACAATTGCCGCCGGAACTTCGCACGCAGTTTCTGGGCATGGCCGCAGCCAACGTGCAACGAATGCAACGCATTGTCGACGACTTGCTGGACTTGTCACGTATTGAATCGGGCGGGTGGTTGCCGAATGCCAGTGAACTGGACATTCGAAGCATTGCGACAGAAATACTGTTGCCGTTGCGAAAGGTGGCCGCGGCAAAAGCCGTGATGCTGGACATCATGATTGGTGAAGGTGCAGAACACGCGTATGCCGACTCGACGGCTGCGCGCCAGATCTTGAGTAACCTCACCGAGAACGCGCTGCGCCATACGGCGGCAGGCTCCGTCCAAGTATTCTCCACGCGCGACGGCGAAGGCGTGTGGATGGGCGTGCGCGATACCGGCAGCGGCATTGGTGCGGAACATCTTGAACGAATTTTTGAACGTTTCTATCGGGCCGACCCCAGTCGGTCGCGCGAGGCGGGTGGCACGGGGTTGGGGTTAAGCATTGTGAAACACCTCACCGAAGCACATGGCGGACGCGTGCGCGCGGAGAGTACGATTGGGACGGGAACTGAGATCGCCGCCTGGTTCCCGCGCGATACCGCGCGTCAGATTATCGGTTAATGCTGCGCCCTTAATCGTCGGACCGTTCGCCTTCGTTCACCCGCCGTGGTTTCCGCCCGGCAAACGCCGCTGTCACCAGGCGACCAAGGGTGAGCCCTGCTCCCCCACGCAAATGCAGGATGCTCGGGCCCTTTCGTTGACCCGCTGCAGTCGTGTTGACCACGATCACGGTCGCGCCATGTGCCGCCGCCAACCACGGAAGAGAAGCCGCCGGTTCAACTACATTCGATGTACCGACAGACAGAAACACGTCGCACGCAAATGTCGCGGCCCGGGCGCGCGCGAGAACGGACTCAGTCAACGATTCGCCAAACCACACAACATCCGGCCGTAGCCGGCTGCCACAGGACGCGCACCGTGGTGCGACCATTCCAGACAAACTCGCCATTGGTACGACCACGCGGCATTCGCCACTGCACCGCGCCTGCCGCAGGTTACCGTGCAGCGAAACGACATCCGTATTGCCAGCGCGCACATGCAGGTCGTCCACATTCTGCGTCAACAACGTAAAGTGTGGCACGTAACGGGCCAGCGTCACCAGGGCGTAGTGCCCGGCATTTGGATGCGCCGAGCCAACTTGCGCCGCGCGCATGGCATACCAGCTCCACACCACGTCCGGCTGGCTGGCAAACGCGTCGGGTGTGGCCAAATCCTGCGCGTTGTATTGCGACCATAAGCCGGTCAGCGCATCACGGAATGTTGGGACGCCGCTTTCTGCCGAAATTCCGGCACCAGTAAGCACGCAGACGTGTTCCGCCGCACGAAGTGCCCGGGCCGCGATGTCAAAATCTTCGGAGGGCAGGTAGGCGCCCACCGACGGCGTCGGGTTGGCGTACGTGATGGGGCGGGCCCCATTAAAGTGAGTCATGAGGCGATTCTACGCGCGCCCGGGGCGGGCGCAAGTGCCACCGGGACCAGACACCGAAGGTTCAGTGATCTTTGACCACCAATATGACAGCCCTACATTCGATTGGTGTATCCTACGAACTTGAAACGACCATTGCGCTCGAGAATGGTGCCAAAGTACGCGCCTTCAGGCTGTGTTGCGCCTTTCAGATCGAGCGTCAGCACGCACCCCTCATGCAGTCGATTCGGTCCTTCCGTGACCACGGTCGGGCAACGTACGGTTTTCAGCTTGATTGCTTGTCCACCGAATGCCTTGAGCACAGCGCGCGCGCCTTCGTCTGAAGACGCTAAAAGTTGCCCCCATAAAAGCTCCGGCGGTGCTTCGTACGGAGGCTGGCTCATCTTCGATTCCGGATAGTACAACCACGCAAACTCGGCGCGGCTTATGATGAGTTTATTGAGCTGGGCGGTGTCGCTGCTCGTAATGGCGGTCACCCACCGTTGCACCAATGCGTCCACGGAGGCGCTGGCGTTGCGGAGCGTGTCCGGATTGTCACCCGCACCTTTCCGGAATCGTTCGAGATGCACGGCGATCGGAAAGATTGAGTCGACCACACCGCCCGCCGCGACGACATCCTGAATGTGCTGCTGCTGTTCATCCAGCGGCTTTTCCGATTGGCACCCGCCGGACAGCATCACCGCTGCCAAGGCGATTACGCGCAGAGATATTTTCGACATAGAACTGTATGTGAGAGTGGCCGGCACTTCAGGGGAAGTGCCGGCCACGAAATGTACTGCGGGCTACGTTAGTTGATGGCGTAGCTGGTCCAGTTCGCCCACCACTTCACTCCACCCGGGTCCGCGGCGCCACGGTATGGGGTTGGCGTGATGAACGTACCGGCGCGTGCACCCAGGTTCGGATCGAACGAGAAGGTGTTCAGACCGCCAATCGCCAGCGCCGATGTTGCAGGCGGCGTCCAGTCAAACGACGCGCCTGTCGTGGTCGCCGACGTGGTTGGAAGCGCCGTAAAGAGGCTGGCGGCCGTCTCGCCAGCCGGCGCGACTACAATGTTGGAGTTGCGCGCTGCGAAGGCCGACTGTTGACCAAAATTCGATCCAGTGGCGTCGAACGGTACGCCCCCTAACAAAGTTCCGCTCTGTGCCACATAGATGTTGCGCACAATCAGCGAGTCGGCGAGGAACCGGTTGTTCGACGAGGAATCCCGAAGCGATATGGCTGTGCGAGCCCAACGCGCCACCGCGCCGTTGATATAGTAACCGCCGGTGCCGCGGCGAAGCACCACGCCATGGCCGCCATTGGCTGGCAGATTCGCGACTTCGCCCGTACCAACCAGCGTAAAGTTTGCGAACACGTTCATCGTCCACAATCCGTCGTCGCGACCAGCGCTCTGCGCGTTGGCACCGGAGGGCGCCGTGCAGCCACCGCCGTTGCAACCGTCAATCTCGATGCCCTGTGGATCGGCCGACACAGCGCCAGCACCCGCGCGCGGTGTCAGGAAGCGCGACTGGAACGCAATCAGGAACTGGTTGCGTCCGCGATACCCTTCCGAACCGTCAAAGTGATCGTCGCCCGCTTCGTACGACACGAGGAACCGGCCGTCAACGGTACCGCCAAACCACTCGAACGAATCGTCGAGACCCGCCATGGACTGCAAAAACTCGAAGGTCGTGCCGCTGCCCACGGCCGCGAACGTGAACGAGTTCAACTCGGCATCGGTGACGGTGGCGTAGCCGGCAAACTCCACGCGCACGTAACGCAGCGTGCCGCTGTTGTCCGCGTCATTCATACCGCCCGTGTATACGATACCTGTGCCGTTACCGCCAACCACGGATCCTTCCGAACCTTCGACGATGATATTGCCAACGCGGTTATTGCGCGCGTTGCCAACGATGATCAGACCGCCCCAGTCACCCGGTGAACGATTGCCGGCGGAACGTTGTGACGTGAACACAATGGGCGCAGCTGCCGAGCCGATGGCGTTAATGCGCGCGCCGCGCAGGATGTACAGGGCCGAACCCAGCGCCGTTGTATCACCAACAATTCGTGTTCCCGCATTGATGGTCAGCGTCGCGCCGGTGTTCACGTACACGAATCCGCGCAGGATCCAGGTGGTGTCCTGGTGCAGCGTCCGGTTCGCGGTAATGGAGCCACTGAGGACGAAGGTCGGATTCGCGGCCAGCACATACGCAACGGTTGCCGTTGTGGTGGCGCTCGAGGCAACCGTGGCGGGTGAGCCGGTGATGGTGGCGTTGAATCGCGCAGCGCCGACGGTCACCTGTGCTCCCGCGACCGTATACGCGCCCGGTGGCACGGTGATTGTTGTTGTAGCCGTGACGCTTTGCGTGAATGCATTCGGGCCCGTGACGGTGACTGCGCCGTTCGTGCCAACCGGCAGACCCGTGATATTCACCGTCAGCGACCCATTGACTGGCGCCACGGCGGAATAAGTCACCGTCGCGTTGCTCGTCGCGTTCGATGTTACCGTCGCAGGCGACCCGCCAACCGTCGCGTTGAACGCGGTGGTACCCACGGTCACCGCTGTCGCCGCCACGGCATAGCTGCCAGGCGCAACGGCCAGTGTTTGTGACGACGTGAGCGCCCGCGAAAACGCACTCGGACCGGTCACGGTCACATTCGCGTTCGTACCTGTGGGTAAGCCGGAAACCGTCACGGCCAGCGAACCGTTCGCCACCACCGGATCGTTGTCGTCGCTGCAGGCGCCGATAGCCAACATCGCCACGGACGCCGCAACTACTCTCTGCAGCCGCAAGAACTTCATCATCTGTCCTTTGTGTTAGGAAGTTTGAATGCGTGACTGTTACAACGCACACAGGCACGCTTCAAAAAAAGCGTGCCTGTGTGCCAGCATTATCAAGATTGTGTCACGGTCCCGTCACGCGCCCTGGTGATTGCGTGACAAGTCACACTTACTGTTTCCAGGAAAATCCGACCGAGAAAGAACGACCCGAGTTGTAGCCCTCGCGCTCGAGTGTCCCTTGCATGAAGCGATACCGGGCGTCCAGCAGATTCTTCGCATCCACGCGCGCCGCCAAGGCACCACGCACCGGCACACGGAGCGAGAAATCGACGACATTTCTGGACTTCTCCACGATATTCGGCAGCGGCAACACACCGGCCGCAAAGATGCGTTCGCCGACCACGTTGTACAACAGGGTTGCGCTGGCCGCGCCTGACTGCGACGAATACGTCAATCCCGCATTCACGACATACGGCGCCTGTCCCACGAGCCGGCGCTTGTTGTCGGTGACAGACAAGCCGCCGGTCGTATCCAGCGACACACTGGACTTCATGATCGTCACGTTGCTGAAGCCCAGCAAATTCTCCGACCAGGCGCCGAGGAATGAGAGGTACTTCCGCGCTTCGAGTTCGACACCAACGTTGGTGGCCTTCCGGGCGTTCTGGAACCGTGCCAGGTACGCACCCGACGACGCCGATTCAACACGTTCAATCGGATTATCGAACACCTTGGCAAAAACGCCCGCGCTCAACACTTCGCCAAAGCCCGGGAAAATCTCATACCGCATGTCGTAGTTGGTGACCAGCGCGCGTTGGAGGTTGGCATTGCCGGTCACGCTGACGCCACCCAACACATCGCGGAACGTGACGGGCGCCAGTTCGCGATACTCAGGACGCGCGAGCGTGCGTGTAACGCCCAACCGAAGATTTTGCGTTTCGCTCACTTTGGTGTTCACGAGCACACTCGGCAGGACGTCGGTGTTCTTCAGCGAGGCCGCTGCCGTAAACCCGCCTTGCGTGCTGGTGCTCACGTTGATGTCAGCGGTTTCAACACGAGCACCCGCGATGACCCGCACTTTTTGTCCCACGCCAATGTCGGCCATGAGATAGCCAGCGCTGGTACGGTCGGTCGCGGTATACGAACCGGATTGACCGATGGGTTGAATATTGATGACCGAGCAGCTGTCGCAAGCCTGCGTGCTGCCAAAAATGTCTTCGGCGGTGCGCTCGAGTTGCGAAGACCCCGCCCGCGTAATGAAGGCAAAAATCGGCGCATCGGCGGTCCGATCGGTTGCCCGATAATACGCGCCGAATTTCAGCAAATTCTGGCTGGAGATTGAACCGATATTAATCGCGTGATCCACCTGCCCCGTGACGTTGTCCTCTTCGAGCTTGAAGTACAACCGGCGCGCCCCGTCGAGGGAGCCGAGGAGGCGGAACTTGCCGTCGCTGGAGCGCGAATATACGACATCGGAACGATCGGGTTCGCGACGGGACGTCGTGCCGTACGTGGCCGACCACGTGGATTTGTTGCGACTGGAAAGTTGGTGTTCGCCCTGTCCAGTTACGGTCACCACACCACGCTCGACATAACGCAAGGTGGTGCGAGCAATGCTGTCGTTCAGGTTTTCGTCAAACCCGCGGTCCATGCGCGCTTCGTTGTCGGCACTGCGCGTGGCGGTCGTATTCAGCGACAGTCGCGAATTCCGGCCGACCATTGACGCCAGATTGAAAATGCCACCCCACTGAATGCTTGAACGCCCGGTTTCCCCTGCCACACTGGTCAACGGGATGACCGTGTTGTTGGCGCCCTGCTGCCCAACGGCGTAGCGCTCATTGCGCCGCGCCTCTTCGGAGTAGCCATAACTGCCGCTCAGCACGTATCCAATACGCTTGCCCAGAATAGTGCTGCCCCCGGTGGACGCACCGAACGACGCGTTCGGCCCGCCGCGCTGGCGCTGCGCCGACCACACGTTTCGCTGCTGCTGGGCAATTTGATTGTACTGCAGTTGCGTGACATTCCCCAGAAAATTGGCCGACGAAAGGGCCGACGGGATGCCGCGAGCCGTGCCGGTCAGTCCGAAAAACTCTCCGCCCGCCCGTGGAGCAAAGGGAAGTGAGCGTCCGACGACAGCGTCCGACCCACCAAAACTGACCGAGTAGTTCGTTTGCCGCCCAATTGGAAACTCGCGCGTCTTGATGTTCACATTGCCGCCAGCAAAATCTCCTGGCTGGTCGGCGGTGAACGTCTTGGTGACCGTAATTTCCTGCAGCAGTCCGGCCGGAAACAAATCCAGCGGCACCACCTTGCGCTCCGGCTCGGGGCTGGGCATGCGCGCCCCGTTAATAGATGCGGTCGTGAAGCGCTCGCTCATGCCCCGCACTTGCACAAACTTGTTGTCCTGAATAGTGACGCCGCTGACACGCTGTGTCGCCTGCGCCGCATCGCCGTCTGGGCTCTTCGCCATTTGCTCGGCAGTGATGGCGTTCACCGCGTTGACCGCATTCTTTTGCGCGTTCAGCGCTTCGTTCACGGTGCCGCGTTCGACACTGGCGGTGACCGTGAACGTCTCCAGCTTCGGCTCGGCCACCGCGAGGGTGACATTCTGCTCCAGCGTCTTGCCGCTCTCCAGCAGAATGCCCGTTACCGTCTTCATCGCGTAGCCCAGACGCCGCACATGCAGTGTGACCGTGCCTGCAGGCACCGCGTTCAGGGTAAAGCGACCTTCAAGGCCCGACGCGTTCCCAATGGTGGTGCCTACCACGGTCACACTGGCGTCGGGAATGCCCTGGCCGGTCGCGTCAACCACGCGCCCTATGATTCGTCCAGTACTCGTCGTACTCTGCGCACTCACAACTGAACTGACTGCTATCAACGCTGTCGCAACCACGGCAACGGAAATCCGCATGGATATTTTGAGCTGAGGGGTGGCCAGGGCATAGCAGGATAGGACGGCGCAGTGCACCTTGGCTAAGCCGTAAACGTCCGTGACATTGGTCGCGATTCGCCTACGGTTCTGCAACGATTGTGTCACGACCAGTGGTTGGCCCCATGTTCTCGCAACAGGGTGTCACAAAGTCGTAACACGTCCTCGACAATTCACCGAGACCAACGCCTTGCGTAGACTTTGCTGGATGTGGCTCTCCAAGCGATTCTCACCGGCAATGCGGGCCGTGATGGCCGCCGGCGTTCTCGTAAACAGCGCGTCCTGCCGGGCCAGCGAAGCCGCCCGAACTGATTCGGTCGGCCGCACCGCTGCGTCCCGGGCCGCCCAGGTCGACCTCACCGGCGCCGGAGCGACCTTTCCGTACCCGCTCTATTCACGCTGGTTTAACGATTATGCCCAGCGCACCAACGTGCGGATCAACTACCAGTCCATCGGCTCAGGCGGCGGCATCCGTCAGGTACTCGCTCACACGGTCGATTTTGGGGCCACGGACGTGCCCATGACCGATGCCGAACTGGCCGAAGCCACTGGCACGATTGAACATTTACCGACCGCCCTCGGCGCCGTCGCGCTCACGTACAATCTGCCCGGGATCAGCCGCCCGTTACACATGTCGGGCCCGGTCATCGCCGACATTTTTCTGGGACGCATCACGCGCTGGAACGACCCGGCGCTCAAAGCGCTCAATCCTGATGCGCAACTTCCGTCGGCCGATATTCTGCTCGTCCACCGCGCAGACGGAAGCGGGACCTCCTACATACTCAGCGACTATCTTTCCAGCGTCAGCGACGCATGGGCGAAAGGCCCCGGCCGCGGCAAAGATGTGCGCTGGCCAATCGGCATCGGCGGACGGGGCAACGAAGGGGTCGCCGGGCAAATCAAAGCCATGGTGGGCGCGTTCGGTTACATCGAGGTGGTCTATGCGCGACAGAACTACCTGCCAGTGGTGCACATTCTGAATCGCGCCGGCAACTTTGCGGCACCGCAGGCACACGAAATTGCGGCCGCAGCCGCCAGCGTGACCGATTCCCTCTCCCCCTCCAGCGATTTCCGCGTTTCGCTCGTGAACGCCAGCGGAGCCGACGCATACCCCATTACGTCGTTCACCTGGATGCTGCTCGATCCAGACGGCATAGGCCGCGCCAAAACACGACAGCTCGTGGATTTTCTGCGTTGGGCATACAAAGATGGCGAAGCCGCCGCCGCCGACCTTGGGTACGTCCCGCTTCCTGCCGCGGCTGTCGCGCGTGTTTCTGCGCGACTGGACGCACTGGCCGGCCCGCCGCCCCCTTGAGCACCGCAGCAGGCCAGGAACCGTCAGCGCCAAGCACTACACGCGACACGACACGGAAGACGGAGCCATGGGTGGGCGCGCACCGGTCCCGCCCGATTTCCGACGTGGTGTACCAGCTGTGCATCACCGCCTGTGCCTTGGTGATCCCTGCGTTGCTGGTGCTCCTGAGCGCCGTAATTGCATGGGCTGCATGGCCAGCCGTACAGGTGGCGGGTGCCGAATTAGTGGTTGGGGTGACGTGGGACGTGGCGAACAATCGGTTTGGCGCTTTTCCTGCACTGGCTGGCACGTTGCTGTCGTCCATGCTGGCGCTTGTGCTCGCCACGCCACTCGCCATGGCCGTTGCCATTTTGAGCAGTGAACTCGCGCCGCAACGGGTGCGCACCGCCCTTGGATTCTTTGTGGATTTACTTGCCGCCATTCCGAGCGTCGTGTACGGATTGTGGGGACTGTTGGTTGTGGTGCCGGCACTGCGCCTGTACGTCATGCCCTTTGTCAGTGACACGCTGCAACTGGGTGGGCTGCCGATGTTCTCCGGACCCGCGTACGGCACCAGCGTGCTGGCCGCCGGCGTGGTGCTGGCCATCATGATTCTCCCTTACATCGCGTCGGTGTCGCGCGAAGTGCTGGCCGCTGTGCCGCGTTCCCAGCGCGAAGCCGCGCTGGCGCTTGGTGCCACGCGCTGGGAGATGATTCGTGACGCCGTGCTCCCGTTTGCCCGGTCCGGTTTGGTTGGCGGCATCATGCTCGGTCTTGGTCGCGCCCTGGGCGAAACCATGGCCGTCACGATGGTCATCGGCAATCGGAATACGGTTCCCACGTCGCTGTTCGATCCCGCATATACCGTGGCTTCGCTCCTTGCCAACGAGTTCAGCGAAGCGTCCGGCGCCCTGCACCTTTCGGCGCTGATGGCCGTGGCGGGCGTACTCCTCATCACGACGTTGCTGGTAAATGCGCTGGCGCGCTGGCTGGTCTGGCGCGTGCAACACTCGGGTGCGCGCACGTGAACCACAATCACTCGCTGGCAAGGCGACGGCGCTCGAGCGCGATCATGACCGTCAGCATCTACGGTGCGGGCGCGCTCGCGGTGCTGCCATTGGTCGCGATTCTCGTGCACATCACGATTCGGGGGTTATCCGCATTCAGCGTCGCCTTTTTTACGCAGTCGCCGGCTCCTGCCGGTGTATCGGGCGGTGGTATTGGCAATGCAATTGTCGGCACGCTCATTCTGCTTGGCATGGCCTCCGTCATTGGTTTGCCGGTGGGACTTGGTGCCGGTCTCTTCCTGGCAGAAAAACGCACCACGCGGCTTGCAAACACCGCTCGTTTCCTGGCGGACGTATTGAACGGCTTACCCAGTGTCGTTCTCGGCGTGTTTGCCTGGGAGTTGTTGGTGCGCCCCGTCGGTCACTTCTCCGCTTTGTCGGGTGGCATTGCATTGGGTGTGCTGATGATCCCGCTGGTCGCGCGTGCGACCGAAGAGATGGTGCGGTTGGTTCCCGTTGCGCTGACCGAAGCCGCGTTAGCCTTGGGTTTCAGTCAGTGGCGCACGGTCGCCAGAGTGGTGTTACGCACCGCACTGCCGGGCGTGATCACGGGTGCGCTGGTCGCGATGGCACGAGTCGCTGGTGAAACGGCCCCGTTGCTGTTCACGGCATTTGGCAGTCCGTATTGGGTGTGGGACGTGCGCAAACCCATCGCGGCCCTGCCCCTGCAAGTGTACAACTTTGCGCAAAGTCCGTACGACGAATGGCGCGCGCAAGCATGGGCTGGCGCGTTGGTCCTGGTGGTGATTGTATCGGTTATCAGCACAGCGGCACGATTGGCCATTCGTTCCCGACAACAGCTTGCTCGTGGCGCGGCAGGAGGTCGCTCAATTCGTGCCTGAGCAGTCGCCATCCCGGGCGGAGCGACGTGGCGGTCATGTGGCATCGACTGTCAGTGCGATTCCGGTGTGCACGAAACATCTGGTCGCGACGTACGGTCGGCGCGTGGCCGTTAACGACGTCACCATCGACTGTCGCGCCGGTGAGGTCACCGCAATTGTCGGCCCGTCCGGGTGCGGCAAGTCCACACTGCTTCGTTGCATGAACCGGCTGCACGAGAGTGCGCCGGACGCGCACGTGCGTGGCAGCGTGTCTCTGGGCGACACAGATATCTACGCGCCACACACCAACGTCATTCAACTGCGCGGTCGTGTTGGCATGGTGTTTCAGCGAGCGACACCGTTTCCGACAATGACGGTCCGGGAGAACGTGGCCGCGGGGCTTGGTCTCAATACACGGGCCGTATCCGTGTCCGAGCGCAATGACCGGATCGAGCGCGCGCTGCGACGCGCCGCGTTATGGGATGACGTGCGCGACTTGCTGGACACGAGCGCCATTGCGCTGTCTGGCGGTCAACAGCAACGTCTGTGTATTGCCCGAGCGCTGGCGACGGAACCGCAGGTGTTGTTGCTGGACGAGCCCACGGCCTCGCTTGATCCCCTCAGCACGCAACGTATTGAAGAATTGTTGTACGACCTGCGCGGGACGGTCACCATGGTCATGGTGACACACAACATGCAACAGGCGGCGCGGGTTTCCGATCGGACCGCGTTTATGCTGGACGGCGCGATTATCGAGGTCAGTGACACCCGTACCCTCTTCACGTTGCCTGGGGACAAACGCACGGAAGCGTATATCACCGGCCGCTTCGGATGATGCCGCCGCTCGCGGCACTCTCGCTGCGCCACTTCTCCGCGTGGTTTGGAAACGTGCGGGCGTTGAACGACGTCTCCGTGAATTTTGCGCCGGGCCAGGTCACGGCCGTGGTAGGCCCGTCCGGTTGTGGCAAAACGACACTCTTGCGCGCCACCAATCGTCTGAACGATGTGGTGCCCGACTTTCGCCACGCCGGCGAGATTCTGCTGGACAGCGCCAATGTGTATGCCAACCACGTCGACTCCAGTGCACTGCGGCAACGCGTCGGCATGGTTTTTCAACGCCCGAATCCCTTTCCGCGTTCGGTTTACGAAAACGTGGCCTATGGCCCGAAACTGAATGCGTTGGTCAGCGGCTCCGCCCTGGACGCCACCGTGGAGAGTGCCTTGCGGCGTGCCGCACTCTGGGATGAAGTGAAAGATCGGCTGCGCGAACCGGCCCTCGCGTTATCCGGGGGACAGCAGCAGCGCCTGTGCATCGCTCGCGCGCTGGCCAACAACCCCGAGGTGTTGTTGTTGGACGAGCCGGGCAGCGCCCTCGATCCCGGCGCCACACAGCGCATTGAAGAATTGTTGTACGAACTGCGCCAGCAGGTGACGATCGTCATTGTCACGCATAACTTGCAACAGGCCGCGCGCGCCTCCGATCACACCGTCTTCCTGTATCAGGGCTCCGTGGTCGAGATGAACAACACCCGCGACCTGTTCACCAGTCCGCGCGAGCCCCAAACAGAAGCATTTATTACCGGGAGATTTGGTTGATGGCTGGTTCGGCCGGCGGGTACCGCCACTTTCACGATGAACTCGCCGTCCTGAAGCAGCGCCTGCTCACTATGTCCGAGCGCGCGGAATCGCTGGTCGAACTCTCTATGGAAGCGCTCTACGAACGGGATGCGGACAAAGCGCAGGCCGTGATCGATGCGGACCATGAGCTGGACCGGTTGGAAGTGGAAACCGAAGATCTGGCCATTTCCCTGCTGGCCTTGCAACAACCGATGGCCCGCGACCTGCGATTTCTCATCGGTGCCATCAAAGTGTCCAGCGACATTGAACGAATCGGCGATCACGCCGTGAACATTGCGCAGGGGGCCGTCCGACTGGTCGAAACGCACTCGGTGTTGCCACCCGTCCCCTCGCTGGCCGAGATGGCCCGAAGCGCGCGCGTCATGCTGCGCGATGCCCTGGACGCGTTCATTCGTGCCGACGGCACACTGGGCCGCACGGTGAAAAAGGCAGATGTCCACGTGGACGCGCTGCATGACGGCGTGTTTCGCGTCTTGTTGACGCACATGATGGGCGACGCGCGAACCATCACGTCCTGCCTGGAGCTGCTGCTGGTAAGCCGCAATCTGGAACGGATCGCCGACCTGGCCACCAATATCGGCGAGGACGCCGTGTACCTTGCCGAGGGCAAACAAATTCGCCATCGGTTTGATGAGGGGAGTGCCACATGACCCAACCAGATGCCGTGGCAGCCGACGTTCGCATTGCCGCTATCGACATTGGTTCGAACTCGGTCCGCCAGATTGTCGCGGATGTGTCCGCGAACGGACAGATTCGAGTCGTCGACGAAATGAAGACGATGCCGCGCTTGGGAGAGGGCCTTGAACGCACCGGGGCGCTGGGGCAAACCGCGCTTGATGCCGCCGTCGTCGCCGTACAACGCATGGTCTTGCTGGCCCGCCAATTGGGGGCGGCGCGCATTGAGATTGTCGCGACCAGCGCCGTGCGCGACGCCACCAATGGTCACGAATTCACGACGCGCATTTTCAACGAAACAGGACTCACCGTCCGCGTGTTGAGTGGAGAGCAAGAGGCCCTGTTGTCGTTTCGAAGCGCCTTGGCGCACTTCGAACTGGGGTCCGGGCGTTCCCTCGTCATGGATATCGGCGGCGGTTCTCTGGAGCTGGTGCTGGCAAAAGACGGCCTCATTGAGCATGTGGCGTCGTTTCCGTTCGGCGCCGTGCGTCTGACCGAGAAATTCCTTTCGCCCATCCTGCGGCCCCGCGGCGTTCGCGCACTGCGCGAACATGTGCGCGATGGTCTCAAACGGGGCGTGCCGGTGAAGGACTGGCGCGGTACCCGCGCCATCGGGTCTGGGGGCACCTTCACGAATCTTGCGGGCATCATGTTAGCGCGCCAGAACGTCACGGCGCGCTCGACACACGGCACCACGGTGTCGCGTGTCGAATTGGAACACGTGCTCGACTTGCTGCAACGTCTGGCTCCCGAGGAGCGGCCGCAGGTGTCCGGGCTCAACCCGGCCCGTGCTGACATCATTGTTGCGGGACTTGCGACGGCCGCAGAAGTCATGGCGCGCTTTGACTCGCGCGACGTACGCGCCTCCGGCTACGGCATTCGCGAAGGCCTGTTGCTGGAGGCCGCCCAGGTTACGCCCGTGGTGGCCGACCCGGGTGCGGCCCGCGAACGCTCCGTGCGGGAGTTTGCCGAACGGTGTCACTACGAAGCGCCGCACTCCCGACATGTGCAGACACTTTCCCTGCAGCTGTTCGACGCACTCGCGCCCCGCCTGGCGCTGGGCGCGGTCGATCGCCGCATGTTGGCCGACGCCGCATTGTTGCATGATGTGGGGTATCACATCAACTACGAAAAACATAACAAACATTCGTTTCACCTCATCTCCCACGCCGACCTGCTCGGCATGACGCCGGCGGAACAAGTGGCTATTGCGCACATTGCGCGGTATCACCGCGGTGCTGTGCCGAAAAAAACGCACCGCGCGTTCGCCAGTCTCGACCGCGTCTTGCGTGAACGCATTGTGAAATTGTCCGCGTTACTCCGGCTGGCCGACGGATTCGATCGCGGGCACATTGGCGCGGTCGCACGCCTGCGCGTGCGTTGGACCAATGACGTGGTGCGTGTGCATGTGGTCGAAGCCGAAGGCGCAAGCACCGTGCGACTGGAATGTTGGGGCGCCAGCCGCAAACGCGAACTGCTCGAGCATGTGCTTGGGCGTCCGGTCGAAATTGCAGGGCCGGACGGAACCATTGTCAGTTTCGACGAGGGCGACGGGGAGTAACCCGCGTCGCCACCCATTGGCCGGAAGGACGGCGGCTACTGTTTGCGGCGGTCGTCCTTGAGTTTCTTGCGCTTGGGCAGATGGACCGCGGGAAATTGCCCCGTCACGTTCATCCCTGCATCCCCAATCAGCCCCCACGGATTCCTCACCAGCACCTGGTGTGTGCCGCGCTCCGACTCATTGCCAGGTTGGCGTTGCGTGTACACGCCGTCCGATCCCAGGTCCCACGCCTGACGGTTGTCGCTCAGGCACGTTTCCAGCACGGACATGAGCTTGCCGTGCAATGAGGCATCTTCGATCGGGACCATGACTTCCACCCGGCGATCAAAGTTGCGCGGCATCCAGTCGGCGCTGCCAATATAGTATTCTGCGGCACCGGCGTTGCGGACGTAAACCACACGCGAATGTTCAAGGAAGCGCCCAATAATGGAAATGACCCGAATGTGATCGCTGAGCCCCGGCACGCCCGGCACCAGGCAGCAGATGCCCCGAATAATGAGGTCAATTTCCACGCCGGCTTGCGACGCGGCGTACAGTGCAGCAATGGTTTCGTAGTCAACCAGGGCATTCATTTTGGCAATAATCCGGCCGCCCTGCCCCGCCCGCGCATGTGCTGCCTCGCGGGCAATGAGCGCCATGGTGCAACTGCGTAAACTGGTGGGGGCGACCTGCAGCTTGCGATACGTCTTCTTGCGCGACAGTCCGGTCAACGAGTTGAAGAGATCGCTGATGTCTGCGCCAATAAGCGGGTTGCACGTAAACAACCCGATGTCGGTATACAGGCGCGCGTTGCGCGAGTTGTAGTTGCCCGTGCCGATGTGCACATACCGGCGAATGCCGTCGCTGTCTCGCCGAACCACCAGCGCCGTCTTGGCGTGAGTTTTGAGCCCGGGCAATCCGTACGCCACGTGAATGCCAAAACTTTCCATGGTGCGCGCGAAATTGATGTTGTTCTCTTCATCAAACCGCGCCTGCAGCTCAATCAGCACGGCCACCTGTTTGCCTTGCTCGGCCGCATCGGTAAGTGCACGCACGATGGCCGGCTCGCCGCCGGTCCGGTACAGCGTCACTTTGATGGCCAGTACCAGCGGATCGTAGGCCGCGGCGTTCAGAAATTGTTCGACCGTTGCAACAAACGACTGGAACGGATGATGCACCAACAAGTCGCGTTCGCGAATGACGTCGAAAATGTGATGCGGCGAATCACGAAGCGGCGCCGGCACGACGGCGGTGTACGGCGGATCTTTCAGGTCGGGCACATCCAGCGACGCCAGCGCCATGAGGTCGCCCAACTCGAGCAAGTCGTCCACTTCGTGCACGTCGTGCTCGGTGAGCGGTGCGACGACTTGGGTGTCGCTTTCCCCCAATTCTTCCAGCAGCAGCTTGCGCATCGTGTCGGGCAGTCCGCGCTGCAACTCCAGGCGAACCACTTCGCCAAAGCGCCGTTGAAATACCTGTTCCTGAATGGATTCCAGCAAATCGTCGGGCTGATCCATCTGGCCCAGATCCAGGTCTGAATAACGCGTGATCCGAAACGTGTACCATCGCATGACATCCATTCCCGGAAACAACGCACTCAGGTTGTCGCCAATCAAATCTTCCAGCGGCACCACAAAGTTTTCGCGTCCGGTCCGTACCCATCTCGGCAGCGAGCGCGGCACCTTCACCCGCGCAAAGTGTTCCTTGCCGGTCACCGGGTCGCGTACTTCGACCGCCAGCGACAGGGAGAGATTCGAGATATACGGGAACGGATGCCCTGGATCGACGGCCAACGGCGTCAGCACCGGAAACACCTGCGATTCAAAAACCTGCTCGACCGTGGCGAGTTCGGATAGCGACAAATCCGTCATACTCAGGAATCCGATGCCCCGCTCTCGGAGCGCCGGCAGGAGTTCATCCCGCAACGTGCGGCGGCGCAGCTGCAGCTGGTCGCGCACTCGCTCGCGAATCGCTTCGAGTTGCTCCGCCGGCGTCAACGAATCGCCGCGAAATTGCGGTGATCCGGAGGCCACTCTGCGCCGCAAGCCGGCGGCGCGCACCATGTAGAACTCGTCCAGATTGGTACTGAAAATGGCCAGAAACTTGAGACGCTCCAAAAGAGGCACGCGGGAATCCATCGCCTCCGACAACACGCGCGCGTTGAAGTTCAGCCAACTCAACTCGCGATTCAGATAGGGCAACGCCGTCGTGGTCGACATGATGGCGCGTTACAATGTCACGAAGAGGGCAAGCGCCTTGTAGCTGAGCGCGGCCAGAATCATCGCGGCCGGAATGGTGATCACCCAGGCCCACACAATCCGGCTGGCCAGGCCCCAGCGCACGGCGGACAGGCGATTGGTCGCACCCACACCCACAATGGCTCCTGTAATCGTGTGCGTCGTGCTCACCGGAATCTGCAACTGGGTCGCGAACAGGATAACCAGGGCACCGCCGGTTTCGGCACAGAACCCGCCCACTGGACGCAGCTTCGTGATGCGTGTGCCCATGGTGTGGACAATGCGCCAGCCGCCAAACAAGGTGCCCAGCGAGATCATCGTATAGGCGCTGAGTTCAATCCAGAGCGGAATGGTACTCATGTCTTTGAGGTACAGGTGCTCCATCCAGCCCGACTGTCCTACGAAATACGATTGCGTGGCGACCAACAGTGCCACGACAATGCCCATGGTTTTTTGCGCATCGTTGCCGCCGTGCGCCAGTGAGAGCAGTGCAGAACTGGACAACTGCGCAATGCGAAAGAACGTCTTGCTGCCCTGATAGGACGCTTTCCGAAACACGATGTATACAAACGTCATCAGCAGAAAACCTGCCAGCATGCCGGCCGCCGGTGAAAGCACAATGGCGGACAACGTCTCAATCCACTTCGGTCCCCACAGCAACGCCACCCAGCCACTCTTGGCCACCGCCGCTCCCGCGTAGCCACCAATTAACGCGTGCGATGAGCTGGACGGAATGCCAAACCACCAGGTGATGAGATTCCAGATAATGGCGCCCAGCAATGCCGCCATAATGACGTTGGCATCAACAATATTGATGTCGATGTACCCTGCCCCGACCGCCTTGGCGAGGCCGGTGCCCGACACGAACAGCGCGAGAAAGTTGAACATCGCCGCCCAGATAACCGCCGCCAACGGGCTGAGCACGCGCGTGCCGACAATTGTGGCAATGGAGTTCGCCGAGTCGTGAAATCCGTTGATGAAGTCGAACAGCAGCGCGACAACAACGATGGCAAGTACGTAGTAGGCCACAAGTCGTGATCAGCTGTTCTTGAGCGCGATACTTTCCAGTACGTTCGCCACGTCTTCGCACTCATCAATGGTATCTTCAAGTTTTTCGTAGATTTCCATCCACTTGATAACTTCGATGGGCGGAAGCTCCACGGCAAACAGCGCCGCCACACACTGCGCATACAGGACATCGCCCTCTTCCTCCAGCGCCTTCATTACCGCGCTGTGCTTCAACATGAGTTCCCGCTTGTTCATGTTGCCAACGGCTTTTTGCACTTCACTCGCGCAGCGCCCGATAATGTCGGCCATTTCCCGGGCACCGTCGCGTGATTCGGTGACCCGGAAAATCACGACGCGCCGCGACGTGCCGTGAATCAGATCGATGGCGTTGTCCAACCGCTTCGCGAGCAAGTGAATGTCTTCGCGGTCAAGCGGTGTGACAAAACTGGTATCGATTCGTGAATTGATCGCGTGTACAATTTCATCCCCATCGCGCTCAACTTTCTTGATTTCCGCGGCAATGCGCGCCGAATCGCGCGGATTGTCAAAAAGTTGGGCCAGCAGAGCCGCCGCCCGTCCGATGTGTTCGGCCAGTTGTCGGAATGAGTTGAAGAATGCTTCGTCGCGGGAAAAGAGCTTCACGAATATCTGTGTCTGAGGAGACTAGCTGGGACGCTCAGGAAAAAAGCCTTCCAACGCACTGTGGGGACAGCGCGACTCGTAACGATTGTGTCACCCGCACCATTTGCGCACGGGGGGAATTGCACTTTTTTTCAGAATCTTTTGCGGCCGATCGTTCACTGCCAAACGACCTTTGCGTCCCCGCCAACTTTTCGGCGACGCAAAAGATCGGGATCGTGAAAGGAGCGGATGAGCAGCAAACCGGCCACAAATCCACCGACATGGGCCCACACCGCCACGCCGCCCGAGATCTCCGGGTTCATGGTCATGAGTTGTGGCAGCCCCGTCAGGACCTGCATGCCGAACCACAGGATGAGAATGGCCCACGCCGGAAGCCGAAAAAGAAAGATGGGCGGGAAATAGGTGCGAACGCGTACCCGTGGGTACAGCACCAGATATGCGCCCATCACTCCCGAAATCGCTCCCGAAGCACCGACCGTTGGAACGGGCGAGGCCGGATCGATGAGGATATGCGTGAGGCCCGCTGCGACTCCGGTAACGAGGTAGAAGCCCAGAAAGCGCCACCGCCCCATGCTGTCTTCGATGTTGTTGCCAAAGACCCAGAGGTAAAGTGAATTGCCCGCAATGTGGCCCCAACTGCCGTGCAAAAACATGGACGTCACGGGGGTCAGCCAGTTCCTGGACTCATGGTCAACAGCACACACCCACTGCCCTCCCATGGGAACCGCCAATCCCAGCGGCGCCCGAAATGTGAGTTCGCCCGGCACAAGCCCCCAGTTACAAATCGAGAACGCCAAACCCTCGCCGGACGGATGGCTGGTCACGAGGAATACGCTCAACCCGTCCTGCACGAAAATCCAGCTCATCCAGGTGACGGCCAGAATCGCCAGCGTCATTACTGGCGTGCGCAGTGTCGGGTTTTCGTCGCTGATTGGAATCATCGGGGGGCGGATATCTGAATAAAATAGTGCCAAAATGACCGACTGCCATAAAGGCGTATGGTGAACGACCTCCGAACACAGCAGGCCAGCCACTGCGGCAGACAGAAAGCGGTCCCAACCTTGCTACTACCAAGGCGAGCGCCTATCGCGCCCCAACAAACATCCCTCAACGAGACTAAAATGGCTGAAAAAGTCATCGGCATCGACCTCGGTACGACCAACTCGGTGGTGGCCGTCCTGGAAGGCGGCGACCCGGTCGTCATTCCAAACGCCGAAGGCGGGCGCACGACGCCATCCGTCGTCGGCTTCGCCAAGGACGGCGAGCGTCTGGTCGGTCAGATCGCCAAGCGTCAGGCGGTGACCAACCCGCAAAACACCATCTTCTCTATCAAACGCTTCATGGGCCGCCGCACCAGCGACGCGCAGGAAGACCAGAAGCGTGTACCCTATAAAATCGTCGCCGGCCCCAATGATGTCGCCGCCGTCGAAGTGGGGGGCAAACGGTATACGCCCCCCGAAATCTCCGCAATGATTCTGCAGAAAATGAAGCAGACCGCGGAAGACTACCTCGGCCACCCCGTCACCAAGGCCGTGGTCACCGTGCCCGCGTACTTCAACGACGCGCAGCGCCAGGCCACCAAAGACGCCGGAAAAATTGCCGGTCTTGAAGTACTGCGCATCATCAACGAACCAACGGCTGCGGCTCTCGCGTACGGTCTCGACAAGAACAAAAAGAAGGACGAAAAAGTCGCCGTGTTCGACTTGGGCGGCGGCACGTACGACATCTCCGTTCTGGAGTTGTACGACGTCGACGGCACGCGTCAGTTCGAAGTGAAATCCACCAACGGCGACACACACCTTGGCGGCGATGACTTCGACCAGCGCGTCATGGATTGGCTGGTTGCGGAATTCCGGAAGGATCAGGCCATCGATTTGTCAAAAGACCCCATGGCACTGCAGCGCTTGAAGGAAGCGGCAGAAAAAGCCAAAATGGAATTGTCGTCGACGAACAGCACTGATATCAATCTGCCGTTCATCACGGCCGACCAGTCGGGCCCCAAGCACCTCAACTATCAGCTTTCGCGCGCGAAGTTTGAACAACTGGTCGACGACCTCATTCAGCGGACGCTCGAGCCCATGAAGAAGGCGCTGGCGGACGCGGGCATGCAGCCCAGCGAAGTCGATGAAGTCATCCTGGTTGGTGGTTCAACGCGTATTCCGAAAATTCAGCAGGTGGTCAAAGACTTCTTTGGCAAAGAGCCCAATAAGGGCGTCAATCCTGATGAAGTCGTCGCCGTTGGTGCCGCCATTCAAGGCGCAGTTCTGACCGGCGAACAAAAGGACGTGCTGCTGCTGGACGTCACTCCCCTCTCGCTCGGCATTGAAACGCTGGGTGGGGTGATGACGGTGCTCATTCCGCGCAACACGACTATTCCAACCAAGAAGGCCGAAACCTTCAGCACCGCAGACGACAACCAGACGACGGTTGAAATTCACGTGTTGCAGGGCGAGCGCGAGTTGGCCACATACAACCGAACCATCGGCAAATTCCAGCTCACGGGCATCCCACCCGCACCGCGAGGGCTGCCCCAGGTTGAAGTCACCTTTGACATCGACGCCAACGGCATTCTGCACGTGGCGGCCAAGGACAAGGCCAGCGGCAAGGAACAAAAGATTCGCATTGAGGCGTCCAGCGGCCTGTCGGATGGCGACATCGACAAGATGGTCAAAGATGCCGAAAAGAACGCGGCAGAGGACAAGAAGCGCAGGGAGGAGATCGACCTGCGAAATCGCCTCGACTCGCAGACGTATGAAGTTGAGAAAAACGTCAAGGAATGGGGCGACAAGGTCCCGGCCGAGCTTAAGACACGTATCGATGAGGTCATCGAGCGCTCTCGCAAGGCCCTCCGTGGCGACGACATCGCGGAAATTCGCTCGGCCCAGGAAGAACTGTCCAAGGCCTACAGCGAGGCGGGACAGGCGTTTTACCAGCAGCAGGCCAGCGCCGCGCCGGAAGGTGCCGCTCAGGGGCAGCCCGCCGGCGAAGCCAAGGCCGAGGAAGTGGCCGAGGCCGATTACGAGATCGTCGACGACAAGAAGTAAGTATTATTGCGGAACGGCAGTTTTCGGCTTGCCGGAAACTGCCGAACGCTCTCCGGGGTCTTAGAATGATGGGGGGCGGGGCGAATTTCATCGCCAGCCCCCCGTCGCAATCGTCTTCGAAACGGTGACTCAGAAATGTCCACTCGATTTTTTCGCTCGAAGTTTGTACTTACAGGTCTCGTTGCCTTTGCCGGCGGGGTGTTGTTTGCGTCCGGTATGGACCTCACCAAGTACAGCTGGGCGCAGCCGAACAAGGGCGCTGTGGTCCAGCCAGCCATGCGGGGCCCCAACGCACTGGACGCAACAGGATCGTTTGCCAACATCGCCGAGCGGGTGACGCCGACGGTTGTGGCCATCAACACACTGCGAGAGGCGCGTCAGGTGCGCCCCAATCAACAGCGCGGACGCCAGCAGGTTCCACAAGGCATGGAAGATTTCTTCCAGCAGTTTGGTGGAGGCGTGCCGCCGCAACGCGAACAGCGTGGTGAAGGGTCTGGCTTCATCATGACGCAGGACGGCTACATCATTACGAATAATCACGTCGTTGCTGATGCCGATCGCGTGACCGTAACGCTGGCAGATCAACGCGTCTTTACGGCCAAGGTAGTGGGTCGTGATTCCACGACCGACGTAGCGGTGGTGAAGATTGACGCGAAAGGATTGCCGACGCTTCCCATTGGCGACGACAACCTGGCGCGTATTGGTGACTGGGTGTTGGCGGTTGGTAATCCGCTCGGACTCGAGTTCACCGTGACCGCTGGCATCATCTCGGCCAAGTCGCGTGGTTCGGAACTGGGCAATGGTCGTGGGGGCATGAGTGTGAGTGACTTCATTCAAACCGATGCCGCCATCAATCCTGGTAACTCAGGTGGTCCGCTCATCAACGTGAAGGGTGAAGCGGTGGGCTTGAACAGCATGATTGCCAGCGAAACCGGGTATTACACCGGGTACGGGTTCGCCATTCCGATCACGTTGGTGAAGCAGGTTGCCGATGCCCTCATTAAGGATGGTCGGGTGCGTTTGCCCATTCTCGGCGTCTCCGTGCAGCCGGTCGGTGCAGAAGACGCCGGGATTAACGGATTGAGCACCAACGCGGGTGTGCTCGTGCAGGGCTTTAATCCCGCCGATTCGGGTCCGGCCAAGGAAGCCGGCATTCTCCCGGGAGACGTGATCGTCGCGATCGCGGGCCAGCCCGTGGCACGAGTGAGTGCGTTGCAGCGTATTGTGCGTTCGCAGCAGGTGGGCGAGATGGTAACGGTCGACGTGCTGCGATATGGCACGAGGAAACAGTTCAAGGTCAAGCTGATTGAGGCCAACACCGGACCAGCTCGCGTGTCAGCGGTCGAAACCAGCACGCCCGATGTTGTGCCGGCGCCCGCCAGCAAGACCATTGGCAAGTTTGGCATTGCGGTTGAACCTATCTCGGCCGAGCTCGCGCGTACGTGGCAAATTCCTGCGGGACAGGGCGTCCGGGTGACCGAGGTGGCCAGCGGGAGCCCGGCGAAGGACAAGCTGTTGCCCGGAAACGACGTGATCTCGGAAATTCTGTTTCCGGGACCGCGTCGCACCGTGAAGACTGCGGCGGAACTGGAATCGGTGTTGAACGGATTGAAGGACGGTGAGTACATCAGTTTGATGGTGACTCGCGTCATTCCAGAGCAGCGTTTTAAGTCATCGAGTGTGGTGAACATTCGCGGGAACTGAGCGACGATTGTTCAGTGCTGCCGTTTGAAAGTGCCCCGCAACGCGGGGCACTTTTCTTTTCCTGACGAGGATTTCATGGGACTATTTCGCTGGCACGTTTACCGCGGCTCGCGTATCGCGTTGGTGGCGACTTTCGCGGGGGCGTTGACGACATCGCACGTTTCTGCACAGGACACACAGGGAAACTGGGGTGCCGAGGGCCGTATCGGATCGGGACAATCCGCTTCACTGATACGCTGGGTCAACCCCAGTTGGCGCGTGGTGCTGTGCGGCGGCCTTACGCCTCAGTCCAGCGAAAATGCCACGACCAACGCAACGAACACCGTGCGCAGCCTCAACGTGACCACGCTTGTTCGAAAAGAATGGGGAACCGGTCGTGTGCATCCGTTTGTCGGGCTTGGGCCGGTCGTGAATCTTTCGCACGTAGGGCGTTCGGCATGAGCCGCCCACGGCTGTCACGCGGGAACGCGGGCGGGTAAATTTCGGCGTGGAGGCGTGCCTCTGTGTTCTGGGGCACCGCATTCAGGCGAGCGTGGCGAAATTGGTAGACGCACCAGCCTTAGGAGCTGGCAGGGCAACCTATCCCGGTTCGAGTCCGGGCGCTCGCATGGGGTTGTGTCTAGTCATTGAATCACTCCGGGATGGAACGCAGTGTGTTCGCCACCGCCGCTCATCTTCTCTGCCGAGGAACCGGACCCGGCAACCCAATCACCTGCTCGTCCATTGCCGCGACCTGCTCCGCCATCATGCGTTGCGTGCTGCCGTGGCTTCGGACAATCTGTTGCACAATTGGCGCCGCGATAGCGTACGCGTCGGGTTCGAGCTTCGCATACCTGAGCACATCGTCGGCCGTGCTGCTGGCCGAACCATGAGCGCGGGCCAACGCTGACAATCGTTCCCGCTTGAGCAACTGCTTGACCGCTGTTTCGAGTGCCTCGCGGGCATCGCTCGCGCGCTGTTCCGCTGCCCGACGGCCAATGGTGCCCGGAACGGCCGCCTGCACGCGCATGGCACACTTCGCGAATGTGTTCATGGCGCGTCGGAGCTGCCGATGGTGGGATGCCTGCGCCGCGGCTTCGCGGCCAGCATTGGGATCGTCAGGTAACGGCGGCGAGGGCATGCGGCCAGGTTTTTGAGACATACCGAACACATACCGAATTTACTGACGTCCGGCAACGCGTGTGGGTGCTTACTCCAGCACAATGGGCTCGATGCAGCGCGGATCTTCCACGACCCGGCCAACCATGCGCGACACCGGATACCGCTCAAGGATGCCATCCGGCGCGGCCGCGATCATCATGGCGGCCTCCTCAGGCGTGCCGTCAATCCACCGGTCAATCTGCTCCGGCTCAAGAATCACCGGCATCCGGTCATGAATCTCCGCCATGCACTCATTGGGCGTTGTTGTGACCATGGTGGCCGACGGCGCTTCGTCGCCTGGCTCCCAAAGGCTCGCAATCCAGAGCGGGTCGCCATCGGCGCGCCGAATAAGCCAAGGCTGCCTGGCCGGCGTGCTGAACTTGGCCCATTCGTAGAAGTAGTCAATGGGAATCGCCCCGCGCCGGCGCGCGAAGGCGCTTCGAAACATGCCGGACGTTCGTACCGTCTCGCCGCGGGCGTTTGATGGCGTTGGGCCCTTCGTCCACCAAGATGGCTTGAGTCCCCAGCGTGCCATCACGGCGTCTGGTACGCCGTTCAGCACGCGCACAAGAGGCACCAGTGCCGATGGCGGCACATTGAAACGCTGAGCCACCGCCAGGCGACCGAGCACGGCGCCAAACCGCCCGTCAACGTAGTACTTGCCTTCCCGGCCCAGGCCAACGCGTCCGCACATGGGTCTGAATCTAGTAGTCGCGGTCATGGTAATTGAGCGCCATCCGAGCGTCCAGGGTGGCCGGGAAGCGCCCGCGGGCTTGCCCGTGCGCACACGGCACGCGCTTTCCTGAATCGCACGTTCCCTTGGCCCAGATGTTGCATTTACCCCCTCCAGCAGCCGGACACAAATTGTCCCCGGGCAACGCCCTGCATCGTCAACATCTTCATAAACGAATACAGGACAACGGCTTACTGAAACATTTACGAAAGTCTGGTTCATCATCTCCCGGCAAATCCTGCAGGCTGCAGCACTCCTGGCCGGGCAACATTTCCCGCCTGCGTTCCAGTCATGTTCGCTGGGAATCACGGCGCTAAACCACCGTCATCCCGAAAAACCGGCTCCAACCGGCTGAACCACAATCGTTCTGCTCCAGCACTACCAACGACGCGTCATCCAATGGAAGCCGCGCAGCTCTCACCCCCCCGAACAATCATGTCCCAAGACCTTCTGTCAGCAATCGGCGCCCGGCTCGAAGCGCGATTGAACGCGCTGGACGCCCGCACCATTTCGGTCGAAGACTCGGTGAAGGCGCACGTTGCGGCCAACCCCCCAGCCCCGTTTACGCTTCCCGACGGCACCAAACAATTTGCCTACGCACCAACCGGCGGCGACTACAACAACCGGCCGGCGGCGTTTACCCCAGCGGTCAATGCGGATCATGGTGTCGGGGCCACGTTTCGCCGGCATGGCGTGGGAACCGATGCGCCGATGAGTGTCACACGCGTTGGAGACGGCGTGGTGTTCGCGGACTACACGGACAGCGAAGGCACGCGCGAAGTGGCGTTTTATCCGAATCAGCTCGATTTGGTGACCAAAGCGCAGGCCATGGCTAATACCGACTATGTCGCGCCCGCAACATCGCCGCAGGCGGTCGCATCAGCGGTTACACCCGCGGCATTTGCTCAAGTCATTCTGCCACCACCAATCGTTGCCTACGCGACCCCCGTGCAACCCATGGACCTTCACCCCAACGGGACACCAGTCGCGTACACACCGGCCGTCCAGGCCAACTACGGCGTGGGCGCCACTATTCGCCGAGCCGGCGTGATGGGCGACACGCCGATGACGGTCACCCGCGTCGGGAACGGCGTCGTGTTTGCCAACTTCACTGACAGTGAAGGCACACGCGAAATCGCGTTTCATCCGAATCAGGTTGATCTGGTCACGGCAGCGCCGTAACGACTTGCTCGGTCTACCGCAAGAACGCTACCGGGCGGGTAGCGTTTCTTTTAGCGCTTGAGATTGAACTGTCGCGCCAACACATCGGCCGACACACTATGCCCAACCGCCAAATGCGCTGCCGCCAATCGTTGTGCGGCCTGCGTGACGACGCGGCTTGTATCGGCCGAGGTGGCGCGAAGAATGCGCAATGCACGAACACCCAGCGGGATTGCTTCCCGTGATCGGCGTTGCAGCAACAACACGCCCACCAGCCGATCGAGTGCCTGGCCCACCTGCACGTGCGTCGGACCAGGACGCTGCTCAAACGCAGCGAGCGCTTCCCGAAACAACGACTCCGATTCCCGAAACACGTCTGCACGCTGTTCACGCGCGCCGCGGTCGGCGAGTACGGCCGCCAGCGAATTCAACACGCGTGCGGCCACTGGATGCTGCCGGCCCTGCAACCTGGTCTGACGCGCGGCGAGATCGCGATAATCCTGTTCGGCGGCGGCCAAATCACCCTTGGCGCGTTTGAACGCGGCCAGATTGCTGAGTGCAACCACGGTGCGCTGATGATCGGGCCCGACGGACGCCTGCAATGAACCCAACGCCAGGGCCTGCAGCGATATGGCCGAATCGACCTGCTGCCGGAAATACCGCGTCGCCGCCAAATTGCTCGCGGTAATGCCGACCGTGCGGTGGGATTCGCCAAATAGGGCCAGTCGCGCATCCAACGCTTCCCGCAACACCCGTTCCGCTTCGGGATAACGGCGCAGCGCGTTGTACACGACGCCTAGATCATTCAGCGAACGCGACAACCCGTTCGCCGCGTTTTCCGGGACATTGCGCCGAATGCGCGCCGCCTCCAGCCGCAATGTTTCGGCGTGCACCGACTGGCCACGTTCGTGCTGAATCCATCCAAGCAAATTGAGCGACGTTGCGACATCCGGATGATCAGGCGGCAACAATTCGCGACGCAACGCCAGCGCTTGTTGAGCAAGGGGTTCCGCGTCAGCATATAATCCCAATCGATCGTATCCGTCCGCGAGCACGTCGAGCATGTCCGCCTTGAACGCGCTGCGCCCCGCATAGGCCTTGTCGAGTTGCTGGCGCTGGCGTTCCAATAACGCGCGTACGGACACCGTATCTCCAACCGCCTGGTCGGCACCGGTCGCGCCGAACATTTCCATGAGAAACCCGCGGACCTCCACTGCCTTGTCGCGTTCCTGCGCGGTGCGCGCTGCCGCGGCCGCCACGCGTCGCGACTGCACGACACTCACGGCAGTAATTGCGACGAGTGCCAGCACCACCGCTGCCGCTCCAACCACGCCACCGGTATTCCGTTGCGCAAATTTGCGCAGCCGGTATCGCAAGGTGTCCGGCCGTGCATTGACGGGCCGGTTGTCGAGATGACGTTGAATGTCTTCGGCCAGCGCTGACGCAGACGCATAACGCCTGCTGGGCTCTTTGCGGAGCGCCATGAGCACGATGGTATCCAGATCGCCAGACAGTCGCCGACGTAAACCATCGACGTTGGTATCGCGAACACGTGCGGCCTCGGCGGACGATGTCGTCGCCGATTGTGGGGGCGTCGCATCAAGCGTGCCGAGTGAAACACTTGGGCGAATTGGCACCGACTCCGTTAGTGCCCGTTCCATGCGGGCACGCGAGCCATCGGCCACAGATGGCAGCCGCCCGGTGAGTAATTCGTATAACACGACGCCCAGCGAATACACGTCCGTCGCCGTGGTCACGTTGCCTCCGGTTACTTGCTCCGGCGCCGCGTACTCGGGCGTGAGCAACCGCATCTCCGTGCGCGTTTCAAGCGGCGCACCAAACGAATCGCCCTCGGCCAACACCTTTCCAATGCCGAAGTCGAGCAGTTTGGGCATGCCGCCCACCGCCACCAGAATGTTTCGAGGTTGAATATCGCGGTGCACGACCAGTTGTTGATGGGCATGATGCACCGCACTGCAAATGCGCTGAAATAGTTGCAGGCGTTCATTGATGGACAGACAGCGCGTGTCGCAATACTCGGTGAGCGCCTGCCCGTCCACGTATTCCATGACGAAATAGGGTCGTGCATCGACGGTTACACCAGCATCGATGAGCGCAGCCACGTTTGGGTGATACAGACTCTCGAGAATCCGTCGTTCAGGCCGGAAGCGGCGCAGCACTTCGTCGGTATTCATTCCGCGCCGGATTATTTTGAGCGCCACCTGTTGCGCAATGCCGTCTACGTCGCGCGACGCGAGATATACCTCGCCCATGCCACCCCGACCCAACAGACGCTCCAGCTGGTAAGCCCCGATGACCACGCCCGACTTGAGGGTTTCGGTCTCATCACCCAGTGAGCGCCCCTCAATGGCGGGCTGCTCCAGAAAACCTGGCTCGGAATCGAGTTGGTCGAGCAACGACGGCACTTCCCTGCGGAGCGCTACGTCCGTGCCGCAGCGCTGATCGAGCAACACCGCCCGTTCCGCAGGCGCCAGCTCCATGGCGTCCGCGCACAACGCCTCTATGCGATCCCAATCGGCGCGTTCCATGGTTGGCGCACGGCTTATTGATCGACACCCAGCGAAGACAACGCCGACCCATGGTGCACCAGCGCGCCCAACTCGCGTCGCAGCCATGCTTTGGAAACCGACCAGGACCGTTGCACCGTGCGTTCGGATGACTCGAGCATGTCGGCCACCTCCTCGTTTGAAAGCCCGCCCAAAAAGCGCAACTGTACAATACGCGCTCCTTCGGGGTTGAAAGCGGCCAACCGCTGCAGCGCCTCGTCCAGTGCAATCAATTCTTCCGCCTGCTCGTCGCCGAGGAATGCGGGCACGTCCAGGGCGTCGGCCTCAGTAAGCGATACGTGTTCCTGCTTGCCGCCACGCTTGTTCCGATTTTGGCGACGCGCGTGATCGACCAGCACCCGACACATCGCCTCGGCCGCAATGGCAAAGAACTGTTCGCAATTTTTCCACTCGGCCCGGTTCTGGTCGACCAGTTTGAGATACGCCTCGTGCACGAGCCCTGTGGTGTTCAGCGTGTGGCCCGGCAATTCGTGTCGGATTTTCCGGTGCGCCAATACGCTCAGTTCGCCGTAGACCAGCGTGACGACCTGACCAAACGCGTCGCGATTTCCGACCGACGCCTCGTTCAGCAGGCGGGTAATCTCTCCCGGGGGGCAGTTCGCGAACGGCGTCGGGGGCGGCCATGTCGGAAGCGAAGGGGGTTCCGGCTGGGAGGGGATTCGCTCACACTTACACGGATAACGCCACTCCAACTGGAGCCGTCCATGGGTGGTCACATGCCGAACGTTCCGCAGGGCAGCGGAAGTTCACCAATAATAATGGTGGTCGTCACGGCAAATAATTTGCCGGCGGTGGCGTACATCCATACCAATAGCGTGGTCGCCAAACTGGCGGAAATTGAAGCGTCGGGTGGCAAGCGGTTGGCTGAACCCATGTCCATTTCTGGAATGGCCACCTTCGGGTATTTTCAGGATTCCTCAGAATCCAGAATGGGACTAATCGGACCGTAGTGTCCGGGACCGCCCGTTCACTGCGTGGGTTGGTTGAGCGGCTGCTACACCTCGTTGTTACTCGGTAAGTGTCAACTCAGATTGACAGTTCCGGCTCGGCCCGTCAGTTTTCACTGGTGAATAACCAAAACCCAATCCGTGCTGGCATCACTGACGTAGGGTGTCCATGACGTCCGTGAATGCACCCATACCCCACGCAACGGCCGCGCCCTCCTCGTCCGACCACGGTATGGACGCGTCCGCCCCGGCGGCGACCTTTTCCACAGGCGATGACGCGCGGTATTGCGAACGGGTGGTTCGGGATCATGCCCGTACCTTCTCCCTTGCCAGCCGCCTGCTGCCACCGCACAAGCGAAGAGCGGCCTACGCGCTCTACGCGTTCTGCCGTCTGGCCGATGACCTCGTGGACTTGGCGCCTGCCGGCAACATTGCGATTACAATTGCTCAGCTCGCCGCGTATCGCAAGCAACTGGACGAGGCGCTGGCAGGGCGCGGCACTGGACCCGTGTTTCGGGAAGTAGTGCGGGTGGTGCGTGAGTACTCCATTCCCGGCGATCCTCTGCACGAACTGCTGGAGGGTGTTGCCCGCGATCTTCAAAACGTGCGGCATGCCAATTGGGAAGAGCTGCGGCGTTATTGCGAAGGCGTGGCAAGTTCTGTCGGCGAGATGTGCACGAATGTGTTTGGGGTTCAAGGCGACGAGGCGGTGCGACGGCAGGCCGTTCGTTATGCTCGGACGCTGGGTGTTGCCATGCAGTTGACCAACATTCTGCGAGATGTCGGAGAGGATGCGGCCCGTGGCCGCTGTTATTTGCCAGACTCCGATTTGGCGTCATTCGGATTGACGCGCGATGAGATTCTCAACAACCCGGCGGTAGCCGAAGAGGAGCGTTGGCGTCACCTGATGATTTTCGAGGTGGCGCGCGCGCGCGCGCTGTATCGCGTGGCGGCACCGGGTATCGCGCTGCTGGAACGTGACGCACAAAGCTGCGCCACCGCGTGTGCGACAGGGTACGCAGGAATTCTCAAGGCTATTGAAGGACAGAATTACAACACCATCGCCTCCCGTGCGCGGTTGGGCAATCTGGCGCGGGTTGGCATTCTCTGGGATGCGTGGCGCTTCCGCGCGCCGGTCCTTTCGACGACAACGACAGTCAGTACGGATTTGTTCTGGGAAGAACATCCTTCGGGTCCACCTGTGAAGGACATACAAATATGACACCGTCCTCCGAATTTTTTGCGCCGCCGATGGGGGCGTACGTGCAGCCCGCTGCGTCCGATCGCGCAAACCATCGGGGCGCCTTTCTTCGATTTGCGATGGTGGCGCTGTTTGCGCACGCGGTCTTGAGCGCGTTTTCGGCCGGGGCGTTCGCCACCTTTCTGGCGCCGCCGTATCCCGCGTGGTTGGCAGAACCCGTGAATCAGCGCGCGCTGATGTTAGGGATGCAATGGGGCGGACAGACGACCGTGGTGCTCGGTGCGTTAGCGGGCTTGTCGTTCCTGGCGTGGGCCATTGGTGTGCAACGCGCCATCGTCGTGTTCGCGCTCAGCTTCTTTATTTCGCTTGGGAGCGAGTTGGCCGGCACCGGCACCGGCTATCCGTTCGGCGCGTACGGTTACACGACGCAATTGGGCTATCGCATTGCGAATCTCGTTCCGTTCAACATTCCGACCTCGTGGTTTTACATGCTGGTCGCGTCCCTGAGTATTTGCGGACGTTTACTACCGGCGCGCGATGACAATAAGAGCCGCTGGTGGTGGGCCCTGGTGGCCGCGTTTGTCCTGACCGCCTGGGACGTGTCGATGGATCCCGCCATGGTGAAGACGTCACACTGGTTGTGGAACGTCCCGGATCTGACCAGCCGTTCTGCATTGGTCCAGTTCATTGGCACGCCGTTTTTCTTTGGCATGCCGTTGACCAACTGGTTGGGATGGTTGTTGACCGGCATCATCGTTGCGCGGGTGATGGTGGCCGTGGTACCGCCGTCGGTGTGGTCCGCGCAGGTATCACCGTCACGTTTCCCGTTAATCCTGTATGGCGTGAACGGACTGCTGCCGATTGCCATTTGCTTGCGGCACGACATGGTGCTGGCTGGTGTGTTGGGATTGCTGGCGATGGGCCTTCCCCTGGTACTCGCGTTGCGTTCCACACGCACAGCGTCCGCGAATAGTCACTGAGCCGCGTGCGTATCGTCGTTGTAGGAAGTGGTTTTGGTGGACTCTCCGCCGCGATTCGGTTGCAGGCACAGGGCCACACCGTCACGCTGCTTGAGAAGCTCGATCAACCCGGCGGGCGCGCGTATGTGTTCAAGCAGGATGGCTTCACGTTTGATGCAGGCCCCACGATTATCACGGCCCCTTGGCTGTTGCGCGAGTTGTTCGAACTCTCGGGCCGCAAGATCGATGACTATGTCACGCTCAAACTGATCGATCCGTTCTACAACATTCGGTTCGATGATGGCAGCGTATTTCGTTACAATGCCAATCGCGAGCAGCTCATTCGTCAGGTCGACGCCTTCAGCGGTGGCCGCGACGTCGAGGGATACCAGAAGTTTCTCGCCAGTACCGAAGAAATTTTCAAGGCTGGCATGGCGTTGCTGGACACGCCGTTTCCAACCTGGGGTTCCATGGCGCGCGTGTTGCCCGACCTCGTGCGACTGCGCGCCGACCGCTCGGTCGCGGCGTATGTCGACCGATTCATCAGCGAGCCGCGTCTCAAGCAGGTGTTCTCGTTCCACCCGCTGCTGGTCGGCGGCAATCCGTTTCGCGCCTCGTCCATCTACGCGCTGATTCACACGCTCGAGCAGCAATGGGGCGTGTGGTTTGCCATGGGTGGAACCGGTGCGCTCGTGCAAGGGCTCGTGCAATTGTTTACCGATCTGGGTGGCACGGTTCGACTGAACAGTGAAGTCGCCGCGATTCAGGTGGACCAGGGCACGCGCAAAACCACCGGCGTCCAACTGATGTCCGGCGAGGTCCTGACCGCCGACGCGGTGGTGTGCAATGGCGATGTTGCGCAGGCCATGCGAACCTTGGTGCCCGCGTGGGCACGTCCGCGGATGACGGACAAACGCATCGAGAAGTACCGCTACTCGATGTCGTTGTTCGTGATCTACTTTGGCACCGACCGGCAGTACCCCGACACGGCGCACCACGAGATTCTGCTGGGCCCGCGGTATCGTGAATTGCTGGAGGACATTTTCGAGCGCAAAGTGCTGGCGCAGGACTTCTCGCTCTATCTGCATCGCCCGACGGCCACCGATCCGTCACTGGCGCCGCCGGGGCACGATTGCTGGTACGTGTTGTCACCGGTGCCACACCTTGGCGGCAAGATTGACTGGGCGACGGCAAGCGGGCGGTACCGGGACCGCATCATGCAGTTTCTGGAAGACCGGTACCTGCCCAACCTGCAGGCGCATATCGTCTCGGAACGAGTGGTCGATCCACGGTATTTCGCGGGCACCCTGAACAGCTACCTTGGCAGCGCATTTGGCCCGGAGCCCACGCTGATGCAATCGGCCTATCTCAGGCCGCACAATCAGTCGCAGGACATTCCGAACCTGTATTTCTGTGGCGCCGGCACCCATCCGGGCGCGGGACTGCCCGGGGTCATCGCGTCCGGGAAGATCGTCGCGGACCTCATTGGACCGGCCGCCTGACAGCGACTGCAAAGAAGCTGGAATCGAAGGCCTGCGACGCTTTCAGCGACCGACCCGAAGGCGTCCTGCCACAACCAGACTTGCGAAGTGCTCGAAGCCGCCACCCTTCAGGCGCTCGACCGCGAAGCGCTCGACCGCTGCCACCCGTCTCGCGGGGCGGTTATCTTTTCAGGTTCGCGCCCAAGACGGACGCGTTTCGACTCTCCAGCAACGAAAATGGACATCACGATTACCCCAACCGAAACCACCGGGATCTCGCGCCGCATGCAGATCTCCATTCCGGTGGCGACGGTTTCCGATTTCGAAGAGAAAGCTGCCAAAAAGTATGCGTCGCAGGCGCGCCTGCCCGGCTTTCGGCCGGGAAAAGCGCCCGCCGCGATGGTGCGCAAACGCTTTGCAGAAGCCATTCGCCAGGAAGCCATTGAAGCGTTGCTGAACGAGGCGTACCGCGAGGCCGTCGCACGCGCAGGGTTGAAACTCGCAACCCAGCCGCACGTGCATGATCTCAAGACCGAACCGGGCCAACCCGTCGAGTTTGAGCTGCATTGCGAAGTGCGCCCGGAACTCAAATTGGAGCGGACCGACGGGTTTTCCGTCGAACGACGCGAGGCGCCCGTCAATGACGAGACCGTCGGCGAACAGATAGAAAAGCTTCGCGAACAGAAGGCAGACTGGACGCCGATTACCAACGAAAAAGCCGCACCGGGTGACATGGTGTCCGTGGCGCTTTCCACCGCCGACGAAACCGGCGAGCTGCCTCCCGGCCGTGAATACAAACTGGTGATGGGTGGCGGGCAGGCCATAGCCGGTATCGAAGAGCTGGTCATGGAAGCCATGCCCGGCGAAACCATCGAGCGGAACGTGCGCTGGCCGGACGACTTCCCGGATGAATCGCAGCGCGGCACCCAGAAACTGGTGCGCGTGACGGTCAATGACATCAAGCGCAAGGCGTTGCCGGCTCTCGATGACGCGTTTGCACGCGAGATCGGCGATTTCGACACGCTCGACGCGCTGCGCGAAGCAGTGCGTACCGACATGGCCGACCATGCGCGGCGCGAAGCCGATTCGCAGGTCCGCGGCCAGCTCATTGAGCAGTTGGTCGGGGCCAACCCCTTTGACGTGCCAAACAGTTGGGTGCGGCAGCTCATCGACGGGTACGCCCAGATGTATCAGGTGCCTGAGGCCGAAAAAGAACGGTTCGCGCAGGAATTCCGTGGCATGGCCGAACAGCAGGTCCGTCGTGACCTGATTATCGAGACGCTGGCCGAGCGAGAAACACTCTCGGCCTCAGCGGCGGATGTCGATGCTCGCATTGAAGAAATCGCCAAGGCCCAGAACGCCGAGCCTGGCCAGGTGTATGCTCAACTTCAGAAGAGCGGACGCCTCACCGAAGTCGAACGCGAGCTGACGGAGTCGCGTGTGTTTGCCTGGTTGCTCGAGCGCAATACCGTTGGTGCCGCTTAGTCCGAACTCCCTCTCAGCACGACGTACAATCCCGAGGCATTTATGGCAACGATCTACACGCCTTACATCATCGAGCGGTCCAGCCGCGGCGAGCGCACGTACGACATTTTTTCGCGCCTGCTCATGGATCGTATCGTGTTTCTGGGCACGCCAATCAATGACGATGTCGCGAACGTCATCATTGCCCAGCTCCTCTTTCTGGATTCCGACAATCCAGACAAGCCCATCCACCTCTACATCAACTCGCCGGGTGGCAGCGTTTCGGCGGGTATGGCCATTTACGACACCATGCAGTTCATCAAGGCGCCGGTGCACACCACGTGCATGGGAATGGCTGCGAGTATGGGTGCGTTTTTGCTGTGCGCAGGCGCTGCTGGCAAGCGCAGCGCCCTGCCCCACGCGCGCATCATGATTCACCAGCCCAGTCAGAATGGCGGCGGCGGGCAGGCCACGGATATCGAAATTCAGGCCAAGGAAATTCTGTATCTCCGCGCCAAGATGAACGAGTTGATGGGCAAACACACGGGTCGTCCGGTTGAGCAGATCGAACGCGACACCGACCGGGACCGTTATATGTCCGCCGAAGAAGCCAAGAATTACGGGCTGGTCGACTTTGTGGTCTCCCACGAGGCCGAGCTGGTCGCCGCGGAAAAAGCGTGAGGTGAAACGCAGAACGCTCCGGGCGTGACAGTAAACGGCGAACGGCGGTGCTGGTCTGGCGCCGCCGCTCTTGCTTCCCGGGGCGGCTGCCGAAACTCCCGTATTCACCCCCGGATTTTGCTTGAGCTTGCCCCCGCCCATAGACTTATGGGACATCTGGGGTAGAACGTCCTGGAAACTCAAGCGGGCCCTCCCCCGCTTCACGCGTCAATTGCACGGAAACGACATGTCTCACGACAAGCATCTGCGTTGCTCCTTTTGCGGTAAGTCCAAGGACGCGGTCCGAAAGTTCATTTCGGGCCCGTCGGTGTACATCTGCAACGAGTGCATCGCTCTGTGCAACGAAATCCTCGCGGAGGATGAAGAGCGCGAAGTCGCCGACGCGATTACACAGGTCCCGTCGCCACGCGAAATCAAAGGCATCCTGGACCAGTACGTCATTGGCCAGGAGCACGCAAAGAAGGCGCTGTCCGTCGCCGTGTACAATCACTACAAGCGGATCAATGCGGCGGGCAACGCCCGGGAAGACGATGTCGAGCTGGACAAGTCGAACATCATGCTCATTGGCCCGACCGGCACCGGCAAAACGCTGCTGGCGCAGACGCTCGCGCGCATTCTCGATGTCCCGTTCACCATTGCCGACGCCACCACACTGACCGAAGCCGGCTACGTGGGCGAAGACGTCGAGAATATTCTGGTGCGGCTGCTGCAAGCCGGCGATTTTAACGTCGCCGAGTGCGAGCGCGGCATTGTGTACATTGACGAAATTGACAAAATCGCGCGCAAGTCGGAGAACCCCAGCATCACGCGCGACGTGTCAGGTGAAGGGGTGCAGCAAGCGCTACTCAAGATTCTCGAAGGAACGGTGGCATCGGTACCGCCGCAGGGTGGCCGCAAACACCCGCAGCAGGAATACATCCAGATTAACACGAAGGACATTCTGTTCATCTGCGGTGGGGCGTTCGACGGACTCGAAAAAATTATCGAAGCCCGCACGGGGCGCCGGCAGATAGGCTGGGGCACCGAAGCCAAGACGGACAGTTCCAGTTACAAGGTGACGACGCCGAAAACACCGTTTGTCGAAGTCGAGCCGGACGACTTGTTGCGGTATGGCCTCATCCCCGAACTCGTTGGCCGCCTGCCGGTGTGCGTCCCGCTGGAGGCCCTCGATACTGACGCGCTGGTGCAGATTCTGAAGGAACCCAAGAACGCCCTCACCAAGCAATACCAGCGTCTGTTCGATCTGGAGAAAGTCAAGATTACGTTTGAAGAGTCGGCGTTGCGCGCGATTGCCACCAAAGCCTTGAAGCGCGGAACGGGTGCACGTGGGTTGCGCGCCATTCTCGAAGAAACATTGATGGACATCATGTTCGACCTTCCAACACGCGATGATGTGGTGGAAGTGAAGGTCACCGAAGCATCCGTCGTTGGCGGCGTCCCGCCGCTGCTTGAAATCGCCCCGAAGAGACAAAAGAAGGAAGCCTGAGCAAGCGTACTGATACGAGAGCCGGTGCCGAGAAATTCCCGGTTCTCCCGTTACGCGACGTGGTGTTGTTTCCCTACGTCGCCATGCCGCTGCTGGTGGGTCGCAGCGGATCGATGGCCGCCCTTGCGGCCGCGGCTGAAGGCCGCCACGAAATACTGCTGGTAACGCAGCGGAGTGCGGACGAGGCGGCGCCGACTCCGTCGCAGTTGCATCGCATTGGCACCATCGCGCGGCTGCAGCACGTGTCACGATTGCCAAACGGCACCACCAAGATTCTGGTGGAAGGATTGACACGGGTCAAAGTAGAACGGTATTTCCCGTCCCGTGCGCCGCATCGCACGCTGTTGCTGGAAGCGCGCTGCGCCGAGATGCCGCTGCTGCGCGACGAGCCGGTGGCACAGCCCGACCGAGCGCACGTGCAACTACGGCACGCGCTCACGTTGTTCGAGGACTACGCCGGCCTCCAACGCCGACTGCCGCCCGAAGTAATTGGGCTCCTCCACGGTTTGGAAGATGATGCTCGGCTCGCGTATGGCATTGCCGCGCATCTCATGATTTCCATCGAGCAACGGCAACATCTGCTCAGTGCGCCGACGTTGATGTCCTTGGCCGAGGGATTGGTGCATACCATTGGCGGCGAACTCGAACTGCTGCGCCTCGAAAAAAAGATCGACGATCAGGTGCGTGGCTCGCTGTTCCAGAATCAGCGCGAGTTTTTCCTGCAGGAACAACTCAAGGCCATTCACAAGGAACTGGGCAACGAAGAAGGCGACGAACTGCTGGAGCTGGATAAACAAATCACCGCCAAGAAGTTGCCCGAAGCCGTGACGGCGCGCGCGCACCGTGAACTGCGGAAGCTGCGTCGCACCTCTCCGCTTTCGCCCGAGGCGGCTGTTTCGCGGGGATGGCTCGACTGGACACTTGCGCTGCCGTGGACGGAACGCAGCGCAGACACCATTGATCTCGCGCACGCACGCGAAGTGCTGGACGCCGACCACTTCGGACTGGAAGAGGTGAAGGAACGCGTACTCGATCATATCGCGGTTCTTGGGCGCGTTGGCACGTTGCCAGGACCGATTCTGTGTCTCGTTGGACCACCGGGCGTGGGGAAGACCTCGCTTGGCCGCTCCATTGCGAAAGCACTCGGCCGCAAATTTGTGCGCATGGCATTGGGCGGAGTGCGTGATGAAGCGGAAATTCGCGGACATCGGCGCACGTATATCGGAGCGTTGCCCGGACGACTGATTCAGGCCATGCGGAAAGCAGAGGTCGTCAATCCGCTCGTGTTGCTGGACGAAGTGGACAAGATGGGTGCTGACTGGCGCGGCGATCCAGCGGCGGCGCTGCTGGAGGTGCTCGATCCGGAACAGAATCACACGTTCACCGACCACTACCTCGAAGTGGATTACGATTTGTCGCAGGTCATGTTCGTGACCACCGCGAATTCGCTGTCGACTATTCCCGAGCCTCTGCGCGATCGACTGGAGATCATCCGGTTACCGGGCTATCTCGAGAACGAAAAGCTTGAAATTGCGCGACGCTATTTGTGGCCGCGCCAGCTCGCACAAAGTGGCATTGACGAAAAGAGCGTGACCATTGCCGACGACGTGTTACCCAACGTCATTCGCGGCTGGACACAGGAAGCCGGTGTCCGCGATCTCGAACGGCGCATTGCCCGGCTGGCGCGCAAACTTGCCCGCAAAGCCAGCGAGCATCCGGACACGAAACAGTTTACGCTGGCCCGTGCCGATCTGAACGAATTGCTGGGCCCTCCGCCGTTCGAGCAGGACGACCACCGTCTGCTCGATCAGGTTGGCGTAGCGCAGGGACTGGCGTACACGTCTATCGGCGGCGACCTGCTGGAGATTGAAGTGAGCGTGGTGCCAGGCCGCGGCCGCGTGCAGTTGACGGGCACGCTCGGCGATGTGATCAAGGAATCGGCCGCCGCCGCGCTCAGCTACGTGCGCACTCGCGCGTCGGAACTTGGCATTCCGGCCGACGTATTTCGCACGCGTGACATTCATGTGCACTTGCCTGCCGGTGCCACGCCGAAAGACGGTCCGTCTGCAGGTATCGCACTGGCCACGGCGCTGGCGAGCGCGTTGAGCGGCATTCCGGTTCGCGGTGATTTTGCCATGACTGGAGAAGTCACGCTGCGCGGCCGCGTGCTGCCGGTTGGTGGAATTCGCGAAAAGGGGGTCGCCGCGCATCGCCATCGGGTGAAACACGTCATCGTGCCCGCCCTGAACACCAAGGACCTCACCGAACTTCCGCCCGACGTTCGCGAAGAAGTGACCTGGCATCCCGTTCGCACCATGGACGAAGTGCTGGCGCTCGTGCTGCGTCACGATGCGCCAAAAGAAGCCATTCCGGCTGCGCCGAAACTGAAAGTGGGCAAAAAGCACGCAACCGTACGCAACGGGCCGAAAGCGCGTTTGCCAAGAACGCGTATGCCCAAACTTCCGACACTCATTCAGCACGGGGTGCCGGAACGCACCATGCTGCCGAGTGACGGATGACGACGCCCGATCCGCTGGTCATCCGGTATCTCGACTTTCTTGGCCCGCAGGTCACGAAGGGTGGATGGCGACCGACGGAGGCACTTCCCGAGATTGCATTTGCGGGACGATCGAACGTCGGAAAGTCGTCGTTGCTGAATGTCTTGCTGCGACGGAAAGCGCTGGCACGCGTGAGCAACACGCCGGGACGTACACGGCAGATCAATTTTTTCAGTGTCAACAAGCAGTTCGTGTTGGCCGATTTGCCTGGGTACGGCTACGCGAAAATTTCCAAAACGCGTAAAGCGGAGTGGCGGCCGCTGATTGAGGGATATCTCAAGGCCAGCCAGAAACTGGCGGGAGTCGTGCTGCTGCTGGACGTCCGCCACGATCCATCGCCAGATGATTTGCAGATGCTCGACTTTCTGGCTGAGCTTGGAGCGCCAACCATTGTGGTGGCCACCAAGACGGACAAGATGGGTCCCGTTGTCGTCGCGGCACGAATGCAGGCGATGGCCGAGTCGTTGGGACTGGATGCCGACCAGATGGTGGCGTTCAGCTCACGCACGGGTGAAGGTCGAGACGAACTGGCCACCGCGTTGATGGACCTGCTGTCGCAACCTGCGTGGCGGGAAGAGGTATTCACGGGTGTGGGAGAGGTTTCGGCTGAAGGAGAAAACAACGCCGCTATCGATAGCTTGCGCCCCACCGAAGACGTCACGACCGACCAGGTCGCGGCGGAAGAAGTCGCAGGCGACCCGGTAGCACACCGTTCCTGAAATCGCAGGAGATGTCAGCATGAGAGGGCACTCCGTTCGGCACTTGGTTCGATCTGCTGCGCTGATTGCAGCGCTCGCGACTGCGGGATGCGCATCGGGGAACGCTGCGGCGCAAACCCCGGTCAATTCCAGTTCCTCAGCGGTCGACACACTGACGGCTCGATGCGGGCCGCCCGGATTCGGGTCGCTCAAGGAAGACGACATCACCATTCGCATTTCGCTCATAGGTGGGCTGCAGGTGGCCGCCACACCACTGGACGAGTGTGTCATCCGTGTGTTGTCGCCCGACTCGTATCGCGTGTTGCGGGGGCGGCGTATTTCGCGACAAGCCGCCATCGATTCGGTGGCCACGCGTCGCCGACTGCAGAAGTATTCCTTGTGGTCCGTCATGTTTTACGGCATCGAACAGGGAGAAGTGCGTTTCAGTCCATTGGAATTCGTGATTCGAAACGTCGGGCAGGATTTCCGGCCCATCGAGGTGTTGGGCCTCACCACTGGTTTCAGCGAATACCGGCTCACGCAGCGCGAACAGCAGCGCGCCATTTTGGTGTTTGACGGTCAGATTGATTTAAATCAGCCGCTGACCGCGGTTATTCAGAGCACCGCGTCAACAACCAATTGGCAGGATGTGATGCGGCGGGTTGAGCAAGAGCGGGCGTTGGTACGGTCGCGCGCGGCGGCGAAGCCGCCGCTGCAGTGACTCGCGTCAATTCGCGCGGCCGTTTTTTCACGCGAAGCCGCGGAGTTGGCGGAGCACGGCCCGTCCTGTTTGCAGGAACTCGGTCATCTCACAGAACGCGCAGCACGTCCTCTACCGGACCGGCGTCACCGTTCTTGAGCAATTGCTGAACGTGGGCGAGTGCTTCACGCTCGCGCGGCCAGGCGAGAATTTCTGACGCCCCGGCAAACGTTCGCCACTCCGCACGCGAATGTTCCGATCCAAGTGTTACGGGAACGTCACCGTCGACAACCGCGGCAAAGACGATCGCCAATTGGACCGTGCCAATTTGGTGCAGATAGAACGCTTGGACCGTAATGCTGTACAGGCGGAGGGCCGCCAGTCCCGTTTCCTCGACTATCTCTCGCAGGGCCGCGTGTTCGGGCTTTTCATCGCGCTCAATGCGCCCGTGCACAATTTCCCACGCACCGGTGCAGCGCGTATTTGGCCCGCGCTGCAACGTCAGCACCTGCCACCGGTCGCCATCGGCGGCCCCGCCGGCAATACGCGAAAGGACGACCACATCAACGACGCCCGGCACCACGAGGGTGGTCACAGCCGGTTCGGCAGGCTTCTTGGGCTCAGGATGCTGGGAATCTGACACGCGCCCAAGCTATGTCTGCGCTTGCCTGCGAACCAGCTATCCGGCCAATGTTCCGGGGTGACATCCTATGATGAATTTCTGATGCTGGCTCGGCGCTCGGACGCCGAAGGTGGACTCGTGCCCGTGTGGCGTGACTGTCTGCTTGATCTGGTGACGCCCGTTGCCGCGTACGCCAAGCTGCGAGAAGGCCCTTTCGCGTTTCTCCTGGAATCGGCGCCGGCCGGGGGAGAAGCCTGGTCGCGGTACACGTACATGGGATCCGCACCGCGCGGGGCGTGGCGGTTGCGTGATGGGGTCGTGCACGACTGGACGGCCGAGCAGGGCTGGCATAACGAGCGCACTCCGACCGATCCGCTCGGCGACCTGCAGGCGATTGTTCGAGACATGCGACCGGTTGATGCGCCCCATCTTGGTCAGTTCTGGAGCGGGGCAGTCGGATTTTTCAGTTATGATGTGGTTCGGCACATTGAAGTGTTGCCAGACGCACCGCCACGCGCGCTGAACTATCCCGACGCGTGTTTTGTTTTTACGAACGCGCTGGTCGTTATAGACAATTGGCGTGGGCAGGCACGCGTCATTGTTTCGGTGCCGGTTCCGGTTGACGCGAATGACAGCACCTTGCGCGTATTGTACGCGACCGCGAGCCACACGTTGAATGAGACCATCGCGCGTCTGCACAGTGATGTTGCGCTGCCACCGCTTGACATCGATCAACAGGCCGCACCGGCAACGGGCGTCTCGAAGTTTGCGCAAGCGGATTATTTGCGCGCCGTTGGCCGCATCAAGGAGTATATCCTGGCCGGGGATGTGTTTCAGACGCTGCTCGCCCGTCGAATGGAGGTGGCCCTCGATTTCGACACCACCACATTGTATCGCGCGTTGCGCGCCTTGAATCCATCACCCTACATGTACCACCTGGTGCTGGACGGATTGGAACTGGTGGGCAGTTCGCCCGAGCTGCTGGTTCGGGTGGCCGACAAACGCGTCACGGTGCGGCCTATTGCGGGCACGCGACCACGCGGCCGCACCCCCGAGGAAGACAATGCGCTCGCCGACGAATTGCTCGCGGATGAAAAGGAGCGTGCCGAACACGTCATGTTGGTCGATCTCGGGCGCAATGATGTCGGCCGTTTGGCCGAATACGGATCGGTCGAAGTCACCGACTTAATGGTGGTCGAGAAGTATTCGCACGTCTTCCATATTGTCAGCCAGGTTGAGGGCACGTTGCGAGACGAATACAGTGCGCTCGATGCGTTCCGCGCGGTGTTCCCGGCCGGCACGATGAGTGGTGCGCCCAAGGTCCGCGCGATGCAGATTATCGACGAGCTGGAGCCTGAACGCCGTGGAGCGTATGCCGGTGCGCTGGGATACATTGCCGCCGGTGATCAACGCATGGACCTCGCCATTACCATTCGCACGTGTGTCATCGCCGACGGCGTCGCTTCCGTACAGGCGGGCGGCGGTATTGTGTACGACTCCGTTCCCGAAAAAGAATGGGAAGAAACCGAGAATAAAGCCCGCGCCATGCTGACGGCGATTGGGCGTGCACGGGCCACCCAACACGCGGTGGCACGGAGGCCGCAATGAAGTGGAGCCTCGTGTCGCTCGCAGGCGACCGCAAATTCTTGTTACCTGTCGGAAAGCGGCTGGTTCTGGGCCGCGAAGCAACGAGCGACCTGCCCATTCTGGACGTGGGAATTTCGCGCCGCCATGCCGAAGTGTGTGCGAATGCGAAAGGGCTGGAAATCCGCGACCTCGGTTCACGCAATGGGACGTACGTAAACGGCAAGCGCGTGGTCGATGCACTCGCGACCGCGGGGGATCGCGTGACCTTTGGCGGCGTGGAATTCGTGTTCGCCAACGAGAAAGAACCAACCCGTCCGGCCGAGGAGTTGGCCCCCCGATTCGAGGGCGGCGCAACGCAGGTGCACGAGCGAGTCATGCCCTCGCATCTGCAGGCAGTTGACGCCGTTGCCGGACGCCGGCTGGCCGCACTCGTGTCCATCGCGCAACGACTGGGACGGCTGGGCGATCTCGACACGCTGCTGGAACGCATCGTGGACGACTTGTTCGAAGCCTTTCCAGCCGATCGTGTGGGCATCCTGTTGCGCACAGCCGAAGGCACGATTGAGACGCGCATTGCCCGTGACCGTCTGGGCACCAACGTGGTCACGCCGATGCCTCGTGCCATTGCGCAGGGCGTGGCCGACCGACAAGTCGCGCTGCTGACACACGATGCACGGGCGGACAAGCTGACAGCCGGCGCGTCAGTCATTGTGCAATCGGTGCGATCGGCACTCGCGGCGCCGTTGCTGGGCGATGGACGGGTTTCACTGGGCGTGTTGTACGCCGACAATCTGCGCGACGAACACGCGTTTACCGACGCGGACCTCGATTTTCTCGTCGCCTACGCCGGTATCGCAGCAGCGGCGGTCGAACGCGAACAGGCGGCGGTTCGATTGCGCGATGCCACACGCGTACGCGAGAACTTCGAACGCTATTTCACCCCACAATTGGCCGAACACATCGCCAACGCGCCTGGAGACGTCGCGTTGGGTGGTGTGCGACGCCGTGTGACCGTGTTGTTCAACGACGTGCGCGGGTTTACTGAAATTGCCGAGTCGCTTCCACCGGACAAAATGGCGGCGCAGCTGAACGAATATTTTGCGGCGATGGTGGAATGCGTGTTCCGCCACAACGGGGCGCTGGACAAGTTTATCGGCGACGCGATTATGGCGTACTGGGGTGCGCCGGTCGCTACCGACGACGATGCCGACCGTGCGGTGCGCGCCGCGCTGGACATGCAGGACCAGTTGCAGGCCTTGAATGTGCGCTGGGCCGCTGCAGGACGTCCGATGTTGCACGCCGGTATTGGCATCAATCAAGGCGACGCCTTTGTTGGCAACATTGGTTCGCCACGGCGTCTCGAGTACACCCTCATTGGCGACACGGTCAATCTGGCCAGCCGCCTCTGTGGATTGGCGCGTGGCGGTGAGGTGCTGATTACCGACGCCGTGCGTACGGAGTTACGACGTCCGTTCTTCATGCGCGCCCGCCCGGAATTGGTGCCGCAGCGGTTTCAGGGGCCGCCGGTCGCGGTGTTTTCCATGGTATCCGCTCATGAAGGCGACACCGTCGAAATGATTATGAACGATCGCGCGCCCACGACGATCGCGACCAATCTCGAAGACTATGGATGACCGCTGGGCAACGCTGCTGACCGATACCATTGCCGACGGTGTTTATCCCCTGCCCGGTTACGCGCGGCGCCAGTTCACTGGCGGAGACGTCGTGGCGGCAGCGTCGGTACGTGATGCGCTGTTCGCCATCATCGCCACGCACGGCACGTGGTACGCGTGGGCGAGCACCCAACCGCAAACGCGCGCGCTTCGTGGGCGCGCTCCGGTGTATATCGCACATCTTGCCGACGCGTTGGACACATCTGTTGTCATTCGCCATGTCTGGCACGGCGGATTGCTGGCGCCGCTCACCCGCGATCGTTTTCGCAGGCCCACCCGTGCACCGCTGGAACTGTTGCGTGCGGTCATGCTGCGCGCACGCGGCGTGCCAACGCCCGAGGTGATGGGCTTCGCCCTGTACGATGCCGGTCCCGGATTCGTGCGAATCGATGTGGCAACACGCTACATCCCCGACTCCCATGATTTTGCCGCCGTGCTGGCCAACGTGGCGCCAGACATTACGCGATCTGCGGCCTTTGACGCGATTGCCCTGTTGCTGCACCAACTCTCACGAAATGGCTTCACGCACCCCGACCTCAACGTGAAGAATATTCTGCTGCAGCAAACGGGACCGACACTGCAGGCCTCCGTGCTTGACGTGGACGTCATGCGGTGGGACGCGCACATGCCTGTCGCGGTCGCCATGCGGCAGAATACCGATCGATTGTTACGGTCGCTGGCCAAAGCGCGACGACAGTTCGGCATCACCTTTACGGACGCGGAACGTGACACGTTTGTCCGCGGCGTATCGCGCGACGTTTCCGATACGCTGCGCGACTCCAGCAGGACCCCACCCCCTGCAGCAAGCGGGCGCCGCTAGTGCCGTCCAGCGCGCCCCTTCCGCCACCACGCACCACACCGCCGCTTCCCCCCATAAAATTTGACCGCGTCGGCATTGTGATGATGAGCGCCGTTGGCGACGTCGTACACGTATTGCCGGTTGTTCATGCGCTCAAGGCGTTCCATCCCGAAATGAAGCTCACGTGGGTACTTCAGCCAGGTCCGGCCACGTTGGTGCGCGGCCATCCGCTGATCGATGACATCGTGGTATTCAACCGTGCGGGCGGCTGGAAAGAATTCCTCAAGGTGCGTCGCGCGTTGTCCGATCGCCCGCTTGACCTTGTGCTCGGACTGCAAGTGTATTTTAAAGCCGGACTGATCACGAAATTCGCGCACGCGCCCGTCAAACTTGGGTTCGACCGCGAGCGGGCACGCGACGCGAATTGGTTGTTTACCACGCATCGTATTCCGCCGCACGCGGGCCAACATGTGCAGGATCAGTACTTTGAATTTCTCACGGCGTTGGGCGTACCTTTTGGTGCCCCGCAATGGTCGCTCGGGCCGTGGAACGACGAAGAGCGCACGTGGCAGCAATCGTTCCTGGCGCAGTTCGATCGACCCATCGCACCGATTGTGGTCGCCACAAGCAAGGCCGCCAAGGACTGGGCGCCCGAACGGTGGGCCACGGTGTGTCAGGCATTGTGGCACGACTTTGGACTGCAGCCGGTGCTGGTCGGCGGTCGTTCCGACCGCGAGGTCGCGGCAGAACACGTAATTCTGCGCGACGCACCAATGGCGCACTCGGCGCTTGGCAGCGGCCTGCGCAAGCTCAGCGCAATTTTTGATGGCGCCGCCCTGGTGTTGTCTCCAGACACTGGACCACTCCACATGGCGGTGGCACTCCGCACACCGGTCATTTCACTCATGGGGTACACCAACCCCAAACGCGTCGGGCCGTACGACTTCGCGCGTGACCTCCTGATTGACGCGTATGGCAATCCGGGCGAGGACTACCCGCTGGACATGTCCTGTCGCGAGGGGCGTATGAGCCGCATCGCACCCGACGACGTAATGCAGATGGTGCAGCGTTGGAGGGATCGCTACTGTACCGACCGACTCGCGGTGTTGAGTGGGCCGAACCGGTAGTCGAGACCTAACTCCGCCCACAGCGTTACCAGCTTGCCCAGCGGCAACCCCATCACCGCAAAAAAATCGCCGTCAATACGCTCGACAATGGTGGCGCCGTATCCCTGAATGCCGTAGGCGCCCGCTTTGTCCATCGGTTCGCCGGTGTCGATGTAGTCCGCAATCATTTCATCCGTCAGCGGACGAAAGGTCACCACCACTTGCTCGACGGCCGACACCAGCCGCGCGCCATGGGCGACGGCCACGGCCGTGACCACCGTGTGAGTGCGACCGCTCAACTTGCGTAACATGGCGCTGGCGTGTTCCCGATGCTGCGGTTTGCCCAGTATCTCGTCGTCAATCACGACGATTGTATCAGAGCCAATAACGACCGCTTCGGGATCGCTCGTCGCAACGACCGTTGCTTTGGTGCGGGCCAGCCGTTCTGCGTGCGGCACGGGCGCTTCGTGTTCGTGCACGGTTTCGTCAATATCGGCCGGACGCACCGTGTGCGGGACACCAATAAGGCTTAGCAGCTCGCGACGCCGTGGTGACTGGGAGGCCAGCACCACGCGCAGTGGTGTCGCGGCCAATTGGCCCGTGAATTCGTGAGACGAGGTCATCATGGTGATTAAGATACGTTGGCAGAACGGAACGCCCAACTCTCATTTCGACCGATCCTCGCAATGTCCCCTGACCAGTCTGCAGACTCTGCTCCCCCCGACCAGCCATCGGCGCCCGGTGCACACTTCGAAACACTGGCCATTCGCGCGCAGATGCCCGTCACCCACGAGCGTGAACACTCGACGCCACTCTTTCTGACGTCGAGCTTTCGCTTCGATGATGCCGAACATGCGCGGGCGCTGTTTACCGAAGAGGTAGCCGGCAACGTATACAGCCGGTATGCCAATCCCAACACCGACGAATTCGTCAAAAAATTATGCCTGCTGGAAGGCGGCGACGATGGCATAGCCACGGCGTCCGGCATGTCCGCGGTGTTTGTCGCGCTGGCCTCGCGGCTCTCGTCCGGAGACCATTTGCTGGCGTCGCGCGCGTTGTTCGGTTCGACGCATCAGTTGCTCACGCGCGTCATGCCCAGGTGGGGCATCACGTGTACGTATGTCGATGGCAACGACCCCGCCGTGTGGGCGGCCGCTATTCAGCCGGCCACCAAAATGATTTTCGTCGAATCGCCGTCGAATCCAGGGCTCGAACTGCTGGACCTCGTGATGCTGGGCGCCTTGGCGCGACAGCACGACATTCCGCTGGTGGTCGACAACTGTTTCGCGACGCCATATCTCCAGCGCCCACTCGCGCTTGGCGCCTCGGTGGTGGTGCACTCGGCCACCAAGTTCATTGATGGACAAGGGCGCGTATTGGGCGGCGCGATTATTGGGGATCAGGCATTCATCGCGGACGCGCGCTTTTTCGCACGGCACACCGGGCCGGCCATGTCGGCGTTTAATGCCTGGATTCTCTCCAAGTCGCTGGAGACGCTCGCACTGCGTATGGACCGGCACTGTTCGAATGCCCTCACACTGGCGAAACATTTTGAGGGGCACGCCGAGCTGGAATCGGTGCGGTATCCGTTTCTCGCGTCGCATCCGCAACATGATCTGGCACGCCGCCAAATGTCGCAGGGGGGCGCAATCGTCGTGCTGGTCGTGAAGGGTGGCATTGAACGGGGGCGCCGGTTTCTGGACGCCATCAAACTGTGTTCGCACACGCCCAATCTCGGGGATAGCCGGTCAATCGTCACGCACCCCGCTTCAACAACGCATTCCAAGCTGACCGTGCAGGAGCGCGCGGCCGTGGGCATTGTTGATGGACTGGTGCGCGTCAGTGTGGGACTTGAACACGTCGACGACATTATCGCCGATCTTGAACAGGCACTGACAGCTTAGCCCAGTCCCATCCTTCCAGACCGCGCCGATTCACCGCTTTCACCTGGACGGTCATTCCCGGTTTCAAGCCCCGAAGTGTGGCCCGCGGTTGCGTAACGTCCGCCCGAAACTTCGTCGGTGCGTCGGTCGGTCCATACCGCACGAGATACTTCACCACGCCCTTTTCCGGGCTGGGGGTCCAGGTGGCCGTCATGGTACCGGCTGCGTTGGCGGTAACGGTGAGGCCGGCCAGTCGCGACGGACTGGACGCAAGCAGCATGAGCGACGCGACGGTCGTTTTGCTGGCTTCGGCAATGAGTTGGTGGTTCTCGAATTCCAGCACATCGTGCGGCTGGTGGTAGTGCGGATTGCCCAGCACGGGGTAAGAGCCAATGCCGCCCACGATGTCGCCGTACCCATCGTAAAACGCTGCGGCGTCCGTGCTCTTGTAGTAAAACGCGTCGTACGTAATCATGTCGCTGAAATTGATGGCGGCCGCATGCTGCAGGTCGCGAATGCCCTCGTTGGAATACCGAATGGTGTTGTCCAAACGGTGGTCGTTCGTCCAACCCAACATGTCGTTGTTCAGCGCGCCCACCAGCTGCAGCCCATCCGCTTTCGCTTGCCGGACAAATTCGCGACTGCCCAACAGCCCCGACTCTTCCCCGGTGAAGCTTGCAAAAATGATCGTGGCCGGTTGTGGCCGCGTACTCAAGACCCGCGCGGCTTCAAGTAGCGCGGCCGTGCCCGACGTGTTGTCATCGGCACCCGGTCCTTCCGCGCGTGAATCGAAGTGACTGCTGACCACATACACGAGTTCAGGATGCTCCGTGCCGCGCAATACCGCCAGCACGTTGGCCGTGGACGCAGCGGGCTGATTCACATTGGTGCGCGCCTCGAACGGTTGAAAGCGTGCTTCCAGTCCAAACGATTGGTATTGCGACAAGAGATATTCCCGTGCCAGCAAGTTGCCCGGGCGCGTAATGTGCTTCGAGTCAAAGTCAAACAGCGCTTTTTCGTGCCGGTACACCCGGTCCGTACTTACCTGGGCTGTGGCGGCGCGCACGTTTGCGGCGATGGGCGCAAACCGGCGCACACCGTCAGCACGCAATGCCGTTTCTGCCGCGAGTTGCGCCGACACGCGCTCTTGCAGCTCGGCCACGGTGACGTTCGCCGCAAGGTCCACCACCCACAAATGGCGATGCGGAGTGACGGTGTCGCCATCACGTTCGGCAACCACCAGCAGTTTCGTGCCGTCCGGACTTAACACCCATTCGTATTCGGGGGCGATGGTACGAATGGTGTTGTTGTGAAACATGCGGCGGCGTGCGTTGTCCCGCAGGTCGTACAGCTGCGACCGGCGGTGCCGCGCTTCGCCCGTCAGCGCGATGAGATGGTCGTTGTCGACGAACCGCGGCAACAGGTCATGCTGAATGTCGCGAGTGACGCGCACGGGCGGCTTGCCGTCTCGGGTTACCGTGTACACATCCCAGTCATGGTCGGGTTGCAATTGGAACGCGACGCGACTCCCGTCCGGCGATATGGCCGGTGCCGCGAGCGAATCTGTTGTGCTGTAGACCGCCTGCGGAGCCGTGATGGGTTTGAGCCCCATCATGAACATCGTGTGGCGACCATTTTGCCGAGTGAAAAACGCCGCGGTTTCACCGTTGGCCGAAACGACCGGAGACTCCCCGTCAACCGTTCGTTCGGTGCCATTGGTCATGTCCAACAGTGCAAATCGATTGCGGGCTCCGCGCGCGAACGCGTTCGCATTACCCGCGCCCACGGGAGACCGTCCACCCAGGCTGGTCATGATGAACGCGCTGCCCGGCACCACCTGCAGTTCGGAACGCAGACTATCTGTTGATGTGATCCGCCTGAGTTCGCCGCTATTCAGCGATATGGCCCACACATCGGTGCGCGTTCCGCCGGCGGGTGCCGCAATCATCAGCAACTGGTCACCAGTGGCGGTGAACACCATCTGCGCCTTCTGCATGCCGTTGTCCGGAATGACGCGATCACGACCGTCCTGAAGGGTGCGCACCTTCAACACACCGGTCGGTGTTGCCCCTTGCACCCAGGCAATGCGAGTGCCATCGGGCGAAATCGCCACCTGCGTTCCTGGCAATTCCGCGAGGAGACGCCCGTTGTCCCGGAGGGCCACCACCCGTGTCACGCGCGTGGCGCCGGTGCCCACTTCGTAGATGATCAACGCCCCATCGGCCGACCAGCGGGGCGCGCGCGCGTTCTCCGCCACCAGGGACGTTCGCCAATTTTCCCCGGTGAGCAGCGCGACGCGTTCCCGTTCCGATTGGGCGCCGGGGGCACGCAGGACACCCTGGAGAATGCGGAGGGCGTCTGGATAGTGACCCGCGTCCCAGGCGATTGAACCTTGCACGAACGTTACCGGTGCAGGCTCAGCATTGGACGTCGGCCCGCGGGAGGTCGTCATAGTCTGCGCCCGCAACGAAACGGCTGTCAGAGTGGTCCAGCACAGCAGGACCGAAGCGATTTGTGACGGCAGTGGCATATGCGGTTTGATGGGGAGTGCGAACGCGGAGCGATGAGGCGACGGGTGTGGAGATTTTGCTGATGCGCGGTAGCGGGGCTGTGGTATTCAGTGTGCAGCGTGTCTCAACAATCGGGGGCGACTATTCGTTTTTCTGTGTGCGTTCAGGTTGCCAGGGTTACGGATGCTCGTTCCAGCCACAAAGTGACCGGACCGTCGTTCACCAATTCGACCTCCATGTGCGCACCAAACTCGCCGGTTTCGACCTGTACCTCCCGCCCTCGCAGAAGCCCGACCAATCGGTTGTACAGCGGTTCAGCCAGTTCCGGCCGCGCTGCCCGGACAAAGCTGGGTCGTCGCCCCTTGGCAGCGTCACCGTACAGCGTGAATTGCGACACGACCAGCAAGTCGCCCCGCACGTCCGACAACGAAAGGTTCATTTTCCCCTGGGTATCGCTGAAAAGGCGTAACCCTATTACCTTTTCCACCATCCACTGAAGTTCGGTTTCACCATCTGTATTCGTGAACCCGACAAAAAGGACAAATCCAGTTCTGATTTGACCAGCAATGTGGCCTGGCTTTCCGTTCTGTGACCCGACTCGTACTGTTGCATGGCTCACGCGCTGTAGAAGTATTCGCATAGCTGTAAAGGATCGCACGCGCCCTTATCGGTGGATAGGGCTGCGGCATTGACTCTTGGCACCTTTGGGTAACCGTGCAACCACGTCTCGCTTTACAATTCGAGCTCATTCCGCGCAGCGACTCTCTCAACCCTGAGAAAGCGCTGCTCTCTGCCTGTGCCTCCTGGCTTGGCCTCGCCCATGAAAGTCTGCTGAACTGGGACCTTCCTTCCAACCACACGCTCGATGGCGGTCGCATCCTGCGGTGGGCTCCATTCGTGGAAGATGGAACCGCGCTCGCTGATCTCGTGCTCCACGAGCCCGATCCCGTCGACCGTTCCATTCAGTGGACGTCGCACCTGACGTACGTGAAAACGCCGTCGGTCAGTGGCGTCTCCCGTCGGCTGAACGTGCGCATTGGGACAACGGGCGGCACGCCGCACAGCGTCACTCCGCCCGTTCGCCCACCGCGCCTCCTTACCGAGCTCGACCGTGAATTCCTGCTGGTGTCGAATGACGGCCCGCTGCAGAAGACACCGACACAGCTCGAAGGCAGCACGCTCGAAGCGTTTGTGCGATACGTCCTGTGCGACCCGGCCCGAACCATGCCCGTGCTGCTGTTGACCGAACTGCCAGACGGCGGCTACGTCATTCCGCCAGAAGCGTTTGGCGCGGAAGTGTTCGGACTCGGGGCCAGCTACGTGCTGCGCCATGCCGATACCTTCGCCCTGTCCGACGCGGTCGGCGGGCACGCCCGCAGCGTGTTCCTGGGTTCGGCCCGCGCCTATCTGCCGGGCTTCTCGCTCGATTCCGATCCATTCCAGCATCCGCTGGTGTTGGCACGCGCATTGGCACTGCCAGGCGAACGTCGCCGCCTCGTGCAACGATTGGCCGAAGTTTCGGTCGAACGGCAAATCCCGGACGACGTCACCGTTGAAAACCTGCGAGACGCCCGCGCCGCCATGTACGGCACCAGTACCTACGCCGACGAAGTAGAAGAAGAGCCAGAGGCACTTGATGCCGTGGCAGGCATTGAAGGCGATACGACACACCTCGCCACCATGCTCAAAGCCTACGAAACCAGCCTGCGACAAGTCGAAGGCGAACTCTCCCGTACGCGCGATCGCCTTATCGAAATGCGCGCACAGCTTGGTTACGAACGCACGACGGTTCGGGCTCTCCGCACCAACCTCGCGGCCATGCGTGAAGGGCAACCTGTCACGCGGCCTGTTAACGACGCCCCCGAGTCGGTGCTCGAAGCAGTTGAACGTGCGCAGGCGCTCTACTCGGACGCGTTGGAAGTTCTGCCAACCGCGCTCAAGTCCGCCGAAGAGTCTCTCTTCCCTGACGCCGCCACCGCTTGGCGTTACATGAAGACGTTGGGCGAAGTGGCGCGCAAGCGCCGCGACCGCATGTTGTACAAACCCCTCGAAGAGGCCTTCGCTGAGCAGGACGTCGAGTTTGTTGCGGGCCCGTACGAGCCGGGTGTGCGTCGACCGCGCGACCAGTACACGTTCCGCGCTGCGGAACGCGAAGTCGATTGCCTCGACCAACTCCGACGCGGAGAAAATCCCGCAACGTGTCTGCGGGTCTACTTCACCTCGTCCGAAGACGGCGGATTTATTGTAGGACACGTCGGACGCCAGCTCGACTCGGTTCTGGTGCCGTAAGCAGCGTTAGCACGGGCAAGTCACCCCAGCAAAAGGCCGAGAGCGTTACGCTCTCGGCCTTTTTGTTTGTGGGGGCTTCCAAATGTTTGTTTCCGCTCTCGGGGGTGCCTCGTCCTGATTGCGGGCGCTAAGCGTCCAAACCGTCCTTCCATTCCGCGTATGCAACTCATGACGTTCTTAAAGCGCCTGCTTGGTTCCGCGCCGAATAAGTCGGCAGCTACTCCAGAGGCTCGTCCGCTCGTACTGCGGCGCACTGACCCGACCGAAGACGTGGCGAAGGCGCCCGTTAACTGGGAGCCGCGCGACTTGACGTATTGGCCGGAACGCAGTGCGCATGTGATCAAACGACTACGCGCCGACTGGTACCAGAATCCCGATCGCGCCAAGTGGCCAGACGCGACCGAGCTGATGAACATGCTGGCCGGCCCGCCCGATGTGGTCATCAGGCAATTGCCCGCAGCAGCGCGCGACGCCATTGCACTCTGCGACAATGCAAACGTAAGCCGCGTGGAACTGTCGGAAAAACTGGGCCAGGATCCGTCGCTCGTGCAGGGGTTGCTGCGCCAGGCGAACGGTGCGTTTTATGGTGCCGGTCTGAAGCCAATTCTGCGTGTCGACGCGGCCATCGATCGCGTCGGCATTGCTGCGACGCGGGCCATCGTTCTCGCGAGTTGCGTTGATGGGCTGCTGAGCAAACCTGGCGGCGCGTACGACACGATGTTGTCGTCCGTGTGGACGCACATGGTGAATACCGGACCATTCGCGCGCGTTGTGGCTCCTGCGTTCGGTGCCGATCCAGAAGAAGCCTTTGCCGTGGCATTGCTGCACGATGTTGGCAAACTCGTCATTTTCGATAGCATCAGCACACTTCGCACGGCAAAGCGTGGTGCCGTCAACCTTCCGGAAGAATGGCTGGTATCGGTCATCGATCACTTGCACGAACCGCTCGGAGCAGTTGCGGCGCAACGATGGGGGCTCGGCGCCAGCGCTGCGGATACCATTGGCTCGCATCATCGCCGCGAACGGCCGGCCATGATGCACCCGTTGGCCGAATCGCTGTTCGTCGCTGAGCGTGTGGAACATGCCGTGCGGAAGGGTCAGCGGTTCGATTTCGAAGGGGTCTGGAGCCTCGGTCAGTTGAACGGCGATTTCACGATGTTGCGCGGCATTCTGGGTCGACATGTACGGGCGGCGGCTTAAGGCCACCGTCTGAAACCACCGCTTGCCCCCGTGGTGTGGGGAAGCTGCCGCCACACCACCGCTGGAGATGAGCGCGAGTGCACGGAAGTGTCCGCCAGCCATCCATGTCCCTGACGAAAGCCCCATCACAATCTCTTGTGACGGGGCTTTGTGTTAGCGGGGCGCGCGGTGGTTACTCCACCGTCACCGATTTTGCGAGGTTGCGTGGCTGGTCGACATTACATCCACGCTTGACCGCGATGTAGTACGCCAGCAGCTGCAGCGGCACCGACGCAAGAATGGGCATGAGCAGATCGACGGTTTCCGGTACGCGGAATTCGTAGTCAATGAGTCCAGCCAGCGCCGGCTCAGCGCGCGTCGTGATGGCAATCACTTTACCCTTGCGTGCTTTCACTTCCTGAATGTTTGACGTGATCTTGTCGAACACGGCGTCGTGCGGCGCGATAACGACACACGGCATCATCTCGTCGATGAGTGCAATGGGCCCGTGCTTCATTTCGGCGGCAGGATACCCTTCCGCGTGAATGTAGCTGATTTCCTTGAGCTTGAGCGCGCCTTCGAGGGCGGCCGGGAAATTGTAGCCGCGACCCAGATACAGGAAATTCTGCGCGCGTTTGAACTCTTCGGCCAACTCTTCAATTTCTTCAGCGCGATCGAGAATGGATTGGATTTGCGCGGGCAAGTCGGCCAGCGCTTGCGCAATCTGTCGACCGCGTTCGACCGACAAGTTGCGCAGCCGTGCAAGCTTGAGAGTGAACAGGGCGAGCGCAACGACCTGGCTGGTAAAAGCCTTGGTCGAGGCGACACCAATTTCCGGCCCCGCGTGCAGATAAATGCCACCATCGTCTTCACGTGCGATGGTGGAACCCACCACGTTCACAAGTCCAAGCGTACGGGCACCGCGGCGCTTGGCTTCGCGCATGGCGGCCAGCGTGTCGGCCGTTTCGCCCGACTGCGAAATGACAATACACAGCGTGGTCGGGGTGATAATCGGATTGCGATAGCGAAACTCCGACGCGTATTCCACTTCCACCGGAATACGACACATCTCTTCGATCATCAACTCGCCAATGAGTGCGGAGTGCCAGCTGGTGCCGCACGCGGTGATGACGATGTTGTCAATCTTGAGCAGGTCTTCCTTCGAGATGTTCAGTCCGCCCAACTTGGAGAATCCTTCCTCCAGAATGAGGCGGCCACGCATGGTGTTCTCAACGGTCGTGGGCTGCTCGAAAATTTCCTTCAGCATGAAGTGCGCGTACCCACCACGCTCAATCTGCGTGAGGTCCCAGTCAATGCGACTGACCGGTTTGTCCAGGGCGGTGGAATCGAGATCGAGCACCTTGTACCCGTCGCGCGTGACAACCGCCACATCGCCATCATCGAGGTACACCACCTGGCGCGTGTGCGCGAGAATGGCCGACGCATCGCTGGCGATGTAGTACTCGTTGTCGCCAAGTCCAATGAGCAGCGGGCTGCCTTTGCGCGCCGCCACAATCTTGTTCTTTTCGTGGCTGCAGATGACGGCAATTCCGTACGTGCCTTCCACTTGACGCAGCGCTTCAATCACCGCGGCTTCGAGGTTGCCGGCGTACGCCGCCTCAATGAGATGCGCCAGCACTTCGGTGTCAGTATCCGAACGAAACACGTACCCGCGTGCCTCCAGCGAAGCCTTGAGCACCGTGGCGTTCTCGACAATGCCGTTGTGGACCACGGCGATTGAGCTGTCCTGACTCAGGTGGGGATGCGCATTGGTCTCGGTTGGCGGGCCATGCGTGGCCCAGCGCGTATGCGCAATACCCAACGTGCCGTTCGACGGGTTGGCGGCGACAACCGCTTCCAGTCGGGAAATCTTTCCGGCTGCTTTGCGGGTTTCGACGCCCTTGCCGTTCATGATCGCGACACCCGCCGAATCGTACCCCCGGTACTCGAGGCGTTTCAGCCCCTCGACCAGTACCGGCGTTGCAAGCTTGTCCCCAACGTATCCGACGATGCCGCACATAAAGTTTGGGTTAGGCGATGAATCGAGCGCGCTCAGTACGGCGCATGTTACCCGACAAGTTCTTCCAGCGGCTTCCGTGCACTGGCGACCAGTGCCCGAGCCTCTGCTTCCGTTGGCGCTTCAGCAATGGCGCGAATGATTGGCTCCGTGCCGGACGGACGAAGGTGCACCCACCGGTCCGGCCAGTCGAGCCGCAAACCGTCCTGCATGTCCGCTACGGCATCCGGGAAGGACTCGCGCAGTTTCGAGTACACCACAGACATCGAGACGTTAGCCACGTCCATCTTGTCTTTCACGATCACGTACTGCGGCGCGTCGCGCAGTAAGGCGGACAACGGACGGTTTTCCTCGTGCAGCAGTTGCAACACGAGTGCGATGGCCAATGGCGCGTCCCGACCGAGGTGCAGCTCCGGAAGAATAACCCCGCCGTTGCCTTCGCCGCCGATCGTTGCGCCAACATCACGCATCGCTATGGCAACGTTTACTTCACCAACTTTCGCAAACTTGAACGGAACTCCTGCAGCGGCGGCGACATCGGACACCACCTTGCTGGTACTGAGGTTGGTGACCACGGTACCCGGACGATGTTTGAGGACGGTGCGCGCCGCCAACGCCAGCGTGTAATCCTCCCCCAAGGCGCGCCCGTCATCACCTACCAGAGCAAGACGATCCACATCGGGATCGGTGGCAAAACCCACGACCGAGCGTGAGTTTCGCACCAACTCCTCAAGCTCGCCCAAATTTTCGGCAATCGGCTCGGGCGGGCGATGAAACAGCCCGTCCGTTTCCATATTGATGGCCACCGTGTGGCACCCCAATTCGGCCAGCAACTGCGGCATGATGACCGCACCGGCTCCGTGGCAGCAGTCAAGCGCCACGCGGAAGGCGCGCGATCGAATACCCGCAACGTCCAGAAACGGTAGCGCCAGAATCTTCTCAAGGTGACGGGCGACCGCATCGGGATCCTGCGCGATTCGGCCAAGCTTGTCCCAGGAGGCGCGCTGAATGGGCCCGTCCAGCAGGGTGCGCATGGCTGCCCCTTCTTCGGCCGACAGAAACAGGCCCGCCGGCCCAATGAACTTGAGTGCGTTCCACTCGATAGGATTGTGGCTGGCCGTAATGGCCAGGCCACCCGCCGCGTGATGATGCTCAACAGCCATTTGCACCGTCGGCGTGGGCACCATGCCGATATCGATCACGTCGCAGCCCACCGATTGCAGGGCCGCGTGTACCGCCCTCGTAAACATCATGCCGGAAACCCGACTGTCCCGGCCCACCACGATGGCGCGCGACCGACCGTCACGGGAAGCCCACGAACCGAACGCCGCCGCAAAGGTGCCGACGATTTCGGGGGTCAGTGCTTCCCCGACTCGTCCACGCACTCCGGATACCCCAACCATCAACCCTGCAAAATCCATGCGTCTCCCTCGCGAATTGCATAACCTATCAGTGGGAACCCCTCCAAGTTATGGAGGCGAACCCGCCTGCGCGCGGCTCGTGCCAACAGACGCGCGAAGCAGCCGCCTCGTTACGTTCCCGGCATTATTGGCACCGTAACAGGCATCACCAATCGTCCCACTTTTTATGTCCGACCCGCTATCCCTCCTGCCTTTTGCCGTCGCTGCCGGTGGTGGCTCCATTGACGGAATCGAAGCACAGCAATGGGTTGCTGCTGGCCATGTGCTGCTCACTCGTTGTGCGACGCTGGTGAGAACTTTGGGCGGCGGCCGATCGGGCATTCTTTTGCCGCCAGGCGGTGCCTTTCTCACGGCACTGGCTGCATCAGACGGTCGGGGCGCGGTGCTGATCAACCCCCTGGCATCCAAGCCAGAAATCGTCTGGCAGCTGAAAAATGCCAACGTCGCGGCGGTGTTTACGAACTCCGCGCTGGCGCGACAACTTCCCGAGGCGTTCCCGCGAGTGCTGATGGATGAAGCGCCGCGCACCGCCTTGGTGCAGGTACCCGGACGCGACCAACGCGTCGATCTGGGCAACCATTTCGGATTGAACCTTGAGGGCAGCACCCACGCCCCCGGCCGCGAAGAAGAAGCGGTGATCATCTATACCTCCGCCATGGCAGGCACTCCACTTGGCGCCATTCTGACGCACGCAAATATCCTGTCCAATGCCCACGGGTCGGCCGAAGCGCTCGGTGACGCAACACAGGATCACTGCCTCGCGGCGCTGCCATTTGCGCATTTGTTCGGACTGGTGGTGGCCGCGTGCGCGCCACTGCTCACCGGTGGCCGCATTACCACGATGGATCGGTTTCACCCCGGACGCGCGCTGGAATTGATCGAACAGCAACGCATCACGCGTTTGATGGGCGTGCCATCGATGTACACCGCATTGTTGCAGGCCATGGCGCGCCGCGGCGGGCGTTTTCATGCGCCGGCGTTGCGCGTGTGTCTTGGCGGAGGGGCGCCAGTCAGCGAGGCCCTGCAGGAACGCTGGTTCGACATGACCGGCGTTGAATTGCGACAGGGGTATGGACTCACGGAGGCCTCACCCGCAGTGTTGCTCACGCGGGCCGACGCGACAAACGAACGGGGCACGCTGGGTTCCGTGGTTGGTGCGACAGAGGTTTCCATTCGCGATCACCATTCGAATGCGGTCATGCCCGATGAGCGGGAAGGCGAAGTCTGCGTGCGTGGCCCGCATGTCTTCCGCGGCTATGTCAGTGGTGGCGCGGACGGCCTGCAGGTACGCGAGGGCTGGCTCAAGACCGGCGACCGCGGCGTGAAACATGCCAATGCGACGTTTTCATTTCGTGGTCTGATCAAACCCATGTTCACACGAAACGGGTTCAACATTTATCCGCGTGAAATTGAAGCCGCGTTGCTTCGTATGCCCGGCGTGCATGCAGCTCGCGCCTGGGGAATTGCCGAGACACAGAAGGAGCATGACATTGCCGTTCGCGTCACCGGGGCCGTGTCGGAAGCGGACGTGACGCGGTGGGCACAACAGGAGCTGGCTGCGTACAAAGTGCCTTCACACATTGAGATTGGCGCACTCGGGTAGCGTTGCGCCAGGGTACCCCACGGCTGGGCTCAGGCCGCCGCTAAACTCTTGTGACGGACGGGGCGTTGCACTTGCCAATCTGGCAACGGAAAGGCGCCGGCCTGCAACGCTCGCTCAAAAGCCAAGACGCAGGTCCTATCAAACTGCGTGCCGGAACAGCGATGCAATTCGGACAACGCATACTCGACACTCATCCCGGCACGATAGGGCCGACCGCTGGTCATTGCGTCGAACGAGTCGGCGACTGCGGTAATCCGGGCTTCAAGTGGAATTTCCTGGCCAGACAAGCAGTCCGGGGCACCCTTGCCGTCAAACCGTTCGTGGTGCGAGCGCACCACGGCCAGCGCATGTGGGGCTTCGCCCAACAGGGGTGACAGCAGCTTCCAGCCAATCACCGGGTGTTCCATCACGTGCGCGTATTCCGCGTCGGTAAGTGGCCCGTCCTTGTTCAGCACCTCTTCGCGTACCCCGATCTTTCCGAGGTCGTGCAGCCGGCTGCCCAGCTCAATCTGGCGCATCATCGCGTCGCTCAGCGACAATTCCCGGGCGATGGCCATGGCATAGCGACAGACGCGAGCGGAATGACCCGAGGTGTACGCGTCTTTCACTTCGAGCGCGTCAGCCAGCGATTGCAATGAAGCGAGAAAGAGATGTTCGTAGGCGTGTGCCTGCGCGACGACGCGGGCTTCAAGTTGCTCGCGGTACGCGCGGTTTTCCAGCAGCAGCCGTCTTTTTTCCAGGGCCTGGCCCACACGTCCGCGAATTTCTTCAATGCGAAATGGCTTCGTCACATAGTCCAGCGCGCCCTCATCCAGGCATCGAACCGCCTGATCGACATCGGATACCCCCGTGACCATGACCACCGCCGTTTCGGGCCACAGGCGACGAATGTTGCGCAGCAATTCGCCGCCATCCATGCGTGGCATGTGATAGTCTGACAACACCAGCGGCGCGGGTTCCTGCTTCAGCAGTTCCAGGGCTTCCACCCCGGAGGGCGCCTCGCGGCATTCAAAGCCCTCGGCTTCCATCACGCGGCGCAGGATGGTACGCAGGGGAGCTTCGTCGTCGACGATGAGGCACCGAATGCGATCCAGCATCTCCGTGGCCATCAGGCCGCAGACCTGGGATCGCGTGGACCGCCAGGCGGCGTAGGCGTCGGCATCGAGGCGGTCGACTCGGAGGTGCGCTTGCTGAAATAGGTGGCACGGTGCGGCGTCAGGAGCGCAGCCGTGTTGAGTCGCGCTCGCCCGCCCACTGCTCTTGCGTTAGCTTCCCCGCCATTCCGAACCACAGAGAATCCATGACGCGCATTTTCGACGAAGATCTCAACGCGGGTATGTTCACTCGCGCCGTTCATGCTGGTCAGCGGCCCGAGCCGCTGGCTGGTGCCATCATGACTCCGGTCTACCTGACCTCCACCTACGTGCAGGAAGGCCTGGGCATTAACAAGGGGTACGAATACGCGCGGGGCAAGAACCCCACGCGGGAAGCGCTTGAACGAAATGTTGCGACGCTCGAAAGCGGACGACACGGCTTCGCCTTCAGCAGCGGGATGGGCTGCCTGGACTCGATCATGAAGCTGTTCCGCTCGGGTGACCACATTCTCGTTGGGGAAAATGTCTATGGCGGAACTTTCCGGTTGTTCGATAAAATCCTTCGGCATTTCGGATTGGTGTTCAGCTACGTTGATACGAGCGACGCACAAAAGGTCGCCGATGCGATCACTCCCGAAACGAAAGCGCTGCTGGTGGAAACGCCCACCAACCCGCTCATGCGCCTCACCGATCTCACCGCCATGGCGGAGATTGCGAAGAAGTCCGGGGCGTTGTTAATCGTCGACAACACCTTTGCATCCCCCGTTTTTCAGCGCCCCCTCGAACTCGGCGCGGACATCGTCTGGCACTCAACTACCAAGTACCTCAACGGTCACTCTGATATGATCGGCGGCATTGCGGTCGTTCTTAACGACGATCTGGCGGCCCGGCTGCAGTTTATTGCCAATGCCGCGGGAGCAGTTCCGGGACCCTTTGACTGCTGGCTGGCCCTTCGAGGCACCAAAACCCTGCCGCTCCGCATGCGGCAGCACGACGCCAACGGCCGCCAGATTGCAGCATGGCTGGTCGAGAAGCTGGGCGCAGAGCACGTCATTTACCCCGGGCTGGCCTCGCACCCGCAGCACGAACTGGCGCGGCGCCAGATGTCGGGGTTTGGCGGCATGATCACGCTCGAATTGGGCTCGAAGGAGCGCGCTGGCCAGGTGCTGCAGAAAGTGAGGGTCTTTACCCTGGCGGAATCACTGGGAGGCGTCGAAAGCCTCATCAGCCATCCCGCGTCCATGACCCATGCCTCCATCCCCATTGAGAAACGAGCCGAGGTGGGCATTACCGAGGGCATGATTCGGCTGTCATGTGGGGTCGAGGACGTCGAAGACCTGCTGGAGGATCTCGATCAGGCCCTTGGCTGACTGTCTCAACCGATTGGTGCGGGGCAGCGCCGCGGCTGTCGCCGAAACCGCGAAAGAATTCACCAGTTTGCCGGAACCGGAGGCGCCCCGGCTACGTACTGATCCGTACTCCTTCCTGTGAGCCCATCCCGATGCCTACCCGCGTTCCGTTAACTCAAATTTCGTCAGTATCGTGGGAGCACCCCGCCGACCGGGCAGCTCTCAACACGCTGCGTTCACTGCCCGGATTCGACGAAGTGGTTCGCAAAGTGGCCAGCTTTTTTGGAGAGCGCGGCATTCGCAACATGTTTCAGGGTGATGCCGTCCGTGTCGGACCAACCCAGCGCCCGCAACTGTACGCGTTGTATCAGGAAGTCTTGCAGACGCTGGATTGGCCGAATGAGGGCAAACCCGATCCCGAGTTGTATGTGTCGCAGACGCCGTTCGTGAATGCGGCGGCCGTGGGATTTGATCAGCCGTTTATCGTCCTCAATTCCGCCACGCTCGAGGTGCTCGACCCCGAGGAGCAGCGCTTCATTCTGGCGCATGAAGTCGGGCACATTATCAGCGGGCACACGATCTACCGCACCATTGCCATTATCTTGCTCGCGTTTGGTTCGCGGGCGCTGCCGATGTTGGCAACCATCGCGCTTTTGCCATTTCAGCTGGCGCTGCTCGAGTGGTATCGCAAATCCGAGCTTTCGGCCGATCGCGCGGGGTTGCTGGGGACACAAGATCCACGCGCCAGCATGATGTCATTCCTCAAGATGGCCGGCGGCAAGTTGAATGGCGACACCATCGATCTTGACGCGTATCTCGCGCAGGCTGCCGAATACGAAGAGGGCGATGGTTGGGACACCGTGTTCAAGGTGATGAACACGGCCCTGCGCGAACATCCGTTCCACACCGTGCGAGTCGGCGAGTTGCAGCGCTGGGTGCAGAGCGGCGCATACGGGGGCATTCTTGAAGGCCAGTACATTCGGCGCGGGAATGAGAGTGAGCGCTCGTTGGGTGCAGACGTCAAAGAGGCCACAGACTATTACGCCACGCAGGCACGCGCGGCCGTCGACTCCGTGGGTGACGTGATCAATCGCGCCGCCGATGCCTTCCGTGATGCGTTCCGCACCGCTTCGGCGGCGACGGGTATGGGTGGGAACGGTGCGCCGCGCGCGGATGGAGATACGACGGGCACGGTGTAGCCGTCGCATAAGCGCGAACAATAATCCCGTCATTCATCATTGAGTGGCGGGATTTTTGTTTGGGCGAACGGCAACGGCGCACGGCAACGGCGCACGGCAACGGCGCACGGCAACGGCGCACGGCAACGGCGCACGGCAACGGCGCACGGCAACCGCGCACGGCAACCGCGCACGGCAACTGCCTGTGAAGGACTAACTGCGGAGAAAAGCGGACGAACCGCGGAATGTCCGAGGGGTCGACGAATACCGTTCGGAATGACACGAGTTTTGTTTTCATGATGGAAACTGCGGGCTCTCCGCGTGCTCCGCGTGCTCCGCGTGCTCCGCGTGCTCCGCGTGCTCCGCGTGCTCCGCGTGCTCCGCGTGCTCCGCGTGCTCCGTGTGCTCCGTGTGCTCCGCGTGCGGGAAAAAACCCGCCGCGCTGCGAGCTCCGAATGGCGTGCTGGTGAAGCTGATTTCTCGCGGAGACGCGGAGGACGCGGAGGACCGCTGAGGGAATAAAAAGGCCCTTTCCGCCATTCGTCCGCTTCTTTCCGCTGTTGATCCTTTACAAGTAGTTGCAGTTCCAAGTTGGTCGCTCGCAGCTCGCAGCTCGCAGTTCGCAGTTCGCAGCTCGCAGCTCGCAGCTCGCAGCTCGCAGTTCGCAGCTCGCAGCTCGCAGCTCGCAGATCGCAGATCGCAGTCTACGCCTATCGCTCCAGCGCAAATCCAACATCGATGGCTGGCCGCTTGGGATTGTTCGCGACCAGCCAGCCGGTCAGGTACATCCACTGCGTCATGCGCGTAAGCTTGGGGTAGTTGATGTTCTCCGGTTTGTCGCGCGGCGTGTGGTAATCGGGATGCAAGTTGGTTGAATATTCGATGGCCGGCACATTCATGCGTGCGTACGGCAAGTGATCGCTGCGAAAGTACCAACCCTCCGGATGCGTGGGGCGATCCCAAATGGAATCAAGCTTGAACTTGCCCGTCAATTCGTTCGCCCTGAGCGCCATCTCCACGAGTTCGCTGGAGTTGCGGTGCGGCGGTTGCACGCCCATAAGGCTGGCCGAGTCGGGATGATTGCGGCCAATCATGTCGCCATTCAACACCGCGACGATGTTCGCCAGCGGCACAACCGGATGCGCAACATGATACCGCGAACCCAACAGGCCTCGCTCTTCCGCACCGTGGTACACAAACAGAATCGAGCGTTTGGCGGGCTGTTTCACAAAGGCGCGGGCCACGGCAAACAGCGCGACACTCACCGTACCGTTGTCGTCAGCGCCACTCCAGGTGGAGTCGCCACCAACATCAAATCGCACACCATCGTGATCCTGATGCGAGCTGTACAACACATATTCGTCGCGCAGTTTGGGGTCGGTGCCGCGAATGACGCCCACGATGTTCACCGACGGAGCGTCGAAACGTTCCAACCGCACTTGCAGTTCTGCCATCTCACCGCCAGTTCGGAGTGCGCCCAGCATAACACTTCTCACAAGAAACACTGGCGCATTCGGCGTTGCCGCGCCCCCGCCTCTGCCACCGCGCCCGCCGCCTGCCGCTGCGTTTCCTGCGGCACCGGCATTCCCAGCTACGGCATTGGTTGCCCCGGTATTCCCGAACCCGGCCGTGGTGCCGCGCTGCGGCGTTCCATTGCGTGGTGCGCCGTCCGGCACGTCGTACGTGCCGCGCGACCGAATTGCCGCGACTCCCTGATACGCAATGTCGGCTATTGAATCGGCAACGAGAATGATGGCCAGTGCGCCACGTCGCTGAAATCGCGTACTGATTGAAGTCATCGCAGCGTTGGCATACCGATACTCGTACGAATTGGTGCCCTCCGGCCTGAGCGTCGTTCCCGGACGGGACAACTGGGCGACCACCACTTTGCCGCGAACGTCAAGCGTCGTGTCCGTACCATCACCACCCCAGATGGTCGGGCCACGCACATCAACCGCACCGTTTCCGTTTGGCACAATGTCGGTCCACAGCGCCAGCGTGCGGGCGCCAATCTGCACGGAGCTCGACAGGGTTGAGATGCGAGTGCGCCGCATCTCCCACCATTGGAAATAGCTGCCGTCCGTACCGGCGGGCTTGACGCCAATCTTGCGCAGTTCGTCGGCCACCCACATCGACGCGCGCATTTCATCAAGCGTACCCGCCTCTCGGCCGCGCATGCTGAGCCCAGCCATCGCATACAGATCGCGTTTCAGGTTGGCTTCCTTGATGGCAGACATGGCGGCGGGCACCACCGCGGTGCCTCCGGCGGTGCGTCGAACGGGCTGCGTCTGGATGGTGGCAACTGGTGCCATCACCGTTGCCGCAGCCAGAAAGACCTTGAAGAGGCGCATGGGTGTCGTGATGAAATGTCCGCTGGCGAGTGGTCGCGACTAACGCATCGCAATATGGCCTGAATTTTCCACGGTGGTCAGAGTTGCCGTTGCCCAGTCCTTAGGGTCGGAGCATGCCCAGTCCTGAGGGTCAGAGCCGACATTTTGACCGATCTTTCGGGGGCACATCGCACGGAGTGACGGCCGTTCCTGTCACCGAACCTTCCGATGGATCTTCGTGGCGCAAACGTCGGAACGAGCCAAAACCCCTCCGCGCTCTTCGCGTCCAAGCGAGAAAGCGTCCCAGACGCGACTACGCCCGAACTGGTTGCAGGTGAAGCCCTTTTCTCGCGGAGACGTGGAGTGCGCGGAGCACAACGAGAAGTGCTTCCAAGAAGGAGGTTCGTCGGCTGCGTGGTGTCCAAGCCCCGTCACCGTCGCTAGCGTCTTCGCCGATGCCTTAGATTGCGCACTTCACGACGTTCCAGCTCCACACTCACGCTGTTGATGAAAATTCTCCTCGTTGGTACCGGCGGCCGCGAACACGCACTGGCCGACGCGCTAAGCCGCGAAAATACCGCCGTTGAACTTGTAGCGGCGTCCGGCAACCCGGGCATCGCGAATCTGGCGCGCATTGAAAACGTGCCGCCAACGGACATTCCCCAACTCGTCGAATTAGCCGAACGTGAGCTGGTCGACCTGGTCGTCGTCGGTCCGGAAGCCCCATTGGCGTTAGGGTTGGTCGACAAACTGCGCGACCGCCGCATTCCCGCGTTCGGCCCCACCATGGGCGCCGCCACAGTGGAGACATCAAAAGCTGACACGAAAGCATTGATGCTTGCCGCCGGAGTGCCGACCGCTCGCGCAGAGATGCACAAAACGTCTGTCGCGGCCAAAGAGGCAGTGCGATTGCGCTTCGGCACGCCCGTCGTGATCAAGGCCTCAGGACTGGCCGCCGGCAAAGGCGTCATCATCTGTCACTCATTGAAAGAGGCCGACAAGGCCATCGATCATATACTCGACGATCGCATTTTTGGCGAAGCCGGCAGCGAGTGCCTGGTCGAATCGTTCATGAGCGGCGAAGAACTGTCGCTGTTCGCCGTGACGGACGGCACCGACGTGTTATGCATGATTCCCGCACAGGATCACAAGCGACTGCACGACGGCGACGAAGGCCCCAACACCGGCGGCATGGGCGCGTACGCGCCCGTTTCGCTCGGCACACACGCCCTGGTCGATGAAAGTATTGATCGCGTATTGCTGCCAACCTTGCACGCACTCCGCAAGCGCGGCACCCCGTTCTCCGGTTTGTTGTATGCCGGCCTGATGCTGACACCGGAAGGACAACAGGTTGTTGAATTCAATTGCCGCTTTGGCGATCCGGAAACACAGGCGGTCCTGCCGTTGCTCGAATCCAGTCTGCTGGAACCCATGCTGGCCGTCGCTCGTGGCGGCCGACTGCGCGAAGTTGGGGCATTTCGCTGGAAACCCATGGCCGCCGTCAGCACCGTCATTGCAGCGCATGGATATCCGGAAACCCCGCGCGCCGGTGATGAAATTGTTGCGTTGCCTGAACACACCGACCGACTGCGGGTGTACCATGCCGGGACCAAATACGCCGAAAACAGTACACTGGTCACGAGTGGTGGACGCGTGCTGACGCTCACCGCCATTGCCCCCACGTTTGCCGACGCGCGGCGCGCCAGTTTGCAGGCGGCCGAACACGTGGAAATTGCCGGCGCGCATTTTCGCCGAGACATTGGTTGGCGCGAAGCCGCGCGGCTGAACGGTACCCGCGAATAGTCGTTCCGCATTGACCGGAACACACCCACAGGCGTGTGCCTGAACTTCCCGAAACGGAAACCATCGCGCGCGACCTGCATGCCGCGGTGACTGGCGCGATTATCAGGGAGGTCATCGTGCATCGCGCGGATGTGCTGCGTGAAACAACCGCGTTGGATATAGCCCGCGTGCTGCCCGGGTCGCGCATCGCGCGCGTCTGGCGACGCGCCAAGCTGGTGGTGCTTGATCTCGTGCAAGATCGCGCGCATGATGTCGCGCTGGCGCCCGACGCGGCGGTCTCCTCACATCTCGTTGTCCAACCCCGCTTCACCGGCGCACTGCTGCTCGACGACGGCAATCTCCCGGCCGATCAGTTGGATTACCTGACGTTGACCTTCACCCTGCAGGACCACCGCGCCCTGCACTACCGAGATGTGCGTCGCCTGGGTACCGTCGCGCATATGGACGTCGCGCGTTTTGCAAAGTACGCCGCAAAACTGGGCCCCGAGCCCCTTGACGTCGCTCTCACCGCGATTGAGTTTTCGGCACTTGTTCGGGCATCGCGCCGGCCCATCAAAACGCTCCTGATGGATCAGGCTCGGCTGGCCGGAGTCGGCAACATCTACGCAAACGAGGCACTGTGGCGGGCAGGCATCGACCCATCGCGAGAGTCCGCTTCACTCAACGATGTCGAGTGTGCGCTGCTGCTGGAGCACCTGCAGACGGTGCTGCGCGCCTCCATCGCGCTGCGTGGCACCAGTTTTCGTGATTATCGCGATGCACGCGGCAACCGGGGCTCGTACGTCGACCAATTGGTTGCCTATGGTCGCGGCGGGCAACCTTGCCTGCGCTGCGCGCGTCGACTTATCGACACGCACGCAATTGACGGGCGCACCACCGTGTTCTGCGCGTACTGCCAGCGATAACAGCCACCACCACACTGCATTTCCGCATTGCACCGCTGCTCCCGGGCGTTCACCAAGGACCAGGGAGGGTTCCGACCCAGCGTCGGCGGCGAGCACGGCATCGGTCGGCAGCGCACTCCAACCCAAACAACTGCGGGTGCGATCGTGATCGCGCGCGCTACCGCCGCCGCTCGCCAGCTCCTGCAGGCCGCAAAACCACCGTCAGCGCAGCTCAGTCTTGACGTCGGATCAGCCGCCGCCCAAGTCGATCGTCTTCGAGAAATCGTGCGCTTGGAGGCCGCGAACCGACCGGGTGTCTACCGCATGCGCAACACGCATGGTGAGTTGCTGTACGTTGGAAAAAGCAAGCAAATTCGCCTACGGTTGCTTTCCTATTTTCGCCTGCCCTGGCCCGAGCACCGGCATGCACGCATGTTGCGCGAAACCAGCGTCATTGAGTGGGAATACATCCCCAATGAATTTGGTGCGCTGCTGCGTGAAGTGCGGCTCATTCGTTCGCACCTGCCCCGCTACAATATTCGATCGGCCCGCCCGCTCGACAAATGGTGGGTCATTACCGTTGGCGAAGGTCCCGCCCCGCGTCTGCGTGTGCAACGCGCCAGTGTGGCGGCCCGCGCGCGCCATGGACACGGCGCAATTATCGGACCATTCGCCAACCGGCGCGTGCTCGTAGAAGCCCTGCGTGTGTTGAACGATGCGTTGGGCCTTCGCGACTGCACCGAACGCGTGCGACTCATCCTGCGCGATGCGGGCGATTTGTTTGACGAGCGATATCATCCCGCCCTGGTGCGCAAACCCGGCTGTCACCGTTACGAAACCCGTCGCTGTCTCGGACCTTGCGTATCGGCGTGCAGCAGCAGCGAATATCAAGTGCAGTTAACGCGCGCCCGCGCCGTGCTGGAGGGACGCGACAACTCGCCGCAGCAACTGCTGATGGATGAAATGTCCGCGGCCAGCGCGGCGCTCTCCTACGAACGGGCGGGTTGGTTGCGCGACCGCCTGGCGGCATTGCAGAGCCTCGAAGCACAACTCATGCGCGTGCGCACAGCCCTGTCGAAACCCACCTGTACCTATGCAGTGCCTGGCACGGCCGGTAACGACTGGGTGTATCTCCTCAAAGACGGACGAGTCGCAGGCGAAGCAAACGTGCACGACACCGCCGCAATCGCGCGCCTCGAAGCGTTGGAGCAATGGTCTTCCGCACCCGCGACCGTTTCCCCCCATGCCGATCAGCTCGACGAACTGCTGATGATTGAGCAGTGGTTTCGCTCGCGCCCTGGCGAACACGCCTTTACATCACCAACGGTTCGTCAGGCGCTGGCGCGTTTTCATCAACCGGTTCACCCAGTGGAATAATCTCGACATCCGCCTGCCCATTACGGATGTAGAGCTTGGCCACGCTGGGCTGCAGTTTGAATCGTTGCGGACCCGCCGCACCAGGATTCACTACCACCAGTCGGGCCGCTTTCACCAGCAATTGTTTGTGGGTGTGTCCGTATACAATTACCTTCGCCTCCGGATACGCCTTCACCAGCGTGTTCGGATTCGGCTGGCCCAGTTCATGGCCGTGTGTCACGATAATGCGCAAACCGCCAATGACGACATCAATACGCGCTTCGAGGTCCGGACGGCCAGGCGCATCGGTATTGCCATACACCGCGCGAATGGGCGCGATAGTGGCCAGCTCCATCAGGACATCCGGCGGCCCAACATCGCCCGCATGAAAAATCTGTGACACGCCAGCCAGCGCGCCAAATACTTCTGGGCGCACCAGTCCGTGTGTGTCAGAAATGAGCCCGATCACGATCACGTCTTTTGTTGCGTTCACCACGAATTCGCCCGGAAAAATTTTGCGCAACCTTCATGTGTTTCTCAACAACTCCGGCACCGGCCCGGCCCATCGTTTGCCCAGCGTTCAAGAACTACTGCGGTTCCTGCCCGGTCCATCGCTTACCCAACGTGTGTTCCACATCCAGGTGATCGAGCACGCGCGCCACCACAAAATCGACCAGATCGGAAATTTGCGTGGGGCGATTGTAGAACCCCGGTGACGCCGGAATGATGGTCGCCCCCGCCCGCGTCACCTGCGCGAGATTCTCAAGATGAATGAGCGACAGGGGTGTTTCACGTGGCACCAGCAGCAGTTTACGCCGCTCCTTGAGCACGACGTCGGCCGCCCGCTCTACGAGCGAGCGCGACGTTCCATGCGCGACCGCGGCCACCGTTCCCATCGAACACGGACAAATGACCATTCCACGCGTTCGCGCCGAACCCGATGCCGGCGCAGCACCCCGATCGGAATCGTCAAACAGCTTGATGCTGGCATCAAACGCCGCCTCGCCGACATGCACACGTAGTTCATGGACGGTGCCAATGTCAGACTCGGTCTTGAGCAGGCGCCAACCATGACCGGATACGATAAGCCACGTTGGTACGGCCTGCTCCGCCAGTTGCTGCAACAACCGCACGGCGTAGGGTGCGCCAGAGGCACCCGTAATGGCGACGACCACCGGAAAGGGCCCGCTCATTTTTCGACGGCCACAGAGCCTGGCTGCAACGCAACGTCGCCACTCAGCAACCCGCCAACGCGCGCCGCGAGCATGCACGCAAAGAACGTCAGCGAGATAATGCCGTTCATTGTAAAAAACGCCGCGTCGATGCGCGACAGGTCGTCGGCACGCACCAAACGATGCTCCCACACCAGCAACAGTGCGGCCAACACTACACCCAGCCACACCAGCGCCTGCAGTAACCCCGGGCCAAGCGCCGACGCCCCAAGCGCGACGACCACAAGACAGGCGACCGCGATAACGTGCAGCGACCGAGCCAGCCGGATGGCATTCGCCACACCGATGCTGGACGGAATGGAATGCAAACCGTTCTTCCGATCGAACTCCGCATCTTGCAGCGCATAGATCATGTCAAAACCTCCGGACCATGCAATGACGGCCGTGGCCAGCGCACACAACAACCACCACGGCGTGCTCCACTCGCCGGCAATGGCCAGATACCCTCCAACGGGTGCAATCGACAAGCCGAGTCCCAGCCACAAATGCGACCAGCGCGTAAAACGTTTGGTGTAGCTGTAGCCGAGCACCCATAATAACGCGAGCGGTGAAAGTATCAGGCATAATTGGTTGAGCTGCGAGGCGGCGCCAATAAACAGCACGGATGCCACAACCACTGACACTCGCGCCTGTCCCAAACTCAATGCCCCACTCGGCAATTCACGCATGACGGTGCGTGGATTGATCGCATCGATATTGCGGTCGACAATGCGATTGAAACCCATGGCCGCAAAACGCGCCGACGTGAACGCCAGCACGACCCACCCCAGCATTGCCCAGGTGAGGGCGTGGGTGACGGTTGCAAACACCACGCCCACCAATGCAAACGGCATCGCAAAGACGGTGTGGGGCAACTTCACGAAATTTGCCAACCGCACCAGCAGCGAGCCGCCTTGAATACGCTGCCCATCGCGCGGGCCGCGTGTCGGATGTGGATTCATCACAATCCCAGCTTCGGCCACATCGCATCCACCGCCGCTTTGGTCGCGGCATCCATCTCGATCACCTTGGGCCACGCACGCGTGCTGCCCTCTTCGGGCCACTTGCGCGTCGCATCAATGCCCATCTTGCTGCCGTACGTAAATGCGCGGCTTGCATGATCAAGGACATCAACCGGCCCCATGGTAAAGCGCACGTCTCGTTCGGGATCGATGTTGTTCAGTGCCGCCCACCACGCTTCCTGGGTGTTGCGCACGTTCACATCCTTGTCCAGAACGACCAGCACTTTCGCCAGCGACATCAGCCCCTGCCCCCATAACGCATGCATCACCTTGTCTGCATGGCCGGGATACTTCTTGTCGATGGAGACAAACACCAGGTTGTGAAACCCACCCTCCACCGGCATATGGTAGTCCACGATTTCCGGAGTAGTCAGCTTGAGCAGCGGTAGAAAAATTCGCTCAGTCGCGTGCCCGAGGTAATAATCTTCCATGGGCGGTCGCCCAACAATAGTCGTAGCATATACCGGGGTTTTCCGCATTGTCACCGCAGTCACGTGCACCAACGGATACAAATCGGCTTCTGAATAAAACCCGGTGTGATCACCAAACGGGCCTTCGGTCACCAGCGCTTCCGCCGGATCGATGTAGCCTTCAATGACGAAATCCGCCTCGGCCGGCACTTCGAGGTCGCACGTGACCGCTTTGGCGAGGAGCACGGGATCTTTGCGCAAGAACCCCGCGAAAATGAACTCATCGATATTGGGCGGCAGCGGAGCCGACGCTGAATACATGCTCGCGGGATCGGCACCCACGGCGATACAGACCGGCATTTTTTCGCCGCGCTCCGCCATCACACGCAGGTGTTCCGCCCCCGTCTTGTGCCGTTGCCAATGCATCGCCACGGTGCGCTTTCCCATTTGCTGAACCCGATACATCCCCACGTTGCGAATGCCGCGCGCCGGATCTTTCGAGATCACCATGGTCAGCGTCACATACGGCCCGCCATCTTCGGGCCAGCAAGTGAGCACGGGTATCTTGTCCAAATCGATGTCGTCCCCGCGCCACACCACTTCCTGACACGCAGGCGTGCCCCCCTTTATTCGCGGCGGAAACTTCGACACCTCGAACAGGCGAGGCAGTAGTGACAGTTTGCCCATCAATCCTTCGGGCACTTTCAAGTCGAGGAGCGCGGTGATGCGCGATCCAATGGTGTCGAGGTTCTCAACGCCCAGCGCAATGGCCATCCGCCGCATTGACCCGAACAGGTTAATGGCGACCGGAAACGGCGAAGCCGAACCATCGCGCAGAATGGGTCGTTCAAAGAGCAACGCTTGGCCACCGTCGCGCATCTTGGAGACGCGGTCCGCAATCTCCGTCAACTCGAGATGCACGCGAACGGGCTCACGAATGCGCGTCAGTTCACCGGCGCGTTCGATGGCAGCAATAAAATCGGCAAGTGAATCGAGCGACATGATGATGAGTATCTCTACGCTGACTGCGGACGATCAGAGGAATGTGGCGCCGCGGATGTTGTTGGCACTACCGTGTTCGGGCTGGTGATGTTTGGATGCGCCGCGTTTGCCGGTGCGATGCTGGGCCGTCCCGTGTGCGCCCGTGGTGGGTTCGCCGCTGCGCCTTTTGGCACACTGCCGACGTGAATGGCGGCAACGCCCAACGTGAGCGATTGCCACGAGACGTCAGCGAAACCCGCTTGCTGCAGCTTGACGACCAACTCGGGTCCCGCCGGAAACTTCGATACGGAGAGCGGCAGATATGTATACGCCGACGTATGCCCGCTCACGAGGCGACCAATGGCCGGCAACACATAATGAAAATAGGCGTGGTACAACGAACGCACGACGGCCCGGGGTGGTGTGGAGAATTCCAGAATCACAAAACGCGCGCCCGGTTTGAGCACCCGGAACACCTCCGCCAAACCCGCGTCGAGGCTGGCGACGTTTCGTATGCCGAATGCGACGATGCAGCCATCCAGACTCTGATTGGCAAACGGCAACGCGAGCGCATCGGCCGTGACGGGTGTCAACACCGAGCGCGGTGCTTTGCCCATTCCGTGCTGCAACATGGGGAACGCAAAATCTGCCCCAATGACGAACCCATCAAAGCCCGGGGTCCGGGTAAGGGCGGCCCCTACATCCAACGTGCCTGCACATAAATCCAGATAGGTGCCACGATTTGGCCCCGGCCCCCGCAGGGCGCTGATGGCCTTTCGCCGCCAGGCTTTGTCGACGTTCATCGACAACACATGGTTGAGCAGGTCATAGCGCGGCGCAATGGCCGAGAACATGCCCTGAACGTAGCGGCGCTTGTCGTTGCCATCGGCCGCATTTCGCGCGTGAAGCAAAGCGTCGGCCCCGGGCTCGGCGGTCGATTCCAGCTCGGGTTCTGGTGGCGCAACGTTTGGCATACCCGAAACATCTCGGGGCGCGAGAGTGCGAGCAAGGCGACAGCCCATTAGCTTGCCCTCTTCCTCGCGATACTGCGGTAGGGCCCTTTGCGGGATCTGCCTCAGCATCCGCACGCCGGGCAGACGTCAGCACACTGAATGCCGAACCCCGACGAGCTGGGCACACTTCCGGATGCCGATGTCGTTCGCCTGGCCCAACAGGGTCGCGAGCTTGCTTTTCGCGAGCTGGTGCGGCGTTACGAACGGCCGGTATTTTCGCTCGTCTTTCGAATGGTCCGCGACCGCGAGCTGGCCGAGGATTTGTCGCAGGATGCATTTATCAAGGTCCTGAATCACATTGACCGGTACAGCCCGGAATTCAAATTCTCGAGCTGGCTGTTCAAGATTGCGAACAACGTCGCCATTGACTACCTGCGGCGCCGGCGTATTGAGACCATCAGCATGGACGGCTCGCCCAACGCCTCCACCGCCGCCGAAGTAGAAGCATCGACGCTGGAGCTGGGGTCCGATCAGGAAAGCGCACTGGACGAGCTTGAGGCGAAAGAATTGGGCAGCTCAATCGAGCTGGCCATTGGTGGGCTACGGCCTGAGTACCGATCGTGCATCATGCTGCGCCACGTCGAAGGCCGTTCCTACGAAGAGATTGCCGCCACGCTCGACCTACCCCTTGGTACCGTCAAGACCTATATCCACCGTGCGCGCCACGAACTTCGCAAGGCCCTGGAGCACACCCGTGAGTGACCAAGTCGAAACTGGCCGGTCTTCCGTTCGGTATGGGGTTCTGTGCATCCACGAGCATCCTCGTGAAAACCGACAAAATTCGCTGAAACTCCCGGAGAGTCGCTCCGTAAGAAACGGTGGAGGTATTTATGCATGACAGGCATCTAAGAAGCGACGAAATCGACCTCCTTCTCGACGGCGAAGAAGGGTTCGGCGTGGCGCCCCTCAAGGCTCACGTCAAATCGTGCGTTCAGTGCCGAATGGATTTTGATCGCGCGCGCGAACTTGTAGTGTTGCTTGACGGCCTTCCCGATTTCTCGCCATCGCCGGCGTTCGCGGACAAGGTCATGAGCCAAGTGCACGTGTTCGAACCGTGGCATGCGGCGGCGCTGGCTACTGTATCGCGGTTTGTGCCGGAAAGCCGGCCGGCTCGGGTAGCGGCTGGGGTTGGTGTTGCGGCTTCCGCCGGGCTGTTAACGGCGGCCTCGGCGTGGGCACTTTCTCGCGCCGATATCGGCTTGTTGCTAGCGCAGGTTGGGCTGGAACGCGTACAGGAACGTGTATCCGCCGCTTTCACGGACGTCGCCACGGCGGCGCTTGGACAACCCGCGCTCGACATGTTGCAGTCTGGTGGCCCCGGCTTCGCAGTCCTCGTTCTTGGCGGTTTTGTGGCGGCGGTCGGAGTGGGGGTGGTGGGGCTACGAGCCCTTGCAACCTCATCCCGCAGCCGGCGGCACTAGTCGCATGGTGCGTACGCGCGCCTTGCGCTTAAGCGTCATTCCCGTGGCGCTCGCGCTGCTGGTATCGTTGTCTTTCGCGATTACTCCAGCCAGTGCCACCGCCCAGGACGCCCCGGGGCGCATTGCGCACGCCGTTGGCCGCGTTGTGGAGACACTAAGCGCCAGCGCCCAAACGGCTGTCACCGCATTCAAGTCCGGGCTACTTGCCGCGCCCCAGACCACTGACGCCAACACCGTCAGCACGAGGCCACGTACGGTTCGTGCGCTTGCCGCCGTTGGCTCGGTGGCGGTAATCGGGTTTATTCTCGCCGTGATTGTGTTGGTTTCGGCGCAGGACCCGCTTGAGGCAGTTGCCCGTGCTGCCGAACGCGATATCTCCGCCAGCTTCTGGGTAGGCGTGTTGTGGCAAGCCATGGCGCTGCCCATCATTTTGACGCTATCGGTACTGCTGGCCGTCACAATCATTCTGATACCCGCCATCCCCATTGCCATGCTGGCGTGGGCGCTGGTGTACGCCGGCGCGTTAACGCTGGGCCTCTTTGCGGTCACGCTGGTACTCGGTCGCGCCGTGCTGAATAGGAACACCAGTCATAACCGCGGTGCATTGCTTTCCTCGTTGCTGTGTGGATTGGGCATTCTGACGCTCGTGTGGCTGTGCGCGGCGTTGGTGGTCAGCATACCAATTGCCGGAATTCTCGCCCGCCTTATCGCACTGGCGCTTACGTGGGTTGCCGCCACCGTTGGGTTGGGCGCCGTGGTGCGGTCGCGTGTGGGTACCCGGCGCGAAGACATTGAAGTCACCACCGAACTGGAGTCGTCGGTGCCCGCCTGGCAAACTCCGACGCCGGTGTTTGGTGTAGTGGCGGCGCGTCGTCCAACACCCGTCAGTTCGTCTACGCCCGAATGACACTGGCGCGCACGCTTGTAATCGCGTCCGTACTCGCGGCGTGTGTGTCGACCCGCTTGCGAGCACAAGCCGGTATCGTACATGTCGTGATCGAAACAAGTTTGGGAAACATCGAAGCCGACCTCGATTCGGCTCGTGCGCCAATTACGGTGACGAATTTTCTTCGGTATGTCGACGCCAAACGTTACGACGGTGGACGTTTTCACCGCACGGTCCGCCTGGACAACCAGCCGGATAACGACGTCAAAATTGAAGTCATCCAAGGTGGCACGTTACGAGCGCCGGGTGCCCCAAGCTGGCCTGCCATCGAGCTAGAGCGCACCAGTGTCACGGGTATCACGCACGGTGATGGGGTGTTGTCCATGGCGCGCGGTGGGCCGAACACCGCGACGTCAGATTTCTTCATTTCCATTGGGCCGCAACATGCGTTGGACTTTGCGGGCAAACGCAACGCTGATGGTCAGGGGTTCGCCGCATTCGGCCGAGTGACCAAAGGGGCTGATGTGGTTCGATCCATTCAGCAGAGTCCAGCCACCGCGCAGAATCTCACGCCAGCGGTTTCCATAGTACGAATTGGCCGCAAACAATAGCGGCGGCGTTATCCGCCGTTCTTGAACAACACCACCGGTGTTCCACGCTGCAGCTGCATTTGCGCTGCAGCGTTTCCATTTCTCACGGCCAGCTCGACAAAGCCGCTTGATCCGATGAGTGCCAGGGGCTGGCCAGGGGCGACATCCGAGTACGTTCGCGCAATCGTGAAGTGAGACGTATTCACCACAATGTCGCCGCCCGTGCGCGTTACCAGATTCGTCAGCGCATTGCCGAATCGATCGATGGTCAACACTTCGCCCACAATGGCGCCGTCATTCCGCCTGCGCGCCTCCGGTGTGCGCCGACGAATGGGTTCGCTGAATGGTTCGCCAAGGCTCTGTACCGGCACGCCGAGCGCGAGAGTTGCGGCCGCTGGTGCGAACACATCGCGGCCGTGGAAGGTTGGTGCGGCCAAGACCGGAACGGGCAGACTCACCACCTGCGCATCCAGCGCCCACAGCGCCGGCGACAACACCCCATTGTCTGGTCCGACGAGGAATTGGCCCCCGCTATCTACGGCAATGGCCGCCCGTTCTGAGCCCACACCCGGATCGACGACCACCAGATGCACCGTCCCTTGCGGGAACCGGCGCCAATAGCGCGCCAGCGCCAGTCGTGCAGCCTCGACGTCCTGCGGCGGAATTTCGTGGGACAGGTCAACAATCGTGACACCCGGCACGTGCGAGTACAGCACTCCCATCATCTCGGCGACGTAGCCATCGGCGGTGCCGAAGTCGGTGAGCAGGGTGATGATAGGCATCACGCGGGATTCGGAGTATTGTTCAACATGCGATCATATCCATTTACTCCATTGCGGGTCGCGATGGCAATAGCGCTGCTAAGCGCCGCCGCACTTCCGGCCCAGCAAAGCGCGGCATCCGTGGGCGAACGCGCGCGGCAGGAGCAAGCCGCCCGAGATGCAGACAAGGCCGAGCAAGCCTTCGGTGTCATTGACGGGTTGGTGGCCGACACGATGCTGCGCCCCATGTCGGCGGCGGAGGTGACCGTTGTTGGCACGCGCGCGCGGGTGATCACGGGGGCCAATGGACGATTCCAGTTCTTGCGAGTGCCTCCGGGGCAGTACCTCATGGTGGTCCGGCGCATTGGTTACGCGCCCACTTCGGGGATGATTGAAGTGTCGGTCAAGGACACACTGCGATTGTCCTACACGTTGGCGCGATCGATTGTGGCGATGGACACCATTCGCGTCAGCGAACGCCGCGTCTCGCTGCGCATGCTGGAGTTTGAAGGCCGCCGGAAACAGGGCCAGGGACAATTTGTGACGCAGGAGCAAATTGAACAACGCAACGCATTGCAGGCGTTCGACTATCTGCGACAGCTTCGCGGCATTGACGTGTCCCGGTTGACCAACAAGGCGTTTGCGGGCACCGTCGCGCTGTCCAAACGCGAAGGCAACGCCATGGGTGGTGGATGTGCCATGCAAATTCTGCTGGACGGAATTGTGCTGCCCGCCAACTTCAACCTTGAACTGTTGCCACCGCCGAAACAGCTGGCGGGCATTGAAGTGTATAGCGGCGCTGCCACAGTGCCTGCGCAGTTTGGCGGCGTCGATCGCCGGTGCGGGCTCATTGCCTTCTGGACGCGCGACGGATACTGAGCGCGTTCGCGTTCGGTCGCGAGTTTCCCGCGCGGTCACGCATTCTGTCGTGCTCATTGCACCTCGCAGCCGTTAGGCTGATGAGGTTCTGGTACGAGACAAGCACCGATAGCGCAATGCATTCGTAAACATCACAGCGCCCGGCGAATGAGATTCGCCGGGCGCTGTGCAACAAGTATCAACTATCGATAGTGCGGTAACGCTGTCACGCTGCAATGCAGCAGCTTACGGACAGCCCGGACCAGCCAGATTTCCGGTTTTGCCGGCACGGGTCAAACACTCCGCCGTCGGAAGCGGCTGCACTCGTGCGACAAAATGTCTGTTCGTGCCGCTCGTGATGTCGATGGGCAGCTGATCAAGGCGGTTGTAACGCCGCATATCAATCCAGCGATGCCCTTCCAGCATCAGCGAGTAACGTTTTTGGAGGAGCAGCTCGGTCAGCACAGTCGCGTCGGCCGAGGCCGTGGTCAGTGTCGAAGGAGCCAGTCCGCCCGAATTGACGCGAATCTGATTGATAATGGCGATTGATCCGGCTTTGTCGCCGGTGGCCAACAGCACTTCGGCTCGCAGCAACAGCAGTTCTTCGTTCCGGATAATGGGAATTGTTGACGCGGTTGTTGGATGAATCTGAAAGCCGATGGTTGACTGAATTCCCAAACCCTGTGGCCCCGATCGGGCCGGGCGGGAACCAATCTTGGCGAGAAAGCGATTGTCTTTTGTACCGTCTGCCTTGAGTGGCGCGTCGGTATTGAAAGACTCGTGTGCGTACAAGTCGGTATTGTTCGTCACACTCAAGCCGTTGATGGCATCACCAGTGGCGGCTGAATATGGCAGTACGACACCGGCGTCGAGCGCGGCCCGCGTTGTGGCGGCCGCGTTGATGAACGACGCGTTCAGGTCTGTGAGTGCGCGTTGCCAGGCGGTCGCACCGCCGCCCGAAGTTGCGTAGTACGCAGCCGCGCGAGCCGACATGGCCCGGTTGAATTGTGCAAACGTGGCTGGGGTGTTGAACCCTGTGAAGCCCGTGTGCATGGTGAACGGAAACGCCGGACCGCCTGCTGCAAGGTCGGTCGCTGCCGACGCGAATTGCGCCAGAATATACTTATACGCAGAATCGCGCGTAACGAACGGTGCCAGGACGGTGGCATCGACGTTCTGGTCGATGACAAGGCCGATTGAATCGCGAGTGGAGATGATCGTGAGCAGCTCGATCGCCTCTAGCGTTTTGGCAAGCCCTTGGGCCGCACTCTTTTCCGTGGCGGATAAGGCAGCCGACCCGGCCACCGTCTTCTTGAAATTGAAGATGTCGCGCAGGTTGAAATACGGACCGGCCCAATTTTCAATTGCGAAACCCGATGGATCGATCTTGTTTTGTCCCGAGAGTCCAATGAGATACGCCGAAGTGTTCCGACCTTCTTGCGGCGTATAGATGTACAGTTCACGGCCGAAACGTCCCGTCGACGTAATAAATCCGACTCGAGTGTTGCGATTCTGCCGCAACAGGCCCGTCACAAACAATTGGATGGCCTGTGGATCACCACTGGCGCCAGCGACGGTCGGACTGTTGGGATTGGTAATATCGAGACGATCGGCATTGCAGGACGCGAGCAGCACGCATCCGGCAGCCAATGCGATCACCGAGCGAGACTTTGCAGATGTCTGAATCAATGATCGAATGTCCTGGAGTTGGTCGATGAGTGTCATGGCTTAGAACCCGATGTCGATGCTGAAGTTGAACTGACGGCTCGACGGGAACGGCGCAAGATCGACGAATCGATTGAAGTTGGAGTTGCCGAAGTTGTTGAATTCTGGATCGTAGCTCCAGTACTTCGACCACAGTGCGAGGTTGCGACCCTGCAGATTCACCCGAAGTGAACGGGCACCTGGAATTTTCTTTGCCCACGGAGTTGGCGCGTCGAATGCAATTGCCACTTCTCGCAACTTGACGTAGGAACCACTCTGAATGTACGGACGAATGTCGCCCTTGTTAAACGTGTCGTAGCGGTCCTCCCCAAGCTTGGGGATGGCGGCGTTACCTGACGGCTGGTCATAGTCCCAGGACTGCCCACCCTCGTCAAACAGGTTGTTGGTCATGTTGGACACGTAGCCGCCCGAACGCCAATCAAACAGTGCTGAGAGTGTGAGCCGCTTGAACGTGATGTCATTGTTGAACGTGGTCGTCGCGTACGGATTAGCGTCAAACCCGATGTCGGTGTCACAGCTGACCTTCGCCGTTTTGGCGGCGTTGTCGCAGAAAGGCACATTGCCCCAGATCTTCGACGAAATGGTGTTGGCCTGAATACGGTTGCGCCCGTAGGCCGCACCAAACGTTCCACCAACCACGTTAAATGCTGGCACCGGAATGTTGTCGGTGTACTGCCTGTTGTGATTGTAGATAACCCGTGTCGTCCACTCGAAGTTGCGGGCGCGGAGCGGAACGGCCGAGAAAACGGCCTCAACACCCAGGACCGACAACTGACCACCATTCTTGATCTGATTGCCGAGCCCTGAGGACGGCGGCAGCGGGAAGGTGAGCAACAAGTCGGTAATCACACGCTCGTAGCGCGTGCCTTCGAGGCCGATGCGCGAGCCGAAGAACGACGCATCGAAGCCGAACTCGAGTTCGTTCATGATCTCGGGTCGGATTTCGGGATTGCCCAGCAAGCTGGTCGAAACCAGCGAGCCGTTACCCGAAATCAGTCCACCATCGGCGAAGAGCACGTCGCGATCGGCGAAGCGCGGGCGATTGCCGGACTGTCCTTTGGCGGCGCGCAGTTTGATTTCATCAATTTTGTCAGTGAGCGGACGCACAAACCGATACGATCCGGACACCTTCGGAAACAGGTAGAACTTCTCGCGATCGCCGTTGGCACTGGAGCGGTCAGCACGGAATCCGCCGTTGATGGCCAGGCGTTCGTTGAAGAACAGCGCCTGCTCGTTCACGTAATATGACTGATCACGGAACTCTGACTTGTCGTTGGCGATGGCGACATCCTGGGCGCCGATTGGAACCTGACGCGTGGGAAGCAGGCCGCGGCCGCGAATACGATAGGTGTTCACCAGCTGTTGCTCGTACGATCCGCCCACGGACGTCGTGAACGACGTAAAGAAACGATTGCTGGCCGGCGTGAACGTCCACACCGCGTTCACGCCCTGATTGAGCTGGACGCTTGACACGTTGTTCTGTGCGGCGGTGCCAAGAAAACCGTCAGCGGATTCGAACTGCAGGTAGTTGGGTGCGTATTGATAACCTTCCTGCTGGAAACGGTCGACGCCGGCGAGGAACGACAACTGCACCGTATTGCGGTTGGTACCAACCAGCGAGTAACCTGCGCGCGCGTTGCCCGACTGACGCCAGACAATTTCCTGGTTCTTGACGGCGCGCATGACTTCGAACGGATTGGACGTGCCCGAGCCGCCGCCGTTGAATGGCATGTTGACGAAACGTCCGGCTGGCGTTTTTTTCTGCAAGTCAACAATGGCGGGCGAGTAGCCGAAGGTGTAAATCGGGCTGGTTCCGGAATTGTCGTTGCCACCCACGCCGCGATGGAACGAGTTGCGGGTGACATCCACGCCCACCGCTACGGTGAGCTTGTTGCCAAGCTGCTGATCGAAATTGAGGCGACCGCCGGTGCGTCGCGCACCGGTGTTGATCATGATGCCCGCTTCCTGGCGATCACTCAGCGACGCAAAGTATCGCGTCTTGCTGATGCCGCCGGACGCGGACAACAGCGTTTCGGTTGAAGGCTTTGTCTCACCGTACAACTGGTCCTGCCAGTCGTAAAAGGTGCAGTTGGGGTTACACGCGGCCGTCGCCGCCGCCACACCCACTGGTCCACCGGTCCAATCAACACCATTGGCCGGATCGTAGACGTCTTTCAGTGTGGCAAACTGGCGCGAGCCAAGCTTCTTGAGCTGCGACTGCGTGCCGACTCGCTGCGTGATGTTCCAGCGCGACTGCCCTTCCTTCCCGCGCTTGGTCGTGATGACCACAACACCGTTCGTTGCGCGCGAACCATAAATGGCGGTCGCTGCAGCAGACTTGAGCACTTCGATGTTGTCGATGTCGTTGGGATTCAGGTCGGCCAGTCTATTGACGACCTGATCCTGGTTGGACGCGACCGAGCCGCTCGCCCGCGTCAGTGAGCTCGCACCGGACGAAAGACCGGCGTTCGAGATGATGACACCATCTACGACGTAGAGCGGATCGCCCTGGCCAAGAATGGACGTCGCGCCGCGAATCTGAATCTGGGCACCCCCACCAGGCGCGCCTGAGTTATCGAACACGCGAGCACCCGCCACTTTGCCGGCCAGGTTTCCTTCGACAGAACGAGCAGGCACACGGTTCAGCTCCTCACCCGCCACGCTCGACACCGCCGTTGCGGCCGATCGGCGATCGACGGTCGTGGCCTGACCAGTGACCGACACGCCCTCCAGCTGCAGCACGTCCCGCTCGAGCGAGAAATCGGCCGTGGTCGCGCCCGCCGCCACTTTGATCAATTGGCGTTTGGAGCCGAGGCGACGTGCCTGCAGCGAGACTTCGCCGGCGGGCACTTGCAGCCGGTATTCTCCGCGCTCGTTGGTGCGCGCGCCAATTTGGGAACCGACGATGCTGATGGTCGCATCGGTGAGCGGGATGTTCGTGACGGCTTCAACAACCTTACCTGTGACTTCACGGGATTGCGCCCGCGCGCTAAAGGGAGCGACGGCCAACAGGCCGAATGCCACCAGGTACCGCAAGTGCCTGCTCATTGTGTCTCCAGTGGAGAGAGGGCTTCCGTGACGGCGCGACGAATCCGACACCTCAGGCGGCGCCGCCTGATGGCAACGAAGGTACGGTGTCAGTAACACTTTCGTAAAGAGGGCCACACCGACTGTCACGCAATAACGCACATTTGCCAGTGATTTCTTGCGCGTGAAGTCACGGTTTCAGGCATTCCGTCCCACGTGTGACGCGTTCAATGCATCTGTTGTTGCGTTCTATTTCGCGGGGAAACGTACCGATTCCCAACGGCGTGAACGCCAGATCAACGCCATCGCGATTCCCCGCGCCGTCGCCGTCAGCGCAAGCGTCCACCACAATCCGGTGGTCCCCCAGTGCGCGGCACTCCACGCACCCAGCGGAATACGAAGGGCCGTGATACTCATGGACACCATCATCGGGACCAGTGTGTAACCGGCACCTCCCAGTGCGCCTTCCAACACAATCTCGGCGCCAAGAAATAATTGCGACGCCGCTGCAATTCGGAGATACCGCGAGGCTTCCTCAATAACGAGTAAATCGTTCGTAAATATCGACGTCACGCGCTCAGGCCACCCCAGCATCACCACGGCCATGATCGCTCCCGGAATGGTCGCCAATCCGACCCCCAGCCAACCGGCGCGTCTCGCGCGGGCTATCATGCCGGCGCCCAGGCTTTGCCCAACAATGGCTGCGACGGCCGCGCCAAGCCCCACCGAAAACAGATACACGAAACTTTCAATGCGAAACCCGACGCCGAGGGCGGCAAGCGCCGGTGTTCCGAACTCGGTTGTCGTTCGTGTGAGCAGCACGTAAATCGCGCTGAAGGCAACACCCGTTGCCGCCGTGGGCCCGCCTATGCGCGCAATGTTTCCCAGCACCACCAGACGCGGCCGCAGCATGTGCACCAGTTGACGACGACGCAACACCAGTGCGCCGAACACAAACGCCAATCCACGCGGCACCAACGTGGCCAACGCAGCCCCTTGCACACCCAGTGCGGGCGCACCATACAACCCCAGTATCAAAATCGGATCGAGGATCATCGCGAGCAGCGTCGACACCGTGAGGATGACCAGCGGCGTGCGTGTATCCCCACTCGCGCGAAACGCAGCGTCGACGGCGAAGAACCCGAAAATCAAGGGCATGCCGCGCAAGTACGTGTACAAGTACTGCTGACCAACACGCGCCGTTTCGCCCTGCACGTTCATCACCGAAAACAGCTGCGGAAGAATGGGCGGCAGTATAAGGGCCACCAACGCACCGAGGATCAGCGCAAACCAGATGCCGTCACCGGCCGTGCGCGCTGCTTCATTCGGTTGTCGTTCCCCGTACCGTCGCGCAACAATGGCCCCCGCGCCAATGCTCACCAACTCGGCGATGGAAATGACCAGCCAGATCCAGAACACCGAGGACGTTGCGGCAGCGAGCGCCGTGGCGCCCAGGTGGCGGCCAATCCAATACGTGTCGACGTTGTGAAACGCCGTCATCAGCAAGTTTGCGATGACTGCCGGAATGGCAACCCGTCGGATAGTGACCGACAGTCCCTCACGCACCAGCGCGCCCGACGGACCACCTTCAACGGTAATGACGTCGGGCGGTGATTCACTAACGACACTGGCATCGCTGACGATGCCAGGTGTTACTCTGGGACCGGACGTTTGGTCGATGGGTGAATGGCTCAGGCCGGGTACCGTTCGTTCATACACGCAACGATACGTCCTGCAATTTTGATCATCGCCTTCGCGACGGGCGACGCTGGTTCCGCCACCACAATTGGGCGTCCGGTGTCCCCGCCTTCCTGCACCCGTGGATCGAGAGGAATTTGTCCGAGCAACGGCAAATTGGTGTCGGTGGCGAGACGCGTCCCACCGCCACTACCAAACACCGCAATAGGTTTGCCGGTTTCGGGATTTTCAAACCACGACATGTTTTCGACGATACCCAGCACGGGCACGTTGGTGCGTTCAAACATCTTCACACCGCGCAACGCATCGCCAACGGCGACTTGCTGCGGTGTAGTCACAATCACCGCGCCGTGCACGTTGGTTGCCTGGACGAGCGAAAGTTGTGCATCACCGGTGCCGGGCGGCATGTCGACCAGGAAATAATCCAATTCGCCCCACAGCACATCGCGCAGGAACTGCGTGATGATTTTCATGACGATAGGGCCGCGCCAGATTGCAGGCTGTTCTTTCTCGATCAGAAACCCGAGCGAAATGACCTTGATGCCGTGTGCTTCGAGCGGAATTATTTTTTCATCTTTCACGGACGGCGCTTGATCGACCCCAAGCATCAGGGGCAGGTTGGGTCCATAAATGTCGGCATCCATGATTCCAACGCGATAGCCCATGCCCGCCAGCGCGATGGCAATGTTCACGGCGACCGTCGATTTGCCCACGCCGCCCTTGCCGCTTGATACCGCGATGATGCGGCCCAGATGTGGATACAACACGGGTTGTGGCACGGCGGGCGGTTTGCGCGTGGGCGCCGCATCCATCACCGGCAACGAACGGCCGGCGCCGGCAGCGGGTGGTTTGGGAGTCGGCAGCGCCCTTTGCGCGGCGTCTTTGACATCCACACGCACGTTGGACGCACCGTCCACCTGTTCAACAGCCTGGCGAACGTCGCGCACCAGCGTTGCGTCATCTGACGCTTCGAGCAACAGGCTGAGCCGAACCTTCCCGTCAAGCGTCACAGCGATATCACGCACCATGTCGGACGCCAGAACGCTGACGCCGGTGCGGGGATTAATAACGCCCGCAAGGGCGTTGGAAATGCGTTCCTGTAGCGTAGACATGGGGATCTGAAAGAGGCCGACAAACGTCCAACCTCAATGATACGGGCGGGGCAGACACCTTGGCACTCTGGCAACGGCGCAGATGGCCGTTGTTTGGCCCGGACCAGCCCGACCGCCCCCTATTTGGCTAGGCCAAGCCCCTGCAGGTACTCCCGCGCGTCGAACAATACGCGGGCCTTCACATCGCCCATGGCGCCCGCCAAGAGGGCCCCTGCGGCCTTGGCATGCCCGCCGCCGCCATACACGCGGGCGAACTGCGCCACATCGACCGCCCCCGTGCTGCGGAACGAAATCTTCACGCGCGCATGA